>ERZ772827.3-NODE-3-length-196938-cov-15.264751_pt1 | contig 196938 bp, 163 predicted proteins | sample MGYA00580850_ERZ772827 | MGnify/ENA primary metagenome ERZ772827 (study PRJEB29015, sample SAMEA2737950) | human oral metagenome | biome: human oral; feature: human-associated habitat; material: dental | place: China | collected 2145 ... | reverse complement strand
GGCTCGGCCGCTTCGCTATAACCCCGGTCTTCCTCCTCAGAGCGAGAAGGTCCTTTGGCTTGTGGTTCAGCCTGTCGTTTCTCGCTCTTCGTCGTCCAGACCGGGGACTAGGCGGCCGGCTGTGGTCAGGCTGGGCGGGCTGCCATGGGAGTCGGAGTGCAGCCTGTCGTTCTTCACCGCTGGTTCGTCCAGACCGGGGACTGTGCGGCCCCGGTCTGGACGAGCGGGTCTCAGTGCTCAGCCGGAGCGGCGGGGACTGGGGCCGGCTGACCGATCTCGGCCAGCAGCTGGGTGTACCAGTCCTGGGTGATGTCGAAGGCCTTGCCGCCCTTGATCCGGTCGAAGGCGATCGCCTTGAGCGTGTCGCCGTCCTCCTCGTCGTGCCCGATCACGCCAGACTCACCGCGCAGGGCGCAGTCGACGGCCAGGTCGGTCATCGACCGGATCAGGTCGAGGTCGAACTGGTTGGCCGCCGCGGAGCGGGAGTAGTAGCCCGACTTCTGGACCAGGATCTTCTCCGCGCCCAGCCTCTCGGCGAACTGCTTGGCGAACCAGCTGCCTGGGTTGATGGTGTCGAGCTTGATGTGGCCGAAGGCGTCGCGGGCGACCTCCTGGCCGGCGGCCTCCATCTCGGCCACGATCTCGCTGACCCCGGCTCCCTCGGACAGGAAGATCGTCACGTTGCCGACCCGGTCCATGATCGCCCGCAGCCGGTCAGCCTCGGCGGCCAGGTCGATCGCCGCCTCCGGCACGAAGACCGCGTGCACGTCCCAGGCCTCGGCGCCGAGACCGAGCTCCGGCAGCCAGTCCTGCTCGCTCACCCACTGGTGGTGCTTGCGGGCGGTGGCGGCGGTCAGCCAGCCGCAGTTGCGGCCCATCACCTCGTGCACGATCAGCATCCGGGCGCTGGCGTTGTGCTCGGCGACGACGTTGCGGCTGTAGCGGGCGCCCATCTCGGCGGCGGTGTCGGCACCCAGCGACTGCCGGATCGGGATCACGTCGTTGTCGATGGTCTTCGGCAGCCCGACCACGGTCAGCCCGTAGCCGTGCTTGGCCAGGTACGCGGCCAGGTCAGCGGCGGTGGTGTTGGTGTCGTCCCCGCCGATGGTGTGCAGCACGTCGACCCCGTCGGCGACCAGCCGGTCGGCGGCCACCTTGAGCGGGTCCTCACCCTCGGCCACCAGGCCTCGCTTCACCAGGTCCTTGACGTTGGTGAGCTTCACCCGGGAGTTGCCGAGCGGGGAGCCACCAAAGCGGTGCAGCAGGCCGGCCTTGGCCCGTACGGTGTCGTCGACGGTGAACGCCAGGCCCGACAGCAGCCCCTGGTAGCCGTACCGGTAGCCGATGATCTCGACCTCCGGGGCGACCTCGGTGTAGCGCTCGATCAGCCCGCCCACGGCGGACGACAAGCAGGGGGCGAAGCCTCCCGCGGTGAGCAGGGCGACCTTCTTGACCATGGCAGAACTCCTCGTCGGTACCAGATGTGAGACCAGCCTAGTGCGGCCGGAGCGGGTGGGCTACGGTCGACCAGAGTGGCAGCACCGACCAGGCGGGCGGAAGTCCCCAGCCGGTGACCGAGCACCCGCTCCCGGGAGCCGAGGAAGGGGGAGGAAAGTCCCCACCGCTTGCCGGCGGCCGGCGTGGCTCGCAACCTGGCGGCATGGAGCAGGTCTGGGCGGACGGTCTGGTCAAGAGGTACGGCACCCGTACAGTTCTGGACCAGGTGGGCTTCAAGGTCCCCGCAGGCTCGGTGCTGGCCCTGCTGGGGCCGAACGGGGCAGGGAAGTCCACCACCTTGGCCATCACCGCCGGGCTGCTGCGACCCGACGCCGGGCGGGTGGAGGTCGCCGGGCAAGACCTCGCCCGGGCCGGCCGGGCCGGGCACCGCTGCGTCGGGGTGGTGTTCCAGGAGCCGGTGCTGTACCCGGTCCTCACCGGGCGCGAGAACCTGGCCTTCAGCGCCAGCCTGTTCGGCCTGCGAGGGGCTCGGCGCTCGGCACGGATCACCGAGGTGCTGCAGCTGGTACGGCTGGACGACCGCGCCGACGACCGGGTGTCGACCTACTCCGGAGGCATGAAGCGGCGCCTCGACCTGGCCCGGGCCCTCCTGCACCACCCGCCCGTGGTGCTGCTGGACGAGCCGACGCTCGGGATCGACGTCCAGACCCGGGTCGCGATCTGGCAGCACGTCCGGCAGCTGCGAGACGACGGGCACGCGGTGCTGCTGGGGACGAACTACCTGGACGAGGCCGAGGCTCTCGCCGACCGGATGCTGGTGCTGGACCGCGGACGGGTGGTCGCCGAGGGTACCGCCGCCGAGCTGCGGGCGAGCACGGCGGGAGCCTCGTCGATGGACGACGTGCTGCTCGCCCTCACCGGCCGAGACCTGCGGGACTAGCGGTGAGGTCGATCGTCGTGGCCGACCTGCGGGGCTGGGGACGAAGCCCGCAGGCGATCCTGGTCTCGGTCCTGGTCCCGGTGGTGGTGCTGCTGCTGCCAGCCTTGGCCGGCAGCGTGGCAAGCGGCTACACCGTCGCGGTCGTGGACGACCAGCCGGCCGCCACCCGGGCCGCCCTGGCCGCGTCGCCGTACCTGCGGACGGTCGTGGTGCCCCGCGCCGAGGCAGCCGCTGCGGTGTCCAGCGGAAAGGTGGCCGGGTCGTTCGACACGGTTGACGGCCGGCTGGTGCTGTCGGTCGCCCCGTACGGCAACGACGACGTCCGGCGGAACCTCGTGCTGCGCCAGCAGGCGGTCCTCGCCGAGCTGGCCTCGGCCGAGCGCCAGCAGGCCTCGGTACCCCAGGTAGTCGTGGCTGAGCGCGGCCTGTGGCCGCTGACCCCGTCAGACCAGGCATACCTCGCCGCCGGAGCCCTGGTCTTTGTCGCCGTGTTCTCAGGCCTGGCCAACGCGGCCTACGCCACCGCCCGGGAGTGGGAGCAAGGCACCGTACGGGTGGTGCTGACCAGCCCGGTCCCGACCGCCGGCCTGCTCGGCGCCAAGCTGGTCACAGCGAGCCTGCAGTCGGTGCCAGGCGTGCTGGTGGCGGCGGGCTTCGTGAGCCTCGGGATCGGGATCCGACCGTCCGGCAGCCTCGGGCTGATCGCCGCCACACTACTGGCGGCAGTGGTCGGCTCAGCTGGGCTGGGGCTCGTTCTCGCGGTGCGGCTGGGCAAGGTCGTGCCCGCCGTCCTGGCCTGCGTAGTGACCAGCCTGGCGACGTGGTTCATCGGCGGCGGCTTCGCTCCGGTCCCGCTCGAGCCGCCAGTCCTGCAGGCCGTGGCCCAGGCCCTGCCACCGACGTACGCCTTCACAGCCGGCCAGCGCCTGGTCAACGCGGGTCCCGCCGGCCACGAGGTACTCATCACCGTCCTCACAGCGCTCGGGTCGGTGATCGCGGCGCTGGGGGTCGCGACCGCCCTGCTCCGCCGGTGCCCGGCTGGGAGCCGGTCATGATCAGCGTCTGGATCAAGAACCTGCGTGTCGCCGGGCGTACCCGCAGCGAGATCGTCTTGTCGGTGGCGGCGCCCCTGGTGCTGCTGGCGCTGGCCTCGTGGATCTTCACCCCGACTGGCCGGGACCTGCCGGTCGCCCTGGTTGCCGCCGAGCCGGAGGCGCCCGCGGTAGTCCGGTTCGAGGCGGCGCTGACCAGCCGCGACGGAGAGCCGCTGTACCTGCGGGTCGAGACCCGAGACCCGGTGCAGGCCGAGCGGATGCTGCGCTCGGGAGAGGTCGTCGCCATCGTGACCCTGCCGGCAGGTTTCGACCAGGCCCTGGCCCGCGGCGAGGTCGTCGTCGACGTTGTCACGTACAACGCGATGGCGGACCTGGAGAAGAACATCCGGCTCTCGCTGCTGCGCGGCGTAGAGCGCTTCAACGCCACCCAGGCGGGCGCGCCCCAGCTCGACGGAGGCGTGGTCGACCCCCGCCCGGTGGTGCTGACCCGGCCAGGCTGGTTCGCCGGCTCGCTGGTGGGGTACGCCCTGGTCTTCGTGGGCCTGCTGTGGGGAGGAGTCGGCAGCGCCCGGGAGGACGAGGACCGCACCATCCGGGTGCTGCAGGCCGCGCCCACCTCGACCTGGCAGGTCCTGGCCGGCACGGTGCTGTCTGCGGCGACGGCAGCCCTGGGCTCGGCGGCCCTGGTCGCTGGGGTCGGGGTGGCGACGACCGACCTGCGGCTGCGTGGCAACCCAGCGGTGCTGGTCGCGGTGGGGCTGGCGACAGCGCTGCTGGCGGCTTCGACCGGGGTGCTCTTCGGCGCGCTGGCCAGGCGCTACTACCTGGTGCTGCCGCTGGCCGGGCTGGTTGCGGTGGTCTCGTGGTTTGTCGGTGGCGGCTTCTCGGACCTGACCCTGGCCCAGGGAACGCTGCTCTACTCCGTGGCCCAGGCACTGCCGACCACGTACGCGTTCCGTTCCGGGCTGGCCGCGGTGCAGGGTGGGGGATGGGCACAGACCTGGTCAGACCTGGCCGTGGTGTCGGCCTCGGCACTGGCGGCGACGGTGCTGGCCTGGGTCGCTGTGCGACGACGGGTAGGGTGACCTACGTGCCCGGCAGAACAGGCCGCCGACCAGGGCCGACTCTCACCCGCTCCGCGATCCTGGCGGCAGCCCGGCAGGCCTTCGAGCGCGACGGCTACGCCGGTACCTCGCTGCGTCAGGTGGCACGCGAGGCCGGCGTTGACCCGGCCCTGGTGCGAAGGTTCTACGGCGACAAGCACGGCCTCTTCCTGGCCGTGGCCGAGCTGCGCTACGACGCTGACCGGGTGGCCGCAGCCCTGGCCGACAGTGGGCCCGAGGGGCTCGGGTACCGGCTCGTCGACACCGCGACCCGGATCTGGGAGTCACCCGGCGGTGCTGCCCTGGTTGCGGCGATCGAGGCCTCTCCGAAGCTGGCGAAGGCGATGGTAGGTCACCTGGCCGAGACGATCCTGGTCGCGTCGCGCGCCACCATCGGCGGCCCCGAGGCGGAGCGGCGCTTGCGGGTGGCGCTGGTGGAGGTGCAGCTGGGTGGGCTGTTCGTCACTCGGTACCTGCTGCGGACCGAGCCGATCGCGTCACTGGAGCGGCGGCAGCTGGTCGTCGCCCTGGGGCCGCTGGTGCAGCACCTGGTGACCGGCCCGCTGCCCGGGGCGACCAGGTCCCGGTGACGCAGCCAGGCCAGTAGCCGCGCAGCGAGGTGCTCCTCGCCCAGGCTCTGGCGCCCAGGCCGGTCAGTGGGCGACAATGCCAACCAGAAAGGACCCACCCATGACCAGACAGCGACACCACGACCGCGGCCAGTCGGTCACCGTCTTCATCGCCGTAGCCATGGTGGCCCTGCTCGCGGTGGCCGGCCTGGTCGTTGACGGCGGCCGCCGGGCTACCACCACCCGAGAGCTGCAGCTGGTGGCTCAGCAGGCCGCCCGGGCCGGGGCCGACAGCGCCGCCCAGCTGCAGATCAACGGCGACAGCGGCTCCCGGGCGACGGCCGGGGCCCAGCGGTTCCTCGCCGCAGCCGGAGTGTCAGGCTCGGTCCGGGTCCGGGGGACGGTCATCGAGGTCGAGACCAGGGCTCAGGTGCCGACGGTCTTCCTGAGCGTGATCGGGATCCGCAGCCTGAGTGCCAGCGGCTGGGCGACTGCTCAGATCGAGCAGCAGCGCTGACGCGCGTACGGAAGGCGCCGGGGATCAGCGTCCCAGCGCGACCGCGACCCGCCGGACGCCTTCCTGGATCAGCTCGGGGGAGGTGGCGAGGTTGACCCGGACCCAACTCGCGTGGCCAGCCCCGTAGTCGGTGCCGGGGTTGAACGCCACCCGGCCTCGTTCCAGCAGGTCCTCGGCCGGCCGCTCCCACCCGGTGGCCGAGGCGTCCACCCAGGCCAGGTACGTTGCCTGGCTCGGCTGGTAGGCCAGCTCCAGCGGCGCGAGCAGCTCGGCGAGCAGCTGCTTGTGCTCAGCGACCTCCTGGTTGAGCTGGGCCAGCCAGTCCCGGTCCTGGTCCAGGGCCGCGGCCTGCAGCATCAGGCCCAGGTGGGACGAGCCAGCCTGAACCTCGTACGGGAAGGACCGCATCTCGTCCACCGCACCAGCGCCGGCCACGAGCAGACCCGCCTTGAGCGCGGCCAGGTTGAACGACTTGGACGCCGAGACCACGGCATAGGCGTTCGTGGTCCCCGGCACCGACAGGTACGGGGTGAACACGACTCCGGGGGCGACCAGCGGGGCGTGGATCTCGTCGCTGATCACCCGGACCCCGTGCTCGGCCGCCAGGCGAGCCAGGGCGGTCAGCTCGGCAAGGGTCGGGACCGTACCGTGGGGGTTCTGCGGGTTGCACAGCAGGAAGGCCTCGACCCGGTCCCGGGCGAAGGCCGTCGCGAGTGCCGTCAGGTCGAGCCGGCCGTCGGCAGTGGTGGCGACCTCGACCAGCCGCCTTCCGCGGGTGGTGGCAGTGACCCGGAACGGCGGGTACGTGGGGCTGGCGATCACGACCTCCGCCCCCGGGCTGGTGAGCCGGTCGACCAGCTCTGACATTCCGCCGACCACGTCCGAGCAGGGCATCACCTGCTGCTCGTCGAGGTCAAGGTTCCACCAGTCCCGGGCGAACCGGATGAAGGCCTGGGGCAGCGCGTCGTAGCCGGGGTAGCCCAGGTCGCCGATCTCGACCGCGTGCGCCAGCGCCCGGCGTACCCCTGGCGACGGCAGGCAGTCCATCTCGGCCACCCACATCGGCAGGACGTCGGGCGGGTAGTGGGTCCACTTCATGGAGGTCCGCTGCCGCAGCACATCGAGTGGGACACTGAAGATCGCCATGGGTCAGACCCTAGCCCGCCGAAGCGGGCAGGGCTCCTGCCCGACGGCTCCCGGACTGCTCAGCCCCGGCCGAGTGGGAGCAGGGGACATACCCATCAGCTGGGTCGACCTCGGGGGCGCTCAGCCCCGGCCGAGTGGGAGCAGGGGGTAGGGTGAGCCGGTGGCTCGCTACTTCGATGTGCATCCCGCCAACCCGCAGCCGCGGTCGGTCAGCCAGGTCGCCGACCTGGTCCGTGACGGGGGACTGGTCGCCTACCCCACCGACTCGGGCTTCGCCCTGGGGTGCCGGATGGGTAACCGAGAGGCCCTGGACCGGATCCGGTCGCTGCGTGAGCTTACCGCCAAGCACCACTTCACCCTGGTCTGCAGCGAGCTCGCTCAGCTGGGAGAGTGGGTCCAGATGAGCAACCGGGACTTCCGTGCGATCAAGGCCGTCACGCCCGGCCCGTACACGTTCATCCTCACCGGGACCCGCGATGTGCCCCGGGCCATGCTGCACCCCCGCAAGAAGACGGTAGGGGTCCGGATCCCCGACCACGTCACCGCCCGGGCGCTGCTGGCCGAGCTGGGCGAGCCGCTGCAGTCGTCCAGCCTGATCCTGCCGGGCGAGGAAGAGCCGGTTTCTGACGGCTGGACCATCGCCGACGAGCTCGGTCACCTGGTTGACGCCGTGCTGGACTCGGGCGACGTCGGTCTGCACCCGACCACGGTGGTCGACCTGACCGGCGACGAGGTCGAGGTGGTCCGGGTCGGGGCCGGGGACCCGGCCCCCTTCGAGGGGTAGCTCAGTCGTCCTCGGGGTCGCGGTAGCCCGGCCCGGAGCTCGTCAGGGTGGCCGCGTAGTCCGGGACCTCCTGCTGCAGGCTCCGGTCGGTACGGCGGTACCCGGTCGAGGGAGGTCGGGCCGGGAGCTCGATCGGAGCGTGCTCGACCCTGCGGTACGGGACGAACTGCAGCAGGTCGTGGATCATGTTGATCCGGGCCCGCCGCTTGTCCTCGCTCTCGACCACGTTCCAGCGGGCCTCGGGGATGTCGGTGTGGACGAACATCTCGTCCTTGGCCCGGGAGTACTCCTCCCAGCGGGTCAGCGACTCCAGGTCGGTGGGGGAGAGCTTCCACCGCCGCATCGGGTCGTCCAGCCGGGAGCGGAAGCGGCGCTCCTGCTCGGCGTCGGAGACCGAGAACCAGTACTTGCGCAGCAGGATCCCGTCCTCGATCAGCATCCGCTCGAAGATCGGGGTCTGGCGCAGGAAGCGCTGGTGCTCGGCGGGGGTGCAGTAGCCCATCACGTGCTCGACCCCGCCCCGGTTGTACCAGGAGCGGTCGAAGAGCCGGATCTCGCCGGCCGCGGGCAGGTGGGCGGTGTAGCGCTGGAAGTACCACTGGGTCTGCTCGCGCGGGGTGGGCGCCGGCAGGGCCACGATCTGAGTCAGCCGGGGGTTGAGGTACTCGGTGACCCGCTTGATCGCGCCTCCCTTGCCGGCAGCGTCGCGGCCCTCGAAGACCACGACCAGCCGGCGCCCCTCGTGGCGGATCCAGTCCTGCATCACCACTAGCTCCTGCTGCAGCCGCAGCAGCTCCGCCTCGTACACGCTCTTCTTCAGCTTGCCCACGCCTCATCGTGGCACGACGGCGCCGGCGAGCGGGCGCGAGGGTCAGGATCGTCCCAGGACCTTGTCCACGATCATCTCGGCGATCGGCATCGAGGAGGTGGCCGCTGGGGAGGGCGCGTTGCAGACGTGCACCATCCGGTCGGTCGTGAGGAAGAGGAAGTCCTCGGCCATCGTGCCGTTGTCGAGCACCGCCTGGGCCCGGATCCCGGCCGGCTCGCTGGTCAGGTCGGCCAGTCTCAGGCTCGGGCAGTACTTAGTGATGAGCTTGAGGTACCCCGGCTTGTAGAGCGAGTTCCACAGCTCGGCCAGGCCGGTCCGCAGCAGGTCCGGGACCAGTGTGCGGAAGCCCCGTGAGCCGGCGATGGCGACCAGGTCGGCCCAGTCCACCGACCACTTCGGGTAGCCCTCCCGGGACAGGCCGAGCACGGCGTTAGGACCGACAGTGATCCCGCCGTCCATCATCAAGGTCAGGTGCACCCCGAGGAACGGCAGCTCGGGGTCGGGCACCGGGTAGATCAGGGTGCTGACCAGGTCGCGGCGGTGCTCGGGGAGCCGGTAGTACTCGCCCCGGAACGGGAGCATCTGAAAGCCCGGGTTCAGCCCGGCCATGGCCGCCAGCCGGTCGGCCTGAATCCCGCCGCAGACGACCAGCTGCCGCCCATAGACCTGCTCGGCCTGGTGCGGGGGAACCTGGCCAGCGCTGGTGGGCGCGACATCCACCCGGACCTCGGAGAAGGACTCGGTGATGCCGACCACCCGGGTGCCGAGCCGGACCGTGCCACCGCGGGCCTCGACCACCTGCGCCATGCTCCGGCAGACAGCCCGGTAGTCGATGATCCCGGTGGTCGGCACCCAGATGGCGCCGACGCCGGTGATGGCGGGCTCACGGCGGCGCAGCTCGGCCGCGTCGATCTTCTCCACCGTCAGCCCGTTGAGCAGGGCCCGCTCGTACAGCGCAGCCATCCGCTCCAGCTCGACCTCGTCGGTCGCCACGATCAGCTTGCCGGTGTTGCGGTAGGCGATGCCGTGCTCGTCGGCGAACTCCCGGACCCGCACCGCGCCGACCTGGCACAGTCGGGCCTTGAGCGATCCGGGCTGGTAGTAGACGCCGGCATGGATGACGCCGCTGTTGTGCCCGGTCTGGTGGGTCGCGACCTGGTCCTCCTTCTCGATCACGACCAGACTGGCCCCAGGTCGGCGGGCCAGCAGCTCCATCGCCGTTGCCAGGCCGACGATGCCTGCGCCGACGACGACGAAGTCGTGGACTGCCTGCGTCACGCTCTTCTCACTCACAAAGATGTCTCCCCAACGTCCAGACCGAGGGCCCTCGGCGCCGCCCATCGTACGGACCCTGCTGACCGGCGTAGCGGCAGTAGCGCAGCCAGCGGGTGGCAGGCCACAATCGCGGCGTGGAGAGCTCGGCCCAGCGCGTCGGTGAGTATGTCGAGGCTCAGGCGGACGTGATCCGCCAGGGCGACCGGCTGGGCGACGACGCCCCAGACGCGGTGCACCGGGCCCGGGTTGCCTGCCGGCGGCTGCGCAGCAGCCTGGCCACCTTCGACGCCCTGTGGGGCCGCCGGCACCGTCGCCTGCGGCGAGATCTGCGGTGGTGGGGTGGCCTGCTGGGACTGCCGCGGGACCTGGAAGTGACCCGGGAGCGGCTGCTCGGGCTGGTCGAGGCTCACGAGCTGGAGGGCTCGGCCGAGGTGGCGGCCAGGATCAGACGACGGCTCGACCAGGAGCGGGCCGACGCTCTGGCTGGCGTCCGGGCAGCGGTGGGCTCGGAGCGCTTCGAGGCCCTGCAGGCGCAGGTGGAGGCCCTCCGTACGCGTCCGGGCTGGCGACCGCTGGCGCAGGTTCCGGCCCCGCTGGTGCTGCCGGTGCTCGTGGCCCGGCCGGCCAGAGCCGCAGGGCGGCTGCGCGCCGACCTGCCTGAGGGGCCTGGTCGGGCCGAGGTGGTGCACCGGATCCGCAAGCGCGCCAAGGCAGCCCGGTACGGCTACGAGGCCGCCGGAGAGACAGAGCCCGCGACGGCCTGGAAGCGCGTGACCGAGACCCTGGGCGGGACGCAGGATGCCGTTGTCGCCCAGGGCTGGCTGACGAGGCTCCAGGAGGAGGCCCGGCGGGCGGGGGAGCCGCTGTCCGGGTACCGCTGGCTGCTGGCCGAGGTACGGCGCCGGGGCGCCGAGGACGAGCGCACAGGCTTGATGTGGCTTGACGCGGCTCTGGCTCAGGCCAAGTGCAGACCCCTGTACCCAGATGGACGAGTCGCTCCCTAGGATGGGCCGCATGTCCGACCACCCGGGTGATCTGCGGAGCCAGGCAGCCGCCATCCTGCAGCGCGCCCAGGACCTCGCCGACTCCGTACGTGCGGATGCTGAGACCGAGGCGGCGGCGGTCCGCGAGCAGGCTGAGCGGCAGATCGAGGCGGCCCGGGAGGCCCAGGCGGCGGCGGAGGCTGCCACCTGGGCGGCGGCCCAGGACCGGGCCGACGCGGCCGAGACCCTCCAGGCAGCCCACGCCGAGGCGGCTCAGCTGGTCAGCGATGCCGCAGAGCAGGCCGGAGTGGTCGCTGCGGCTGCCGAGCGCAGCGCCGCGCAGGCTGTGGCGTCGGCCCGCGAGCAGGCCCAGCGCCTGATCGCCGACGCCGAGCAGCAGGCCCGGGCCCTGGTGGCGAGGCTCACCGAGCAGCGAGCCGACGAGGTGACTGAGCACGAGGAGCGGCTGAAGCGGCTCACGGTTGAGGCTGAGCGAGTCCGTCGGCAGGCGGTGGCCGAGGTCACCGAGATGATGGCCGACGCTCGGGCCGAGGCGCAGGAGGTGATCGCGGACGCCAACGCCCAGACCACGAAGATGCTGACCGAGGCCCACAACCGGGTTGACATCGCCTTCGACGAGGCGGCGGACGTGATGGCAGAGGCTCGGGCCAAGGCGGCCCGGACCCTGTCGGTGGCGACCGCCGAGCGCGACGCCATGCTGACCGAGGCGACGACCCGGGCCGAGGAGACCCTGGCCGAGGCGGACGCCCAGCTGGAGTGGGCCAAGGCCTGCGTCGACCAGATCGTCGCCCAGACCCGCCAGGACGAGACCGCCGAGCAGCGCCAGGTGCACCAGGACCTGATGAACCGGACCCGGGCCGTCCGGCGGCGGCTGGGGATGGTCCTGGCACGCGCCACTCTCAAGGTCCGCCACATCCAGGCCCAGGCCCAGGCCGATGCCGACGACAGCCGGCAGCGGGCCCGGGCGCTGGTGGCAGCCGCAGAGGCCGATGCGCAGCAGACCCGGGCGGCAGCCCGGCGGGAGGCGCAGGAGCAGGCCCGTCAGGCGCAGACCCAGGCCGCCCAGACCCTGGCTCGCGCCGACCGGCGGCTGGCCGAGGCCGAGGCCGGGGCGAAGCTGATCCGAGACCGGGTCGGCGCCGACCTAGAGCGGCGCCAGGCCGAGTCCCACGCCCAGGCTGCCGCCGTCCGGGAGGAGGCGGTGGCGGTGCTGGCGCAGGCCCGTCAGGACGCCGAGCAGATCCGGGCCGAGGCGCGTACCGTGCTGGCCGCTGCCCGTGACGAGGTCGCCGTCCTGGCCCAGCGCCGCGACGACATCGCCGCCCAGCTGGGCTCACTGGCCGAGGTGATTGAGGCCCTGGCCGTCCCAGAACCCTCCGCAGTCCCCCAAACCAACCTGATGCCTGACCGAGGAGAAGTCCATGTCTGAGACCGCCTTCCGCACCGTGCTGCGGGGCTACGACCCGATCGAGGTAGACAAGGAGATCGAGAAGTGGCGCGCGAGGGTGGACACTGCCCGCCGCGAGTCCGCCGATCAGACCGTGTCGGTCGAGAAGCTGCAGGCGGCCCTGAACACCGCGAACGGCCGGGTTGAGGAGCTCACAGCACGGGTCGCCGAGCTGGAGGAGCAGAGCCGTCAGGCGGCTCCGCCCACGTACGCCGACATCGGCTCCCGGATCGGGACCATGCTGACCCTGGCCGAGGAGGAGGCCGCTGACCTGCGGGCCGACGCCGCCCAGCAGGCCAACCGCACCCGCAGCGACGCCCAGCGGGAGGCGGACCGGATGCTGGCCTCGGCCCAGACCCAGGCCGCCGAGCTGCGCAGCAAGTCAGAGGCCGACGCCAATGTCGTGCTGGAGGAGGCTCGGCGCCAGGTGGACGAGCTGCTCGACGCGGCTGACCGGGAGGCGGCCGCCCGGCGCGAGGAGGCCGAGGCGGTGTACGAGCACCAGCGGGCCCGGGCCGCCGCCGCAGCCGCCGAGTTCGAGACCACCCTGGCGGAGCGGCGCGAGAAGAGCGCTGCCGACTTCGCACGGGCCCTCGCCGCGCAGGACCAGTCGCTGGCGGCAGCCCAGGAGAAGCTGGCCGCTGCCGAGCGAGAGGCCGAGGTGGTGCTGGCCAACGCCCACAGCGAGGCCAACGCGGTACTGACCTCGGCGCGCGACGAGTCGCGCCAGATGCTGAGCTCGGCCAAGGAGCGTGCCGAGAAGGTCCGGCGGGAGTCGGAGCGGGAGCTGGCCGCCGCGGCCGCCCGGCGCGACGCGATCACCGCCCAGCTGGCCAACGTCCGTCAGATGCTGGGAACCCTGGGCAGCACCGCGGTGTTCAACCCGCTGGGCGACGCCGAGGAGCAGCCGGCCGGGGAGGACGAGGCGGCAACCGCCAGCGCCTGAGCGAGGCGGGGCTGGCTCTCAGGGGGCCTGCACGGATGAGGGTCTCCCCATAACGAGGCAGGTCCCAGAGCCGGCCCACCTACCGTCAGCGTGTGACAGGAGTGGCGCTGACGGACGTCTGCATCGAGTACGGCGAGGTCCGGGCCGTTGACCGGCTGACCCTGACCGCTCCCGGTGGGCGGGTCCTGGGAATGCTGGGTGGCAACGGTGCGGGAAAGTCGTCGACGCTGCGCGCGATCGGTGGGGTCAACGCTCACACCTCGGGCAGCCTGCTGGTCTCCGGCTTCGACCTGAGCACCCCGGCGGGGGCCGAGGCGGCCCGGGCCGTGGTCGGCTACTGCCCGGACACTGGGGGCCTGGTCGCTCAGGCCACCCCGCAGGAGCACATCGACCTCGTACTGGCGCTGCGCGGCGCCACTGCCCAGCGGGAGCGGGCGGCTGGGCTGCTGGAGCGGTTCGGCCTGGTCGAGGTGCGTGACCGCCCGGCCGGCACCTTCTCCCACGGCATGCAGCGGCGGCTGTCGGTGCTGCTGGCGGTGCTCACCGCCCGGGAGGCGCTGGTGCTCGACGAGCCCTTTGACGGGGTCGACCCGACCGGGGTCGAGGTCACCATCGCCGCGGTCCGGGAAGCCGCTGCTGCCGGGATGAGTGTCCTCGTCTCAACCCACCTGCAGAGCCTGCTGACCCGGGCCTGCGACGACATTGCCGTCCTGGTCCGCGGCCGGAGGGTTGCCGGCGGGAGCGTGGCGGACTTCTCCGGCGAGAGCGGGGAGCGACGCTACGCCGAGCTGCTGGTCGGCCACCAGGAGGTCGCCGCGTGAGCCCGTCCTGGCTCGCGGTGGAGGTCTGGCCGGGGCTGGCGGCGACTGTACGGCTGTCGCAGCTGAAGGCCCAGACCCGCAGCCCACGCGCCCGGGTCAAGGTACGCCTCGACACTGGACTGCTGGTGGGCTGCCTGGTCCTGGCAGCTCTCAGCGGCGACCTGGCGGTGCGGCTCGCTGCCACGGGCGGCTCACCCCTGGCCGACAGCCTGGCCCTGATGGCGCAGGGGTCGCTCGGAGCTGCCGGTGCAGCGGGCCTGGCGATGGTGGTGGCCGGGATGGTCTTCGCCCCGGCGACCGGAGCCGCGACCCACGCCCAGTTCCCAGACCTGGACCTGGCCGGGATCCGCCCGCCGAGGCTGTACCGCTACTTCGACGGGATCTGGAACTCGGTGGTCTCACCGGTCGGGGCCAGCCAGCTGCTGGTGCTCACCAGCCTGGCCTCCTTGGTGACCAGCTCCGGGCAGGGGCGGGTGGCGGCGGTCCTGCTGGCGTGGGTGACCTGGATCGCGGTGCTGCCGCTGCTGGCGCTCAGCGGCTGGGGGACCGAGTACCTGCGGCGGCGCTGGACCCCGCGGGCCCGGTGGTACGCGGCAGCGGCTGCCGGGGGAGGGGTCGCGCTGGCGGTGGTGGTCGACCCCGACCACGGCCGGACCGGTTTCGGTCTGGCCGACCGGTACGCAGCGGTGCTGCTGGCGACAGCCCGGGGTGACTCGCTGCCGGCACTGGTGGGGATGGTGGTGCTGCTGGCCGGCAGCCTGGCGCTCGCGGTGGCCGGGATGGCCGTGTGCCGGGCAGCCCTGGCGCTGCCGGCGCCGGCGGAGCGTCGCGAGCCGACCGTACGGCCGGTGACCCTGCCCCAGCGACCGGTACTGGCGCTGGGCACCCTGGTCAGCACCACCCTGTGGCGCTCCCGGGAGGTCCGTCGGCCGATCCTGATGATGGTGCTGGCGGCGGTGCCGCTGCTGATCGGAGCGATCCAGTCGACCGGTGGCCAGGGGACCTCGGTGCTGGCCTCAATCCTGATGGTGGTGCCGCTGTCGCTGGCGATGGGCTGGGGCGTGAACGTCTTCGGGGTGCTGGGCGGGGCCCTGACCCTGGTCCTGAGCCAGCCGGGGGCCTGGCGGCCGCTGCTGCGGGCAGTGGCCGGGATCCAGCTGCTGGCGACAGTGCTGCTCGGCTCGGTGCTGATGCTGGCCGGGGCGGCGATCAGCGGGTCCTGGACGGTCCTGCCGGCCTTCTGGGTGGGGCTCGTCGTGGCCAGCGTCGCTGCCACAGCGACCTCACTGCGGTACTCCCTGCTGCGTCCGCACCGGACCCGGCTGACCGGCCGCGGGGACCCGCTGGTGCCACCGGTGGTGGGCCTGCAGTACGTGGTCTGGCTGATGGTCAGTGCCGGTCTGGGCGGGGTCGTGGTGGCCACGGTCCTGACCCTGCTCCCGGCCTGGGGCCTCGCTGCGGCCCTGAGCCTCAGCCTCGGGTACGGCTGCCTGCGCTGGCGCTCACTGTCGGCGGTCTGGTCCAGCCCGCAGCACCGGGCTCGGGTGGCGGCCCTCGTCGGCGCGGTCTGATCCCGGGTTGTCGCCCCTGTGGCCACGAGGGCAACCACCTGTCCTCCCAGCTGCCAGGCGCCACCACCACGAGGGCCGGACCAGGCCACTCGCCGTGCTGGCGTGACCTGCCCGAGTGCCGGTGCTGAACCACCTGATCAGCCAGGAGCTGTCACGAGCCCGCGCTAGCGGAGCCGCAGGACCAAAGACGCAGACAGCGGGCGGGGCCACAGCGCAGCCTCGGGTCGCACGTCTGGACCACAGGAGCGTGACCCCAGACCGTGCTGCGCCAGGTCCAGGTAGAGGTGGGTCTCTTCCGGCGCCGCCAGCTCGTGCTGGTGGCGGGCGGCGGCCCACTGCTCGGCGCTGTGGCGGGCCAGTGTGAAGCCCGGGCGGGCCCCCGCCACCGGGACCGTGGTCACCTCCAGGTCGGGCAGGTCGGATCCGCTGAGCCGCAGCCGGCGCAGTCCGGCCCGGTGACCGCTCTCCTGCGGGACCGCGTACCGGACCGTCAGGTCGTCGATGGGGGAGCAGAACCGGCCGACCCAGGCCGCAGCCTGGCTGTCGGCGTAGCTCTCGGCCGGCCCGGTGCCGAACCACTCGGCGTGCTGGTAGCCCAGCGGCAGCACGAGGTGCCACCCGACCCGGGGCCAGGTCACCGTCCACCCGGCCGAGGGCTGGGTGTCGATGTCGAGCCGCAGCCCGCCGCCGTCCCAGCTCCAGCGCTGGTCAACGGTGAGGTACGTGGTGCTCTGGGCGGCGGCCAGCCGGTAGCGCAGCCGCAGGCCGTGCTCGTCGGCGGCACTGGACAGCAGCCGGGACTGGAGCCGGTCGAGGCCGGCCTCCCGCCAGCGCTGCGCGGAGGAGGGGCCGGGGACTCCGAAGCCTCCGGTACTGGCCGGGTCGCCCAGCTCGTACGAGCCTGCGGTGGCGAGCGAGTCGTTCTCGGTCGGGGCCCGCCACAGCGTGACCCCGTGCTCGGTGACCGGCAGACCGCCGAGCCGGGTCAGCCGGCCCCAGCGGTCGAAGCGGGCGGGGCCGAGCCAGAAGCCGTCCGCCTCGGCCTGAGCCGGCTCCAGCCGAGGGGCGGCGACGAGCGGAGCCTGGCTGTCGCGCAGCAGCCGCTGGGCCCGGCTCACCACGTGCCCGGCGGGGGCGAAGACGGTCGCCTCGACGAGCCCGGCGGTGACCGTGAGCCAGTGCTCACCCGGGGCGCTGGTGTCCAGCCCCGGCAGCCCGGCGACACCCTGCCCGCCGGCCGGGACCGGCGCCATGGGCAGCCTGCCGGAGTCGAGGAGGCAGCCGTCGACCTCGTGGTACCAGCGCAGCTCGAGGTCGGCGGTGTCCCCGTCGTGGCGGCGGTTCTCCAGGCACAGCTCGGCGCCGTCCAGGTGCAGCCTGATCGGGGTGACCACCGCCGCGTACTCCGCCAGCGCGGGGGAGGCAGTCCCGTCGGCGAGCAGCAGCCCGTCGCAGACGAAGCTGCCATCGTGGAGCTCCTCACCGAAGTCACCGCCGTAGGCGTAGTACTCGGTGCCGTCCTCGGCCCGGGTCAGCAGGCCGTGGTCGCGCCACTCCCAGACGAAGCCGCCGTGCAGGGCCGGGTGGGCGTCGAAGACCTGCTCGTACGAGGCGATCCCGCCAGCCCCGTTGCCCATCGCGTGCACGTACTCGCAGAGGATGATGGGCCGGCCTGGCCGGGTCTGGGTGAGGTGTACCAGCTCCTCCAGCGGGGAGTACATCCGCGACACCAGGTCGCCGTACCGGTCCTCACGGTCGCCCTCGTAGTGGACCGCCCGGCTGGGGTCCCGGCGCCGGATCCAGGCCGCCATCGCGGCCAGGTTGCTCCCGGTGCCGGACTCGTTGCCCAGCGACCAGGCCACCACGCAGGGGTGGTTCTTGTCGCGCTCCAGCATCCGTGCTGCCCGGTCGAGGTAGACCTCCCGCCAGTCCGGGTCGTCAGAGGGGTTGCCCGACCACCCGGCCAGCTCGAAGCCGTGGGTCTCCAGGTCGCACTCCTCAATGACCCAGAAGCCCAGCTCGTCGGCCAGCTCCAGCAGCCGCGGGTGGGGCGGGTAGTGGCTGGTCCGGATCGCGTTGATGCTGTGCTGCTTCATCATCAGCAGCCCTTCACGAACCTCGTCCTCGACGAAGACCCGCCCGTGGCGGGGGTGGAAGTCGTGGCGGTTCACCCCGCGCAGCCGCAGCCGGCGCCCGTTCACCAGCCAGGCGTCGCCGCGGACCTCGACCCTGCGGAAGCCGGTCTGGACGGTGACGGTCTCGACGGCGTTGGAGACCTCGACCCGGTAGCGCTGGGGACGGTCGGCGCTCCACGGCCGAACAGCGGCCAGCTCGACCCGGTGGTCGGCGTCGGGGCCCCTCAGCTCGGTGTCGAGCCCCAGCTCCCGGGAGCGGACCCGCACCGGGTACGAGGCGGTGTCCCCCAGCTGCAGGGTGAGCGTGCCGGCGCCGGTGGCGGGGTCGTAGTCGGCCTGCAGCCACAGGTCGTCCAGGCCGGCGTCGGGGCGGTGCAGCAGGGTCACCTCGCGGAACAGACCCGGCAGCCACCACTGGTCCTGGTCCTCGATGTAGCTCATCGCCGACCACTGGTGGACCCGGACCAGGAGCTGGTTTGAGCCCGGCCGCAGCTGCTCGGTGACGTCCAGCTCCTGGCGCAGCCGGCTGCCGCGGACCACGCCGACCTCGCGGCCGTTGACCCAGACCCGCCCCAGCGACTCCAGCCCGTCGAAGCGCAGCAGCACCCGGCCGGACTCCAGCCAGCTGGGCGGAACGTCGACGCTGCGGCGGTAGTCGCCGGTCGGGTTCTGGTCCGGCACGTGCGGTGGGTCGAGCGGGAACGGGAGCTGGATGTTCGTGTACGCGGGGCGCCCCCAGCGGCCGTCGCCACGCAGCACCCAGTGGCTGGGGACGTCGATCCGCTCCCAGGCCGACTCCTCCAGGCCGGCGGCGACCTCGGGCGGGTCGGCCTCAGCGGCCGTGGGGAACCAGCGGAACAACCACTCTCCACTCAGCGGCAGCGAGGCTGCGCTGGTGCTGAGGTCGGCCCGGGGCGGGACCCGGTTGCCCGAGCCGGGGGAGATCTGCTCGATGTAGCGCAGGTCGAGGGCAGTCATGGCGCTCCTGACGAAGGCGGCAGACGGGGCTGAGCACTACCGTACGGGACGGGGCCGGGGAGAGCCCGGTGACCGTCCGGTCACGGGCTTGTACGGCCACCGCCGCCCGGGCGGACACGTGCCCGAAGGTCACGTCTCGGTCACGGTGTGATCCCCGGACCCCCAGGAAGTGCGTCTGCCGGTGGTCGGTGGACTGCTCCGGTGCCCCAGCGAGTCGATCTCTCGATAGGGTCGGCCTTGACCACCAGCGTCGCTGAGTTGCAGGAGGCTCATATGACGGTTCGTCTGATCGCACCTCTGGACGGGGTGCTGGTGCCGCTAGAGCTGGTGCCAGACCCGGTCTTCGCCCGCAAGATGGTGGGGGAGGGAATCTCGATCGACCCGCTCAGCAACGTGCTCTGCGCACCTGTTGCGGGTGAGGTGATTGATGTCCAGCCCTCCCAGCACGCGGTCACCATCCGTTCGCCAGAAGGCCTGGAGGTGCTGCTCCACATCGGGCTGGACACCGTCAAGATGGGCGGTGACGGCTTCGAGGCCAAGGTTCAGCCCGGGGAGCAGGTCACGGTCGGCGACGAGCTGGTCGCGTTCGACCTGGACAAGGTGGCGGCCCAAGCGGCCAGCCTGCTGACCCAGGTGGTGATCGCCAACTCCGACCGGATCGCCAGCCTCACGCCGAGCACCGGGGCCGTGGCCGGCGGCACCGACGTCGTGGCCGAGATCAGTCTTCAGGAGCTGACCGAGCAGGAAGCCGCCACTACCGGACGTACGGTGACCTCGGCAGCGCTGCTGATCCCGAACCCGACCGGTCTGCACGCCCGGCCGGCGGCGACCCTGGCGGCACTGGCCAAGGAGTTCGACTCTACGGTCACCCTGCGCCGAAATGGGCAGACGGCGAACGCCAAGTCGATCATGTCGATCATGGCCCTGGCTGCCGCCCGCTGGGACAAGGTGACGGTCACCGCCAGCGGGCCGGACGCCGAGGAGGCCGTGGCCCAGATCTCCCAGGCGATCCAGGACGGACTGGGGGAGGACTGCCCGCCCCTGCCACTGGGCGGCGATGACACGGCCCCGATTCCCGCGATCAAGGACGAGCCGCTGCTGCCGGCGCCCCGCTCTGGAGACCCGGGCCTGCTGCTCGGTGTGGCCGCCTCGCCGGGTCTGGCAGTGGGGCAGGTACGCCAGGTCCGCCACGAGGACGTCGAAGTGGAGGAGCTGGCCAGCGACCACCACCTAGAGCGTCGCAAGCTGAACGCGGCCATCGACCGGGCGCTGCTGGACCTCTCAGCACTCGAGTCACGGCTGCTGCAGGAGTCCGACCCGACCAAGGCGGCGATCTTCGCCGCCCACGCCGAGATCCTGCAGGACCCGGACCTGCTCGACATCGCCGTCAGCGCGATCGACAAGGGCAAGAGCGCCCCGTACGCCTGGCGCGGCGCGTTCCAGTCGTACGCGGACCGGCTGGCCGGGCTGGACAACGAGATCCTGGCCGGGCGCGCTACCGACGTCCGTGACGTGGGCCAGCGGGTCCTGGAGGAGCTGACCGGGCAGCGTCATGAGCCTGAGGAGCTGGCAGCTGGCACGATCCTGGTCGCCGAGGACCTCACTCCCTCTGACACTGCCACCCTGGACCGGAGCAAGGTGGTGGGCTTCGTCACCACCTCCGGCGGCGCCAGCAGCCACGTCGCGATCATCGCCCGATCCCTCGACATCCCCGCCGTGGCAGGGATCGAGAGCCGGGCCCTGGACATCCCCGACGGCAGCCGGTTGGTGCTTGACGGAGGCCGGGGCAGCCTTCAGCTCAACCTCAGCGAGACCCAGATCGCTGAGATCGTCGCCCGGCAGGAGCGGATCGCCGCCAAGCGGGAGCGTGACCTGAGCCGGGCCCTGGAGCCGGCGCTGACCACCGACCGGCACCAGGTCCAGGTGGTCGCCAACATCGGTGGGCTGGACGACGTCGAGGATGCGCTGGCCAAGGGCGCCGAGGGGGTCGGGCTGCTGCGCAGCGAGTTCGTCTTCCTCGGGCGTCAGAGCGCGCCGAGCGAGGAGGAGCAGGCGAGGCTGTACGGCGACATCGCCCGGGCCCTGCGCCCCGGCCAGCCCCTGGTGGTCCGAACCCTTGATGTCGGTGGTGACAAGCCGCTGCCGTACCTGCCGATCCCGCCCGAGGAGAACCCCTTCCTCGGGATCCGCGGGGTTCGGGTCGGCTTTGACCGGCCGGAGGTGCTGCGGGCCCAGTGCCGGGCGATCGCCCGAGCGGCCGGGGCCGGAGCGAAGCTGCACGTGATGTTCCCGATGATCGCCACCATCGACGACTGGCGCTTCGCCAAGCAGGTCTGGGACGAGGAGGCAGCCCAGGTCGGCCTGACCGACCAGGTGGAGGTGGGGGTGATGATGGAGGTGCCCTCGGTCGCGGTGATGGCTGAGCAGTTCGCCGCCGAGGACGTGGCCTTCTTCAGCGTCGGCACCAACGACCTCACCAGCTACACCCTGGCCATGGACCGAGGCCACCCCAAGCTGGCGTCGCAGGTCGACCCGTGCAACCCAGCCGTGCTGAGCCTGATCGGCGGCGCCTGCCAGGCGATGCACAAGCGAGGCAAGTGGGTGGGGGTCTGTGGCGGGATCGCCTCGGACCCGCAGGCGGTCCCCGTCCTGGTCGGGCTCGGGGTGGACGAGCTGAGCTGCTCGATCCCGGCGATCCCGGCGGTGAAGGCCGCGGTCCGCTCGTACTCGATGAGTGACTGCCAGGCCCTGGCCAGCCAGGCCGTCGCCTGCAGCACCCCAGCCGATGTCCGTGCTCTCGTCCCGGTGGACGAGGGCTGAGCAGGGAGAACTGACTGTGAGCACTGCTAACGAGATTGTGGCCGCGGTCGGCGGCGCCAGCAATATCGCCTCGCTGACCCACTGTGCGACCCGGCTGCGGTTCCAGCTGCGCGACGGGTCCGTGGTGGACACCAAGCAGGTCGAGTCGATCAAGGGGGTGATGGGAGCCGTCCCCCAGGCCGGCGACCGGTACCAGGTGATCATCGGGGGAGCGGTCGGCACCGTCTACACCGAGATCATGAGCCTGCCCGAGATGGCCTCGAGCAAGAAGCCTCAGACCGCGGACGAGGTCAAGGCCGCCGTCCGGGCCGGCGGGCCGCGCGGCAAGTTCACCTGGCTGGACAGCTTCTTCGAGTACCTCTCGAACAGCTTCCGGCCGCTGCTCGGGGTGCTGCTGGGGGCCTCGCTGATCATCGCCTTCGCCGCGGTCCTGGACGCCTTGCAGGTGGTGGACTTCCGGGCCGCGGACAAGCCGGCGTCCTGGGTCTTCGTGGACACCATGTGGCGGGCGGTCTTCTACTTCCTGCCGATCATGGTGGCCTACAACGCCTCCAAGGCCCTCAACATTGACGGCTGGGTCGGCGCGACGGTGATGGCGGCGGTGATGACGCCGGACTTCGCCAAGCTCTCCACGGCGGCGAACACGGTCTGTGTCCCGAGCCCGGTCCCCGGTGCCGACCCGACCTGCACGGCGCACATCTTCGGTTTGTCGATGCAGCTCAACGACTACGGCGGCCAGGTCTTCGTGCCCCTGATCATGGTCGCGGTGCTGGCGGTCTTCTACCGGGGGCTGTCGTGGCTCTTCCCGGGGAATGTCCAGATGGTGTTCGTCCCGTTCCTGTCGATCGTGATCATGGTCCCGCTGACCGCCTTCCTGATCGGCCCGCTGGGGATCTGGATCGGGACCGGGCTGGGGACCGGGCTGGCCTGGCTGAACACCAACGCCCCGCCTGTCTTCGCGATCCTGATCCCCATGCTGTACCCGTTCCTGGTGCCGCTGGGGCTGCACTGGCCGCTGAACGCGCTGATGCTGGCCAACATCAAGTCGCTGGGCTACGACTTCATTCAGGGCCCGATGGGCGCCTGGAACTTCGCCTGCTTCGGGGCCACTGCTGGGGTGCTGGTGCTGTCGATCCGAGACCGTGATGTCACGATGCGCCAGACCGCGGTGGGTGCTCTGGCTGCCGGGCTGTTTGGTGGCGTCTCGGAGCCGTCTCTGTACGGCATTCACCTGCGCTTCAAGCGGATCTACCCCCGGATGCTGGTCGGCTGCCTCACCGGTGGTCTGATCATCGGGGTGATGGGTGGGGTGAAGACCTCGGCCTTCGCCTTCACCTCGCTGCTGACGATTCCCGTGTTCAGCCCGATGGGTACGTACGCGATCGCGGTGGCGGCGTCGTTCGCGGTGTCAATGACCCTGGTGATCATCTCCGACTACCGCACCGCCGAGCAGAAGGCCGAGGCGCTGGCCGAGGAGAAGGCCGACGAGCCTCGGGTGGTCATCGTCGAGGTCGGCCCGAAGGAGGAGAACCAGGCCAAGCAGTGGCTGGCGGCTCTCGGTGGTGCCGACAACGTGGTGGCGGTCCGCCAGGTGGCCGAGACCCGGGTCCGGGTCGAGGTCCGCGACGACAACCAGGTCGACCCGGCAGCGCTGCGGGAGGCCGGGCTGCCCGGGGTGGTCAAGGTCGCTGCGCAGGTCTGGCACCTGGTGGCCGGCTTTGACTCCGACCAGTACGCGACCGCTATGGAGCGGGCCGCGGCGGCGCAGCGGGTTCCGGTTCCGACCTCGTAGCGGTCGATGGCCAGTCAGCCGGTGGTCCCGATCCCGACCGATGGGGCCGGGATCGAGGTCAGTCCCTTCCTGGCCCGGCGCGTGGCGGAGCCGTACGCAGGGGCAGACGGCAGGCACCAGCACGAGCCGGCGCTTGGCGTCGGGCTGCTCGGCCCGGTGACGGCAGTCTGTGTTCTGCAGCGGCGCCGCCCGGACGCCGGGACCGCTGGCTGGTCTGCCATGGCCAAGGGGCCGGTTCCGGCCGCTGAGGTGACCGCCCTCGGCCTGGTTGGTGACGAGCAGGCCGACCGGGAGCACCATGGCGGGCCGGACAAGGCCGTCTATGCCATGGACGGTGACGAGGTCGACCACTGGACCAGGACGGTCCCGGGCCTGGGCGTCGGCGGCATGGGGGAGAACCTCGTGGTCGGTGGCCGGCTGGACGATGTCGAGCTCGGGGCCCGGCTGTGGGTCGGGTCCGGCGAGCCGGGCGGGGACGGGGTGCTGCTGCGGGTGACGGGAGTCCGCAACCCGTGCCCGACCTTCGCCCGGGGCATGGGCCGGGGGGACTGGGTCTCGGTGTTCTCGGCCCGCAACCGGGTCGGGGTCTACCTCGCGGTCGAGACTCCTGGGACGGTCCGTCCCGGGGACCAGGTCTGGGTCTGGTCGACCCCTGGGCACCAGGTCAGCTGCCGACGCTGGTTCGCCCACCACGACCCTGACGACGCCTGGGCTCTGCTCGCGGCGGAGGCCGACGGGCGGATGGTCCTGGCCGACTTCACCCGCCGCTACACCGAGGCCGCCGCGGCGAGCCGGTCGTCAGCCTCCGCTGGTACCGGCGAGCAGGCCCTCAAGGGGGCGACCTGACAGCTCAGCGGGCTCGGAGCCAGTCGCGGACGGGCTTGGCGGCCCGGAGCCGTCCGGCGCCCTGGACCCGGGCCTTGGCCCGGTCGAAGGTGATCCCGTTCTGCTCCTCAACCGTGTCGAGGACCCGCCGCAGGTCGCGGATGTCGGCCGGGGCTGGGTCCAGAGTCCCTTGAAGGGTCCGGCTCTGCCCGTCCTTGCTGATCGTGACCTGGTACGGCAGGGTGGCTGGGACGGGCTTGTAGCTCCAGAGCTCGACGTCTGCCCCTGCACCCCACCAGTCCTGGGCCAGCCGGGCCTGGTGGTGCTCTGCGCTGCGGTCTGGCGCCCAGCGGAGGTGGGCCTCAACGTCGACCGTCGGAGCCTCCAGCGAGCTCACCACGACCAGGAACCCCCACCGGCGGTCGTCTGGCACCTCCAGGCCGATCTCCTGCGCCCACAGGGCCGCCGGGGTGGACGGCAGCGAGCGGAGCTCGGCGTCCAGGATGTCGAAGGCGTCGGCGGCCGCCGGCACGTCGCGGAACAGGCCCAGAGCCTGCCAGTAGGCGCTGCGGCCGTCGTCCCGAGAAGGGCGCTCATCGCGTAGCCGCCGTGCGACGTCTCGCACCGCAGCAGCGGCCTCCTCGTTGCCGGCGTCGGCGGCGTGGACCAGGACCAGCAGGGCATTGACCAGGGAGTCGTTGTGGGAGGTGAAGTCGTCTCGGTCGGCCTGCCCGACCGCGTCCAGGATGCCGGTCACGTGCTCCGGGGTCGCTAGTCGCAGCAGCTTGTTGGCCTTCACACGGTCGGCCGGCTGGTCGCTCTGGCCAAGGCGGTAGCCGAGCTTGCCGTACGGCTTCAGTGCGTCGCTGAACGACATCGTGGGGTGTCCTCTCGTCAGGCACGGGCATCGCCAGATGCACGCAGGATAGGACTGGCTGGCGTGGTACCTGCACCACGGGGTCCGGACCACACCGCTGGGAGGTCGAGACCAGAGCGCGGCCCTAGCGGCCGTCCCTCCAGTGCTGCTCGATCACCTGATGGTGGTGGTCGAGCTCGGGGGTGTGTACGCCCAGGGCCTGGGCGCAGGCGTAGAGGTCCCGGAAACCTGCCACCCAGTCCGCCAGCCCGTGCCTCATGTGGCCGGTGACCATCGCCGTGGTCTCCGGCTGCTGGAGCATCTTCTGGATCCCCGTAGTCACCAGGGGAGTCGGCAGGAGGAACAGCGGGGATGGCCAGATCCGCCAGGTCCTGATCCCACGTGCCCGGCACACCCGCAGGCCTTCGGTGAAGGCTCGGACCAGGCCCTCCACAGCCTGCCGGTCGTGGCAGAAGGCCTCGTAGCCCCCGGACTCGAGCACGGGGGCTGCGGTCAGGGACTGCTGCATGCTGTGGACCGCCATCCAGTCAGGCATCGACGTCTGCCAGCGCACGGTCAGGCCGGCAGACTCGAGCAGCCTCCTGACCCTCAGAAGGCTGTCGTGGGTGCTGGGTGCCGGAGCCTCCAACACTGTGCCCTCGGGGAAGATGGTCACATCGAGGCGGTGGCCCTCCCGTCCGCCCCCGACCTGGGAGGGGAAGCCGAGCAGGTAGCCACTGCGCGCCACCGCAGGCGTGACCTGGGACTCGATGTCCCAGTGGTTCAGCATGAAGACGACGGGGCAGTGTCCGGCCAGGGCCTCGACGGCAGGCAGGGCCGACGACAGGTGCGGCCGGTCCACCATGACCAGGACGATGTCGTACTGGCCGGGCTCAGCGCTGCAGACGATCCTGGGACGGAAGCGGCGCACCTGGTCAGCACGGTGCGGGCGCAGGTCGTGGACGTGCAGCTCGACGTCGTGCTGGTAGAAGGCAGCCCGAGCGGCGCGGACCAGAAAGGTCACCTCGTGGGCTGAGGACAGCAGCCACCCGTGGCTCATGCCCATCGTTCCAGCACCGACGATCAAGACCTTCACGCTGCCCAAGTGAACACCGCAGTCCTCACTGGGGAGTGCTCCGGGGTGGAAGAGGGGCCTCTCACACCCATAAAATGTCATAATAGACCTTATCGGACAATCGCGAGAGTGCTGGGAGACGGCCGTGAGTGGTCCTGAGCCTCTGGCGCCGCTGACGCTCTACCCGCACCACTGGTAGCTGTGCTCGGGCCGTCCCGTGCTCCCGTATCTCAGGGCCAGGGTCACCGAGCCGTTCGCCACCAGGTCAGACAGGTACCGCTGGGCGGTGGCCCGGGAGATCCCGATCTGGTCGGCGATGCTGATCGCGGTCTGTGGCGTGCCTCGTTCCCTGAGTACCCGGATGATCGCCTCTGCGGTCACCTGTGAGCGGCCCTTGGGCAGGCGTCGGCCCGTCGGGCGTGGACGCAGCTGGCTGACCAGCGCGTCGATCTGCGCCTGGTTCAGGTCGTCGCCCACCTGAGTCGCCCTTAGAAAGGCGTGGTAGGCGCCGACCCGCTCCAGCAGCATCAGCATCGGGAACGGCTTGACGATGTAGCCGATGGCACCACGGGCCAGCGCCCGGCGTACGGTCTCGGCGGCAGTCGACGCGGTCACCAGAATCACCGACGCGTCCGCGTACCCGATCAGGGCCGAGCCGCTGCCGTCAGGCAGGTACTCGTCGGCGATCACCAGGTCGACCGCCCGGCTGTCGAGGACCTGGCGGGCCTGGGCGAGGGTGGTCGCCTTCCCCACCACCGCTATCCCCCCGGCGCTGCTGAGGGCGTCGGCGTGGACCCCGGCCACACGGAAGTCATCGTCGACGACCAGCACCCGCAGAGCGACTCTGTCAGTCATGGCTGCTCCTTCACAGGGACCTTGGGGCTCAGCACCCGGCACAACCGGGCCCGGAAGGCGGCACCGTGGTCCGGTCCACAGGCCACCGCCAGCTCCAGGTAGCCGCCGTGACGGCGGGCTGTGGCTCGCGCCAGGGAGAGCCCGATCCCGTGCTGGTCAGAGTGCTCGGTCTTCGTGGTCCAGCCGTCGCTGAACATCGCCTGCTGCTGCTCAGGTCCGACTCCCGGGCCAGAGTCGATCACGTGAACCAGCAGGTCTGAGCCGTCGCTGACCAGGCAGACCTCGACCCAGGGCGGACGGGTCCCAGCGCTGGCTGCCCGGGTCGCGTTGTCGATGAGGTTTCCGACCACGGTCACCGCATCCAGCGGGCTCAGCAGCCGCCCCTCGACCCAGGTGCTGCCACCGATCCGCAGATCGACCCCCATCTCGTCGGCGACCGCCGTCTTCGCGGCCAGGATCCCCTGCAGGTACGGGTCCTCTACCCCCTCGCCGCCGGTGCCGGTGACGGACAGGTCAGCCAGGTACTCCAAGGCCTCGTCGACATGGCCCAGGTGCAGCAGGCCGAGCAGGGCGTGCAGCCGGTGGGTGTACTCGTGGGCCTGGCCCCGCAGCACATCTGTGAGAGCCCGGGTGGCTTCCAGCTCACGGCCCAGGACATCGAGGTCGGTACGGTCAGCCAGCACCACCACCGAGCCCAGGTCGTGCCCCGTCCGCTCTACCTCCAGCCGGTGGGTCTGGAGGATCCGGTCTCCCACCACCAGCAGCGACCCGCCGTCGGGAGCCGCTCGGTTCGTCAGCAGGTCTGCCACTGGTGCCGGCAGCCCGCAGTCTGTGACCGGGCTGCCTACGTGCAGGCTGGTGCCCAGCAGCAGCCCGGCAGCCGGGTTGGCCACCCGCAGGTAGCCAGCGCTGTCCGCTGCCACAACGCCTTCCTGAGCGCCACCGAGCAGGGCCGCGTGCTCGCGCAGCAGGTCGGCCATTTCGTCCGGCTCCAGGTGGTGGGTGATCCGGCTCAGCCGCCGGGAGCCGACAGCCACCGCCAGAAGGCCGACCGCCAGCGTGGTCGCCGTCACGGCTGTCAGGAACAGCAGGAACTGCTGCTGCAGAGCCTCCACCTGGCTGATCCCGATGCCGACCGAGACCGTTCCGACGACGTGCCCGGACGGGTCCCGCAGCGGAACCTTGCCCCGAGCCGACAGCCCCAGGGTCCCCCGCTCCACCAGCGTGACCTCCTGGCCCGCGAGCGGAGCCGCCGGGTCGGTGCTGACCATCCGCCCCACCTCGGCTCGGCTGGGGTGGCTGTAGCGGATCCCCGTGGTGTCGGTGACCACCACGTACAGGGCTTTCGTACGAAGCCGGACCTCCTCGGCGGCGGCCTGGGCCGGCCCGTCGGGGCTGGGCTGGCTGTGCACTACCCAGTCGGCGAAGCGGGGGTCGATCGCCACCGTCTGGGCGATCGACAGGGCCTGGGCCTCACTCTGCTGCTCGATGCTGCGCCTAGCCAGGAGCAGAGCAGCGGTCAGGGCGCTGCCCACGGTCCCGACGATCAGGACCGCGGTGACCAGTCCGACCTGGGAGACCCATCGCAGACGCTGGCGCCGGGGTGGTGGCATGCCCAAGATCCTAGGCCGTACGAGCAGAACGCGCAGAAGATGCAGGAACGCGGCTTGTGGGCGCTGCGTGCACAAGGCTTCCACCGCCGGTCGGCCAGGCCGTAGCATTTGACTGCTTCCCTGATCCAAAGGAGACAACGGATGCTGGCCCTTTCCGGTCTGCTGATCGTCATCATCTTCATGACGCTGATCATGAGCAAGAAGGCGACGCCCTTCACCGCTCTCGTCATGTCCCCCATCGTGATCGCCGGGGCGATCCACTTCGGTGGCAAGTGGGGCATCGGCCCCTTCGCCGCGGGCGAGGGCTGGGACCTGGCCAAGTTCTCGCTGGACGGCATCAAGGGGGTCGCCCCGACTGCTGTGATGCTGCTCTTCGCGATCCTCTTCTTCGGGCTGATGATCAGCGCCGGGCTGTTCGACCCCCTGGCCAGGTTCATCCTCCGTGTGGTCCGCGGCGACCCGCTGAAGGTGCTGGTCGGGACCGCGATCCTGGCCTGCATCGTCTCCGTCGACGGCGACGGGTCGACGACGACGATGATCGTCTGCTCGGCCATGATCCCGGTGTACAAGAAGCTCAACATGAAGATGATGGACCTGGCGGTCCTGATCATCATGGGCAACTCGATCATGAACCTGCTGCCCTGGGGTGGTCCCACGGCCCGGATCATTACCGCCCTCAAGGTTGATGAGGGCGAGCTGCTGCGGCGCATCATCCCCGGCATGCTGATCGCGGTGCTGTGGGTGATGGTGGTCGCGTTCCTGCGCGGGCGGGCGGAGCGGCGGCGGCTGGGGGTCGTCGAGCTGAGCCCCGAGGAGATCGATGCCCTGAGCGCCGGCGATGCCCTGGGCGGGTCCGAGGGCGACAACGTCAGCCTGAAGCGGCCACGGCGGGTCCTGGTCAACCTGGCGCTCACCCTCTGCGTGATGGTGGTGCTGATCTTCGGAGGCATGGCGGGGATCCCCAAGATCGGGTCGGCCGTGATCTTCGAGGTCGCCTTCGCGCTCGCGCTGCTGATCAACTACTCCAAGCTCGCCGACCAGCGCCAGATCATCGAGGAGCACGGCGCCAACGCCATGCACGTGATCACGATGGTGCTGGCCGCCGGCATCTTCATGGGGATCCTGAACGGGACCAAGATGTCGGAGCAGATGGGCGTCTGGCTGGCCGACGTGGTGCCGGCCTCGCTGGGCGGTCACTGGGCCCTGGTGACGGCGCTGGCCTCAATACCAGGGACCTTCCTGCTGAGCAACGACGCCTTCTACCTGGGCGTCCTGCCGGTCATGGCCCAGACCGGGGCTCAGTACGGCTTCACCGACATGCAGATCGCGGTCGCCTCGACCGCCGGGCAGGCTTTCCACCTGCTGTCGCCGCTGGTCGGGTTCATCTACCTGCTGCTGCACCTGACCCGGGTCGACATGGGCGCCTGGCAGCGACGGTCGGCGCTGTGGAGCATCGGGACCTACGTGATCTTCCTGGTCTCGATCGCGGCCTTCGGCGGCGTCTCTCTCTGACCGGTACCGACGCCCCAGGGAGCCGGTGATGACGGACGACGCGACGATCGAGGTCGTCGACCCGCGCCGGGACCGAGCAGTGCTGGGCCTGGTGACGGACCTGCTCGCCGAGCGGGGCCTGGGACGCGACGACGATGTCGAGCTCTTCGTCGTGGCTCGCCGGGGTGACCACCTGATCGGGTGCGTCGGTCTGGCGGGCACAGTCGTCAAGTGCACCGCGGTCAGCCCCGCCGAGGCCGGGACCGGGATCGCTGCCCGGCTGATGGCCGAGCTGCAGAACCAGGCCCTGGACCGGGGCCGGCCCCACCTGCTCGTCTACACCCAGCCGAGCAACCGGGAGACCTTCACCGCACTGGGGTACCGCCCCATCGCTGAGGTGCCGGGGCTCGTCACCCTGCTGGAGAACACCCCGTTCGGCCTGTCGGGCTACTGCGAGCGGCTGCGCCGGGAGGAGGGACTGGTCCGGGGGCGGGTCGGCGCCATCGTGATGCATGCCAACCCCTTCACCCTCGGCCACCAGCACCTGGTCCGGACCGCAGCTCAGCAGTGTGCCCGGCTGCACGTCTGGGTAGTGGCCGAGGAAGGAGCGATGTTCTCGGCGGCCGACCGGCTGAGCCTGGTCCGGGCCGGCTGCGCTGCCCTGCCCGAGGCTCCCCGGGTCCGGGTTCACGCCGGGACCGCGTACCTAGTCAGCCGGGCCACCTTCCCGGAGTACTTCCTCCGTGACCCGGACCTGGTCGACCAGGGTGTGGCAGGCCTCGACGTGCAGCTCTTCCGGCGCCACATCGGGCCGGCGCTAGGGATCACCGACCGGTACGTGGGGACCGAGCCGCTCTCCCCCGTCACGGCCCGGTACAACCAGGAGCTGCGCCGGTGGCTGGAGAGTGAGCCGATGGAGCAGCCTCCGATCACCGTGCACGAGGTTCCTCGGCTGGAGGTCGGCCAGACGGTGGTCTCAGCCAGCCGGGTCCGCTCTCTGCTGGGCGAGGGCCGCCTCGACGAGGTAGCTGCCCTTGTCCCTGCCACCACGCTGGCGTACCTGCGCCAGCGCTACACCCAGGAGGAGGCACGATGAGGATCGTCAAGGAGGCGGTCGCTGGCACCTTGGAGTCGAGCGACCTGTTCGTCCGGGTCAGTCCAGGAGACCGGCTCGAGGTGAGCATCGCCAGCACGGTGATGGGCCAGTACGGCGACCAGATCGAGGCTGTGGTCCGCGAGACCCTCGACCAGCTGGGGGTCACCGAGGCCCTGGTCGCGGTGGATGACAAGGGGGCCCTGGACTTCGCGGTCCGGGCCCGGGTCCAGGCCGCTGTGCTGCGGGCGGCGCAGGCAAAGCCAGATTGGAGTGTGCTGTGAGCGGGCTGCTGTCTACCCAGGTGGAGCGCCCGACGCGCTCGATGCTCTTCGTGCCCGGGTCGAACGCGTCCTGGCTGTCGACGGTCCACGTGTACGGGGCGGACACCGTGATGTTCGACCTCGAGGACAGCGTCGCACTGCGGGAGAAGGACTCGGCCCGGCTCCTGGTCCGCCAGGCCCTGATGTCGCCGATCTGGACCGGGCAAACGGTCGCGGTCCGGGTCAACGCGATCGACACCCCGTTCTTCCGCGACGACCTGGAGGCGATCGTCCCTGCCGGAGTGGGGATCGTCCGGCTGCCGATGGTCCGCGACGGGGACATGATCCGCGAGCTGGACCGCCAGATCACCGAGATCGAGGAGCGCTGCGGCCGCGAAGTCGGCTCGACCAAGTGCATGGCCGCGGTGGAGTCCGCGTCCGGGGTGGTGAACGCGGTCGACATCGCCCAGGCCAGCCCCCGGATGGTTGCCATCGCGCTGGCCGCGTACGACTACGTGATGGACATGCACACCGCCCGCAACAAGGACGAGTCGGAGCTCTTCTACGCCCGCTGCGCGGTGCTGCACGCGGCTCGGGTCGCCGGGCTGCGCTGCTACGACGTGGTCTACACCGACGTCAACGACGAGGAGGGCTTCCTGCGGGAGGTGGCGATCATCAAGCGGCTCGGCTTCGACGGGAAGTCGCTGGTGAACCCGCGCCAGATCGAGCCGCTCCACAACGCCTACGCCCCGACCGAGAAGGAGGTCACCTGGGCCCAGCGAGTAGTGGAGGCGGCCGAGCGGGCCGAGAGCGAGGGCCTTGGCGTGGTCGCCCTGGACGGGAAGATGATCGACGCCCCGATCGTCTTCAGCGCTCAGCGGCTTCTGCGGCTGGCGGAGGTGTCCGGTGTCCAGTACTGACAAGGAGCGCACGATGACGCGGGTTCCGACCGATCACGAGGCCCTGGCCGGGCTCCAGCCGTACCAGGGGTGGGCTGCCAGGTCTCCGTACCTGACCGACGCCGCCGCCAAGCGAGGGCGCAAGCTGGTCGGGTCGATCAAGGAGGCAGCGCTGCGGTGCGGCCTCGCCGACGGCGACACCATCAGCTTCCACCACCACTTCCGCGAGGGCGACAAGGTCGTGCTGCAGGTGGTGGAGGCCCTGGCGGCACTGGGCCGGCGTGACCTCACCCTGGCCAGCTCGTCGCTGAACAACTGCCATGCCGGCCTGGTCAGCTATATCGAGCGCGGTGTGATCTCCAGGATCTACACCTCCGGGATGCGCGGCGACCTGGCCCGGCGGATCTCCGCCGGCGGTCTGCTCCCCCACCCGGTCCAGATCCACTCCCACGGTGGCCGGGCAGCCCTGATGCAGACCGGCGAGCTGCGACCCACGATGGCCTTCATCGGGGTCTCGGCCTGTGACGAGTACGGCAACGCGAACGGTACCTCCGGTCGCTCTCACTGCGGCTCGCTGGGCTACCCCATGGTCGACGCCCAGTACGCCGAGAACGTGGTGCTGGTGACCGAGGAGATCGTCGACTACCCCAACCACCACGCCAGCATCCGCCAGGACCAGGTGGACCTCGTGGTCAAGGTCGACGAGGTCGGTGACCCGACCCAGATCAACGTCGGCGCGGTCCGTACCACCCGCAACCCGCGGGACCTGCTGATCGCCCGCCATGCCGCATCGGTGATGGAGCACGGCGGCTACTTCACCGACGGCTTCTCGATGCAGACCGGCTCCGGCGGGGCGTCGACCGCCACCAGCCGCTACCTGGCCGAGCGGATGCAGCGTCGGGGTGTGACCGCACGCTGGGTGCTGGGGGGCATCACTGCCGCCCAGACAGAGCTGCTGGAGCAGGGGCTGGTGCAGGAGATTCTGGACGTCCAGTCCTTCGACTCGGCAGCCGCAGAGTCGCTCGCCTCGTCCACGCGTCACCACGAGATCTCCGCCGCCGAGTACGCCTCGCCGCTGTCCAAGGGTGCCTGCGTCGACCAGCTCGACATGGTGATCCTGTCGGCGCTGGAGATCGACCTGAGCTTCAACGTGAACGTGCTCACTGGCTCTGACGGACTGATGATGGGTGCCTCTGGCGGGCACTGCGACGCGGCCGCGGGCGCCAAGCTGGTGATCGTGGTAGCGCCGCTGATCCGGTCCCGGATCCCGACCGTGGTAGAACGGGTCTCGACCCTGATCACGCCAGGCGAGACGGTGGACGTGCTGGTGACCGACTACGGGATCGCGGTCAACCCCCGCCGTCCTGACGTCATGGCCCGACTCACTGACGCCCGGCTTCCGGTGCTGGCGATCGACGCGCTCTACCAGGAGGCGGTCCGCATCAGCGGCGTACCGCGGCCCATCGAGCACACCGACGAGATCGTCGGTATTGTTCGCTACCGCGACGGGTCGGTGATCGACACCGTCTGCAGCGTCGCTCGGTGACCTGACAGGTCCGGGGCGGGTTGCGGTACCAGCGTGCCAGGACCTCCCGGACCTGCTCTCGGCTCCCACGCCGGGCCAGTGGCTGGCTGGTCTGGCCCGGCGTGGGTCACCTGCCGGTGCGGTTGGCTGCGGACGGCCAGCCGGGTCCCGTACGGGGATGAGACGCCTCCACCGCCTCCGTGCGTGGCACGGGGCAGGTCAGTGCCGGGCAGCTCAGTGAAGCGTCGCAGGCAGATCGTCCCCGCTTCGGTGTCCCAGCGCTGCCTTATCTCCCGGGGCGACTGGCTTACGGGCCTGAGAGCTCCCCGGTGAGGGTGTACCGGCGCGTCTGGTTGCCCTGCTTGGCATGCCAGCAGGGGTCCTTCGGGTTGACGAGGCTCAGGGTCCACCCGCTCTGCGGGCGGCCCTCGGCCACCCAGATCTTCTCGATCGCTTCCGGGGCCAGAGCCGCGACCGGGAAGCCGTCGGTGGGCACACTGTCGCAGCCGATAGCCAGGGCCCCCTGGGCACGGGTCACAGCGAGTGAGCAGTCCGTCCCCTCCGTCCGCGGACGGGGCGGGCTGCTGACCCGGAACCGGGTCGAGACCTCGTCCGACCGAAGGGCGATGGTGACATCCGTCACCTGCTCGGCGCCCACCAGCGCAGCGTCGTCGCGGACCTGCCGGGCGGCTGCCGGCAGGTCACCGGCGGGCGTTCTCTCCACGGGAGTCCCGTCGAGGCGGCTGGTGGGCTCGCCGTCGACCTTGCAGCGGACGGTCTCGAGGACGTGCCCGTCGAGCATGAACAGCTGACCGCGCTCATCCTCGCAGTGAGGCAGCGCAGCCATCCGCTGCTCCAGCCCGACTAGGTCGAGCCTGGCCACTGGAACACCATCGCGCAGCGGGGCCGGGACCGGGTCAGAGGTGGTCTGTACGCTCTGGTGGGAAGGGCTCCGGTAGAACCCAACCGCGCTGCCGTCGGGCTTGAGGAAAGCCACGCGGACCCCGAGCGGTCGTCCCTGCTCGTGCTCGACAACGAGCGATGCGACGACATCGGTGCCGGCCTGGTCAGCGAGCTGCGCCACCAGGCTCGGCAGCGACCCGTCTGACTGCCCGCAGGCGCCGAGAGTGGCAGCCCCGACGACGCCCACCAGCAGCAGCCGACCGAGTCGCGTCACCGTGGGGTCCACTCGGTGTCTGTAGGCATCGTGGGCCAGCTGACCTCGCCGGCAGCTGTCACAGCCGACTCGATCGGCTGAAGCTTGGTGGCCATATCACCGAGATCCTTGAGCTTCTTCATCCGGTCCTCGACATCGGCAGTGGCCATCTTCTCAAGAACCGAGACGACCACGTCGATGACCTTGAGGACAACTCCCATGACGGTGGGCTTCTTCAGCAGGTCGACGAGGTTCTTGGCTCCGCCCAGGAAACCGGAAGCCATCTCGTCCATGCCTTCGACGCGAGCCTTCCACAGCTCCATGATGGCGTACATCAGCTCGCCGACGTGGGTGGCGACGGTGACATTCGCCCCCTTCATCGAGTCCGAGGCCTCGCTCAGCTCCACTAGGGCGTCCTTGAAGCTGCCGATCCGCGAAGCGTACATGGTGGCGGACTCGGACGACCAGCTCCCCTCGATCTCCTCGCGCAGCTTCTGGGCATCGTCGTCGGCGGTGTTCAGCGTCGTGATGAGCGCCTCCAGCTGCTGGTTCTGCGTCCCCAGCGCAGTCGGAATGGCTGCGATCGCGTCGAAGTCCTCGGCCTGCATGTTCGCGATACCGTCGGCGTTGCTGCGGGCTGTCTCGAGCTTCTTCTTGATGTACTGGGCGTCGGCCGAAAGAATCTTCTTGACGTTCTTGATCGGCTTCGACGTGTAGTGGCCTTCGACGTGCCAGGCCCAGTCCCGCGGCATGACGTCGCCGTCCTTGGGGACCCAGGTCTGGTGGTGCTCGTCGTTGGTGATGTGGTGGTCGAACTCCATAGGGCAGCTGCCCAGGTTCCAGACGTTGTCCCAGAAGCCCGGCTTGCTGTCGCGCGTCAGGGTGAAGATGTACGTGTACGCCAGCTCACCATCAGCTTGAACGCCGATGCCCTTGCAGACGTCGTTGAAGTACTTGCGGGAGTCCTCGATGACCTTGCCCATCTCCAGCAGAGCCTGGGTGCTGGTCAGCGTCGTCAGGTCGGGCTGCGGGTTGGGCTCGCTCACTGGTTCAGCTCCTTCTCGATCTCCTGGACCAGCTCTTCGCTGTACTGCTCCTGGCGCAGGTAGGCCAGGCCACTGGCCCGCAGGGTGCTGCCGACGGAGTCGGCGCAGGTGGCGCCCTTGTCGAGCGCCCCCAGGTAGGCGTCAAAGGCCTTGTTAGCGGCCTCTCCGAAGCTCCGCAGGTTCTGCGGTATGCGCTGGGAGAACGGAGGGATGCGCTTTCCGGTGCTGAGCGTGGTGTGGGTCGTGCGCATGGTCTGGGCGACCTCAGCCCACTTGTCGCCCGCCGAGTCGAAGAACGTCACCCGGTAGCGGACGTCCTCGGGCAGCTCTTGAAGTCCCATCGGATCAGGCCTTTCTGCCGGTGAAGGCCAGCAGCCGTCGTACTGCTGGGGTCGGTTCCTCGTTGGGGAAGGCAGGTCGTTGCAGGGCCTCGGTCAGGGCTTCGCACAAAGCCTGACGGTGGGCCGTGGAAATCCACTGGTGGGGATCCTCGATACCCAGCAGCTCACCTCGGGGTGACCAGTGCGACTCGATCCGCCCGGAGCGCACGACGAACGGCTCGGTTGCCACCGCCCGCTCTGATGCCCGGGCCTCTCGGATGAGCTGGGTGAACTCTCTCAGGTCCTGCAGCTCAACGTCAGCCAGGGAGATCGTGAGACGCCAGTCGGCACGGCCGGGGCGCACCTGCTGATAAGCCTCCGTGACCTGCTGAATCAGCCCCGCCGGGCCGACCAGGTCTCGCCAGCTCTCATCGACCCCGACCCAGCGGACCTCGTCTCCTTCCCAGTCCAGGGTGACGACACTTGGCTGGTCATCACCTAACCCACGGGTGAAGGTCGGCTGATCATTGCTCACCAGACCATGCTAGCGGGCCGGTGGGTCATCCAGCAGGGCGGTGAACAGACCTTGCGCCAGCTTCGTAGTTTCAACCGCCGCTCGGTCACCAGGGCCACTGCTCGGCTTCATTCCCTAAGACAGGTTCGCAATTCTGGTAGAAAAATTGGTGAAATGGTGGGCCGGCCCGCCGCACGACCGTGGGCACAAAAGTCCCCCGCTGGCCCGCTCGTGCCCCAGCCGGCGCGGGAACCGATCGCTCACCCCGCCATCGAGGCCTGGTAGATCCCCTCGATGGTCTGGTCCAGCACCTGGTTGAACTCGTCGGGGCTCTGAGAGTCGCTCAGGCCTTCGAGCAGGGCCCGGGAGAAGGACGCGATGAGACCCGGGTTGCGCGCCAGCCGCTGGTTGGCCTCCTCGCGGCTGTACCCACCGGACAGGGCGACCACCCGCATCACCCGCGGGTGCCGCATGAGCTCGGTGAACCGGCCGTCGACGCTGGGGATGCTGAGCTTGAGCATCACCTCGGTGCCGTCGGGCAGGGCGTCCAGGTGCTCGGTCAGCGCAGCGACCAGCAGCTCCTCGGCCTCGGCCTTGTCGGGGGCGTGGATGTCGACCTCGGGCTCGATGATCGGCACCAGGGACGTGGCCAGGATCTGACTGGCGACCTCGACCTGCTGGTCGACCACGGCCTTGACCCCGGCCGGGTCGGCGCCGGTGATCACCGAGCGCATCTTGGTTCCGAAGACCTGGTTGGCCACGGCCCGGTCCAGCAGGGCGTCCAGGTCAGGCACAGGCTTCATGAGCCTGGCGTGGTGCTCCTCGTCAGCCAGGCCCTTGTCGACCTTGAGGATCGGAACGATCCCCTTCACCTGCCAGAGGTACTCGGCGGTCGGGCGGCCCTCGACCTTGCTGTCCATCGTGCGCTCGAACAGAATGGCCGCCAGGATCCGCTGCGAGGTGAACGCCGGGGAGGTGAGCACCCGGGCCCGCATCGCGTGCACCAGGTCGAACATCTCGGCCTCGGTGGTGTAGCGCTCAGGCCCGATCCCGTACGCCGCCAGGGCCTTGGGAGTCGAGCCGCCGGACTGGTCGAGGGCAGCGACGAAGCCTGCCCCGGTACGCATCTGCTCAGCCTGCTTGGTCTTCACGGTGCCTCCTTCGACATCGGTCGCTCCGTGCCTGCGACCGGCCTTCGCTCTACCCTAACTGAGAACGATTGTCATGAGGAGGTCAGGTCGCCAAGTAGCGTGCCAGGTACTCGCCGGTCAGGGTCGACCGGTCTCGGGCCAGGTCGGCCGGTGGACCCTCGAAGACCACCCGACCGCCGTCGTGGCCGGCCCCCGGACCGAGGTCGATGATCCAGTCGGCGTGGGCCATCACCGCTGGGTGGTGCTCGATCACGATCACGCTGCGGCCGCCGTCGACGATCCGGTCGAGCAGGCCGAGCAGCTGCTCGACATCGGCCAGGTGCAGGCCCGTGGTCGGCTCGTCGAGCACGTAGACCGAGCCCTGGTCGGCGAGCTGGGCAGCCAGCCTCAGCCGCTGCCGCTCCCCTCCCGACAGTGATGTCAGCGGCTGGCCCAGGGGGAGGTACCCCAGCCCGACGGCGACCAGCCGGGCCAGGATCTTGGCCGCGGCCGGGACCTTCGCCTGCTCAGTGAAGAAGCGGCCCGCCTCGACCACCGGCATCGCCAGCACCTGGCTGATGTCGCGCCCGGCGAGCCGGTACTCCAGCACCTCGGCCCTGAACCGGCGCCCCTGGCAGTCCTGGCAGACCGAGGCCACCTGCGCCATCATCGCGAGGTCGGTGTAGACCACCCCGGCCCCCTGGCAGGCCGGGCAGGCGTCAGCCGAGCTCGGGCTGAAGAGGGCCGGCTTGACCTGGTTCGCCTTGGCGAAGGCCTGACGGACCGGCCCCAGCAGACCGGTGTACGTGGCCGGGTTGCTGCGCCGGGAGCCGCGGACCGGTGCCTGGTCGACGACCACCACGTTCTCCCGGCCGGCTAGCGAGCCGTGGACCAGCGAGCTCTTCCCGGAGCCGGCGACCCCGGTCACCACCACCAGCACCCCGGTCCCACTGCGTACCTGTGGCTTCAGCCGGGCCCGGTAGCCCAGGTGCTGGCCGGTGAGGGTGCCGCTGGCCCGCAGCTGCTCGACCGTACCGGAGAAGACGACCGCTCCCCCGTCGCTGCCGGCTCCCGGGCCGAGGTCGACCACGTGGTCGGCGACCTGGATCGTCTCCGGCTTGTGCTCGACGACCAGCACCGTGTTGCCCTTGTCCCGCAGCGCCAGCAGCAGCTCGTTGAGACGCTGGATGTCGTGCGGGTGAAGGCCGGTCGTCGGCTCGTCGAAGACGTACGTGACGTCGGCCAGCGACGAGCTGAGGTGGCGGACCAGCTTGGTGCGCTGGACCTCGCCGCCGGACAGGGTCCCCGACGGTCGGTCCAGCGAGAGGTAGCCCAGCCCGATCCGGACAAGGCCGTCCAGCGACTCCTGCAAGGACGCCAGCACCGGCGCCACCGACGGCTCCTGAAGCCCGCGCACCCACTCGGCTAGGTCCGAGACCCGCATCGCGCAGGCGTCGGCGATGCTGACGCCGCCGATCCGTGACTCCCGGGCGGCCTGGGTGAGACGGGTCCCGTCACAGTCCGGGCAGGTCTGAAAGGTGACCGCCCGCTCCACGAAGGCCCGGACATGAGGCTGCAGCGAGTCCAGGTCCTTCGACAGCACCGACTTGCGCAGCCGCGGGATCAGGCCCTCGTAGGTGAGATTGATCCCGTCAACGGTGATCCTGGTCGGCTCGCGGTACAGCAGGTTGTGCAGCTGCTTGGCGGTGAAGTCGCGGATCGGGCGGTCCATGCTGAAGTACCCCGAGCCGGCGAAGACCCGCCCGTACCAGCCGTCCATGCTGTACCCGGGGATGGTGAGGGCGCCCTGGTTGAGCGACAGCGAGTCGTCGTACAGGGCGGTCAGGTCGATGTCGGAGACCGACCCGCGTCCCTCGCAGCGGGGGCACATCCCGCCCTCGATGCTGTAGCTGGTCTTGACGGCCCGGGTGGCCGCGCCGCGCTGCACGGTGACCGCACCGGAGCCGGTCACCGAAGGCACGTTGAAGGCGTACGCGCGGGGCGAGCTGAGCCGAGGCTCGGCCAGGCGGCTGAACAGGACCCGCAGCAGCGCGTTGGTGTCGGTGACCGTCCCCAGGGTGGAGCGCGGGTTTGCGCTGATCCGCTCCTGGTCGACGACGATGGCCGTGGTCAGACCGTCGAGCAGCTCGACATCGGGACGGTCCAGGCTCGGCATGAAGCCCTGCAGAAAGGCGGAGTAGGTCTCGTTGACCATCCGCTGCGACTCGGCGGCGATGGTCGAGAGCACCAGGGAGCTCTTGCCCGACCCGGAGACCCCGGTGAACACCGTGAGCCGACGCTTGGGCAGGTCCAGGTCGATGCCGCGGAGGTTGTTCTCGCGCGCTCCGCGGACCCGGATCTGGTCATGCTGGTCGGCGGGGTGGAGGTCGCTGCTCACCGCCTCAGACTGCCAGCCTGGCAACCGGTGGCGCCGCCTCGGGAGAGCCAGCACCCCTGGTCAGAGGGGAGTCAGTACCGGTGCGGAGGAAGGGCAGCGCACCGTCCCTCGCGCTAGCCCGGCTGACCCGCCCGGATCGGCCAGGATAGGGGCATGGCCACTGACACCACCTGCTTTCCTGCCGGGACCGCCCCCGCCCCCGCGATGATCGTGCTGCCGGGCGGCAGCTACGACCACCACGCCGACCACGAGGGAGAGCCGGTGGCCCGCTGGCTGAACCGGCTCGGCCTGCACGCCGTGGTGCTGAGGTACCGGGTCGGGCCGGGCTGCTTCCCGGCCGCCCTGCACGACGCCCGGGAGGTGCTCGCCGGGCTGCGGGAGAACGGGCTCGGGATGCCGGTCGACCACCGGGTCGGGGTGATCGGCTTCTCAGCCGGAGGGCACCTGGGTGGGCTGCTGGCCACGGACACCGCCGACGTGACGCTGGCCGAGCCCTGGACGTACGCCGGCCGCCCAGACGCCGCGATCCTCGGCTACCCGGTGACCGACCTGCGGGAGTGGCTGCCGGGTCGGATTCCGAACCTCTTCCACGCCGACGTCCAGCGGCTGCTCGGCCCTGACGCGACACCCGAGCTGGCGGCCGAGCTGTCGGTCGGGACCCGGGTCACCGCTCCCGGGGAGGGCGACCCTGTACCCCCGGTCCTGGTCTGGACCACCAGCGACGACGCCGGGGTGCCGGCCCTGCACTCGCTTGAGCTGATGCGCTCCCTGGCGGTGGCCGGAGTGGGCTTCGAAGGCCATGTCTTCGCCTCCGGCGAGCACGGGCTGGGGCTGGCCGAAGGGACCGCGCCGGGGCAGTGGACCGGCCTGGCCGAGCGCTGGCTGGCTGAGCTGGGCTGGGCGTGAGGGCCCGCCGTACGGCCTAGACCTGCGCCTTCTCCTCGATCGTCCGGACGATCCGGGCGATCGCCTCGTCGACCGGGACCAGGTTGTCCTGGCTGCCGTCGCGCATCCGGAAGGAGACCGAGCCGTGGCTCTGGTCCTCGGCGCCGGCGATCAGCAGGTACGGGACCTTCTGCTTGGTGTGGGTCCGGATCTTCTTCGGCATCCGGTCGTCGCTGGCGTCGACCTCGGCCCGTACCCCAGCGGCCCGCAGCTTCGCCACAACCTCCTCCAGGTACGGCACGAAGTCCGCCGCCACTGGGATCCCGACCACCTGGACCGGCGCCAGCCAGACCGGGAAGGCGCCGCCGTAGTGCTCGATCAGCAGCCCCATGAACCGCTCGATGGCACCGAACTTCGCCGAGTGGATCATCACCGGCCGCTGGTGGGAGCCGTCCGAGGCGGTGTACTCCAGGCCGAACCGCTCCGGCTGGTTGAAGTCGTACTGGATGGTCGACATCTGCCAGGTCCGCCCGATCGCGTCGCGGGCCTTGACCGAGATCTTCGGGCCGTAGAAGGCGGCACCGCCCGGGTCGGGCCGGGTCTCCAGACCGGACTCCTGCGCCACCTGCTGCAGGATCGCGGTCGCCTCGGCCCAGTCCTCGTCGGAGCCGATGAACTTGTCCTTCTTGTCGCCGTGCTCGTCGCGGGTCGACAGCTCCAGGTAGAAGTCGTCCAGGCCGAAGTCACGCAGCAGCTGCAGCACGAAGCGCAGCAGGTGGCGGATCTCGTCGGCGGCGCCCTCCTTGGTGACATAGCTGTGGGAGTCGTCCTGGGTGATCGAGCGGACCCGGGTCAGGCCCTGCAGCACCCCGGAGCGCTCGTCGCGGTAGACCGTGCCGAACTCGAAGAGGCGCAGCGGCAGGTCCCGGTAGGAGCGGCCCCGGGAGGCGTAGATCAGGTTGTGCATCGGGCAGTTCATGGCCTTCAGCCGGTAGGTGTGCTGCTCCTCGTCACCCATCGGAGGGAACATGCCCTCGGCGTAGTAGGGCAGGTGCCCGGAGGTGTAGAAGAGGTCCTCCTTGGCGATGTGCGGAGTTCCCACGTACAGGAAGCCGTTGTCGATATGGGCCTGGCGGACGTAGTCCTCCATCACCCGCTTGATCACCCCGCCCTTGGGGTGGAACAGCGGCAGCCCGGCGCCCACCAGCTCGTGGAAGCTGAACAGGTCGAGCTCCACGCCGAGCCGGCGGTGGTCGCGCCGCTCGGCCTCGGCGAGACGCTCCTGGTAGGCCTGCAGGTCCTCCTTCGAGGCCCACGCGGTGCCGTAGATCCGCTGCAGCATCGGGTTGCTCGAGCTGCCTCGCCAGTACGCGGCGGCGCTGCGGGTCAGGGCGAAGCCGTTGCCGATCAGCTTGGTGGTGGGCAGGTGGGGCCCGCGGCACAGATCGGTCCAGACCACCTCTCCGTGCCGGTTGACGTTGTCGTACATTGTCAGCCCGCCGTCGCCGACCTCGACGCTGGCCCCCTCGGCCGCCGTCTCGGCGCTCGACTTGAGCCCGATCAGCTCCAGCTTGTACGGCTCGCTGGCCTCTTCCTCGCGGGCCTGGTCGTCGTTGATGGCGCGGCGCTGGAACCGCTGGCCCTCCTTGACGATCCGGGCCATGTCCTTCTCGATCGCCCGCAGGTCCTCGGGGGTGAAGGGCTGCGCCACGTCGAAGTCGTAGTAGAAGCCGTCGGTGATGAACGGGCCGATGCCGAGCTTGGCGCTCGGGTCTCGCCGCTGGACCGCCTGGGCCAGGACGTGGGCGGTCGAGTGGCGCAGGATGGTCAGCCCCTCCGGGCTGGAGATCTCGACCGGCTCGACCTGGTCACCCTCGGCGAGCGGGGCGCAGAGGTCCTTCAGCTCGCCGTTGACCTTGACTGCGACGATCTCACGCTGGCCGGCGAAGATCTCGGTGCCGGTAGTCCCCTGCTCGATCTGGGTGGGCGAGCCGCTGAGGATGATCGTGAGCTGGGACACCGAGTATCTCCTTGTCGTACGCCGACGAGCCGACCTACCACGCCGGCTCCGGCGACCATGCTAGTGGCGCCGCTCCCACCCCGAGGAACCAGCCACCGAGACGCTCAGCCCTGGCCGGCAGGGCAGGGAGTCGTCGCTGGCGCCTGGTGGGCGCTGACCACCTCGTGCGGTACGACGGCCTCGCTGCCCCGGCGCTGGCACAGCCGCTTCCCGAGCAGCACCACCAGGAAGACCGCCCCGTCGGTGAAGGCCATCATCGGGGCGGTGGCCAGGTCACCCAGGTACGCCACCCAGAGCCCGGCCATGGCGGTGGCGGCGGAGATGACCAGGCTGACGGCGATCATGGTGCCGATCCGGTGGGTCAGCAGCCGCGCCGTGGCCGGGGGAACGATCATCAGCGCGACCACGAGGATCGCCCCGACGGTACTGAAGGCCACCACCACCGTCAGCGAGACCAGGACCATGAGGACCAGGTTCACCAGGCGCGCCGGCAGCCCGAGGGTACGGGCCAGGTTCGGGTCGAAGGCCGACACCACGAGGACCCGGTAGGTGGCGGCGATGAAGACCGCGTCGACGAGCAGCACCACCAGCAGCATCCACATCGCCTGCGGGCCCAGGTCGAGGGTGCCGACCACCCAGCGCTCGGTCGGCAGCGCCAGCAGGTTGAGCTCCCCCGACAGCACCGCCGCCTCGGACAGGTGAACGCTGGAGAGCCGGGTCGACAGCAGGACAACCCCGACCGCGAACAGAACCGGGAAGATGATCCCCTGGCTGGCGTCCTCGGTTACCAGACCCGACTCCCGGGCCTTCTCCGCACCAACCACGATGAGCATCCCCATCGCGGTGGCCAGGGCCACCATCACGGGGGAACGGGCCGAGCCGGACAGCAGTGCCCCGATCACGATCCCGGGGAAGACCGCGTGGCTCATGGCCTCGACCAGCATCGACTGGCGCCGGACCACGAGAAAGGTCCCCGGCAGGGAGCAGGTGACGGCGGTCACGACCGCCAGCAGCGACAGGGCGGTGAGCAGCGTCATGCGGTCTCCTGAGTGGTCCGGTGGCGTCGGCGGGCCAGCCAGGTAGACAGCACGGAGCGCTGAGGTGCGGCCAGCAGTGAGAGCAGCAGCGCCGCGAACAGCACCATGATGATGACCGGCCCGGTCGGGACCCGGCCCAGCTGGACCGACACGACGGAGCCGACCACGCCGCACACCCCGCCGATCCCGGTGCTGATGGCCGCCATGGTGGGCAGCCGACGGGCCCACTGCCGGGCGGCCGCAGCCGGGAGCATCACGAAGCCGATCATCAAGATCAGCCCCACAGCCTTGATCCCGATCACGATCCCCGTGGTGACGCAGACCAGCAGAACCGGCTGCAGGACCCGGGGGCTGAAGCCCAGGGTGGTCGCCAGTACCGGGTCGAAGGCCGACAAGGTGAGCTCCTTGAACAGTGCCAGCAGGACCGCGGTGGTCAGCCCGCCGATGACCGCGATCGTGACCAGGTCCTCGGTGGTCACGGTGGCGGCGTTGCCGAAGACGTACTTCTCGATGCCGCCTCGGTTCGGCAGGGTCGAGTGCCGGATCCAGCGCAGCAGGACCATCCCGCCGCCGAAGAAGAGCGCCAGGGTGACAGCCATGGCGGCGTCGGGACCCAGCCGGGAGCTGCGGGTGATGGCGCTGGTCAGCAGCACCGCGACCGTGGTCGTGGCGGCGGCCGCGACGGTGAGGCTGAGCACCGAGCGGCCGTCGACGCCGAGCAGGGCCGTACAGACGATGAAGCCCACCGCCACCCCACCGATCGCCGAGTGGCCGATGACGTCGCAGATCATGGTCTGCTTGCGCAGGTAGAGCAGGTAGCCGAGCAGCCCCGAGACCGACCCGATGATCGCGGTGCTCAGGATCATGGTGCGGAAGGTGTAGCTGGTGAGCAGCTCGACCACGCCCTGCAGCGGCGTCATGCCACAGCCTTGGTCTTCAGGCCGTCGAAGCCGTAGCAGGCCATCACGGTCTCGGGGGTGAAGGTCTGGGCGACCGGGCCCGTGGCGACAACCTGGCCGTCGCGCAGCAGAGCGACGTCGTCGGCGAAGTCAGCGACGGTGCTCAGGTCGTGGTGGACCAGCAGGATCGTCTTGCCCTGGTCCCGGAGCCGCCTCAGGATCGCCATGATGGCGTCCTGAGAGGCGACGTCCACCCCGGCCAGGGGCTCGTCGAGCAGGAACAGCTCGGGCTGCTGGGCCAGGATCCGGGCCATGAAGGTCCGCTGCCGCTGCCCGCCGGAGAGCTGGCTGATCTGCCGTCCGGCAAGGTCGCTGATGCCGACGGCAGCCAGGGCCTCGGCCACGGCCGTCCGGTCGGCGGCCCCCGGCCGGCGCAGCCAGCCGCAGCGGCCGTAGCGGCCCATCATGACGACGTCTCGGACCGTGGTCGGGAAGTCCCAGTCGACCTCGGCCGCCTGCGACATGTAGCCGACCCGGCGACGGACGTCTCTCAGCGGCTGGCCGAAGAACCGGACCTCCCCACGCACCGTGGGCAGCAGCTCGACCGAGGCCTTGAGCAGGGTCGACTTGCCAGCCCCGTTGGGGCCCAGCAGGGCGAAGATGTGCCCTGCTGGGACCTCAAGGGCTGCGTCAACCAGCGCCAGCCGGCTCTGGTAGGCGACGGTCAGGTCGCGGACGTGCAGGACTGTCACTGCTCGGTCATCGCCTTCACGATCGCGTCGACGTTGTACTCGAAGACTCCGAGGTAGGTGTCGGTGGGGGCCTTCTCTCCCAGCGAGTCGGCGTACAGCGGGGTGTCGGAGATCTCCACCTGCCAGCCCTTGGCCGCCACCGCGTCCTTCACGGCCTTGATGGCGCTCGGGTTGCTCAGGTTGTCCTGGAAGATCACGGGCACCTTCTTGGTGGCGACCAGGGTGGCCAGCTCGTCGATCTGCGCCGGGGAGATCTGGGCCTCACTGGAGACGAAGTCGGTGGCGTGGATCTCGATCCCGAAGGTCTTGCCCAGGTAGTTGAAGGCGTCGTGGCCAGTGATCAGGATCTTGCGGTCGGCCGGCACCGTGGCGAACTTCTCGTCGGCCCTCTTCTTCATCTCCCTGATCTTGGTGTTGTACGCCTCGCCGTTGCGCCGGTACGTGTCGGCGTTGGCGGGGTCGACCTCCCCCAGCTTCGTGGCGGTGGCGGTGACCACGTAGGTCCAGTTCTCGGGCGAGTTCCACACGTGCGGGTCGTGGCCCTTGACCTTGCCGTCCTCCTCCCAGGGCAGCAGCTTGTCCTGCGGGATCGCCTCGGCGGCCGGGATCTGCTTGCTGCCGAGCTTCTCGAGCTGGGCCATCATCTGGTGCTCCATGTCGTGGGAGGTCCACACCACGAGGTCCGCCGACTGGACCTTCTCGGCGTCGGCGGTGGTCAGGGCCTGGGTGTGCGGGTCGCCGCCCGGTGCGACCAGGACCGTGACCTGCGCCTGGGGGGCGATGGTGCGCACCGCGTCACCTAGGTAGCCGGTGGTGGCAACTACCTGGAGCTGCTTGCCTGACGGGGCCGGCGAGGAGCCGGTCGAGCCCTGGGTGGAGCACCCGGCCGCGGCCAGGAGCAGGGCGGTCGCTGCGGCCGCCACCCGTACGAAGAACGTCATCCGATAGCCTTCCTGCGGTACTTCTGAGACTAGTTCTCATGTAGTCGCGAGTTAGGCTAACCTAACTACTAGAGACGGTGTCTACCGGGGTCCTCTTGGGGGTATATCCCCCAGTCGTTGTGGTCATCACTGGCACCACTGCCAGCCAGCCGGTCCAGGTCCCGTACGGCCTGGGCGACCGCTTCTGGGGTATCGAGCATCATCAGGTGCCCCGAGCCCGGCAGCTGGCGCAGCTCGAGGCGGGCGAAGGCCCGCCGCAGCGACGCCAGCTCTTCTGCCCCGTAGGGCTCTCGTCCCTCCAGCACGATCGTCGGTGCTGCCACCGGCTCTGCCTGGCGCTCCCGCAGCCGGGACAGGTCGTTCGCCTGCGCTGCGTACCCCGCCAACTCGGCCGCCGCCGCGGACAGCGCCGGGACGGTCTCGTGGTCGGCCTTCCAGGCCGGCTGGGTCAGGGACTCACCCTGGTGGGTCTCGCGGCGCATCCCGGCCCGGACCGCGGCCGCTGCCAGCCACCGTACCGGTTCCAGCCGGAGCCCTGCCGCCGCCACCCGAGCCACCACCCGGGCACCGGCTCGGCCCAGGAGACCACTGTGAGCCTCGGGCTCCACCGACGGGTCGACCAGCACGACTCCCGCGACCAGCCCTGGGAACAGCCGGGCCAGCGCCTCCGCCTGAAAAGCCGCCATCGAGTGGGCCACCAGCAGCACCGGACCGTCACCGGCGACCACCTGGGCCAGGTGCTGGGTCTCCCGGAGCAGGTCAGGCGGGCCGGCAGCGGGCGTACCACAGCGCCCCGGACGGTCGAGCGCCACGACCGGACGCCCCCACAGCTCGGCCACGACCCGGTCCCAGGCGACCGACGCCAGAGCGCACCCGTTGAGGAGCACCACCGTACGGCCCTGGCCGGCGTACCGGTGGATGGTGTGCTGGCCGAAGGGCACGCTCTCAGCCACGCCGACGCCCCGGGAGCCGCCAGGCCAGGTAGCCCACCCACACCGAGCAGAGCACGATCTGGACGATCTGGACCGGGCCCTGGCTGCCGGGCCACAGGTACGGGGCGACAGCGGTCGTCACCAGCAGCCCGGCCACCAGCACCGCCAGGCTGGCCACGGCCTTGACGGCCCGGGTCCAGCCGCGGCGCACCGACCGCCCCCAGGCGACCAGCCCGATCGTCGCCACCTGGCCGCTGGACACGACCACCGAGGCCACCTCGTGCAGGTGCCGCTGGATGCTGGGAGCCGCTGCGCAGGCAGCGTCCCGGCTCTCGGCGCAGGGCAGGTTGAAGGTCGCGTCCAGGGCGGTGCCGACCGCCACGACCATCAGAGCCACCGCGACGTGGCGCGACCGGCGCCCCAGCCAGCCCGCCCAGCCCCGCCAGCCCAGGGCCGCGATGGCGGCATACACCGCAGCGGCCGCGTAGTCAGCAGTTCGGAAGAACCAGCTGAACGGCTGGTCTGCGGCCGCCAGCTCCGAGATGTAGCCAAGCAAGACACCGGGGTCACCGTTCAGGGGCCAGGCGACCCAGCTGTTGTAGAGCACCACGGCCAGCACAGCCAGTCCCCAGCGCCTCATCGGCTCGGCCTCACCAGCGGGAAGGCGATGGTCTCGCGGATCGAGGCCTGGGTGAGCATCATCACCAGCCGGTCCAGGCCCATGCCCATCCCACCCGACGGTGGCATGCCCTGCTCCAGGGCCTGCAGGAAGGCCTCGTCCAGCTCCATCGCCTCCGGATCTCCCCCGGCCGCGGCCAGGGACTGGGCCGTCAGCCGGTCCCGCTGGACCACCGGGTCGACCAGCTCTGAGTACGCGGTGCCGACCTCGGAGCCAAAGATGATCAGGTCCCAGCGCTCCGACAGCTGCGGGATGCTGCGGTGCTGCCGGGTCAGTGGAGAGGTCTCCGCCGGGAAGTCACTGAAGAAGGTTGGCCCGACGGTCGACGACTCGGCCAGGTGCTCGTACAGCTCTTGCAGCATCGTCCCCCAGCCCCAGCGCGGGTCGTACGGCAGCTTCAGCCGGTCAGCGTAGGCCTGCAGCGTCTCCCGCGGGGTGTCGGCACTAACCCTCTCCCCCAGCCCCTCGGACACCGCGTCGGTGATGGTCACGGTCCGCCACGGGGCCTCGAGGTCGATCTCGTGCTCGACCCCGCCGACCCGGCCCCGGACCACGGTCGAGCCGGTCGCTGCTCTGGCTGCAGCGATGGTCAGGTCCCGGATCACGTCCTTCATGACCGTGTAGTCGGCGTAGGCCTGGTAGGCCTCCAGCATCGTGAACTCGGGGTTGTGGGTGGCGTCGGCGCCTTCGTTGCGGAAGTTCCGCCCGATCTCGAAGACCCGCTCCAGGCCGCCCACCATCAACCGCTTGAGGTACAGCTCGGGGGCGATCCGAAGGTAGAGGTTGAGGTCGTAGGCGTTGATGTGGGTCCGGAACGGACGGGCGTTCGCCCCGCCGTGGACCGGCTGCAGGATCGGGGTCTCCACCTCCAGGTAGCCCCGGTCCAGCAAGGCCTGCCGGACCGCCTGGATGGCGGCCGACCGAGCGCGGACCATCTGCCGCTGACGGTCGTTGACGATCAGGTCGACATGGCGCAGCCGGACCCGGGCCTCCGGGTTCTGCAGCCCCTTGCGCTTGTCCGGCAGCGGCCGCAGCGCCTTCGAGGTCATCATCCAGCTCGTCGCGACCAGGCTGCGGGTCCCGGTTCTCGACGTGCCGACCGTCCCGGTCACCGCGACCTGGTCCCCGCTGCGGACCATCCGCCGCCAGCGGTCGAGCGAGCCGGCGCCGGCCTGGTCCCGCTCCAGCAGCACCTGCAGGTCGCCGGAGGCGTCGCGCAGGTCGGCGAAGACCACGCCACCGTGGTCGCGTACGGTCAGCACCCGCCCGGCCACGGTGGCGCCGCCGGCAGCTGTGGCACAGGCCGCGGTCACCGTGACCGAGGCCGGGTACGGCTCGATCCCCTCGGCCAGCATCGCCTCCCGGCACGCGGCCCGTACCTGGACCTGCTCGGGCAGCCGGGGGCCTGGACGCGCGGTCGGCGGCCCCGAGGTCAGCTCCAGCAGCCGGCGCGAGTCCTCAGCCCCCCGCTGGGGCTGGACCGGGACCCCGCCATCCAGCCAGCGCGGCAAGGTCAAGAACCCTTCGGCCACCCCCATCGCGGTGGCGACCCGGGTCAGGTCGGACAGGTCGGGGTAGCAGATCAGGCGGGGCCGCCAGCTCGGCGCGTACTTGGCGTTCGACCGGTACAGCGACTCGAGCTGCCACCAGTGCGAGGCGAAGACCAGAACCCGCCGCCACAGCCGCTGCAGCGGGCCGGCCCCGATCCGGGCCCCCTCGGCGAAGGCTGAGCGGAAGACAGCGAAGTTCAGCGAGACCTGCCGGACTCCCAGGTCGCGGCCATCGGTCATCAGCGCGGTGATCATCAGCTCGGTCACCCCGTTGTCGGCCTGGGGGTGACGGCGCATCGTGTCCAGGCTCAGCCCGGTGTCGCCCCAGGGCGCGAACGACAGCAGCCCAGCCACCGAGCCGCGCTCGTCGCGGGCCGGGAACAGGGCCTCGACCATCACGCACTCCCCGTCGGCCGGGTCCCCGATCCGGCCCAGCGCCATCGAGAAGCCGCGCTCCGGCTCTCCCGACAGCCACGACTCGGCCAGGCCGGACAGCGCAGCGAGCTCGTCGGCCGGGATGCTCCGGTGCCGACGGATCCGGGTGGTGTAGCCGAGCCCGGTCAGCTTGGCGACTGCCCGGCGGACCTCCGGGAGCTCATGGAGCGCGAAGCTGGCGGTGCTCAGAACCGCCTCGTCCCCGATCGCGAGGGCCCGCAGCCCGGCCTCCGTGTACGCCCGGGCTCCGGCCTCCGACGCTCCGATCACGGCCGGCACCCAGCCGTACGAGCGGGCGTGCCGGGCGAAGGCGGCGGCGGTGGCCGACCACTGCGAGGGACTGCCGAGCGGGTCTCCCGAGGCTAGGGCCACCCCGAGCCCGACCCGGTAGACCACGGCCCCGTGCTCACTGAGGAATGCTGACTTGTCCCGCCGGGTGGCGAAGTACCCCAAGGAGTCGACGGGGCTCGAGGCCAGCAGCTCCCGCACCCGGCTCTCCTCGTCGAGGCTCATCTGGGACTCCAGGCGCTGAGACCGCAGCAAGGTCCACAGCGCCAGCACCAGGGCCGCGGCGAGTCCCAGTCCGATCAGCCGGTCCAGCAGGTCAAGCGCCCAGTCAGAGACGCGGCCCTCCATCAGCGCCGCCGCTGCCAGGCCGAGTCCGAGCACTGTGCTGCTGCCGAGCACCAGCACGGCCAGCGCCCGGCGGGCGTTGCCGCGCTGGGACCGGACGGTGAACAGGCGGCGGTAGCGCACCAGCAGCACCATCATCAGCACCATGACCAGCGTGTTGGTGGCCAGCTCGCACGGGTACACGATGTCGTACTCGCGGAGCTCGGCGCGCACCTCGGACGACAGTGCCAGGACAGTCAGGACCAGGACGTTGGTCACCAGGCTGAAGCCGATGGCCCCGGTCACAGCGACCCAGCTCAGCCTCTTGCGGCGTCCGATCCCCGTCCCCATCAGCAGGAAGACCACCCCGAGCAGCTGGCTGCTGATGATCCAGTCCGGCAGCGGCACCAGCCAGGTCAGGGCAAAAGTGACCACGGGTCCAACCCACCGCAGCGGCTCCAGCAGCGCGTACAGCAGGGAGAGCAGGCCTGCGGCCTGGAGATAGCGCGACAGAAGGCGGATGGCGAGGTCGCTGCGCCGGGTCATGAGCCCCCCGAGTCTGGTCGTCGTGCGGCCGGGTCGATGCCTCGTCAACCAGGTCTGCCACTGTCAACGGCTGGTCCGGACCAGTGTGCCGGACCACAGCGGATGATATGCGGGGTGCGGCAGCGCCCTGGTGGAAGGGACCTCGGTCCGGCCTTGGGGCACCGCAGGAGGAGCCCTGCTGGGCCACCAGTCCGGTCAGCGGCCGGGGCTGATGATCCCGGCCCGCTCCAGCAGCCGGCCGTCGCTCAGGGCCAGCTGGACCGCCCGGTGCAGCCGTTCCTGGGCCGGGCGGGTCACCCGGTGGAGCCCGAAGACTCTGCCGAGGGCACGGGTCAGCTCGCCAGCGGGAATCCCCATCGCGGTGCGGGCCAGGTCCACGGCGGCGTTGGCGATCTCCCGCAGCGCCACGTCGTCCAGTGGCCGCTCCTTGACCGGGCCGGTTGTCTCCCGGTACCCGAGCCACTGCTGCGGGTGCCGGTCCTCGGGGTAGACGAACCCCTCCTCGTCACGGGGCAGCCAGGCCGGGACCAGCGGCTCCAGGTCCCGGCGCCGCTGCGGAGTGAGCCGGCTCATCTGGTACGAGCGGACCACGAGCCGCAGCAGCCGCTCCGGGCTCACCGGTCCTTCGGCGGCGACGATCTGCCCGATCAGGTCCCGCAGCTCGTGGTCCACTGCGGGCGTACCGACCCGGCTCAGCCGGCTGGCAGGACCGAGGACCTCGGGCTGGTACCCGTCGAACCCCTGGCACAGCTGCTCCTCGCTGCCCAGCCCGAGCGGGTCGGCGATGAGCCCGTACGGCTCGGCTGGCTCGGGCTCGCTCCCGAGCTCGGCCGTCGTGGGCTCGCTCCCGAGCTCGGCCGTCGTGGGCTCGTCGGTCGGGTCCTCGTCGAGGTCTGGGGACACGACCGCCGGGTACGGCTCGAAGGTCGTACTCTGCCAGGAGGTGAGCTGCTCGTTGTGGTGGCGGGGCCGGCTCGCGGCCTCGGCCCGCAGCTGCTCCAGCCGGGTCACCACCCGCTCGGGGTCCTGCAGCCACTCGGGCAGCCAGACCCGGGCCACGGCTGGCCAGCCCATGCTCTGCTCCAGCACCGTCGCGGCCAGGGCGTCTCGGTCACCGACGGTGCGCCGGGCGGCCCAGGCTGGCCCGTCCAGCAGCACCGCCAGCACCGGCGGCTGCCCCGGCAGGCCGATGGCCAGGTCGATGGTGAACTCTGACAGGCCGACCCCGGTCTGGACCTCCAGCCCCCGCTCCCGCAGCCGCTCGGCGATCTGGTCCCGGTGCCGGTCCAGCGGTACCTGCTGCTGGCGGGCGGAGGTCTGCGCCCCGTCACGGGCCAGCTCCAGGTAGCGACGCAGATGGGCGATCCCCACCGAGCTGGTCTGCTCGGTGCGCAGGTCCTCGGGGTCGAAGCTGGAGAAGACCATCACCCGGCGTCGGGCCCGGGTGACCGCGACGTTGAGGCGCCGCTCTCCCCCGGCCCGGTTGAGCGGGCCAAAGTTCAGCGGCAGCTGGCCCTGCTCGTTGGCCGAGAAGCCGGTGGAGAAGATGATCACGTCTCGCTCGTCGCCCTGGACGCTCTCCAGGTTCTTGACGAAGACTCCCCCGTGCCGGTTCAGCAGCGACTCGGCCAGGCCCGGCTCCTGAGACTCCAGCAGCAGCCGCTCGATCAGTCCTCGCTGCTGGATGTTGAAGGTGACCACCCCGATCGAGCGCTCCCCGGTCCGCCAGCGCCGCAGCACCTCGTCGCTGACGGCGGCCGCCTCAACCGGGTTGGTCCGCAGCAGCCCCGCCTCGCCCTTGCGGGCCGAGCGCAGGAAGCGCCCGTCGACCCGGGTGAAGGAGAGCCCCAGGTCGTGGCCCCGGCCGGGGACAGCCGGGAAGGTCAGCAGCCGGTCGTCGTAGTAGGTCTGGTTGGAGAAGCTGATGAGTGACTCGTCCTGGGAGCGGTAGTGCCAGGACAGCCACAGCCGGGGCACCTGCGCCAGGACGCTCTCCGACAGGATCGACTCCTCGTCCTGCGGCACCTCGAAGTCAGCCGTCAGCGAGGCCTCGGCGCTCTCACCCAGCTGGGCGAAGCGTGACGGCGGCATCTGCTTGGAGTCTCCAGCAATCACCACCGCCTCGGCCCGGCCGAGGGCTCCGATGGCGCTCGGGACCGTGATCTGGGAGGCCTCGTCGAAGACGACGAGGTCGAAGGTGAGGCTGTCCGGCGGGATGAACCGGGCGAGCGAGTCGGGGCTGACCAGCAGGCACGGGGTGACCTCGGCGATCACCCGGCCGTAGCGGCTCATCAGCTGCCGTACGCTGAGCCCGCCCCGGGTGCGGTTGACCTCCCGCTCCAGCGCCCCCGCCTCGCCGAAGAGCCGTCCGGTACGGAACGGACGCCGCTCCACCACAGCCGCCGGGAGCGCCTGCAGCAAGGTCTGCCGCAGGTCCTGCGAGGACTGCAGGTAGCGCTCGACGGTCTCGGCGTGCTGCTCGGCGTCGAAGCCCGCGAAGCCTCCGGCCGTGAACCGCTCGGCGGCGCTGGCCTTGGCCAGCCCGCGCTCCAGCGCGGCCACAGCGTCGGTGGCCGAGACCTGCTGGGTGAGCAGGAGCCAGGCGGAGTCGGGCGAGACGGCGGTCAGGGGGGCCAGCCTCTCTCGGGCCTCCAGCCACAGCCTGGGCCCGGTCCCGGCCCGGGCCGGCTGGGTGGTCTGCCAGGCCTGGAGGATGCCGGAGCCCACCGTGGCTGCCCAGCGCAGCGCCGGCTCTGCTGAGGACCCGGCGGCCGCGAGCAGGGCCCCCAGGGCCGTGGTGGCCGTCAGCAGCGAGCCGACCAGCTCTGGGCCAGCGCCCTGGCTGTGCTCGCGGGCGGCGGCCAGGGCCTGCGCCAGCTCGGGGCGCAGCCGCTGGTACCGCTCGGCGTCGGACACCACCTGAGCGAGCAGCCCGAAGAGCCGGTCCCGCTGCTGCGGGTCGAGCAGGTTGAGCGGAGGCACCAGGTCAGCGCCGAGCAGCGTACGCCAGCGCTGGCCAAGCTGGTCGGCCGACCCGGTCACCGCGGTCAGCTCCTCCACGGTCTGGACCAGCTGGCGGTGCGGGATCTCGGCGCCGGGCAGCAGATGAGCCAGTACCGGCGCCCCGGCCCGCAGCAGCCGTCGCCGACGACCGAGGAAGAACGAGCCAGCGGCCTCGCGCAGCTGCTGGCGGGTCTGCGCCAGGTCGGCCTGGGCCACCGTCGGGGCGAGCCGCTCCAGCAGCGGGTCGCTGCGCCGCAGCAGGTCAGCGGTCAGGCTGTGGAGCTCGGCGCGGGCCGCCACCCAGGAGCTCGTCGTCACCGCCTGCAGCAGGCTGGGCTGGGCCGGGCCGCTCAGCAGGCGGGTCAGGGTCTCCAGCTCGCCCGGCTCACCGGCCTCCAGCAGCAGGTCGCGGACCTCGTCAGGGGCCTGCTGCAGAGCCTGGAGGGCCTGGTCGACGGCCTGGTCAGCGGCCTCCAGCAGCGGCAGCAGCGCGGCGGGCTCTCCTGACACCGCGAAGCCCCAGGCCCGCCAGGAGTCACCCAGCCGCGACAGCGGGCCCACAGCCTGCTGGACGGTGCCGCTGAGCCCGCTGGCCTCTGGTGGCACCGGCAGGCTGGGGCCGGACCCTCGAGCCAGCTGCAGCGCGTGCGCGGAGTACAGCGAGAGGCCGGCCGGGTTCGGCTGGTGCAGACGCTCGGCGTAGTCAGCCAGCAAGGCTGCCGCGGTCGCGGTGTCCTGTGCGGCGATCTGGTAGGCGTTCAGGTCTACGGCGGGACGCAGCTGCAGGGCCCGCTTCAGCTGCTGGCGGACCTGGGCCGGGCGGGCACTGTGGTCGTGCAGGTCGAGGGTGAACGGCAGCAGCCCGACCGCCTCCAGCCGCGCCCGGACCACGTCCAGCGCTGCCCCCTTCTCCGCCACGAAGAGCACAGTCCGGCCCTGGGCCATCTGGTCGGCGATCAGGTTGGTGATGGTCTGGGACTTTCCGGTCCCCGGGGGACCCTCCAGGACGAAGCTGCGCCCGGCCCTGGCTGCGGCCACCGCCTCGGCCTGGGAGCCGTCGAGCGGGATCGGGGCTGCAGCCACGTACGCGTCCAGGTCGGCGTCCGGCTCAGCTCCGGTCTGCTCGAAGGGTGAGGTGGGGGTCAGTGCCAGGTGGCGGACCAGGGGCTTGGTGAGGAAGGACTCCCAGTGCTGGTCGAGGTCGCGCCACTGCAGGTAGCCCGTGTACGAGAGGATCGCCAGCCGGGACTCAGCACAGACCCGTACCGGGAGCCGGCTCTCGTCGGCGGCCTGCCGCAGCAGCCGGATCACGGTGTCGACATCGACCTGGCCGTCGTCGCGAACCGGTAGCGGGTCCAGCCCGGGCACCTCCAGCCCGTACTCGAGGCGGAGCTTCTCGAAGAGGCTCTGGTTGAGGCTGACCTGCCCGGCCGGGTCGAGCGCGAACCTGGTGCCGAGCACACCCCGCAGCTCGGCCGGTGCCAGCAGCAGCGGTGCCACCAGCTTCCGCTCCCCCGCTGCCACTCGACCGTCCCGAGGACCACCGTGAGCAGGTTGGCGCCGCTCTCCTGGAGCGCGGTGCGGGCCCGGTAGCGCAGCCGGTCGGCCATGGAGCTGTGCAGGCTGCCGGGCAGGTCGCTGAGCACCACGTGCTGCTGGGCCACCATCGAGCGCAGTGCGTCCCCGGGCAGCGCCGCGCCGCGGCGGATCCCGGCTGCGGCCAGCAGCGGAACGTCGTCTGCGGCCCGCAGTGTGAACGAGGTTCCGGCGCCGAGCAGCTCGGCGTAGTGCCCCAGGGAGCCGTCAGGAATCTGCATCCGCAGCTCGGTGACCCGGTTGAGGTTGAGCAGCGGGTTGCGCAGGCTGAGGTCCAGCAGCTCGTTCTTCCAGGCCTGGACCCGGGCTGGGACCGGGCGCTCCTCCTGTGCTAGCAGCGGACCGCTGGAGGCCGGTGTGGCGCTCCCGGTGAGGACGACAGCCGCCGGCTGGTACTCCACGACCTCGACCACCCCGTCGGGACGCTGGACCCGGGCCGGCAGGGGCAGCACTCTCAGGTGGCGGGACGCGGCGATGTCGACCACGGCCAGCAGCTCAGCGGTCTGGCTGGTGAAGGCGGTCTGGCTGGTGAAGTAGGTGTCCTTGAGGACCTGCTGGGCCCGGCGCAGCTGGTCTCGGGCCGGGCGGCGCTCCCGGGTCAGCATGGTGGTCTCGACCACACCCAGCAGGTTGAGGTCGACCGCGTTCACGGCGCTGGTCACCTGCAGGCTGGCGGCGTCGGGCAGGGCCAGCTCCGGGCTGCGCCACCAGGAGCAGAAGGCGTGCCCGGAGGCGATCCAGATCACGGGGGCCACGCCTAGGTGCTCCAGCACCGACGCCATCAGCACCGTGGTGTCGAGACAGGTCCCGAGGCGCTGCTCCAGGACCGTGGCCGGCCCTCGGAGCCGCTGGCCCAGCCCCCAGCTGGCTGGCGGGGCCGCGTACGAGATCTGGCGGCTCTGGAGCACGGTGAACACCGCCCCGACCACGGCGTCGATCCGCTCCGGGCTGACACTGTCGACCGACAGTGACGAGCTGCGGGTGGTGCGCATCAGCTCGTCGGCCACGTCCGGCAGCAGCCCGGCGACGGCGGGGTGGTTGGGCTGGACGAAGGCGGCCAGCAGCTGGACGCAGCGCAGCGGGGCGTCCGGGTCCAGCAGCCACTGGTGGTGGGCGAGCACCCGCAGCGGCGCGTAGGCGACAGCCTCGGTCTCCCCCGGCCCCTGGAACCGGACCTGGATCTCGGCCTGGACCGTCTCCTCCAGGGTGGCCGCCAGGGCCGGGTCGAGCACCACCTCCGGGTGGTCGAGCCGGTACGGGCGCTGCGGCTCGAGGCCGACCTCCTGGCGCCAGGGCCGCGACAGCACCTCGCCGGCGGGCCCGGTGACGCTGATGTCCAGGACCCCGGTGATGGTCTGGTCGGCGCCGGTCGCGGTCACGCTCACCAGCTGCAGGAAGGGGATCCGGTTGTGGTTCATGGCCTGGTTCACGAACGGTGCTGAGATGATCTCGATGTCGGTCCGCAGCGGCTGGTCAGGCATGCCCGAAAGCCTAGGGGCAGGCTCGGACGGTCTCGGCCGCTCTGCTCAGAGCGGGATGCCGAGCAGCGCCTGCAGAGCACGCTTGCAGCCCCACCACGAGGAAGCAGGCCGGGTAGAGGCTGCCCAGCACGGCCCCCTGCAGCCGGGCCGCGGGTCCCCGACCCGGTTCGGGTCCCGTGCCCCTGCTCGTCCTCAGCGGCGCCTGGGCATCACTGCCCGAGCTCGGGAGCGGCTCGCACCTGCTGCATCTGCTGCAGGGAGACCATCCCGTCTGGGTCGTCGGTGGCCAGCCGGTCAGCCTCGTAGTGGCTGAGGACGTACTGCCCGAACAGTGGCACCGACAGCCGGACCTCACCGCGGCGCGGGCTGTACACGTCACCGGCCTTGATCGCCTGGTCGCGGGCTCGGCTGAGGTCAGAGGCCCGCCGCCCCAGGACCCGGCTCATGGTGGCTGCCGACGCGACCCCGCCCTGGGCGGCCAGGGCCGCCAGGTACTCCCGCTGCCGGTTCGGCAGCGAGGCCCAGCGGGGGTCGAAGGTGCCGTCGGCGAGGGCGGTCACCACCTGGGCGGTGGCGGTCTGGACGTCGGCCAGGGTGATCTGCTGGTTCTCGGCGACCCGCCAGGCGGCGTCGGCGAAGAGCTGCAGGTGGGCCGGGTAGCCGTTGGTCACCCGCAGCAGCTCGTCGACAGCCTGCGGCTGCCAGAGCACCCCTCGGGCCAGGGCCGGCTCGACGACTGCCCGGCGGGCCTCCGACTCCTCCAGCACCACCGGCAGCAGGACCGCTGTGAACAGCCGCTCGGGGTGGGTGACCCCGGCCCGGTTCAGCGAGTCCCGGGTGTACGGCAGGCCGGTGGCGGCGAACAGGACCCGGGCCTGGGGATGGTTGACGTTGAGCCGCTGCAGAGCGGCGGCCAGCAGCACGAGGTCATCGGGGGTGGCGGCCTGGATCTCGTCGATGCTCACCATGACCCCACCGCGGCCGGGCTGCCCCGTGCTGACCGCCTCGGCCAGGTCGGCCAGCATCCGGGCCACCCGGCCCGGAGCGGTACCGCCGCCGGACGAGCCGGTGCGGGGCGAGAAGTCCACCCCGGCGCCGACCCCGAAGGCGGTCAGGCTCAGCCGCAGCGAGTCGACGTGGCGCCGTACGGTCTGCCAGGCGGAGTGCCGGTCCTCCAGCTGGGTCTCGGCGTGGTCCAGCAGCGAGGCGACCAGGGTTGTCTGACCCCGTACGGCCTGCAGGTCGATCACCAGGTAGCCGGCCTGCTCGGCGACCTCGCCGAGCCGGGTCAGGGCGACGGTCTTGCCGATCCCCCGTGGGCCGAGCAGCAGCAGGTCGCGGGCGTGCACCCGGCCGGCGGCCAGCACGTCGTTGGTCATGAGCTCCCAGCTCTGGATCAGGTCATCCCGGCCCGCCAGCACCGGGGGCTGGTGACCAGCCCCTGGCGAGTACACGCTCCGCTCCATCACACCTCCAGATACCGATTCATACAGAACCCGCTGTATGAGTCTGTATACAGTCGCTTCTCAGTCTGCCAGGGGCCTCTGACAAGATGTCGCCGGACGGAAGGACACCATGGAAGTCATCATCTGCGCCTCTCCCGACGAGGTCGCCGAGGTCGCCGCCGCGAAGGTCGCCCGGGTCTGCCGCGACACCGGCCCCGAGGTGGTTCTCGGCGTTGCCACGGGCTCCTCGCCGCTGGCGCTGTACCAGGCGCTCGCTGCCCGGGTCGCTGACGGGCGGCTCGACCTGTCCCAGGCCTCGGCCTTCGCCCTCGACGAGTACGTCGGGCTTGCGCAGGGGCACCCCGAGTCGTACGCTGAGGTGATCCGGCGGACCGTGACCGAGCCGCTGCGGATGGACCCGAAGAAGGTCCACACCCCCGACGGCTTTAGCGACAACCTGGAGCGGGCTGTCCGCTGCTACGAGGCGGCGATCCGGGCTGTCGGCGGGGTCAGCGTCCAGATCCTCGGAGTCGGCAGCAACGGCCACATCGGCTTCAACGAGCCCACCTCCTCGCTGGCCTCCCGGACCCGGATCAAGACCCTGACCCAGGTCACCCGCCGCGACAACGCCCGCTTCTTCTCCAGCCTGGACGAGGTTCCCCGGCACTGCCTGACCCAGGGGCTGGGCACCATCATGGACGCCGAGCACGTGGTGATGGTGGCCCAGGGCGAGCACAAGGCCGCTGCGATCGCCGCTGTCATCGAGGGGCCGGTCACCTCGCGCTGGCCCGGGTCGGTGCTGCAGATGCACCAGCACGCCACGATCGTGGTCGACGAGGCTGCGGCCAGTCAGCTGGAGCTGGCGGACTACTACCGCGAGACCTACCAGCACAAGCCCTCCTGGCAGCGCTTCGACGCCTGAGCCCCGGCCGCCCAGCATCGGGCGGTCCGTACCGCGCTGGGCGCGGGCACCGGCTCCTGCTCGTGGCGCTGTGCCGGGACCGCGGCGCCGCCGGCGTCTGCTGGTCTCAGGGGTCAGGCCCGAGACAGCACCGCCACCAGGAAGCCGGAGTCGGCTGTGAAGGGCCGCAGCTCCCAGGTGGAGAACCGCGCATCGACCCGCAGTCCGGCGCTGACCGCGTCGGCGCAGAAGTCCTCCGGCTGGTAGCCGCGCCCGGCTCCGAAGCCGATCACCGCCCGCCCGTCCTCGGCCAGGTGCCGTCCCATCCGGGCCAGCACCTCGACCCGGGTGTCGGGGTGCAGGAAGGTCATCACGTTGCCGGCGCAGATGATCGCGTCGAACGGCTCGGTGATCCCCTGAGCCGGCAGGTCCAGCTCGGCCAGGTCCCCCACCAGCCAGGTCGGCCCGGCGAAGTCCTCCTGGGCGGCGGCGATCAGGACCGGGTCGAGGTCGACGCCCACCACCGTGTGCCCGGCCCGGGCCAGGTAGCCACCGGCCCGCCCGGCGCCGCAGCCAGCATCCAGCACCCGCGACCCGCGCGCCAGCATCGCATCGACCAGCCGGGCCTCCCCGTCGACGTCCTGCCCCTGGGCGGCCAGGATCTTGAACCGCTGGGCGTAGCGGTGAGAGTGGTCAGGGTCGGCGGCGATCATGGTGGCCCAGGCGCTGGGCGGTGGCTTTGTCACGCCCGGCATGGTACCCACTCCCCGCCGTCGGGTGTGACTGGCTGCTCAGAGCCCAGCGGTCGCGGCGGCGGCTGCAGACCCCAAGCACAGCGGCGGCCGCGACGATCGCCGCGGCCGCCGGAGAACCCGTACCTCTCAGATGTTGATCATGTGGCCGCCGATGCCCTCGACGGCCTCCTTGATCGCCTCCGACAAGGTGGGGTGGGCGTGGATGTTGCGGCCCATCTCGTCGGCGGTGAGGTCCCACATCTGAGCCAGCGTGAACACCGGCAGCAGCTCGGTTACGTCCGGGCCGACCATGTGGGCGCCCAGGATCTCGTTGTGGGTGGCGTCGGCGACCACCTTCACGAAGCCGACCGCGTCGCCCAGGCCCCAGGCCTTGCCGTTGGCCGTGAACGGGAACTTCGCGACCTTGACGTCGTACCCCTTCTCCTTGGCCTGGGCCTCGGTGTAGCCGAAGGAGCCAATCTGGGGCTGGCAGTAGGTGGCCCGCGGCACCATGTCGTAGTTCACCGGCATCGTCTCAACCCCGGCGATGGTCTCGGCGGCCACCACGCCCTGGGCCTCGGCCGTGTGGGCCAGCATCAGCTTGGCGGTGACGTCACCGATCGCGTACAGGCCCTCGACGTTGGTCCGCAGGTAGTCGTCGACCGCGACCGCGCCGCGCTCGGTCAGGGCGACCCCGGTCTTCTCCAGGCCGTACCCCTCGGTCCGCGGGGCAAAGCCGATCGACAGCAGCACCCGCTCGGTCTCCAGGACCACCTCGTCGCCACCCTGGGCCGGGGTGACCGTGACGGTGACCCCGTCCTCGTGCTCGGCGATGGTCTTCACCCCGTGGCCGAGCATCAGCGTGATGCCGAGCTTCTTGTACGCCTTGGCGATCTCGGCCGAGACCTCCGGGTCCTCCAGCGGGACCATCCGGTCGAGGTACTCGACGATCGTGACCTCCACTCCGTAGCTGCGCAGCACGTACGCGAACTCGGTCCCGATCGCGCCCGCCCCGCAGATCACGATCGACTTCGGCAGAGTGTCGGACAGGATCTGCTCCTCATAGGTCACCACCCGCTCGCTGCGCTCGACCCCGGGCAGCATCTTGGTCACCGAGCCGGTGGCGATGATGCAGTTGTCAAAGGTGACGGTCTGGGTGCCGTCGTCACCGGTGACCTCGATGGTCTTCGGCCCGGTGAAGGTCCCCCAGCCGTTGAGCTCGGTGATCCGGTTCTTCTTCATCAGGAAGTGGACCCCGTTCGTCATCCGCTTCGACACCGCCCGGCTGCGGCTGAACGCCTTGCCGTAGTCGAAGGTCACCTCGCCGGAGATCCCGAAGGTGCCCTTCTCGTGGGTGAAGATGTGCGCCAGCTCGGCGTTGCGCAGCAGGGACTTGGTCGGGATGCAGCCCACGTTGAGGCACACCCCGCCCCACCACTGCTTCTCGATCACGGCCGTCTTCAGCCCCAGCTGCGAGGCTCGGATCGCCGCCACGTACCCACCGGGACCGCCGCCGAGGACTACCACATCGAAGTGTGCGCTCATGGGCTCACCTTAGCGACTACAGGCCTTCCTCGGGCCTGACCGCGGCAGGCCAGCCCCGGCCCGGCCCGAGGCGCCGGGCAGCACACTGCGCCCGCAACCCGTACGATCGGCGTCACTGCTTGTCAAAGTGGTCTTAGCGGTCTCGGCAGGAAGCCGGACGGTGGTCTGGGTTATCGTCGGACCGTGAAGACATCTCCTCAGCGGGTCGGGGCCCTGGTCCGTGCCGCCCGCACCCAGCGTGGCCTCAGCCAGGCGCAGCTGGCTGACCTGCTCGACGCCCCCCAGTCCGATGTGCACCGGCTCGAGGCCGGCGACGAGCTCCTGTCGCTGGAGATGATCAACCGGATCGCGGAGGCTCTCGACAGCGACATCCTCCCCGGCAAGAGCGCCACCCATGTCCGGGTCCAGGGCGGACGGCGGCTCTCCGGCTCGATTGAGGTCCGCTCCAGCAAGAACGCCGCGGTCGCGCTGCTGTGCGCCTCGCTGCTGAACTACGGCACCACCACCCTGCGTGGGATCGCCCGGATCGAGGAGGTGAACCGGCTGACTGAGGTCCTGGAGAGTATCGGCGTCTCGTGCGTGTGGAGCGAGAACCGCTCCTCGCTGACGATCAGCCGGCCCGAGGAGCTCGACCTGAGCGCCGTCAACGTCGAGGCTGCCCGCCGGACGCGGTCGGTGCTGCTGTTCCTCGGCCCGCTGATCCACGAGGCGCAGGAGTTCCGGCTGCCGTACGCGGGGGGCTGCAACCTGGGGACCCGGACCGTGGAGCCGCACCTGCAGGTGCTGCGCCCGTTCGGGCTGGAGGTGACCGCCACCGAGGGCTTCTACCAGTGCCAGGTGACGGGTGACGACCGTGCCGGCCAGCGCCGGGTGACCCTCACCGAGCGGGGCGACACGGTCACCGAGAACGCCCTGATGGCGGCGGCGATGACCCCGGGGCTGACCGAGCTGCGCAACGCCAGCCCGAACTACATGGTCCAGGACCTGTGCGCCTACCTGATCGCGCTCGGGGTGAGCGTGGAGGGGGTCGGCACCACGACCCTGCGGATCCGCGGTCAGGAGCGGATTGAGGTCGACGTCACGTACGACATCTCCGAGGACCCGATCGAGGCGATGAGCCTGATCACCGCGGCCGTGGTGACCCACTCCGAGCTGCAGATCACCCGGGTCCCGATCGAGTTCCTCGAGATCGAGCTGGCGGTGCTGACCGAGATGGGCCTGCGCTACTCGCTGAGCGAGGAGTACCTGTCGCGCAACGGGCTGACCCGGCTGGTCGACCTCACCGTGCACCCGTCGAAGCTGGTCGCGGCGGCCGACAAGATCCACCCGATGCCGTTCCCCGGGCTCAACATCGACAACCTCCCCTTCTTCGCCGTGATCGCCGCCGAGGCCGAGGGCGCGACGATGATCCACGACTGGGTGTACGACAACCGCGCGATCCACCTCATCGAGCTGACCAAGCTCGGTGCCAGCGTGCAGCTGCTCGACCCTCACCGGATCATCGTCACCGGCCCCACCCGCTGGCGCGGCCAGGAGGTCGTCTGTCCCCCGGCGCTGCGCCCGGCGGTCTGCCTGCTGCTGGCGGCCCTCGCCGCCCGCGGCACCTCGGTGCTGCGCGACATCTACGTGATCCAGCGCGGCTACGAGGACCTGCCCCAGCGCCTGGCGGCGCTGGGGGCCGAGATCTCGACCTTCCGGGAGTAGCTAGCGAAGCCGCTCAGCCTGAAAGGTCTGGCTGGGGGCAACGATCTCGTCCTGCGCGGCGACCAGCGCCAGTTCGCGACGCCCCAGGTCGGTCGTCTTCTTCAGGACCGCGTACACCACAGCCGCCGTCTGCTCCAGCGCCTCGCGCAGCGAGTGACTGCACAGCAGGCCGGCCAGGAAGACCGCGGCGGTGATGTCCCCCGAGCCGGTGAAGGTCGGCTCCAGCCGAGGGGTCTGCACCCCCCAGGCCTCGTCGCCGGACACCGCGACCATGCTGATCGTGGCCGGGTCCGTCCCCTGGTACTGGGCGCTGGTCACCAGTACCGTGCCCGGGCCCTGGGCTCGCAGGGCATCAGCGGCAGCGAGGACCTCGGCCAGAGTGGTGACCTTCCGGCCGGTCAGGAACTCCAGCTCGAACTGGTTCGGGGTCACGATGTCGGCCGCCGGGACCACCTCGTCGCGCAGGAGCTCGGGGATCCCGGGGGCGACGAAGAAGCCGCGCCCGACATCACCCATCACCGGGTCGGCGCAGTAGACCGCCCGCGGGTTGCGCTCCCGGACCGTCCGGACAGCGTCCAGGATGGTCTGCCCCATCGCCTGGCTCCCCTGGTAGCCGGTGAGGACCGCGTCCACCCCGGCCAGCGCCTGGCGCTCGTCGACCCCGGTCACCACCTCGGCCACCTCGTCGGGCGACAGCACCGGGCCCCGCGGCGGCCCGTACGAGGTGCTGCTGGCGTAGTGGACGGTGTACACGGGGTACACCTCGACCCCGAGCCGCATCAGCGGAAACGTGGCGGCGGAGTTCCCGACGTGGCCGTACGCGACGGAGGACTGGATCGACAGAATCGTTGGCACGGTCTCTCATCTTGGCACTACCCCTACCGGGACCGGACCAAACGGGGTGTCGGCGCTCGTCGCCTGCTGCACTTGGCACTACCCCTACCGGGACCGGACCAGAGCACGGTCCAGGTCTGTACCCGAGCCGCTCGCAGCGGTCTGGGCGAGAACGAGTGCGCTCGCCGAGGCCGGCGCTACGGTGAGACCCAGCGCACGTAACCCGGCCCGTGCGAGATCTGCAGGTCTCGTCCCAGGAAGGGCCTACCCTGGGGCCGGACCTCGCCGGTGGACTCAGGCTGCGCACCCCACGCACCGAGACCACCGGCCGGGACGTGTTCAACGGTCTACCGAGCCCGAGGAGCCAGCACTGATGCGCGCCACTGACTTCCCGTTCTTCGACACGGGGTTTGCTGCGATCGCCCACCGCGGCGGCGCCGAGCACCCGGACCTGGTCGGCAAGGAGAACTCACTGGCCGCCTTTCAGCACGCTGTGGACATGGGCTACCGCTACCTCGAGACGGATGTTCACGCCACTCGGGACGGGGTCCTGGTCGCCTTCCACGACGACTCCCTGGACCGGGTCACCGACAGCAGCGGGCCGCTGGTCGAGCTGGCGTACGCAGACCTGCAGCGGGCCCGGATCGGTGGCACGGAGCCAGTCCCGCGGCTGGACGACCTGCTGGAGGCTTTTCCTGAGGCCCGGTTCAACCTCGACCTCAAGCACCCGAACGCGGTGACCCCGCTGGTCCGGGCGATCGAGCGGCACCGGGCCCAGGACCGGGTCTGCGTCGCGTCCTTCTCGATGGAGCGGATCCGGGCCTTCCGGCGGCTCATGGGCCGCCGGGTCCCGACCTGCGTCTCCCCCGCCGGTGCCCTCTGGAACGCCTACGTGCCACTGCTGCCGCGACTGCTGAACTCCCCTGGAGTCGCCTTCCAGGTGCCGCTTCGCCACCCCGTTCTCGGCCGGGAGGTCCGGGTCGTGACCCGGAGGCTGCTCAAGCACGCCCACGCTGCCGGGAAGGTGGTCCACGCCTGGACCATCAATGACGAGCAGCTGGTGCACGACCTGATCGACCTGGGCCTGGACGGTGTCTTCACCGACCGGACCGACACCGTGAAGAAGGTTCTGCAGGAGCGCGGGCTGTGGGAGGGCGGGCGGTGACCAGCACCTGGGAGACGCTGCCTGGCGGCGCCCTCAAGGAGCAGGTCCCGGGCTCGCGGTGGCGGGTACTGACCTGGGCGCTGTGGGACTGGGGCGCCCAGCCGTTCGCCACCGTGATCACGACCTTCGTCTTCGCGGTGTACATCACCAGCCCAGCCTTCGGTGACACCAACACCACCTCCGTGGCGCTGTCGACCTCCACGCTGATCGGCGGGGTGGCAGTCGCCGCTCTCGCGCCGGTGCTGGGTCAGCACGCTGACCGGAGCGGGGCCAGCGTGACCACCCTGCGGGTGCTGACCTGGGCCCTGACGGTGCTGTCGGCGGCGCTCTACCTGGTCCGCCCGCACCCGTCGTACGTGTGGCTCGGGCTGGCACTGCTGGCAGTCGGCAGCATCGTGCGCGACATCGCCGACGTCTCCTACAACTCGACCATCGACCAGGTCGCCTCGGCCGGCAACGTGGGGCGGGTCTCCGGGCTGGGCTGGGGGCTGGGCTACCTGGGCGGCATCTTCTCGCTGCTGCTGGTGTACTTCGCGTTCATCCAGCCCGAGGTCGGCCTGTTCGGGGTCACCAGCACCGAGGCTCTCGACATCCGGGTCTCCATGCTGGTGTGCGCGGTGTGGATGGCGCTGTTCACCATCCCTCCGCTGGTGATGCTGCGCAACAGCCCACCACGTGACCAGGAGCGCCTCGGGGTGGTCGGCTCGTACCAGGCCCTGTTCACCACTGTCCGACGGCTCTGGCGCACCGAGCGGCAGCTGGTCTACTTTCTGCTGGCCTCCGCCCTGTTCCGCGACGGCCTGAACGCGGTCTTCACCTTCGGGGCGGTGATTGCGGCAGGCACCTTCGGCTTCAGCTCCGGCGAGGTGATCGTCTTCGGAGCGGTGGCCAGCGTGGTGGCCGGGGTCGCCACGATGGCCTGCGGGGTTCTCGACGACCGGATCGGCCCGCAGCGGGTGATCCTGTTCTCGCTGGCGGCGCTGGTGGTGCTGGCAACCGGGATCTTTCTGCTGCACGACCGCGGCCGGACCGCGTTCTGGGCGCTGGGGCTGGGGATGACGGCCTTCGTCGGCCCGGCCCAGTCAGCGGCTCGCAGCTACCTGGCTCGCCTGATTCCCGAGGGCAAGAGCGCCGAGCTGTTCGGCCTGTACGCCACGACCGGGCGGGTTGTCTCCTTCATCGCCCCCGCTGCCTTCGGGGGCGGGATCCTGCTGGGGGCCACGGTCACCGGGCAGGAGAACACCCAGTACTGGGGAATCCTCGGGGTCGCGCTGGTGCTGGCCGCGGGTCTTGCGGTGATGCTAGCGGTGGTTCGCAGCGGCCAGGAAGAATTGGGTACCGACGGGGTGCTGGACCCCGAGACGGCCGCCACCGGCAGAGGAGGGCAGTGATGGCTGATCGTGCGCTGCGAGGAACAGGGCTGGGTGCAAAGAGCTTTGAGGACGACGAGGGCATCGAGTTCGCCCCCCGGCAGGAGGTCAGCTTCGACTGCCCGAGCGGGCACCACTTCTCGGTGATGTTCTCCGAGGAGGCGGAGCTGCCGGCCCAGTGGGAGTGCCAGCGCTGCGGCAAGGTCGCCGCCCGAGCCGACGGCACCCAGCCGGAGGAGAAGGAGGTCAAGCCTCCCCGGACCCACTACGACATGCTGCGGGAGCGGCGCTCGATCCCCGAGCTGGAGGAGCTCATGGCCGAACGACTAGCGCTGCTGCGCGACGAGGACTGACCGGGGCGGTAGGTTCACCGCATGGCTGAGAACCGCGTCGCCGTGTACCTGGACTTCGACAACATCGTGATCTCCCGGTACGAGGCGGTGCACGGCCGGGCCCGGTGGCGGGCCGACCAGGCCCGGGACCATGCCATGTCGCCCACGTCCACGAACGAGGTGGCGCGGCGCCTGGACCAGGCTCGGGTAGACGTGGACGCGATCATCGACTACGCCACCTCCTTCGGGACAGTCGCCTTCACCCGGGCCTACGCGGACTGGTCGGTACCGGCCAATGCCGCGTACCGGCCGCAGCTGGTGAACCGGGCCGTGTACCTGACCCAGCTGTTCTCCACGTCCGGGACCAAGAACGGGGCCGACATCCGGCTCTCGACCGACGCGATCGACGACCTGTACCGGCACGCCGACCTGACCCACGTCGTGATCGTGGCCGGAGACTCCGACTTCATTGCCCTGGCCCAGCACTGCAAGCGGCTCGGGCGTCACGTGGTCGGGATCGGGGTCGCCGGCTCCACCAGTCGGGCCCTGGTGGCTGCCTGCGACGAGTTCACCCACTACGCCGACCTCCCCGGGGTTCCGCACCCGGCCCCCGAGGCCCCGGCGCCTGACCAGGACAAGCCTCAGCCCGCCCAGCAGCCGGCCAAGGCGAAGACCAGGAAGGCGAAGCCCGCCACACTCTCTCCAGAGGAGGCGGCCGCCGAGCTGCTGGTCCGGGCGATCCGGGTCGGGATGGAGAAGAGCTCGGACGAGTGGCTGTACGCCGCCGGGGTGAAGAGCCAGATGCAGCGGCTCGACCCGGCCTTCAAGGAGTCGGCCCTGGGCTTCGGCTCGTTCCGGAAGTTCGTCGAGTCTCAGGAGGCCCGGGTCGAGTCCCGCTTCGCCGCCAACGGGCAGGCTCAGGTCCGGCTCCGCCAGGGCTAGGGTCGTGTACCTCTGGCCGACCCCGTCGACAGACCTGCCGGCCGAGACAGCGGCCAGCTCAGCGGTGCTCCTGCGCCCGGGGCTTCGGCGCAGTGTCAGGTGGTCTCGCCCGCGGTCTCGGGGTCGGCCACCTCGCCAGGGATGATCACTCCCCCGCCCTGGGCTGCGCCGGGGCCGGCCCGAGTCACCTGGTCAAGGCTGATGCCCCGCTTCTGGGCGGTACGGGCGACGGTCCAGGCGATCAGGACCCGGGTCAGCGGCCGGGTCGCCGGGACCAGGAAGACCAGACCGAGCAGGTCGGTCAGGAAGCCCGGGAACAGCAGCATGATGCCGCCGGTGAGCACCAGCGCTGCGTCGGCGAGCTCACCGGTGGGCATCTTCCCCGAGGTGAAGGCGGTCGACAGGGCGGTCCAGGCCCGTCTTCCCTCGCGCCGCGCCAGCCAGGCGCCGAGCGCCGAGGTGAGCAGGAGCATCCCCAGGGTCGGCAGCACGCCCAGCAGCCGCCCGGCCTGGACGATCAGCGAGATCTCGAGAATCGGGACGGCAGCGAAGACCAGCAGCAGCGCCCCGACCACCCAGCCAGTGCGCCCCTTCATGGGCGGTTGGCCACAGCAGCCTGGCTGCGTCGACCGCGAACCAGGTCGGCCAGCTGGCGGGCCCGGTGCCGGACTCCCCAGGCGGTGGTCCGGGCCAGGGCCTCGAGCACGATGTTCTTGCTCATCTTCGACTGGCCCCGCTCCCGCTCAATGAACTCGATGGGGACCTCGGCCACGGTGAAGCCCTGCTGCAGCGCCTGCCAGGTCAGGTCGACCTGGAAGTTGTAGCCGACCGAGGAGACCCGGTCGATGACCGCCCGCAGGGTGCCGGCGCGGAAGGCGTTGAAGCCGCCGGTGACGTCCTTGACCGGGATCCCCAGCATCAGCCGGGTCCACAGCGACCCGCCCCGCGACAGCAGCTCTCGCGACTTCGGCCAGTTCACCACCGAGCCGCCCTTGACGTAGCGTGATCCCTTCACCATGTCGGCGTGCTCCAGCGCCTTCAGCAGCCGCGGCAGCTGCTCCGGCTGGTGGGAGCCGTCGGCGTCGTGCTCCACCAGCACGTCGTACCCCCGCTCCAGGCCCCACCGAAACCCGGCCAGGTAGGCCGCGCCCAGGCCCTCCTTGCCCCGGCGGTGCATGACGTGCAGGTGCGGGTCGGCAGCCGCGAGCCGGTCGGCCAGCTCTCCGGTCCCGTCCGGGGAGGCGTCATCGGCGATCAGGATGTCGGCTGTGGGAACCGCCTTCCGTAGCCGCGACGTGATCGGCTCCAGGTTGTCGACCTCGTTGTAGGTGGGGATGATCACGAGGACCTTGTCAAGCGAGACAGCCACAGGGCTTACCTTTCACCGGGAGCGTTCGCTTCTATTCTTCCAGGCCGCTCCTACGCGTACGGCAAGACCTCCCACACCGGCCAGCACCAGCGCTGCCTCGATCTGCGCCCCGTACCGGACCGCGGGGGTGAGGTTGTCGCGGACGGGCACCGTGACCGCGTACGAGTCGGCGGTGCGCTGCTCGGTTCGGTAGACCACCTGCCCGTCCGTACGGATGTAGCCGGACCAGGCGTTCGTGGTGGCCACCAGGATCTCGCGGCGGGCCTCCATCGCCCGGACCCGGGTGATGGCCCACTGCTGCGGGATCTGGCCGGTGCCCGCGTAGGTGGCGTTGTTGCTCTGGACGGTCAGCAGCTGCGCACCGTGGTCGGGTCCGGTCCCGGTGACCGCCTCGCGGGCGGTCTGGTCGTAGGCCAGCTCAAAGCAGATCATCACCCCGACCCGCAGCGGCTGCCCGTCGACGTCGACCTCGAGGACTCCGGGCCCGGTGCCGGGGACGCTCTGCCGCCCGGACAGCTGAAGCATCGGAATGAGGGGCAGCAGCTGGGCCCGAAACGGGACCCACTCCCCGAACGGGACCAGGTTCCGCTTGTGGTAGCGGGGACCGGGGCCGGCCTGCGGGTCCCACCAGACCGCGGTGGTCTGCCGCTCCTGCTCGCCCGGGCCCTCGGTGACCGCACCAACGAGCACCGGGACCTGGGCCAGGTCGACCGCGGTCTGCACCACGGCTCCGGTCTCGGCGTCCCAGACCGGGTCGATGTCGGTGGAGTTCTCCGGCCACAGCACCAGGTCCGGGGCGGGGTACTGTCCGGACCGGGCCCGGGCCATCAGGGTGACGGTCTCGGCCAGGTGGTTTCGAGTCACCGAGCGGGCCCGTCCCATCGCCTCGACCCCGGTGACTCCGTCCACATTGCCCTGCACCACACCGACCGTGACCGCCCGCTGGCTGCTGGGCGCGGCCAGCGGAACGGTCCGGGCCAGCAGCCCCGACCCGGCCAGCAGCGCGAACGCGGCCAGCCCTGCCCCCAGCCGTACCAGGGGCTGCCGGCTGCTGCCTCGCCCGACCAGCACCCAGGCCAGCAGCTGTGCCAGCAGTGCGGCCAGAAAGGAGACCCCCGCCACGCTGACCAGCGGGTACAGCCCGGCCAGCGGAGAGTCCGCCATCGCGAAGCCAAGGCGGAACCACCCGAAGCCGCCGAACGGAAGCCGGGAGTAGAGGTACTCCACTGTCACCCAGCCGGCTGCTGCCCACAGCGGCCAGAGCCGGGAACCGACCACCGTGCCCAGCAGCTGCGCGAGCAGGCCGAACCAGAGGGCCTCGAAACCGACCAGCGCCACCGCCACCGGGGCCGCGATCACCGCCGCCCAGCCGACCGTGATCGTCAGAAAGCTCAGCCCGTACAGGTAGCCCAGGCCGAAGCAGGTCCGCAGCCGGAGCCCGGCCACAGCGACCGTGAGCGCCGCCGCGCCGACCAGGGCCAGCGGCCACAGGTTGTACGGCTGGAAGCCAAGAGCCGACACCGCCCCGGCCAGCAGCGCGAGTGCGCGGCGAGGCCAGGGGCGAAGCGACAGCGCAGCGGGTGTGGTCACCTGCGCGACTGTACCGGGACCAGCCCGGGCACCAGGCTCGGCCGCCCCGGACGACGGGCCCGGCTAGCCTGGGCGGGTGCCTCGTCGCCTGCTGCTCGACACCGCGTCGCTCTACTTTCGGGCCTTCTTCGGGGTGCCGCCCCTGCTCGCAGCCGACGGAGTCACCCCGGTGAACGCGGTGCGAGGCCTGCTCGACATGGTCGCCCGCTTCGTCCGGGACCGCGGTCCTGACGAGCTGGTGGCCTGCTGGGACGACGACTGGCGACCCGCCTGGCGGGTGGCGCTGATCGGCTCGTACAAGGCGCACCGGGTGGCCGGCGGCAACAGCGACCTGCCAGTGGGGGCTGCTGAGCCGGAGGTGGTCGACCCGGCCCTGGCGGTCCAGGTGCCGCTGATCCGCGAGGTGCTGAAGGCCTTCGGGATCCCGGTCGTCGGCGCCGCCGGGTACGAGGCGGACGACGTGATCGGCAGCCTGGCCGCTGGTGCGGCCGGGCCGGTGGACGTCGTGACCGGTGACCGGGACCTGTTCCAGCTGGTGAGTGACGACTGCACAGTGCTGTACCTGGCCCGCGGTGTCTCCCGGTACGAGGCTGTCGACGACGCCTGGCTCCAGAAGCGGTACGGGATCCGCGGCCACCAGTACGTGGACTTCGCGGTGCTGCGCGGCGACCCCTCGGACGGCCTGCCCGGGGTGGCCGGGATCGGGGAGAAGACCGCGGCCCGGCTGCTCACCGAGCACGGCGACCTGGACGAGGTGCTGGCGGCGCCGCTGCCCGCGCGGACCCGTAAGCTCCTCGAGGCGGCGTCGGACTACCTCCAGCCGGCCCGGGCGGTCGTGGCGGTGCGCCGCGACCTGCCACTGCCGGGCCTGCTCGCGCTGCCGCGCTCCCCTGCCGACCCAGACCGGCTCGTCGAGCTGACCGAGCGGCTCAGCCTGGCCGGCCCGGTGGCCCGGCTGCGGGCCGCCCTGGCTGGCGACCCGGTCTGACCGGACCGCCTAGACCTGGGGTTGCGGCGGCCGGCTGAGATCAGACAACTGCCAGGTCGTCCACCAGGAAGGTCGTCGCCAGGGCATAGTCCTCCTGGGCGATCACCCTCAGCTGCACGGTCTGCCCGGCGAAGGGCGCCAGGCTGGCCGACTTTCGGCTGTAGCCGTCGCCGGCGTCAGTGTTGGAGGCCGAGATCAGCACCGTGGTGCCCGACTCGGAGACCACCTCGATCCGGAGCTTGTCGAAGGCCGTGGCCTTGCCTTCCCGGCTGGTCACCTGGATCCACGCCTCCAGGGTGCCGCCCTCGGCGGGGACGGTCACCTCCTGCGTGAGCTCCTGAATGCCGCTGCGGCCGCGACCGAGCAGCTGCGCAGTGCCGGAGCCACTGTGCGTCGGCTGGCCCGACACGATCACAGAGGTGTCGCCCTGCCAGCTGCTGGTGCCGTCCTCGAAGTCGCCGTTCTTCACCACGTGCCGCGGGGAGCGCAGCAGCTCGGTGACATTCAGCAGCCGGTTCGGCGACCCGGCGCCCGGGTCGGTCACCTTGCCCTGGGTAGCGGCACCCACGATCGCCCGGGTGACCGTGGAAACAGGGGCGCGAGGGTTCCGCTCCAGGTACAGGGCCGCCGCGCCGGCGACGTGGGGCGCGGCCATGGAGGTGCCGGACATCGTCTGGGTGGAGGTCGGGCTCTCGTACCAGCTGGACGTGATGTCGGTTCCGGGGGCGAAGACGTCGACGCACTTGCCGAAGTTGGCGAAGTCGGAGCGGGCGTCAGTCTTCGTCGTGGCGCTGACTGTGATCGCGCTCGGCTCACCCGCGGGAGTGGTGCGGCAGGCATCGGCGTTCTCGTTGCCGGCGGCCGCCACCAGCGTGATCCCGGCGTCGGTCATCCGCTTCGCTGCCGCGTGGTACGTGGTGCGGTTGCTGAGCCCGAGGCTCATGTTGGCGACCGAGCTGGGGGCCTTGTGGCTGACGACCCAGTCCATGCCGGCGATCACCATGGCGTCGTTACCGCGCCCAGCGCAGTTGAGCACCCGGACCGGAACCAGGCTGGCGTCCTTGGCCACGCCGTACGTGGTGCCCGCGGCGATGCCCGCGACATGGGTTCCGTGGCCATTGCAGTCGATCGGGCCCTGGTTGTCGTTCACCGACGAGAACCCCTCCTTGACCCGGCCGGCGAGCTCCCGGTGGGTCGCCAGGATGCCGGTGTCAAGCACGAACACTGTCGTCCCGCGGCCGGTGGCGGTGTAGCTGTAGGTCGTGCTCAGCGGCAGCGACGGCTGGTCGATGCGGTCCAGCCCCCAGGGGGCGTTGCTCTGCGTGGCGGCGACCGAGACTGTCTGGTTCGGCTCGACCGACAGCACGTCGGGGTCTTGCTGCAGCTGGCGGACCTGGTCTGCGGAGAGCTGGGCGGCGTACCCGCCCAGAGCCCGGTACTCGTGGGTGACCGTCCCGCCCAGGGTCCTGGCGGCACTGGCCTTGGTCGTGGTGGCGGACTCGGTGCCACCGACGCTGGCCACGTGGGCATCTTTCAGCATGACGACGTACGAGCCCGGCACTGGCTCCTGCGGGCCTGATGACGCTACCGGTGGCGCGGCCGGTGCTGGCGCAGCCTCGGCTCGGGCTGGCAGGCTCTGGAAGAGGGCGAGGGCGGTCGCGAGGCCGAGGAGGCCGGCCGTGGCACGCCCTGCGAGGAACATGGTCATAGGGGTGAATCATCTCCTTGCGGTCGGGGGCGACTGCGGTGCCCGGCCAGCAGGTCAAGGCACGTTCCACATCTATCACGGACCGGTGGACGCCGTCATGTGGCGCCCGCAGAGCGACCCTGCCCCCGCGCCGCGCTAAGCACGTACACCGCCGCTCCGGCCCGGAGCCCGGCCGCGCGCTCCCACCGCAGCTGCCGGCCGTTGACATCGAGTGGAACCCGCCGCTCGACCTGCAGCCCGACGATCTGGAAGAGCTGCTCGAGGTCGGCCAGGGTGGCGTGGTGCAGGTTCGGGGTGTCGTACCAGGTGTAGGGCAGCTCCTTGGACATCGGCATCCGGCCTCGCAGCAGCCGAAGCCGGTTGCGCCAGTAGCCGAAGCTCGGCATCGACAGCACGAGCCGGGGAGCGATCCGGCTCATCTCGGTCAGCACCTGGTGCGGCCGGCGCAGGGTCTGCAAGGTCTTCGACAGCACCACCACGTCGTACGAGCCGTCGGCGAACTCGCCGAGCTGGTGGTCCAGGTCCAGCTCAACCACCGGCACTCCCCGCCGGATCGCGGTCAGCACCGCCTCCGGGTCGATCTCGACCCCGGTCCCGGTGCAGCCCTGCTGGTCCGTCAGGTGGCGCAGCAGCATCCCGGAGCCGCAGCCCAGGTCGAGCACCCGGGAGCCGGGCCGGACCAGGCTCGCGATCAGGGCCAGGTCGGCCCGCAAGGCGCTCACAGCTGCTCCAGGGCGTGGTCGAGGTAGGCCGCGACGGTCTGGTGGTACGGCGTGATCGGCAGCAGGAAGGAGTCGTGGCCGCCGGTCGTGTCGATCTCGCGGAAGGTGACCGGGATCCGGGCGTGCTCCAGGTGCCGCACGATCCGGCGCGAGTGGGCCGTGGAGAACCGCCAGTCGGAGGTGAACGAGATCAGCAGGAACCGGACCCCGGCTGCGGCTGCGGCGGCAGTCGCGTCGGGCCGCTCGAAGGGGTCGAAGTAGTCCATCACCCGGGTCAGGTACAGGTAGGACAGGGCGTCGAAGCGCTCCAGGAAGGCGTCGCCCTGGTGCTGCAGGTAGCTCTCGACGGCGAAGTCCGGGCCGAAGCCGTGGTTGAGGACTCCGGTCTGGGGCTCGCGGCCGAACTTGCCGGCCATCCCCTCCTCCGACAGGTACGTGATGTGGGCCATCATCCGGGCGATGCTGAGCCCGATCGCCGGTGCGGCCCCAGACGCCGCGTACTGCCCGTCGCGGAAGCCCGGGTCACGGGTGATCGCCTCCCGGGCCACCGCGGAGAAGGCGATGTTCTGCGCCGACAGGCGAGACGAGGAGGCCACCACCACGGCGTGGCCCAGGTCGTCTGGGTGGCTGAGGGCCCACTGCAGGACCTGCATCCCGCCGAGCGAGCCACCGAGCGCGGCCAGCAGCCGGGTGACCCCGAGGCGGGCCAGCAGCGCCCGGTGCACGGTGACGAAGTCCGCCATGTCGAGCAGCGGGAAGCCCATCCCGTACGGCTGGCCGGTGCTGGGGTCCACCGAGGACGGCCCGGTGGTGCCCTGGCAGCCGCCGAGCAGGTTGGCGCAGACCACGAAGACCCGGTCGGTGTCGACTGGCCGGCCTGGGCCGATCATGTTGTCCCACCAGCCAGGCCGGCGGGCACCCTCGTGCCAGCCGGCGGCGTGGGCGTCCCCGGTGAGGGCGTGGCAGACAAAGACCGCGTTGTCACCGGCCTGGTTCAGCCGGCCGTAGGTCTCGTACGCGACCGTGACCGGGGCCAGCGAGCCGCCTCGGGCCAGGAGCAGCGGGTGCCGGTCGTCGAAGAGTGTGACGTGCTGGGTCTCGACCAGCCCGACACCCCCGTAGCGGGTGGTGCTCACCGGTACTCAGGCACCTGCCTTCGCCAGGGCCTGGTCTAGGTCGGCCAGGATGTCGTCACGGTGCTCGATCCCGATCGACAGCCGCACCATCTCCGGCGGCACCCCGGCCCCGCACAGCTCGGACGCGCTCAGCTGGGAGTGGGTGGTGGAGGCGTTGTGGATGGCGAGGGAGCGGACGTCTCCGATGTTGGCGACGTGGCTGAACAGCTCAAGTGCCGCGATGAAGGCCTCGCCCGCCGCCCGGCCGCCGGTGAGCCCGAACGAGACCAGGCCGGAGAAGCCCTTCCCGGTCAGCACCCGCTCCCCCACAGCCCGGTACGGGGAGGACGCCAGCCCCGGGTAGCTCACCCAGGCCACCGCCGGGTGCTGCTGGAGGTGCTGGGCGACCGCGGCCGCGTTGCGGCAGTGGCGCTCCATCCGGACCGCCAGCGTCTCCAGGCCCTGCAGCATCAGGAACGAGCTGAACGGGGCCGGGGTGGCGCCGGTGTTGCGCAGCAGCACGGTCCGGGCCCGCACGATGTAGGCCTGCTGCCCGGCGGCCTCGGTCCAGACCACACCGTGGTAGGCGGGGTCGGGCTGGTTCAGCAGCGCGAACCGCTCGTGACCGGCCCAGTCGAAGCCGCCACCGTCGACGATCACGCCGCCGAGCGCGGTCCCGTGACCGCCGATGTACTTGGTGGTGGAGTAGACCACGACGTCGGCACCGTGCTCCAGCGGCCGGCACAGCACCGGGGTCGCCACCGTGTTGTCGACCAGCAGCGGCAGGCCGTGGGCGTGGGCCTGAGCCGACCAGGCGTCCAGGTCGACGATGTTGAGGGCCGGGTTCCCGATCGACTCGCAGAACACCAGCCGGGACCGCTCGTCGACGACCTCGGCCAGCCGCCCGGGCTGCTCGGGGTCCACGAACCGGGCCTCGATCCCAAACTGGGCCAGGGTGTTCGCGAACAGGGCGAAGGTCCCCCCGTACAGGGTCCGCAGCGCGACGATGTTGTCTCCGGCCCGGGCCAGGTTCAGCACCGCGTACGTGATCGCGGACGCCCCGGACGCCGTCGCCAGCGCCCCCACCCCGCCCTCCAGGGCAGCCATCCGCTCTTCCAGGACCGAGGTGGTCGGGTTCATGATCCGGGTGTAGATGTTGCCCGGCGCCTCGAGCGCGAACACGCTGGCCGCGTGCTCGGCGTCGTCGAATCCGTACGCGACGGTCTGGTAGATCGGGACCGCCAGCGCGTGGGTCGTCGGGTCGACCTGCTGACCAGCGTGGATCGCGATCGTCTCAGGACGCATCCAGGACCTCCTCGGGTCGGTTCGAGCTCAGGGTAGTCCGCCCGGCCCGCTGCGCCGGTCCACGTCCGTCGCGGCTCAGAAGGAGAACAGCGCCTCCCAGGCCCGGGTCGACACGACCCGCGTGCTGCCGGTCGGGTACGGGTCACCGGCCAGCACCTGCTCCAGCTCGGCGGCGTCGGCGACGTCGAAGACCAACTGGGCGCCGGCACCGTCAGCGAACGGGCCGCCGTTGACCAGGACTCCCCGCTGCTTCAGCCCGGTCAGCCACTCCCGGTGGGCGGGGCGGGCGGCGAGACGGCGCTCGTTCTCGGCAGGTACGTACTCGGTGGTGACGACGAACAGCATGCCGCCATCCTGCCAGCGTCCCCCCAGCCCTGTCCGGCAGGCGCGCGCCCCAGCCCCAGGGTGGTCTGCCCACCCTGCCCGGCCGTGACCCGGGCGGTGGGGGGCTGCTGCGGTCAGCCGGTCAGCCCGAGCCGGGTGAAGGCCTCGACCAGGCCCAGCTCGGCCGGTCCCGGGACCACCAGGTCGGCCCGGGCCAGCAGCTGCGGTGGGCCGCTGGCGACGGCCACCGCAGTTCCGGCGATCTCGGCCAGCTCGATGTCGTTGTGCCCGTCCCCGACCGCAACCACCTGTTCGGGCCCGACGCCGAGCTGCCGGCAGATGGTCTGCACTCCTGCGGCCTTGCTCAGCGAGCGCAGGAAGATCTCCCCTGCCCCCGGGCCGAGCACCGGCAGCGAGCTCGGGATCAGCCCCACCTCGGCCGGGAGCCGGTCGACGAGCTCGGTCAGGGGCCGTGGCGCGCCGAAGCAGGCGATCTTCGCGAACCGAGGAGCCGGCTGAGGCAGGGGCCGGACCATGCCCATGATCGCGCTGACGGCACCGGGCCCGGTCAGTCCCCGGCCCAGGGCCTCGGCGAGCACCGGGATCATCGGGGCCTGGGCGTACCCGGCCTCGGGTGCCTCCAGGATGTACAGCACCTTCGCCTCGTCGAGCAGCCGCAGCACCTGGACCGCCAGCGGCTCGGGGAACCGGGTGTCGCTCAGCGTCTGCCCGCCCAGCTCGACGTAGCCGCCCGACGAGCCGACCAGCCCGTCGACCTCGTCGAGCACCTCGGGCGGGACCATGCAGCGGCACCGACCGGTGCACAGGACCACCTGGTGCCCGGCGGCCCGGGCCTGCCTCACGACCTCCCGGTGCTCGTGGGGTATGTCGCCGTCGTCGGCCAGGGTTCCGTCATAGTCGACACAGACCAGCATGTGTTCATCCTGGCGCCAGGCCGAAGCGCTGCGCCACCTGGTAGCGGGGGCTCCCGGCAGGCCCCTGGCCGAGGAAGGACTGCACCAGCACCATCTGAGTCACCTCCCAGTCGTCGGTCTCGAGCCCGGCCAGGGCCCGCAGGTAGCGCTGGGCCGAGACCGGGCGGCGGCTACGGGCCAGGGTGAGGTGCGGCTGGTAGCGCTGCCGGGGTACGGAGATCCCGACCCGGGTGGCGGCGGTCCGGCAGTGCCCGGCCAGGCCGGCGAGAGGCCTCGTGCCGCCACTGACCGGGGCGTACAGGACCTTCGCGGCCGCGTGCGACGGGAAGGCCCCGGCGCCGCTGAGGGCGATCCGAAACGGCTGGGCCCGGGCCGCGGCGCGGCGCAGGTTGTCCACCAGCAGCGGGTAGCGCCACGGGTCGACCTGCTCGTAGAAGGCGAGCGTGACGTGCCAGCCGGTGCTGTCGGTCCAGCGCCAGACCGGGTCGCGGCGCGGCTCGACCAGCCGCTCCAGCTGGTCCAGAACCGTCTGAGGCAGTGTCACGGCCGCGAAGTACCGCTGTGACCCCGTCACCGTGCCGCTCACCCGGGTCGTCCGGCCAGGGCCTGGCGCAGCACGTCCAGCCCGACCGAGCCCAGGGCCAGGGCCCGGCTGTGGAAGTCCTTCAGGCTGCTGCCAGCGGCCAGGGCCTGGTCGCGGGCCTGCTCCCACAGCCGCTGCCCGACCGCGTACGAGGGTGCCTGCCCGGGCCAGCCCAGGTAGCGGTCCAGCTCGAAGCGCAGACTCGCCTCCGGCATGGCGACGTTGTGGCGCAGGAAGGCCCACGCGGAGTCGTAGTCCCACCGGCCCTCGCCGACCCCGGGCAGGGCGACGACCTCAGTTGGGCGCGGCTTGCCCAGGTGGACGCCGATGTCGACCACGACCCGGGCCGCTCGCAGCCGCTGCGAGTCCAGCACGCCCATCCGGTCGCCCGGGTCCTCGTGGAAGCCCAGGTCGGCCATCAGCTGCTCGGCGTACAGGGCCCAGCCCTCACCGTGACCGCTCACCCAGCAGGCCAGCCGGCGCCAGCTGTTCAGCTGGTCGCGCAGGTAGACCTGTGTCCCGCACTGCAGGTGGTGGCCCGGGACGCCTTCGTGGAAGACCGTAGTCCGCTCCTGCCAGGTGGCGAAGTCGGTGGTCCCGGCCGGTACCGACCACCACATCCGCCCCGGCCGGGAGAAGTCGTCGTTGGGCTCGGTGTAGTAGATCCCGCCGGTCTGGGAGGGGGCGATTCGGCACTCCAGGGTCCGCAGCGGCTCGGGGATGTCGAAGTGCACCCCGTCCAGGGCCGCGATCGCCGCGTCCGAGGTCTGCTGCATCCAGGCCTGCAGGGCGTCGGTCCCGTGCAGGGTACGGGCCGGGTCGGCGTTCAGGCGGTCCATCGCCTGCTGGACGGTGGTGCCCGTCCCGTACAGCTGCTCGGCGATCACCCGCTGCTCGGCGTCGATCGCGGCCAGGCGCTCGCGGCCCCACTCGTACGTCTCGTCCAGGTCGACCTCGGCGCCCAGGAAGCTGCGGCTGAAGCGGCGGTACCGCTCGGCGCCGACGCCGTCGGTCTTGCCGGCCGCGGGCAGGATCTCGTCGGTCAGGGTCTGCACCAGCCGGGCGTACCCGGCCTGGGCCGCTTCGAGCCCGGCGGCCAGGTCGGCTGCCAGGCTCGTCGGCAGCGGCTGCCCGGCCACGCTGGCGGCGTCGACCAGGGCCCGGTACGAGCAGTCCGCCCCGACCTGGTCCTGGGCCTGGGCCAGGGCTGCCCGGACCTGGCGCTGGGCCGCGACCTGCCCCCGGGAGCGGGCCAGGCGCAAGCCGTCAGCGTACTGCTCGAGGGCCCTCGGCACCGCGCGCAGGCAGGAGGCGAAGTCGGCCCAGTCCTGCTCGCTCGCCACCGGCAGGTTGTCAAAGCAGTCGCGCAGCTCCTGCACCGGGGAGGCGATGTTGTCCAGGTGCCGCAGGGTCTCCCCTGCCTCGGCCAGCTCGACCTCGATCCCGAGCCGCTCGCGCATGGCGGCGATGGTGACCTCGTCGACCGGGTCGCTGGGCTGGGCCTGGTCCAGCGCCCGCAGTGTGGCCCGGTGGAGCTCGGTGACAGCCTCACGGCCGGCCGGGGAGTAGTCGTCGAGGTCGCCCCGGCGGCCCGGCAGGCCGGCGCCGACGGCGAACTGGGGCGACAGCTCGGCCAGGCGGGCGACGTGCTGCTCAGCGACGGCATCGACCGGAGTGGAGTGGCGGGTCTGGGTCATGGCGCCAATCTAGGCGACGGGCTGCGCAGGGGCTGCCGCCACCCCGCGCCTTCTCCTGGAGGCGGGCGGGCTAGCGGACGACGAGGACGGTCGGGCCGCTACCCGTCACCTGCTGGCGGACGACACCGCGGGCATCGACGGCGAAGGTCGGGCCACTGGTGCTGGCCACCACCACCGGCACCCCGGCCTGGGCGGCGTGCAGGGCGATGTCGGCGGTGTGGAGCTGCTTTTGCAGGTAGCCGTAGGTGGCGTCGTCCAGGGAGGCGTAGGCGGCGTCGTCCAGGGAGGCGTAGGCGGCGTCGGCCCCTCGCAGGCGCCCGACGATGTCCGGGTAGTGCATGTCGTAGCAGACGTACGAGGTGACCACTCGGCCGGAGTCCTTCACCTGCTGGCGCGACATCTCCCCAGTCCCCTGCTCGTCAGGGGCGATGTGGGCCTTGGAGTTGGTCAGGATCCGCTTCCCATCAGGGCCGATGATGACGGAGTACTTGTGTGCCTCCTCTCCCTGGCCGCGCTTGGTGTGGTAGACGAGCCGGACCCGCCGCTCGGCCGCGTACGCCGCGACCCGGGCCTCGCTGGAGGCAGGAGTGCTGTTCTCCGACCACACCACCGTCACGACCTCGCCCGGCTCGCCAGAGCCGGTTGCGCGGGCATCCAGTGCCCGGCTGGTGGCTGCGATGAGGTCGGACACGTCGTCGTCCGTGGCCGGGGCGCTGACCCCACCGCGCGTCAGCATCTGCACCGCGACCGCCGGGCCGGCCGAGGGCCCCGGCGTGCTCCACAGCGCAGCGTTGCCCGCACCGACCGCCGCGAGAGAGAGAGAACCGCCGCCAGGGCTCCCCCACGCCAGCCCCGGCTGGCCCAGGCCCAGGCGGTGAGAGCACCGGTCCCCAAGACGATGGCCTCGAAGACAGCCTCCCCGCCGAGGCTGCCGAGAAAGACGAGGGAGGGGTTGCGCCACAGGCTGTAACCGGCGTACGGGATCCACCAGTCCTCGGTGACCGGCAGGTGCAGCCTCACCCACAGCAGAGCGCACCAGGCGACGATGAACACCGGGGCCACCCCGCGCATGCCCCACCGGGGCCGCAGGCCAGCCAGCCGGAAGAGGTTGGCCAGCAGCGCCGCGTAGCCGGCGCTGGCAGCGAAGGCGACCAGCGGGGACATGAAGGAGTAGTACCAGTACGTCGTCGGCAGCAGCCAGGCCAGGCAGAAGACCAGCCCGACCCGGTAGGCCAGCTTCACTGGCGCCGCTCGCAGCAGCCCGAAGACCAGACCGAGGGCGGGCAGGGCGAGCAGCTGGACCCACCAGATGGGCACGAACACTGTCAGTGCCAGCATCCCGCCGGCGGCCAGGGCGCCCAGGTAGCACCGTCGTCCGTCGGACGTCCCCCGCTTGAGCACCGGAGGAGTGTAGTGCCGGGCCGGACCACGAGGCCCGTCGGCTACACCGAGAGCTGGTCCCGGTCAGGCAGCGCCGGCCGGTTGGCGGTGGGCCGGTCCAGGTAGAACCAGCACGTGGAGGCGATGTCCTCGGTGAGCGGCTTGTACCGGCCGTCTGGGTACCAGCCGAGCGCCTGGACATCGACCCGGCCCAGCCGGTGAGCGAACCGGACCGGGTCCGGCACGTGCCAGCGGTACATCCCGAACCGCTGCTGCGCGCTGTACAGGCCGTTGGGGCAGATCACCTGGTGCATCCCCAGGAACGGGGTCGAGTAGGTGTGGAAGCCGCCGTTGACGTCCCAGTTCCAGGCCCCGCCGAAGTAGTCCTCCAGCCCAGTGGAGGCGATCGACGGGTTGTCGCGGTCGTCGTCCAGCCAGAGCTTGACCTCACCCTCACCCCACCAGCCGTTGGTGTTGGTGCCCCAGGCCAGGTACGTGCCGACGTAGCTGCCCTGGCCCTGGACCTCCTCGACGATGGTGTGGGTGGTGCCGAGCGGCAGCGGGTTCGAGCGGCGGAACTGGGCGTGCAGGTACCCCTGCTCGTGGTCGGTGTCTCCCAGCTCGGCGTTGACCTGGTAGTAGACGCAGGCGCTCTGGTGCCCGATGTTCTCCAGCGTCAGCCGGGCTCCGGTGCCAAACGGCATCGGCCAGTAGCTGTTCATCCCGCCGTGCGGGTTGGCGGCCACCATCAGTGACGACAGCGGCGCGTACACCCCCCAGCCGTTGCCGAAGAAGTCGCCGTACGGGACCTCGACCGCCGGCTCGTCGGCGCCGTCCCAGTAGGCTCGCAGCACCAGCGAGCGCCAGTGCGGCCGGTCGACCGTGGCCCACAGGTGGCGGATCTGGCCCGGGCCGTCGATCCAGGCCAGCTGGTGGGTCTGGCCCGGCTCGATCGTCACGTACGGGTTGACCTTCCAGCCCCGGCCCAGGTCCCGGGCGGCCGCGCTGGCCGAGCCCTCCGTGGCGAGCGCCGCCTGGCCTGGGGCTCCGGTCGGGTTCTCCGGGCAGATCGAGATGGTCTGCAGCAGCCGCAGCCGCGTGATGTCGTCCAGCCAGCTCATGGCTTCACCGTACGGCGGCAGGCCTGCTGCGTCCCGACGCGGCTCAGAGCAGGGGCGAAGATCCGGCTAGTCGCTGGCGCCCGGCTCGGCAGCAGCCGGTTCCTGCTGGTCGGGGGTGCCGGCGGTGGACGGGCTGCCGGCGCCGTCGGGGGTCACAGACGCTGCCTTGGCGCTGGGCCCGCGCCGGACCCAGCGCGGCAGCCGCGGCCGGGCCGGAGGTGGTGCGGTGGTGCCCGTGACGCTGACCCCGCGGCCGGCCTGGGCACCGGCGTTGACCATGGCCATGACCGGGACCGCGAACAGCGCCCCGGCGACGCCCATCAGCAGGGCACCCACCGCGACCCCGATGATCACGGCCCACGGGTGCAGGTTCACCGCCTTGCCCATCAGCAGCGGCTGCAGCACGTGGCTCTCGACCTGCATCACGGCGAGCACGATCCCCAGCATCACCAGCCCTGAGGTCCAGCCGTTGGTGACCAGCGCCAGCAGGACGGCCAGGGCTCCGGAGATCGTGGCCCCGATGATCGGCACGAAGGCGGACAGGAAGACCAGCGCCATGATCGGCACCACCAGCGGCACGGACAGCAGCGCGGCCCCGATGCCGATCCCGACCGCGTCGACGGCGGCCACGATGACCTGGGTCCGGGCGTACCCTTCGAGGGCGAACCAGCTGGCCTGGCCGGAGCGGCGGACCGTGGCCCGCACATCCCGGGGGAACAGACCGACCACCCAGCGCCAGATGCTGGAGCCGTCGGCCAGGAAGAAGATCGCGGTCACCACCGCCAGCAGGAAGCCGGCCACCAGGGCAGCCGCTGACCCACCCAGTGACAAGGCCTGGGAGGCGATCGAGCTGGTGTTGTCGGCGATCCAGGTGCGGACCTGGGTCAAGGCGCTGGTGAGGATGCTCTCCAGCCGGCCCCGGGCCACGCCGTTAAGCCAGGTCTCGAGCTTGGTCAGGCCCTCGACGGTGGCGGTCCGCAGGTTAGCGAAGCCGGTGGTGAACTCGTTGCCGACGAAGTAGAGGACCCCGCTGATGGCCGCCAGCAGCAGCACCACTGACATCCCGGCGTGCAGGTACGGTGACCCGCCCAGGCGGCGGCGGCTGACCCTGACCAGCGGGGCCAGCAGGGCGGTCAGCAGCACTCCGATGGCGGTCGGGATCAGGATCGTTGAGGTCCGCTCGGCGATCTGGAGCACTCCCCAGCCGGCCAGGCCGATCCCGACCAGTCGCCAGGCGATGGCACCAGCGGCACGGAAGGTGTCAGGCACGGCAGAGGGCTCCGCCGGCTCGTTGATCGGAGACTCGGGCATGGCTGTGATCCTAGGCCCCACCAGGGGTGTCGGCGGTTCGTGCCGCCCCTACCGACGGCTACGAGCCCGGCGGCGGGGCCGAGGGCAGATAATCGTGTGGCCATGCGGCAGAGCCGAAGGAGCGATGTGACTGAGATCCTGGCCCGGGCCCTGGGGCTGGTGCTGATCATCGCCCTCGGCTACGGCCTCAAGCGCTGGGGCTACCTGTCGGCCGACTACTTTCCGGCCTTCAGCCAGCTGGTGCTGACCGTGACCCTCCCCTGTGCCCTGGTGACCAGCTTCAACGAGGCCCAGATCGTGCCGTCGATGCTCGGGCTGGCGGCCTTCGCCTTCGTGCTGAACCTGGCCCAGCAGCTGCTCGGCTACCTCCTCGCCCGTCACCGCGACCCGGTCGAGCGGGGCTTCGCGATCCTCCACGGCGGGTCGTACAACATCGGCGCCTTCGCCCTGCCGTACCTGTCGGCCTTCATGGGCCCGTCCGGGATGGTCTCCGCCGCCCTGTTCGACGTCGGCAACGCGCTCGGCTCTGCCGGAGTCGGCCGAGGCTGGGCACACTCGGTGGCCGACCGCACCCACCGCACCACCCCGCTGCGGTTCCTGCGCCAGATGCTGTCGTCCCCCGTGTTCGACATCTACCTGGTGCTGGTGGCGCTGCGGCTGCTGCAGGTCCGGCTGCCGGGCCCGGTGATCACGGTCACCAGCCTCATCGGGGCGGCCAACCCGTTTCTGGCGATGCTGATGATCGGGATCGGGCTGGAGGTCCGCCTGCCCCGCTCCAAGCTGCGGCTGGCGCTGGTGGCCCTCGCCCAGCGGTACCTGTGGGCGGTGGTGCTGGCGCTGACCACCTGGTTCGTGCTGCCCTGGCCTCGGGAGACCCGGGTCATCGTGATGCTGCTGCTCGCCCCGTGGGCCGCTATGGTCTCCGGCTTCACCAGCGAGATCAACGCCGACGTCGAGGTGTCGACCTTCATCACCACGGTGTCGGTCCTGGTGGCGGTCGTGATGCTGCCGTCACTGCTCCTGCTGCTGCAGGGCTGACGCTCCGCCTGGCTGCTTGCGCCTCTCGGCCGCCGCCCGCTCGTGGGCTCACCTTCTGAGCCCGAGCCCGCTGGGCTCGTGCCAGCAGCGCGGTGGCCGGCGCGGCTGGCCGCACTGTGCGAGAACGGCAGTGGCCGGGACCCGAGGGCCCCGGCCACCGTCGTCAGCCGGCGAGCTACGTCAGCACGCCCGCCTGCTCCAGGACCTGGACACCCTGGGTGCCGTAGCGGCTCTGGATCACGGTGCGGAACTGGCTGCTCATCTCACTCACCGCCTCGGAGGCGATCATCTCGTTGCTGATCAGCGTCTTGGACGCGGTCTCGGCCGGGGTCCACGGGCCAGCCGGGGTCACGACGTGCTTGCCCTGGGGGTCCAGCTTGGCCCAGGACTCGTAGGTCTTCGTCTCGTTCGGCAGCGGCAGCCCCTGGCAGGTGGTGATGTTCGCCGGGAGCCTGCCGTTGAGGAAGAAGTTGATCACCGGGCGGTCGACGCACTCGGAGCCGTACGGGAACAGCCCGTGCGAGCCCTCGTTGTCGACGAAGATCGCGCTGGTCCGCGGAAGCCTGGTCCCGGTGGTGTAGCCGGTCTCGTACGCGGTCTGCGAGTCCAGCTCGCCCTGCACCACAACCGTCTGGGCCTGGTTCCTGTTGATGCCCGGCATCATCGTGTTGGTCTGCCAGAAGGCGCACACCGGGACGTCCACCAGGCCCCAGGAGGCGCTCAGGCGGGCCTGGGGCGCGGTCTTGGCGATCCAGTCCTTCCAGTACCGCTCGCCCTGGGTCCACTGACCGTCGCCGCACCGGATCATCTCGAAGGTGCTCTTGAAGGTGCGGGTCACCATCGACGGCTCAGCAGCAGCGGCAGCCTTGGCCTGAACCATCTGGTCGGCGGTCGCCACCCGCGAAGCGGCGAGAGAGCGGACATCGGGGTTCTTCCCGTTGGCCGCGATGGTGCCGATGATGTGCTGGGCCACCCTGGCTGGCTCGGCCTGGGTGCGCTGGGTGATGGCAGCGGTCTGGCTCTCGCCGAACTCGATGATCGCCTTGACCGTGTCGGCGGCCGCCGGGTACTGCTTGTTGTTCGGGAAGGCACTGGAGCCGCCGGTCAGCAGCCAGACCAGCATCACCGTGTCAGCGGAGATCTTGTCGGTTGCGGCGTAGTACCGGTTCTTGATCGCGCTCGGGTCCTGCCCCAGCTTGTAGGTGTCGTCCTGACGGGCCATCCAGTTCATCAGGTGCATGTCGAACTGGCGGTCGCGGGCGATGGGCTGCAGGTCCCAGGTCCGCTGCAAGGTTGCCTCGGTGACGTCGGTCGAGGAGTCGAGCAGCATCGGGCCGGCGTTGGCGGCGAAGACGTTGCCGTACCAGGCGCCCAGCCAGGTGCCGTACGAGAAGCCCGCGTAGCCCAGCTTCTTCTGGCCCAGCAGGTGCCGGATGAAGTCCATGTCGTACACGGTCTGCTCGGTGGTGATCGTGCGCACGTCCTCGTGCTGGGCGCACTGGCTCCCGACCGCCTTCATCTCTGCGTACGGGTCACTGCTGTTCTTGTCGAAGGTGTAGTCGCAGGTCGCCTTGCTGCTCTGCCCAACGCCGCGCGGGTCCATCCCGACGAAGTTGTAGTAGGGCCGCACGTCCGGCATCAGCTGGTTTAAGGCCGGGCCCCAGACCAGCCCCGCACCACCGGGTCCGCCAGGGTTGCCGAGGATGACGCCCTTGGACCGGGAGTTGCTCGGGTCGATGTTGCGCACGTGCGAGATCCGGATCGACCACGTCTTGCCGTTCTTTGGGTTGTGCCAGTCCCGCGGCACCGTCACGCTCGCACACCGGATGCTGGGCTGCTTCGCCCAGCGCTCGTTGTACGACGCGTTTCCGAAGTCGCACTCCTCCCACGTGAGCTGCTGCTTGGCCAGGTCACCGGCCAGGGCAGCCACGTCGGGGGCTGGGGAGGGTGCAGCCTGAGCGGAGGGCACGCTCACGGTGGCGGTGCCCAGGCCCAGACTCACTGCGGAAACGACGACGAGCGCCGCCTTCGGGATTCGGGTCATGTGTCACGTCCTGTCAGAAGTCCGCTCCGGCACCGGGAGGGTGCCGGCCAGGGCGGCCTTAGCCACCCCAGAGCATCTAAACACCTGGTGACCGATACGTCACGGGTTCGCCACGATGTTCCCAAGCCGTGATCTTTGGTCAGGTGCTCCAGACCGGCTGGCAGGGCAGGAAGGTCCGTGACCCGTCTCAGCCAGCCGTGGTCTGATCGCTCCTGCCCGGTGGCTGCGCCGACCCCATCCTGGCAGGCCCATTGACCTGCGGTTGAGAAGGGGATTTGGCAAGCGGACGAGCCTTGCGCGGCGGGGGCCGCCAGGGGGACCTGCCTGGTGGTCGTCCTAGGCTAACGATCGTTATTAGCCGAAGGAGGGGCTGGTGCCACGTCGTACGACCACCCGGGACGACCTTCTCGACGCGGCGCTCCAGCACGGTGGCGAGGCGGGCTTCCACGGGACCTCGGTCCGCGCCCGGCGCCTGCGACGCCACGTGCCCGTCTTCGCCGCTCGCCTGTCGCCAGTGGAGCCTCAGCCCGCCCAGAGGTCAGGGTGAGGGCCTGGACCGTCTGGACGACCGTCGCCCGTACGGTCTTCGTGGTTGCCTTTGGCGCCGGCAGCGTCATCCACCTCGTCTGGGGACGCCTCGACCCGGCGGCGTACGGGGCCTTTGCTGACACCGCGTGGGGTCCGCTGGCAGACCTGTGGCGGGGCTGGGTGATGCCCCGGATCGGCTGGCTCAGTGTCGTCACAGCCGTGCTCGAAGCCGCGGTCGCGGCCGGTCTGGTGGTCGGTGGGCGGGTCACCCGGGGGGCCGCAGCCGCCGCCTGCGGGTTCTTCGTCTTCTTGCTCTTCCTGGGCTACGGCTTGCCCCGCCCTACCACAGGGGGGCACATCATCGTCAACCAGCTGGGATCCCTGGTGATGCTGGCAGCCATGTCCCCTGCTGCCCTGGGGTGCCTCCAGCCGCTGCCCCAGGCCTGGCGCGCAGTCCTGGCTCGCCGGGGAGCAGCCAGCGCCGACCCGGTTCCACCAGAGCAGTCGTGAGGTGCTCGACAGCAGCAAGGAGCGGGTGGGGGAGTCCGGACGGCTCTCAGAGCCTCTTGTCGGGCTGACAGGATTTGAACCTGCGACCCCTTGACCCCCAGTCAAGTGCGCTACCAAGCTGCGCCACAGCCCGTTCTCCAGTTGTTCACGTGCTCCGCGGGCGCCCCGGGGGCGCCGAGGCGACACTCTACTACGCCTGGGCCCAGGCCGCTCAACCCAGTGCTGCGGCGGGCTATTCTCGCGCCGTGCGTGCGGTGAGCCTGGCTGGGGTGCTCCTGCTGCTGGCTGGCTGCGGGCAGCCGGCACCAGCGGCTCCCTCCCCGTCGAGCCCAGCCCCGGTGGCGGCGACAGCCACCCCGACAACGGCTCCGGCTGGCTGGCAGGAGGTGGCTGCCGGGGTGGAGCTGCGGGACCTGAAGGTGGACCTGTCCGGACGGCAGGTGGCCGCGACCGTGGTCCGCCTCGACCCGGCCCAGGTCCGGCTGCAGGTCGCGTACACCCCAGGGCAGGCCCAGTTCCTCGACCGCTGGGCCGATGCCGCGCCGGAGGCGCTGGTCACCGTCAACGGCGGCTACTTCACCCCGGAGGCGACCGCGCTGGGGCTGGTGGTCGTCGACGGCACCAGCAGCGGCCGGTCGTACCGCGGTTTCGGCGGGATGCTGGCGGCCACCGCATCGGGCGAGGTCACAGTCCGGTCGCTGCGCGTTCACCCCTACCAGGCTGCAGAGAGGCTCCAGACCGCCATCCAGTGCCACCCGATGCTGGTGATCGACGGCGCTGCCCCCGCCCTTCCCGACGACAACCGAGAGCGGGCCCGCCGGACCGTGGTGGGGACCACCCGGTCTGGACAGCTGCTGGTGATCGCGGTGACCGACCCGATCACCCTCACCGAGACCGGTGCCTGGCTCCTCGGCAGCGGCTTGGAGGTCACCCAGGCGCTCAACCTGGACGGCGGAGGCTCGACCGGGATCGCGGTCCGCTCCCCCGCCGTACGCCGGACCGTGCCGGCGCTCAGCCCGCTGCCGCTGGTGGTGCAGGCGCTGCCCCGGTGACCCACCCGGCCTGAGCGGCAGGACCGGCTCAGCGCCGCAGCGGTCCTGCGGGTGCGGGGTCAGCGGGAGCGCTTCTCCCGGGCCCGGACCTCGACGTGGACCGGGCTGCCCCGGAAGCCAAAGTCCTCCCGCAGCCGCCGCTCGATGAACCTCAGGTACGGGGCGTCCATCTGCCCGGAGGTGAACAGCGCGAACGTCGGCGGGCAGGCGTGAGCCTGGGTGCCGAACAGGATCCGCGGCTGCTTGCCGCCCCGGACCGGGTGCGGGTGGGCCGCTGAGACCCGCCCCAGGAAGGCGTTGAGCCTGCCGGTCGAGACCCGGGTCTCCCAGCCGGCCAGAGCCTCCTGGAGGCCTCGGGCCAGCTTGGACACGTTGCGTCCAGTGAGGGCCGAGATGTTGACCGTGGGCGCCCAGGCGACATGGCCCAGGTCGCGCTCCCGCTCTCGGTCGAGGTAGCGGCGGCGCTCCTCATCGGTGAGGTCCCACTTGTTGTACGCGATCACCATCGCCCGCCCGGCCTGCTCGACCAGGTTGAGGATCCGCAGGTCCTGCTCGGTGACCGGCTGCGAGGCGTCGACCACCACCACGCAGACCTCAGCCCGCTCGATCGCCGACTGAGTCCGCAGGAAGGCGTAGTACTCGTGCCCGCTGGCCTCCTTGACCCGGCGCCGGATCCCGGCGGTGTCCACGAGCTGGTACGTGGTCTCCCCGAGCTGGACCAGCTCGTCGACCGGGTCGACCGTGGTTCCCGCGACGCTGTCGACCACCGACCGCTCCGACCCGGCCAGCCGGTTCAGCAGTGACGACTTGCCGGCATTGGGCCGCCCGACGATCGCGACCCGGCGCGGGCCGGTGCGCACCTCGCTCTCGGTCTCGGCTCTCGGCAGAACCGCCAGCACCGCGTCCAGCAGGTCGCCCGAGCCGCGGCCGTGCAGGGCCGACACCGGGTGCGGCTCCCCCAGGCCGAGGTTCCACATCGCCGCCGCCTCGGCCTCGGTCCGCACGTCGTCGACCTTGTTCGCGGCCAGCACCACCGGCTTGCGGCTGCGACGCAGCACCTCCACCACGGCCTGGTCCTCGTCGGTCGTGCCGACCGTGGCGTCGACGACCAGCAGCACCGCGTCCGCCGCCGCGACCGCGATCTCGGCCTGCTCGGCGATCTGGGCCGCCATCCCGCGGGCGTCGGACTGCCAGCCGCCGGTGTCGACGACCACGAGCTCGCGTCCCGACCACTCCGCGTCGTAGGAGACCCGGTCCCGGGTCACCCCGGGGACGTCCTGGACTACGGCCTCGCGCCGGCCCAGGATCCGGTTCACCAGGGTCGACTTGCCCACGTTCGGCCGACCGACCACGGCCAGCACCGGCCGTCCGGTGGTTTCGGGCATGGGGCCTCCTCGCTAGGGCTGACGGGTCAGTCTAGCGACGCGGTCAGCCCGGCCGCCGCGGCCAGCGCCAGCACCCGCTCCACCACCTGCTCCAGGCTGAGGTCGGTGGAGTCGACCACGACTACCCCCTCGGCGGGCTCGGTGAAGTTCACCAGGGCGGAGTCGTCCCGGTCCCGGCGCAGGGTCTGGTCGCGCAGCGCGGCCTGGTCCAGCGCACCCCCGAGCTCGGCGCTGCGGCGGGCCATCCGGCGCTGCGGGTCGGCCAGCAGCAGCACCCGCAGCGCGGCGTCCGGGGCGACCACGGTGGTGGTGTCGCGGCCCTCCAGCACGAAGCGTCCGGCGGCGATGAGCTGCTGCTGGCGCCGGACCAGCTCGGCGCGGCAGTCCGGGTTGGTGGCCACCGCGCTGACCCAGGCGGAGACCTCCGGCTCCCGGATCCGGGCGGTCTGGTCGACCCCGTCCACGAGCAGCCGCTGCGGCCCGCTGCCGGTGGTCAGCTCCAGCCGTACGGCCCGGCAGACCTGGGTGATCGCGGCGGCGTCACCGCGGTCGACCCCGGCCTTCAGGCAGGCCACCGCCACCCCTCGGTACATGGCGCCGGTGTCGAGGTAGCGGAAGCCGAGCCGCTGGGCCACCAGCCGGGCGGTGCTGGACTTGCCCGAGCCAGACGGCCCGTCGATCGCGATGTTGCTGCTCACCATGGCGCCATCCAACCAGCTCAGGCCCGCAGCACCCAGCCGGCGTCCCGCATCGCCTGCTCCAGCTCCGGAACCTGCTGCGGCGCGACCGAGACCGCCAGGAAGCCGACCTCGCGGGCCTCGTCGTGCTCGATCGCCAGGTCCTCGACGTTCACCCCGGCGGCGCCGACCTGGCTGAACAGCCGGGCCAGGGCACCGGGGGTGTCGGGGATCTCCACGACGACCTGGGCGTAGTCAGCCGCCACCTGTCCGTGCTTGCCGGGCAGCACCCGGGTCCCAGCCCGGCCCCGGGCCAGCACCTGCTCCACCTGGTCCGGGTCGTCGAGAGCCTCCAGCAGCTCGCCCATCTGCTGGTGCACGGCGGCCAGCTCGGCCCGTACGGCGGCCGCGTTGGCCGTCACGATCTGGCGCCACAGGCCCGGGTCCGAGCCCGCGGTCCGGGTCACGTCACGGATCCCCTGCCCGGCCAGGCGCAGGTGCTCCCGAGGCACCTGCAGCAGCCGCCCGGCGGTCAGGGTCGACATCAGCTGCGGCAGGTGCGACACCCGGGCCACGGCCAGGTCGTGGTCGGCCGGGGCCATCGTGACGCAGCGGGCGCCACAGGTACGGGCCAGCTGCTCGACCTGGGCCAGCGCCTGCGGGCTGGAGCCCGGGTGGGGGCACAGCACCCAGGTCCGGTCCTGGAACAGGTCACCCCGGGCAGTCAGCGGGCCGGCGTGCTGCGAGCCGGCCATCGGGTGCGACCCGAGGTACCGCGCCAGGTCGGCCCCGGTCTGCTGCAGCTCGGCCAGGACCGCGTCCTTGACCGAGCCGACATCGGTCACCACCGCGGCCGGGTAGCGCTCCAGCGCGTCTGCGACCACCGTCGCGATCACCGTCGGCGGCACCGCCACCACGCACAGGCCCACCTGCGCCGGGTCCGGGTCCTCGGTGCTGCCCCCGCCCAGGCTGGCCGCCACCTGGGCATGGGCCGGGACCTGGTCACGCAGGTAGACCTGCCGCCCGGCCGCGGTCAGCGCGATCGCGACCGACGCCCCCACCAGTCCGGCGCCGACCACGACCACCGACGTGCCCATCTCTTCCTCTCGCAGACCGCCGGCCAGCGTACTGGGGCAGACGCGCCGGCCCGGACCTGTTCCGCGACCTGGCTGCCTGGTCCCTGCCTGGTCCACGGTGGCCTGGGGCGTACGGAGAAGTTTCACGAAAACGCATATAATGCGCTGCCTGGTCCACGGTGGCCTGGGGCGTACCGGCTGGAACCGGCAGGACCGGCACCGCAGCGGCCTTCGGGGGGCTCGAGGTCCTCAGCTCGGCGCTGCTGCAGCGCTCAGGAGGTTGGCTTCCACTAGGGTCGACGCATGCTTCGTCCTCCCTGGGTGACTGTCGTGGACTCCCTGGTCGCGGTGGTCTTCGCTCTTCTGGGGCGCCTGGTTCACGGCGGCTCGCTGGCGCCCCAGGCGGTCGCTGTCACGGCCTGGCCGTTCCTGGTCGGCACACTGCTCGGGTCCACGGTGGCCTGGGTCTTCCTGCGGCAGTCCTGGGTGCGCAGCGGGGTCGTGGTGTGGCTGTCGACCCTGGTGGTCGGGATGCTGCTGCGGGTGACGGTCAGTGGCAGTACCGCCCGGCTGCCGTTCGTGATCGCTGCGGCGGTCGGGCTGGCCCTGTTCTTTCTGGGCTGGCGCTTCGCGGTCGCCCGCCTGGGCCGTCGGCAGCCCCAGGCGGCGAGCTAGCCCCGCACAGGTCGTCTCCGACCTGGTCGCCCCGGCTACTCCGCGGCGTCGACTCCCGGCGGCCGGGGGCCGGCATAGTCCGGTCCGTACGCGCCCGGCGCGGGCCGGCGCCGCCGAAGCGGTGCCTCGACCCCCGGAGCGAGCCGCCGGGTGTGGATCAGGAAGCCGGTGTGGCCGGTGCTGCCGTGACCTGGCCGGACGGCGAGTCCTTCGGCGTGCCACTGGCGTACGCTGACCTCCACCGCCCTCGGCTCCAGCCAGCCCCGGTGGGCCCGCAGGGTGTCCATGGTCCGCCCCAGCTGGGTGGTGGTGGCGACGTAGCAGCACAGAACCCCACCTGGCTCGAGCACCTCACCGACTGCGTCGACGCACTCCCAGGGCGCCAGCATGTCGAGCACTGCCCGGTCCACCCGTTCCGGGCCGATCTCCTCGACCAGGTCTGCGACCCGGACTTCCCAGGCCGGGTGCCGCGCCCCGAAGAAGGCGTCCACGTTGGCGCGGGCGATGTCGGCGAAGTCGGCGCGGCGCTCGTACGAGTAGAGCCGCCCGGCCGGACCGACCGCTCGCAGCAGCGACAGCGACAGGGCCCCCGAGCCGACCCCGGCCTCCAGCACCCGGGCACCGGGGAAGATGTCGGTGTACATCAGGATCTGGGCGGCGTCCTTCGGGTACACCACTGCAGCCCCGCGGGGCATCGAGACGGTGTGCTCCTCCAGCAGCGGCCGCAGCGCCAGGTAGGCGACGCCGGAGGCGGAGTGCACCACGACCCCGTCTGGGCCGCCGATCAGCTCGTCGTGAAAGATCCCGCCCCGGGTGGTGTGGAAGACCGCGCCCGGCGTGAGGCGGATCGAGTGCCGCCGGCCTTTCGGGTCGAACAGGGAGACTCGCTCCCCGGCTACCAGTGGCCCGCTGCGGACCCCGGACCAGGGCCGCTCGCTGATCTCGCTCATCTCATGCCTTTCCGAGTGCCCACAGGCCCAGCTGCCAGCCTGGGCCGTAGCGCGGGTCACGCAGCTGGGTGCCGCCCAGCAGGAAGAGGTCGTCGTCGGCCTGCTGGATCGGCAGCACCACCGCGTCGGCGGCGGCCTGCTTCTGCAGCTCGGTCAGCGCGGCCTCCCGCTGCGCCGGGTCGGTGGTGGTCCGCGCCAGCACCTCCAGCCCGTTCACCTTCTCCTGGCTCCCTGGCAGCGGGGTGTCCCGGTACAGCTGCAGCCAGGCGAACGGCGTTGCGGTCCAGGCCTTGTCGTTGTGCAGGATCAGGTCCGCGGTCGGGGTGTCGGGGGTGAGCTGGACACTGGTCACGGCGGTCTGCTCGATCCGGTCGCGGATGTCGCGGGCGATCTCGCGCTCCCCCACCACGGTCGACTGGTAGCTCAGGGTCAGCCGGGGCCGGTCCCCGGTCCGGGGCGCGATGGTGGGGATGCCACCCAGGCTGTACGTGGCGACGCTGCCCTCGACTCCGTGCGGGATGATCGAGTCCAGGGTCCGGTCCTCCTGCATCGCGGCGCTGACCGCGTTACGCAGCCCGGCGTCCAGCCGGTACCCCGAGCTGGTCGACCAGGACAGCCGGTGGACCCGGCTCCCGGGCAGGGTCTCGCGGCGGTACCCGGCGTCGGTGGTCTGTGAGCCAGAGGCGCGGATCTGGTCGTCGAAGCGCCGCAGCGCCGCCGCGTTCAGCCCGCGCCAGACCACGTCGACGCTGGCGGTCCGCATCGCCTCCTCGATCGAGGTCGAGTCCGGGAAGTACTTCACCACCATCACTTCCTGCGCCGCCGGGGTGATGCCCCGGTACGCGCCGTGGCGACGCAGCACCATCTGCTCGGCGGTCGAGGTCCCCAGCCACAGCGGCCCGGAGCCGACAGTGACCTGGGCGGGTGTGCGCAGCGCGTCCGGATCGTACACGGACTCGTCGACGATGCTGGCGGCCGGGCTGGCCAGGGCGTAGCCAAACTGGGAGTCGGGCCAGGCCAGGTGGAACCGGACCGTCAGCGGGTCGGGCGTCTCGATGTGGTCCAGCGCCTGCAGCTGGCGGGCCGAGGACCCGGCCACCCCCAGCCGCAGCGCCCGGGTGATGCTGAACTGGACGTCGCTGCTGGTCAGGCTGTCGGCGTTGCTGAACCGCAGTCCCTCCCTGAGAGTGCACTCGTACACCAGCTGCGAGGTGAACCGGCACTCCTGAGCCGCGTCGGGCTTGAGGGCGGTTCGGCCTGGGTCCAGCGACAGCAGGCGCTGGAACAGCGACTGCACCATGACCGCGCCGATGGTGTCGGTCACCGCGACCGGGTCGAAGGTCGTCGGCCGCTCGGTCATCGCGACCGTGAACTCCCGGGGAGTGGGGGTGATGCTGCTGGGCAGCACCGGCGCAGGGGCCGGGGTGGCGGGGCTGCACCCAGTCACGACCAGCCCCAGCACCCCGAGCAGGGTCCACAGCAGGGCACAGGCATTCTTCATGGCGGCACGATTCTGTCACCTCGGCCCACCACCGGTCGCAGGATCAGGACCGTACCTGCCGTCAGGCGCGGAAGTACGTCGCCTCGGGGTGGTGGACCACGAAGGCGTCGGTGGACTGCTCCGGGTGCAGCTGCAGCTCCTCCGACAGCTCCACCCCGATCCGTTCCGGCTCCAGCAGCCGGGCCAGGGTGGCCCGGTCGGCGAGGTCAGGGCAGGCGGCGTAGCCGAAGGAGTACCGCGAGCCGCGGTAGGCCTGGTCACGCAGCATCGCCTCGATGTCGTCAGTGACGGGCGCCAGGCCCAGCTCGCGGCGGACCCGGTCGTGCCACATCTCGGCCAGGGCCTCGGTGAGCTGGACCGACAGCCCGTGCAGCTCGAGGTACTCGCGGTAGGCGTTGGTCTCGAACAGCCTCGCTGTGGCCCGGGAGACGGCCGACCCCATGGTGACCAGCTGGAAGGCGATCACGTCCGGGCCGTGCTCGGCGGCCTCGGCCCGGTCCCGGAAGAAGTCCGCCACGCACAGCCGCCGGTCGCGCGACTGGCGCGGGAAGCTGATCCGGGCCACCTCGTCGTCCAGGGCCTGGGTCACGGGGTCCAGCACCACCACGGTGTTCTCCTCGGAGAAGCACGGCCAGTACCCGTACACGACCGCGAACTCGCCGATCCCCTCGGTCCGGATCCGGTCCAGCCACATCCGCAGCCGGGGCCGGCCCTCGGTCTCGACGAGCTCCTCGTACGTGGCGTCGCCGCCCGACTTCAGCCCCCACTGCCCCAGGAAGGTGGCCCGCTCGTCGAGCCAGGCCGCGATGTCGGTGACCGGGATCCCCTTCACCACCCGGGAGCCCCAGAACGGCGGCGTCGGGACGTCGACCTGACCAGGGACGTTGTGGGCGACGTCGGAGCGTACGGTGTCGATGGGGCGCTCCGGCGCCCCAGACCCCTGGCCCGGCAGCCTCGCCACCCGCCGCTGACGGACCTCGGGCAGCGCCGCCCCGGGCTCGCCCCGCTTCACCGCCATCACCGCGTCCATCAGCCGCAGCCCCTCGAAGGCGTCGCGGGCGTAGCGGACCTCGCCCTGGAAGAGCCCGTTCAGGTCGTGCTCCACGTACGAGCGGGTCAGGGCCGCCCCGCCGAGCAGCACCGGGTACTTCTCGGCCAGACCGCGCTCGTTCAGCTCGACCAGGTTGTCGCGCATGATGACCGTCGACTTCACCAGCAGCCCGGACATCCCGATCGCGTCGGCCTGGTGCTCCTCGGCCGCGTCGATGATCGCCTGCACCGGCTGCTTGATGCCCAGGTTCACCACCGTGTACCCGTTGTTGCTGACGATGATGTCGACCAGGTTCTTGCCGATGTCGTGGACGTCGCCCTTGACCGTCGCCAGGACCAGGGTTCCCTTGCCGGCGGCGTCGGCCTTCTCCAGGTGCGGCTCCAGGTAGGCGACCGCCTGCTTCATCACCTCGGCCGACTGGAGCACGAACGGCAGCTGCATCTGCCCGGAGCCGAACAGGTCGCCGACCGTCTTCATCCCGCTCAGCAGGTCGTCGTTGATGATTGCCAGGGCCTTCTTGCTGGTCAGCGCCTCGTCCAGGTCGGCCGGCAGGCCCTTGGCGTCACCGTCGACGACCCGCCGGGCGAGCCGCTCGTGGACCGGCAGCGCGGCCAGCTCGGCGGCCCGGGTCGAGGAGGCGCTGCGGGTGGTCACCCCGGCGAAGAGCTCCAGCAGCCGGGCCAGCGGGTCGTACCCCTCGCGGCGCCGGTCGTACACCAGGTCCAGGGCGGTCTCCCGCTGCTCGTCGGGGATCTTGGACAGCGGCAGGATCTTCGACTGGTTGACGATCGCCGAGTCCAGCCCGGCCTCGACCGCCTCGTGCAGGAAGACCGAGTTCAGCACCTGCCGGGCGGCCGGGTTGAGGCCGAAGGAGACGTTGGACACCCCGAGCGTGGTGTGGATGCCCGGGTAGCGGGCGACGATCTGCCGGATCGCCTCGATGGTCTCGATGGCGTCGCGGCGGGTCTCCTCCTGCCCGGTCGCGATCGGGAAGGTGAGGCAGTCGACGATGATGTCGCTGACCTGCAGCCCCCAGCGCTGGGTCAGGTCGTCGACCAGCCGGGACGCGACCGCCACCTTGGCGCTAGTGGTCCGGGCCTGGCCCTCCTCGTCGATGCAGAGGGCGACGACCGCTGCCCCGTGCTCGCGGACGAGCTCCATCACCCGCTGGTAGCGCGAGGTCGGCCCGTCGCCGTCCTCGTAGTTCACCGAGTTCACCACGGCCCGCCCGGGCAGGTGCTCCAGCCCGGCCCGCAGCACCTCCGGCTCGGTGGAGTCGAGCACGACCGGCAGCGTGGTGGCGGTCGCCAGCCGGCCGGCGAGCTGGGTCATGTCCCGCACCCCGTCGCGCCCGACGTAGTCGACGCAGAGGTCCAGCAGGTGGGCACCCTCGCGGGCCTGGGCCTTGGCGATGTCGAGGCAGTCGTCCCAGCGCTCGGCGAGCATCGCCTCCCGGAAGGCCTTCGAGCCGTTGGCGTTGGTCCGCTCCCCGATCGCCAGGTACGAGGTGTCCTGGCTCAGGGTCACCTCGGAGTACAGCGACGCCACTGCCGGCTCCGGCTGCGGGCTGCGGGCCGCGACCGGCTGCCGTCCGAGGGCCTCGCTGATGGCTCGAATGTGGTCGGGGGTGGTACCACAGCAGCCACCCACCAGGGCCAGGCCGTAGTCGCGGGCGTACCGGGTCAGGGCCTCGGCCAGCCCGCCGGGGGTCAGCGGGTAGCGGGCACCGTCGGCGGTAAGCTCGGGCAGCCCGGCATTCGGCATCACCGAGAGGTTGGTCCGGGCGTGCTGGGCCAGGTAGCGCAGGTGCTCGCTCATCTCGGCCGGCCCGGTGGCGCAGTTCAGCCCGACCACGTCGACCCCGAGCGGCTCCAGCGCAGCCAGCGCAGCCCCGATCTCCGAGCCCAGCAGCATCGTGCCGGTGGTCTCCACGGTGACGCTGGCGAAAACCGGGATGTCCTTGCCGGAAGCGGCGATGGCCCGCTTCGCGCCCAGCACCGCGGCCTTGGTCTGCAGCAGGTCCTGTGAGGTCTCGACCTGGACCGCGTCGATCCCGCCGGTGATCATCGCCGCCACCTGGGTCTGGTACCCGTCACGGATGGCCTGGTACGAGATGTGTCCCAGGGTCGGCAGCTTGGTGCCGGGCCCGACCGAGCCCAGCACCCAGCGGGGGCGCTCCGCGGTGGTCATCTCGTCGGCTACCGCCCGCGCCAGCCGGGCCCCGGCCTCGGCCAGCTCGGCGATCCGCTCCGGGATCTCGTACTCGTCCAGCGCAGCCAGGTTGGCGCCGAAGGTGTTGGTCTCGACCAGGTCCGAGCCGGCCTCGTAGTACGCCCGGTGGACCGCCTTGACAATATCGGGCCGGGTCACGTTGAGGATCTCGTTGCAGCCCTCGTACCCGTCGAAGTCGTCCAGGGACGGGTCCTGGGCCTGAAGCATGGTTCCCATGGCGCCGTCGGCGATCAGGATCCGGGTGCCGAGCACCTCACGCAGGGTTGCAGTCACCGGGGCAGGATAGTCGCTGTGACTGGTCGCTGACTGCCTGCGCGACCGCGCGAGGCGTCACCAGCCGACGCCGGTGCGGACCCCACCGACGATGACGGCCTTCTCCTGCTGGACCCGGCTGCCGGCACTGCCTCGGTGCGGCCGCGGTGGGCGGCGTGCTCGTCCAGCTTCTCGGCGCCCTCGGCAGACAGCGGCACTCAGTCCTCGGGCCGGCCCAGCTGGTGCTCCGCCGAGCGCCGGACAGCCGCCCGGACCGGGACGACGAGGTTCGCCACCGCGGCCCCGCAGCCCGCCGCGACGGCCAGCGCACCCCACCGGGGCCGGCGCCGGTCGACGGCCTTGGCCAGGACGGCCCCGGTCACCAGCAGCCCGAACGACTGGGCCGCCAGCCGCTGGATCACGCCTCCCCCGGTCAGGCTTGGGCTGACGGCCGCCGCTACCACCAGCGCCCCGAGCACCGCGTCTCGGCGGTCGGAAGGGCTCTGGGGGCTGCGTACCGCCCGGGCCAGGTTGCCCAGGCCGGCGGCTGAGAGCACGACCAGGCCGGCCGTCGCGTCGCCCGCACGCAGCTCGGCGAGAGTATCGGTGTCGAGGTCGTCGGGGCGCAGCAGCCCGAGCCGCACGGCGACCGCGCCGACGTTCACCGAGTAGCCCCAGCCGAGCACGTGCGGGACGAGGATCCGCGGGTCGGACGGGTTGAACAGCCGCCGCCACCAGGACCCGTCGACACGGAAGCTGTACGGGACGCCCCACAGCTTCTCGGCCGCCGGCGGGTCGAAGTCGTCCGGGGCCTGGTCGGTGAAGGCCTCGTCCAGGGCGGACGCGTACCGCTCGGGCGGGCCGAGCTCGTCACAGGCGGCGGCCTCGCCGACCACGTCGGCCCGCTCGAGCAGCTGCGAGCGCAGGTCGTCGACTCCGGCCTGGGCGGCTGGGACCCGCAGCGCGGCGCTGACCCGGTCCAGGTACTCCTCGATCGTCACTGCTGCTCCTCTCGGGTGCTCGTCAGAAGTCGTTCCATGTCCGCGACCAGGCCCTGCCAGGCCTCCTGGCGCCGCTGGCAGGCGGCCTCACCGGCTGCGGTCAGGCGGTAGTAGCGCCGCGGCGGCCCCACCGGCGACTCGTGCCAGGTGGTCTCCACCAGTCCGGCGCTGCGCAGCCGGCTCAGCATCGGGTAGACGGTGCCCCGGCTGGTGCCCAGCCGGCCGTACTGGCCCAGGGTCTCGACCAGGGCCTGCCCGTACAGCTCGCCGTCGGCGAGCAGTCGCAGCACCGCCAGCTCCACCGCTCCTCGTCGCAGCTGGCTGAGATCGTCCATGCCGGACACAGTAGAACCGCCATGCTTGCTGCACAAGCATCTGGAGGAGACTCCTCCCGGAAGGTGCTCACCGAGACCGGCGGGCAGTGGGCTCGGCAGCGCACGGCACCTCCCTGACGCTGCCACCAGACCGGTCTGGCAGCACGCCGCGGCCGGGGCTCACGAGGCCCCGGCCGCGAACCGGCTCAGACCGGCACTACACCCCGAGCCGGGCCCGGCGCAGCATCTCCGCCTCGGTCTGGTTCGTCACCGGGGTGTACCCGGGCAGCGGCAGGATCCGCTCGTGGACCGCGTCCACGATCGAGGCCGGCTGCGGGAAGTACAGCGACTCCAGCTCCGGCGCCGGGGTGACGTGGTTGCGTGAGCCCACCACGACCACGGGGCCGTCGAGGTCGTCGAAGGCCGCCTGCTGGACCGTGGCGGCGACGGTCTGCATCACCGAGCCGCGCTCCACCGCGTCCGAGGCGAGCACCAGCCGACCGGTCTTGCGGACCGACTCCAGCAGCACCGAGTAGTCCAGCGGGCAGATGAACCGCAGGTCGACCACCTCCGCCGACACCCCGTGCTGGGCGAGGACCTCGGCCGCCTCCAGGGCCCGGTACAGCGTGGCGCCGTACGTGGCGATGGTGACGTCACTGCCCTCACGGCGCACCACGGAGGTCCCCTCCGCGGTCTCGTAGTAGCCCTCGGGCACACCACCGGGCTCGAACCGCTCGCCCATGTCGTACAGCAGCTGCGACTCCAGGAAGACCACCGGGTCGGTGCCCCGCAGCGCCAGGTTCAGCATCCCCTTGGCGTCGGTCGGGGTGGCCGGGAAGTACACCTTGAGGCCCGGGATGTGGTTGACCAGCGCCGACCAGTCCTGGGAGTGCTGGGCGCCGTACTTATTGCCCACCGAGACCCGGATCACCAGCGGCATCCGCAGCAGCCCGGCCGACATCGCCTGCCACTTCGAGGCCTGGTTGAAGACCTCGTCACCGGCGCGGCCGAGGAAGTCGCAGTACATCAGCTCCACGACGGCCCGGCCACCGCAGATCGCGTACCCGACCCCGGCGCCGACGATCGCGGCCTCCGAGATCGGCGAGTTGAACAGCCGCCGGTACGGCAGCAGCTCGGTCAGCCCCCGGTACACGGCGAAGGCACCGCCCCAGTCCCGGTTCTCCTCGCCCCAGGCGGCCATCGTCGGGTCGGTGGCGAAGCGGTGTGCCATCGCCTCGAACAGCCCGTCGCGGAACTGGTACACCCGGGCCTTGGAGACCGGCTTGCCGTCTGCGTCGTACGCGCTGCGCACCTTCTTGGCGATCGCCTGCACCCGCGGGTTCTCCGCCAGCGGCTGCGAGAGCTCCGCCTCACCCTCAGCCGGGGCACCAGTGGGGCTGTTGGACAGCATCACCGACTCGATGAACTGGGCGTCGACCCGCGGGCACTCGTCATCGTTCGTGGCCAGCCGCAGCGCCTGCACCAGCCGACCGGTGACCCCGTGGCGGATCTCGTCGACCTGGTCCTGGGTGAGCACCTTCTTGCCCACCAGCAGCGAGCTGAAGGCCTCGATGGAGTCCTCCTGCTCCCACAGGGCCGTCTCCTCCCTGGTGCGGTACGAGGAGGCGTCTGACGGGGAGTGCCCGCAGACCCGGTAGGTGATGGTGTCGAGCAGCACCGGCCCCTTGCCGGCCAGCAGCAGCTCCTTCTTGCGCCGGACCGCGTCGGCCACCGCCAGCGGGTTGTACCCGTCGACCCGCTCGGCGTGCATCGCCTCCGGGTTGACGCCGGCGCCGACCCGGGCCAGGACGTCGAAGCCCATGGTCTCGCCGGAGGTCTGCCCGCCCATCCCGTAGAAGTTGTTGAAGAAGCTGAACAGGATCGGCGGGCTGCCCCCGTCCGCCTGGGGCCAGAGCACCCGGAACTGGTCCATCGCGGCGAAGGTCATCGCCTCCCAGACCGGCCCGCAGCCGAGCGAGGCGTCACCAATGTTGGCGACCACGATCCCGGGCTGCTGGTTGATCCGCTTGTACAGCGCGGCGCCCTGCGCGATCGGGGCCGAGCCACCGACGATGGCGTTGTTCGGCATCGCCCCGAAGGGGGTGAAGAAGGCGTGCATCGAGCCACCCATGCCCCGGTTGAAGCCGGCCCTGCGGGCGAAGATCTCGGCCAGGGTGCCGAAGAGGATGAAGTTCTCGGCCAGCTCGGCGGCACTGTCGTGGCTCATCCGCTCGGCGTAGCGCAGGGTCTCGCCGTCCAGGAACCGGGCCATGGTGGCCTGCAGCCGCTCCGGGTCGATCTTGCGGGCCGCGGAGAAGCACTTGGCCAGGATCTCGCCGTGGCTGCGGTGGGAGCCGAAGACCATGTCCTCGACGTCGAGCTCGGCGGCCTGCCCGACGGCGGCCGCCTCCTGGCCCGTGGACAGGTGGGCCGGGCCGCGGTGGTTGTACTCGATCCCCTCCCAGGCGCCGGTGGTCTTGATCGAGCTGAGCATGGTCTCGAAGGTCCGGATCGCGATCATGTCGTGCAGGATCGCGACCAGCCCGTCCGCCCCGTACCGCTTCTTCTCGGCGGCGAAGTCGAGCCGGTAGGCGTTGAGCGGGATCTCAGGCGTGGTCAGGGTGCCCGGTGCGCGGACCTGGTCCGGGCTGACCGTCAGTGTCTTCGTCATAGTTGTCCTTCGTGTGTGGTCAGACCCGGATGGCCCACAGAGCCTCGCGGATCCCTTCCGAAACGGTGGGGTGGGGGAACACGACCTGGCGCAGGTCGGTCACGGTGAGCTCGGTCTCCAGGGCGGTGGCTGCACCCCAGACGGTCTCCGGCGCGTACGGGCCGAGGATGTGGATGCCGAGCACTACACCGCTGCCCCGCTCGGCCACCACCTTGACCGCTCCCGCCTTCGACAGGCCGTTCTCGGCGACGAACCGGCCCGACAGCACCAGCGGCGCGGTGGCGGCGACGACGTCCCTGCCGCGGCGGACCGCCTCGGCCTCGGTCAGCCCGACCCCGGCGGCCTCCGGCACCGAGTAGACCGCCCAGGGCACGGTGTCCCAGCGCATCCGCTCGCCGCGGCTGCGAGCCTGCGGGTCGAGGATGTTCGCGACCGCGACCTCGGCCATCCGGTACGCGGCGTGCGCCAGCAGGCTGCGCCCGGTGACGTCGCCCACCGCCCAGACGCCGGGCAGGTTGGTCCGCATCTGGTCGTCGACCACCACCCCGCGCCGGTCGGTCTCCAGGCCGGCCTCGCGGGCGCCCCAGCCGTCGACCAGGGCCCGGCGCCCCACCGCCATCAGCACCAGGTCGGCCTCCACCCGGTCCGGCTGGCCGCCCTCGGGGGTGAAGACCACGGTGCTGGACTCGACCGCCTCGACCCTGCTCGACAGCCGGAAGGTGACCTTGGGCATCGAGGCCTGCATCGTGGCGGCCAGGTCGGCGTCCATGAAGGGCACGATCTGGGGCATCATCTCGATCACCGTGACCTCGCTGCCGAGAGCGGCGAAGAGGCTGGCGAGCTCGATCCCGATCACCCCGCCGCCGATCACCGCGAGCCGCCTCGGGACCTCGCTGACCGCGAGCATCCCGGTGGAGTCGACCACCAGCGGGTTGCCCCGGGTGCCGGGGACCGGGGGCAGCACCGGCGTCGAGCCAGTGGCCACGATCACGTGCCGGGCGGTGCAGCGCTGCCCGGCCACCTCGACCACGCCGGGACCGACCAGGGTTCCGGCCTCCGAGCAGACCTCGACCTTGAGCCGGCGCAGCATCGCGGCCACCCCACCGACCAGGGTCTTCACCACCTCCTGCTTCCAGGCCTGGACCTTCGCCCAGTCGTACGAGACGCCCGCCGCGCTCACCCCGTACCGCTCGCTGTGCAGCGCGTGCTGGTAGAGCTTGGCCGAGCTCAGCAGGGACTTGGTCGGGATGCAGCCCACGTTGAGGCAGGTGCCGCCCAGGGCCTCCTTCTCGACCAGCAGGACCTTCTGGCCGGCCTGGCCGAGCCGCTCCGCAGCGAGGTAGCCGCCGGGGCCGCCGCCGAGGACGATGACGTCGTAGTCGGGTGCGCTGCTCATGACATCAGGAAGAGGTCGACGGCGGCGATGGCGCTGGTCAGGTCGCGCAGGAAGCGGGCCGCGTCGGCCCCGTCGACGACCTGGTGGTCGGCGGTCAGGGAGAAGCCGATCCGCTGCTCCACCCCGACGCTGCCGTCGGGACCGGCGACTGCTCGGGGCACGATCGCGTTGACCCCGAGGATCCCGGTCTGGGGCTGGTTGACGATCGGGGTGAAGCTCTCGATCCCGAACGAGCCCAGGTTGGAGACGGTGAAGGTGGCCCCGGCCAGCAGGTCGGGCGAGATCCGCCCGGACTGGCACTGGGCGGCCAGGTCCTTGGTGGCGGCGGCGAAGTCCCGCAGCCCCATCGCGGCGGCGTCCCGGATGGTGGGGACCATCAGCCCGCGCGGGGTGTCGACGGCCATGCCCAGGTGGACCTGGTCGAAGCTGCGCAGCACCCCGCTGCTGAGGTGGGCGTTGAGGGCCGGGTGCTGGCGGACCACCTTGGCGGCGACCAGACCGACCAGGTCACCGATGGTCACCAGGTTGAGCCCGAGGGCCGGGTCGGTCGCCTTGAGCCGCTTCCGAAGCGCCAGCAGCGCGGCGGCCGGGGCGGAGGCGTCGTACGAGAGCTGGGCGCTGACCGCCAGCGACTCCCGCATCCGGTCGGCGATCAGCTTGCGGATCCCCTTGAGCTCGGTGACCTGCTCGCCGGACGCAGCCGCAGCAGGGGCAGTCGCGGGGGCCGCCTCGACGACCGGTGCCGGCTCGTCGGCCTGCGGGGCTGCGGCCAGGTCGGCGCGGGTGACCCGGCCGCCGATCCCGGTCCCGGTGCCGCCGGGCTGGTAGCCGGGCACGCCCTTGGCGGCCGAGGTCAGGCCAGGCCCGGCCGCGACCAGGCGCTCGACGTCGGGGGTGATCACCCGGCCGTGCGGGCCGCTGCCCGGTGCCGCCGCCTCGACTGCGACTCCGGCCTGACGCGCCCGGTTGCGGGCCCGGGGGGAGGCGGCCAGGACTGCTGCGGCCGGGATCTCGGTGCCCGCAGCGGCGGGGGCCGGTGAGACGGCGGCCGGCTCGGGCTGCGAGGCAGGCTCGGCGCCGAGGTCGGGTACGGGCTCCCCCGGCTCCCCGACCACGGCAATCGGGGTCTTGACCGGGACGTCGTCGCCCTCGGCGGCGAGCAGGGCGAGCACGGTTCCCGACACCTGGGCCGGGACATCCATCGTCGACTTGTCGGTCTCGATGTCGCAGAGCACGGTCCCGGGCTCGACGGTGTCGCCGAGCGTGACGTGCCACGCGGTGAGCAGACAGGACTCGACGCTGTTGCCCAGCTGGGGCATCACGACGACCTGAGCCATGAGGCGGTCCTTCCTTAGGCGAGGCGCACCTGGGGTGCGCTGGTACGGAGTGCGCGTGCCGCCTCCGGCCCGATGCCGGAGTCGGTGACGATGCCGGTGAGGTCGGCGAGCCCGAGTGCGGAGACGAAGCCGGCCCGGCCGTACTTGGAGGAGTCGGCCAGCAGCCAGGTCTCCTCGGCCCGGTCGGCCATGGCCGTGATCACCTCGGCGCCGGCGGCGAACTGGGTCGTGATCCCCCGGTCGGAGGTGAAGCCGTCGGTGCCGACGAAGGCCAGCCGGACGTTGAAGTCGCGGATCGTCCGCAGCGCCACCGGGCCCACCAGGGACTCACTGCCGGGGTGGAACTCTCCCCCGGTGAGCAGGACGGTCAGCTCGGGCAGGCTGCGGGCCTGCCGCAGCACCAGGGTGGAGTTGGTGACCACCTGGACCCCGCGCCGGCCCGAGAGGTGGCGCACCAGCAGGGCAGTGGTGGTCCCGGCCTCGATCATGACCCGGTCCCCGTCGACCACCATGGCCGCTGCCTGGGCGGCGATCCGCTCCTTCTCCGCAGCCTGCTGCCGGGCCCGGTCCAGGACGTCGAGGATCCGGACCGGCTCGGCGCCACCATGGGTCCGGGTGAGCAGCCCGCGCTGCTCCAGGTCGCGCAGGTTGCTGCGGACGGTGACCTCGGAGACCCCGAGGTCTCGCGACAGGGCTGAGACCGACAACGACCCGTCTTTCGCCAGCAGGTCAAGGATGTAGGCCTCGCGCTCCGTGCGGTCAACCGGCACTGGCGACCATTCCCTTCGACTATCTTTCGAATCGCTTTCGAATCACTTACGTTCAGACTAGACCCGAAAGCCTCGCAGATGCAATGCCCTGTCGTGCCCGGGTCCGGCTGTCGGCCTGGAGACGCCTCGGTCACGCCGGGCCGAGCACGTCGGAACCGACTAGGCTGCTGGCGTGAACCCGACCTCCTGCCCGGCCTGCGGCCACCCGCTGGCAGCGGACGACGGCTACTGCGGCCGGTGCGGGCAGCCGGTCACGGTGCGGCGAGTACCCACGACCGGCGCCGCCCGTCCGACAGGCTCTGGGCGGGGGCCGGTCGTGCTGCTCGTGCTGGCCGCGGTCGCCGTCCTGGCTGGGGCGATGACCGTGATGTACCTGCTGCGGCCACTACCGCTTCCAGCCCCCCCGGTCCCCAGCAGCTCTGCGACCCCGAGCACTCCCCGGCCCGTGTCCTTGCTCACGGACCCGTCGGCCCGGCCGCGGGCCAACCCGTCTCAGGTCAGAGTCTCCGGGACCAGCGGCGGCCGGGCCTGTGCCAGTGCAGACTCCAGCTGGGAGGGCTACCCCGGGGCCAGCTGCACCTTCTGGCAGACCCCCACGGGGCTGCAGAAGGGCCGCGAGCTCACCAAGGGGTCACAGACCGTCGCCTGCCAGGCTGACCTGGGCAAGGAGAACCCGGTCTACCGGGCAGGCCAGGAGAACACCTGGTGGCTGTGGGTCAAGACCGGAGACAACAGCTGGGACTGGTACCCCGAGACCGCCATCACCGAAGGAGTCTCGGGCAAGCCGGTCGACGGCGTGGCCCTCTGCGTGGCCTGACCGGGGGCGTCGCCCCGGGTCAGGCGACGGTCCTCACGGTCGCCGCAGCGCCCTTCCCGACCTGTGAACTGCGGCCCGGCTACCCCGTACGACCGAGCAGGGTGTCCTCGGCCGCCTTGGTCCAGCGCCCGTCGCGCAGCTGCGCCGCCACCTGAGGCAGCTGCTGGGGCAGGTCCGCCAGCCGGACCAGACCCAGGTCGGGCAGGGACGGGAAGACCATGATCTTGCCGCCCGAGGTCCGCTCCATCACCGACCGGATCGCGTCCAGGAAGCCGGCCATCCCGCAGACCGCGTCCAGCGACACGGTGGTGTCGACCACCTCGGACTCGATCTTGCGCAGCACCGTCGCCATGTCGGTGATGTCGGAGCCGGAGGTCCCCAGCAGGTAGACCTGGTCGGCGACCAGGTGCTGCAGGTCGATCTCGGCGTAGGTGCCGGCCGGGATCCCGGCGAAGGCGTTGACGATCGCGCCCGGGCCGGCCCACTGCACCGCCTGGGCCATCACCGCCGGCACCGGGACCATGCAGGCCAGGTACGAGTAGCCTCCGGCCAGCTCGGTGGTGCTGGTGTTGAGGTAGGTCACCGGGACCTGGTGCCGCGCGGCCACCGGGTCGACCTCGCGGGCCAGGTGGGCCAGCCGCTCGTCGGAGAGGTCGGTGGCCGTCACCGAGGCCACCGTGATCCCCTCGGTCGGCAGGGTCACCGCCCGGATCACGTGCATCATGCCCATCGGCCCGGCCGCCCCGATGACCGCCACCTGGTCACCGGGGCGCAGGTTGCCGGTCTCGGGGACCCAGGCATAGCCCGCGGCCGGGTCGTAGCCCGTGGTGCCGCAGTAGCGGATGTCGTCGTAGTGGACCCGGCCCACATCGACCCGGACCGGGCCGTCGACCTGCCGCCCGCCCAGCACCACGTTCAGCAGCCCGTGCACCCCGAGCAGGTCACCGAGCCGGCTCAGCACGGCGGCGTCGGCGCCGAAGCAGACGATGTCGCTGAAGCTGCCCTCGCTCGGCAGCTGGTCCGGGGCCACCCGCACCACCTCGGCCGGCTCGGCGGCGGCCAGCAGCGGGTCCAGCCCGGCGGTCGCGGCACCCTCCTCGGCCACCACCAGCACCCGGCCGCCCGGCAGCAGCCCGCGCCGCTCTTGCGAGGCGTACGCGGCCTCGACCGTGGCCCACGGCTCGATCAGGCCGACCGCGGCGGCCGACGGCTCCTCGGCCACCGGCAGCAGCATCTTCTCCCCCGCTGGCGAGACGACGCACCGCTCGTCGACCACCACGTACTCCTGCAGGGCGCCCTCGAAGTTGTACCCGAAGGCCCCGTTCGAGCGGGCCGTCGGCAGGTGCTTCCAGTCGGCCTGCACCAGCACCCGGTCCCCGAGCGCGAAGCTGCTCACCTGCTCCCCCACCGCCACCACCCGGCCGACCGGCTCGTGGCCGGGGACGGTCGGCTGCGAGCCGGGACGGTAGGAGGGGATCTCGGCCAGCTGGTCGGCGCTCAGGCCGCCGGTCAGCCCGCTCTTGCGCGGGTGCTGGTCGAAGGCGTGCAGCAGCTTGGTGTCAGAGAAGCAGATCCCGCAGGCCTCGACCTGGAGCAGGACCTGGTGCGGCCCGACCGGGTCGACCGGCTTGGCGGGGTTCACCACCACCTCGTCCACCCCGACGATCTGGATCGCGTGCTGGGTCGTGGGGATCTGGGTCTGGCTCATGTCTCCTCCGATCAGCTGAGCATGGTCTGGCCGCCGGTCACCGGCACCGCCTGGCCGGTCTCGTACTGCTGCTCCACGACGTACACCACGGCCCGGGCGACGTCGGCCGGCAGGCAGCCGCGTCCCAGCGGGACCTTCGCCTCGTACGCCGCGCGGACCTCGGCGACCGTGGTCGCGCCGGGCACCTTGCCGGCCTGGAGGTACTGCACGAACAGCCCCCGCTCAGGGTCGGACCACAGCGGCCCGTCCAGGAAGTTGCCGGGGCAGACCGCGTTGACCTTGATCCCGTGCTCGACCAGCTCCAGCGCGAACGACTGGGTCAGCCCGATCCCGCCGAACTTCGACCCGGCGTACGCGAAGTTGCGCTTCGAGCCCTCCAGCCCGGACTTCGAGTTGATCTCGACGATGTCGAAGAGCATCTCCGGGCGGGCCGCGTGCTGGGCCGCCATCACCGGCGCCACCGCCCGGACCCCGAGGAAGTAGCCCTTGTAGTTGATGCTGGTGACGAGGTCGAAGTCGGCCACCGGCTGGGTCAGCACCGAGTCGGCCCGCAGCACGCCGGCGTTGGAGACGAGCAGGTCAAGCCCGCCCAGCCGGCGCACCACCTGGTACACCGCGTCGAGCTGGGACTGCTCGTCGGCCACGTCGACCGCGACCGCCAGGGCCTGGCCGGCGTGGGCCGCGGCCAGCCGCTCGGCCTCCCGCCGGGCCCCGTCCAGGTTCAGGTCGGCCAGCACCACGTGGGCACCCTCGGCGAGCAGGGCCTCGGCGATCCCGAGCCCGAAGCCCTGCGCAGCCCCGGTGACCACCGCCACCTTGCCGCTCAGCCGCCCGGCCGAGCCGTGGGCTGCGACCTTCTTGCGGTAGCTCTCGGCCTCCCAGGTCTCGATGAACCGGCGCTGCTCACCGGTCAGCACCTGGACCCGGCCCAGCCGGTTCGCGTCCCGGGCCACCCGCAGCGCGTCGGTGTACGTGGCCAGCGCGGTCTCCGCCGCGCGCAGGTCGGCGCCGGCGGCGAAGACCGCCCGCTGCGGCACCACGACCACCACCGGGGGGCGTCCGTGCTCGGTGCGGTAGTCGGCGACCGCCTGCGGCACCGCCTGGGCCAGGGACTCGACCGGTCCGGCCGGCACCACGCAGGGCAGGGAGCCGGCGTAGACGACCTGGTCGGGGATCAGCGGCCCGCCGCTGACCAGGGCCGCGTCGGCGCCGGTCTCGGAGCGCACCAGCGCGGAGGTGTCGCAGGCCACCACGGCCAGCTGCTGCTCGCTGCCCAGCACCGCCCGCAGCACCGGCGCCACCGCCAGCACCACCTCTCGGGTGGCGGGGTCCTCGGCCGGTGCCTCGGGCGCCGCGGTGGCGTCGATCGCGGCCTGGACCACCTCGGTCAGCCGGTGCACTCGCTCGGTGACCTCGGCGGCCGAGTCGCCGGCCACGATGATCCCGTGGTTGCGCAGCAGCGTGGTCCTAGGCGCCGGGGCGCCGGTGCGCTGCTGGTACTGCTGGCGGGCCTGCTCGATCCCGCGGGCCAGCGGGATCCCCGGGTCGATGTAGCCGACCAGCAGCGCCTCGTCGCCCAGCAGCTCGGCGGCCAGCCGCTCGGCCTCCGCGTTGCAGGTCAGGGCGTTCGCGGTCAGCGGGTGCAGGTGGAGCACGATCGGCTCTGGCAGCAGGGCGTGGAAGAGGATCTCGACACTAGGCCGGCGCCCACCCTGGTAGCCCGGCAGCACCGCGGCGGCGGCCGCGGCCCGCACCGGGTCGCCCTCAACCGGGGCGTCACTGTGGAGGGCGTCGAGCAGGACCTCGGTCCGCAGCGGCACCAGGTCGTCTGCGGTCAGGGTGAGCAGCGGCACCCCGCTGGGCTTGATGTGCAGCACCCCATCGACCTTGACCGAGGCGTTGCCGCCCCCAGCGCGGGAGAACTCGGAGGTTCCGAAGCGGTGGGCGACCTCGATCAGGTCGGCCATCAGGTCGGTCATGCTGCTCCCTCGATGATCGCGCGGCCCTCGGCGACCAGCCGGTCCCGGTCGGCGGCCCGGGCCCCGGACTCGTCAACGAAGCCCGGCTCCCCTACCGCGACCCGGGCCTGGTGAGCGGCGACGATGCAGGTGCCCTCGTAGAAGGCCTGCCGGGAGGCCTCAGAGACCGGCCCGTCGACACAGGCCGGGTCGTACGGGACCCGGTCGACGGTGTTGTGCTCGGTCCCCGCCACGACCTCGATCCCGGCGGCGGTGAAGGCCTCGACGTACGCGTCGACCACCGCGGACCGGTTCCGGACCGGGATCAGCTCGGCCAGCACGATGCCCCGCTCCCGTACCCGCTGAGCCAGCGCGGCCGGCGGCTCCTCGAACGGGCAGACCGGGTCGGCGCCGTCGGCCAGGGTCGGGTAGCACGGGATCCCACCCATCGCCAGGACGTAGCGGTAGGCGGCCTCGAAGGTCAGCGGGACCTCCGGGGCGAAACCGGGCCGCCCGGCCTTGAGCAGCCGGGAGCGGATCTCGGCCTGCAGCGCAGCCGGGTCGTCCAGGTCGGCGCTGCCTGGCGCCCCGTACGCGCGCTCCAGCAGCCGCGCCCGCTGCTGGCGGGGCAGGGCCGAGACGGTCTCCTCCACCGCCTGGGCAATGTGGCGCTCCTGCAGCGAGACCCACTCCACCGGCACCTCAGCCCGGGCCGCCACCGCGGCCGCGACACCAGTCGCGTCCAGGCTGGCCGGCAGGCCTGCGGTCTGCAGGTGCGCCGACAGGCTGGTCAGCATCTGCTCGGCCCGGGCGTCGTTGCCGCGGCGGATCTCGGCGGCGGTGGCGGCCGCCTCGGGCGACTTCTCCCGGAACGGGTCGATCCCCTTGCCGCAGACGTACACCCGCCCCGGGTTGGCGGGGTCGTTGACCCGGGTCCCGGCGGCCTCCAGGTCGGCCACCACGGTGATGAGCTCCAGCCCGTACAGGGCGACGACGCCGGCCTCGGCAGCCAGGTCAGCGAACCGCCGGTAGACCTGCTGGTCGTAGAAGTTGGAGACCCCGACCGCCCGGACCCCCTGCGCAGCCGCCGTCTCAACAGCGTCGACCACGGTGCTGAACGCCGAGAAGTTCGGTGGCAGGTGGACGTGGGTGTTCACGATGGGCGGCCGCGTCATCGCAGTCCTTCCGTACGGTACTGAAACGGTTCACACTCTAGCCCAGGCGCTCCTCCGCGGCCCTCCAGCGCTCCTGCCCCAGGCCCAGCACCCCAGGCTGGTACCGAGCCAGCTGGGACGAGGCCCGGGCGACCTCGCGCAGCTCCATCAGGCCGCCGCCCAGCGCCCCCACCGCCCGGGCCTGCACCAGCAGGTTCCCCAGCGCGGTACCCTCCGCCGGCCCGGCCACCACCGGCAGGCCGGTGGCCTCGGCGGTGAGCTGGCAGAGCAGCTCGTTGCGGCAGCCGCCGCCGACGACGTGGACCACGTCGACATGGCGGCTCGACAGCTGGCAGGCCTCCCGGATCGAGCGGCGGTAGGCCAGGGCCAGCGAGTCGAGGATGCAGCGGGTTACCGCGGCCGGCCCCTCGGGCGGGCGCTGCCCGGTCTCGCGGGCCATCTGCGCCAGCCGGGCTGGCATGTCCCCCGGCGCGATCAGCCGCTCGTCGGACATGTCGAGCACGCAGCCCAGGGCCGGCTCCTCGGCCGCCGCCACCAGCAGCGCCTGCAGCTCCTGCGGCTGACCGGCCCGCTCCCAGGTCCGCATCGACTCGGTCAGCACCCACAGACCCATCACGTTCTTCAGGAAGCGCACCGAGTGGTCGACCCCGAGCTCGTTGGTGAAGTTGGCCCGCTGGGAGTCCTCGCTCAGCACCGGCTGGTCCAGCTCCAGGCCGACCAGCGACCAGGTCCCCGACGAGATGTACGCGAAGTGCTCGGTCTGGGTCGGGACAGTCACCACCGCCGAGGCGGTGTCGTGCCCGCCCACCGAGACCACCGGCACCCCCCAGGACGCGGCGCCGGCCAGGACAGTGCCCGGCTCCACCAGCTCGGGAAGCACCCGCCGCAGCGGCAGACCGTAGTGGCGCTCCATCTCGGCCAGGGTCTCGGGGCACCACTGCCGACGCCGGGTGTCGAGCAGCCCGGTGGTCGAGGCGATCGTCACCTCGGCCACCCGGCGCCCGGTCAGCAGGTAGCCGAACAGGTCCGGCAGCAGGATCACCGACTCTGTCCGGTCCCAGCCTGCGCCCGCCCCGGCGGCCAGCTGGAAGATCGTGTTGAAGGGCATCACCTGCAGCCCGGCCCGCCCGTACAGCTCGCGAGCCGAGACCTTCTCGAAGAACCGCTCCGGGACCTGGTCGGTGCGCGAGTCGCGGTAGTGGTACGGGGGCTCCAGCAGGCTCCCGCCGTCGCCGACCCGGCCGTAGTCGACCCCCCAGGTGTCGATCCCGACGCTGCCGAGCTCGGGGTAGCGGGCCAGGGCTGCCTCGAAGCCGGCGGTCACCTCGGACAGCAGCCGGTCGAGGTCCCAGTGCAGGGAACCGTCCTCGGCGGTCAGGGTCGGGGTCGGGAAGCGTCGGGTCTCCCTCAGCTCGAAGCGCCCGTCACTGAGGACCCCGAGGATCACCCGGCCGCTGGTCGCCCCCAGGTCAGCGGCCGCGAAGCCCGCCTTGGTCATGGTCCCTCCACGCAGTCGTGTGTCCTGGCAACGTCGCCGTCGGCAGCGTAGCCCGCCGGTACCCGTTGACGCTGCCCCGAGCCAGTCATAGCATGAATCGATTCATCCACGAGACAGGAGCCCCGATGCCCACCTTCGCCGCCGTCGCCGACCGTCTGGCCAGCCTCGCCATCGAGGTCCCGTCCTGGGCGTACGGCAACTCCGGCACCCGGTTCAAGGTCTTCGGCCAGCCCGGCACCCCGCGCACCGTCGAGGAGAAGCTGGCCGACGCCGCCCAGGTCCACGCGGTCACCGGCCTGGCCCCGGCGGTCGCCCTGCACATCCCGTGGGACCAGGTCGACGACTACGCCGCACTCAGCGCGTACGCCCAGAGCCTGGGGGTCCGGATCGGCACCATCAACTCCAACACCTTCCAGGACGACGACTACAAGCTGGGCAGCCTGGCCCACCCCGATCCCCGGGTCCGGGCCAAGGCCGTGCGGCACAACCTTGACTGCATCGAGGTGATGACCGCGACCGGCTCCCGGGACCTCAAGATCTGGCTCGCCGACGGCACCAACTACCCCGGGCAGGACGACCTGCGCGACCGCCAGGACCGGCTGGCCGAGTCCCTGGCCGAGATCTACGCCGGGCTCGGCGCCGAGCAGCGGCTGGTGCTGGAGTACAAGCTCTTCGAGCCGGCCTTTTACCACACTGACGTCCCCGACTGGGGAACCTCGCTGCTGCACTGCCAGGCGCTCGGCGAGAAGGCCTTTGTCTGCCTCGACACCGGCCACCACGCCCCCGGCACCAACATCGAGCTCATCGTGGCGTCGCTCCTGCGCGCGGACCGGCTTGGCTCGTTCGACTTCAACTCCCGCTTCTACGCCGACGACGACCTGATCGTCGGCGCTGCCGACCCGTTCCAGCTGTTCCGGATCCTGTACGAGGTCGTACGCGGCGGCGGGCTGGAGAACGACAACCTGGTCTTCATGCTCGACCAGTGCCACAACATCGAGCCCCACATTCAGGGCCAGGTCCGCTCGGTGCTGAACGTCCAGGAGATGCTGGCCCGGGCCCTGCTGGTCGACACCGAGGCCCTGGGCGCGGCGCAGCGCAGCGGCGACGTGCTCGGAGCGAACGAGGTCTTCATGGACGCCTTCTACACCGACGTCCGCGCTGACCTGGCGGCCTGGCGCGAGTCCCGCGGGCTGCCGGCCGACCCGGTCCGGGCCTTCATCGCCAGCGGGTACCAGGACCGGGTCAGTGCCGACCGGGTGGGTGGCCGGGCGGCCGGCTGGAGCTGAGCACAGACTCCGGTCTGGGACCGGTGGTGCCGGTACCTCGCGCGAACGGTGACCGCGCCGGTCCCGGACGACCGGTAGCCTGTCGGGCATGCCCGAGGCTGACCTGCGCAATCTTCGCCGGCCGATCGCGGTCCTGGCGTTCGCCGGCTGGAGCGACGCTGCCCAGGCTGCCTCGGACGCTGTCGACCACCTCGTGTCCACCTACCCGTCGTCGGTCGCGGTCACTCTCGACCCGAGCGACTACTACGACTTTCAGGCCACCCGACCGATGACCGCCCTGAACACGGACGGTCAGCGCACCATCACCTGGCCGAGCACCGAGGTCCTGGTCTGCCGGCTGCCGGAGCGAGACGTGGTGGTGGTGCGCGGGCCGGAGCCGAGCTTCCGCTGGCCGGCGTACGCGGCGGCCCTGGTGGCGGCGCTGCTGGTCGCCGAGCCGGAGCTGGTGATCGCGCTCGGCGCCCTGCTCTCAGAGAACCCGCACACCCGCCCGATCCCGGTCTCGCTGTCCAGCACGGACCCGGGAGTCCGCAGCCGCTACGACGCCGAGCAGTCCACGTACGAGGGCCCGACCGGGATCCAGGGCGTCGTAGCCCAGGCCTGCCAGATGGCCGGGCTGCCGACAGTGTCGCTGTGGGCAGCCTGCTCCCACTACGTCGCCAACCCGCCCAACCCCAAGGCCACCCTGGCGCTGCTGGCCCGGCTGGAGGACCTGCTCGGCCAGCCGATCAACCTCGGCGACCTGCCGGCCCGGGCCGAGCTGTGGGAGAAGAACGTCAACGAGCTGGCCGACGAGGACCCGGACGTGGCCGAGTACATCCACTCCCTGGAGGTCGCCAGTGACGCCCGCCAGGTCGAGCCCTCCGGCGACGCGATCGCCGCCGAGTTCCAGCGCTACCTGCGCCGCCAGGGCGAGAGCTGAGCCGTACGGGGCCTCGTCTTGCGGGTCAGACCCGGTAGCGCAGCCGCAGCCACCGGTGGGTGGTCGTGAAGCCGAGCGACTCGTACAGCCGCTGCCCGGCGTCGGTGGCCTGAAGCACGGCCTGCCGGACCGTGGCCGGAGCACCGGCCAGGAGGGTGGTGACGACCAGCCGGCCCAGTCCCTGACCGCGGCTATCCGGCCTGGTGATGACCCAGTACAGCCCCGACGAGGCCGACGCCGGGTCGTCCACCCGCAGCCCGGCTGAGACTGGCTCGTCGGCCTCGTCCAGCACCAGGGCCAGGCCGACCGCCTCATGGCGCAGGACCTCGGGCCGCGAAGAAGTCGACCATCTGGGGCATCCCTGTGGCGTCGAGGTGCAGCTGGCGCAGCCCGTCGAGGCGGACCTCCGGGTCGGTCGTCAGCCGCCACCGGCGGGGCAGTGACGCCTCCCCGCCTGCTGCTGCCGAACCAGCCGGGCACGGTCGATCTGTGCCAGGTGCATCTGCGCCAGGTCCATCACCGGCTCCAGCCCCCGGGCCCGGAGGTGCTCGTAGGCTGCCGCCTCGTGCTCGGGGTCGACCCACACCAGGTTGCTGACCCGGGACGTGGACGCCACCTGAAGCAGGTGGTCGGCGGTGGTGGCGGGCGACAGGGCGAGGGTGGCGTTGTGGTGAGGTGTACGGGCCTCTGCCGTCTCGTCGGTGTGGACGATGGTGCCGCCGGGGGTGGTCTGCCGTACCTCGTGCCCGGCGAAGACCTCCAGGGTCCGGGCCATGTTCCAGCGGGCCGCACCCGGCCCGCTCAGACCGGGGGCTGGCAGCCCGCCCGGCTCTTTGGCTGGGCTCGGGCCGGTCATGGTCCCTCCCCTGCTCGGCCAGGGGTGGCCCTGCCCCAGTCCCAGCGTCCTGAGGGGTCAGTGGGCACCGCTGGTGACTCCGCTGCCCGTACCGTCCCGGTTCCCGGCGGCACGCAGGGCCCGCTGCACCAGACCCAGGTCTCCTAGCCGGCGGCGCAGCTGGCGCTCTAGCCCGGCGACCGGGTACAGGTTCTGCGGCGCGCGGGGGTCCTTGTACTCGACTGAGGCGTACCGGGGCAGGACCTGCGCGGTCAGGTTCGCCAGCCGGCAGGCAGCGGCCGGGTCGAGCCGCTCCGAGGCCTCGACCCGCACCACCCCGGCCCACCAGCCGGTGGCTGGGCCGGGCAGCCGCAGGTACCAGGAGTAGCGCCGCCACCGGGTCCCCAGCCCGAAGACCGGGGTCCGCTGGCCCGGGCCGAGGCTGGCGACCACGCTGCTCAGGTGGTCGGGCAGGTACGCGGCGTGGTGGGCCTTGATGAAGCCGACGGCCCGCGGCAGGTCAGCGTGGAACCGCAGCGGGCCGTCGACCACCAGCAGGTCGTCGGGTCCGCTGTGGCAGCCGGACCCGGGCTGCCGGGCACCCCGTACGGTGGCCGCCTCAAGACCGGCCAGGCAGCTCTGGACCCGCTGCACCACCAGGCTGCTGGGCTCGCTGCCGGCCACCCGGGTCACCGGCTGCGCCGCGTACGTGCCGACCGGGGTGGCCAGGTCGTCCAGGTCGGCCCGGGTCGCGGCGACCACCCGCTGGACCTCAACGGCCGCCAGGTGCGCCCCGGCCGGGCAGCTGCAGACCACCCCGGCCGCCAGGCTGGCGCAGACCCCGGGCTCCGGAACCCCGGGCCCGGCCGGGTCGAACCAGACCCGGGCGTCGAGGCGGCGCACCCCGTCGGCGAACAGGACCGCGCTGGGAGCCGGTGCCGGGCCCGGGTCGATCGGGGCCCAGCCGGCCTCGGCGACCTCGGCCTCGGCGTCGACCTCGGCCTGGGACTCGGTGAGGTCGTCGGCGCTGCTGCCGTACGCGGGGTCCCAGGGATCCACCCGGAAACCGGTCACCGGTCCTCCTCCCGGGCCACGTGCGAGCCGCGGCCGTCGCGGCTGACCACGTAGCGGACCGGGACCCGCTCGGCCAGCGCTGCCACATGGGTGACGATCCCGACCATCCGGTCGGAGGCGGCGAGCTTCTCCAGAGTGGCGGCCACGATGTCGAGGCTGTCGACGTCGAGGCTGCCGAAGCCCTCGTCGAGGAAGATCGACTCCAGCGGCGCCGCGCCAGTGGTCTGCAGCGACGAGAGCTGGTCTGACAGGGTCAGGGCCAGCGCCAGGCTGGCCTGGAAGGTCTCGCCGCCCGACAGGGTCCGTACCGAGCGCAGCGAGTCGGCGTCGACATGGTCGATGACGAAGAACTCGCCCTTGTCGTGGGTGAGGTCGAACTGGCCTCCGGAGAGCTCGCGCAGGGTCTCGCTGGCCCCGTCCACCAGGCTGTCGAGGGCTGCCCCGGTCAGCCAGCCCTGGAACTTGTTGGCCCGCAGCAGGTCCGCCAGGTTGCTCGCCACCAGCTGCTGCTCGCTGGCCTGGGCCCGTTCCTGCTCCAGCCGGCGCCGCCGGGCGGCCTGCTCCTGAAGGGCCTGCTGCTCACTCTCGGCCCGGGTCCGCTCGGCGGTGAGCTCCAGCTCCAGCCGGTGCGGCTCGGTGGGCTGACCGGGCAGCCTCAGCCGACCGGCCAGGGTGACTAGCTCGGCCGTGACCTCCTGCTGGGCGGCCTGCGCCGCCCCGGTGGCCTGCTCCAGGTCGGGCAGCACCTCCTGGCGCAGCTGGGCGGCCCGCTCCCCGGCCCAGCCGGTCAGGCGCTGCCATCCCGCCGCCAGGTCGGTGGTGTCGATGGGGGGCGGGGTGAGGCTGGCCACCGCCTGCAGCAGGGCCTGCAGCCGGCTTCGGGACTCGTCCAGCTGGGCCCCGGCGGCCAGGCGGGCCTGAGCCCGCCGCTCGGCCTCCGCCTCAGCGGCCTGCGCCTGCTGGTAGCACTCCCGCTCGGCCTGCTGCAGCCGGTCCAGCTCCGCGAGCGCCTCCGTCGTCTCCGTACGGCTGGGGCCGTCGGCCAGCGCGGCCTCCAGGCCGGCCTGCTGCTCGGCCAGCCGAGCCAGCCGGTCGCGGGCCCTGGCCGCGGCGATCTTCGCGTCGGTCTCGGCCTGCTGGGCCTCCTGCTGGGCTGCGGCGCGGCTGGTGGCGAGCTGCTCGGCCGCGGTGGCCGCGGCCCTGGCCTGCTCGGTCCGCCGCCGACTCGCGTCCAGCTCGGTGGTGGTCTGGGCCAGGTCCTCGTCGCGCCAGCGCCGGAGCTCGCGCCACTGCTCGTCCAGGTCGTCGCTGTCGCCAGGGTCCAGGCCCAGCCTCGCCAGCTGCTGGACGGCGCGCTGCACCTCGGTCCGCAGCTGCTGCTGCTCGCCCAGGGCGGCCTGGAGGTCCTGCTCGGCCGACACCAGCTCGGCCCGGCTCTGACGGGCCTGGGTCCGTGCCTGCCGGGCCGCTTCCTCCAGCCCGGTGACCTGCTCCAGGCTGGCACGCAGCCGTTCCGGGTCCGGGTCGTCGGTGAGGCCGGCCAGCTCGGCCGTCAGGTCGGCCTGCTGCTGCTCCAGCTGGTGCACCGTGGAGTCTGCGGCTGCCGCCTGGGCGGAGGTGTCGGTCAGCAGGGCACTGGCCTCGGCCCAGGCCGTCCGCACCTGGTCGCGGGCCGCGAGCGCGCCTGCCAGGTGCGAGTCGCTGGTCGGCTCGGGGCAGGTGGTGACCTCCTGGCCACAGACCGGGCAGGTGCAGCCCGGTGCCAGCCCAGCCTGCAGTGCTGCCGCCTGCTCGGCGGTGCGAGCCTGCTCCAGCTCCTGCTCGGCCTGCTCCAGGCGGTCCTGGGTCTGCTGCACCAGCCGCTCGGCCTGCCCCCGGTGCCCGGCGGTCAGCTCCTGGTGGGCCCGGGCCTCGTCCAGCCGGGGCCTTAGCGCGTCGAGCTGCCCGACCAGCTCCAGCGCCCGGTGCAGCCGGGCCGGGTCGGCCACGGTCTCGACCGCGGCCCGGGCGGCCTCCTCCGCCTCGTCCGCCGCTGCCGCGGCCTGGCGGGCCGCCTGCTGGCGCTGCTGTGCTGCGCGGACCTGAGCGGGCAGCGTCGCGAGCCCCTCGGGCTCGCGGACCTCGCTCAGGGTGGCCTGGCGCTGCAGCAGCTCTGCGGTCCGGCCCTGGCAGGCCTCCAGGTCACTGGCGGCGCGCTGCCAGGCCTGCTGAGCGGCCTGGGCGTCGGTGACAGCGTCACCGAGGCGCTGCTGGGCGACGGCTGCCTCGGCCTCGGCCCGCTCGCAGTCCTCGGCGGCGGCGGGCTGCTCGACCTGGACCTGCTCCAGGGCCTGCCACTGCTCCAGCCGGGCGGCCAGCGGGGCCCGCTCCCCCGCCTGGTCCAGCAGGGCCCGGGCCTGCTGGTGGTCTGCACGGGCCTGCGCTGCCTGCTCGTCGGCTGCGGCCTGGGCGGCGGCGCTGGCGGCTGCCGCCGCCACGATCTCGGCCAGTCCCTCGGGCACCTGCAGCCCGCTCAGCAGCCGCTCGTGGTCCTGAGCCTGGCGCAGCTCCAGCGCCGCAGCGTCGGCGTGCTGGCGTACGGTCTCCCACCGCGACGCCAGCGCCTCGAGGCTGGTCGCCCCCTCGTCCAGCTCGGCGACCCGGCTCTGGGCGGCGGCGATCGCCTCGTCGGTGGCGCCGGCCAGGGCGTCGAGCTGGCCGGTGAGGCTCTCGGCCCGGGCCTTCGCGGCCAGCGCCCGCCGGGACGCGGCTTCGCGGATCTGCTCGTACCGGTCGGCCCCCAGCAGCTTCACCAGGATGTCCTGGCGCTGCCTCATCGTGGCCTTGAGGAAGTCGGCGAACTGCCCCTGCGGCAGCACCACGCACTGGGTGAAGTCGGCGTAGCTGAGCCCGATCAGCCGCTCCATGGCGGTCCGGACCCCGTCCGGGTCGTCAGCCAGCACCACCGACAGGCCGGCGAGGTCCTCCGGGTCGGCCAGCCGCTCCAGCGAGACCGTCTTCTGGGTGATGCTCTGCCCGCTGCGGCGGACCTCCCGGGCGACCACGTACCGCTGCCCGGCCAGGTCGAACACCAGCCGGACCGTGGCCCGGTTCCCGGTCGGAGCCAGGGCGTCCCGGATCGCGTTGCTGCGGCCCCAGCGCGGCGCCGTGCCGTACAGGGCGAACACGATCGCGTCGATCACGGTCGACTTGCCCGACCCGGTAGGCCCGACCAGGGCGAAGTAGTCGACCTGGTCCCAGCTGATGGTGGTCGCCTCCCGGAAGGCGGCGAAGCCGTGCAGGTCGAGGCGGACCGGCCTCATCGGGTCACCTCCTGGGCCAGCTCGTCGTCGAGCTCGGTGAACAGGGCGGTCAGCCGCTCGTCGCTGATCCCCCGCTGGGCCAGGTACTCCCCGAAGAGCTCGGCCGGGCTGCGGCCCCGGTGGCCTGCGCCCACCCGGGCCCGGGTGCCGGCGAAGTCGGGGTGGATCCGGACCTCGACGGCGTTCGGCAGATCGGCCAGGACCTGGTCGCGCAGCCCGGCCCGGGCCTTCTCGCGCAGCACCACCCGCAGCCAGTCGTCGCTGGTCGGGTCGGTCTCGGCCAGCACCTCAGCCAGGCTCCCGGTCACCGTACGCAGCCGCCGCGCCGACCGGAGCGGGTGGTCGGTGACCGTGGCCGGGCGGCCGACCGCCGCCTCCACCAGGCAGACCACCGGGGTGTTCTGCTCCTCGCCGAAGTCGACCGCGACCGGGGAGCCGCTGTAGTGCACCGGGCAGGGGGCCGGCAGCGACTGGCGGCGGTGCAGGTGCCCCAGCGCGACGTAGTGGGCCTCCACCGGGAAGGCCGTCGCCGGGACGTGGTACTCGAAGATGCTCTGCGCCTCCCGCTCTCCCCCGCCGAGCCGCCCGCCGGTGCAGGTGAGGTGCGCCAGCACCAGGTTGACTGCGTCCGGGGTGAAGCCCTGGGCCAGGTCGGCCAGGATCTCGCGGACCGCGGCGTCGTAGCGGCCCGAGCTCTGGGCCGGGTCGCCGGAGACGATCTGCTCGGCCTTGACCACGTAGCGCCGGGGCAGGAACGGCAGCAGCGCCACGTTGACCGGCTCGCCGGTGCTGCGGGCAGTGAACCCGTAGACGCCGCCCTGGGCCCGCGGCCGGATCCGGCCGATCAGGGTGATCCCGGCCAGCCGCATCAGCGGCCGGTACGCCTCGAAGGTGTCCGGGTGGTCGTGGTTGCCGGCGATCACGACCACCTCGGCCCCGTTGCGGGCCAGCTCGATCAGGGTCTGGTTCACCAGCTGCTGGGCTGGAGCGCTCGGGCTGACCGAGTCGTACACGTCACCCGCGACCAGCACCGCGTCCACCTGCTCCGCCGCTGCCAGGGCGACGATCTCGCCCAGCACCGCCTTCTGCTCGTCCAGCCGCCGCCGGCCCCGCAGGGTCTTGCCGACATGCCAGTCGGCCGTGTGCAGAAACCTCATCGCCGCACCTCAGAAGGGAGTCTCGTCGTCACTGGCCAGCGAGGCGAAGACGTCGGGAGCCCCGTCCCCCAGGCTGGCTGCTGCCTCCGCCGGTCGCGTGGCCCAGGCCGGAAACGGGACCTCCACCGCCAGCGGGACCGGGATCTCAGGCTGGGAGACGAACATCGTCCCCGGGCGGGCCAAGGTGGCGCGAGCGCGCTGAGAGGGCGGCAGGAAGCCGTACTCGGGCCGGGAGGCCTCGGCCGGGTCGAGGCGGCCCACCACCCGGACCGAGCAGTTGGCGACGATCCGCCGCTCCACCTCGCTGGCGGTCTGCTGGGCACCGATCAGGATGATCCCCAGCGAGCGGCCCCGCTCGGCGATGTCGAGCAGCACGTCCTTGATCGGCGAGCGGCCCTCGCGGGGGGCGTACTTGTTGAGCTCGTCGAGCATGGTGAGCAGCAGCCCGCCCGGCCCGGCCTCCTCCTTGAGCCGGGTCTGCTGGTCCAGCACCACCCCGACCACGAACCGCTGCGCCCGCTCCGGCAGGTTGTGCAGGTCGACCACGGTCACCTGCGACTCGGTGCTGATCCGGCGGCTCCCGCTGGCGCTCAGGTCGCCGCGGATGATCGGCCCCAGCGCCCGCTGTGACGACCGCAGCCGCCGCACGAAGGCGTTGATCGTGCCCGAGCCGGTGACCGGGCCGGCCCAGGCCGACCGGGTCGCGTCGTCGTCGAGGTGGTCGCAGACCAGGTCGATCAGCTCGGCCCAGGTCGAGGCGGTCCGCCCGTTGATGCTGACCGCCCCGTCGGTACCGGCCGCCCGAGCACTGAGCCGCAGCTGGGTCGCCACCCGGTGCAGGACCATCGTGTACTGGTTGCGCTCGTCCTCAGCGTCGGCGAAGACGAACCGCAGCAGCTCGGCCTCGCAGAACTCGCTCAGGGTCCACCAGAACGGAACTACTCCCTGCGGCCGGGAGCTGACGTTGGGCCGACCGGTCCGGTCGCCCGGGACCGGCGGTGCGTACAGGGCCACCGAGCCGAACGGCTCGGCCGCCAGCCCCAGCCGCCGGTACGCCTCGCGCAGCTGCTCGTCGACGGCCCGGTTCGGGGTGTCCAGGAACAGCAGGTCCTCGCCCTTGACGCTGAACACCAGGGCCTTCGCGTTCAGCGCCCGCCCGGCCAGGGCCCCGCCGGTGAACAGCGAGTGCAGCAGGAACAGCGCGAAGCTGGTCTTGGTGGCGACCCCGGACACTCCTGAGATCGAGACGTGCGCGCCGCGGGTGCCGTCGAGGAAGTCGAGGTTGACGTACACCGGGCTGCCGTCGCGGCCCATCCCGAAGCAGACCTGCCGCTCCATCCGGTCGAAGTACAGGGCGAGCTCACGCTCCTCCCCGGTCGCCCGCCAGACCGGGGCGCCGGGGCTCGGCGGGACGTAGCACTCCGGGTCGACCCGGGTGGTGGCGACCTCGGCCAGCTCTTGCACCTGGGCCGGCAGCACCCCGTCGTTGATCAGGAACACGTCCGAGTCGAAGGCGGCTCCCTCGTGCCGGGAGCGGACCTCGGTCACGATCCCGCAGACCCGGACCGGCCCGACCCCGGGAACCGTACGACCCGTCACCACCACGTCGTCGAGCTGCAGGTACGCGTCGGGGAGGACCGCCACCGAGAAGGTCAGGGGCGTGGCGTCCGTCGTCCCGGCAACTAGCCCGACGGGGGCGTACGACTCGTCTGCAGGCTGCGGCATGTGTCCTCCTCGGTGCTCAGACTCACCCTAGAGCGGCGCTGCGACAGTGACCCTCAGGCGCCGCGCCGGTGGTCCCAGGGGCGGCCCTGGCTGCACCAGCCGCGCCGTGGCAGCTCCCCGGTTCGGGGGCCTGGACGGCGAGGTGGGCCAGGCCCGGAGCGTCGGGCGGCGAGGCGTGGGGCCCACTCGGCAAGCCACAGGCCAGGGCTCTCGCCGACGGCCAGCGAAGCCAGCAGATGAGGGAGTCGCCGCTGCGTCTCATCCCGACCGATTCCGTCACCACACCCCCGGTACTCTGGCTGACTGGCGAAGGGAGCAGGGTGGACGAGATCGTAGAACTGGTGCTGAGCACCTCGGGTGACCCCATCGCCTACCTGGTGCTCGGACTGCTGGTGATCTGCGACGGCCTGCTGCCGATCGTGCCGTCGGAGACCACGGCGGTCGCCTTCTCGGCGCTGGTGCGCAGCAACCACCCCGAGCTGTTCGGGTACCTTCTGCTGGTGGTCTGGGGCGGTGCCTGGATCGGTGACAACCTGGCCTTCTTTGTCGGGCACAACCGCTGGCTGCGCCAGTCCCGGCTGCTCAAGAGGCCCACGATCAGCAAGGCGCTGCACTGGGCCCACCAGAAGTTCGCCCAGCGCGGCGTGGTGATCATCATCATCGGCCGGTTCCTGCCGGTCTTCCGGGTCGCGGTCAACATCACCGCCGGGATGGTCGGGGTCCGCTGGAGCCGCTTCCTGGCGCTGAGCTCGGTGACCTCCGCCGCCTGGACCTCGTACATCGTCGGCTCCGGCTGGGTCGCTGGGTACTGGTTCCGTGTCCACCCGGTCATGTCAATCGTGGCCGCCGCGGCGGTCTCCACCGTGATCGGGTGGGTCGTCGACAAGGCCGCCCAGCGCCTGGTGCTGCGCCGCCACCCCGACAAGTCCGGTCTGGTCGACGATGAGGAGCCGTACGAGCACGGGGCCCGGCCCAAGGCCCGTACCGAGCGCGCCGAGCGGGTCAACCCCGACCTGGCCTGAGCCTCACGCCTCCGGCGCCGGGCAGCCCGGCGCCGGTCAGCCCTGGTGGTTCTCGATCAGCCGCTTCAGCCCGTCCACCCCGCCGGTCAGGTGCACCACCTGCTGCGGGAGGTCTTCGAGGCCCTGGAACCGCTGCGGCCGCTGCGGCTCGACACCGAGCGCCTCGACCACGGTCTGGGAGAACTTCACCGGCAGCGCAGTCTCCATCACCACCATCGGCTCGTCACCGGCCAGGTCCCGGGCGACCTTCACCCCGTCAGCGGTGTGCGGGTCGATCACCACCTGGTAGCGCTGGTAGGTGGTCCGGATGGTCTGCACCCGGTCGGCATGGGTCGAGGTCCCAGCCTCGAAGCCGAACCGCTCCCGCTGCCCGGCGAAGGCCGGGTCACCGGACAGGTCGAAGCAGCCGTGGCGGGCCAGCTCCTCACCGAACAGCCGGCGGGTCCGGTCCTGGTCGCGGCCCAGCAGGTCGAAGACGAACCGCTCCACGTTGGAGGCCTTCGAGATGTCCATGGACGGGCTTGAGGTCTGGAAGGTCTCAGCCCCGCCGCGAACCCGGTACCGCCCGGTCTGAAAGAACTCGGCGAGCACGTTGTTCTCGTTCGTGGCCAAGACCAGCCGCTGGACCGGCAGGCCCATCTCGCGGGCCACGTGGGCGGCGTAGATGTTGCCGAAGTTTCCCGACGGCACGCAGAACGACACCTCGTCGGTGTCGCTGGAGGTGGCCCGCAGCCAGGCGGCGACGTAGTAGACCACCTGGGCGACCAGCCGGCCGACGTTGATCGAGTTCACCGCACCCACCCGCTGCCGGACCTTGAAGCCTGCGTCGGCGAAGACCTCCTTGACCAGGTCCTGGCAGTCGTCGAAGACCCCGTCCACCACCACGTTGACGATCCGGGGGTCGTCCAGGCTGTACATCTGGGCCTGCTGGAACGGGGTCATCCGCCCGTACGGGCTGAGCATGAAGACCCGGACCGCGGCCTTGCCGAGCATCGCGTGCTCGGCCGCTGAACCGGTGTCGCCCGAGGTGGCGCCGACGATCGTGATCCGCTCGCCGCGCCGCTCCAGCTCGTACTCGAAGAGCTGGCCCAGCAGCTGCAGCGCCAGGTCCTTGAAGGCGGCGGTTGGCCCGTTCGACAGGTGCGCCAGCCAGAGACCGTCGCCCAGCTCGCTGACCGGGACGATGTCCGGGCCGCCGAAGGCCTCCGCCGTGTACGCGGCCTCCACCAGCCGCCTCAGGTCGGGGCCGGGGATGTCGTCGATGAACAGGCTGAGCACTTCGTACGCGAGGCTGGCGTAGCCCTCCTCGGCCAGCAGCCGCCGCCAGCGGCCCAGGGTCGCCCGGTCCAGCCGGGGGTAGGACTCGGGAAGGTAGAGCCCGCCGTCGGGCGCCAGCCCGGCCAGCAGGACGTCGCTGAACGGCAGGCCCGGCTCGCCGTGGCCACGGGTCGACAGGTACCGCATCAGTGCCGGCACCCTTCGGCCAGCTGCCGCAGCCGGCGCACCACGGCGTCCGGGTCGTCGGCCCGGTACACCGCCGAGCCAGCGACGAAGGTGTCGGCTCCGGCCTCGGCACAGCGCTCGATGGTCTCCGCCGAGACCCCGCCGTCGACCTGGACCCAGACCTCCAGCCCGGCCTGCCGGACCAGCTCGCGGACCTGGCGGACCTTGGGCAGCACCAGGTCGAGGAACGGCTGCCCGCCGAAGCCTGGCTCCACGGTCATGCACAGCACCATGTCGACCTCGCCGAGCAGCGGCGCCACCTGGTCGACCGGAGTGGCGGGGTTGAGCCCGATCCCGGCCCGAACGCCCTTCGCCCGCAGCGCCCGCGCCAGCCGTACCGGCGCCTTGGCCGCCTCAGCATGGAAGGTCACCGACTCGGCGCCGGCCTCCCCGAACTGCAGCGCCCAGCGGTCGGGGTCCTCGATCATCAGGTGGATGTCGAGCATCTGGGTGGTGGTGCGGCGGATCGCCTCCACCACCGGCAGCCCGATCGACAGGTTCGGCACGAAGTGGTTGTCCATGACGTCGACGTGGACCGCGTCGGCACTGGGGATCTTGGCGATCTCACCCCTGAGGTCAGCGAAGTCAGCATTGAGGATGCTGGGTGTGATGCGGATCGGCACCTGGTCACTGTAGCGGCGACCTTTCGGCCCCCTAGGCCCGGTCTCGGCGCCGCAGCAGCGCGCAGAACATCGCGTCGGTGGAGTGCCGGTGCGGCCAGAGCTGGATGAACGGCCCCCGGGCGATGTCGTCCACCTCGCTCAGGTACGACCAGGCGTCGAGCACCGACACGTCGTCTCGCTGGTCGTGCACCGCCCGGACCACCTGCTCGGTCTCCGCCGGGTGGGGTGAGCAGGTCACGTACGCCACCACCCCGCCAGGCACGACCGCATCCAGAGCACTGTGCAGCAGCCGCTCCTGCAGCGGCACCAGCTCGGCCAGGTCGGACTCCTGGTGGCGCCAGCGCGCGTCGGGCCGGCGGCGCAGCGCCCCGGTCCCGGTGCACGGGACGTCGGCCAGCACCCGGGCGAAGGAGCCCGGCTGCCAGGCCGGGCAGGTGCCGTCGGCGGCGACCACCAGCGGCGACTGGTCCTGCCCGTCCGGCCCGCGGCGCCCGGCGTAGCCGCGCAGCGCCTGGGCCACTAGCCGGGCCCGGTGCGGCTGCCGCTCGGCGGCCACTAGGCGCTCGCCCTGGCCTGCCGCCAGTCCAGTCAGCAGGGCGGCCTTCCCGCCCGGACCGGCGCACAGGTCGAGCCACGGCCCGGCTGGGGACTCGGCTCGCGACAGCGCCAGCGCCACCAGCTGGGAGCCCTCGTCCTGGACCCCGGCCCGGCCCTCGCGGACCGCGGCCAGCTGAGACGGGCTGCCGGACACCACCGCCGCGTACGGGGACCAGGCTCCGGGCCGGGCCCCGTCGGCGACCAGCTCGGCAACCGAGGCCAGCCCGGGTCGGACTGCCAGGGTCGTCACCGGCGGGCGGTTGTCGGCCTCCATCACCCGCTCGGCACCCACCGTGCCGAGCACCTCGGCGAACGCCTGGGCGACCCACCGGGGGTGGTGGTGGCGTACGGCCAGCTCGTCGACACCGCTGAGGCCAGCGGCCAGCAGGTCTACCCAGGTGTCGAGGTCGCGCCCAGCGACTCGGCGCAGCACGGCGTTCACCACCGCGGTGGCGCGCTCTCCGACCGCCGCGGCGACGAGGTCGACCGAGCAGGTGACCGCGGCGTGCGCCGGGACCCGCATCGAGAGCAGCTGGTGCGCTCCGAGCCGCAGCACGTCGACCACGGCCGGCTGCAGGGAGCTCAGTGGCCGGCCGGCGGCCCGGACGATGACCGCGTCGTAGGTTCCCTGGAGCCGGCAGGTGCCGCTGAGCAGCTCGGTGGCGAAGGCCGCGTCCCGCTCCTCCAGCCGGCGCTCGGCCAGCAGGTCGCTGAGCACCAGGTTGGCGTAACCGCCGCCGGCGTGGACGGCTCGCAGCGCGTCGTACGCGGCCCGCCGGGCCGGGTCGACCGGCCGGGCCCGGGCCTGCCGACGAGGACGGCGCCGTTGGCTCATGCGAAGACCTCGTGGTCGCTCAGCCGGGCACCGCGGGCCCAGTCCGGGCCGGGCATCGGGCGCTTGCCGAGCGGCTGGACCTGCAGCAGCCGCAGCGACCCGGCGCCGGTACCGACCAGCACCTCACGCTTGCCGGGGGCGAGCCGCCCGGGCTCCAGGTCGCTCTCGGCCGGCTCGGCGAGCAGCACCTTGAACCGCTCGCCCGCGAGCAGGGTCCAGGCGCCGGGGTCCGGGTTGGCGGCCCGGACCAGGCGGTCGATCTCGACCGCCGGGCTGGACCAGTCGATCCGGACCTGGTCGGGGTCCAGCTTCGGCGCGTACGAGACCGGGCCGGCCGCCTGCGGCACGGGCTGCTCCCCGGCGGCCACCGCGTCCAGGGTCTCCACCAGCAGCGCGGCACCGCGGTGCGCCAGCCGGGTCAGCAGCTCGCCGGAGGTGTCCTGCGACCCGACCGGCTCGGTCAGGGTGCGCCAGACAGGCCCGGCGTCCAGCTCGCGGACGATCTGGAAGGTCGTGGCCCCGGTGATCGGCTCGCCGGCCAGCAGGGCCCGCTGCACCGGCGCGGCGCCGCGGTAGCGCGGCAGCAGCGAGAAGTGAAGGTTGACCCAGCCCTGGGCTGGCACCGCCAGCACCCGCTGCGGAAGCAGCCCCCCGTACGCCACCACCGGGCAGCAGGCGGGGGCGATCTCGGCCAGCCGGCGCTGAAGCTCCGGGTCGCGGGGGTGCTCGGGGGTGAGGACCTCCAGGCCGTGCTCCCTGCCCCAGGCCGCGACCGGGCTGGGCACCGGGCGGCGGCTGCGCCCCTGGGGCGCTGCCGGCCGGGTCAGCACCGCTACCAGCTCGTGCCCGCTGGCGGCGATCGCCTCCAGGCTGGGAACTGCGATGTCCGGGGTACCGGCAAAGACCACTCGCATGGCCGGCAGCCTACCGATCTGCCTTGCCACTCACCCTTCGTGCGGCGCGGCTGCGGCCTGACGCCGCAGCTTGGCGCGAGACCGGGCCACCGCGGTCACCGAGGGGCGGTAGCTGGTCCGAGCGATGCCGCGCGCAGGCCGGCGCCAGGTGCTGGCGACGGCACCGTGGTCGACGGTGAGGAGGATCTCCGGCTCGGCGTGGAGCACGGTGATTGTCACGGTCTTCTCGGCCTTGCCCTTCGTGCCGTCGTGAGCCTTGGCGGCCTTGGCCTTCTTCCCGGCCTTCGCCTTGTCAGCGCCCTTCCTGGCGGCCTTCGCCTGGGCGACCTTCTCAGCCTCCCTGGCCTTTCTGGCGGCCTTCTCGGCCTTCTTCTCAGCCTTCTTCGCCGCCTTCGAGTCTGCGCTCACGTCTCTCCTGGTGTCCGTCGGTGAGAACACTATGCCGGTGACGGCGCCAGGACTGCCAGCACCTACTCCAGGACGACGGGGTCGACCCGAACCCGCAGCGGGCGCTGGTCCTTGCGGGCGGACCGTCCAGCCTGGAAGGCCTGCACGGCCCGGGCCAGGTCGGCGCCGCCTGGCAGCGGGCAGCGGACCAGCAGCCGGGCCTGCTCGGTGGCCTCGGCCGGTCCCAGCGCGGCCAGCCCCGGGACCTCCGCCAGGGCCTTGGCCAGCTCGACCAGGATGCTCCACTCTCCCTCTGCCACCGCGAACCGCACCGCTGGCGGAAATCCCGCCTCGGCCCGCTCGGCCAGCTCCCGGCTGGCGAAGCCCCCCGGGTCCAGCCGGAGCAGGGCCTGGACCGCGCGCGACTGGGGCGGCCCGACCAGCAGCACGGTCCCACCTGCCGTCCCCGGCCGGACCAGGGCCACCGCCTGGAGCCAGCGTCGAAGCGCCTCCTCGGCCGCCCTCAGGTCGGCCCGGGCGAGCAGAGCGCTGGCGTCCAGCAGCAGCGCGGCGGCATAGCCGTGAGCGGCTGGCGGCTCGGCTCCCGGAGTCGCCACTACCAGCGCCGGCTCCGCACCCACCCGGTCCAGGACCCGGCCCTGCGCCGAGCGGCGGACCGGGGTCTGGGGGAAGGCCCGGCCGAGCTCCTCCGCGGTCCGCTCCGCCCCGACCTGGTACGAGCGGAGCCGCCTCGACCCGCAGTCTGGGCAGTGCCACCCGGTCACCACCCGGCTGCACCAGCGGCACGACAGCCTGGGGCCCGGACGACTCAGGTCGGAGTCGCTGCGCAGTGGCCCGCCGCAGACCGGGCAGCGGGCCCGGCTGCCGCAGGCCGCGCAGCTGAGCGCGGCCAGGTACCCGGCTCGGGGGACCTGGACCAGCACCGGCCCCTGCGCCAGGCCGGCCCGGACCACGGTGAACACCTCCCGCGGCAGGCGAGCCAGCCGGGCCGCCGGGTCGCGCTCCAGCGCGTCGTCGTCGTCGCGGGCGACCCGGACCGCCGGGGCCAGGCGCCGTACCTGGTCGGGGACCAGCGCGATCGGAGCCAGCCAGCCTCGCTCCACCCAGGCCTGTACCTCACAGCTGCGGCTTGTGGAGGCCACGAGAAACCCGGCCCCCGTCTGGCTGCTGCGGATCGCGGCCACGTCCCGAGCGTGCGGGTACGGAGCCCGCGGCTCGGCGTGCAGGTCGTCGCCGTCGTCCCAGACGCACAGCAGACCCAGGTCGACCACCGGGGCGAACACCGCCGACCGGGTCCCCACCACGACCCGGGCCTGGCCCCGCAGACCCCGCAGAAACGACCGGTACCGCGCCGACGGCCCCAGCTCGGCCTGCTGCCGGACCACCCAGGCTCGGCCGACCCGGGCCTCCAGCGCCGGCGCCACCCGGGCCACGTCACGGGCGTCGGGCACCACCACCACCGCCGAGCGTCCCGACGCCACGGTCGCTGCGACCGCCTCGGCGGTCCCGACCGCCCAGTCCCCCTCCGGGCCACAGCTGGGCACCACCGTCCAGGCTGCCCGCGGGGACTCGCCCGAGCGCAGCCGCGCCAGGAACGACTCGCCCTGGGGGTAGGCCCCCAGAACCTCTGCCGCCGGTGACGGGGCCACCAGGTCGGGGTTGGGCCGCTGGGCAGCGGTCTCGGTGCTGGCGTGCCGCGGTGGGACCGCCAGCCGCGCCACATCACTGAAGCTCCCCCCGTAGTGGTCGGCGACCGCCCGCACCAGCCGGGCTGAGCCGGGTGGCAGCACCGGCTCGGGGCTGACGCTGCGGACGACCGGGGCCAGGGACTGCTGCGGCGAGGTCTCGACCCGCTCCACGACAAAGCCGTTGACCAGTCGCCCCGAGAACCGGACCCGGACCCGGGAGCCGACGACCACCGCCTCGTCCAGCTCCGCCGGAACGGCGTAGTCGAAGGGGCGGTCCAGGTGCGGCAGGCCGACATCCACGTACACCCGGGCAACGGGTCGTGCCACCTCGACCATGGGCACACCCTAGAAGGTGGGGCGGCCTTCGCCGGTGACCTGGCAGCAGCCGCCTACCGCGTCCAGAACCAGCCGCTCGGGCCCCAGACGACCGCGGGCCCTGAGCATGACCGTGCCCGGGCCAGTCGTGGCCCGGGCACTGGTGCTGCCAGGGAGTCTCAGCCCTGGACGGCCTTGGCGAGCGCCTCGGCGCGGTCGGTGCGCTCCCAGGTCAGCTCCGGCAGGTCCCGGCCGAAGTGGCCGTAGTTGGTGGTCAGCCGGTAGATCGGGCGCAGCAGGTCAAGGTCGCGGACCAGGGCCGCCGGGCGCAGGTCGAAGACACTGGTCACGGCCTGGCTGATCTGGTCCAGCGGGACCGACTCGGTGCCGAAGCAGTCGATGAACAGCCCGACCGGGTGGGACCGGCCGATCGCGTACGCGACCTGAACCTCGCAGCGGGCCGCGAGCCCGGCAGCGACGACGTTCTTGGCGACCCAGCGCATCGCGTACGAGGCGGAGCGGTCCACCTTGGACGGGTCCTTGCCGGAGAAGGCACCGCCACCGTGGCGGGCCATGCCGCCGTAGGTGTCGACGATGATCTTGCGCCCGGTCACGCCGGCATCGCCCATCGGGCCGCCGACCACGAACGAGCCGGTCGGGTTGACGTACACCTTCAGCTCCGGCCGGGCGATGTCGTACGTCGCCAGGGCCGGGTCGATCACCTCGCGCCGGACACCAGCGGCGATGGTGGCCTGAGTGACGTCAGCGCTGTGCTGGGTGGAGACCACGACCGTGTCGATGCCGACCGGCTGGTCGCCCTCGTACGCGATCGTGACCTGGGTCTTGCCGTCGGGACGCAGGTAGTCGAGGACGCCGTCCTTGCGGACCGCGGTCAGCCTCTCGGCCAGGCGGTGGGCGATGTCGATCGGCAGCGGCATCAGGCTGGCGGTGTCGTTGCAGGCGTAGCCGAACATCAGGCCCTGGTCCCCGGCCCCCTGACCGTCGAGCGCGTCAGCCGAGCCCTCGGCCCGCTGCTCCTCGGCGGTGTTGACGCCCTGGGCGATGTCCGGTGACTGGGAGCCCAGCGCCACTACCACGCCGCACGACCCGCCGTCGAAGCCGACGTCAGAGGAGGTGTAGCCGATGTCCATGACCCGCTGCCGGGCGATCTTGGCGATATCAGCGTAGGCCTCGGTCGTGACCTCGCCGGCTACCACCACCAGACCCGTGGTGACCAGGGTCTCGACCGCGACCCGGCTCAACGGGTCCTGCTCCAGCAGGGCATCCAGGACCGAGTCCGAGATCGAGTCGGACACCTTGTCCGGGTGGCCTTCGGTGACGGACTCCGACGTGAACAGACGCTGCACAGCTACTCCTTGGTGGGTTCGGTTGCGATCGGCGTCGGGGGCAGCACGGGCAGACAGCACCAGTGAGACCTAGCCTCCGACGCCAGGAAGGACCAGGCTGAGTGATGGAACCGGCGGCTCCTGGCGTCCGGGCTCTTACAGGTCAGAGTCACCGAAGGGGTCACCGAAGACGAAGTCCGGGTCGGCGACCGCCTCGGCCATGGCCGCGGCCTCTGCCTCGGGGTCGACCGGGGTGCAGTCCAGCACGCCCGCGCTGATCTCGCGCAGCGCGATCGACAGCGGCTTCTCCTGGGCCGCGGTGTCCACCAGCGGGCCCACGTTCTCCAGCAGGCCCTCCCCTAGCTGCGAGTAGTAGGCGTTGATCTGCCGAGCTCGCTTGGCGGCGAACAGAACCAGCCGGTACTTGGAGTCGACCTGCGTCAGGAGGTCGTCGATCGGGGGGTTGATGATGCCTTCAGGGTGAACCGTCACTAGGTACCTTCGCTCGTGAGTCGCTCGAAGGGCCTGCCGGGAAGGCTGACCTCACCCGGAGCCCAGACCGAGCAACTGTACCAGCTCAGCAACGGTGTCCGCGACTTCGGTATTCACGACTGTGGCGTCGAACTCGCCGACCGCAGCCAGCTCGTCGCGGGCGGTCTGGAGGCGGCGGGTGACGGTGGCCGCGTCCTCGGTGGCGCGGCCCCTCAGCCGCCGCTCGAGCTCCTCCCAGCTCGGCGGCAGCAGGAAGACCTGAAGGGCGCTGGGCAGGGTCTGCCGGATCTGCCGGGCCCCACCCAGGTCCACTTCGAGCAGGACCTGGCGGTCGGCGGCGACCGCGTCGAGCACCGGCTGGCGGGGCGTGCCGTAGCGGTGGTGACCGTGGACGACTGCCCACTCCAGCAGCTGCTCGTCGGCGATCATCTGGTCGAAGTCAGCGTCAGAGATGAAGTGATAGCTGACCCCGGCCACTTCCCCGGGACGCGGTGCCCGAGTGGTGACCGAGGTCGACAGCCATAGCTGAGGCTGCTGATGCAGCAGGGCAGCGACCACCGTCCCCTTCCCGACCCCGCTCGGGCCGCAGAGGACAGTGACGCTGCCAGTCACGAGAACTCGGCCTTGAGGCCCGCGACCTGGTGCCGGCCCAGACCACGGATCCGGCGGTTAGGAGCGATGTCGAGACGCGACATCACCTCGGCCGCCCGCTTCTCGCCCACCCGCGGGACGCACTTCAGCAGGTCGACCACCTTGACATGAGCGAGGACCTCGTCACCGCTGGCCAGGTCCAGAGCCGCCCCCAGTGTGAGCTCCCGAGTCCGGACTCGCTGCTTGAGCTCGGCCCGCGCCCGACGCGCTTTCGCGGCCGCCTCTCGCGCCGACTGCAACTGCTCCGGCGAGAGCTGTGGAATCGCCACCATCTTCTCCGATCTTTGAGCATGGGGCCGCGCACACGGCGACCACCTGATTCCCAGTCACAAGATCGGTGGAGCCCCCACTCCACCCTTTCAGCGCCAATCTAGCCAATGAAGGCTCATCATGACACCTGCGACGTCACCAACCTTGCCACAGCAGCTTCCAGGGCCTGCGGCTCGGGTCCGGCCAGCAGCACCTCCCGGCTCACCGTCGCCAGCACCTGGCCGGCTGCCGGGCCAAAGATCTCAGGCAGGTCAGCGATCCGGCCGCCCTGGGCGCCGACGCCGGGGGCCAGGACCGACCCGGTGAACCGGCTCAGGTCACAGCCAGGGTCGCGGTGGGTGGCCCCGATCACCAGCCCGATCGCGTTCTGCCCGCTGGCCTCGTTCACCGCCGCCGCGTCGTCCACCATGGCCTGCACCACGGTCCGCCCGTCAGCCCGGACCGCCTGCTGGACCTCGCCGCCCTCCGGGTTGCTGGTCCGGGCCAGCAGGTACACCCCCCGGCCGCTGGCGTGCGCAGCGTCGAAGGCCGGGCGCAGTGAGCCGAAGCCCAGGTACGGCGACACCGTCACCGCGTCCGCCGCCAGCGGGGAGCCGTCCGTCAGGTACGCCCGGGCGTACGCCTCCATGGTCGATCCGATGTCGCCGCGCTTCACGTCCAGGACCACCAGCGCCCCGGCGGCCTGAGCCGCCGCGATCGTCCGCTCCAGCACCGCGATCCCCGCCGAGCCGTGCGCCTCGTACAGGGCCGACTGCGGCTTGAAGACCGCCACCCGGTCGGCCAGGGCCGCCACCATCCCCAGCGACACGGCCTCCAGCCCAGCCACCGAGTACGGCTGTCCCCAGCGCTCGATCACGGCCGGGTGAGGGTCAATCCCGACGCACAGCGCGCCGAGCTGGGCGACCCGGTCGGCAAGCCGCTGGGCGAAGGTCATCGGCGCCTCCTGTCGGGCAGGGCATTGATCCCGGCAACCAGGGCGGGACCGTGGTAGATGAAGCCGGTGTAGACCTGCACCAGCCGGGCCCCAGCGTCAAGCATCCGGGCGGCATCGCCAGGGGTCATGATCCCGCCCACCCCCATCACCGGGAGAGTGGTAGCGGCACAGATCCGGCTCACCACCTCCAGCGCTCGACGGGTCAGCGGCGCCCCGGACAGGCCCCCGGCCTCGTGCGCCAGCGCCTGGTCCGGCGGCGCCAGGTGGTCGCGAGCCAGGGTGGTATTCGTGGCGATGATGCCGCGGCCCCCCTCGTCGGCGACGACCCCGACCACCTCGTCCAGCTGACGGTCGGTGAGGTCGGGGGCCACCTTGACGAAGACCGGCACCGGGCCCAGCGGGTGCGGGATCTGGGCCGCCTCCCGGACCAGAGCCCGCAGCAGGCTAGCGAGGTGGTTGCGGTGCTGCAGGTCACGCAGGCCCGGAGTGTTGGGGCTGGAGACGTTGACCGCGATGTAGTCGGCGTAGCCGGCAAGCATCCGGAAGCTCGCCGTGTAGTCAGCGATCGTCTGCTGGACCGGGACCCGCTTCGTCTTGCCCAGCGAGATCCCGAGCGGGATCCCGAGGGTGGACTCGCCGCGCCGGACCCCCAGCGAGAACAGGTGGTCGGCCAGGGCCTTGGCACCGGCGTTGTTGAAGCCCATCCGGTTGATGATCGCGCCCGAGGCCCGCAGCCGGAAGATCCGGGGAGTGTCGTTGCCGGGCTGTGCCAGGGCGGTCACCGTACCGAGCTCGGCGAAACCGAACCCCAGAGCCGCCCAGACCGGGCCGCACCGGCCGTTCTTGTCCAGCCCGGCGGCCACCCCCACCCGCCCCGGGAACCGGATCCCGGCCACGGTGGCCGGCCGGTGCGGCTGGCCGGCGACCGCCCGCAGCAGCGCCAGCTGCGCCGGCGAGCGGCTAGCCCGCGCCAGGCGCTCAATCAGCTCGTCGTGGATCGCCTCGGGGTCGCCCCCGTGACGGGTGAACAGCACCGGGCGCAGCAGCGAGGAGTACCCGGTCCGCAGCAGTGAGCTTCGCACTGTCATGATGACCTCCCTGGCCGGATCACCGTTCCCCAGGACTGTAGTGACCGGAGCCGGTGCCCACCGGCCTGGGTGGCCTCGATCCCCGGCACTGCCGCAGTCAGCCTCTGCACTGCCGTGACGCGGGGGGTACCGCGCGGGACGGTCATCCCCGTGGCGGCGACCGCCTCTGCGAAGGCCCCTCCCTGAGCACCGCAAGACCGTACCCGCCAGGACCGCCCGCCCGCGAGCACCAGGACCGCCGGGTCCGCTGACTCCCCTCCCCGGTGCGGGTCTGTCGGAGCAGCTGTCATGCCCGTCCTTCTTCGCTGATGAGAGAGGTCTGCGGTCAAGATCGGCCCGACTGTACCAGTCGGCCTGGCCCGGCAAGGCTCAGATCAGGGGTACCGCGCTCAGCCGGTGTAGTACCCAGCCACGTCGGCGACCACGTGGCTGGGCCGGGGAGCTATGTTGGCCACGGCCAGCCCGCCGCCGGGGTCAAGCCGTACCTGGGTGAAGCCCGCAACCGTCTGGCCGCTCAGGAAGTTGACGGTGGAGGCCGTTGGTCGGCTCCGGTCCGTCGGCCAGGCCACAAGGTAGCCGGCCGCTCCGGGCTGGGTGACGGTCAGGTTCACGGCGAGCGCTCCCGCGCCCGGGCGACCGCTGCTCACGCTGATGCTGGCGTTGGCCGCCACGGCCGCCGGGTGGCCGACCTGGGCCCGGGTGTCGAGGACCCGCTGCGGCGCCTCAGCGGGGACGAAGCCGCCTCGCATCCGGACCTCGCCAGCGACGAACGTGCCGGAGACGTCTACGACCACGTGAACCGGCCCGGCCGAGCCGTTGCGGACCCGGATCCGGCCGCTGCCACCGACGGGGACCACGGCGAAGTTCGCCACGGTCTGGCCGGGGGCGAAGTTGATGCTGGACGTAGCCGGGGCCGGCTGCCCTGCCGGGTAGGCCGTGACGAACCCGGCTGCGGCCTGCTCGGTGACTGTGAGGTTCATGGTGACCGCCGAGGCACTCGGGGGTACCTGGGCCTCCACCTCTGCGCCCGCCGGGACGGCCGCTGTGGTCCGGGTGTCGAGGACCCGGGTCGGCACCTGGGGCTGGTAGCTGCCCGGGGTCGGCCCGGCCTGGGCCCGGTAGTAGCCGGTCACGTCCACCACCACGTGGCTGGTGCCGATGGACCGGTTAGCGATGGTCACCGAGCCGTTGGCACCGACCTGGACCACGGCGGCGTTGGGCAGGGTCTGCCCACGGCTGAAGTTCAGGACCGAGGCCAGCGGGGCGCTGCCGGTCGGGTAGGCCGACAGGTAGCCCGCGGCCTGGGGCTGGGTCACCGTGATGGTCACCGCGACAGCCGCCGCGTCGGCCGGGATCCCGTTGCGGCCGGCGACGTGCAGGTCGATGGCCTGGTTGGCGCCCAGGGCCTTCGAGTAGCGGGTGTCGAGGTAGCGGGTCGGCGACAGGGCGACGAAGCCGCCCGGGTCGGCCACTGACGGGCTCGGGTCATGGGTCGCGTCGTACCTGTACAGGTTGTAGCGCTGCATGATCGAGATCACCTGGTCGGCGTACGTCGGGGAGGTGGCGTAGCCACCGCGGGCCACCTCCCGGATGAACTGGTCCGGGTTGTCGCGGTAGGCGAACGCTGGGGCGTACCAGCTGCGGCTCGACAGAAAGTGCCCGTGGTCGAGGAACGAGTCCCCGGCGCTGGCGTAGGTCCGGAACTTGCTCACCACCGGCGTCGGGGTCCCCTGGTCATACTCCAGGGAGCTCTTGTCGACGCAGCCGGTCTCGTACGGGCCGGTCGTGCTCTTGCACTTGATCCCGAAGTAGTTGTTGACCTTGGTCGACAGCGTCGAGCGGCCCCAGCCCGACTCCAGGATCGACTGCGCGACGGAGACCGAGGTCGGCACCCCGTACTGGGCAGTCTCCCGCTGGGCCAGCGGAACCGCGAACCTGATGTAGGCGCCGGTGTCAACAGCCGCTTCAGCGGTCGCGGCCGGCAGCACCCCCACAAGCAGCGCCACCACCAGAACGACCCGTGCCAGTCTTCCACCCATCACCGGTCCATTAGGCCGGAAATGATGCGAAATACCTAATCAAGGCGGCAACTGTCGAGTCAGTGTCGAGACTGCAGGCTACTCCTGGTCGTCCCGGGCCATCGCGAGCCTGCCGAGCAGGCCGTGCAGGAAGGCGGGCGACTCGTCGGTTGACAGCTCCCCGGCCAGGTCGACCGCCTCGGACACCACGACCGCCGTCTCGGTCGGCTGCCAGCCGAGCTCGTACACCGCCAGCCGGGCGATCACCCGGTCGACTCGTGGCATCCGCACCAGCGCCCAGCCCCGGTTCAGGTGCTCCTGGATCCGGCGGTCGATCTCGGCGGTGTGCTCGGCGACACCCCGGACCAGGGTGTCGGTGAGCTCCCGTACCGGCGGGTCGGCCTGCTCGGCCCGGGCTGCCAGCGTCGCCAGCGGGTCAGTGCCGCGCAGGTCCGACTCGAAGAGGATCTCGACCGCGTGCTGGCGGGCCTTGTGGCGGGCGGAGCCGCTGCGACGCTGGTCGGGATGCCGCGGGCTCTCGCTCACACCCGGCCGAGGTAGCTGCCGTCGCGGGTGTCGACCTTGACCCGCTCGCCGGTGGTGATGAACAGCGGAACCTGGATCTGCAGCCCGGTCTCGACGGTGGCCGGCTTGGTGCCGGCGCTGGAGCGGTCACCCTGCAGGCCGGGCTCGGTGTACGTGATCTCCAGCTCCACCGAGGTCGGCATCTGCACGAACAGCGGGTTGCCCTCGTGCAGGGCCACGGTGACCACGCCGTTCTCCAGCAGGTAGTTGACCGCGTCGCCCATCAGCTCCTTGCTCAGGGTGATCTGGCTGTAGTCCTCGGTGTCCATGAAGATGTACCCGTCACCGTCGTGGTAGAGGTACTGCATCTCGCGCCGGTCGACGGTGGCGGTGTCGACCTTGGTGTCGGAGTTGAAGGTCCGATCGACGATCTTGCCCGTGAGCACGTTCTTGATCTTGCTGCGGACCACGGCATTGCCCTTGCCGGGCTTGTGGTGCTGGAACCAGAGAACCTGCCACAGCTCGCCGTCGAGGTCGAGCACCATGCCGTTCTTGAGGTCGTTGGTCGAGGCCACGAAGTGTCCCTTCGGTCAGTCGCACGGGAGTGCCAGGTACGCACGGTCCCGGTGTTGTCGCCACGGTGGCAGCGCCTCACTCTACCGGTTCGCTCACTGCCCCCCGGAATCCAGCTGCAGCCGTCGGACGCTGTCGGCACCCGTACGGCAGGCACCGGCGCCTGGGCCCAGGCAGGCGTCTGCTCCGGGCCTGGCGGAAGCCCGGAGCAGATCAGCACTGGCCCTGACGGGCTCTCTTCCCTACCGCTCGTCGTCGACGACGACCACGTACAGCTGGCGGGGACCGTGGACCCCGTCGACCCGGGACAGCTCGATGTCACTGGTCGCCGAGCCACCCGAGATCCAGGTCAGCGGCTGCCGCTCCTGGACTGCGGGCTTCACCAGCTGGACGGCCTCGCCGACGTCGGAGACGACCTGGCTGGCCAGGATCACGCAGACGTGCCGGTCCGGGACCAGGGAGATCGCACGACGCCCCTGGTCGGGCATGTGGGTGAGGACGATAGTGCCGGTGTCGGCCACCCCGCAGGCCGATGCGGTGACCACGGCGTCGGCCGCGTCCAGCGCCGGCTTGGTCAGCTGCGGGTCGTCGACGGCCACCTTCAGGCCGGCCTTGGCGATGGCGTCGCGCCAGGCGCTGTCCAGGCCGGGAGGTACCACCACGGTCCCCTTCGCACCAGTCGCCTGCAGACCGGTCACCACCGCGGCGGCCACATCCTTCGGGGCCACCCGGACCACGGTCGCCTTGTAGTCCTCCACCTTCTCGACGAAGGTGCCGACCACGTCGTCCATGGCGATCCCGGTTCCGTACTCCCAGGTGATCGGGACGTCGCTGACCGGGTCCGGGTTGGTGATGTCGGCAGTGGCTCGCCGGATCCGGTCCAGGATCTCGGTGCGGGCATCGGTCGTCATGCCGTCAGTCCTCTCGGTTCTTGGCCCACCAGGAGCGGAAGGTCTCCCGGGGGACGTTGTCGACGTCGCGGTACTTGAGCCAGCGGTTCCCGACCGGGACCGGGACCGGGCCCAGGGTCTTGCCCTTCAGCACCTTGCCGGCGGTGCGGGAGCCCCACTGCACCTTCTCGAAGTGCTTGGCGCTGCCCATCACCCACGATGCGGCCTTCATCAGCGCGATCTCCGCGGCGACCTCGCGGTCGCGGTGGAAGCGCTCCGCCTTCTCCGCCTGGACCACCTTGTGGCGCAGGTGGATCAGGATCTCGATGAAGGGGATCTTCACCGGGCAGACCTCGGCGCAGGCGCCGCACAGCGAGCAGGCGTACGGCAGGGCCCGGTCGACCGGGCTGTCGACACCACGCAGCTGCGGGTTCAGCGCGGCCCCGATCGGGCCCGGGTAGACCGACCCGTACGCGTGCCCACCGGCCCGCTCGTACACCGGGCAGATGTTGATGCACGAGGCGCAGCGGATGCAGCGCAGCACCTCGCGGCCGACCTGGTCGGCCAGCACGTTGGTCCGCCCGTTGTCCAGGAAGATGACGTGCTGCTCCTGGGGGCCGTCGCCTGGGGTGACGCCGCTCCAGACCGAGTTGTACGGGTTCATCCGCTCGCCGGTCGCGGAGCGCGGCAGCAGCTTCAGGAAGACCTCAAGGTCGTCGACGCTCGGCAGCACCTTCTCGATGCCGACGATCGAGACCAGCGTGTCGGGCAGGGTCAGGCACATCCGGCCGTTGCCCTCGGACTCGACGATCACCAGCGAGCCGGTGTCAGCGAGCACGAAGTTGCCGCCCGAGACCGCCATCTCGGCCCGCAGGAACTTCTCGCGCAGGTGGAGGCGAGCGGCGTTGGCCAGCTCCGGCGGGTTCTCCGAGATGTCCTCGGGGGCTGGGCGGCCGTAGTGCTTCATCTCGCGCTTGAAGATCTCGCGAACCTCGGCCCGGTTGCGGTGGATCGCCGGCACCACGATGTGGGAGGGCCGGTCGTGGCCCAGCTGGACGATCAGCTCGGCCAGGTCGGTCTCCCAGGCCGCGATCCCCTGCTCCTCCAGGTACTCGTTGAGGTCGGTCTCCTGCGTGGTGATCGACTTGATCTTGACGACCTCGTCGACCTTCTTGGCCTTGGCGATGTCGGCGACGATCTTGTTGGCCTCGGCGGCGTCGCGGGCCCAGTGGACCTTGACCCCGTTCTTGGTGAGGTTCTCCTCGGCCTGCACCAGGTAGACGTCAAGGTGGCGCCCGACCCGGTCCTTGATGGCCTGGGCGGCGTCGCGCAGGTCCTCCCAGTCCGGGGACTCAGAGACCCGCAGGGCGCGCTTGTTGCGGATGGTGGTGGTGGCATTGCGCATGTTCTTGCGCTGCACCCCCAGCTCCAGCTCCTTCTTGACCGCCTTGGAGAACTTCGGCATCCCCAGGTAGGTGCCAGGGTGGTCGGGGGCCGGGGTCAGCCGTGCCACCCCGTGGTTGCCGGCGGTGATCCGGCGCAGCTCAGTTCCCATTGCTCAGTCCTCCTCGGTGCTGGCCAGGATCTCGGCGATGTGGATCGGCTTCACCCCGGCCCGCTGGCGGGACAGGACACCACCGATGTTCATCAGGCAGGAGTTGTCTCCTGCCACCACGTACTCGGCCCCGGTCTCCCGAACGTGGCGAGCCTTGTCCGCAGCCATGGCGGCGGACATGTCGTGGTTCTTGACGCAGAACGTTCCGCCGAAGCCGCAGCACTGCTCGGCGCTCGGCAGGTCGACCAGGGTCATCCCGCGGACCTTGCTCAGCAACCGGTACGGCCGCTCCCCCAGCTTGAGCAGCCGCGAGCCGTGGCACGACGGGTGGTAGGTCACCCGGTGCGGGAAGTAGGCGCCCACGTCCTCAACCCCGAGCACGTCGATCAGGAACTCCGGCAGGTCGTAGGTCCGCTCGCTGGTCTGGGCCACCTCACGCTGCAGCCCCGGGTCGCCGATGTGCTTGGCGAGCATCGGGTGCTGGTCGCGAACGGCGGCGGTGCAGGAGCCCGACGGGGCGACCACGTAGTCGTAGTCGCCGAAGGCCTTGACGTACTGCCTGACGGTCGGCACCGACTCGTCGAAGTAGCCCGTGTTCGTCGTGATCTGGGCGCAGCAGGTCTGCTCCCGCGGGAACCTGATGGTGCACCCCAGGCGCTCCAGCAGCGTGACCACTGCCTGCCCGGTGTGGGGGAACATCACGTCGTTGATGCACGTGATGAAGAGACCGACGGTCATACCCTTGCCGGGCAGACCGGCTGGGCCGGAACGACCCGGCGCCGGCGTGGTCATGGTCATAGTCAGGACACCTCCAGGATGAGTGCAGTGGACAGGCAGGCTGGTCACGGGATGGTCCAGCCCAGGACCGAGGTGGACATCAGGCCGGCCAGCACGCACATCGCGGCCAGCAGGATCAGCGAGTAGCCGAAGACCCGGCGCAGAATGACCGACTCCGAGCCGGCCAGGCCGATCGCGGTGGCGGCGATCGTGAGCGACTGGGGGGAGATCATCTTGCCCACGACACCACCGGAGGCACCCGAGCCGACCAGCAGGTACTGGGTGGAGTCAGTGTCCAGACCGGTGGTGATCTGCTGACCGACCGTCGCCTGCAGCTGCGAGAACAGGATGTTGGCCGAGGTGTCGGAACCGGTCACGTAGGTCCCGATCCAGCCCAGCACCGGGGCGAAGAAGGGGTACACCGCACCGGCGCCGGCGATGAACAGACCCAGGGCGAGGGTCTGGCCGGAGTCACCCATCACGTACGCCAGGGCCACCACCGAGCCGATGGTCAGCATGGAGAAGCGCATCTTCTTCACGTTGACCCACAGCTCGCCGAAGATCTTGGGCACCGACAGGCCGTAGATCAGGCCGACCGCGATCGCCACGATCGCCAGCAGGAAGCCCGGCTGCGACAGGAAGAGCCAGGTGTACGAGCGGTGCGCGGAGGCCAGAGCCGGCGCCCCCGGAGCGACGGCGGCGTTCAGCTCGCCCAGGCCGGGCCACGCCATCTTGATGTCGGCCTTCTTCAGCAGGTCCTTGATGACGGGGATCGAGGCGACCGAGAAGACCACGATCACCAGGATGTACGGCACCAGCGCCATCATGATCCGGGACCCGGTCAGGCCCTTGGTGTCGACCGCTCCGCTGGTGACCGGCTCCGTCTCGATCGACTCGTCCATCGGGATTCCGATCCGCCCGGCGGCCTCGGCGCCACCGGTCGGCTTCCAGACCCTCAGGAAGGCCAGGGCCAGGGCCACGGTCACGATCGCGGCGATGATCTCGGTGAGGTTGTAGATGCCGGTACCACCGACGATCACCTTGGTGACGCCGAAGACCACACCGACGAACAGACCGAAGGGCCAGCACTCCTTCACGCCCTTGCGGCCATCCATGATGGCCAGCATCAGGAAGGGGACTACCAGGCAGAGGGCGGCGCAGACCCGGGCGGTCACCGTGGCGACCGGGATCTCCGGCAGCCCAGCCGTCTTGGCGGCCTGCAGCACGGGCAGCCCGACCGCTCCGAAGGCGACGGGGACGGTGTTGGCGACCAGGGCGGTGATCGCGGCCCGGAGCTTGCCGAAGCCGACCGCGATCAGCATCGCGGCAGCGATGGCGACCGGGGCTCCGAAGCCGGCCAGGGCCTCCAGCAGCCCGCCGAAGCAGAAGGCGATCAGGATCCCCAGCACCCGGGGGTCGTCGCTGATCAGGAAGAAGGTCTTGCGCAGGTCGTCGAACCGGCCCGATACCACGGTCAGCTGGTACATCCAGATCGCTGCCAGCAGGATCCACACGATCGGGAAGATGCCGTACAGGAAGCCCTGGAGGCTGCTGGAGACCGCCATCAGGACAGGCATCTTGCAGGCCACGACCGCGACCCCGAGCGCGACAGCCCAGGAGACGAGCCCTGCCCAGTGCGCCTTCCAGCGCAGCCCACCGAGGGTGACCAGCATGGTCAGGATCGGCAGCGCTGCAACCAGCGCCGACAGGGCCTGGTTGCCCAGCGGATCAGTGCTGGGCGTGAATACTTCAAGGATCATCGACAACTCCGTCGTCCGCCAGAGGCCCCCGGCCGCTCCGAGAACCTCTCTAAAATGGTCCTACCAATGCGGCACCTTAAGGCAGGGTGGTCCACCCGTGTCAAGGGACTCGATATACGCAAGGAAAGGTGCGCGTAATCAGCCGCAGCGGAGGGCCCCCACAGACTCAGAATGGGGACGACCTCGGGACGGAGACCATGACCGCTGAACCATCTGTGACAAGGCCTGGCGATGACGCCTCGCCCGACCAGCGAGACAACCAGCACCGCGGCTTCGAGGTCGCGCTGGGCTACCTCGACGCCCAGATCCTGGCCGGCCGTCTGAGCAACGGGAGCCAGCTCCCGCCGGAGCGCGACCTGGCGCTCCAGCTCGGTGTGTCCCGAGGGGCGGTACGCGAGGCCATCCGGGCCCTGCAGGCCCAGGGCATCATCGTCACCCAGCTCGGCCGCGGCCACGGGACCCGGATCCAGAGCACCCCCAGCAGTGTTCTGGGCCGGATCCTGCGGCTCCAGCTCGCCCTCGACGGCCTCTCCTTCGCCGACCTCACCGAGACCCGTATCGCGCTCGAGGGGGCGGCTTGCGCCGCGGCCGCCCGGCACCGCCACCCTGAGGCCCTGTCCAGGGCCGCGGCACTGCTGGACCAGATGGCCGGGATCCACGACCGGGACCGCTTCAACAGCCTCGACACCGACTTCCACGTGACGCTGGCCGAGGCTGGCGGGAACCGGCTGACCAGGGAGCTGACCGCGGCTATCCGGCAGGTCCTGCAGGTCCCGATCCGAGCCGCCGAGGACGCCGTCGGAGACTGGCCGCGGCTGCGGCAGGTGCTGGTCACCGAGCACACCGGGATCTACCAGGCCATCCGCGCCGGCGATGAGGACCTGGCCGCACAGCGGGCCAAGAGCCATATCCGCAACGCCTACTCCATGCTCCAGGCTCGTCCCGACCTCCCCCTGGAGTAGGCCAGCTGCTGCCCAGCAGTGCCTAAGCCTCCCGCCACCAGCACCACCAGGCGCCGGCCAGCACGGCCACCAGCCACCAGGCCAGCGGTGCCGGGTGCTCGGCCCAGCGACCTGCGAGCAGGTTCTCGCCTGCCTCGTCCGGCAGCAGTCGCCGCAGCCCCGGACCGAGCCAGCGCAGCACCACGGGAGCCAGCCAGACCAGCCCCAGGAGCCCGCCCGCGCCGACGACCGCCGCCCGGGCCAGGTCGGCCAGCAGCCCGCCCAGCAGCCCGACTGCGACCAGGTAGGCCAGGCTCCAGCCGCGGCGGGCCAGCTCGCTGCCCGGCAGCCCCAGCACCGCGGCGGCCGCCCCCAGGGCGAGCGCCGAGACCAGAAGCAGCCAGATCAGGTACGTGACCCAGCGAGCCAGCATCCACCGGCCCCGCTGCGGGGCCGCCACTGCCGTAGTGCGCAACTGGCGGCCCTGGTGCTCGTGCCCGGCCAGGACCGCGCCCACGACGACCGGACCGGCCTGGGCAGTCCGCAGCGTCATCGTCAGCAGGTCGGCGCCACCTGGCTGCGGGTAGGACCGCTCCACGGCCCAGGCCAGGCCGGCTGCCAGCCCCACCGCCGCGGCCACCACCAGCCACACGACCGGCAGTGTGACCAGCTTGAGGGCTTCCGCCCGCAGCCACCTCATGCCGGTCTCCGGCTCTCCAGCACCGCCGCCACAACCCAGAGCAGGCCGATCCAGCCCAGGCCCACCAGGGTCGACACCCACCTGCTCGGCGCCTCGGGGAAACCACCCAGCAGGTTCATCGCTGAGGTGTCGGGCAGGTACCAGGCCCACCGCCCGAGCCTGGTCAGCAGGTAGCCCGGAGAGACCACGGTCGAGCTCGTCACCAGGTACACCAGCGGGACCAGGCCGTTGCGCAGCACCATCGTCACGACCAGACCCAGCAGACCGGTCAGCACGACATACCCGACGCCCCACGGCCCAGTACCCCACCCGACCGCCTCCGGCGCGTACGGCCCGAGGGCCTGGTGCGTGACCCGCAGGGAGCCGTACGTCGCCACCGATGCCACCGCGGTCAGCGCCCCGACGGCGACGACGGTCTTGGCGAGCTGGGTCTGCAGCCGGCTGGGGACCGCGAGCGCGGAGGTCACAGACTGCCGCCCGCCGCCGAGCTCCTCGGGCACCGAGCGGTACTCGGTACTGGCCATCAGCACCCCGACGGCTGCGGCTGCCGCTGCGGCCAGCAGCAGCTCGCTCAGGCCTGCCCCACTGACCTGCTCCCCCCGGGCCAGGTCGCGGCGCAGCGCTGAGGCGTTCAGCCATGACACCAGCGCCGGCACCACCATCGCGCACAGGGCCATCACCCAGGTCGAGCGGAGACTGGCCAGCTTGCTCACCTCCGCGGCCAGCGACCTCACCGAGGACCTGCCTCGGTCAGGGTGAAGAACGCAGCCTCGAGACTGTCGAAGCCCGCTGTCACCTGCTCCAGGCTCCCTGCCGCCCGGACCGTGCCGCCCGCGATCACCACCACGTCGTCCACGACCTCGGCCAGCTCCCCCATGACATGGCTCGACAGCAGGACCGTCCCGCCGGCCCGGGCCTGGCTGCGGACCAGGTCACGTACCCAGCAGATCCCACCCGGGTCCAGACCGTTGGTGGGCTCGTCGAGGACCAGCACCTCCGGCTCCCCCAGCAGGGCGGCGGCGATCCCCAGCCGCTGCGCCATCCCCAGCGAGAAGGTCCGCACCCGGCGCCGGGCATCCTCGGCCAGGCCCACCTGCTGCAGCACCTCGAAGACCCGCCGCCGCCCGATCCCGTTGCTGGCCGCGACCCAGCGCAGGTGGTCGACGGCCCGTCGGGCCGGGTGAGCCCCGGCCCCTCCCAGGCACGCCCCGACCTGGGTCAGCGGTCGGCGCAGGCTGCGGTAGTGGCGCCCCACGACGAGGGCGGAGCCCGACGTCGGCCGGTCGAGACCCAGCAGGATCCGCAGGCTGGAGGACTTTCCGGCCCCGTTCGGTCCGACGAAGCCGGTGACCCGCCCCGGCTCTGCAACGAAGCTGACCCGGTCCAGGATGGTGCGCTGCCCCCGGACCCGGGTGATGGTGTCGAAGGTGATCATGCCGCCAGCCTGCCCGCCGCGCCGCTGGCGGACATCGGCCCTGCGGCCTCGGCCCGAGAGCCGATCCCGGGTCAGCCCGGGCTTCCTAGAATCGCGGTGTGACTGCCTCACTCACCCGCTCCTGGCGCCCGTGGCTCTGGCTTGGGGTCAGCTTCACCGCCGCCGCTCTGGTGCCGATGGGGAGCAGCTCGGAGTCGAGCACCCTGCTGGTGTCGGCGCCGCTGGTGCTCGCCCTGGGCGCTCTGGCGGTCGGGCTGGCCCGCCGCGGTGGTCGGGACCGGGCCCGGTACGAGCAGGCCCTGGCGGCCGCCGCCGCCAGGGACGCGGTGCTGTCAGACCGGATCACGATTGCCCGCGAGCTGCACGACATCATCTCCCACGGTCTGGGGGCGGTGACCGTCCGTGCCAGCACCGGTCACCGGCTGGGGCAGCGGGATCCCGGCGCGGCGCTGGCAGCCCTGGCCGACGTGGTTGAGATCAGCCGTACCGCCACCGAGGAGCTGCGCCGGCTGCTGAGCGTCCTCTCAGACGGCTCCGCCCCGGCCCCCACCGCGCCTGCCCCGAGCCTCCAGGACCTTCCGGAGCTGGTCGAGCAGGCCCGTCGGCAGGGACTGCAGGTGGAGACCAGCGGGCTGGACAGCACGGTCTACCGCCCCGGGGTCGCTCTGACCGCGTACCACGTGGTGCGGGAGGCCCTAGCCAACACCACCCGGTATGCCGGCCCGACCCGGGTCGAGGTACGGCTGGAGCGCGCCGGCGACCTGCTCACGGTGCTGGTGGCTGATGCCGGCCCGGCCTCTGGCTGGGCCCCGCGGCCGGGTTCTGGGCACGGGCTGGCCCTGCTGGCCAGCCGGGTCCGCAGCCAGTCCGGTCGGCTTGACCACGGCCCTCAAGGCCTCGGCTACCGGACCTGTGCTCAGCTCTGGGACCCGGCTCCGCATGCCTGAGACCACTGTGGTCGTCGCCGACGACCAGCCGCTGCTGCGCCACAGCCTGCGGCTGATGCTCGACGCCGAGGCTGGGATCACCGTGGTGGCTGAGGCCGGTGACGGCTTCGAGGCGGTGGCGGCGGCCCGGCACCACCGCCCCGACCTGGTGCTGATGGATGTCCGGATGCCGCGCTGCGACGGGATCACCGCCACCCGGCAGATCGTCAGCGACCCTCAGCTGAGCCGGGTCCGGATCTGCGTGCTGACGATGTTCGAGCTCGACGACTACGTCTTCGGTGCCCTCAGCGCGGGGGCCTGCGGCTTCCTCCTCAAGGACGCCGAGCCGGAAGCCCTGATCGCTGCTGTCCAGACCATCGCCGCAGGTCAGCCGACGCTCTCCCCCGCCGTCTTGAGCCGGGTCATCAGCCGCGCGGTCGTGGGCCGGCCCACCGCACCGGGGCTGCTGTCCGCTCTCACCCCTCGAGAGGTGGAGGTGCTGCAGCTGGTCGGCCAGGGACTGACCAACGACGAGATCCGCCAGACCCTGTACATCAGCCCTGGCACTCTCAAGACCCACATCGCCCACCTGCTGGCCAAGCTCGGTGCCCGGGACCGGGTCCAGCTCGTGATCCACGCCTACCGCAGTGGTCTGGTGACCCCCTGAGCGCTCAGCGCTGCCAGACCCGGATGTAGTCGACCAGCATCGCTCCGGGGCGAGGAGTCTCGCCACGCAGCACCCCGCCCGAGAGCACCGGGTACATCGGCTGCTGCGGGATCCCGGGCCCGGTGTACTCGTAGGCCAGCTGCCCGTCGAAGAAGACCCGGACCAGATCCGGCTCCCACTGCAGGCAGTACGTGTGCCAGCTGTTCCCGACGCGGCTCGCGTACGCGGGGAAGTCCGCGATCTGCCCCCGGGGCCCTGGTGCCCAGTGCACGTTCAGGTGTGCCTGGAGGCCTCCCCCGGCCCAGGTCCACTCGGCGATGTCGATCTCCGGTGGCCAGGTGTCGATGGGGACCGGCAGCATCCAGACCGCGGGCGAGATCCCCGGCTCGCTCGGCACCCAGACCCGGAACTCGCACAGGCCGTGCTGAAACGAGAAGCCGGCCGCAGTAGTGGCGATCCCGGTTGTGTACGGGTAGCGCTCGCCGTCGACCTCACTCGGCGTGGCGTCCCAGCGGATCCGCAGCCGGCCGTCGCGGACCTCGGTGTAGGTCGGGTCAAACGACGAGGCGTCAAGGTCTGGGTTGAACGGTGCTCGGTAGGGGCTGTCCGGGGCGCCGCGCGCCCGGACCCACACCCTGGGGCTCAGGTCGTGCTGAAACTCCTCGTTCCAGACCAGCCGCCAGCCCTCATTCACAATCTGGGCTGGGCTCGGACGCGGGTCAACGAACGACGAGCCGACCGCCAGAGCCGCCGCCGCTCCAAGGCCGCCAACCACCAGGGCCCGGCGCCTCACCGGGGTCGTCGCACGACGGCCGACTGCCGAGCGGCCTCCATCTTGTGGCGCAGTGACCACGTCCACAGGGCACACGGCGCTGAGACCCGGGCCAGCTGCCGGAACCCCGCCGGCAGACGCCACTGCTTGTCACCAGCAACGCGCAGCATGAACTCCTGCTGCTCGGCGTACTGCCGGTCGGAAAACGAGCTGGTCACCGACACCGAGCTCACCCGGTACGCGGCCAGGCACTCGCTCTGCCCGTACAGGTCACCGCGGGTCAGCAGCCGCAGCCACATGTCAAGGTCCATCGGGTAGACCAGCGAGCCGTCCCAGCCCCCGAGGTCGTGGTAGTCCTGGGCCCGGAACATCACCCCGGCTGACTCGCCGATCGGGTTGATCCCCAGCAGCGCTGCAAGCCGGGCGACGTCACGGCCCGGGTGACGCCCCAGCAGGAACCGCAGCCCCTTGCCCTGCGCCAGCGGACGCCCCTGCGCGTCGACGACGTCGCGGCGCGAGGCCACCAGCGAGATGCCCGGACTGGCATCCAGAACCTCCGCCTGGCTGCGCAGGCAGTTCTGGGAGACCAAGTCGTCGGCGCAGACCACCTTCAGGTACCGGCCCTGGGCCAGCTCACAGACCCGGCGCCAGTTGTCCGGCAGCGACAGCAGACGGTCGTTGCGGACCACCCGCACCCGCGGATCGTCCAGGTCCGCCAGAATCACTGGCGTCCCGTCGGTCGACGCATTGTCAAGCACGACGACTTCGTAGTCGTCATAGTCCTGGTCCAGCACGGACGCCAAGGTGGCTCGCAAGTATCGAGCCCCGTTGTACACAGGCACACACACGGACACAGCAGGCACTGCTGAAAGCCCCCTCCCCCGAGTAGCCCCCTCGCCGACTCTACTACAGGCCGCGGCACCACTATCCTGTGGGAGACGGTGCGATCGACCCGACGTGCCCACACCTGAGGAGAAGAATCGGCGGATGCGATTGCTCGCGATCGACGACGCCCTCGACATCGGGGGCGCCGAACATGTCCTGCTCCGACTGGCCCAGCCCCTTGCCGACCGGGGCATTGAGGTCGTCCTGGCGACCCACCCGAAGGCGGCCGTGGCGACGGCCTGGCGTGACGGCGGCTGGCAGGCTGTGCCAACCGCGATGCCGTACGACCGCGCGATCCGGGGAAGCGACGGTCGGGTGAGCCCGCTGCGGGTCCTCAACAGTGCCCGGCTGACCGCTGGGCAGATGGTGAGGGTGGCCCGGCTGGCTCACCACGTCAAGGCTGACGTCATCCTCGCCAACAGCCACTGGACCCACCTTGATGTGGCCACGGCCAGCCGAGCCACCGGCATCCCCGGCGTCCTGTACGTCCACGACCTGCCACTTCCGGGAATCGGCGAGCGCCTGCGGACCCTGGCCTCTGTCCTGGCCACCACGACCATCGCGGTCGGCCCCGACGCCGCGGCCGGGCTGCACCGGGCCGTGGTGATCCCCAACGGCGTGGACGGCTCCCAGTTCTACCCCGGACCAGCCGACCCGCAGCTGCGCGCCGAGCTCGGCGCCGGGCCCGACGACGTCCTCGTGGTCCTGGTCTGCCGCCCCGACCCGGTCAAGCAGGCCGACCAGGCCTTCGCGGCCCTCAGCCGGCTGCCCGAGGTCAAGGTGGCCGTGCTCGGCGACTGGGACTCTCCCCAGGGCAGCAGCCTGCGGGCCGAGGCCGAGCGGCTGCTGGCAGACCGGGTTGGGTTCCCGGGGCACCGCAGCGACCTCGGGGCCTGCCTGCGGGCAGCAGACCTGCTGGTTCACACCTCGCGCAGTGAGGGCTTCGGGCTGGCGCCCGCCGAGGCACTCAGCTGCGGGCTCCCGGTCGTCGCGTACCAGGCGTCCGGGATCGACCCCGTACTCGGCCACGGCGGTGGCCTCATGGTCCCGAGCCAGGACATTGACGCCCTCACCGAGGCGCTCCGGTCACTGGTGGCGTCTCCCCGCCGGCGGCGCGCCCTGAGCGCGGACGGGGTCCGAGTGGCGCAGCGCTGGACCTTGGACGAGCAGGCCGACCGGGTCGCAGTGACCCTGCGGCGGGCCAGGAATCGTTCGTGACCGCTCGCACTTTCCGGCTCAGCCTGGCGGCCCTGGTCTCGGCGGTCGCTGCACTGCTGGCGCTGACCGTCATCCCGTCCCCGGCGGCTGGCCTCGTGCTGCTGCTGGCTGTGCTGGTCGGTCCCGGCAGCGCGGCCGTGGCCTGGCTGCCGCGGGTTCCCACGTCGCTGGCCGCGGCCCTGGTGCCATCGGTGGGGATGTCCGCTGCCTGCGGGGGGGCGGCGCTGGCGATCCAGACCCGGTTCTGGCACCCGGTCGCCACCACCTGGGTGCTGACCGGGGTGCTTCTGGCGGTCTCGATGATCGCAACGCTGGTCAGCTTCCCCACCTGGCGCAGGGCGACCCGCTGGACGCCGCCACGCCCGAGCGCCTGGGTGTCGCTTCTCGTGAGTCTGGTGGCGCTGGCGACCTGGGGGGTCGGGCAGGCACTCACCAGCCGCGAACCGGTCGGTGACTACGGGCTGCTCGTCGCCCAGCCAGCGGTGGGGGTGGCCCTCGCCATGGCGGTGGTGAGCTTTTTCCTGGCGGCCGTGCGCAGTGACCCAGTCGCCATGGCGGTGGCCCTGTCGGCCACGATCATCATCTTCCGGGTCACCCCGATCCTGGCCTGCCCGTCGGCAACTCCGTTCTACTCGTACTCCCACCTCGGTGTCGTCGACCTGATGATGAAGACCGGCCGCGTCCACACCGATCTCGACATCTACTCCTACTGGCCAGGGTTCTTCGCCTCCATGGCCTGGCTGGAGACCCTGCAGGTGGTCCCCGCCGAGACCGTCGCTCGCTGGTTCCCCCTGGGGTTCCACCTGCTGCAGGCACTGGTCGTGCTGGCCCTGGCCCGGGGCTTCGGCCTACCTCCCCGAGGCGCGGCGATGGCCGCCTTCATCGCCGAGATCGCGAACTGGGTCGGCCAGGACTACTACTCGCCACAGGCGATTGCCCTCGTCGTCAGCCTGGCGGTGATCGCCACCCTGCTGACCACCGGTCTGGGCTGGCAGGCGTGGGTGGCTCTGCCGCTCTACGCCGCCGTTGTCCCCACCCACCAGCTGACACCCGTGTGGGCCCTGGTCGCCGTCTGGGGGGTGATCCTGCTGCGCAACCGTCGGCTGTGGCCGATGGCGGTCATCATGGCAGGGCTGGTCGGCACCTACATCGCGCTCCGGCTGGACATCGTGGCCCCGTACGGGCTGCTGTCGGCGCCGTCACTCACCAACGCCAACTCCAACATCGCCACCGTCGGGGTGGCTGGTCGGCAGTTCGCCCAGACGGTCGTCAGGGTGACCGCGGTGGTGCTCTGGGGGGCGGCACTGTTCGTCCTGGTGCGCCGGGTAGTCCGCCGCCAGCCAGTGCTGCTGCGCGGCTTTCTGGCCTTCTCCTCGTTCGCGATCCTCGCTGGCCAGAACTACGGCGGAGAGGCGATCTTCCGGGTCTTTCTCTACTCGATCGCCGGGGCTGCGGTGATCATGGCCGACGAGGTAGAGGACGCTCTCAACCCGGTCCGCCACGGCGCCGGCCCCAGAGCCCGGATCGTCCGCATCGAGCGGCTGCTGGTGCTGCCGCTGCTGCTCTCGTACACCCTGCTGGGGGCTCAGGCGGCCATGGGCACCTGGACCGTGCAGCAGGTTGCCCCGTCTGAGGTGCGAGGCGCCGCAGCGGTCCTGACCCAGCTGCACCCGCCGTCGGTCGTGCTCTCCGCTGCTCCCGGGGCGCCAACTCGTTCGGTCGCCGAGTACGGGGAGTTTGCCCGCAACCCGAACCAGCACTTCGACGCCACCTTGATCGGGACCCCCGGCTTCGAGAAGATGACCTTCTCCGAGCCGCAGGACCTCGATCAGCTGAAAGACTTCCTGGGACCGCAGAGAAACCCGCTCTACCTGGTCTTCACCCCGGCGATGCGGAACTACGCCCGCTTCTACGGGCTCATGAAGCCTGAGGACTACGACCGGTTCACCGACCTGGTCCGCGCCAGTCCCGACTTCGAGCTGCAGCCCGGCTTCCCGGAGGGGGTCCTGGTCTACCTGTGGCTGGGAGCGCCGACGGAGGAGTAGACCGCGGACTCGGTGGTGCAGGACAGAGCAGGCGTGACTTGCAGAACAGGAGGCGACAGGTGCCAGACCAGCTCGTGCTGACCAGGCCGATGCCCAGCAGCGGACCGGTGACGTGGCCCGGAGCGTGCTGGGTGGGGCACGTCGACAGTGCTGACCTGCCCCGGGCCGGACAGGTGCTCCTGGACGGCTGGGAGGGCGAGTCCAGTGCCCGGCTGCTGGTCCGCCACGCCGGGCGGGTCCGCGGCTTTGTCACCCTGCCGGTGCAGAACGGGCGCCTGAACGCCCCCGACCTGGCCGCGGCGGCCGACCAGCTCGGGGCGGGAGACCCTCTTCCCCCGGCAGCGAGCCAGCCGCTGGTGACGGTGGTGCTGTGCACCAAGGACCGGCCCCAGATGCTGGCCGCCGCCCTGGCCTCGCTGCTGGCCCTGGACTACCCCCGCTGGGAGCTGGTCGTGGTCGACAACGCCCCCAGCGACGACGCCACCGAGCGCTACCTGGCCAGCGTCGACGATCCTCGGGTCCGCCGGGTTCTGGAAGCGGTGCCGGGACTGGCCCGGGCCCGCAACACCGGTGTCCTGGCGGCCCGTGGCGAGATCGTGGCCTTCACCGACGACGATGTGCTGGTCGACCCGGACTGGCTGACCCGGCTAGTGGCTGCCTTCGAGCTGGCGCCGGCGGTCGGGTGTGTCAGCGGGCTGGTGCCGTCCGGGGAGCTGCGGACCCCGACCCAGGCCTTCTTCGACCAGCGGGTGACCTGGTCTGACGCGGTTGGCCGGCAGGTCTTCAGCCTGGCCGACCCCCCGGCCGGGACGCCGCTGTTCCCGTTCCAGGTCGGCGAGTACGGCACCGGCGCCAACTTCGCGCTGCGCCGGGCGACCATCTTCCAGCTCGGTGGCTTCGACGAGGCGCTCGGAGTCGGTACCCCGACCGGCGGTGGTGAGGACCTGGACATGTTCGTCCGGGTCATCCTGGCCGGGTGGGCGCTGGTGGTGGAGCCCTCGGCCCTGGTCTGGCACCGGCACCGCGACGACCAGCAGGCCCTCACGCAGCAGGCTCGCGGCTACGGGCGGGGCCTGGGGGCCTGGCTGACCAAGATCGCCACCACGCCGGCCACCGCCGCCCTGGCGGCCCGGCGGGCCGCGGTAGGGCTACGCCGGCTGGCCGCCGTACGCCGGGGCTCGGTCAGTGCCCGCTCGGCGAGTCTTGACCACGGTCTGCCACCCGCGTACGTCGCAGAGCTGGGGCGTCTGGAGACCCGCGCTGTCCTGCAGGGCCCGGCCGCGTACTGGCGCAGCCGCCGGTCCGGCAACCGTCGCAGTCCGCTGTCGGCTGTGACGAGTCCGCGATGAGCGAGGCTGAGGAGCGCGGCCGCAGCGGGGACCTCTTCGGGCGGGGAATGATCTACGTCCTCGTCTGGTCAATGCAGATGGTCGTCGCGACCGTGGTCTCGCCGATCCTGACCCGGGTCCTGCCGCAGGACCAGTTCGGCGGTCTGGCTGCGGCGATCGCGCTCTACCAGCTGCTGATCACGGTCGCCTTGTTCGGGCTGGACAGTGCGGTCGAGATGCAGCGGGTCGAGGACGCCGACCCTTCTCGGGCCCGCGGCCTGGTGGCTGCCGGGATGGTGCTGACCTTCCTGGTGGTGGGTCTGTGCGCCATCACCTCACCGCTGTGGTCGCCGGCCCTCGGCTTTCCCAGCACCGACGAGCTGGTCCTGGTGGCGCTGCTGTGGACTGCTCCCGGCGGGGCGGCCCTGCTGACCCTGGCAATGCTGCAGGCCGAGGACCGCCTGGCCCGCTTCGCGACGGTCTCCCTGATCAACACCGTCGGCAGCCAGCTGCTCGGAATCGGCCTGCTGCTGGTGGTGGAGCGTACCGCCGTCGTCTACGCCCTGGGCGGGGTGATCGGCAACACGCTGGCTCTCCTGCTGGGCATAGTCTGGACCCGGCCCCGCCCCGGCGGGCTCACCGACCGGGCCACGATTGAGGCCGGGCTGCGGCTGGGGGTACCCCTCATGCTGGCCGGTGTAGCGCAGTTTGTTCTCTCTGCCGGGGACCGGTTTGTGGTGCAGCGAGTCCTCGGCCCGGAGCAGGTGGCCCGCTACCAGGTCGCCTACACCGTCGGGAACGTGCTGTCACTGATGCTCGCCTTCACCACCCGGGCCTGGCTGCCGCGGCTCAAGTCGATTGTCTCGTCCGAGGAGCGCTGGCGGGTCATTGCCGACTCCCGCGACGGGGTGTTCTGGCTGGTGGGCTGGGCCCTGATCGGAATCACGGTCTCGGCCCCGGTGCTGCTGCGAGTCTTCGCGCCGGCCTCATACGGTCCCGAGACCCTGGTCGCTGTGGTCTTCGTGGTCGGTCTGGCGGCGCTGCCCGTAGCGGCCAGCGGCGCCACCTCCCAGGTGCTGGTGACCACCCGCCGCTCCCGCCCGATCGCGATCGGGGCCGCTGTGGCAGCGGTCGTGAAGATGGTGGCGACGGTCGCCCTGATCGGACGGTTCGGGCTGGTGGGTGCTGCCGCCGCCACCACGGTGGCGATTGCTGCCCAGGCCTGGGTGCAGCGGCTCGCGGTCCACCGCACGCTCGGCTTCCACCGCTCCTCACTGACCTCGCTCGGCTTCGTAGCCCTCGCCTGCGCGGTCTCGGCCGCGTCCCTGCTGGTGCCGCAGCACGGCGGGTGGCTTGTGGGCCGGTTCGCCTTCTCGGCCCTGTGCCTCCTGCCGTTCTTCCTGGCGATGCGAGGACTGCAGCGCGGGACTGGGCCGCTGCCCTTCCTGAGCCATCCCTGAGCACCGGGATCGTGCCGGCGGTGACCCTGCTCACCTTCGTGGCCCTGAGGAGCGCTGCCCAGCTCCGGTGACGGGCCAGCACGACAGGCTCCGAGGCTGCCGCGACCGTACCTCTGTCTAACGTGCCGCCTCGCGGCTGGCTCGTTCGGGCTGCACCGACCGCCCGACCCCTGGGTGCTCACTGACGGCTGGACTCGTCCTCGTTCGGCTCGGGCTGGTCATGGTGCCACCGGTCGCCGACCACTGACGCGGCCGAGCGGGCCCACCCGCGTCCAGCGGACCGGGCCTCGTCCTCCGTCCTGCGTGAGTGAGCCGAAGCCCTAGTGGTGCCGGTCCCGGCGTGGCCAGAGTCGACAAGGCCCGGCGTACCTTGAGCCGACGGGGTTCTCCTCCGCCAGGCCCCAGGCAGTGGCCGGGCCTTGATCGTGTGGTTGTCCTCTGCTGCCGGCGCTGACCGGCTCCTCAGACCTGTGCTCAGGCCTCCTGCCAGACGCGCACGTAGTCGACCAGCATGTGGTTAGCGCCCGGGTTGTACCCGCGCAGGACCCCGGTCGACAGCACGATGTACATGTCCTGCTGGGGGATCCCGTCGCCGGTGTAAGTGTATGCCACCTTGCCGTCGAGCATGAACTCGAGCCGGTCCGGGGCCCAGCGGACACCGTACGTGTGCCACTGCCCACCGACGTTCGGGGCGTACGGCGGGAAGCCCGGGATGTCCTTCTTCTGCCCGTCACGCAGGTAGTGCACGTTGCCGTGGCCGGTCACGGTGTTGTTGTTGTAGTCGAACTCTGCGATGTCGATCTCCGGCGGCCAGGCCGAGTCCACCGGGTACGGCAGCAGCCAGAAGCAGGGCCACAGGCCCGGACCGTCGCTCGGGAGCCAGATCCTGGCCTCGACGATCCCGTACTTGAAGTGGTACCCGTTCGCCGTGGTGGCCACCGCGGCCGTGTACGGGAAGTGGTGCCCGCCGTCGGTCACCGGGTCGGGGGCCCAGCGCAGCCTCAGGTTGCCGTTCTCGACGGTGGTGTAGGACTCCTTGTAGGCGTAGGCGTCATAGCTCACTGAGTAGGGGGCGGCATAGGTGCCGTCCCCGGCCCCGCGCAGCTTGGCCCAGACCTCGGGGTTGAGGTCGGCGTTGAAGTCCTCGAAGAAGGCCACCTTCCAGTTGCCGGGCAGCGGGGCTCCCGCCTCACTGGTGCGGGCCTCGGTGGTGCTTCGGCTCTGCCTGCTCGGGCTGTCCCCGGCGGCAGCGACCGTGCCCGCCGGGCTGGTGCCGGGGGCGGCCTGAGCCGTGCCGGCCTGAGCCGTAGCGGCCTGAGTAGCGGCGGCCTGAGCCGTGGCGGCGGTCTGCCGAGCCGTGGCAGACCGAGAGCGCGACCTGGTGGCCGACGCCGAGGCCGACCGAGACAGGGAGCCACTGGCCTCCACGGTCACGGCCTCCAGCTGCGCCTCCGGCAGCTCGGTCGGCGAAGGCAGCCAGGAAGAGGCAGCCGGATCGATTGTTCGGGGGGCGGGAACACCAATCCCCGCCTCATGGCCGGTCGGTAGAACGAGTCCGACCGCCGTGGCCATGGCAACGCCCAGCAGCCCTAGCTTGAGTGGTCTCACGTGCAGCCCTTCCGGTTTGCGGGTCAACGACTGCAGTTACCTTAACGTGTCCTGAGCATCCTCAGGAAGTCAGACACTCCGTGGCCCGCCGGACTATCTACTGCCAGACTCGCACGTAGTCGACGAGCATGTGGCCGGGACCCGGCTGGGCGCCCCGCTGCACGCCACCTGAGAAGAGGATGTACATCGGCCGCTGCGGAATCCCTGGGCCGGTGTAGCGGTAGGCCACCTTTCCGTCCAGCAGCATGGTCATGCTGTTGGGCCGCCAGTCGAGCGTGTAGGTGTGCCAGGACCCCCCCAGGTCCTTTCCATAGGTAGGAAACCCGGGGATCTGACCGAGCTCGGAGCCCTGGCGGTAGTGGATGTTGAAGTGCGCGTCCACCCGCCCCTGGCTGGTAGTCGAGAACTCGGCGATGTCCACCTCGGGAGGCCAGGTGGAGTCGACCGGAGTCGGAAGGAGCCAGAAGGCCGGCGTGATCCCCGCTGCCCGGGGCAGCCAGATTCGGGCCTCAATCACGCCGTGCTGAAAGCTGAACCCGGTCGCGGTGGTCGCCACGCCGGCGGTGTAGGGGAACCGGACCCCGCCGTCGGTGATCGGCTCGGGGGCCCAGCGCACGCGCAGCGAGCCGTTCTCGACGCTCGTGTACCCGGGATCGAAGGCCGAGCCGTCAATGTCGACGTTGTACGGCCAGCGGTAGCCCTCCCCCAGCCCTCGCAGCTTCATCCAGACTGCGGGGTCCAGGCTGGACCCGTTGAACTCGTCCGCGTACACCAGTCGCCAGCTCCCGGCCACCGGCGGGACCGGTTCAGCCGGCTGCTGCTCGACCACCGGCAAGGGCTGCTGGTCGACTAGCTCCTTCCCGGCCCGCAGACCAGCACCGGAGGTGACAAAGGGCTGCGGCGCCGAGGAGGCAGCAGCCGCCTGAGGACCCGGCTCGGGAGCGTTCGTGCTGGAGTCGCCGCGCACCGGCCCGGAGGCCGTGGTGGCCGGGCTGGTGGGGGTCCCGGCCCCCGTCGGGGCCGGGCTCGCCGCAGCAGCGGAAGAGCCGGCCGCACTCGTCGTCACCGGCTCGACGGTACCGGTGCTGACTGCTGGGCGCCCCTGACCGGCCCGGTTGGCTACCTCCTCGACGCTGCGGGCAGCCGTGCCCTGCGGGTACGCCACGGCGGTGGCGGCAGGAGTGGCCAGCGGTACTGAGCTGACCGACGACGCCGGAGAGGCGACACCGACCAGGCCAGCCACGACAGCCGGGGCCAGAACCAGGGCGCGCCAGGGCGCGCGACAGCACTTCAGCATGATGGTCTCTTCCCAGGGGATCTCGCTGCCCGAGTGCGGCAGCCGAGTGGACGAGTGGTCTTCCTTCGACGCCTTCACGGTAGGCATCAGCCGTGGTCAGAGCAGGTTTTATGAGGGATAAGAAACCTCTCACCGGCTGCTCGTGGCTGGCCTTGGCGCAGCCGCTCCCGCCCTGGCGCAACGAGCCCTGCGGGAGCTCTGAGAGCCCCGTGCTGGCCGACCAGACGGCGGTCACGGCCGTCGAAAGCCGGCTGGCGCTTCATCGCTGTGCAGCCGCTGGGCTGCTCACGCAGCCACGACCGGACCTCATCTGGACGCTGGCAGGTGGAACGCCCTCACCGCTGGCCAACCGGCGCGACAGCCGGTGGTCGGCGAGCGCTCCAGCCCGCTGCCGTGACCCGCCTACAGCTCCTGAATCGCCTGGTAGGCCCGTTCCAGAGCCGGCTCCGGCGGAGCGCTGACCACCACCGGGCGGCCCAGCCCCTCCAAGAGGACGAACCGCAGCTCGTTCCCGCGGGCCTTCTTGTCGACCGCCATCGCCTGGCGCAGCTCGGTGAACGAAGCGCCGCCGTAGCCGGTGGGAAGCCCGACCCCTCGCAGCAGGTCGCGGTGCTGGGTCACCACCGCGGCGTCAAGCAGACCCAGCCCTTGGGCCAGCTCGGCCGCGAAGACCATCCCGATGCTGACCGCCTCCCCGTGCCGCAGCCGGAACCCCTCGACCTTCTCGATCGCGTGACCCAGGGTGTGGCCGTAGTTCAGCGCCTCCCGCCCGACGTCACGGCCCGCCCCGGTCCGCTCCCGCAGGTCTGCGGCCACGATCGCGGCCTTGGTGCAGACCGCCCGGCGGACCAGCACCACCAGCAGGTCAGAGCCGACATCCAGGGCCTGGGCCGGGTCCTGCCCTACCAGCCGAGTGATCTCCGGGTCGGCGACCAGACCAGCCTTGACCACCTCTGCCATCCCGGAGGCCACCTCCGCCGCAGGCAGCCCGCGCAGCAGGTCGAGGTCGCACAGCACCTGCTCAGGCTCGTAGAAGGCCCCGGCCAGGTTCTTGCCGGCCGCTAGGTTGATCCCGGTCTTCCCGCCGACCGCGGCGTCCACCATGGCGAGCAGGGTGGTCGGCAGGCTGAGGTAGGCGACCCCGCGCAGCAGGGTCGCCGCCACAAAACCCGCCAGGTCGGTGGTCGACCCGCCGCCAAAGCCGACCACGATGTCGTCGCGGGTCAGCTGGGCGGCTGCCAGCTGCTCCCAGCACTCCGCCAGGACCTGGGCGGTCTTGGCGGCCTCCCCGTCGGGCACCTCAACCTGCACGACCTCCGGCAGCCTGGCCGCCAGCTCAAGGGCCGGGTTGCGCATCGCCGCTGGGTGGATCAGGGCCACCCGGCGGCCCCCCACCAGATCTGGCAGACGGTGCCGGGCCCCGCGCTCGACATGCACCAGGTACGGGTGCTGCGTCCTCACCGGGACCGTGCTCACTGCTGCTCCTGACCGGCTGAAGGGCCCGCTGGGGCCGCTAGCAGCGTCAGGACCTCGGTGGTGATCTCCTCCACCGAGCGCCGGTCGACCGCGACCACGTGGTCGCTGACGGCCAGGTACCAGGCTCGCCGCTGCTCCAGCTGTGCGTCGAGGCGGCGGCGCACCTCGGCCAGCAGCGCCGGCCCAAGGACCGCCATCCCCAGCCGGCGGGTGGCGACCGCCACACTGACATCCAGCCACACCACCGGCGCCGGGCTGGTGTGCAGCGCGTCCCGTACGGCTGGCGACAGCACCGCACCGCTGCTGAGAGCCAGCACCCCGTCGGCCCCCAGCGCCTCGAGCGCAGTCTGCTCCTCCAGCTGGTGCAGCCCGGCCTCGCCGCGGTCGACGAGAATCTCCCGCGGCAGCCGCCCAGTGCGCTGCTCGATCAGCGCGTCACAGTCGAGGAACGCCTGTCCCAGCCGCACGGCCAGCCGCTGCCCGACGGTACTCGTGCCCGAGGCCGTGATCCCGACCAGGACCAGGCTCGCCATCAGCCGTGGACCCGCAGCCCGCGCTCGCTCAGCCGCTGCTGGTAGCGCTGCAGGGCATGGCGGACCTCGTCGACCGTGTCCCCGCCGAACTTCTCCAGCACCGCGTCGGCCAGAACCAGCGCCACCATCGCCTCGGCCACCACACCGGCGGCTGGGACCGCGCAGACATCGGAGCGCTGGTGGTGGGCCGTCGCCGCCTCTCCGGTCGCGACGTCGATCGTGCGCAGCGCGCGAGGCACGGTGGCGATCGGCTTCATCGCGGCCCGGACCCTCAGCAGCTCCCCGGTGCTGATCCCGCCCTCGGTGCCGCCGGCTCGCTGGCTGACCCGCTGGATCCCGTCCGGCCCGGTCACGATCTGGTCGTGGGCCTGGGAGCCGCGTACCTGGGCGAGGGCGAAGCCGTCGCCCAGCTCCACGCCCTTGATGGCCTGAATCCCCATCAGCGCCCCAGCCAGCCGGGAGTCGAGGCGGCGGTCTCCCAGGGTGTGCGAGCCGAGCCCGGGTGGCACGCCCCAGGCCACCACCTCGACCACCCCGCCCAGGGTGTCGCCCTCCTTCTGGGCCGCTGCCACCTCCTCCTGCATGGCCTGGCTGGCCTGCGGGTCAAGGCAGCGGACCGGGTCGGTGTCGACCTGGTCGAGCTGCTCAGGAGTCGGCCAGTGCCCCGCCGGAGCCTGCACTGCCCCGAGGGCCACCACGTGGCTGAGGACCCGGATCTGGCAGGCCTGCTCCAGCAGCTGCATCGCCACCGCCCCGAGCGCCACCCGGGCGGCCGTCTCCCGGGCCGAGGCCCGCTCCAGCACCGGGCGAGCCTCGTCCCAGTCGTACTTCTGCATCCCGGCAAGGTCGGCGTGCCCAGGACGAGGCCGGGTCAGGGGCTCATGACGGGCCAGGCCAGCCAGCAGCTCGACGTCGACCGGGTCAGCGGCCATCACCTGCTCCCACTTCGGCCACTCGGTGTTGGCGATCTGGATCGCGACCGGCGAGCCCAGAGTCTGGCCGTGCCGGACCCCGCCCAGGATGGTCACGTGGTCCTGCTCAAACCGCATCCGGGCCCCGCGCCCAGCCCCCAGCCGGCGCCGAGCCAGCTGGCGGTCGATGTCGGCTGTGGTGACCTGGATGTGGGCCGGCAGGCCGTCGATGGTGGCGACAAGGGCTGGCCCGTGCGACTCCCCGGCGGTCAGGTATCGGAGCATGGCAGGCAGTCTGTCACCTCGGGTCGGCGCTCCCCGAGCCGTCCGGCTGATGGCGCCGGGCCTGCTCGTCGCGGGCCGCCTCCAGCAGCAGGTCGGCTGGCACGGTCCGGCCGGTGAACAGCTCCACCTGCCCGACCGCCTGGTGGACCAGCAGGTCCAGCCCGCTCACCACGCGCAGCCCCCGCCGCGCGGCATCCGCGGCCAGCGGGGTCGGCCACGGGTCGTACACAGCGTCGAAGACCGTGTCAGCGGTGAGGGCCGGGGCCAGCCGGCCAGACGTCTCGGCCGGGACCGTCGACACCACCAGGTCCGCCGCCGACGGGGTGGCGCCGAGGTCGAGGTGGGTCACCTCGATCCCGAGCGGCTCCCCCAGCCCGGCCAGGTCGCGGGTCTTGTCCGGGTTCCGGGCCAGGACGGTCGCCCGGGTCACACCCAGCTCGGACAGGGCGAGCAGGATCGAGCGGGCCGTGGCCCCGTTCCCGACCAGGACCGCGCTGGAGACGTCCTGCGCACCCGCGGCCCGCAGCGCCGACACCAGCCCGGGAACATCGGTGTTGTAGACCCGGGTCGTGGAGACGTCGCCCGGGTGACCGTCGAAGACCACGGTGTTGCCCACGCCTAGGGTCTGCACTACTGAGTCGGCCGTCCCCAGCGCGACCACCGCGTGCTTCAGCGGCATCGTGCACGACAGGCCCCGCCAGGAGCGGTCCAGCCCGGCCACGAAACCCGCCAGCTCCTCGGCCTCGACCAGGTGGCGCTGGTACTCCCAGTCCAGGCCCAGCCAGGCGTACGCGGCCTGGTGGATGGCCGGGGACAGCGAGTGAGCGATCGGGGAGCCCAGGACCGCGCAGCGCCTCACGAGGTGCACTTTCCCGGGTTGGCCTTGCACCACGCACGGTACTCGTTCGTGTTCGCCTTGTGCTCTTCCTCGGTGATACCGAACTTGGTCTCACCGGTGTCGAGGTTCACCGACACCCAGTACAGCCAGTCGCCGTCGGCCGGGTTGAGCGCCGCCTCGATCGACTTCCGTCCCGGGTTGCTGATCGGGGTCGGGGGCAGCCCCTTGTACTTGTACAGGTTGTACGGGCTGGTGTTGCGGGCGGTCTCGCCGTCGGGCAGGTTGGCGTGGCCGGCCCGGTTCAGCGAGTAGTTGATGGTGGTGTCCACCTGCAGGGGCATGTCCTTGACGAAGAGCCGGTTGTAGATCGCCCGGGCCACCTTCGGGCGGTCCTCGTCGCGACGGACCTCAGCCTCAATGATGCTGGCGATCTTGATGATGTCGTACTCGCTGAGCTTGCCGCCCTCGACACCGGCGGCCCGGTTGGCGATGTCCATCTCCTTCGACACCTGGGCGTACTGGGTGGTCATCTGCTTGAGCATCACCCCCGCGTCGGCCTTCTCCGGGATCTCGTACGTGGACGGGAAGAGAAAGCCCTCGGGGTTGTTGTTCGCGAAGGGTGGCAGCCCGAGCGACCCCGGTGACTGCAGCTGGGCCAGGTAGTCCTCCTTGGGGATCCCGGTCCCCTTGGCCAGGGTCTCCACCATCGCCGTGTAGCGCATCCCCTCCGGGATCGTCACCCGGCGGACCACCCGGTTGTCCGGGTTCAGCAGCATCTCCACGGCAAGCTTGGCGGGGACCTGGGTCTTCATCTTGTACGTGCCGGCCTGGATGCTGGCCGCGCTCGGGTTCCGCCGAAGTGCCGCGTTGAAGGCCTTGGTCGAGCGGACCACGTCCTTCTCCACCAGGATGGCGCCGATCTGGGCACCGGTTGACCCGGTCGGGATGGCGACCTGGATGTCAGCCTTCCCCTCGCCGATGTAGTCGTCGACGGTGCGCAGCTCGATGTACTTGTCGTAGATCTTGCTGCCCGCGAAGATCCCGCCCCCGATCAGCACCCCGACCGCGATCAGGACAGCGACCCCGCTGCGGATCCGCCGGTAGACCTCTTCCCGGTCCAGCTGCCCGTCCTCGTCGAACAGGTCGCTCATCTCGTCTCCTCAGGTCTGGACACCGGTGGGTTCACCCGCTGCCACGTGCTCTGCCCCCGCCGGTCAGCGTCGAGGACGCTCTCCAAGATAGTCACCGCGGCAGCCTGGTCGACAACCCCGCGTCGAGCCCGGGAACCACGTCCTGCCGCAGCCATCTGCTTGGCGGCCGCCGCGGTGCTGAGCCGCTCGTCCACCAGACCGACTGGGACCGGGGCCAGCGCGGCCGCCACGGCTGCAGCCCAGTCCCGGGCCCGGGCCGCGGCTGGGCCCTCCGTCCCCTCCAGGGTCCGCGGCAGCCCGACCACCACGGCCACCGGCTCGTACAGCGCAACGAGCTCGCGGAGCCGAGGGACCGGGTCCGGCCGGGCGGCGACGGTCTCCACCGGGTACGCCAGGGTCAGCTCCCGGTCACAGGCAGCCACGCCGATCCGGACCGTACCGGGGTCGAGGCACAGCCGGACCCCGCGCGGGACCGGCTCCCGCCCGGTCAGGCGCCCACCACCGCGTCGATCTCGCGCTCCACTGCCGTCAGCGCCGCCGCAGCGCCGGCCCCGTCGGTGCCTCCGCCCTGGGCGAAGTCGTCCTTGCCGCCGCCCTTGCCGCCGATCACCGGCGCCGCCAGCTTGGCCAGGGGCCCGGCCAGGACCCCCCGGCTGCGGGCCTCGTCACCGGTCGCCACCACCAGCTGCGGCTTGTCGCTGGTCCCGCCGACCAGGCAGACCACCGAGCTCGTGCCGAGCCGGCCCCGCAGGTTCAGGGCCAGGGTCCGCAGATCCGCCCCGGCCGTCGGCACCTGCGCGGTGAGGACCCGCAGCCCGCCCCGGTCCCTGGCCTTCCCGGCCAGCTCCGCGGCCTGGGCCAGCGCCTGGGCCGCGTTCAGCTCGGCGATCGTCTTCTCGGCGGCCTTGAGCTGGACCACCATCTTCTCGACCCGGTCCATCAGCTGGTCCGGCTGCACCTTGAGCAGTTCTGTCAGGTGGGCCACCAGTGCCCGCTCCCGGGCCAGGTGGGTGAAGGCGTCCTGCGAGACGTACGCCTCGACCCGCCGTACCCCGGCGCCGACCGACTGCTCCCCGATCAGCGAGAGCAGCCCGATCTGGCTGGAGCGGGCGACGTGGGTGCCGCCGCAGAGCTCGCGCGACCACGGACCGCCCATCTCCACCATCCGGACCACCGAGCCGTACTTCTCGCCGAACATCGCCATCGCCCCGCGGGCCTGTGCCTCCTCCAGCGGCAGCTCCTGCGTGGTCACCTCGAGGTCGTCGCGGATCGCCTGGTTCGACAGGCCCTCCAGCTCGTCCTTGAGACCGCCTAGACCGGTGGCCGACGAGAAGTCGAAGCGCAGGTAGCCGGGCTTGTTGTACGAGCCGGCCTGGGTCGCGGTCGGCCCCAGCAGCTCACGCAGGACGGCGTGCACCACGTGGGTGGCGCTGTGCGCCTGACAGGCGCCGGCCCGGTTCTGCGCGTCGACCGCGGCGGTGACCTGGTCTCCCACCGCCAGCTGGCCGTCGCCGATGGTGACCCGGTGCACGTACAGGCCCGGGACCGGCTTCTGGACGTCGACCACGTCCATGGCCAGACCAGAGCCGAAGATCTGGCCGGCGTCGGCGTCCTGGCCACCGGACTCGGCGTAGAACGGGGTCTCGGCCAGCACCACCTCGACCGTGGCACCCTGCTCGGCGCTGTCGACCAGGTGGCCGTCGGCGATGATCCCAAGCACCCGGGACTCGGCCTCGAGGTCGGTGTAGCCGAGGAACCGGGTCTCGCCGGCCTGCCGCAGCTGGGTGTACACCTCGGTCGAGACCGCACCGCCCTTCTTGGCCCGGGCATCGGCCTTGGCGCGGGCCTTCTGCTCGGCCATCAGGGCCCGGAACCCGGCCTGGTCCACCTCCAGCCCCTGCTCGGCGGCCATCTCGAGGGTCAGGTCGATCGGGAAGCCGTACGTGTCGTGGAGCTGAAAAGCGCGCTCGCCACCGATCCGGGAGCCGCCGCTGCGACGGGTCTCGGCGACCGCGGCGTCGAAGATCCGGGTGCCGTCGGCGACGGTCCGCCGGAAGGCGGCCTCCTCCCGCGCGGCGACCTGGCTGACGCGCTCCCACTGCGCGTCGACCTCGGGGTACGACTCGCGCATCCGCTGCCGGGAGACATCCAGCAGCTCGGTGATCACCGGCTGGTCGTGCCCCAGCAGCCGCAGCGACCGCATCGAGCGGCGCAGCAGCCGCCGCAGCACGTAGCCACGCGCCTCGTTGCCGGGGGTCACCCCGTCGGTCATCAGCATCAGCGCCGACCGGACGTGGTCACCGACCACCCGCAGCCGGACATCGGCCTCCGGCTCGGCCCCGTACGAGGTCCCGACCAGCTCGGCGGCCCGCTCGACCACCCCGACGACCTCGTCGATCTCGTACAGGTTGTCCTTGCCCTGCAGGAGGGTCGCGATCCGCTCCAGCCCGGCACCGGTGTCGATGTTCTTGGTCGGCAGCGGGCCGGCCACGTCGAAGTCGTCCTTTGAGCGCACCGCCGACAGCCGCTCCTGCTGGAAGACGTTGTTCCAGATCTCCAGGTAGCGGTCCTCGTTGACGTCGGGACCTCCCTCGGGCCCGAAGTCTGGGCCGCGGTCGAAGAAGATCTCCGAGTCCGGCCCGCCGGGGCCGGGGACCCCCATGTGCCAGTAGTTCTCGGTCAGGCTCCGGTTCCAGACCCGGTCCTCGGGGAGCCCGATCGCCCGCCAGATCTCCCGCGCCTCGACGTCACCGTCCGGGTAGGCCGGGTGGTGGCCGGGGCCGAGCACGCTGACCGAGATCCGCTCCGGGTCGAAGCCCAGGTTCCCGTCGGCCACGTCACCGGTGAGGAACTCCCAGGTCCAGGCGCTGACCTCGGCCTTGAAGTAGTCACCGAAGGAGAAGTTGCCCAGCATCTGGAAGAAGGTGCCGTGCCGGGTGGTCTTGCCGACCTCCTCGATGTCCAGGGTCCGGATGCACTTCTGGCAGCTGACCGCCCGCTTCCACGGCGCCGGCTCGACTCCAGTGAAGTACGGCACCATCGGCACCATCCCGGCGACCACGAAGAGCAGGTTCGGGTCGTTGTGCACCAGCGAGGTGCTGGGCACCTCGACATGCCCGTGCCGGACGAAGAAGTCGATGTAGCGACGACGGATCTCGGCGGTCCTCATAGGTCTTTCCTTCGGTCCGGTCAGCGGACGACGCGGCGGGCAGTCACGGCGGCCGGCGCTGGCAGCGGGCCGTCCTCCATCCCGAGCGCACCGCGCAGCTCGGTCTCCCGCTCGCTCATCGCCGTCGTCAGGGTGCTCCAGAATGTCCGCGCCTGAGCGGCCAGGTCACTGGCCCTCTCCTGGGCCTGCTTCTGCACCCCGGCCGGAGTGGCCTTGCGCAGCAGCCGCTGCCCCTCGACCACGATCACCACCGCGACCACGGCACCGACCGTGAACCAGACCACGCGCTTCACCGGCTCCCCTTCTTCCTGCGCACTGACGCCCACGCCCGGCGGACCCCGTACGAGAACGCCGACAGCTTGACGAGCGGCCCCGCAATCGTGGCCGTGACCAGGCTCGACAGCTGCGAGGCGTCGTTGGCGACGTCGCTGGCCCGGCCGGAGAGGTTGGCCACGTCATCGGTCACCGTGCCCAGCTTCACCAGCTCGGTGTTCACTCCGGTCACCGTGCCCTTGGCCTCTTCCAGGATGGGGGTAGTCCCGTCTGCCAGCCGCCGTACGGTCCGAGTCGCCTCGTCCAGCAGCCTGCCCAGCTTCAGGATCGGGACCACGCCCAGCCCGACGGCGAGCAGGAATGCGCAGGCCGCGATCATCCCAGCGACCCCACCCAGTGTCACTTCCATGGCGTCCTCGCTCTCGACAACGTCGGTCAGCCTAGTGCACCGGGGCGCCCTCCTGCCTGCCCGGACGAGCCGCCTGGAGCGCCAGCCCCCACCCGGCGGGGCGGCCTTCAGGGCAGCTGCCCGGCCAGCCGGGTCAGTACCCGGGTGGCCTCAGGGAACGTGTCAGCCCGGACTGCCACAGCGACCACGGTCCGGCTGCCGTCGGCGGCCTGGTACCAGCCGAGCTGGCGGGCCTCGAAGCCGGACTGCCGGGCCGGTCCCCAGCCGCCCTTGAGCGTCGCCCCTGGTCGGCCGGCAATCCCCCACCGCTGCTCGGCCGTGACCTGCTGCAGGTGACCGGTCACCACGTCGGCTCCGGGCAGGCAGGGCAGCTGCAGCATGAACCGGGCCTGCTCAGCGGTCGACCAGACGGTCTGGCCGAAGGTGCTGTACGGGGGACGGGACGCGGTTGCCGGGACCACCGTGGTGGCGTCCCCGGCCTGGCGCAGCGCGGTGGTGACCCTGAGCGCCGCCTGCGGCGCCGGGCCCAGGGAGCGCCACAGCTGGTCGGCCGCCTCGTTGTCGGACTCCCGCAGCGCCGCCCGGACCGCCTCCGGGTGGGCCTGGGGCCCCTGGTCCTGAACCACGGCCAGCGCGATGGGCACCTTGATCGTCGACCAGGCTGCCGCTGGCTCCAGCGACCCGGCGCTGACCAGGCCCCGGGCCGGGTCGACCAGGGTGACCGAGACCCGGGTGCCGGTCTCGGCCTCGACGGCTGCGACCCGCTGGCTGAGGTCAGCCGGTGCGGCCGTGACCGGGCCCGGGCACCCCGGGCCAGGCGGCGGCGACGCCGGGCCGGACGGGGTCGGTGAGCCCGGCTGGCCGGTGACCTCGTCCGCGACCGGCGGGAACGGGTGCTCGCGGTCCACCCTGCAGGCTGTCGCCGCCAGCAGCACGGCCAGCAGGAGCACGAGCAGGTGCGGAGCGCTCAGCCTGGACCCGCACCGGGGTCGAGCTGTCCGGGCGGCCTGGCGAGCGTCAGCCACGACCACGTCCCAGCAGTCCCTCAATCACGGCCAGCCGCTCCGCTATCTGGGCCTCGTTGCCGTGATCGGTCGGACGGTAGTACCGGGCCGATGCCAGCTCGTCCGGCAGGTACTGCTGACAGGCCACGGCGTGCGGGTGGTCGTGGGCGTACAGGTAGCCCTGCCCGTGCCCGACAGCCAGGGCCCCGGAGTAGTGCGCGTCGCGCAGGTGCGGTGGCACCACCCCGATCCGGCCCCGGCGGACGTCAGCCAGGGCCGAGTCGATGGCCACGATCACGGCATTGGACTTCGGTGCGGTCGCCGCCGCGATCGTGGCCTGGGCGAGGTTCAGCCGGGCCTCCGGCATCCCGATCAGCTGGACCGCCTGGGCGGCGGCGACGCAGGTCTGCAGCACCGACGGCGCTGCCATGCCGATGTCCTCGGAGGCCAGCACCACCAGCCTCCGGGCGATGAAGCGGGGGTCCTCCCCGGCCTCGATCATGCGGGCCAGGTAGTGCAGCGAGGCCTGCACGTCGCTGCCCCGGACGCTCTTGATGAAGGCGCTGATCACGTCGTAGTGCTGGTCGCCGCTGGCGTCGTAGCGGACGGTGGCCTTGTCGACGGCCTGCTCCACCGCCGCCAGACCGATCGTGCCGCTCCCGACCGCCGCCGCCCCGGCCGCGGCCTCCTCCAGGTAGGTGAGCACCCGGCGGGCGTCTCCCCCGGCCAGCCGGAGCAGCGCCGCGCGGGCCTCGTCACTGAGCTCGAACCGGTCCCCGCTGCTGGTGGTGAGCCCCCGCGGGTCGCTCAGCGCCCGCTCCAGCAGCTGTGACAGGTCGTCGTCGCTGAGCGCGTTCAGGGTGAGCAGCAGCGAGCGCGACAGCAGCGGGGCGATCACCGAGAAGCTGGGGTTCTCCGTGGTGGCCGCGATCAGAGTCACCAGACGGTTCTCCACCGCCGGCAGCAGCACGTCCTGCTGGGCCTTGCTGAAGCGGTGCACCTCGTCCACAAAGAGCACCGTCGGCCGGCCCCGGGCCAGCTCGCGACGGGCGGTCTCGATCACCGCCCGGACCTCTTTCACCCCGGCCGTGACGGCCGAGACCTCGACGAACCGTGACCCGGAGGTCCGCGAGACCACGCTGGCGATGGTGGTCTTGCCGACTCCCGGCGGTCCCCAGAGGAAGACCGACATCGGCTGTCCGGCGGCGAGCCGGCGCAGCGGTGACCCGGGGCCCAGCAGGTGCCGCTGGCCCAGGATCTCGTCCACCGTCGCCGGCCGCATTCGTACGGCCAGGGGCGCCCCGTCGTGGCTGCCGGTCAAGGACCCACCCGGTGGCGTCGGCTCCACCACCTCGCCGAACAGGTCCTCGCTCACCCGTCCCACCCTAGGCCCTGGGCATACCATCGGCGCATGCCTGATCTTCCCGGCCGCCGCCTGCTGCTGGTCCACGCCCATCCTGACGACGAGTCGTCGACTACGGGCGCGACCATTGCCCGGTACGTCGCCGAGGGGGCCCAGGTCACCTTGGTGACCTGCACCCTGGGCGAGCTGGGTGAGGTCGTCGACGACACCCTCGGTCACCTGGAGGCCGGCGACTCACTGGCCCGGCACCGCCTCGACGAGCTCTCCCAGGCGGCTGCGGCGCTGGGGCTGCGGGACACCGTGCGACTCGGTGGTGACGGGCGCTACCACGACTCGGGGATGGTCTCCCACGACGACCTCGGCCCGGCTCGGCCGCCGGACCAGGTCGCCGAGACCGCGTTCTGGAGGGCCGACCTGCTGGAGACGGCGCTGGCGCTGGTGCCGGTGCTCCGGGACCGCCGCCCCCAGGTCCTGGTCACGTACGACCCGTTCGGCACGTACGGGCACCCTGACCACATTCAGGCTCACCGAGTCGCCATGTACGCCGCGCAGCTAGCGGGCTCGCCCTACCGGCTCGACCTTGGCCAGCCCTGGACGGTGGCCCGGGTGCTCTGGATCACGTTCGGCGCTGACGACCTGCGCACCCTTCTGGACCGGGCCGCGGCTGCCGGGCTGGAGCTGGACTTCCAGCTCGACCCCGAGGCGCTGCCTGCGATGGTCTCACCCCAGGACCGCCTGGCGGCCCGGATCCCGGTGGCCCCCTGGGTCGAGGCGAAGCGCCAGGCCCTCGCCAGCCACCGGTCGCAGGTCGACCTCAGCGACCCGTTCTGGACTCTGATGACCCTGGGCGACGAGAGCCAGGCCGAGTGCTACCTGCTCGGGGCTGGTGTCCCGCTGCCCGGGCCCGGCCCGGCCGACGACCTCTTCGCAGGCCTACCCGTTCAGGGCTGAGCCTCACTCGCCTGGGCCGGCGGTCAGCCGTATCTCTGGCCCAGACGGCCGCGCCCTGTCTCGTCCGTACGGTCCGTACGGCTGCGCCCGGACCTTCCCTGAGGCGGTCCAGCTCTCCCCCGCCCACCTCTTGACATCGAATAGATCGCGATATATCGTAGGAGCATCGACGAGGTTGGCGGGTCACCCGACTCGCCCGTCGCCTACGACTTGCCGAGGAGGCACACCATGAACCGCTTTTCCCACTCCGGGCGAGGCCACGGCCCTGCACCCCGTGGCCGTCGCCGTCGAGACGAGATCCCGCCCGACCCCGAGGCCTTCGGCCGCCACCCGGGCCACCACGGCCCAGGCCCGGCGCCCGACGATGACCCTCACTTCTTCGGACCGGCAGGCTTCGCCGGACCCTTCGACCCGGGCGGCCCACTCGAGCCAGGCCGACCCTTCGGCCCCTTCGGACGCGGCCGGGGTGGCCGCCGGCGCCGGGGGGACGTCCGAACGGCCGTGCTCCAGCTGCTGGCCGAGGAGCCGCGCAACGGCTACCAGGTCATCACAGCCCTGGACGAGCGCACCGATGGTGCATGGCGCCCAAGCCCGGGCGCGATCTACCCCGCCCTGTCCCAGCTGGAGGACGAGGGCCTGATCGAAGCCGTCGACCGCGACGGGGGCAAGGCCTACCAGCTGACTGCGGCCGGTCGCGAGGCCCCCGAGGTGGCCGAGGCCGCGCAGCGGACCTGGGACCAGATCAAGCAGGCCAGCGCACCCCGGCACCCCGGCGGTGACCACGCGGTCTGGCGCGAGTTCCACCAGCTCGCCCAGGCCCTCAAGGCCGTGAGTATCTCTGGCAACGAGCACCAGCACGAGGCGGCCGCTGCCCTGCTGGCCGAGACCCGCCGTCGGGTCTACGGCCTGCTGGCTGAGCCGCCAGCCGAGGCCTGACCCCAGCACTCCCGTCCGCCCCCGCGCCGTCTGCGGCGCGGGGGCGGCTGTGCCGGGAGCCCCGCCGTCGCCCTAAGGTCCCGGCCGGGTCCCGCTACCAGGTGCCGACGGGCGCCGTGCTGCCTGAGGCTCTAGGCGCTGGCCGGCTTGCGCTCCGGCCTCGCGTCGACGCCTGCCTCCTTGCGCTGCTGGGCGGTGATCGGGGCCGGGGCGGCGGTCAGCGGGTCGTAGCCGTTGCCGGTCTTGGGGAAGGCAATCACCTCACGGATCGACTCGTACTGGCCCAGCAGGGTGACCACCCGGTCCCAGCCGAGGGCGATCCCGCCGTGCGGCGGGGCGCCGTACTGGAAGGCGTCGAGCAGGAAGCCGAACTTCTCGTGGGCCTGCTCGGCGCTCAGCCCCATCACCTGGAAGACCCGCTCCTGGATGTCGCGGCGGTGGATTCGGATCGAGCCGCCGCCCAGCTCGTTGCCGTTGTAGACGATGTCGTACGCGTACGCGAGGGCCGAGCCCGGGTCGGTGTCGAAGCTGTCCAGGCACTCCGGCTTGGGCGAGGTGAACGCGTGGTGGACCGCGGTCCACTGCCCGCCGCCGACCGCCACGTCGCCCTCGGCAACCGCCTCGGCGACCGGCTTGAACAGCGGCGCGTCCACGACCCACACGAACGCGTGCTGCCCGGGGTCCAGCAGCCCCAGTCGCCTCCCGATCTCGAGCCGCGCCGCACCCAGCAGGGACTGGGCGGCGGCCTTGGTCCCGGCCGCGAAGAAGACGCAGTCACCCGGCTGAGCACCGGTCGCCGCGGCCAGCCCGGAGCGTTCTGCCTCGGACAGGTTCTTCGCCACCGGGCCACCCACCTGGCCCTGCTCGTCGTACGTGACGTAGGCCAGACCCTTGGCGCCGCGCTGCTTGGCCCACTCCTGCCAGGCGTCGAAGGTCCGCCGGGGCTGCGAGCCGCCGCCGGTCATCACGACCGCACCCACGTACGGGGCCTGGAAGACCCGGAAGCCAGTGCCGGCGAAGTAGCCGGTCAGGTCGGTCAGCTCCAGGTCGAGGCGCAGGTCCGGCTTGTCCGAGCCGTACCGGTCCATCGCCTCGGCGTACGTGATCCGGGGGAACGGCGCGCCGACATCGATCCCCTTGAGCTTCCAGATCTCGGTGATCATCTCCTCGGTCAGCGCAATCACGTCGTCCTGGTCGACGAAGCTCATCTCGATGTCGAGCTGGGTGAACTCCGGCTGCCGGTCGGCCCGGAAGTCCTCGTCGCGGTAGCAGCGGGCAATCTGGTAGTAGCGCTCCACCCCGGCCACCATCAGCAGCTGCTTGAACAGCTGCGGCGACTGCGGCAGCGCGTACCAGCAGCCCGGCGCCAGGCGGGCCGGGACCAGGAAGTCACGGGCCCCTTCGGGGGTGGAGCGGGTCAGGGTCGGGGTCTCGATCTCAGTGAAGTCGTGGCGCTCCAGCACCCGCCGGGCGGCGGCACTGACCTGGGAGCGCAACCGGATCGCCGACGCCGGCTCGGGGCGGCGCAGGTCCAGGTAGCGGTAGCGCAGCCGCGCCTCCTCCCCCACGGTGACCCGCTCGTCGATCTGGAACGGCAGCGGGCTGGACGGGTTGAGGACCTCGATGCTGGCAGCCGCTACCTCAATCTCACCCGTAGCCAGGTTCGGGTTGGCGGTGTCGGCGGGGCGGATCTCGACCTCGCCGACCACGCTGATGCAGTACTCGTTGCGCAGCGCGTGGGCGTTCCCGGCGGCCAGGACCTCGTCGCGGACCACGACCTGGCAGATGCCGCTGGCGTCGCGCAGGTCGAGGAAGGCCACCCCACCCAGGTCTCGCCGCCTGGCCACCCAGCCTGCCAGCGTCACGCGCTGCCCGGCGTGCTCGGCTCTCAGGGTTCCGGCCTGGTGGGTACGGATCACGGTCGTCCTCTCTGCGGTGCCTGCTGCTCGGCATCCTAGGGCTCCAGACCGCCTGGGACCGACTCTGCTGGGCCTCTCTGCCTGGACCTGGCCGCTTTGACTGGCCGTGGTGGTTAGGGTGTGCGACGGACCGTACAAGGAAGAAGAGGACCATGCCGCGTCGCGACGACATCCACAAGGTGCTGATCATCGGGTCCGGACCCATCGTGATCGGGCAGGCCTGCGAGTTCGACTACTCCGGCACCCAGGCCTGCAAGGCGCTGCGCTCCCTCGGCTACCAGACCGTGCTGGTGAACTCGAACCCGGCCACGATCATGACCGACCCGGTGATGGCCGACGAGACCTACATCGAGCCGCTGACGGTCGAGTCGCTGGAGCGGATCATCGCCCGCTCCCGCCCCGACGCGCTGCTGCCCAACCTTGGTGGGCAGACCGGGCTCAACCTGTCGCTGGAGCTGGAGGCGGCCGGGACCCTGGAGCGGTACGGGGTGACCATGCTCGGGATCTCGCCGGACGCGATCCGCCGCGGCGAGGACCGTGAGCAGTTCAAGCAGACCATGGCCGAGCTGGGGATCGAGATGCCCCGCTCCACCACCACCACCAGCGTCGACGACGCGGCCCAGGTGGCGGCCGAGCTGGGCTACCCGGTGGTGCTGCGCCCGGCGTACACGATGGGCGGCACGGGCGGCGGCCTGGTCCACGACGAGACCGAGCTGCGCACCGTCTGCGCCCGCGGGCTGCAGGCCTCCATGGTCGGCCAGGTGCTGGTCGAGGAGTCGGTGCTGGGCTGGGAGGAGCTCGAGGTCGAGGTGGTCCGCGACAGCGTCGACCAGATGATCTCGGTCTGCTTCATCGAGAACGTCGACCCGATGGGGGTCCACACCGGCGACTCGTACTGCAACGCCCCGATGCAGACCATCTCCGCCGAGCTCACCGCCCGGCTGCAGGAGGTCGCGCACCGGATCGTCTCCTCGATCGGCGTCATCGGCGGCACCAACGTCCAGACCGCCCACGACCCCGCCACCGGCCGGGTGGTGGTGATCGAGATCAACCCGCGGACCTCGCGCTCCTCAGCGCTGGCGTCGAAGGCGACCGGCTTCCCGATCGCGTACGTGTCGGCGCTGCTCGCCGCCGGGATGACCCTCGACGAGCTGCCGTACTGGCGCGACGGCTCGCTGGAGCGCTACACCCCCGACGGTGACTACGTCGTGAGCAAGTTTGCCCGGTGGGCCTTCGAGAAGCTGCCCGGCTCGGTGGACCTGCTCGGCACCCAGATGCGTGCCGTCGGCGAGGTGATGAGCATCGGCAAGTCGTACTCGGAGTCCTTCCTGAAGGCGATCCGGGCGCTGGAGAACGGCCGCTGCGGGCTGGGTGACGCCCCGGCCCTGGCCGGGCTGGACGCTGACGGGCTGCGGGACCGGCTGCGCCAGCCGAGCAGCGAGCGGCAGTACCTGATGTACCTGGCGCTGCAGCGCGGCGTCACGGTGGACGAGCTGGTGGCGCTGACCGGGATCAAGCGCTGGTTCGTCGAGCAGCTGGCCTGCCTGGTCGAGATGGAGGCCCAGCTGGCCCAGGCCGGCTCGGTGGACCGGCTGGACCCGGCCCTGCTGAAGCGGGCCAAGGTCGCCGGCTTCGGGGACCGCCGGATCGCCCAGCTGCTGGGCTGTGACCAGGCCGAGGTCCGTCGGCTGCGGCACCAGCACCAGGTCCTGGCCCGCTTCGAGGCGGTCCCGGTGAGCGGAGTCGCGGGCGCCGAGTACTACTTCTCGACCTACGCCGACCCGCGCCCGAACCCGCTGCCGGAGCCGCAGCCGGTCGACACCTCGCGCCCGACGGTGATGGTGCTGGGCGGTGGCCCGAACCGGATCGGTCAGGGGATCGAGTTCGACTACTGCTGCGTGCACGCCGCGTACACGCTGCGCGAGCAGGGGTACGCCACGGTGATGGTGAACTGCAACCCGGAGACGGTCTCCACTGACTACGACACCTCGGACCGGCTCTACTTCGAGCCGCTGACGGTGGAGGACGTGCTCTCGGTCGCCGACCGCGAGCGCCCCGCGGGGGTGATCTGCCAGTTCGGCGGCCAGACCCCACTGACGATCGCGCAGCGGCTCAAGGACGCCGGGCTGAAGATCATCGGCACCTCCCCGGAGACCATCGACCTGGCCGAGGACCGGGACCGGTTCCGCGAGATCATGGACCGGCTCGGAATCCCGATGCCAGCCGCCGGGATGGCGACCACCGTGGACCAGGCGGTCGCGGTGGCCGACCGGATTGGCTACCCGGTGATCGTGCGGCCCAGCTACGTGCTGGGCGGTCGGGGCATGGAGATCGTCTTCGAGCCCGAGGCGCTGCGCCGCTACATGGCCGCCGCCCAGGGGGTGACGCCCGACCGGCCGATCCTGATCGACCGCTTCCTGGAGAACGCCCTGGAGTGCGAGGCCGACGCCCTGTGCGACGGCACCGACGCGTACGTGCCGGCGGTGATGGAGCACATCGAGTACGCCGGGATCCACTCGGGCGACTCGGCCTGCTTCGTCCCGTCGGTGACCATCCCGGCCGACCAGCTGCGCCAGGTCGAGGAGTACACCCGCCGGATCGCGGTCGAGCTGGGGGTGGTCGGGCTGCTGAACGTGCAGTACGCGATCCCCGAGGACGGGACCGTGTACGTGCTGGAGGCGAACCCCCGCGCCAGCCGGACCGTGCCGCTGGTGTCGAAGGTGGCCAACATCAACATGGCGGCCCTGGCGACCCGGCTGATGCTGGGCGAGCGGCTGGCGGACCTCGACCTGAAGCCGCGCGAGCTGGCCTACCAGGGAGTCAAGGAGGCCGTCTTCCCGTTCCCGATGTTCCCCGAGGTGGACCCGCTGCTCGGCCCGGAGATGCGCTCGACCGGTGAGGTGCTGGGCCTGGCTGCTGACGCGGGCGCCGCGTACGCCAAGGCGCAGGCCGCGGCCGGGTCGCCGCTGCCAGCCATGGGTGGGGCGCTGCTGTCGGTCGCCGAGCGGGACCGGACCGGCAGCGCCGGGGAGACCTTCCTGACAGCCGCCCGGGACTTCGCCCAGGCCGGCCTCCGCCTGTACGCGACCAGCGGCACCCGGGCCTTCCTGGCTGGCCACGGCATCGAGGCGACCGCGGTGAACAAACTCCACGAGGGATCCCCGACGATGGCCGACCTGATCAGAGACCACACCGTCGACCTGGTCGTCAACACCCCGGCGGGCTCCACGTCGGAGTACGACGACTCGTACATCCGCAAGGCGGCGATCCGGGCCAAGGTTCCCTACATCACCACCACCCCGGGGGCTCGTGCCGCCGCGGCCGGAGTCCTCGCGATCCAGCGCGGCAAGGCCGAGCCGGTCTCGCTGCAGGAGTACCACGAGCGCTGAGCCGAAGCTCTGAGGATTCTCCAAGCACGCCGCGCCAAGACCAGGCTTCGCCTTTTCATGCCTCGGCTTCATTCCGTCGATGATCTCGCTCGCGCGGCCCGTGTCGTCAGAGAGGTAGTTTACGAACAGCACTCAGAATGGCACTCGACAGGGAGGCCCCTCACGAATAAGCAGGTTCTCAGCAGGCCCGTCAAGCTCACACTCGTGCTTACGGATGCTGGACTGCTCCTGTACTGGGTCGCCATCATCCTCGCCCTCATGCCCGACGAGATGAAGTTCCGAGACTACAGCAACAGCATCGTTCAGGCGTGGAACTGGTCCTTCTTTCCTCTCGACCTGCTGGCATCCGCCAGCGTCTTTCTCGGGGTCTTCCTGATCGGCCGCAGGCCAAGGATCGCGGACATGGTCGTGATGGTGGGTCTCACGCTGACCTTCTGCGCTGGGTTCATGGCCATCTCCTTCTGGGCATTTTCTGGAGACTTCGATCTCTTCTGGTGGAGCTCAAACAGCTGGCTCATGGCTGTGGCCGTGCTGGGGTTCATCAACATGGCAAGGCAAAGAACTGGTCCGGCTGGCTCGGCCGACCGCAACTCCTCTGCGGTGCCGCGATCGACGGAAGGCACGTAGGGTGCAGTCGCAGATGTCCCGTCACCCCAGGCGGTCCTTCAGCTCGTCGAACCGGGGGCAGGGATTCCAGCCAGGTGATTTCGGAGAACCGATTGAACTGGGGAGTGCTCGGGTGCGCCATCCTGCTGGAAGTCGCGGGGACTTTGTCGCTCCAGCAGGCCTCGCGCTCACGGAAGGCAGCCTGGTACGGCACCACCGCTATTGCCTATGTCGGGGCTTTCGGCGTACTGGCACTGCTCCTGCGCCGAGGTTTTCCTTTGGGCGTTGCCTGCGGAGCGTGGTCGGCGGGTGGAGCTGCCGTCACAGCGCACTACCTGTATTCGAGAGGAAATCACCAAGAGGATGCTGGCCGGAATAGTCCTGATCATGGTCGGCGTGTTTCTAGCTGAAAGCACCAGGGAGCACTTGTGAGTCGGCGCTCTTCTTCAGTAGTGCAAAGCCCAGTTACCATACGACCACAGGGCATTGGGGAGTGAGAGATGAGTCAGCCCGAAGACCTCGGGGCTGCGTCTGCCACACTCTCAGGAGGCGGCCTCACCCTGCTCCCGCAGCGCCCGGGCCATCCCTGGTGCCAGCGGCAGCCGAGGCACCAGGCAGGTCTGGGTGGTGTGGTACAGGTCGGGCTTGCCAGGCCAGATGCTGTGACTGAGCTGGTTGCTCGGGTCCAGCTCGTGGTGCCAGCCGCCCAGGTCCCGGTCCAGCAGGTGGTCGGCGGTGTAGTCCCACCACAGCTGGTACCAGTCGGCGTACGCCTGGTCGCCGGTGCGCCGGTACAGGCAGGCGGCAGCGTTGACGGCCTCACAGACCACCCACCACAGCCGGGTCCGGATGATCGGTCGGCCGTCGAAGTCGGTGGTGTAGACGAAGCCGTCCGCGCCGTCGGAGGCCCAGCCGTCGGCGACCGCCCGCTCGAACAGGCCCTGGGCCGCCCGGGCCAGGTCGTCGCTGGGCAGGCCGGCCGCCTCCAGCGAGGCTTCCAGGTGCAGCAGCAGCCGGCACCACTCCAGCCCGTGGCCGATGGTCGCCCCGTACGGCTTGAACTGGTCGTCGGGACGGTCGATGTTGAAGTCGTCCCAGATCGTGGCGTCGGGGTGGTAGTGCTCCGGCAGCCGCCAGCCGAAGCGCTCGGCCGCGGGCATGAAGAAGTCAGCGATCCGCCGCCCACGCTGCAGCCAGCCCGGGTCGCCGCTGGCGTCGTACGCGGCGAGTGAGGCCTCCAGGCCGTGCATGTTGGCGTTGGCCCCGAGGTAGTCCACCGGCGCTGTCCAGGCCCGGTCGAACTCGTCGCGCAGCAGCCCCCGCTCGTCGTCCCAGAAGCGCTCACCGACCAGCGCGGCGGCCTCGGCGAAGAGGTCGTCGGCCCCGGGCAGAGCGGCCAGCCGCGCAGTGCTGGCGCCGAGCAGGACGTGGACGTGGTCGTAGCAGTGCTTGCTGGCGTCGAGGGCCGGCTCACCCTGGTGGAACCACCCGGGGTGCTCGGGGTCGCGCAGCGCCCCGCCCGGCTGCAGGGCGGCCATCACCTGGACCGCCTTGCTGCGGCAGCCGGGGACTCCGGCGAGGGCGCCCAGGCCGAAGACGTGCACCATCCGGGCGGTATGGTACGGAGCCAGCGGCTGCTCGTGGTCGGGGGTCCCGTCGTCGCCGAGGTAGCTGGCGCCTCCGCCGGGACGGACCGCCCGGCGGCCGAAGTCCAGCAGCGACAGGTGCTCGCGGTGCAGCCAGGAGTGGTGCGAGGGCAGGTCCAGCCACGTGGTGCTCATGACCCAACCCTAGACGGCTGCTGCGGCCACGGGACCGGCAGGGCTGCGGCACGATGGGCGGGTGCTGGCTCTGGGGATCGATGTCGGGACCACGAGTACCAAGGTGGTCGTCGCCGCAGCGGACGGGCCGCTGCTGGTCCGCAGCCGCCCGACACCCCGCGACGCCGGGCGCCTGGTGGCTGACGTTCTGGCGCTGGTCAGCGAGGTGGTGGCAGCGTCCCCGGCCCCGCCGCAGGCGGTGGGGATCGCCTCGATGGCCGAGTCCGGCTGGCTGCTGGACCGGTCCGGTGAGGCGCTGGGCCCGATGGTCTCGTGGACTGAGTCCCGCTCCGGGCAGGAGGTTCAGGCCCTGGTCGAGCGGGTCGGCTGGGATGCCCTCTTCGAGGCCACCGGGGTCCGGCCCGGGCCAAAGCCGCCGCTGGCGTACTGGCTGGAGCTGCGCCGCGAGCAGCCGGACCTGGTCCGGCGGGTGCGCTGGGCGGGGGCGGCCGACCTGGTGCACCTGGCCCTGACCGGGCAGCTGGTGAGCGACCACACCCTGGCCGGGCGGAGCCTGGCCTACCGGCTGCCGCCGGCGGGGCAGCCCTGCGCCCCGGTCTTCGACCCGGAGCTGCTGGCCGAGGCCGGCATGACTCCCGACCAGCTGCCGCGGGTGTACCGGCCGGGCGACCCGCTAGCCCGGGTCCTGCCAGGCCGCCCGCTCGCTGGGTGCCCGGTGCTGGTCGCCGGGCACGACCACCAGGTGGCGGCCTGGGCGGCCGGGGTCCGGCAGCGAAGTCAGGTGGCCAACTCGGTCGGGACTGCCGAGGCGGTGCTGAGCCTGACCGAGCCGGTCACCGACCGGGCGCGGCTGGGGCGTGACGGGATGAGCGTGACCCGGGCCGTGGACGGGGTGACCGAGGCGGTGGTGGCCGGCTCACCTAGCGCCGGGGCCTTCGTCCAGCAGCTGGCCGAGGTGTACGCGAACGGCGACGTCGACCGGCTCCTGGCCGGTCTGCCGGAGTCCGGGCTCGCGTCAGGATCGGGCCTGCTGCCGTACCCGCGCGGCCGCCAGGCCCCCGACCCGGACCCGCAGGCCCGGGTCCGCAGCTGGGGTCCGGGGCCGCTGCCGGCTCCGGGAACCAGGGCTCTGGAGGCGGTCTGCTGCCAGGCGCAGTGGCTGGTGCAGCGGCAGGCTGAGCAGGTCTCGGCCTGCGATGACCTGGTCGTGATCGGCGAGGCGGTCCGGCGCAGTCTCGTCTGGCAGCGGGTCAAGGCCAGCCTGGCAGACCGGCCCGCCCGTCTGGTTACAGCCCCCGAGCCGGTGGCCTGTGGTGCCGCGCTGCTGGCCCTGGTACGGGCCGGGCTGGCCGACCCGGACAGCACCACCCTCCCCACGGTGGGCCTCGAGCCGTACCCGGGGCTCAGTCAGCCGTACCGCCACCACCTGCGGTCCTTCATCGCCGCCGCCCGGCAGCGGGTCTGACCCCACCAGAGGGCGGCACAGCACGACCGGGCCCGGCGGCTGGTCCCACCGGGCCCGGTCTGCGGGGTTGTCGTCAGCCGATCAGGTGCCCCAGCGCCAGCTGGTACAGGTGGGCCAGGTGGTAGTCGCGCTGTGCCAGCTCGTCCGGGTCGACCACCTCGTCGCTGGCCAGGAAGTCGGCCACCGACTCCCCCGGGGCCAGGGTCGGCTCGCCCAGCTCGAAGACACCGGCCACGGTCATCGCCTCGGTGACCACCGGGTCGGCTCGGAAAGCCCTCGCCTTCTCGGCCAGCATCAGGTACATCTCCATGTTCGCCGAGACCGTCTCCCAGGCGCCCTCGTAGCCGTCGGTACGCGACGGCTTGTAGTCGAAGTGCACCGGGCCGTCGTAGCGCGGGCCGCCGTTCGGGAAGCCGTTGACCAGCAGGTCGACGGTGAAGAAGGCGCTCAGCAGGTCGCCGTGGCCGAAGACCAGGTCCTGGTCGTACTTGAGGCCCTTCTGCCCGTTCAGGTCGATGTGGAAGAGCTTGCCGCAGTGCAGCGCCTGGGCCAGGCCGTGGGTGTAGTTGAGGTTGGCCATCTGCTCGTGGCCGACCTCGGGGTTGAGGCCGACGATGTCGCCGTTGTCGAGGGTCGAGATCATCGCCAGGGCGTGGCCGATGGTGGGCAGGAAGATGTCACCGCGCGGCTCGTTCGGCTTCGGCTCCAGGGCGATCCGCAGCTGGTAGCCCTGACTCTTGATGTACCCAGCAACCGTGTCGAGACCCTCGGCGTAGCGGGCGTGCGCCGCGTACAGGTCCTTGCTGGTGTCGTACTCGGCGCCCTCGCGACCACCCCACATCACGAAGGTGGTGGCACCCAGCTCGGCGGCCAGGTCCACGTTGCGCAGCAGCTTGCGCAGCCCGAACCGGCGGACCCGGCGGTCGTTGGCGGTGAGCGCGCCCTCCTTGAAGACCGGGTTGCTGAAGGTGTTCGTGGTGACCATCTCGATCACGATGCCGTGGTCGTCGCAGGCCTTCTTGAACGTGTCGAGGTCCTTGCGGCGCTCGGTGTCGCTGGCGTCGAACGGGTACACGTCGTTGTCGTGGAAGGTGACTCCCCAGGCCCCGCGCTTGGCGAGCTCCTCGACGTAGCGGGCCGGGGCCAGCGACGGACGGGTCGGCTCTCCGAACGGGTCGCCCGCCGGCCAGCCCAGGGTCCACAGACCAAACGAGAACTTGTCTGACGGCTGGGGTGCACGAACCATGGGTCCTCCTCGACTACCTTTGTTTGATGAAGAGACTAATAATCTGGAGGGCTAGAGTCAACCCGTGGCCGACACTCCTGACCAGGGCCTGGCGCCGGTCGCCCCGCAGCAGGGAGCCCGCCAGTCGACGCTGCGCGAGCTCAACCTCGGCCTGGTGGCCCGGCAGGTCTTCGCTCAGCCGGGGGCGCTGACCCGCGCCGGCATCGCCGCCGCCACCGGCATGACCCGCTCCACCGTGTCGCGCCTGGTGGACACGCTGATCGCCGTCGGCCTGCTGACCGAGGGGGTGGCCGAGCCACGCAGCCGCCGGGGCCGCCCCGGCACCCCGGTCTGCCCGGCCTCCGACACCTACCTGGCCCTCGGTCTCGAAGCGAACGTCGCCCACCTCGCGGCCACCGTGGTCGACCTCACCGGCGCCGTCCAGGGCCGGGTCGTCGTGCCTTCCGACAACGCCGGGAAGGAACCGGCGACGGTCCTGGCCCAGCTCGGCGGCCTGGGCCGCGAGGTGCTGCGAGACGCCCCCGGTGAGCTGCTCTCGGTCCGGGTCGCCCTGCCCGGGATCATCGACCACACCCGTACGGTGCTGCTGCGGGCACCGAACCTGGGCTGGTCGCAGGTCAACCTGGCCGCCGGGCTGCGGGCCGGTGGCCTCGACCTGAGCGCCGGGCTGAAGGCGGGCAACGAGGCCGACTTCGCGGCCCTCACGATCGCGATGTCCGCCCCGGGCCGGCTGACCGGCCCGGAGACCTTCCTGTACGTCTCGGGCAACGTCGGCATCGGCTCGGCCACTGTCCGCCAAGGACAGGTCTGGTCCGGGCCGCACGGCTGGGCCGGCGAGCTGGGCCACCTCTGTGTCGACCCTGACGGACTTCGCTGCGGCTGCGGCGCCCGGGGCTGCCTGGAGACGGTGGCCGGCCGGGCGGCGGTGCTGCGAGCGGCCGGCTGCTCCGGCTGGAGCCAGCTGCTGCAGGCCCTCGAGCGGCGTGACCCGACCGTGGTCGCTGCCGTCGAGACGGTCGGGCGAGCACTCGGGATCGCCCTGTCGGCCGCGCTCAACCTGCTTGACCTGCCGGTCGTAGTTCTCGGCGGGCACCTGGCCGACCTCGGCCCCCAGATCCTCCCGGTCGTCCGCACAGAGCTCGCGGAGCGGGTGCTGGCAGCACCGTTCGCCCAGGTCCAGGTGGAGCTGCGACGCCTGGACGACGAGGCGCCAGCGGCCCTCGGAGCCGCGTACGCCGGCGTCATCGACCTGCTCGCCGATCCCTCCGCGGTGGTCGAGGCTCACGGGCACGAGGCCGACAGCCTCGGGAGGCAGACCTCGGACCGCTCGTCCTGACGTCTCGCCTGCTGGGCAGCAGAGGGTCAGAAGAGCACCCGGTCTGAGGCAGGATGGATCCTGCGGCCCTGGTGCTCGGGGCCACCTGCACACCCCACTGAGCACGGAGGAGCTCTTATGCCCCGTCTGTCCCGTCGAACCTTGCTCCTGACCGCCGGCGCTGCCGGTGCCGCGGCCCTGGCGGGCGCTGAACCGGCCCTGGCCGACGCCAACGACTACGCCAAGGACATCACTGTTCAGGGGGGCCAGTCGGTCGATGCCGCCCAGGCGGTCACCCTGGGCGCCGACCAGACCGCCACCTCGACCTTCACGGTCGACCTGGCTGCCCTCGACGCCCCGCTCTACTCCAGCGTCTACGTCCGGGCTGCGACCAGCCGCGGCGGCAACCGCTACAGCGCCTCCCTGGTCAACCGCAGCGGCTTGGCCGTTCTTGAGCTGGTCCGGGTCGTCGACCAGGCCTCCACAGTCCTGGGCAGGAGTGCGTCGGCCCCGCTGTCACAGCTGCCCGGCGGCGAGGCCGAGTGGACGATGACGCTGACGGCGACCGGCCCTGCGCTGACCGCCCAGGCCCGCTGCGGGCAGGTCACCCTCACCATCGAGGCGCGTGACGAGGCAGTACCCGACGGGACCTGGGTGGTGCAGAGCTTCTACCTCGGCAAGTCGGGCTCGTCGGCCACGGTCCGACGCACCCACCTGACCCAGACCTCCTCAGGCGGCCGCAAGGACGGTGTCGACCGCTCTCAGACCTTCTCCCGCCTGATCTTCAGCGACGACTTCAGCTCAGGCGCCAACGTCGACCCCGGCCGCTGGGCGGAGACGGTGGACCGCACCTCTCCGTACCGGCACATCGACTCGATCAGCTACCTCGCCTACGACTGGGGTGTGGTCAATGTCACCGCGCACGACGTGTCCGGTGGCTGCGCCCGGCTCTGGTGGCGGGTGCGCCGCAACCCGGACGGCTCGCTGAACCCGGTCACGAACTGGCCGAACTCGACCGACCAGGCGAACAAGGTCGCCACCCAGCGGTTCTACGACGAGGGGTACATCACCACCGAGGACACCCACGGCGCCGACGCCCTCAAGGGCTTCGTGTACGGCAAGGTCGAGGCCCGGGTCCGTTTCCCCCAGGACGTCGAAGGGCTCTGGGGCGGTGTCTGGATGCGCCCCAACGACCGCTCCGTCGGCGGGGAGATCGACATCGCCGAGGCGTACGGCGGCGGGGACGCCACCGGGGTGGTCGGGGCCACGGTCCACTTCTCTCAGACTGACGGCTCCCGCAAGCGGCCTCAGGACGTGCTGCCCCGACCGGACCTGAGCGGCTTCCACACCTACGCGGTCGAGAAGACCCCCGGCCGGATCACGTTCTTCTTCGACGGAACCCGGTTCCACGAGGTTCTGCGCGACCACGAGCCGCAGCTCTTCGATCAGTGCTTCGGCCCCGGTACCGAGTACCACCTGCGGATCAACGCCCAGACCGGCTGCAAGTCCTGGGACCAGCGGCCCGACCCGGCGACCTTGGAGGAGGCCTGCCTGGAGGTCGACTACGTCCGGGTCTGGGCGATGGACTGAGCGGACCAGACCTCGCTCAGACCGGGCTCAGGAACGGTCCCCAGCCTCCGGCTCCCCCCAGCGCCCCTGAACAGTGACCTTGAGGTCCGCCTCCGGCGGTGACCACTGGTCGGCATCGGCCGGAACCTGCTCACCGGAGCGGATGTCCTTGACCTCACCGCTGCGGCCACCGAACCAGACGTACGGGATCTGACGCCGGTCAGCGTAGCGAATCTGCTTGCCGAAGCGGTCAGCGCTGGGCGCCACCTCGGTCGGCACACCCCGGGCCCGCAGCGCGCTGGCGACCGCCACCGCCTCGGCGCGGGAGTCCTCGTCGGTGACGGCGACCAGGACCGCGGTCGGTACCGGCCGGGACGCGACCAGACGCCCCTTGGCCAGCAGCGGCACCAGCAGCCGCGACACCCCGAGCGAGATCCCGACCCCCGGGTACGTGGTGCGCCCGTCACTGGCCAGCGAGTCGTAGCGGCCCCCGGACGAGATCGACCCCATCGACTCGTACCCGACCAGGGAGGTCTCGTACACGGTGCCGGTGTAGTAGTCGAGGCCGCGGGCGATCGACAGGTCGACCACCAGTCGCCCGGGGCGGTACTGCCCGGCCGAGCGGACCACCTCGGCCAGCAGCTCCAGGCCCTCGTCGAGCTGCTCGTGGCGAACTCCCAGCGCCCGGACCTCGTCGACGAAGGAGTCGTCCTCGGAGCGGACCGAGGCCAGCCCGATCACCTTGCCGGCCGCCTCCGGGCTGAGCCCGCACTCCTCGGTCAGCAGTCGGGTGACCTGCTCGGCTCCGATCTTGTCCAGCTTGTCGACCCGCTGCAGCACCGCCGCTGGCTCGTTCACTCCGAGCCCGCGGTAGAACCCCTCGGAGAGGTTGCGGTTGCTGACCCGCATCCGCACCGGCGGCAGCCCCGTCTCGGTGTGGAGACGCTCCAGGGCGTCCAGCATCACCAGCGGGATCTCCACGTCGTGGTGGGCGGCCAGCTGGTTCTCCCCCACGATGTCGATGTCGGCCTGAGTGAACTCCCGGTAGCGTCCGTCCTGGGGCCGCTCCCCCCGCCAGACCTTCTGGACCTGGTAGCGCCGGAACGGGAAGGTCAGGTGCCCCGCGTGCTCCAGCACGTAGCGGGCGAACGGCACGGTGAGGTCGAAGTGCAGCCCGAGGTCGTCGGAGTCAGCCCGGCCGGCCTGGAGGTTCTGCAGCCGTCGTACCAGGTAGATCTCTTTGTCGATCTCCCCTTTTCGCGACAGCTGGGCCATCGGCTCCAGGGCCCGGGTCTCGATGCTGGCGAAGCCGTACAGCTCGAACGTCTGGCGCAGCGTGTCCAGGACGTGCTGCTCCACCGCCCGCTGCGCCGGCAGCAGCTCGGGGAAACCAGAGATCGGACGGGGACGGCTCACCGCAGCAGCTCCTGACGTCGGCACTATCACGAGGGACGCGGGTCAGGCTACGCGGCCCGGTCCCACGCCCGCCACTGAGGCCGCGTCCGCATCACCAGAGTGCTCCCGGTTGCAGGTACGGGTTCGTGGCTCGTTCCCGCTCCAAGGTGGTGACCGGGCCGTGCCCAGGCAGGACCACCATCTCGTCCGGCAGCGACCCCACCACCTCGTCCAAGGTCCGCCGCATCGTCTCCGGGTCCCCGCCGGGCAGGTCGGTACGCCCGATGGAGCCAGCGAAGAGAACGTCCCCCGTGAAGGCCAGGGAGAGCTCCGGGTCGTCGACGACAGCAATCACGCAGCCCGGGCGGTGCCCCGGGGCGTGGCGGACCCGCCACCGCAGCCCCGCCAGCTCCAGCTCCTGCCCGTCGGTCAGCTCGGCCACCCGGGCAGGCTCGGCCAGCCGGTCGCCGCCCAGCAGCTGGACAACCAGAGGTCTCATCTCTTCCCCCAGCCCGGCCACCGGGTCGCTCAGCAGCTCCCGGTCCGCCGGGTGCACCCAGACCGGCACCTTCCAGGCATCGGCCAGCTCGGCAGCGTCCGCCATGTGGTCGAGGTGCCCGTGGCTGAGCAGCACCGCTTCCGGACGCCGCTGGTGCTCGGCGAGCAGCCGCTCCACTACCCCAGCCGCTTCCATGCCGGGGTCAACCACCACGCAGCCGGGACCCTGGTCGGGTCCGACCAGGTAGCAGCTGGCCTGCCACGGGCCAGAGGGAAACGCAGCGGTGAACACGCCTCGACACTATCGGGCAAGATAGGCCGCATGAGCGAGGCATCTCCGAGCACCTTCGGGCGGGTCGACGAAGACGGCAGCGTGTTCGTGACCACCTCAGACGGGGAGCGGATGGTGGGCCAGGTGCCCGGCGCCACTCCCGACGAGGCGCTGGCATTCTTTACCCGCCGCTTTGACGCCCTGCAGACCGAGGTTGCGCTGCTGGAGGAGCGCGTCAGGCGTGGTGCGCTCGGCCCGGACGAGGCCCGCAAGAGCATCGCTGCGGTCCGTTCCAGCATTGAGGGTGCCAATGCGGTAGGCGACCTGGCTGGGCTGCTGACCCGGCTGGAGTCGCTGGCACCGGCGATCGCCGAGGCCAGTGAGGCCCGCAAGGCGCAGCGGGCCCGGGTCAGCGAGGAGACCCGGCAGGCCAAGGAAGCGATGGTCGCCGAGGCGGAGCGGATCGCTGAGAGCAACGACTGGCGCGGCGGGGTGAACCGGTTCCGGGCGCTGCTCGACGAGTGGAAGCTGCTGCCCCGGATCGACCGGACCACCGACGACGAGCTGTGGCACCGCTTCTCGGCCGCCCGGACCACGTACACCCGGCGCCGCAAGGCCCAGTTCGCCGAGCAGAACGAGCGTCGCGAGCAGGCCCGCCAGCTCAAGGAGCAGATCATCGCCGAGGCCCGCGAGCTGGCCCAGTCCACCGACTGGGGAGCCACAGCGGGAGCCTTCCGGGAGCTGATGGGCCGCTGGAAGGCAGCCGGGGTCGCGCCCCGGGCCGTGGACGACGCCCTGTGGGCCGAGTTCCGTGGCATCCAGGACGACTTCTTCGCCCGCCGCCACCAGGTCTTCAGCGAGCAGGACACCGAGTTCCAGGGCAACCTGGAGGCGAAGCTGGCGCTGCTGTCGGAGGCTGAGGCGGAGATCCTGCCGGTGGAGAACGCCCAGGCCGCCCGGCAGGCCTTCCGGACCTTCCTGTCGCGCTACAACGAGCACGGCAAGGTTCCCCGCGACAGCGTCCGCGGGCTTGAGAGCCGGGTCCGGAGCCTGGAGACCGCGATCAAGAAGGCTGAGGACGAGGAGTGGCGCCGGACCGACCCGGAGACTCACAAGCGCGCCGCCGGCACCGCGTCCCTGCTCACCGACCAGATCTCCAAGCTGGAGGCTGACCTGGCCCGGGCCGAGAGCCGGGGCGACCGGTCCAAGGCCAGCGAGCTGCGGCAGTCGATCGAGACGTACCGGTCCTGGCTGGACCAGGCCAACAAGACCCTGCGGGACTTCGAGGGCTGACCCCTCGCCCTCAGCGGTGAGCAGCCCGGCACCGCGGTGCGGTGCTGCTCAGGCGCGGACCCGGCGCACCTCGTACACGCCGGGCAACCGGTGCAGACGCTTCATCAGGTGCTCCAGGTGCGCCGCCTCGGCGGTCTCGATGGTCACTGTGCCCCGGAAGACCCGGTCCTTGCCGGCCTGGAAGCTGGCCGACAGGATCGATACCCGCTCGTCGGCCAGGGTGTTGGACAGCTCAGCGAGCAGCCCCGTGCGGTCGAGCCCCTCGATGTACAGCGAAACCACGAAGGCTCCACCGGCCTGCGCCGACCAGGCGACCGGAACGATCCGCTCGGGGGACTTCATCAGGCTGGTCACGTTGGTGCAGTCGCGGGCGTGCACGGAGACCCCCTGGCCCCGGGTGACGAAGCCAAGGATCTCGTCGCCGGGGACCGGCGTGCAGCAGCGAGCCAGCTTCACCCACATCGACGGGTCGCCCTGCACCTCGACCCCCAGGTCACCGGCGGCTGGACGTCGGGTGCTGCGGTAGACGGGCTGGTCCTCGTACGTCTCCTCGGCCGTGGCCTCTGCGCCGCCCTGGGTCGCGATCAGCCGCTCCACTACGGCCTGGGCACTGACCTGGCTCTCCCCGATCGCCGCGTACAGGGCCTGGACGTCGGCGAAGCGGAACTCGGTGGCCAGCGCCGTCAGGTTCTCGATCGTCAGCAGCCGCTGCATCGGCATCCCGGTCCGGCGCAGCTGGCGGGCCAGGGCGGACTTGCCGTGCTCGATCGACTCCTCGCGGCGCTCCCGGGTGAAGTACTGCCGGATCTTCTGCCGAGCCCGGGGGCTGGTGACGAACTCCAGCCAGTCTCGTGACGGCCCGGCGTCCTCCGACTTGGAGGTCATCACGTCCACCGTGTCGCCCTGGTTGAGCTTGGTGTCCAGGCTGACCAGCTTGCCGTTGACCCGGGCGCCGACGCAGCGGTGCCCGACCTCGGTGTGCACCGCGTACGCGAAGTCGACCGGGGTGGCGCCCTCCGGCAGGGCCTGGATGTCACCCTTCGGGGTGAAGACGAAGACCTCGTTGGAGCGCAGGTCGAAGGTCAGCGAGTCCAGGAACTCCTTCGGGTCCTGGGTCTCGCGCTGCCACTTGGTGAGCTCGTGCAGCCAGGTCAGGTCCTGCCCGTCGCTGCGGACCTTGCCGCTGACCGTGTTCGGGCTCTCCTTGTACTTCCAGTGGGCGGCGACGCCGTACTCGGCCCGCCGGTGCATCTCCTCAGACCGGATCTGGAACTCGACCGGGCGCCCGCCCGGACCCATCACGGTGGTGTGCAGCGACTGGTACATGTTGAACTTCGGCAGCGCGATGTAGTCCTTGATCCGGCCTGGGACCGGGTTCCAGCGCAGGTGGACCACACCCATCACCGAGTAGCAGGTCGCCTTGTCAGGGACGATCACTCGCAGCCCGAGCAGATCGTAGATGTCGGAGAACTCGCGGCCGCGGACCACCATCTTCTGGTAGATCGAGTAGTAGTGCTTGGGCCGCCCGTAGACCCGGGCCGGAATCTTGGCCGCGGCCAGGTCGGCGGTCACCTGCTCGATGATCTCCGTCAGGTAGCGCTCCCGGCGGGGCTGGTTCTCGGCCACCAGGTGCACGATCTCGTCGTACACCTTGGGGTGCATGGTGCAGAAGGCCAGGTCCTCCAGCTCCCACTTGATGGTGTTCATGCCGAGCCGGTGGGCCAGCGGCGCGTAGATCTCGAGGGTCTCCTTGGCGATCCGGTTCTGCTTGTCGGGGCGCAGCGACCCCAGGGTTCGCATATTGTGGAGCCGGTCGGCGAGCTTGATGACCAGAACCCGGATGTCGTGGCTCATGGCGATGATCATCTTGCGCAGCGACTCGGCCTGGGTGTTCTCGCCGAAGACCACCTTGTCGAGTTTGGTGACCCCGTCCACCATGCCCGCGATCTCAGGACCGAAGTCGCCGGTGAGCTCCTCCATCGTGTACGCGGTGTCCTCCACCGTGTCGTGAAGGAGGGCGGCGCACAGGGTCGGCTCGGTCATGCCCAGGGTGGCCAGGATCGTGGTGACCGCGAGCGGGTGGGTGATGTACGCATCGCCGGACTTGCGGGTCTGCCCCTGGTGGTACTGCTCAGCGGTCCGGTAGGCCCGCTCCAGCAGCGCCAGGTCCGCCTTCGGGTGGTTCTCCCGGACCACGTTGAACAGGGGCTCGAGCACCACGGACTGGGTGGACCGGGGCGCCATCCAGCGACTGAGCCGCTGGCGCATCCGTAGTCGCGGCTGCTCAGGCCCGGTCGACGTCCGTCCCGGCCCGAGTGGCACGGGCGAGACTGGCGAGGCGGCCAGGACCGGCTCTGCAGCTGCTCGCTGGTCCGTCACCGTCACCTCCCCTGATGGGAGGCCAGTGTAGGACGAACCGGGCGTCCTGCCTACCGACGCCCCCGGGGCAGCGGACGAGCAGAGCGTGCCTCAGACCGTGATCAGGGCACCGACCGAGCCGATCCCCATCGCCTCCAGCGTGGCCCGACCTCCGAGGAAGCCGAGCTCCATCACCACCGAGACGTGGACCAGGTCGGCTCCGAGCTGCTCGACCAGCTTGGCTGTGGCGCCGATGGTGCCGCCAGTGGCCAGGACATCGTCGATGATCAGCACCTTGGCGTGGGGCTTGATCGCGTCCCGGTGAACGGTCAGGGTGTCGGAGCCGTACTCCAGGGCGAAGGACTCGGAGAAGACGTCGCGGGGCAGCTTGCCGGGCTTGCGGACCGGGACGAAGCCGCACCCCAGGGCCAGAGCCACCGGCCCGGCGAAGACGAAGCCCCGCGCCTCCATCCCGACCACGACGTCGATCCCCGGCGGCGCCTCGGCCACCAGCGCGTCGATCGCGGCCTGGTAGCCGGCGTGGTCGCCCAGCAGCGGGGTAATGTCCTTGTAGACCACCCCTGGCTGGGGAAAGTCCGGGACGTCCACGATCAGCGAGTGGACAAGCGCAACCCGCTCGTCCTGGGTAGCCGGGGCCATGTGCTGCTCCTTCTGCTGGCTGCTGGGTCGGCTGGAGGCTACCGCCTACCGCGCTTGCGGGCCTTCTGGCGCCTCTGAGGCCGCGCCGGGCGGGGCTCGCCGCTGGCCGGGGAGGACCCGCCGTCCTCCACCGGCTCGGTCTTGGTCGCGCTGGTGGTCTGCCCGCCGACGGTGACCACCACCGGGGTGGCTGACGACGCGCGGGGGGTGGTCGAGGTGGGCACGTCCACCAGGGTCTGGGCCGCACCCTTGCGGGCGTCCGCCTTGCGGCGCCGCTCGACGCGCTCGCGCCAGCTGCGCATCCCCGGCTCCCGCTCCCGCATCTGGGCCAGCAGCGGGGTGGCGATGAACACCGATGAGTACGCGCCGGCGATCATGCCCACGAACAGGGCCAGACCGAGGTCCTCCAGCGGGCCGCTGCCCAGGACCGCGGCGCCGGCGAACAGCAGTGCCGCCACCGGCAGAATCCCGATCACGGTGGTGTTCAGCGACCGCACCAGCACCTGGTTGACGGCAGTGTTCGCGGCCTCGGAGTAGGTGACCCGGTGCTGCTCCATCTCCGCGACGTTCTCGCGCACCTTGTCGAAGACAACCACCGTGTCGTAGAGGGAGTAGCCCAGGATGGTCAGGACGCCGATCACCGTCGACGGGGTGATGGTGAAGCCGACCAGGGCATACACCCCGACCGTGACCACGAGGTCGTGGCCCAGGGCGACCAGGGCGGCGACCGACATCTTGGCGTCGCGGAAGTACAGCCCGATCAGGAGCCCGACCAGCCCCAGGAAGACCACGAGGGCGATCCCGGCCTTCTGGGTGATCTGCTCGCCCCAGGAGGCGCCAATCAGCTGGTAGGCGACCTGGTCGCTGTCAATCCCCACCTGCTGGGCGATCGCGGCCCGGACGGTGGTCTGCTCGGCCATCTCGAGCGAGCGGGTCTGGACCCGGACCCGGTCCTGGCCGATGGTGGTGACCGTGGTGCCGAGGTTGGGGACCCCCGAGCTGTCAACAGCGGAGCGGACCTCGGCTACCGTGCTCTGGGTGACCTGGGCCGGGGCCTGGAAGTCAGACCCGCCGCGGAACTCGATCCCGAGGTCGAGCCCCCGCAGCAGCAGCCCCCCGATCGAGACGGTGAGCAGGACGGCCGAGACGATGTACCACACCCGGCGGTGCCCGACGAAGTCGTACGAGATCTCACCGGTGTAGAGCCGGTGGGCGATCCCGCGCCGCTTGGAGCTGGACGGGGCGGTCTCGGCGGTCGTGTCGCTGGTCCTCGTGGTGGTTGTGGCCACGGCTCAGGCCTCCTTGGTGCGCACCGGGCGCCGCAGCGGTCGGTCCGACGCGACTCCGAGGTGACTGGCGTCCAGCCCCGAGCCGGGTCGCCCGCCCCCGAAGAACGAGGTCCTGACCAGGAGCGACATCAGTGGTTTCGTGAAGAAGAAGACGATCGCGACATCAATCAGCGTGGTCAGCCCCAGGGTGAAGGCGAAGCCGCGGACCGCGCCGATGGCGACGGTGAAGAGGATCACGGCGCTCAGCATCGAGACGGCGTCAGCGGCCAGGATCGTGCGCCGAGCCTTGTACCAGCCGGTCTCTACCGCGGTCCGGATACTGCGGCCGTCGCGGACCTCGTCCCGGATCCGCTCGAAGTAGATCACGAAGGAGTCCGCTGTGACACCGATCGCGACGATGGCCCCGGCGATGCCCGGGAGGCTGAGGGCGAAGCCCATGGAGGCGCCCAGCAGGACCATCAGCACCCAGGTCATCGCCGCCGCCACCGTCAGCGAGGCGACCACGACGATCCCGAGCCCCCGGTAGTAGAGAAAGGAGTACCCGATCACCAGCGCGAGCCCGACCAGACCGGCGATCAGGCCGGCCCGGAGCTGGTCGGCGCCCAGGGTCGCCGAGACGTTGTCGACGCTGGAGACCTCGAACGCCAGCGGGAGCGCGCCGTACTTCAGAACATTCGCCAGGTCAGTAGCAGACTTCTGGTTGAAGCTGCCGGAGATCTCGGCCCGGCCGCCGGTGATCGGCTGCGAGACCGAGGGCGCCGAGATCACCTTGCCGTCGAGGACGATGGCGAACTGGTTGCGCGGCTGCTGCTGAGACGAGAAGTACGTGGTGGCATCGGTGAACAGCTGCCCCCCGAGGTTGTTGAAACTGAGGTTGACGACCCAGTTCAGCTGGTTCTGGGGGACTCCGGCGGCGGCCTCGGTGAGCAGGTTCCCCTCTAGCAGCGCCGGCCCCAGAAGGTACTTCGCGTTGCCCCGGGCGGCTAGGTCGGAGCGCATGCAGGCCAGCAGAGGCTGATCGCGGACCGACGGGAAGGCGTCGCCGCACTGGTAGGAGGCGAAGTCGCTCTGGTCGGCTTCTGACGGCGTCCACTTCAGCTGCTCGGCAATCAGCGCCTTGCGCTCCGCCTCGCCCTCAGGCAGTGGTCCAGCGGGTTCGGTCGGGCGGGAGGTCACCGGCGGGGGGATGCTCGGCAGGCCCCGGGCCTGGTCCTCGGGGGCAGCCCCCTGCTGGTCCTGGACCGCGTAGACGGCTCGGAACTCCAGCCGCGCGGTCTGCCCCACCATGGCGATCAGCTCGTCTCGCTGCACGTTGGGGACCGAGACCTGGATCTGGTTCCCGCCCGAGGTGGTGACCTCGGACTCCCCGACGCCCAGCGAGTCCACCCGCTGCTGGATGATCGAGCGGGCCAGCTCCAGGCTGCTGGAGTCAACCGAGCCCTGACCGGAGGTGTTGGCCGCAGTCAGGGTGATGGTCGTGCCCCCGCGCAGGTCAAGCCCCAGCTTCGGCGAGTAGGTCTTCGACAGCACCATCAGCCCGTACAGGCCGATCACGACGACGAAGAAGACGATCAGCGTACGGCCGGGGTGACCGTGCCGCGATGCGCTGCGTGCCACAGCCGCTCCTTCCTACTGCTGTCGTGCGTCCGAGCTGCTCTGTGCCTCGGAACCGGCGCTGGGGCCGGCGTACCCGGGCTCGCTGTACGAGGGCTGGGAGTAGCTCGGGCCCTGGTAGCCGGGCTCTGGCTCAGCGGCCACGTCGGGCTCTGGCTCAGCCGCCACCTCGGGCTCTGGCTCAGCCGCCACCTCAGGCTCTGGCTCAGCCGCCACCTCAGGCTCTGGCTCAGCCGCCACCTCAGGCTCTG
>ERZ772827.2-NODE-2-length-198897-cov-6.205535_pt1 | contig 198897 bp, 181 predicted proteins | sample MGYA00580850_ERZ772827 | MGnify/ENA primary metagenome ERZ772827 (study PRJEB29015, sample SAMEA2737950) | human oral metagenome | biome: human oral; feature: human-associated habitat; material: dental | place: China | collected 2145 ... | reverse complement strand
AGGACGGCACTCGCTACCGTGGGGTTGCAGACGGGCATGCCTATCTCTACAATGCGAAGCCATTTGTAGACCTTGACCTTCGGGCAAGCTACGCCTTTGAGCTCACTTCGCTCGTGAAGCTGACTCTAGAGGCCGGTGTGCAGAACTTCCTCAATTCCTTCCAGCGTGACACCGATATGGGACCAGGACGAGCCTCAGCCTATATTTATGGGCCGAACCAGCCCCGTCGCCTCTACCTCTCCGCTACCCTCGATCTGTAGCTTTTGTCTCATTTGTATCACTTGCGCCCCTACCTCTACCGTTTGTCGCAGAGGTAGGGGCGCAGAGGTATCGGGGGAAAGTCCCTAGAGGTATCGAGGGAAACTAAGAGAAGGTATCGGGGATACCTCATGAGGGGTTACGGGGATACCTCCAGCGAGATGCTGAGAGGCTTTTGTTTGCGGGGATTAGATTGCCTTTGCTTTCTGAAAGGAAAGAATTTGAGAGGGGGAAACTTGCTCGTTTCAGTCAGGTAATAATAGTACCTTTGTAACTCATTAAGTAGAATAATGACAACACCTACTCCGTCATCACCACTGCTCCGCACTACGCTCCGCCTAGGTACTTCCTTTGGTGTGGCTCTGGCTGCTCTCTCAGGGATGCGCCTCTTGGGCATATACATCTCTCCGCTCTTTTTCCTGTTGTACTTGGCGCTACTTGTGTATATTCCCATGGTAGCTTTCCGAGCAGCACGAGCTTATCGAGACCAGAATCACCCTACGGGACCTTACCCTTTCATGTTGAGCTTTAGCTTCGTAGTCTTGCTCCATGTCTTTGGGGCAATAGTGGCCTTGATCCCCCAGTACTTCTACTTTCGTGACGTTGCTCCTATGCTTCTAGAGCCGATGCTGACTCAGATGCGGTCTATGAAGGGTATAGGAAGTCCTGCCGAGGTAGAGCAAATGATCGAATCAATACGAGGAATCAGCCTCTTGCAGTGGCTCTGGACGGATTATTGCTTCACGATCTTCCTTGGAGCTATATGGGGGACGATTACGGGGCTCATACTGAAAAGGAACTAGAAGACTATGGATATATCCGTTGTAATCCCACTCTATAATGAAGCTGAGTCACTACCCGAGCTAGAGGCTTGGATCAGCCGTGTCATGCAGGCAAATGGCTTTAGCTATGAGATTATATTTATCAATGATGGTAGCACCGACAACTCGTGGGACGTCATCCAGGCACTGAGGCAACGTAACCCGAATGTGCGGGGTGTGAAGTTCAGACGTAACTACGGTAAGTCGCCAGGCTTGCAGTGTGGGTTTGCTCGTACTCGTGGGGATGTCGTTATCACGATGGACGCAGATCTTCAGGATAGTCCTGATGAGATCCCCGAGCTCTATCGTATGGTACGTGAGGAGGGATATGACCTAGTGAGTGGCTGGAAGCAGAAACGCTACGACCCGATACTGAGCAAGAACCTCCCCTCGAAGCTGTTTAATGCAACGGCTCGTAAACTCTCGGGCATCCCCAACCTACATGACTTCAATTGTGGGCTGAAGGCTTATCGCTCGGAGGTGGTCAAGAATATCGAGATCTACAACGATATGCACCGCTATATCCCCTACATGGTGAAGGTAGCAGGATTCTCCCGCATCGGGGAAAAGGTGGTACAGCATCAAGCGCGTAAGTATGGGACGAGTAAGTTTGGCCTCAGTCGCTTTGTCAATGGTTACCTTGACCTGATTACGCTATGGTTTACCTCTACCTTTGGGCGAAAGCCAATGCACTTTTTCGGTTTAGGTGGGAGCTTGATGTTCCTCGTCGGCTTCATTGCTCTAGCCGTTGTTTTGATTTCGAAGCTCGTGCATATTAGTTCGGGGACACCTGCCCCTCTAGTCACCGATCGCCCGTATTTCTTCATCGCTCTTACTGCGATGGTAATCGGGACTCAGCTCTTCCTCACTGGCTTCCTTGCTGAGCTTTTCGCTCGCCAGTCTCAGGATCGAAATGACTACAAGATCGAGGAGGAGCTCTAGTGATTTCTCCCTTTTTCTGCTTGGTGTGATTATTTAAAGCTTGAATTATGGCTGCAGATTTAGGCCTATTCCCTTCTAGGAAGGCACCTTCTGATATTGCTGGGGGGCATTATACGTTCATAGACCTTTTTGCTGGCATTGGGGGATTTCGTATTGCGGCTTCAAATGAGGGCGGGGAGTGTGTATTCTCGAGTGAGTGGGATAGGGATGCTCAGCGCATGTATCTATATAACTTCGGAGAATTACCCCACGGTGATATTACAAAGGAAGAGACAAAGAAGTTTATCCCCCCGCATTTTGATTTGCTCTGTGCAGGCTTCCCTTGTCAAGCTTTTTCAATCGCAGGACGGAGAGCTGGATTTGAAGAGGCACGGGGAACTCTCTTTTTTGAGGTGGCAGAGATTATCCGTCAACATCAACCTAAGGCCGTCCTCTTAGAGAATGTCAAGGGATTGATCAATCATGATAAGGGTAAGACCTTAGCAATAATTCTCAAGATTCTTCGAGAAGACCTTGGATATGTAGTCCCTGAGCCAAGGCTCCTTAATGCTAAGGACTTTGGTCTTGCCCAAAATCGGGAGCGTATATTTATTGTCGGTTTTCGATCTGATGTAGCTCCCAATAGTTTTCTTTATCCTGAGGGGCAAAGAGCTAAGGTTCCTTTTTCTTCAGTCAAAGAAAGGGAGCCAGTCTCTGCTAAATATTATTTATCTACGCAATATATAAAGACTCTCCAGAAGCATAAAGAGCGGCATGCGAACAAAGGGAATGGTTTTGGCTATATGATTATTCCCGATACAGAGATTGCCAATGCTATCGTTTGTGGGGGGATGGGACGGGAGCGTAATCTTGTTATCGATCATCGTCTAGAAGATTATACACCTGTCACAAGAATTAAAGGAGAGATAAATAGAGAGGGTATTCGCCGAATGACCCCGAGGGAATGGGCTCGTTTACAAGGTTTTCCCGAGGATTTCTCCATTGTTGTTTCAGATAGTGCTGCTTATAAGCAGTTTGGGAACTCGGTCGCTGTACCCGTAGTTCAAGCTATGATAAAGCAAATCCTTCAGGCAATAGCCTTATAGAAATATGGCATCTACTACACTAACTGGAAATAAAGGGGAATGGAGCGAGATCTATACTCTTCTTCGTCTTCTCGCTGATGGTCACCTCCACTTGGGGGACGCAGAGTTGCGTCCGATAGAAGGGCTCATCCTACCTATTCTGTATGTGTTGCGAGACGAAGATACAGATGGAGTGGTGCACAGCTATCAAGTGCTAGAAAATGAGATAGAACTTGCTCTCCCTTATGCTAGTTCTGAGCCAATAAGTATATCGAGAGAACGTTTGCGCAGGGAAGCAGAGCAACTGTTGTTGGCAATCAATTCCGCAAGAGAAACGACCTTCTCTGTTCAAAGTGTAATGCCACTATTGGCCGAGTTATATATTGAGAAAATTAAGGCTCCTTCACGCTCAAAGGCTGATATAAGGCTCACAATACGAGATACTAGGATGGGGGGAACACCAACTCTGGGATTTAGTATAAAGTCAAAGCTTGGAAGCCCCTCAACTCTACTCAACGCATCGCTGGCGACTAATGTAGCCTATCAACTATCCCCTCTATTACAACTTGAGGTTATAGAAAAGTGCAATAAAGAGAAGGGTTTTCGTGAGAAACTATCTCTTCTAACTAGGGCAGGTGGGCACCTAACCTATGTGGAGGTGCCAGATCGGTGCTTCCGAAATAATCTCACACTGATTGACTCATTACTTCCAGAGATATTAGCGGAATCATTGCTAATTTACTACTCTGGGCAAGCTAGTAAGCTTGCTGATATTATGCAACTTCTACGGATAAAGAATCCTCTTAACTTCGACTTGGAACATCATGATTTCTACGCTTATAAGATGAAAAAACTCTTAGTAGAGATTGCATTAGGAATGACACCTAAGAAGCCTTGGGATGGACAATATACGGCCAGTGGAGGCTATATAATTGTTAAGAGAGAAGGAGACTTAGTTGGATACCACTTCTATGATCGTAATTTATTGGAAGAATATTTGTTAATGAATACAAGTTTTGATACTCCTAGTACGACTAGGCATAAGTTCGGTTCTATTGATGAATTTGGAAGACTACTTTTGAACGTTCAAATTCGTTTTCGTTAGCTCTTGATTTAATATTTCTCCTAGTGTTACTTTTTCTATGCGATATAAGAATAAAATGCATTTAAATAGATCCCTCCCCCTTTTTCTTATCCATGGAAAGGGGTGTGTTTGGGTTGGAGTAATGATGTGTGTACTCCTAGCTTGTTCTCAAGGAAAATACTCAGGGGGGGAATATACACGTCTCTCAGGAGAGGTCTTCCATACCTACTTCTCCGTCCAGTATGACCTCCCCGAGGATTACAGCGGAGCAGTGGACTCAACCTTCCATACATTTAGTCGCTCCCTCAATCCCTTTGATAGCACAAGCCTCATTACGGCTATCAATAGAAATGAGTCTACACATACCGATAGCATGCTCCGAGAGGTCTTCGTGCAGGCAATGGAGATTTCTCGTAAAAGCGAAGGGAGCTACGATGTGACATGTGCCCCACTTATCAACCTCTGGGGGTTTGGCTTTGAGCAGAAGGATAGTATCAGCCCACAAGTAATCGATAGTATCCTTCCCTTCGTAGGCTATCAGCTAGTTCACCTTGAGGGAAATGAATTGATCAAGGCTGACCCGAGGATGAAAATAGACTTCTCCTCTATCTCGAAAGGCTATTGTTCGGACCTCGTTGGCCGGGTGCTCCTTGGCAAGGGTGCTACCAGTTACCTTGTGGAGCTAGGGGGGGAAATTGCCTTTAGGGGAACGAACCCCTCGGGTGAAGGTTGGGTCATAGGCATCGATAAACCTATAGATGATGTGTCGGGTAGGATCAGTGAGTTTGAGCTACGACTTCAGCTCCCTACTACACCTGGGGGACTAGCGACATCGGGCAACTACCGCAACTACCGAGTGATCAACGGTAAGAAGTATGCCCATACGATTGATCCCCGTACAGGTTATCCCATTCAGACGGATGTGCTGAGTGCAACTATCCTCGCCCCCTCATGTATGCTTGCCGATGGACTTGCTACGGCTTGTATGACGTTGTCCTCAAAGGATGTCCCCGCCTTCATCGCTCGCTTCCCTGGGGTAGAATATATGCTGATACTGGGGGATGGTGCAGATCGTTTTCGTACGATCATGTCTCCAGGTTTCCAGCGTCTTGTGCTAGCTGAATAGGGATAGGGGTAGCCTTGCTCCCACTCCTTTGTCTGAGGCCTTTACACTTTAACCTTGCTGACCCGTTCCCTCCCATCTCTCCAGCCTTAGCCCTCTAGTCTCTTCAGAGTCCGTTCTCCTTCCTCTTCAGCCTTCACCTCACTAGTTACATGGCATTTTCCTTCGCTCGTCCTGCATGTATAGCCCTTTTCCTCTGAAACCAATTATCCCTTTATTATGAAAAAGATTCTTTTGTCTCTCTTTGCTCTTGCCCTCATTTTTAGTTGTACAAATAAGGGGAAGGGACAGGCTGGACTGCAGGATAGCCTCGCTGTAGACTCCCTTGATTTTGCCTATCCTGTTACCCTAACACATGCTAAGGGAATGCAGGTCGTCAATCACGAGGGTTACAAGGAACTCTTCATCCTAGGTCCCGTGACAGGTGATACAATTGGGCGATACATCCTCTATCCACGTGGCAAGCGTCCCTCCCTCGAGACAACTGCGCAGCTTATCCCTATTCCTGCCCGCACCCTAGGCTGTCTCTCTACCACAGACGTTGGGGTACTGCCCATACTAGGTCTACGGGATGTGCTGGTGGCATGTAGCGAACCTTCCAATATCAACGATAGCCTCCTGCACCTAAAGGTCGAGCAAGGTCTCATCGTGAACATCGGTCAGGGAATGGGGAGAGATACCGAGCAGATCCTCGCTACCCATCCAGACGTACTCCTGCAAAGTTTCAGTGAGAGTACGGATAAAGACCAAGAACTTATAGCAGCAGGTATCAGCACGATTACCATAAACAACTGGCAGGAAGAGAGTCTACTTGCCCGTGCTGAATGGTTGAAAGTGATTGGACTGCTCTTCGGTCGGAATGCACAGGCAGACTCAGTCTTCCGCTCCATTGAGGCTCGCTATCAGGAGGCATGTAACCTCGTAGCCTCCGTGCAGGATACGCTCTCAGTTCTCTATGGGATCGACTATCAAGGCGTGTGGTATATCCCCAGTGAAGGCTCATACGTGGCCTCGATGCTTAGGGATGCCAAGCTTCGCTATGAGTTTGCCCCTCGTGGGGGAGCTAGTGAGGCGGTTAGCTTTGAGTATGTCTTCAGTCATCACCGAAATGCTGGTACATGGATCTGCGTTACTCCACAGCGACTGACGACGCTCCGAGAGTTCCTTTCCCTCAATGAACGCTACCAACATTTTGAAGCTGCCAAGGCTGGGAATGTATGGGTAGATCGGAAACGGAATAACTATGGTAGCTCGGACTTTTGGGAAGGAGCTCCCTATCATCCCGACTTGATCCTCAAGGATTTAATCAAGGCTACTCGTCCACAGCTACTGCCAGAGTATGAGCCGACTTACTTTGTGAAGCTGAAGTAATTACCCTCTGTTCGCCCTGTGTGATGAGCCTCAAGACCCCTTCTATCTTTCTTGCACTCTCGCTCCTTACGCTCCTTGCCTTCGTCGCTGACGTAGCTTGGGGGAGCGTATCTATTCCAATTGGGGAAGTGCTGGATGCGCTCCTAGGGAAGGGGGAAGAGACGACCTATAGCTATCTAGTCCTACACTTCCGTCTACCTAAGGCGTTGACCTCCCTCTTCGCAGGGGCAGGTATTGCCGTGGCAGGGCTAATGATGCAGAGCTTGTTTCGTAACCCCCTTGCCGATACCTCCATCCTAGGTATCAATAGTGGTGCAGGCGTGGGAGTGGGCATCTATACGATGGCCTCTGCGCTCTTCCCTGGGGTTTTAGCCCTAGGGACGGGGATAAATACTTGGGGGATTATCCTCGCCTCTTGCCTCGGCTCTCTTGTGGTGCTACTGGTAATCTCGGCCGTAGCTAGCCGAGTAGGGGATATGGTGTCGGTGCTGATTATTGGGGTGATGGTTGGGTTCTTAGCCAGTTCGGTTATCTCTATCCTCCAGTTCTTCAGTCACGAGGAAACCCTAAAGACGTACCTCATCTGGTCATTTGGTAGTGTCTCTACGACTACGTGGAGGCAACTGGGCTTCATGCTTCCTGTTGTAGCGTTTGCCCTTCTGACTTCGCTCTTGATGCCCAAGCAAATGAATGCCCTAAACCTCGGTGAGAGCTATGCTCGCTCCCTTGGGGTGAACATCCTATGGGTGCGCTATATGCTCATCGGGATCACCAGCATACTTGCCGGGGGCATTACTGCCTTCACTGGCCCGATTGCTTTCCTTGGGATGGCGGTACCACACTTCGTACGTTTACTCTTTCGTTCCTCTGACCATCGCCTGTTACTGCCTGCTACGATGCTCGTGGGGAGCCTCGTCTTGCTGGTGTGTGATCTCTTGACGCAGGCTCCTGGATACCAGTTCGTTCTCCCCATCAATGCCCTGACCTCCCTCCTTGGAGCCCCCGTAGTGATTCTCGTAGTCTTGGGGCGGAAGAGAGGGAAAAAGATCTTTAGCTAATATGGTAGAGTGTACTCACCTTTTGCTTGAAAATCTCTCGACGGGCTATGCTGAGCCTCGAGGCAGACGTACAGTTTCCTTGGAGCTAAACCTTGGTATATCCTCGGGCGAGGTGGTGATGCTTATGGGGCCAAATGGTAGTGGGAAGTCTACCCTCATGCATACTATAGCTGGTCTGCTCCCTCCACTATCTGGACAGGTGAAGATCTTGGGGCGAAGCCTTGCTCACCTAGGGCGTAGAGACGTTGCACGGGTACTAAGTCTGGTACTGACTGAGCGGGTAGATGGGGGGAATATGACCGTGTGGGATGTCGTTGCACTAGGACGCTATCCCTATACGAACTTCTTCGGCAAACTTCAATGTGAAGACGAGAAAATGGTGGCTGAAGCCGTAGAGCAGAGTCACCTGAAGGGGATGGAGCACCGCCTTATTACTGAGCTCAGTGATGGTGAGCGGCAGCGCGTGATGGTGGCTCGGGCTTTGGCTCAGGATACACCGCTTATCCTCCTCGATGAGCCGACGGCACATCTTGACCTTCCCTCTCGTCTGGATTTGGTGTTGATGCTCCGTAGGCTTGCCCACGAGCTGGGCAAGAGCATGCTTATCTCCACTCATGAGCTTGACCTAGCACTGAGCTGGGGCGATAGGTTGTGGCTGATGGATCGGGAGGGGAAGGTCGTCTCGGATATTCCCGAGGCGCTCGTGCTCGGGGGGCATGTGGGACGTGTCTTCGGGACTGAGGAGCTGAGCTACGATGTCGAGCGGGGGGAATTCTTAGTGAAAAGGGAGGATCTTCGTCCTATTTGCCTAGTAGCAGAGGGTATGCCTAGCGAGGATCACCGTGTCTATTGGACGATGCATGCGCTCTCACGGCTTGGTTATAAACGCTCAGAGGATACAGAGACTGGGCTAAAGTTGGTAGTGACACCGACGGATTGGCAGATTAAGGATGGCGAAGAGGTGCGTAGTTACGGGAGCTTAGCGGACTTGGTCTCGGCACTTTCATAGACCGATCAGTACAGGCTTTACGATGCTTGCCTTGCTCTCCAGCGATGGAGAGTGAGGTTTTTTAGTTCTAAGGGCTAGGGATGGGGGCTGGGAGGTTACGGGGGAACCTGTGAAGAGGTATCGGGTGTACCTCTTCGGAGGTTACGGGGATACCTCGCGAGGGTTTTCCTCGCTACCTATCTGAGGGGGATGAGGGTGTGGCGAGATGGGGGTAAAAGGGGTAATCATCTAGGGAGACTAGGAGGGTGGGAGCATACACAGGGTACAAATATGGATGACAAGTGGGGGTAGTGGAGGGGTACTTTGGGTGGCAAATGAACTAGGGAGCTTGGAAGGGAGGGCGAAAGAAGAAGCACGAAAATGATGGACAGCAAGCAGATAAGCCTAGCTCTACTTTTCGTATAGGTTCACTCTGCGCTTTGCTGTCTACTATTCGCAGTTTCTTCTTGTGGGTGTGGGGGCTTTTGTGTATCTTTGCGAAGATTTTTACGCTACTAGCTGAGTGCCCCTATGCATACAGACCAGTATAAACTCTGCCTGAGGACGCTATCCGAGGGCGACCATGAGTACTCTTGGCTCTTAGAGGATAAGTACTTCCAGAGCTTCGAGGCAAATGGCATTGAGGGAGGCGAGGTGGAGGTACACCTTCACCTTCACCGCATGGGGAGTATCTTCAACCTTACTTTCTCCTACAATGGCGTGGTAGATACCACGTGCGATAGGTGCCTCGATCCGATGGAGATCGATATAGAGGCCGAGCGGGAGCTAATCGTAAAGTTTGGCTCCGAGTATCGGGAGGAGAGTGACGAGATTCTTGTCATCCCTGAGCTGGATGGCGTGCTGGATTTGGAGTGGCTCCTCTATGAGGATATTGTACTCTCCCTGCCTATGCAGCGTCTGCATGATGAGGGAGACTGCAACGAGGAGATGATGGAAATCATCCATGGGGTGCAGAGCGAGGAAGTCGATGGCACAGCGCAAGATGCGGGGGAGGATGAAGAGGAAAGTATGATCGATGAGCGCTGGGCAGCCCTCAAGGAATTAAAGCGAGATTAGTAATTCAAAACAAAATAGATTATGGCACATCCTAAAAGAAGACAGTCTAAGACCCGTACCGCTAAGCGTCGTACACATGACAAGGCAGCTATGCCTACGCTAGCCAAGTGCGCCAACTGTGGAGCATGGCACGTCTACCACACCGTGTGCGGTGAGTGTGGCTACTACCGCGGTAAGCTCGCTATCGAGCAAGCTTAGCCCTTCACTCTGGACAAACAAAGGAAGCCCCAAAGGTCGCTTTGGGGCTTTTTTTGTAACTTCGCACTCGATATTTTTATACATGTTCAAGCGTAGCAAGATAACCCCTGCTATCCGTATATCAGAAATAAAAAACCTATGAGCATCATCAACGCAGCTATTACAGCTGTCGGAGGTTATCTCCCAGAAGATAAGCTGACTAACGCCGACCTCGAGAAGATGGTCGACACGAATGATGAGTGGATTATGACCCGTGTGGGTATACGCGAACGCCGTATCCTCAAGGATCCCTCAAAGGGAGCATCGTACCTGGCTATCCAGGCGGTTAAGGATCTCTTCCAGCGTAATAACATTGATCCGAAGACGATCGATGGTATTATCCTTGCTACCAATACCCCAGACTACCATTTCCCCACGACCTCCTCGATCGTAGCTCATGAGACTGGCTGTATTAATGCTTTTACATTCGACCTACAGTCTGCCTGCCCTAGCTTTATCTATGCCCTAGAGGCTGGTGCAAACTACATTCGGTCAGGTCGCTATGCTCGTGTGCTTGTTGTGGCCGCGGAGAAGATGTCAGCTGTCACGGACTACACCGACCGAGCTACATGCCCTCTCTTCGGTGATGGAGCAGGCTGTGTACTGCTTGAGCCTACCGAGGAGCACTCAGGCGTGCTGGATGCTTACTTCCGTACCGATGGGGTAGGGAAGACTAACCTCATCATGAAGGCTGGCGGGTCTGCCTGTCCCCCTTCACACGAGACGGTTGATGCACGTATGCACTACGTCTATCAGGAGGGTGCTGCTGTCTTCAAGCAGGCAGTCAAGGGGATGTCCTCCAGCTGTCACCTCGTGATGGAGCGTAATGGTCTTACCTATGACGATATCGCCTGGGTAGTACCTCATCAAGCCAATCTGCGTATCATCGACGCCGTGGCTCGCGAGATGCAGGTACCTTTGGATCGCGTGATGGTCAACATTGAGTACCGAGGCAATACCAGTTCTGCTACTATCCCTATCTGCCTCTGGGAATTTGAGAAGCAGCTTCACAAGGGCGATAACCTCATCCTCACTTCCTTCGGTGCAGGCTTCACTTGGGGGGCTGTGTATGTGAAGTGGGCTTACGACCCGAAGCACTAAGTCACCCTCTAGGAGACCTTGCCTGTCCCCCTCCGTGTGCGGGCAGGCAAGGTCTCCCTTTTCTATTCCACCCCTACACTTAGCACTCGGATGAGCGAAGTATCAGTAAGTCCCCAGCACCGCTCGGGCTTCGTCAATATCGTAGGTAACCCCAACGTCGGGAAGTCTACCCTGATGAATCTCCTCGTGGGTGAGCGTGTCTCCATCATCACCTCTAAGGCGCAGACTACGAGGCATCGCATTATGGGTATTGTCAATACCCCTGAGCTACAGATCGTATACAGCGATACCCCCGGAGTACTACGTCCGAGCTATAAGCTGCAGGAGAGTATGCTGGAGTTCTCTGAATCTGCCCTCGGAGATGCAGATGTATTACTGTATGTAACAGATACGGTGGAGACCGCAGACAAGAATGAGTTTTTCCTGAATCATGTGCGGGGGATTAAGTGTCCACTGATCCTAATCATCAATAAGGTCGATCTGACGAATGAGGAGGCACTTGTTGCCCTTGTAGAGCGGTGGCATAAGGAGCTTCCCGAGGCAGAGATTATCCCACTATCAGCGCTAAATAACTTCAATGTCGAGGCGCTCCGTCGGCGAATTGAATCGCTCATTCCTCCCTCTCCTCCCTACTTCGATAAGGATGCTTTAACCGATAAACCTGCTCGCTTTTTCGTGACAGAGATTATCCGAGAGAAGGTGCTCCTCTATTATCAGAAAGAGATACCCTACTCAGTGGAAGTGGTGGTAGAGACCTTTAGGGAAGAGGCAGACCGCATTCATATCCAAGCGTTAATTGTAGCGGAGCGAGAGAGCCAAAAGGGCATCATTATCGGGCATAAGGGGGCAGCACTGAAGAAGGTAGGTACGATGGCTCGCCGAGATATGGAGCGGTTCTTTGACAAGCGTATCTTCCTGGAGCTCTTTGTGAAGGTCGAGAAGGACTGGCGCAATAGAGACAACCTACTTCGTGCCTATGGCTACCGCCTAGACTAGGCACATCCCTACCCAAACAATAGATAGAAATAGAATATGAGTCACCTAGTAGCCATCGTTGGACGTCCGAATGTGGGTAAGTCCACTCTCTTCAACAGACTGACCCAGACGCGTGGGGCCATCGTCAGCGAGGAGTCGGGTACGACACGAGACAGGCAGTATGGGAAGGTCACCTGGCTTGACCGAGAGTTCTCGATCGTCGATACAGGCGGATGGGTTGTAGGGAGTGAGGATGTCTTCGAGGGAGAAATCAATAAGCAGGTTGAGGTCGCTATGGAGGAAGCTGATGTGATTCTCTTCGTAGTCGATATCGAGGGTGGTACTACGGACCTAGATGACGAAGTAGCGTCGAAGCTCCGTAGGACAAAGAAGCCTGTACTCCTGGTTGCCAATAAGGCCGATAACTATACACAGCATTATGCTGCAGCGGAGTTCTACGCCTTCGGTCTAGGTGATCCCATGCCTATCTCTGCTGTCAATGGCAGTGGGACGGGAGACCTCCTTGACGCTATCGTTCGGCACCTGCCCGAGGGAGAGGCTGAGGATGAACCCCTAGATGCTCCACGCATTGCCATCGTAGGACGTCCCAACGCAGGTAAGTCCTCCCTCATCAACGCTTTTATAGGAGAGGAGCGGAACATTGTGACCAACATAGCTGGCACTACACGAGACTCTATCTATACGCATTACTCTAAGTTTGGTATGAACTTTTACCTTGTCGATACTGCAGGTATCCGTAAGAAGGGCAAGGTGAATGAGGATCTAGAGTACTACTCTGTCCTTCGCTCCATCCGTGCTATTGAGAATGCTGACGTCTGCGTGCTTATGCTGGATGCTACCCGAGGGATAGAGAGCCAAGACCTGAATATCTTCTCTCTTATTCAGAAGAACAGCAAGGGACTCATTGTCTGCGTCAATAAGTGGGATTTGGTAGAGGAGAAAAGCAATACGGTGATTAAGACCTTTGAGAGAGCTATTCGTGAGCGACTCGCTCCCTTTACGGACTTCCCCATTATCTTCATCTCGGCTCTGACCAAACAGCGTATCTTCAAAGTCCTCGAGGAGGTACAGCAGGTCTACGAGCGACGTAGCAAGCGGATCCCCACACACCAGCTCAACGAGGTCATGCTCCCCATCATCGAGGCCACCCCACCACCTGCGACCAAGGGCAAGTATATCAAGATCAAGTATGTCATGCAGCTCCCAACGGCGGTGCCTAGCTTTGCCTTCTTTGCTAACCTCCCTCAGTGGGTCAAGGAGCCCTACAAACGTTTTCTCGAGAATCAGATACGGGCACACTGGGACTTCTCTGGTACACCCATCAATATATTCATTAGAGAGAAGTAGTCGCGAGGCTATTTCTCTCTACTCATGAGCCTTGTTGTGTGTTGTTGGGGTTTCCTCGTAACCTCCTGATCGTTTACCCCGTAACCTCTTGGGAGTTTCCCCTGATACCTCCCAAGGGGTATCCCGGTAACCTATATTGAGCTTGGCTGTAAGCCTCGATTCACTTACTCCCATTTACTATTTACCCACCCCATGCAAAGCAAATATACCCTGCTGTGTAGCGTGTATCGTTACCAGCCCTTCATGCGCACGGTGCTTAACCCCGAGGCGATTGCCCAGGATCTGCTAGAGACGGCTCCTGCTTACCTCCTGCGGTTTAGGGACCAGATTATGGAAGCCCTGCGTAGTAACTACGGTGTACGTAGTGCGGAGACTACCCTAGAGATCTTACGCGATCTCGATGAAGAGAGCTATGTGGTACTACCTGCATACTCCATCCTCTTTGAGATGTACCGTGAGTATGGTAAGGAGCTAAGGTCTGAGGGACTTCGAGGAAGGGCGCTAGAGAAGTACGCTTCGACGGCTGAGATTAAGAAGACCCTAGAGCATTTTCACGAGGGTGAGATACCCGTCATCACGGATGGCTCACAGCCCGTATCCCTCGTTGTAGCGGTGGGTAATGAGCTACGTAGCCTGCTTGCTCCAGAGAGTAAGCAGGGGGAGAAGCTCCTAGGCTTCTTCGAGGAGTATCAGACGTTCCTTGTAGCCTCTGAGGGACTTCCCTTCCTTGCCTTCAATTACTCTCGTATGGTAGATATCATCGCTTCTGCAGGTAATGTAGGCTATCTGAGCGAGGATGAGGTAGGGGAACTCCTAGAGCATATCGGAGGGCATGCTGAGCGGCTCTTTAGTTCGTGGAATGCCTTCTGGGCCAGTGCAATCGTTGGGAAGGCTTGGCAAGCCTATGGCTCTGGGGCTAAGGGTAAGTACATCATCGAGGCTAAAGACTATACCCTCGGGATCTATGGACTAGCCTCCATGCAGGCTACGCCCTTCAAGCTCTTTGGCCTGTGGGAAGGTAGTGATATTGAGGCTCTGAAGGCTCTACTCGCACCGCTTGTTGATACTAAGGCAGAGGAGGAGTTGGGTAGGAAGGCTCGTACACAGCTCGATGAGCGCAGAGCCTACCTAAGTAAACGAGGGATTACGCTAGAGCTAGAGGGGAAGGCTCTGCAACTAGCAGAGGAGTGCTTCCTCCGTCCTGCACGAGCCTCTGGTCTGGCATATTACCTCAAGGAGGAAGGGCTTACTCGGGAGTTGGTCTTCCCTCAAGATGACGAAGGGTGTGACTACAATTTCTGGTCACCGCTGACGAAGTGGCAGCGTAAGATGAAGATAGTCTTTGAGGCAGACGAAGTACCATTTATGTATGCCAAGCGACATATCTTCACCAATAAACGTATCTATCGTGTCCGGCGTAAGAGCCTATTCTTTAAAGAGCTAGATAGGATAGAGTGGCGAGAGGCAGACTTCAGCTTCATGCCCTCTGGTGCAGGGTGGATTAGCTGTAAACTCCAGGGGGAGACCTTTGCTGACCTGCTCTTTGGGAAAGAGCGTATCCCAGACAAGACGACGTGGCAAATCCGTAGTATGAAAGATGAGGAACTAGCAGAGATACTCACCGAAGACCTCACGAACTTTCGCACGGCTTTTGCCGAACTTGTTGCCCGCTTCTCAAAGTAGCGTCCACGGCACACCATCCCTTAGAGTAAACAAAGCCCCCCACTGACGAAACTACGTCAGTGGGGGGCTTTGTTTGATGGAGCGTCCGAGCCGGTATCAGTGCAGAGGCACACGACGTGGCTCGCTCTCTAGGGGGAAGTTACTTCAGCTTGCTTGCTGCGGGTACCTCCGTGAAGGTGCCTTCGTAGGCGCAGGTGAGGGTATAGAGCTTCGTGGTGTGATGGAAGATAAGCGTTCCCGTGACCTTGTACTTATTTTCGCCGAGTACATCGACACGGAGCTTACTGCCCTCAAGTAGCTTAGGCAGTAGAGGGTTACCAAAGAACTCCCTCTTTTTCCCATCCTTGACGAAGGTGATTGCCCACCCCTTCTCTTGAGCCTGCTCCGTGGTGTTATCGACGGTAAGTGAGATGTCTGTCCCCAGCAGAGACTCTGGAAGACGGATGGCAAGTCCCTCGAGGAGCTTGTCGAAATTGTCTTGGGTTGGTGCTGCAGGCAGTAGGATGAGCTCGGTGAGCTTCTTGCTCTTTGCCAGCTTAGAGATGAGGCTGGACTTTACGTTCGCTGTGTCGTAGTTGAGGCTCTGAGGCTCTACCTCCTTATACTCTCTCAGGTCATCGAAGGGAAGGAAACCATCTCCTCCTACCTTGAACGAACCTAGGTAGTTTACATCCACTACCTGCTCCTTCTTGTCTGTACCTTCGAAGACGAGGTGTAGTTTTACCTCAAAGATATTTTTCCAAGGATCCTTGACAGAGAAAGTGAGGGTACTACCTTTCTTAGCTGTGGTGTTCCCGTTATGTCCGAAGACCTTTGTCTCTGATGAGGCATCTCCTCGATACATTATTGTCCATGTGTTGGTGGTTGCATCTCCTTGGGAGAGGTCAATCGCCTTGTCCTTTAGGTTTGAGGGGATACCCATATAGATGTATTCAGGTTGAGTTTGTAGGGTACCCATGCCTGCAGGCTCTGCAGGAAGGAAGCCAATGTTGTAGGGTGCATTAGCCCCAAATCTCAAGCCGAAGGAAGCTGCGAGCTTTATCTTCTTGATGACGTTGTTTGTGATGATGCTGTTGGCTCGCTTGGCCTCTTCTTCTCGCTTCTTTGCTTCGGCCTCTTTGCGGAGTTGTTCTCGCTTGGCTCGCTCGGCGTCGTCATTGTTCTTGCTACGACAACCTGAGGTTACTAGACCTAGGGCGAGTGTAAGCACAAGGAGACCTCGCACCTGTAGGTGTAGATGTGATTTCATCTTATAAATTGGAGTTTGTGAATAGAGAGGAGTGTTTCTCTTCTCGGTGCAAAGGTACAGCATCTGAGGGAAATAGAGTGCATAATGTGTGATATGAGCCTTGTGATGATAGGAGTGGAGGGACAGAGATGTATGGTCTACTAAATTGTCTAAATTTGCTGGTGCTGCTAAGCTACACTAGCTCGATACCCCCCTGAGAGGTATCGAGGGAAACCCTCTTGAGGTGCCCCCGTAACCTCTCTTGAGGTATCCCCGTAACCTGTCTTGAGGTACCCTCGATACCTAGTTGAAGAGGGTGGGGAGTATGGGCAAAAGAGTACCCTATACTCTACCTTGGGCTTTTGTGTATCTTTGTGGCTGTGCTGAGCGTTATCTAAGAGAGTCTACTGTGTATACGCCTTGAGGACATGCTTCGCATCGGCTGTTGAGTGAACGAGATAAATAGAATGACAAGATAAACTACACCCTAATGAGACACAGACGAAGAACCATCCAATCCTTCGCTGGGGTACTGCTCTGTGGTCTAGCCCTCACACTGGCTGAACCTACAGAAACCTTTGCGCAGACACCACACGAGACGATCTCGGTGTCCTTCAAGGATAAAGATCTCTCGAGTATCCTCGATTTCATTGCCCGACAAAGTGGGTATCGAATCGACTATGAACCCGAGGTTAAGACGGGGGGCTATAAGGCTACCGTCTCCTTCGATGAGGTAAGCCCTGAGAAGGCTATAGCCGGTATTCTCAAAGGCACACCTTTCACTTACAGCATTAACGGCAAGACGATACGTGTCTTCCGCCTCCAGCAAGCCCCACAGGGGAAAAGTAAGATTACGGGGGTCGTGAAGGACGCTCTAGGTGCACCCGTGTTCGGGGCAAACGTCCGCATCAAGGGCACTAAGCTCGGAGGAACGACGGACGCAGAGGGTCGCTTTGCGATCACTACCGACCTCCCCTCGGGTGAGCTAGAGATTTCGAGTGTAGGGTACTTTAGTGCTACGGTACACTTTGAGGCTAATAAACCTGTCGATGCCACGATCAAGGAAAATGTAAAGCAACTAGGAGAGGTAGCGGTGATTGCCTATGGACGTCGCAATACTCGTGAGCTAGTCGGTGCCGTGAGCTCCATCAAGGCTGATCAGCTGAAGGACGCACCAGCCCCCTCAGTTGAAACGCTTCTGCAGGGACAGCTCTCTGGGCTAGAGGTGACGAATCAGTCTGGCTCTCCCGGCGGACGTGGTACGCAGATCAATATCCGAGGTATCAGTTCACTCAACACGCAGGGAGTGAATGATGGTAGCCCTCTTTTCGTTGTAGATGGTGTGCCACTTGCGAAGCTACCTTCGGATGTATCCGGGGGGATCAATGCTCTAGCAGGGATTGACCCTTCGACAATCGAATCAGTAGAAGTGCTGAAGGATGCTGCCTCTGCCTCGCTCTATGGTTCGCGCTCTGGTAATGGGGTCATCCTCATCACAACGAAGAAGGGGAAGTCGGGTAAACCTGAGTTTGGTGTCAACTTCTCTCAGTCGATCTCTTTCCTCCCAGCTACTCCTCTTCAGATGCGGGGGCATGGTGAGCGTAGAGTGCATTACCTACTAGCACAGCACCAGAGGACCGGACACTACGATTGGCGTACAGACCAATCAGTCTTCCCCAAGGGCTATGCGAACTCCTACGGCTGGGGGCCAAGCAACGATGGGTCGTACGACTACTTCTGGGGTAATGGGAATGTCCTATCTGCAGACCAACTCCCTCCTGCCTCAGTACAAGACTCCCTGAACTCATTCTACAACAACGATACGAACTGGTGGAAGTACATCTTCCAGGTAGGTAAGGTCACCAATGCTGACCTCTATGCCTCGGGAGGGAATGACAACGTCCGCTACCTCGTCAGCGCAGGCTACTACGATGAGCGAGGCATACAAATCAATTCAGGGTTTAAGCGGGCTACCTTCCTCTCAAACCTAGATCTACGCCTAGCACCGAAGTTAAATGCCTTCACTCGTCTGAACCTAGCCTATAATAACCAAGATGCAGCCAATGGTGCGAAGCTGCAGGGGCTAGCTGTAGACCCTAAGGAAGCACCTACTGTCATGCCTGGTAAGGGATCGGCAGCAGAGGAGGAGACACTACGGAAGATACGAGATACAAAGGCACGCAATGTGATGTTCAACGCTCGTCTGAGTGTGGGGCTGGACTACGAGTTTATCCGTAACCTTAAGTTCTCCACTTCGGCTTCTGGAGATGTGTATTACAGCAATAACCATATCTTCAAGCCTTCCTATCTCAATTATAATAAGCTCTCTTCTGTAGAGTCTGCTCGCTCCATGATGGCGATGATCCAGTGGGAGAACATCCTTTCCTACCGGTTCAATCTGAAGAATACCCATAACTTCGACCTCATGGCTGGCGTAACCTATAACTATGACCTGCTGGAGAGCATGGAGGGACGTGCGCAAGGAGGACCAACAAACCGCATCCGTGAAATCGGAGAAGGATGGCCTAAGCTCCGCACTACACAGGGTATCACAGAGGCACTGCAGTCTGTGAAGACAAATCGCGAGGAGCAGGCTATGCTCAGTTATCTAGCTCGCGTGTCATATAACTACAAGAAGAAGTATCTAGCTGAGGCCTCGATTCGCTATGATGGTTCGTCGGTCTTCGGCAGTGATGTGCGGTGGGCGCCCTTCCCTTCTGTGGGACTTGCTTGGGCGTTCAGTGAGGAAAGCTTTATGAAAGACCTCTGGTTCCTTAGCTTCGGGAAGCTCCGTGCTTCGTGGGGTAAGTCCGGACAGAAGTTTCAGGAAGCCTACCTCGCACATGGCTTGATGGAGGAGAGTAATACCCACCTCGGAGAGGCTGGGCTTATCCCCAGCTCCATGGCCAATAGTCGCTTGACATGGGAGAAGAGTGACCAGTATGACCTAGGGTTGGATATGGATTTATTCAACTACAGGGTCAAGCTAAAGCTCGACTACTACTACAAGTACTCCTATGACCTGTTGATGCAGATTCCTACCCCTGGGAACTTCTTCAGAGCCAAGAAGACTTGGGCTAACACCTCCGCTATCTCTAACGAAGGACTTGAGCTTGACCTGTCAGCAGACATCATCAAGAGGAAAGATTTCTCTTGGATGCTACGTTTCAACATAGCTCGCAACTGGAACCTCTTTAGGAAATCCTACGGAGATACTGACCTCGATGACAAGGTACTGGGCCGTCCTATCTACGGGATCTACACCTACAAGGATGAAGGCCTCGTGCAGGATGAGTCTGAGATCCCCTATTACTACAACCAGCTTGGTAAGCGTAACCCACTCTACTTCCAGAACGAAAACTATCCACTGCGTGTAGGGGGACGTAAGATCAAGGATCAGAATGGTGATGGACGCATCGATAGTAAGGACATGTACTACGCTGGTAGTGCCCTCCCCCAAGCTTATGGGGGGATCACCAACCAGATTACCTACAAGGACTTCACGCTGAATGTGCTCTTCACTTACACCCTTGGTCGTAAGATGATGAATATGGTTAAGAATAGTGCCTTTAACTTCAATCAGAAGTTTGGTGTCGTGATGAATGACTTCAACAAGGCAACGTTCTGGAAGAAGCCAGGAGACAAGACCCAGTTCCCCTCACTAGACTTTGCTGATAGTGGCTATATCGGACAGTTCGATGGTGATATAGATAGTAACATAGAGACAGTCAGCTACCTTCGCCTCAAGCAGCTCTCACTCTCCTACAGCCTCCCTGCAAACTGGGTGAAGCGCTTCCATCTGAAGGATGCTCGTATCTACCTCTCTGGAGAAAACCTCTTCCTGCTGACCAATTACTCGGGCCTCGATCCTGAGATTGTCAATCCCTACACAGGGAAGGATACGGGAGAGATGTATCCCCTTAACCGTAAGTTCTCTCTTGGACTTAACCTAAAGTTCTAAACGATGCGTTACAAGATAGCACTGCTTCTTCTCCCCCTCGTAGTCTCTTCCTGTAAGCTAGACTACACACCGGAGAATGCAATCACATATACGAATGCTTTCGCTTCAGAGAGCGAGCTAAATACGACCACATCCTCCATACACTTCTACATGAATAACTGTATGGATGCTGTCTCTGTCCTTACCCAAGCTGGTCTCAGAGCTGATGAGACACAGAGTGCAGATGAGCTGAGGGAATGGAACCCTCAGACCATCCTTCAGAGTGGGGCTGACTGGACGGGTGTGTATGATATGATCTTCGAGGCAAACCTCTTGCTGGATAACATCCATCGTACGCAAGGTCTAACAGAGGATCGCTATAACTATCATACGGGGCAAGCTCACTTCGCCCTTGGGCTTGGTTACTTCCTTCTCTCCCGAGGTTATGGGGAGGCTGTTGTGACGGCTAACTCTAAGGACATCCGTATCTATCCACTATCCAGCATGCTCGAAGTAGTGAATAAGGGTATTGAGCATGCCGAGCGAGCCTACAGCATCCTGCCTACCTATGACAAGCTACGTAGCGTGAGTGGTGGTACACTCTCCTCTAAGCAATATGGCTCTAAGGGCAATGCTGCCGCACTCTTGGCCCATCTCTATGCTTGGAAGGGGAGTATCATAGACCTCTATGGGATCTCAGGGGAGACCTCACAGGCTGCCTACCAGAAGAGCGTCGAGTACTCTACGAAGATCATCGGGGGCGAGACAGGTGCCTATTCCTTGGTCTCCACCCCAGAGGATCTCTGCAAGTTGCTTTCCAACCCCGAGGCAAACAACCCCGAGGAGATCTTTAGCCTTGCCTACGATAAGAGCCGAAGCAATACTGCTGTCACGCATAACGATGTGGCATCAGCCTTCGCTATGTGGCCCGTAGACAAGACAAAGACCCTAGGGGATATTGCGACGGCTTCCTTCCGTCTCTTAAAGAGCACAATCCTCACTCTTTATCCTGATGCAAGCGATAAACGTCGGCAGGCCTTCTTCTACAAGTTCAACGAGGCTCATGTCGTCGATGGGAAGGATTATGCCATCCCATACAAGTTCCGTGAGGCGGTATTCATGAACGATGCTTCTGCTCCCTCTGGACTATCGTTTGTGAGTATCAATGCTAACTATGTTTACTGGAGGCTTGCAGATATTTACCTGCTGCGTGCCGAGTGCTATGCGAAGCTGGGTAATGAAGGTCTAGCCAAGGCTGACCTGAATAAAATCCGCGAGCGTGCAGGTGCCGTAGCCTATCCACGTACGGGTGAGAGCGACCTCAAGCTAGCTATCTTTAGAGAGCGTGAGCGTGAGTTCCTAATGGAGAATGACTCTCGCTACTACGATATACTCCGTAATGGATATTATCGTACAGAGCTTCTGGGGAAGTTCCAGCAGCTCAGTGCAAGTGATGTAGCAGGTGGAGCACTCTCTCTACCTATTCCTCAGAGTGCTTGGCAGGATCGAGATGGTAAGATCGTAAACCATCGTATCCTGCAGCGTAAGTACTGGAATCCCTACATGTAGCATGGACTCTAAAATGATAGTAATCATGAAGAATATAAGGCATTCACTATATCTCTTCCTTGCCCTCTCCTTCGTCCTGCTCTCAGGATGTACGAAGTATGATTTTGTAGAGACTGGGCGTGCGAATGGGAACCATAACACCACGATGTGGGAGTACTTCAAGTCAGATCCCTACAACTGGAGCCTGCTCGTACGGCTCTCTAGCCGTATCGGTCTGCAGGACGTCTTCGAGGGGAAGAGCTCCTATGGCAAGGAGATAACCTTCCTAGGCATCACCAACCATAGTATCCGTAGGTACTTGCTGAAGAAGTATGCTGAAGCTCATTCAGAGGAAGAAGCACAAAGCCTAACACCAGAGCAAACAGAGGCTCTAGCCGATGACTTAGATGCCAATGAAGCTAAGGCTTTCATCCTCTCAAGTATCATCCCTAAGAGAGCCATTACCCTAGAAGAATTCAAATTAGGGTCATTTATAGAGCAGAATGGTGTCCAGGAACGTACAGGTGGTGAGAACTACACCATGGCCTCGGGCAAGGTCCTTTGGCTCTATACCTTCAAGGATGCCTACGCTGGCGTGCCAGGTGCAGGGAGACTTCATCTATATATCGTGTCAAGTGATACGAAGAAGAAGTCCGAAATCGCTTCACATAACATCCGTACGACAACGGGTATCGTTCATTCTCTCCAGTATAGCTTCACCCTAGGTGATTTCTAAGAAAACATTCCAATGAAAATACAGATCATTCGCTCAGCCCTTACCCTGCTCCTCATTGTTGCGGGTGTAGCTTGTAAGAAGATGCCTGTGGGCTATCTGGACGCAGACCATGCTTCTTTCCCTAAGAAGGAAGTGCAGGCATACCGTAGGGTTGCTGACGACAATCCGCATAGCACAAAGCAGCAGTATCCTGCACCTTGGTCCTCGGGACGTATACAGGGAGTATCGGGTACAAACCCAATCAACTACCTACTCTCCGATGTGAAGGCCTCTGATGGCGGTGACGCAACACGCTTTAAGGAAGAGGAGAAGAAGGGTACAATTACCGTCTATGGGGGTACAATCAATGTCTTCCCTGCGGCTGTGAAGGTCCTCCCTAATGGCCGTTACACTGTGAGCCTCAAGGTGTATAATGAGGGGCATACGAAGATCCTCACGGATATCTGCACCTTCATTATCCAAGAGGAAGAGTAAGGTCTTGGTATCAAACATTAAGATAATAGACATGACTGCTATGACACAGCTCAAGCAATACCTCCTCGCCCTCATCCTACTGCTCGTGGCACTACCTGCCCGAGCTCAAGAGGGCGAAGGCATACGCTTCTTTAAAGGAACCTTTGAGGAGGCTCTTAAGGAAGCCAAGAAGCAAGGTAAACCTCTCTTCGTGGACTTCTATGCCACGTGGTGTGGGCCATGTAAGAAGATGGAGAAGACCATCTTTACACAGCCTCAGGTGGGCAAGCTATTTAACGAGAAGTTCGTCTCGCTGCAGATGGATGCCGAAAAGCCTGAGAATGTAGAGACAGCGAAGAAGTACAAGGTAGATGCGTTCCCTACGCTCGGCTTCATTGATACCGAGGGGAAGGCCATCGCAATTAACGTGGGCTTCATGAACGCTGACGAACTCATTGAGATGGCTCGTACCGCTGTGGGCGAACTCATCAGCTTTGAGGATCTCTATCAGCAGCACCGCAAGAGTCCTAGTGACCTCACCATCCAGCAGGAGCTCCTCACACAGGCCCCTCGCTTCCTCACCACACAAGATGGTATGGATGCCGAGAAGTGGGTGGTGCGTGTGCGTAAACTCTATCGTAGCTACATCGCAGAGAAGATGAAGGACAACAGCCTCATCAATCGTAAGGACTATATGATTATAAGTAGCCTAGGTGGTGATGATGCTGATGAGACAGCTAAGATGGTAGAGTACATCAATGCTAACCTGGATGCTTGGATCGCAGCCGTAGGGGAGCCTGCTGCTTACTACGTTATCGAGAAGAATGATGACCGTATGGAGGAGTTGGTTAAGAAGGGTGATGCTCGGTATAAGGATTACCTAGAGAAAATCCGTACGGACTACAAGAAGGCCTACGACGTCATTAAGTTCAAGCAGGTGACGCCCTACCAGAAGTCAGTAGATTACTTCGGAGCACTCTATGCGATTTACAAGGATAAGGATGTGCCTCGCTACATGGATATGATGGGTAAATACCTCTCAGGGCTTGGAGAAGATGCTCTCCCTGGAGACTATGGTAAGGCTGCTCAATCCCTCTATTATGCAGCAGGTGGCAAGCTCAAGGAGGCTGACCACAAGCAGGCAATTGCTTGGTTAGAGAAGGCTATCCCAGCTGAGCCTGTACTGATGAATAAGATCAACTACCTTGTGATGGTAGGAGACTCCTACAAAGAGCTAAAGAACTACGCCGAGGCAAAGAAGTACTACAACCAAGCCTATGCGGAGTCTCTTCAGATGGCATCGATGGAGCAAGCTCAGCAGATGATCCAGGCCTCTGTTGTCTACAAGCTCTCTACCCTTGAGCTTCTCCAGCAGTAGTTGCCTCCACAGCCTCTCCCTGCTTGTCTAGGGGAAGTTAGGCTACTTTATACAAGAGCTGTAATAGGCGATGTGCCACATGGTGCATCGCCTATTACTTTTGTCTTTTAGCCAGCTGGAGGGGCATATGCTCAGCAAGATAAGGGTATATACACAAATTTAATGTACCTTTGCATCGCATTTCGTTGCTATCTAGAGACTTCCTGATGTCGGGTAGCACGTTTGCTCTGAGAACGAGAAGATTGGGTATTAAAACATTATTTTGTACAGAAACTAAATGAGTAACTACGTAGGGAATCTTATCCCCCACACTTTCTTTGTCACCAAGGGAAGTGGTGAGTCTGACCTAGAGCTACACGCTGGCTCTTATCATATGGCGCTCTATGACGCTGGTATATCAGACTTCAATATCATGGTCTACTCCTCGGTGCTACCTGCTACGGCACACCTTGCGACGATGGACGAGATAGATCTCCCTCCCTTTGGCTCAGAGCTTAAGACGATCATGTCCGTATCGCACGGACAGCAGGACGAGTTCGTCTCGGCTGGGATTGTCTATGCCTGGATGTACGCTGATGAGAACTTTGATGAGAAGGTTGGTGGGCTTGTCTGTGAGGTGAGTGGTCGCTACCGCATTGAGGAGCTTGAGGCACGTCTCATCCGTGTGATCAATGACCTCCATCAGAAGACTTACTCGCAGTACTTCCTCGGCGAACTGAACTTTGTGACCGAAGGGATTACAATCGAGAAGCGCTATGGTACGGCACTAGCAGGTCTCTGCTTTGTGGACTTCCAGCTCCCTGTTGTAGAGCCCATGGATCGCCATATCTAGCGACGAAATAGGGGCTGGCACTGAGCTTTGTCCCTCCTTCATGTAAAAGGTCGTGCGGTGAGACTACTCTCCGCACGACCTTTTTTCTTGGGGCATATATAGCAGTGGAGGCTACATCCCATCGGGGTGTAGCCTCCACACACTTAATCAGTGAGAATGATGAAAATGTGAGTAGCGAGAGGGGGACTTGAACCCCCGACCTTCGGATTATGAATCCGACGCTCTAACCAGCTGAGCTATCTCGCCGCTTGCTTTTTTAGAAAGCTCTGCAAAGGTAGTATAAATATTTTGTCCATACAAGAGCCTTCCTCCCTTATCCAATGAGGTGCAATGGGACAGATCCAAAGCCCTTCGTTGCTTCCCTCCATACCTTCGGATTTAAGGAGTAGGGGCATGATGCTAGGTCCTGTGTAAGCGAAGAGAGGAATAGGTGTTTGGGCTATCATTCCCCACATTCATAAAACGTCCTATCTACGGATCTTCAGAGCAGGGGAGAACGAGTTACCATAACTCATCCCAATGAGTTGCCATAACTCGTCTCAGAGACTTACCATAACTCGTTGTAGCGACTTACCGTAACTCTCGATGACGAGTTGTGGTAACTCGTTGTTGCACCCTTGAGGGATGTTTGTAAGTGGTTGTTAGTTAGCGTTTTGTTGGGGGTGGTTAGCATGGCTTGTGTACCCTTTTGTGCCATGGGAGACAGCATGAGGTTACCTTCCTCGAAGGTGTATCTTGCTCCTTACTTTAGTTTCCTTGTATGTTGGGAGCTACGATGGCATGATACGATGGTTTACCGTATCTTTGTAGGTAAAGATAAACTGTAGGAGCTTATGAACTATCGCTTAGCAGAGCAAATTACCTTCCTTCTACTTCGGCATCACTACGTTGTCGTACCACAGCTTGGGGGCTTCATCCGTGAGGTGCTCCCGGCTTCGTACAACGCTGATAAGGCGATTGCCTACCCACCATCGGCAGAGCTACACTTCAACCAAGAGCTCACGCATAGCGATGGGCTACTGGAGGAACGCTATGCCCTGCTCCTCGGGCTCTCCCTACGTCGAGCCCGTCTAGTGCTGGAGGAAGAGGTGAAGCAGCTGCGTCATGCACTGATTCAGATGGGGACAATCGAACTACCAGGGATCGGTACTCTGCAGATGAGTGCTTCGGGTGTGGTGAGTTTTGTCCCACAGCCCTCTTCACCTGCGACCCTCGGAGCGAGCTATGGTTATACATCACTCACGCTACCACGTCTTGCCCAGCAGCAGACGATAGAGACAGCCGAAGTAGCGCGTACTGCCCCTCGGGAGAAGGGAGACTACATCCTACTACGTTTCTCCAAGCGTGCCTTGGGCTATGCTGCTGCAGTAGCATTTGTGGCCCTCTCTCTCATCCCTTGGGGACGAGGGGCGGAGTCGGAGCGTAGCTATCAGGCAGGTTTCACTCCTACGAGCTATTCGGCAGAGCAACTCTTTGGTACGGCAACTCTCGAGGAGAAGAAGCCAGAGGTCGTAGAGATACCACAAGAGCAAGGCCTGCAGTACTGCTCTGAGCAGGATAATCGCTACCACATCATCATTGCTACAGAGCCAACGAAAGAGCGACTAGAGAGCTACTACAAGCAGGCCGTCAGTGAACTGGGAGCGAAGGATATACAGGCTTATTGCTCTCGTACGGGGAAAGTAATTCGCCTCAGTGTTGCCTCATTTGACAGCTCTGATGCAGCTTACACCTTCCTTAATTCGTTTGTTAAGGAGCATCCTTCTTATAGCACTGCTTGGGTATTTCGCAACAATTAAATCCCATCCCATACGACGAGACGCAGAGAGCGATCGTCACAAGTATTAAAGCCGAAGCTCTACGCCTCGGCTTTAGTGCTTGTGGGGTAGCTCGTGCGGCACCCGTAGCAGAGGATGCCCTTAGGGAGTATGATAGCTGGGTCGAGGCAGGCTTTCATGGGGATATGGAGTACTTGGCACGTAACCGAGCACTTCGTGCCAACCCGTGTGCCCTCCTCCCTGGTACACGTAGCCTGATTGTGGTGGCAATGAACTATTATCCTCAGCAGAAGCAACATCCTGACGCCCCACAGTTCGCTTACTATGCCTATGGTAGGGACTACCATAAGGTTGTCAAGAAGCGTCTGGATCAGCTACTGAAGTATATGCAGACAGAGCTCGGTCTGGAGGTGGAGGGGAGAGCCTTCTCGGACTCCGCTCCGATCATGGAACGCTACTGGGCGGAGCGTGCAGGCTTGGGCTGGCGAGGTAAGAATGGCTTGCTAATCATCCCACGTGCAGGGAGCTATTTCTTCCTCGGCGAACTGCTAGTAGATATTGATCTACCCTGTGATGAACCCATGCGTAGTATGTGTGGGCGCTGTGAGCGTTGTCTGAAGGCTTGTCCCACGAGTGCCTTCCTCTCGCCTGGTCGTATAGATGCTCGGCGATGTATCAGTTACCTCACGATTGAGCAGAAAGGGGAGATACCCACCGAGCTCAGGGCAAGTATTGGTAAGCGTGTCTATGGCTGTGATGCCTGCCAGCAGTGCTGTCCGTGGAATAGATATGCACGTCCGACGACAGTCGAGGACTATAAGCCTCGGGAGAAGCTGCTGGCACTCTCTCCCGAGGAGCTGGAGGCAATGACCGAAGAGGAGTACCTTGCGCTCTTTGCTGGTACTGCTGTCAAGCGAGCAGGACTCGTGGGGCTACAGCGCACGATACGTAACCTAAGGTCCAACTTCGATAGGGCTGAGCAAGATTGCGACAACTAGTAAAGCCTTGCTGAGATTAGCCTCTAGACTCAGCAGGGTAGATTGGCCCATTGTTATCTACATTCGTATGGCGTAGGTTGGGCGCTGATGTCTGTCCCTAGTGGTTGCGAATAATCGGGAAATGGAGTACCTTTGCACCACTTTCAAACGACGCAAGTCTTGGTTTGCCTAGATGGTGGAATGGTAGACACGAGGGACTTAAAATCCCTTGGCCAATTTGGCTGTGTGGGTTCGAGTCCCACTCTGGGTACAATTACATACCACAATACGCTGATTTATAATGCATTGTGATATATGTAACATTTAAGGCGGACGCATCAGCGGACGAAACAAAGACTTGGGGCTCGACGTGCATACACACGCCAAGCCCCAAGTCGATTTTTTGCGGGTAGTACTACTTTGTCCCCGTGAATGGATCGAAGACCGCCCCACCCTTGGTGAAGTAGAAGGGCTTCACATCATCTGCCTGCTTGGCCAGCACAGCATCAGCCTTAAGCTTATATGCTGCTCCCTCCTCTGTTTCCCACATTGGAGTTAGAGAGATTGTGGCCATTGGGATGAATAGACCAGCGGTTGCTGGATCTTCTGGGATGACCACAATGGATACAGACGTACTCTTCAGCTTAGCTGGAAGTGGATCATCTTTCAAAATGAACATTTGAAGCTCAAGCGTCTGAGAGCCTGCCGAACGCCGAACATCCAGCGTCTCACCACCTTCACCCTTAAGCTCCTTCTTCTCTCCTTCTTGCCCCTCAAACTTCGTGGAATTCTCCTTGATGTTTGGGATGGTCTGCAAGCCCGTAGAGGGGATCGTCTTGCCTGTTGCGTCGGGGTCGCCAATCTTGATAGTAGGCTTACCCCATGCTGCTTTTGCCATATTCGTATTTGTTAGTTAGAGTTGATTATCTGGGTTTATAATTGAAAAGCGAAGCCTAACAACAACAAAGTGTTCTTTAGTGTCCTCCTCTCGCATAGTGTACACCGCAGAGGCTAGGCGTATAAGGTACTCACCCGTTAGATTGGTAGTAAGACCTTCTGCCCAGTTTGTAGCTATACGCTCTAGCTCAGCGGTGCGCCTTGCGTCCTCCGTCAGGGTGGCTGTCATACCAACGGGTATATCAGAAACAAAGACATTAACTACAGCTACCCCCTCTTGACGCTGCGAAGCGGTAACAGAGGTGATGTGCAGTGTAATATCCTCATTCTTGCTATCTCGTGGGCGTTGCCCCCCTCGATAGACCTTCCCAGAGACAGCCTGAGCCAGAGGGCTATCAACGAGAAGTGCTAACAGGTCTGTTTGTATCTCCTTGGAGGTTCGCATGGTTTATCCTTTTCGCCACTTAAGGCGAAGCTTGTTTAAGATGACAGGCACTTGCTCCTCGGCTAGTAGCTGGGCAGAAGTCAGCACATTATAACCTCTTGACTCCACGTACTTAGCGTAATGCATTCCAGCCACAACGATAAGCACAAGCCCCTGCTCTGTTGTTTCGCTAGCCACCTGCTCTATCGTCTTCCTGCTTTGAGCTTCACCCTCAGGAGAGCCTCCAGCAAGCACTGGTGCTCCGATGGGCTTGCCATCGCTCACAACGACATAGCCAATGGAAGCGCGTAGATTTCCAGTTCTATCTAAATAGCTACCACTATCTCTAGCCTCATTGATGCACATTTCACCAAGATAGCGAAGGTTACGGATGACGGCTTGGCGTCGTTTCGCCAATTCACCCTGCAGGTACTTCTCAATCTCGGCGTTGGTGGTAGTCATCTTAATAGGCATAGCTACTTTGCTTTTATGAGGTACTTGCGAACAGCCCTGAGTGGTCTAGCCTCAATTACTTGAAGCTCTATCCCCTCTGAGCAATCAGCTTGCCCCTCGTAGTAGTTAGGTAGCAACCGTACACGCTCTGGTATAGGGAGGCTTGGCAGCCATTCTATCAGAATGGAATACACGGAAGATACCACTGACTCGCCCTGCGACCTGCTGGTATTATCCCACAGCTTCGTGCGCCACTGACAGGGGATAGGAGTAGACCATGTGAGCTGAGGCCTCACTGGGAAGCCTTCACTATCGAGTGTTTTGTCTGCACCCTTAGCAGTCGGCTCTGGTAGTTGGATATAACCGTTTTCGTCGCAGAGCATATCAGTAGTTATTTACGAAGGAGTGACCCTTTATACCCATAGCGAGGCCTCTTTGGGGCATTGGGGTCACCATACTTTCGGTAGATCCGTTCTGCCTCTTTTGCCATCTGCTGACGAGTAGCGTCTAGGATGCTATAGCCGACCCCCTCTTGAGTGACATTTGGCACTTCGGAGAGGTAAACTAGCACATCAGCCTTCAAAAGCTGATACTCCTTGCTCTTCGTCAGATCGATACGCAGGTCTTCGTCTGGATGAAGCCCTCGCTCCATGCACCTGAGACGCACTGCCTCAGGTGACATGGGGTAAGAGCTAATAGATAGCAGTGCCTCTTGGATAGTCATGTCCTACAAGGTTTACACGCGCTCCTTCTTCGCCTTCGTCTCCTTCTTGGTGCCAGAGGTGACAGTCTCCGTCTCAAGGAGGAAGATCTGAGAACCACCGTCGATTACAGGGATGGCGTGCGCCTGAGCCATTGTAACCTCAGAGAAGGGGTTTACTTCGTGATACACGCTGATGAGCGTACCTTGATCCCCAGTGGTGTACTCAACACCCTCTACTGGATTGCTCTTCTCGACACAGTCGCTCCACACAAGGCGTCCAACAATGTTCGACTGAACGAACACTACGTTTGCCTCCTCCCATGGGCGAACGGTGCGGATAGAACCATCTTCTGCCTGAACACGGAAGGTCGAGTCTACGATTACAACATCGATAGAAAGCTCATCCTTCAAAGCGTCAAGGAGCGTTGCACGAGCTGGCACTGGGAGATTGGCTGGATCAGTGATGATTGCCCCAATATGCCTTGCACCAAGTTGCTTACCCTCAGCGGAAGAACGCAGCAAGTTGAACGCCTTGCGGGAAATCATCATGACTGCAGGGCGTAGGCCTACGCTTTCTGCGTCCTCAAGGATGATCTGAAGGTCAGACAGAGGCTTTGCTCCGTCTTCCGACCACTTCTTGCCCACGGTAAAGGTGTTCTCCTCCTTGTACCCGAAATTCACACGGACACCCTTGCCATTACTGTCCTCGTCGCGCATGAGCGTAAGCCCCGTGGAAAGCCCCTGCAAGAACATAATTTCCTTGGCCACTTCTACGCCCTTGATACATAGGTCGGAGTCCCCCATTAGCTTTGCGGCTATCTGAGCCTCGCTACCACCTGTGGCGATTGCCACCTGCAGATCCTTGATGTCGCTCTCCTTCTTTCTGTAGGCCATGGCGATCTTAGGGATCTTTCCTGTTGCCTTCTCGAAAGAACCTCTGCTTTTAAGCGGTACGGACGAGTCCATGGCCACAATATCCGCAGCAACAACACTGCGAGAGATTGAAAGCCCATCCCATGTATCCTTAGTGGTATGCTCTTCAGTGAGCATCTCCTTGTGCAGAAGCTTCGGCTGCGAGCCTTCGGGCTTCCCATTAATTAATGCGTAGATCTTCGCCACGGTAGGGCGCAGATACTTTGCTATATACTCTCTAAAAATAGAAGCTGTCATATCTATCTCTGTTTTTTTATGGTTAGAGGAACTGAATGTTTGGCAGAGCCTTCTTCACCTCGTCGGTGTATGGGTAGGGAGCGGCTGAGGCTCGCACCTGCCCAATTGTTAGACAACTTGCCATAGGTGCTTCTGCGAGAATATCAGCTACAAGAATGCCTGCTGGTGTCTTGTCACCGAACGCTGCATAAGCGTTACCCGTTACAGGTGCGGCGTAGTACTTGTTATCCTTTTTTAGGATGACATGACCTGCCAGCACCGTCTTCGTCTCTGCTGCTAGCAGAGATAGATCTAAGGCAACACCTCCTGGGATGTCACCTAGATGCTTGACAATAACGATAGAACTCTTGCCATCGCTTGTCCTCACCTGATTTGTCTTAAAATCAATCATCGTTGGTTTGGTTAGTAGGTTGGTTATAACTTACCAAAGCTGGGCGATGCCTTTATGACGGCCTCCACATCCTCCTTGCTGGCTTCGTCGGAGTCTGAAGTCTTGCCGCTGTCACTGGCTCGTGGGCTAAAGGTTGCCCCCTTTGTTTTTTGGTCTTTTACTATATCGTCTATTTCCTTCTCGATCTCACCTTTGAGTTTGTTGAATTCCTCGTCGGATAGATCTTTGTAGGAGGTGCGAGAGTATGCTACACGTAGGTTGTCAGGGAGCTTGGCTACCATCTGGTCAAAGACAGCCTTTCTGCCATCTGTTACCTTGCCCTTCTCCAAGGCGTCTACCTTTGCCTGCAGGGCTTGATTGCTCTCAATGAGGGCTTTTGCCCAAGCGGGAGCTTCTTCCGCCTTGGAAGGCTCAACGGCTGGAGAGCTGATAGGCTCTGAACTAGAAGGTTTGCCATCCTTGAGGTTGTGCTTCTTCTCGTAGTTCTCTACGGCGGTCTTGGTTGCCTCGGTGGCTCGTCGGTCAGCTTCACGCTTGGCCTCATCGAGCATCTTCTCTGCGGCAGCTTTAACCTCATCATCAGTAGCATTTGGCATCTGCGCCTTAAGCAACTCTATAATCTTCTGTAAGTCCATATCTATTTGCTAATTAGGTTGGTACTCATATATAATGCATTATTTCATAGTGGCAAAACGAAAAAAGAGAAGCACCTTTATTTTTGCTATTATTATAAAAATATTCGTATATTTGCATTGCGAATATGGCACATAGCAACACGATATACCACCTTGTATATAGTGGAAGGCATTACTACTTTGGCTCAATAGCCTCTATCTACGAGGCTTTTACCCCTGACGAGCTTGGGGTGTCTATCCACACCCTCTGGGCATACAAAATCACAGAGGAACACCCGTACATAGGAAAGAAGTGCGAAGTGCGGAGGGGAGAGATAAAACGAAAGAAGAATAAAGCAAAATGATAGGTACAATAATCGGTGACATTGTAGGCTCTAGATTTGAGTTCCACAACACCAACAGAGTAGATTTTGAGTTATTCACACCTGAATGCTCATTTACCGATGACACTATATGTACGGTGGCAGTAGCTGATGCTCTGCTTCGTGGTGAAGATTTTGGAAAGGTTATACACGAATGGTGCAGGCGTTATCCAAGCCCTATGGGTGGCTATGGAGGAAGATTTGCACAGTGGGTACGATCAGATAGACCTCAACCTTACGACAGCTTCGGCAATGGATCAGCAATGCGAGTATCTCCGTGTGGGTACATTAGCAACCTAGATGACGCTCTGAAGCTTGCCGAGGCCAGCGCAAGCTGTAGCCACAATCATCCTGAGGGCGTACGTGGTGCGGTGGTTGTGGCTCATGCTATTTGGTTGCTGCGCCAAGGGGCTAGCAAGGAAGACATACAGAAGCTCGTCGAAGAGGACTATGGGTACAAAATCAGAGGTATAAGCGTTTCTAAGCTTCGAGAAACCAATAGATTTGACGAGACATGCCAAGGCACAATACCTCCAGTGTTCTGTTGTTTTCTCGAAAGTTCAAGCTTTGAGGACGCCATCCGAAAGGCCATATCCATAGGAGGGGATAGCGATACTATTGGTGCTATTGTAGGTGGGCTTGCTGAGGCACACTATGGCGTCCCAGAAGCTCTCCAACAGGAGGCACTCACCTACCTACCCAAAGAAATGAAAACGACAATAAAGCAATTTGAACTATGGCTACAAGAGAAGAGCTAATCAAGCAGTGCAGATACTACAAGGGGGAGAGTGAGAGTCCTTTTGAGAAGGAGCTTCTCAAACACGAGATCAACAAAGACCACCTACCCCCACCAGAGTGTATGCACACGGAGTACGAGGGCTTATCCCCAGAAGAGGAGGGTAAGCTTCGAGACTCTCACTGGTTCTGGATGTACGAAGAATATTGGGTGAAGCTACACCATGACCAAGAAGACACCATCAAGGAACTAGAAGAAGAAGGTAGAGACCTACTACAAGAGGGGGTAATAGCCAAAGACAATACACCTCTATCTCTAAAGACAATGTTCTTTAACCGCTATACTCATTGCGGAGGAAGCCCTGAGGGGTTTATAGCCTTATATGCCCGCTATTGAGAAACAACCTCGAGGTCGATGAACTTACCCTCTACCTTAACTACCCGAAAGGTTGTATTACGCATGATGAGCATCTCATTCTCACATGTGTAGGCCGATCGACCATCTATGTACAGCATTTTTGTACCTCGCGGGCAATAGATATTGAATATATAGCCACTGAAGCCTGTACCCTTGGCAGCACCACAGCTAATATATGCTGTATCCGTGACAGTCTTTCCTAAAGCACTAGGGAGATCAGAAATAGATTGGATACCAAGGAAGGCTTTTAGACCATCAGCATCCACGCCACGCTGCAACCATACATCCTGTTCGTAAGTAGCCCTAGAAAGCATACTGTCAATTGCTTTTATACGACTAGGAGCGTGGCGCGACTCGTTATCAAGAGCAACATTACCTATTCCCTTGAAACTAGACCACGACCTGTCGTATCCGCGAAGTGGGCGATTGATGTGTCCGCTGCCTCGTGTATATTCATAAACAGCAAGCCGCTCTTCTGCGGTTGCATCTTTATAGATAGCATCAGCCCTACCTTTTAACAGAGACATTGATTCCGTCCTGTTTTTCGCCCATATCGCTTTATCTTTTCTCTCCTGTGTATAGTCTTCAGGCTTGAACGATGCTCCAAGCTTAGCTTTGGGTGTCTGTTTAGCAATAAGCTTATCTACCTTGGCTCGAAGCTCTTGCACCTTTTGCGCAACATCCGAGGTGCTTTTCCACTGCTTGGATAGGAGCAAGTCTAACTCATAGGCAAGAGCCTTTACCGCTTTGCTTTTTGTCGTTTTTGCAAAGGCTAGCGCATAGGTGGCTTGAGCCTTTGCCTCCTCAATCTTGATAGCCTTGTCCACCTCTCGCAGCTTCATAGTATAAGCATCACGTGCAACCTCCCATGTGCTATACTTTTTCTGCTTCGTTACCCAGTCGATCTCAAACTCTAGCTTTTTCTTCAGCTCATCTAAGTGTAAGCTTTCCCAGCTCGTCAGCTTCTTGCTTACAGAGCCATGCACTGCTTCGATCGCATCGACACCATGGGTAGCCACTGCTTGCCTTGGGTTGTATATGATGTCAGCAAGTTTGTGGATAGGTTTGTACGCATCCCACTGCTTCTTTACTTCCTCCTTGTGGGCAATCTGATCTAGGCGACGCTTAAGAGCATCGCCTCGCAACTCTCCAGAGCGAATGCCATCGAGCGTCTTTTGTGACAAAGTAGATAGGCTTGGGGCTTCGTTCGTGTAGACCTTGATAATTCGTTCCAGCTCTGGTGCATGCTGGTGTATATTACCTCGAACCTCCCAACGCTCCCTTATATCTTCTACCTGAGCTGGTGTGCGAGCTTCATGGCGAGCCTTCGAGCGTTCTGCCAAGGTGGGTTTAGATGACTTAGACATCTTGTGCTTCAATCTAAGTGTACTGGCATTATCTCTTAGCCAGTAGGCTGGCCTACCTTTGTCGAATGCCCTATCTATTCGGTCTCCGTTGTTTGCTACCCAGCCTTTTAGGCCTTGTGGTATATCCGTGACCTCGGGAGTGTCCTCGGGCGTGAAAGGGTCATCTGAGAGTATCGTCTTCACGTAGCATCGGCAGAGCGGATGCCACCCTACAAATTTGAAGTCCTTTGGATACTTGCCAGCAAACTCGTCGCAGATACAGTGGAAGGGCTTGCCGTTTAGAGTATGGTTATTCGATAGGCACACCTCTATTCCCCTCACAAAGTCCAGCTCTTGTATGCGCTCATAGTCAGCTGTGCGATATGCCATATTCGTCTCCGTAGCTGTAAGGCGCAGAGCATTCTTATAGCTTGAGCGGTAGACACCTTGCCCCGGGTGGTAGGCTTTAGCCCTGCTTGATAGGTGGAGATGTCCATGTTCATCTCGAACTCGTCGGAAGAGCTTATTTGGTTCTGAGAGGTACTCCCGTACCGCTCGACTCATTGCAGGGGCGTCTAGCCCGTCACGTAGCCCTAGGTCAAGGCTCATTTCTAGCTCCTCCTTAAACTGATCCGTGTACTTCCATACTCTATCGCTGAGGCTCAAGCCTTGCTCTCTGCGAGCCGTGAACGCCTTCACTCCCTCCGTACGGCGATGTGGTACAGCTTGACCACCAAGCACACTCTTCACCAACTCGTCGTTTTTCTTTTCGGCAAGATCCCAAGCATAAGCGACAGAAGCAGACACGGTGCTGAGTATCTGCTTCTGGAGATCGTTGATAAGCTTGTCGCTACGCTTCTTTGTCAGCGGGTAGTCATCGAAGGTAAAAGGCTTATCTGGGTTAAAGTCTACCTGCTGAGCCAACAGGGAAGCCTCGCTGAGAGCAGAGCGGAAAAGATTAAGCACACGCCGTTGTGTTGTGCCTATCTTCTTTGCAACCGCCTCGGCGTATTTCTCCTCTGGTGACTGCTTCCTACTCATATCTATATTGTTGTAACTCTAACCTAAGAGATAGGAGTGGTCTCGTTGTGCTGGGTAGGTAGTCTATAATGCTCATTGACTGATAGCGTAGGTAGTAGTCACTTCCAGAAATCACCCAATGGCCTGCGACATTGCTCCTAAGCTGTGACGCAAATTGCAGATAGCTTTCGATGGCATTTTGCGCGTCTATCCATACTGTCATCTGCACCGCTCGCTCCTTGCGCCCTATAGCGTTGTAAACCTCCTTACCATCAGCAGTCTTACTACTTCGATCTAGTGCTATTTTAGGCGATGGTGGAAGGCGTAGCACGCTCCAATCAGGGGCAACTCTAATTCCTCTGCCAGCAAGCTCTGCATCAGAGAAGGCAATATCCTTTGGCACGCCATCACCAAATAAATTTAGCAAGTTATCGCTAGAGATAGAAAGCTCCACGAAAATGGCGGAACCAGCCCATCTGGCTTTGGTTAGCCACCTATCAGCTCTACCTACACTAATTGGCCGAAGCGACACCGTGCGACCGCTTACAACCTCCAGCCTTATAAACTCAGAGGACGCCAAGGCTTTAAGGTCTCCCTCGGTTGCAGACAGCAAGATGAAACGAAGGCTCGTCTCCTTGGCGTCTAGGTAGAGAGGCTCCGTAAGGTCATACTCTTTGCCATCGGCCTCTGCCCAGTCACCAACCAACCTAGGCTCTTTTGCCTTTGGTAGACACAAGAGGTCGGTAAGATTAAGAAGCTCTACCGAGAGCGTTCTATCAGGCAGCTGTAGTTGTGTCATAGAATTAGAGCGGTGTTGTCTTCGTTTATAACATCGACCGAGCATGAGGCATCTGCGTACACCTTCACCGTTGCATACTTCCTCGCCCACACTGTTGCCTTCACTCCGTGCATAAACACGAGAGTAGTAACGCCAGCATCTGAACGCTCTACATCTATCGATAGCAGGCAATCTCCAGCTATCAGATGAGTATCGCCTGAGAAGTGTAGGTTGTCTTGCTGCCCACTAAACAGTAGTACATTCTCATCGTGTAGCTCATCGGCATGAGCTTTCAGCAGTTCAATAGTTGGAAAGCCAGAAGTAATGGCATGCTCTATCCCCCTAGGGTGAAAGAGTAGCCGTATCAGCTCGTGTATGGTGTACTCCTTACCTTCTTTCATCAAGCAAGATGGAGCTTCCTTGGATACCTCCTTGTATATCTGTTCGCTGATTGTCATATCATTCAAGTTTTGATACTCATAGATAGCGAAAACTATCCACCCAAACAGAATTCTGCTCCAAACGCAGGTCAAAGTATCAATTTTTTATCCCTGGAAATGAGCTACTTACAAATTTTCTTGAAAAGACTTTTCAGAAAATTTGGATGGGTAGAAAATTCTACCTATCTTTGTAGTGTCAAAGGGTGAGAGACACCACTAGACACTAACTCTAAACAACAACAGTTATGAACCAGACAATTTTTTCTAACCTCCAGGGGCTCGAGAACACGGTATTCAGCTATATCGTTGACAAGAAAGGTCAAACAGTAAGAGCCTTCGCTATGGGGGCTGTGATAAAGCACTACGGCGAAGTCGAATTCGCACAGATGTGTGTACGAAAGGACAGATACTCGTCTGACGGTGTAGATGTGGTAGCCTTCCTTCGTGAAGGAGAGAGCGTCAAGCGACTAACCTACAGCTCAACGAGTATTTTTGTGAGATTCCTAAAGTTGAGAATGAGCGACCTAGACATACGTCTTGGAGAAATGAACGACGATGAATGGAATGCTATGCTAGAGGAAACAGAGCATAGAGTGAAAGTAGCCTAACCAACCATATAATAGTGTACCGCCCCGCCTAGTCGTAGGTGGGGCGGTTACTTACAGTACGAGATATGAGAGAGAGAATTTTAGCATACATCAGACATAGGGGTATCTCATCTTACCAATTCGTGAAGCAAGCAGGCCTCGCCCACAACTTCCTACTCTGGCAGTGTAAAGGCATTAGCACAAAGTTAATGAACAAGATAGCGCAGGCCTTCCCTGACCTCAACATGGATTGGGTAGCAACAGGCGAGGGCGATATGCTCAAAAGCGACGAGCAGACGATACCGCTATCCGCTCACAGGAGCATAGTTGAGGCAAAAGAGGCTGAAATCGCCAAGCTGAAAAAGAAAATCGAGAGATTAAAAGCTGATGGAATACGTTGATAATCATTCACTTACAAATTTTCTTGGAAAAACTTTTCAGAAAATTTGGTTAGGTAGAAAATTCTACCTATCTTTGTAGTGTCAAAGGGGATGAGCCTCGGCGACGCTAACTAATAAACAACAACAACGAAAATGAACAAGACAATCGAAATCGCAGGCAACATCTACGAAGTAAACCTCGAGTACAACATCCACGTAGACGATGAAAGCAGAGCAGGGTACAACCAAGCACGAGCAACTCTGGCAGTAGATGAGCTTCCAGCCGACATGAATCCAAGCGAGCTTCTCAAGGCTATGATTATCATGCTGAAGGATAACGAGCCTATCGAAAAGCACGTAGAGTACCTCGCAGTCATCGAGACAAACGAGACTGAATACTACGAGTCAATAAACGACTAGCCATAGCGCAAAACAAGACAGACGCCCGAAGATTTACAACTTCGGGCGTCTGTTGTATTATAGAGTTCGATAGGCACATCCCAAAGGCACATAAAACAGCCATAAATATGCGCCTCTTATGTTCCATTTGCTCACCTCATAAATAAGGTGAGCAAATTAGATGAGCTTCCGAAGCAGAGGTAGCCATAGCCTCCTCGTCACGAAGCCTGCGTAACCAAGCACCACTATTGAAAGCACCCAGAAGCCCGCTATCTGCTTCTTTTGCCAAGGCGTAAGCCTGTTTACTTCTATTGTCTTCGTCCTCTCTATCGTAACCGTTCTTCCCTTATCCGTGGTCTTTTCCTTGTGGTAGATGGGCGTCTCTACCTCCACGGGCTTCTTCTGTGGCTTCGTAGAAAGCCAGTGGTACAGCTCGCCTGATGGTAGGAGCTTGGCTACGCTCTTGGCGTAGTCATTCTCTAGGATACTTACCGTGTCCTTGACCATCCGCTCGGCGGTCTGTTTGGGTATCTCGATAGTAACCGTGTCGTGCTTCCACTCGACACGCTCCCTGTACTCGACACGCACGCTATCCTTCACATGTTCCTTTGTCTCGATGCTTGCTACTCGCTTCGTACCGCACCCAGCGAGTGCAAGCGAGGCTGCTACGAACGAGGCTATAAGTGCTATAAATCTCATTGGTTTTGATGAATTAAAGAGTTTTTACTACCTTTGCTACGTGCTATCGCATAAGCGTCGGTTGTTCATTTCCGATGTTGTTTAGCCCTCCATTGTCTTCCGAGATAGTGGAGGGTGTTAGTTTTTTATCGGTTTGTCTTTTCAAAATAATTATCTACCTTTGTGACATGCAACACTTGAAGGATTATCCTTTGGTGATTAGCATTCAATTCAGTAGAGGGCAGGACTTATGTCTCGCCCTCGTTCTTTTACCTGCCTCCCTCTCCCAGCTTCTCGCGTACCTTATCCACAAAACTACCCTCCGATAGTCTTGGTGGGTCGCTATGTCTCCCTCCTGGGTCTATCTCCAGCACGGCATCAGCGTATAGGCTCGGATTCCACTCCCTATCGAGATTCAAGGCCTCCGCCTCATCGAGAAGCTCTGGGGTGTCGTCTGCCCCATCTGGGAGCATTAAGGCATAGGCTACCATCTTTGCCTTGCGACACACGTACATCTTTCCTTCTGGTGCAACTAGTTCTCTCATCGTCTATCTGAAATTAATGGTGAAACCTTTAGCAGTTGCATGCCTTCCTACCTCCTCAATCTCTGCACCATATAGCGTACGCAGGTTGTTGGAGAGGTAGATTGTCTTCCCCGATACCCGCTTGGCATTTGTAACGAGGTAGCGCACACTCTCTAAGGAGAGGTTCGTAGACCAATGCAACGCTATATCGCATGCTAGCCCCTTGATGCGTATCTCTCGCAGGCTTGTGCAGTTAGTTGCAAACCTATCGGTTGAGGTGCATCTGCCTATGTTGATGACGCCCTCTACCTCCTCGAGTAGTGTGTCATCATTGAACATCCACGTGCAGCTATCTATAAGTCCTCCATCGAGGGAGAGCTTCACCTTGCGTAGTAGCGGGCAAGAGTGGAAGAGTGCATACACGTTGGAGACGAGCGGCGCTGCCCCTATCTCCGCTGTCTCCAGAGAAGAGCAAAGTCCGAAGGCGTAATCGATCGTCCGCGCTCTGGGAAGTGCGCCAACGACTGCCTTCTTTAGCCCTGTGCAAGATTTTGCCAGCTCCTTTATGCTGTCCGCCTGTGGTAGGTCGGGAAGGCGCAACTCCTCGAGTGCTACTGCCTCGTTTACGAAGTTCTTCATGACCACCACCCTCTCTAGTCCTTCTATATTTGGCAGCTCTTTCAGAAGAGCGCATCTATAGAATAGCGTGGAGAGGTCTGGCTGAATATAGGAGGGAGATACATACATAGCGGGAAGCTTCTCATCTAGGAAGCCTTGGAATTGCGACACCTTGAAGATGGCTATCCGTGGCACTTCGTGCGCCGTTAGCTTGGCGGCGTAGGTGTCTATCGTTTCATCGTCGCCTACCTGTATGCCACGAGAGCGCATCGCCTGCTTCAAGTCACGATGCGCCCGCTCCAACCTCCTGTATTGGTCTACTACGACCTTTGGAATTACTTCACCCATAGTTTTTAAGTTGTTAGATTCGTTTTAGTAGCTCTGCGAACACAAGCCAACCGCCCGTTGCCCACTCCTCCTGGCTCATCTTAGGCTCGTCGGAAGTCGTTTCTAGGTAACTTTGGTAGGCACTCTTCCCTGTATTGCCCGTTAAGCTGGTGATCCACTCCTCCTCGGTCTTCTTGGGGTTGTCGGTGGTAGTGGCAAGGTATACTTTGTAGGCACTGTCACCCTTATCTCCCTTCTCACCCTTTGCCAGAGGAGCAAGGTGTAGGTCTATTTGCTTTGGGTCGGTCACCTCTTCGCCCTCTCGAACAACCACGCATAGATCTGCTCCAACAGTGCTATCTCGATAGCCATCGTGGTAATCGGCGTCCGCCTCCCTGACAGAAAGAACTATACGATAAAGACCAAGAGAAGATGCCATTTCCTTGGTTAGCTCGAACGCTATATGCTTGTCCGTTAGCTTTAGCGGAAGATTGTCAATTACTCTGCCATCGCCGTCCAGAATGAGCTTAGCCTTCACGCTTTCCAGCTCCGTTGGCTTTAATAGCTTCGCGTCTGGCTGTTGGTTGCCTCCAAGCTGGAGGCCTCCATCCTCATTGCGGTAGAGGGCGAGCATGAAGAGGTTATCGCTGCCCCTTCTCACTCGGGCTGTATTCTTGTTCTTTGTGCATCCCATATTATCTGCTTTTGAGAAAATCGTAATTTCCGATTTTGCAATTCTTGCACCAGCCACGGGTGGAGGTATTCACCTGTGTTCCTGCTAATTAGGGTATGACTATGGCAAATCGCCTCCCCCTGCTAGTGCAAATCTCATCACCCAATAGTCACGTAGTACCTGCCATCGTAGCGCATAACCTTTCCTCGGGGCTTACCTCCCTCGGGTGCAATAGATACGTGTACCCATCTTCCTCTACCCTTGGGGCGTTCGTCGATGAGCTGGTCGAAGCCTCCGAGCTTGCGAATAACCGCCATAAGATGCTCAAGGTCTGGAACGATGAGGTCGGCGGCTAACCCCTGCTTGTGCTGGCTGGAAGACGACCCGCCGACGAGGGCGTTCAGATGCGGAGAGCGATACCCAGAGGAGACCCGTATAGGTTTCCCGTAGGCCTCCCGAACTTTGTCTAGGTAGTCGATCAGTCGGTGCAGGTTAGGCACAAATCGCTCTGGAGGGGTGTTGTCTATCCCGTACGAAAGAGCGGTGTTGCTCTTCGTGAGCTCCTCAAGGGTGAAGTACTTATGTTCTGTGTTCATCGCTATTTGTTTTGATTGTCTCTAATCTCACTAATGAGCTGACGTATCTCCTTGATGTCTTCACCAGAAATTTCTGCGGATAGGTCTTTGGCGGTCTGCCTAAACCTCCGTAAGCTCTTCACTACGTTGTCCTTGTCACGCTTTGGACTATTCTCCCAGATAGACAAGGCTTCATTGCCAAGGAAGATAATCGATATTACCATCGAAGCGTACGGAACTTCCGCCACACGAACAAGCCCCCAAACGTCCGTTACAAGTAGGAGAATGTCTAGGAATCCCACGGCAAACAAGACATTATAGTACGTGCCTAGCTTTGCGATTGTTCGCTTGATCCCCCAGCTATTGAGCTTTGGCGATAGCTTCTTTACGATGTCTTCCAGCTCTCCCGTCTCTCGCCCCTCCTCGATAGCCTTTACCGCCAGCTCGTGGGCAAATCGTTTATCTCTTCGTATGGCACTACGCACATCGATAGCGCACACAATGAGGATGGAGGCATAGCAGAGTAGGATAACGACCGCTCCCAGCGTGAACTCTCCCTTGTTAAATAGGCTAAAATCAAAGTAGCCTTGAATTTCCGTTAATGTCATAGTTGGTTTTTGGTTATATAGAATTACTGCTTATAGTTGTCGCCTATGACGATGAAGCTAAAGTTGATGATGTTCCAGCTGTCGTCGTGGTGCTTGGTCGTTACGTCGAAGGAGGTATCGGTTATTCTTCCCGCGGAGGCCGTCTGCGCTCCAGCACCTATGCTGTTAGCCACAACAATGTAGCCATGATGACCGATGCTGTGTGAGATTCGATACATCCCATTTGCAACTCGCTGTATTGTGCAGTCTTTGGAATACGCCCCCCAGATACGCTCAAACTCCACATTTCCCCCAGACACATTCACCTGCCCTGCTAGGAGGACGCCTGGCATGTCCGTTTTGCCCCTCAATGTCACAAACGGATAGGAGCTTGAAGGGTTGCTATTGATGTACAGGAACTTCGCAAACTCGAGGAAGACGCTCAGCCCATTGTCGCCAAGCACCATCTCCTTTACCCCCTTATTTAACCCCTTGATGGTGTAGCGAGCGTTGAAAGGCTTGCTAGAGAAGTGCGTGTATGAAGGGCTTGCACCATACCTATCTCCTTCTATAATCTGCGTTGATATACGAGCTTCAATAGAAAGGAGATAGATGTCATTCTTCAAACCTCTAAGTGTTATGGTATGTGGGTGGTTGATTCTGCTCAACCAACCCCCATCACTAGGGCTTCGAAGCCACTCCCTGTACACCTCTCCTACTACCTCATCTTTGCTATTGGTGATTGTCACCTTAATCATAGCTTTAGATTCGATTTTGGTCTTCCCCACGTTTTCATTCCTAACGGATATATCCCAAGGAAGTACGACCTCAACGTAAGAGCCATCGTGAAGCACCCTCAGAGACATAGTTCCAAGAGACACGATTTTTGCGTCAGAATCGAACGAGGATTGCTTGTATTCGACCTTGTAAAATGGTCGTTCTCCCGTGTCGTTCTGACCAGCTCCACCGAGGAGTTGCTCAAGCGGTGTTTGCGCACCTCCTATACGCACTATCTCCTTGTCCCCCTGCTTGAAGGACGCCACTCGTCCTCCCTGCTCTATATGCATCGCCCCGATATGACCCGTTCCGTCGTGGTTTATCTCTGTGATAGCCTTCTCCGCTGGCTTACCAAAATCGGTAACACCAGCTGCGAATGCGGGCTTTGCCATGTCCCCAGCAAGGTACGAGCGGACGATACCTTTCGCATCCTTTGCGCCTATCAAGCTCGCAAGGAGTAGACCTCCGAGGATGTCAGTAGAGCCGTCGGTGATTGCCTTGTGCAGATAGTCGTTGTGATGGTATGGATGCTCGCTTCCGTCGGGGTGAATGAAGCGTATCATCTTTGAAGCGATTACGCCACTCACGAGGTCGAAGTACGCACTGCCATCAGGCGTTGCTATCTTCTCCGTGCGAATCTGACCAGGCAGTATCTCGGTGAAGCCATAGAGGCGAGTGAACGAGCGGTCGCCATTGTCGCTCTCTGAGGATACAATGCCCACAAGCAAATTACGTCTTTCGCCATCAGAAAAAGGGAGGAAAGTATCCTCAATGCGCCAACTTGCTTTTACCCCACCAAGTACACCTCGCAAGTAGATGTAGTAGCTCTTTGTGGCATCTGTGAGAGGTGGGCTTGATAGCTCCTTTGCGCTACAACGCCAAGGGTCTTTCATTCCAACAGAAGAGGAAAGAACTCTGCTATTAGTTTGGCTTACAGTCATGTGTTCTATCGTTCCCTCTGGAAGTGTCAGCACCTTCGTCTGCTTGTTAAATGTAGGAGACCACGACGTTGTATTTCCATACCCATCAATAAATCTAAACTGAAGGCTTGGATCACCTGCAATGAGCTGCATAGTGCGAACTAATATAGGTGCAATCTCCTTGCTGTACTTGTCTCCGAAGGCCTTAGCAATCTTCTCTGAGGCCTCTATGGCCTGCTGGAGCGTCCTATATCCTTCCCTTTGCAACTCTCTCTCCTTGTCCTTGCTTTGAGCTGCGCTATCCTTGAGCTGGTTGAGCGTGGATAGGATAGATGAGCCAACTGCATTGTTTGAAAGCTCTATTTCTGGAGACTCTGGAGCATTGAGGAAGTCCTTGATGCCTATAATTCGGATGTCTACACCTTCGGGGATAAGCTCAGCATCAGACAGCCGAACATACGCCCCAAGGCGAATGCGTCCACCTCGGTTTAGCCAGTCCTTCTTTGTCCACAAGCCGTCAAGTTCTGCCTTATAGACGTATGCCTCTAGGCTCGACTGATATAGAGACTTCAAGGTGCGCCTTAGTAGCTCCCACTCTGCACCAGTCTTCGTAGCATCGTCTCTGAGGTAGCTCTGCGGAAGATTGACATTGAATACAGCGTACTTATCCCCCACCTTGGGGAGGTAGGTCGCCGAAGGCATTATTACGCCATCCTCCTCCTTGGGGAGAATAGCAAATCTCCTAGCCTCCTTATCAGTGCCTGCCTTGTGGTAATAGTGCGCTTCGAACGTCACACCAGCGAGCATGCCAGACTGAAAGATTACCTGTAAGGGCTGGTTAGGTATAAGCACATCGCTGAAGTTTATACTTTCAGGAATAGAGCTATCGTACACGCTATATAGGGCATGCTTTGTCTTAGTCTCCTTCCCATCTTCGGTTACAGCGGACACTACCCCGACTCGGCTTGGGTAGATGTCGGTAGCCTCTACGCTGCCCTCGTTACCCGTTGCCTGTGGGTCATCTGTGCGCTCTACATACAAGCCATCAGCACTCACCTTGTAGGCTTGCGCCTTTGACGCTATATAGCCAGCCTCACCCTCGAATTTCTCACCGTCAAATTTGACGGCAACCCCCTTAGGCATGTGGAGGGTCTTTGCCCCGTACTTGGCATGCTCTATATTTCTATCAGATCCCTGCACGTAGAGCCGAGAGAGGCGTGTAGCCTTGCTGTCATTCTCCCTCTTGACCCCAGAGCGTAGGCCATTGCCCTGCCCATATGAGAGTGGCAGAGGGTTGTCCTTGTAGTATTCGACCTTGCGCAGGTGTATCTGCCTGCCTTCAATCTCCCACTCGACATCGAACGCCTTAGCGATAGAGCCTAAAGCACTCAGTAGGTCGGTATGGTTGTAGGTAATTAGCTTCTCTGGAGCGTCAACGCACGAACCGACAGACCACTTCACTTTTGCACCTGCATATGAGGCGTTGGCACAATCTACTAGCATACTCAGGTGTTCCTCTGGCTTAGCCGTAAGGTGAAACTTAACAGATCCATCCGTGCGGTGCTTCATTCGCCACTTACGTAGTAGCTCCTGAGGTGCATCTAGCGTTAGCAAGTACTTCCAGTGCTTGTCGTTTAGCTTAGTGATAGTGGCTGGGCTGTACATGGTGTACTCCCTGCCTTGGAAGCTGATAGTCAAGCCCACGGCGAGCTTAATATGCTTTGAAGCTGAGAAGGTGAGAAGGATGCGGTCTTCTCCCCCAATCTTGCGATAGCGGTAGCTGGTGTCGTCTGGGGTGACAGTAAGCAACTTCACGCCCTTGCTGAATAGGTCTATGGTCATTGCTCTCTAGGTATTATATAGATTGTTCACCTGCGTTGTAGGACTCTTCCTCCCTGATCTCCTCGAGGGTCTTGTCTGGGTCTGACGACCAAGCGAGAAAAGCGATTGCCTCCCTCTGACTGATCAGCCCGCTACTCTTAGCTTGAGAGACATTGCTAATTGTGTCCTTCTCGTCTGTGATTTCGTAAGGCACGATCTCTACATCCACGTCCAGAGAGGCGAAAGCCTCTGCTAGATCGGGGCGCATGATAGCAGCGAACGAGGCAAGCACGCTAAGTTCACGAGACAGGAACAGCTCCAGCTCTCCAGCTTCGTCTAACACTTTTAACTTTCCATCGATATTGAGCTGCTTACGGCTCTCTCCGCTCATTGGGGTGCTCTTCATCTCGCTATGCGACCAATCGGGAAGCTGCAGAGAGTCGAAGAAGAGAGAGCGTAGTGTCTGATAGTGAAACTTTAGAGCGTCTGGCGCACCATCCCACGTCACATAGTTCATCGAAGAGCCCTTAGGGAGCTCAAAGATCGAGCGGAATTCGCTGTTGCTATCTTTTTCGTACTCTTGGTGTTCTTCCTCCTCGTCGAAGCCACCCTCCTCCTTGTCTGACATTACAGCCAGGAGGGGCTTCGAGTTTCGCCTCAAGTAGTTCCCGTTTCGAGAGAGAGAGAACTCTATTTCGTCTACATTGCTGGACGAGTCTTCCCAAAACTTTGCCCCCCGATACATGTACACTACAGGTATCTTGCCAATGGTGTGTACCTCGTCACTCTCGACCTCCCACTCCCTTCCGTCGTTTCGCCATACGATACGACGCTCATCTGTCAGCGTCTCAAAGTACCTAACGCCGTTTGAGGTGTACTCTACAGAGAATGCGATCATATCTCCGTAGGCGTCGAATAGAGGGTAGAGCTTGTGCCCATCCATGGGCGAGAATGTACGCTGACGTAGCCTTATAGAGCTTGGGAAGCCATAGGTCGTATTCTCCTTCTCCACAGCGTTCCAGATGGTAGCCACCTCACAGCATGCGAAGTACTTTTTTGAGCGCAACCGGTTAAGACTGTCGATGCGACACTTACGAACGATGCGCTCTAATGCCTTCATTGCCTCCTTATGCTCATCGCTATCTGCTTGGTATGAACGTCTGTATGGGGTTGCAAAGCAGAGCTCAGATATACGGTTCACAGCGAGCTTTTGAAAGGGAACTACCACACGTGTAACCGCCTCTGTCTTACCTGCCTCGGTTACAATATCTGGGTACTTCGCCTTGTCTAGCACTGCGTGCTTTTTGGGGTCGTACTCCTTTTCTATGTCTGCCCAAGGCGTTATCTTGATAGCCTTCTTAGACAGCTCTTTTATGGCGTCAGCCGGGGATAGTGAAAGTATATCTTCGATTTCCATTCTATTTTAGCTTTGGTTGGTACTCATATATAAGTAAAAAGGTCTAACAGACAAATAAATATCCCCCAAGATTCACACCTTGGGGGATACCACAACAATAGACACAAGAAACGATAACGCCTAAAACACCTAAATATAACAATTATTGAATCTTCACACCTCTTGTTTGAATGTCAGAGAGCGATTCCTGCACGCTCTTCAAATCTTCACGCATGCCCACTAGATGGGAGGTGTTGCTTTCAATTCCCGCAAGTCGAAGCAGTTGCTCACTAGCTATAGAGCGAAGTCTACTCACATCGGCCTGTATTTCAGAGGTGAGCCCCTGCATGGAGCGCAGCAGGCCGTTATTCTCGTCTACGCTCTCCTGCGAGGCGGTAGCTATACCCCTCTTAGAGGCTTCTCTTGCTTTCTCGCCAGCACCAAAAGCATCCTCCATCTGCTTCTTTAGAGAATTCAGTGCCTCAGTGTATGCTGGCACATACCTATCGCCTATCTGCTTGAAGTCCTTGGCAAGATCTGGTATAAGCTCTCTGACCCTCCTTGGGTCAAAGCCTACATCCTTGAAACGCTCCTTGTACTTGTCGAAGGCATCAAGTATCGGCTTCTTTAACAGCTGTTCTGTGAGCTGCGCCTTAACGATATTGCGCATGATGTCTGACACCTTAGCGTTGAATGCCTCGGCGGCGTTCTCCCCCTTCTCGAAGGCAGAGGCAATAGCATCACCAAGCTCGTTTGAGAGCTTTGCAAAATCACCTCCTAAAATCTCCTCTGTCAGCTTATTGACAACCTCGGCTTGCTTTGCACCAAGCTCTGCTATCTTACGCTTGTACTCATCGATTTTAGCTGGATCGGACTTCTTTTTGCTGCTCTCAGCGTTAATTTGCTGGGCAAGCGCAAGCTGTTGCTCGCTCATAGCCTTCATCTGCTCTCTAGCTTGGCTGTATTTTTGACCGCCGACAGCCTTCCCTGCAGAGTAGCTTATGTTCTCGTACACCTTAGCAAGCCTCTCGGCAGAAGTACGTAGAGCCTCTTGGTGTCGCAACATGTAAGCAGACACCTCGCTTGCCTTAAAGAGTGATCCATTGAAGCGACCGACAGACTCCTCCGCCCGACGCAGCTCCTCCCTAGCCCGCTCAAAGGAATTCGCATACTTGTCTATCTCGATTGTACCTTGATTATCAACCACCCACTGCAAAGCATCTATCCGCTTCTGCAGGTGCTGTATCTGCTTATCCTTAGTGTCGTCGCTATTGAAGAGTGACGCTATCTTCTGTGCCACTTGAATGGCCGTCGTGATGACAGACAATATAACAGAGGCCTTCTCTACCATTTGTACGCTCTTGCTCGCCGTTTGCCCTGCAGTCGTCATACCAGCGGACGAGGCCTGCGTGAGCTGAACAATGGAGTTAATAGCACTGAATGTTGAGGAGGTGATGCCACCAATTCCGCTGAGAAGCTTGCCAGATGTACCGCCAATGGCATTACCTAGCTCGTCGAAGCTCTTGGCAGACCTATCCAGCATATCTGATAGGTCTTTCCACTCCTTGACAGCTCTCCTGCTAGGTGCAACACCATCCTGCGCCGACACCTTTGCTAGGCTACTTCTAAGGGTTGACACCTTAGCCTGTGCGCTCGCTAACTTCTGGGGGTCAGCGCCAATCGTTAGCTTAGCCTTAGACAGCTCTAGCTCTGCCTGCTTGAGAGCCTCCGAGAGCTGGTCTAGGCTCATGTATGCGACTTGATCCATCCATGCCTTGAAGGCCTCTTCCCTCTGAGCGAACTCCAAGCTGATTCTTTCGATTGCCTCACGTTCCTTGAGGTTCACCTCGGCTTCGTTGCCTTTGGTCACACCTGCCTTGTACCCCTGTCGGTTGCCGTTGTCATCGTGCTGATACAGAGCCTCCCTGCGCTTGGCGTAGTCCTTTCGAAGCTTTTCTACCTGCTGCTCGTAGGTCTCATAGCCATCTATAAGCTTCTCTAGGTGCGCCTTGTGCTCCTGCAACTCCTGCTCGTTGAGAATGCGCTGTTGCTCTTGCAGCAGGGCTTTGGAAGACTGCGAGAGGTCAGCCACCGTAACGCTAGCTGGGTCGAACACCTTGCCCTGATCCTTCGCCTTGGGGTTGTCAATCTCCCACTGCTTGCGCCTCTCCTCTCTGAGCGCATCTACAAGGTCACGCTCCACCCTCTTATATGCCTGCTTGCGCTTCTCTGCATTCAGAGCAAGCACCGCCTCTTCCTTCTTCCACCCATCCTGCATCGTAGCTATACGCTCCTCCTGCTGTTTGATGAGTAGCTCCTGCTGCTCTCTTTCTAGCCTTTCTTGGGCTTGTCTTAGCTCGATGGCCTGTTGCTTACGCTCGACAAGCTCGTGGTTTGCGTTGGACTTGCTACCGCCCGCCGAGCTTCTGCCCGTTAGGGTATTAAGCTTATCCCTGTACCCCTTAATCTGCTTATCTAGCTCTTCTATGACCTCTGTATGGCTTCTTCCATCTTCCGTAGTGGCGTTCTTCTCTCGAAGTATCTTTCTTCGCTTTGCGAGAGCTTCATTTAAGGCCTTGTTGTTCTCTTCTATCTCCTGTGACAGGGTTCTACCTTCTGCCTTGGTGGGTGCCTGAAGTGACTGCACTAGCTCTGCTTGCTGACGACTAAGTCCCTCTAGAGCCTCATTGGTCTCCTTAATTTTTCGCTGGAGGTCATTATGTCTATTCTCAGCGGATACACCAGCTCCAGATGCACCAATATTCGAACTATACATACCACCATAGGCCGCTGAGGTGGCTCTCTTTGCGTACTCCCTTGCCTTCTCCTGTGCCTTTCTCGCCTCCTCCTCGTGCTCAATCTTCTGCTTTTCCAGCTCTACGAGCTTCTCCTCAACGGCTTTTAGCCGTATCTGCTTCTGAAGGCGGTCGAGATACTCGTCGATTGCCTGCGTGTTCTCTCGGATGATGCGCCCCTCTTCATTGAGTGTTGCGTTGTAGTTAGGCGCTATTTCTTGTAGCTTCTTTATGGCAGATGTCCTTGCCTTAATAGATAGTGTATTGTCGTGTATCTGACGCTGTAGGCTCTTGATTTGCGCCGTCTGCTTGGCCATCTCCTCAGACGTGGTCTTCTCAACGTCTGCCATAGCCTTCTGTGCTATAGTCGCCTTATCTGCACTATCAGAGAAGAGGTACAGGGCGGTAGCTGTAGCCGTCACAACTGCCAGAATAGCTCCAATCGGGTTAGCCGCTGTAGCCGCATTGAACAACAGCATAGCATCCTTAGCACCCGTTACACTCTTAGCTAGGGATATAAACGCTGCTACCTCTGAGCGAATAGCAAGCACCTTTTGCACGGCCGCTACAGCCATGACAGTTGCCTTGTAAGCACCATACGTCGCAACGAGAGTTAGCAGTATCTTGCCTATCGTCTCGTAGTGATTAACGAGCGATGTAACACCAGAGATACCAGCACTTATTAGCCCGTCATTGCTCTCGCCAATTTTGTTAAAAGCCTGAGTGATTGCGTCAGAAAGCTCACCTAGATCTCCACGTATAATAGCACTCTGCCCTTCGAGGTTCTTGTAGAATAGACCGCCCTCCTCGGTGGCCGTACGGAAGGCATCGGCTACCATTTCTGCACTGATCGCCCCCTGTGCCATAGCCTCCTTTAGCTCCCTCATTGATCGCCCTGTTGTACGGCTGATCTCCAGCAGTGGGTTAAAACCTTGGTTAACCATCTGTAGCTGGTCTTGAGCTAACAGCCTACCTGTGCTGCTCATCTGAGCATAGGCAAGGGCAAGCCCACGTATCTTCTCGCCCGATCCGCCCGATATGTCGCCTAGCTGCTTTATGATAGGAATGATTTTCTCACCCGAAACACCGAAGGATAGCAACGTCTGCGAGGCCTTTGCAAGGTCGGCCAGCTCTGTTGGTGTCTCTGCCCCAAACTTCGTCAGCTCAGCAAAAAGGGTCGTTGCCTTTGACCTCGACTGCAGCAGGGACGTGAAAGAGGCCTCCAACCCCTGCATATCTGCTCTCACTTGTACTACAGAGCGACCAAAGGCGATTATCGCCCCTGTGCCAAAGGTAAGAGCCAGCGTTTGCGCTAGCTGTCTGAAAGCTCCATCCATCTGTGCCGACGCAACGGTTGCGTCAGCACCCATGCTTCTAAGCTTTTGGCGGAAGTCGTCCGCTTGCCTGCGTGCCTCCGTGTCGTCAAGGAGTAGCTTAAAATTTATAGATCCATTATCCATAGTTGAGGTTGGTTGTATAGTTAGTAGAAGCTCTGCATGTCTTGCAGCGTCAGGTCTTTAGCGTCTTTGGCCTCGTTGGTCTTACCCTTGCTCTCATAGCTAGGAGCTGCGTGGAGGTAGAGCAGAAAGTTTTGGTAGCTTAGGTCGTATAGCACATAGTCAAGCGTTGCGCCCAGATACTTAGCTACAGACGACACTAAAGCCCAAGGGCTGTCTGATTGTTGCCCGCTTCCCTCGTCGGCTGGGTCACCCTTAGGCCTTGTAGGAAAGCGGTAAGCGCGAAAAAAGCCCCAACCTCCATGCGGGCTATAAGCCGTAGAAAAACACTAGACAACTCACCCGTGGGAAGGTTCTCTAATATTTGCTGTGCCAGCTTGTCAAGTCTACTTTCACTCTTCGTCCATCGAATCCACCAAGAAAGGCGGTTATCCCGCCGTATGCTCTTAGCACCAAGTATAAGTGTGGCAATAGCCTTGCCTATTGGTCTTGCATAGCGAGCTGAGCGCAACGCCTCGATAGTCAGGTTTGCATCATCGCCCGTAGCGGTGAATAGCTCATCTGGAAGCTCTGCCATGCACTCGCTCACGAGGATAAGTGTAGCCATGCTTGGAGGTGCTACCTTGTAAACCTTACCCGATAGGGTGATTTCTTGTTCTCTCTGTAGCAGTGCATCTGCTACCTTCTTCTCCGTTGTCATAATCTGCTTTGGTTAGTATGCCATGCTTGCTAGTCGCTTCTTGTCTATTTTCTTCTTTGGTCGGTGGTCGAGGTACTCGTAAAGTACCACGTAGCGGATAGCATCCATTGCGTGGTTGAACAGGTCTATAGGCTCGTTTAGCCACTTGCCATCCCTCGTCTGTCGGTAAGTGTAGTTGCGTTGCTCCTTAAGCACATTTGTGCTTCGCTTGGTGATGTAGATCTTGAGTGTCTGCATCTTGGTGATACCTGCACTAACACTATCCTTACCCTTGACAACGGGGTGTATGTCAATGCCTCCTCTGGCTATTTCGGCCACAGTGCGAGGTTCTGCGCTCTCGCTTATCACCTTGAGTTTAGGAGCTTCCTGTTTGAGTAGTCGAACGATGTCTGAGGAATACAGCCCTGTGGCATAGGCAAGCTCATCGACGTAGATAGCATCTGGCGTTAGCCCGACCTCAACGATCGCTGTAGGGTCGTTGGTGAAGCCAAAGTCCATACCGATACGCCGACGCTTCACCTCGTTTGGTATGCGTTCTATTATCTCCACGTTGGGGAAGACAAGACCCTCGACCTGCGCCTGTAAGCCCAAGCCGTAGACACGCCATAGGCTCGGGTTCTTATGCTCGAGGCTTAGCAGGTTATCTACGATAGTCTTTGGCAGAAATGGGTTGTCCTTGAAGGTGGTGATGAAGTGGAACGTAGACTCTTCCCTATTCAGTGCGCAGAGCCAGTGGTCATCGCTAAACGAGGGGTTGTAGTCAATGATTGAGAAGAGTGCCGTACGCATCTTGAGCTGCTCCCACTCGATTTCTAGCAACTCGTTAGCCTCATTGCAAAAGAGAATGTCTCGTTTGCGCCCTCGGAGTTTCTGCTCGTTGTCCGTGCTAAAAAAGTCGACGGTAGACCCATTGGGAAACGTGTACACTAGGTCGCTCCTGTTGAAAGCCTTCTTGTCGTACAAGCAAAGTTTCACCATTATCTCCTTGAAGTCCACCAGCACAGACCCTTTGAGTGCAGGGAGCGTACCTCGAACGATCGATAGTCGAAGCCCTCTATGACCAAGCAAGTAGGCAATAAGGAAGATCAGGATGTTGTAGGTCTTACCGCTACGGCTCGATCCCTGAGCAGAGATAGTCGTGTAGCCATCGCTGAGTGCACCCTGAATAGTACGTACAATCTTAGTCGCCCGAATAGTCTGCATCTACGATTTCTATGCGTATATCGGGGATGAGGTCTTTGCCATCCCTGCCCGTTAACTCGGTACGCTCGCTGTACCCCCGCTCCTTGCCCTTGGTCTTTAGGTAGAAGATAACAGCCGTCGTGTCGCCATCCTCAATCTTGTTAAGTAGGGCAGATTCCACGGTGTCTATCTGCTCCTGCCGAATAGCTTCTACCTCCTCAGCAAAGGCTGGATCATTCTCCATCCAGTTGTAGTACGACTGGCGTGTCATAGCTATAGCCCGACAAGCAGGTGCTATGATGCCTCTACTTTGAGCGAAGGCCTTTAGAAACAACGCCTTCTTATCTTCCACCTTCTGCTTAGTCTTAGCTGTAGCCTTTTTTGCCATGTAAAATATGTAATAGCTTGGTTGGTACTCATATATAGCAAAAAAGCCACAAGATCTAATCGTCTTGTGGCTCTATCTTGCAAGGCACTACCTTCGCTTGCTTGTACCTATCCTGCATCTCCTTGATATAGCGACTGTACTTCTCTGGGCGGCTTGTCTCTATAACAGTAGGACTCGGAGTGTACACTACAAACCTATAGAGTTCTGGGTATCTCGTCTTTTGTAGTAGCTTCATCTGCGCCAACGCTTCCACTGCCTCCTCCCTTGGTGTTTTCCGTGCTACGTTGTTGTTCGCCTTGTACCTTTTTCTCTTTTCGATGTAATCGGATGCCTTCTTAGCTCTTCGCATAGCTGTATCTGTGTATTTTATGAATTAGGGGAGAGGTGATGAGCCTCTCCCCGCTGTGGTTATTCGTCCTTATCGTCTTTAAGGAAGTCTAGTACGTCCGTCTCCACGATGGAGAGGGTGCGCTCGCAGGGAATTTCGTCGTAGGCTGTCTCGTACGCCTCTCCTAGGCTTGAGGCACTGACAAGGTAGGTGTACTTGTGCAGTATCTCCTTTTCGTCTTCCTCCTCAACCTTGACGATGTAGTAGCGGACGTCCGTGTCCTGCCCAGAGGGGGCGTGAATCACATTGGCGAACTTCTTCTTGGTGATGGCTTTCACCTCAATAGGTGTGTCGTTGGCGGCTCTCTTCTGTACCTCTTCCTTGATGAGGACTTCCGCCTCGGTAAGGTTGTGAGCTTTCACAAAGTAGCTTTCTGTGGTTGCTCCTTTGCCTATCTTGGCATATGCAACCTTTGCTTGGTAGATGTTCATTGCTTGTTATTTCTTAGGGGTTCGTCTGTTGTTACACTTGGGTCTGGTAAGTCCAGAATCTCTATGAGCTTGAGGTGGGCAAGAAGCAATGTCTCGTAGGACTTCATCGTCTTGAGTTCTTCGTGCATAAGTTCGGTCTCCTTATCCCCTAGAAGCTCCATGTGTTTTATTCCATACTCTAGATCCTGTATATCTAGATGGACGTCATTCAGCCTTATAGTCAGTGCGTCTTTGTATGTCACATTCCTCTGGTATGCTCTCTCAAATACGTCCTTGGGAGACCACGAGATATACCCATTGAAGCCTTCTACATTGGGCTTACCTCCGTCAGTGTATTTCACTAGATAGCCTTCATCGTCTCCGTCCTCGTCCTCTGGCAGTGTCCATCCTCGTAGGTCGTTGTAGTCCCTACGATTCATCGGGGTAGCCAGAACATACTTTACCCCCTTGTAGTGGAGCATTGATGCATTCAGCTCTTCTGTTCTCTTGATTTCTTTCTGTTCGTTCATGTCTGTTGTATTTCTGTTATCTTATTCTGTTAGTATGTTGTCCTCGTATTCCGACAGCTGGCCAAGCAGGGCGCACTCGTGGTTAGTCATTCGTATCTTCGAGATTGAAGCACTTAGCTATATTTCTGAGGTGGTACTCCTCGACAGACCTCATAGCTTCCTCCTTGTTTGGATAACTCTCCCCGTCGTAACAGCTAATCCATGTACCATCTTCATTCTTCTCAATGAAATCAAATGATAAAACATGGCTTATTGGTGCAGCCAATCCATCCCCGAATTCGCACCAAGTCAGAGGCTTGATGTGCTTCCTTAAGTCTTCGAGTGTCATAGTCTTCTATATTTATTGGTTAGTTTCTTCTTGTTATAGGAACGAAAGTATGTGCTTAATGACCTCCACCGTCCACCCATTGCCTAGCATCTTATAGGCTTGTGTGTCGGAGCATTCCCACCGATACCACTCTGGGATGGTCTGAAGGCGGGCACATTCGGCGGGGGTGAGCCTGCGGAACTTCTCTCCCCCCCCTATCAAGGAGCATAGCATGTTGTTTTCCTGCCAGCTGTAGGAGGTGAGAGTCGGAGATTTAGAGGTGTGTATGCTTGGCGCTACATATCCTCGTCCCCTCTGATATATTTCAAGTTTCTTGTATGCTGGTACCTGCACTCTGACGAAGTTGGCGTCTAGGTGATACTTCGTTGCATTCGACACTGTTAGGCAAAGAGACTTATCCATGTCGTTTACCATGGCCACCTTTGCCTTCCCTCGTTTTAAGGCGTGATCTTGCAGCCATTTGAGCGCGCCGTTAGACAAGTAATATCTGTCGTCGGCGTGATTATCGATAATATCTCTCACCGATATCCCTCGGTCTAATGGCTGTGGTATAGCGGTGTGCAACTCCCCGAATAACCCAATACGCTCCGTGCGAACGTTAGTCCAGTATAGCCGAACTCTATTTTGCGCTGATACGAGGGCGGAGTTGATGACCACGGGTAGTATACCTAGCGTGCTATTTATAATCCCCTCGTGCTCTGGCTTCATTCGCACGTTTTCCAGCATCCACTTGGCTGATGGGTTAACCTCAAGCAAGTGTTCTCTGATCTCGTTGAATACCCAAAAGAGTCTACTCCTTGGGTCGTCATGTCCGAGCATCTTTCCTGCGAGTGAGAAGCCTTGACAGGGAGAGCCTGCGAGTAGGAGGTCAATGCTATGCCAGTCAATATCCCATTCTCTCCACTTCTCTACGTCTCCTAGCTGGATGGTTTCGGGGAAGTTGAGCTGTGTCTGCTTGATAGCGTGCTTATCAATCTCGCTGGCGTAAACCTTGGCTATGGGAATTCCCATGTCACGCAAAGCAATCTGCCCGCAGCTCATACCATCGAATAGAGATAACACCACTATGGGTTTATCTATAAACATTGCTTGTTGTGTTGTGAGGGGCGCACGGTTGCACGCCCCTCGGTGATTAAGCTGCTATTGTCGCTCTTTCATGAACAACTTGAAGTCAGCTACGCAGGCCATCATTGCCGACTCCTTTAGACTAAAGCCATCCGAGATCGCGTCCCCGAGGTCATCTGGATAGACACCCCTAGGGTCTACCTCTAGTGGCAGTTCGCCATGGAAACACCTCCAGCATCCCCCATAACCAAAGTCATGGTTGTAACAGAAGTATACCATCTGGGTGCTGTCGCTAATCTTGGCATACCCAATAGCATTCTTCTGAGGGAAGTCTTCGTTTGTCGTCCACTTCAGCGTGGTGGCTTCGGCCTCTTTGATTAGCTCCATTGCCTTTGCCCATCCGGGGAAGCCTCCTAGGTTTCGGTCGTCGATGTAGATGTCGGCGTAGACTTTGTTTCCACCAACGCCTCCAAAAGCCTTTAGGTTTCTGGGCTCGTGTTCGTTGACTGCGTGGAAGGAAAGCCCATTCTCCTTACACCATTGAAGGGCTTCGTTTAGCTGCTCTCCATGCCTACATGTCCAAAGGATGAGGTAGTGGCCTGCTTGGTGAAGCTCTCGAATGCTCTCTATGGCATGAGGCATTGGCTCTCCGAGGGCGGGGTAGTTGCTATTGCAAATAGTTCCGTCAAAGTCAATTGCTATAATCATAGTTGCTTATCTGTTGTTAGTCCCACTTCGGGTTTTCGATAGTTGCTACGTCGCCGATGTTGTACTTGTGGTAGGTAGTTTCATCGACATAGATGAAGTGCTTGCCATCGTCAGACATAAGCACGACGCTGTACCGATATTCGTAGCTTCCACGTTTGTACTTCTTGTTTATGACAACTCCCGTGTAATAGTCTGGCTCGTCGCAGGACACGGCCACTGCGCCTATCAAGGCGAGGAGAAATATTTTTAACCTTTTCATCTTAGTACTTCTTTCCGTGGAGTCGTGGGCGGGTTGCGTTGTAGCGCATCTTGAGTCGAACGTGTAGCTCGAGGTCGATGTCGAAATGTTCGGATAGACAGCGGAGCAGGCATAGGCCATCGAATACCTTTTGTAGTGGATTCCAAATTGTGTCGATTCTGCTCAGATTGCGTGTCAGCTCATAAGCCCACTCTATAAATTCTTCTGGACTTTCAATGATGTCACGAGAGGACATATAGTTTTCATCTACCTCCTCGGTGATGTCGGGGGTGTCCTCCTTTTTCTCGATTATGCTACCATAGATGTCTAACAGTCGTATCTTCGTATCTGCCAGCTCATCTTCCACGGTGTCCTTGATGTGTAGCTCAAAGGAAGGGATGAAGGCTTTATCGGGGAAATCCTCTATGCCATCAGGAACAGAGGCGGTCAGACCTTTTCGGTGCGACTGCACGGCCTCGGTGACCTCTGTGATAGAGAGCATGAAGTAGTGATTGGGTCTGTGGGGCTCATCCCAGAAGCCCTTAGCCACGGCGTTAGCGTGGACTTCCTTGGCTTGTTCGTAATAGTTCATTTTCTGTTGTATTTTATTGGTTATCATCTCGGTGAAGTCATCGATATGTTACGGTAGTTTATTGTAAGTTGTTGCATGTTTTGCAACAACTGGGAGTGAAGTGTAAACCATTGGGTTACGGGAATACAGCAGGTCGTGTAGCAAGGTGATGAATGGCAAGGAGTGCGGCGTCTCGTTCCTCTTGGTTGCTACGCATCTGGTTTGTAGCGTGAAGGGTTATGCGGTTTCGCTTGCAGTAGGAGACAAGCTCCTCATGCGTTATCTTCCTATCTGTACCTCTCCAGAGCTTTACCAGCGGTGACTGTTCGATGTAGTCAAGCCCTTTCTGCATTGTGTATGACAATAGGAGGTTGTAGGTTTGGGCGCACAGGCCGATGCTGTACCCTTTCTTGGCAATTGTCCCTCGGGTGTCCTTAGGGCTGTAGTGCCAGTTGTGGGTCGTACCATAGGCATTCTCCAGCACAACGAGTATCTTTCGCTTTAGCACCGTTTCGGAAGTTCGGAAGTCGTCCAGCAACACTGTGAGGAGGAAGAAGGGCTGAGTGCTTAACGTCAGCTCCCTCTTCTCGATGTCGAGGATAGCGCACCCCGAGGCCTTGCTATCGGGGTCGATGCCTATTATGTGGGTGTAGCTACTACTCATCCGTCCTACTTCGTTCTTCCAGCTGTTTCATCCATCTAATAAACACCCGATTCATCCGCTCGAACGCCTCGCACTCTGCTATTATAGTCTCTATGAAGGAGCGTGCAGCGTCTCTCACGCTGGGTATCTTTTCCTGCTTATGTCTCTTCCTCATTGTCGTTGTCTTGTTGCTCTTTGTCGTTTCACTCTTTCTTGCTTATCTCTATTTCTGATGACGTCGAGGTGGTCATCTGCTCTTCCGTCGTAGTACCCCCATCGGTAGACGAGTACCCCTGCTAGGAAGAGGAGGAGCGTAGCTATGATATACATGGATGTTGGTTGCTTAGGAATTTGTTGACGAAGTACACCTGCCCCTTGGGTGTTACCTTAGTCGTTATAGTCGTGTGAATCACTCCATCGTTGCCAGAGCGGACTCCCTTCTTTATCTCAAAGAGGCCTTTGTCCATTGCCTTCTGCGTTGGCTGGTTGCGCATTTCTCCGTGCTTGCAGAGGAAGCCCTCGCACCTCATCCACTCAAAGAGTCGGTTTTGCCCGATGTCTATACCGTTTTGTCGTAGGGTCTTAGCAAGCTCTCCAATCAGGATGGAGGTGTTGGAAGCAAGTACAGCCGTAGCGAATGCCACCTTTGGGGCGTCCTCCTGCACCTTGGCCTGCAGAACCTCCTTCTCCTCCTCGGCCTGCAAGGCAAGCCTTAGTAGCTCGGAGCGAGAGGCATTAGCTAGAGGGTTGATAGCTACCCCCGTTGTCAGTAGCTCCTTAACTCTGGCATTACACCAGAGGTAAAATTGAGGGCTAAGCCATTGTGCGAAGATGAGGGCGAGATCTTCATGTAGCCATGTACCTTGATCCTCTGGTGATCCACCTTGCCTCACTTGAACCAGCTCCGTTGCAGGAATTCCAGTAACGGCTGATATACAGGAAATTAGCTCTTCTGTTTGCTTATTGTTAAGCCAATTATTAGTTCGCTTGCCGAATGGCTTAGCCATCTCGGTAGCATTGACCATCACCCTATCACCTCGCTGGAAGGTGATAGGGTTTCCGTTGTATCGGAAGATTTGATTTGCGATATTCATTGCAGTGTAGTTGTTGATGATTCGTGCCTACTTCTCTCCTTCGGTTGCCTCTTGTTCTTCGACTGCTTCGTCGGCGTCGAGGCGGTCGATGATGCCTTGTGTAACACGGATGGAGTGTTGCATTAGCTTCAAAAACACAGTGGAGACTGAAGAAACAGATGTCACCTCGATGATGTCCTTCACCTCCTCCTCGGTGTAAGTGTCCCCGCTAGTGAAATGCCTCGAAATGTTGAGGTCTATGGCGATGCCTTCCATGTCTTTATATACCTCTAGCATATCTTCGAGGTCGTAAAAGTACCTTCTTGCACCCTCCTTGTTGAGGGGGTATTGCGTTGTTTCCATTTCTCTATTTCCTTTGTTGTGTTAGAATGGGAGGTCTTCAGCCGCCTGTGGCTGTGCTGGGGCTGGGGCTGGAGTTGCTACGGGCTGGGGGGAAGTTGCTACATGAGTTGCTATAGGCTGACCCTGTGGGTAGGTTATTTGCCATGCTTTCACCTCGGTGTACCACTTGCCATTCCACTCTCGGCTCTCTATCTCAATGTGTGCTGTGACCACCGTGCCTACCTGAGTGGTGTACTTGTCGATGTTATCGTTAAAGATGGATATGGCAACCTTGCGTGGGTACTGCTCTTGCGTTTCAAGGATGAAGACGCCTTTGCGCCATTCTTTGCCCGCCTTGGTCGTGCCTCCATCGTAGGGGAGTACTTGGACGATTGTCCCTGTTAGTTCTAGGTTCATGAGTCTATTTATTTCGTTCTATTCTTCTTTTTACCGATATTGTCATCTTGTCTTTTTCGCTTATCAGCTGGTGTAGTCGCTCGACGTTGAGCAACACAAATCTCCCATCTTGGTAGAATGCATCTGGGTAATCTCGCACCCTCCTGTAGTAAGACTTGTCATTACGCAAGCCGAGGTAGTCCATTATCGCCTTCTTGCCCCTGATGAACTGAGGAGCTGAGGGGCTGAGGGGTCGTTGCATATCGCCTCTTTCATCAGCCATTGCCCGCCTCACTGCGTTGCAGACAAGTTGCTCCAGCTGGTCGGGTGACAGCACGACTATAGACGTGTCTATTGTGTTTGTTGCCATTGCTGTTAGTGTTTAGTAGGTTTGCCTTAGGTCTCTCCCCTTCAAGGTGATGAGGTTGCAATACCCCGTTATTCGAGATACTGTACGAGTGCCATATCGCTGTAGCTCATCGGTTGTTAGGTTCGTAGTGATGAGCATCTTGTAGTCCTTCCACCCGTTGTCCGTCCTCCATCCAATGAGTTCAGAAATCACGTCTACTTCCTTGCCATAGTACTTGGCGTGAACCTCTGTGCCAAGGTCGTTTATGCAGATTATGGGGGCAAACTTGTGGTCAGGTGCGATGCTTCCATCGTATAGCTCTACGTACTCAGGGGCATTTCTATACGCCCACAACAGAGGAGCGTACCCACGTTCCTGCTTCCTTGCATTGTATCGCAAGAAGTGTGCGCTAAGTCTGCATGAAAGTTCACGCAAGACATTTATCATCACGCTCTTTCCTGTGCCTGTTGGGCCATATATGCAAAGCCCCTTCTCTGGGTCTATTCCATTGTCCCTATCGCCAAGCACCCACGTTACCGCTTTCAGGTAAGCCTCTGAGTTGTCGATGCCAATCTGGAAATGATCTCCACAGATCTCTCTTCCTATGCCCTTGGCCATAGCCAAAGCCTGAATCACCGTTAGGTCTTTGTAGCTACTTGACAGCGCACGATGAGGCTTGCCTCGATCGTCGGAGAGTTCTATCTCAGCTTGTCTCAGAAGGGCTTTGTCCATTGTTGTTTTCGATTTCGTTTAAGTATCGCAGTGCCTCTAGTGCCTTCTCAGATGGAGGTTCAGGCGTCCTATCCTCGTCCTTCTCGATCCGTTGAGAGGGTAGGATGCGTTGCTGTGGCGGGTGGTAGATGGCTCGTTGTGGCTGGTCGTACTTCTCTTCGTTTTTCTTCCAAGTGACGATAGCTGACTTCCAGCTCTTCATCTTGTTTCGCCCGACCATCCAGCCGTTTGAGTCATAGTAGGCGACGAACTTCTCGGCATCTATCTCTATGCCCTTCTCCAAAACATAACTCTGCACCTCCTCTAGGGTGGGCGGGCAAAAGCGTGCAACGCTTTTCGCCCCCCCTATATCCCCTTTAGGGGCTTTAATCTTTAATCTTTCTTCTTTAATGGGGGCGTTTAGCCCCCCTATTATCCCCCCATTACCTTGTTTTTTTTCATCGTCTACCTTGTTTTCACCTTGTTTTTTGGGGTCTTCAAAAACAAGGTGTGCGTCATCTACCTTGTTTTTTTCTTCCTGCACCTTGTTTTCTACCTTGTTTTCTGTATCGTCTACCTTGTTTTTACCTTGTTTTTTGGGGCGTCCTCCGCCCTTGCCACTGCGACCACCTTCCCTCATCTTTGCCCTTGCCTCATCGGAGATCTCACGACCGCCGCCTACCTTAGTATCAAGATCAGTAAAGTGATCTCGCAGACGTGGTGAGTAGAACCGCTCGCTGTCTCCGTCCCACTCGAAGGCGAATAGCCCGAAGCCTCGTATCACCCTTTCTATGGTCTTGACCGAAGAGGTGGACTTAATCGCCAGCTTGAGCATCTTCCAGTTTGCAGGGTAGCTGTAGTTAGCCTTGTCCATCTGTGCAAGCTTTGCCCACGTCTTTGTTAGTATCGCAATGGCGACATCTCCTACAGTGGAGTTTGCTAGCTCTATCTTCTCATCATCGAGGAAGAGAATGTCCATCGGGTAGTATCTATGCTTGCACATGTGGTTATGATTTGTTTGGGATAGTTATGTACATATGATTTATACCTTGCACTGCTTTTATCTTACCTTCTTTGTAGAGGGTGCGAAGGGCTATTCGTATGCTTTCGAATGGCACCTGCAGTTCGTTAGCAATTCGCTCAGGTCTGATGTGTAGGGGGCGTATATGACGCTTGTCCATATCATCTATAAGGCGGTTTATTGTTTGCATTACAAGCTCGGTGTCTGTGTCGCCCATACAAGATTGCTTTGTATCTCTCTCTGCACTTGGTTTAGTGCCTCTCTTTCATTTGGTGATGGCAGGTAGATGCCAAGCTCGGCAACCGACCAGTTGCGAAATCGCTCTATGGAGGCGGTCATCTCCTTTGTGTCAAGTGATGATGTTGAACGCACATAGTGGAAGGTTTCACCGCTAGAGCTTGTACGCTCCCGTACGAAGATGTCTTTGTTGACATGTATCTTGTAGTAGTCGAACTTGACCGTTTCCAAGTCTTCTCCCTGCTGGAGGGCAAAGTATGATAGTATGAGGTGCAGATAGCTATTCTGCGATAGCGTGCGCTGCCCCTTCTTCTCCGACAACTCCACTACACACCTCTTTTCATAGAGGTGGTTGCACTGCTCCTTGTATTGTTGCCTGTCGAAGGCAAAGGATAGGTCGTAAATCATACTAGAAGGGTGTTTTGTTGAATGGTAATACCATCCCAGGTTTAGCAATGTGTACTATCTTTCCTATAGCCTCAGATACACCAGCTCTAAATTCCTCTGCGTGGCTATTGTGGTCGGAGAGGTGGATCAGCACAACGTTGTTCACGTGTCTCATATCGCTATGCATCATCGTGGCTATGCACTGCTCGTAGCTCATGTGGCTACGAAGGACTCTGTCACGCTGGGTAGAGCTAACTAAACCTCTCTCCACATTCTGCTTTAGAATGTCACTCCGATAGTTGCACTCTATAAGAATGTTGCTTAGCCCTTCGAACCGATACCTTAGATAGTAGGTATCGGTTGCGAAAAGCGTTGTACCCATATCTGGGTGGGAGATTAAGAAACCGAGAGGCTCTGAGGCGTCGTGTTGCACGGTGAATGGTAGCACAGTGAAGCTTCCAAGATGGTAGACACTTCCAGCTGACACAGCGTGCAGGGAAGGGTCTATGTCTATGCCCAGCGCACGAGCTGTCCCCGCAGAGGTGTATATGGGGATGCGAGAGTAAAGAAGCTTCTTTACTTCTCTCGCATGGTCGCCATGCTCATGCGAAAGGATGCACCCGACTACTGACTGAAGGTTAAAGCCCAAAGCCTTCTGTATAGCTAGGTAGCTTACGCCGCATTCAATGATGAGTGCTTCACCTCCGCTATCTAGTATGTAGCAGTTGCCTTTTGAGCTACTCCCGAGTATCTTAAGTTTCATACACTAGAAGGGAGGCTTGTTGTCGTCAATCTCCCCTGTAGATGGCTGTTCATCGTTGGTAGTCTCCTCTGGCATTGCTAGAGTCTCTTGCCCTGCCTCCTGCTGGATTTCCTCCGCTACAGCATCCTCAACTGAATGTGCGTTGTCCACATATTGAGGCTTGCCATCTTGGTCGAACACCGCCTGATCGTTGGCGATAGCACTCTGCATCTGAACTGATAGAGGAGCAAACTTTGAGAGCAAGAGCTTTAGCACTGTCTTCTTTGCCATGGCGTCGAAGTCTGTAGTCCATTTGCTAGTGGCCTTTGTCTTCTCGTACTTGCTTCCATAGCTCTGTGAGTACTGAGAGGCGTGAGCCTCCATCTTCTCCACCGTCATGTAGAGCGTCTTCTCGAAGCCGTTGGTAAGTCTGAAGAAGGCTACATAGCCTATCGTCTTGCGTGTCTCCCTATCGGAGGCTGGTTCAAATGCTATCTCTCCAGAGAGCATATCCCAGTGCTTTAGCTCGCCTTCTTTGACAACCTCCACGTTGATTGTCTTGAACTGTCCACTTCGGATGGCCAGCTGGATGAAGCCCCTATATCCCAGCTGGAATTGGGCAACCGTCTTTCCCGCCTTGTTGTCCTTGTAAGGGATGACGTAGGCAAAGCCAAGGTTCGCGTCTAGCGGGAGATCAAGGGCTGTAGCCTTGATCCCTGCGTACATAAGACTCATAGGTTCACACGCCTGTAGGTTGACGTTGTTAGCAACAAGCGCTGTGATATTGTTCACAAATGCTGACTTCTTTTCCGCAAGCACCTGCGTGAGGTACGATTGCGTCCTCGGGTTCGTGATCGTCTCGTTAAAGAGTTTAAGCGTACTCATTTCAGTTGTTATTCTTGTGTTATTACTAGCTCATTGTCGCTCGACACGACAAGGTTGATTATCTGACTATCGGTGTCGATGAGCGATTGCACGCTCTCTCGGTTGTCGATGAAGATAGGAGCGGATACGCCGTAAAATCTAGATAGAGCGTTGATGATTTCTATTCCTGCATTTACCTGCTTGGCGGTATTTGCAACGGTGAACGGAACTCCATCTATGAGAGGCACACAGCACTCTATAGGGTTCTCCTTGTCCTTGTCTTCTATGGTGTAGTCGAAGAGCTTAAAGGTTACATGCACAAAGAGTCCATTGATGCGCTTCTCACACTCCTCTATCTTTCGTATGGATAGCTGTGCGGCGGTGTATTCTTCTCGCTCTGCGTCGGCGATCAGCTGTGCGAGCTTCTTGCCTTCTGCTTCAAGCTCTACTATCTTAGCCTCGTATTCCTTTCTGAGTGATACCTTGGAGAGTTTGTCTCTGATTTCGTCACGGATAGCCTCTAGCTCCTTGCGCCTTAGCCTATAAGCTTCTGTGCTATCAGTCTCGATAGTATCCACCACAGAGCTAAGCTCATGTATCTCTGCTTCTAGTTCGTTGTACCCTTCTAGCTGCTCTGCTGGACGTGGCTCAACCTTATCACCCGCAGGGATAGAGGCAAGCGTCTTCTCCATTGCGGGTAGCTCTAGGGCTAGCTTATCCGCCTTAGCGATAAATTCTGAACACTTGAGTGTGTTTGTCTCTACGTCAGCCTTACACTCTTCTATTGCCTCCTTGTATTCGTTTGCTGAGGTCTGGAGCTTCTCAAGTTTGGCATCCTTGGCACTTTGCCATACGGCTTTCGCTTGGTCTAGCTGGTCTTCGGGGAGGCTCTGGTGACAATGCGGGCAGGCGGTATCGCCATCGTACACGGAGCTGTTGACTTCCATCCACTTGGTTCTCAACTCCTCTAGCTTAGCTTCATAGTCGATGATGGATGACAGTTTGCTCTGCGCTATCTTATCATGTCGCTCGGCCTCCTTGCGCAAATCTGCTATCTCACGCTTTGCTGTGTCGAGCTTTTGCTCCAGCTCTCTACGGGTTGCACCCTGTGCGTAGGTAGCTTCATCAGCACGCCTTGCCTCGTCGGCTACCAGCCTGCGTTGCTGTGCTTTCAGCTCTTCAATCTTACGCTGTCGAAGTGCAGAGGCACTGCCCGCCTGACGGATGCGTTCAGCGACATCCTCCGAAGCTCTTGTAACAGACTTGATTTCTTGCTCTGTTTCCTCCAGCTGCGCCTGAAGAGAAGCCTCATCCTCGGCGTCTGGTATAAGGCTTCGTGTCTGGTCAATCTTGGGCTGTACCTTCTCAAGGTCTGCCTTCAGCTTCTTCTTGCGAGCCGATATCTCCTTGCGGAAGTCGGATAGGCTCTTTCCGCTAAGCATATCTAGGATGGCTTGGAACTCGGGGTTATCCTTGGCTATCTCCTCCTCGGTGACTGCACCAGCTAGCGTGAAGAGTTGGTCTCGCTGTGCTTTCCAAGGCATCGATGGAAAGAATAAGGGGTTTGTGATGATCTTGAAGATGCCTTCGTCGACAAGCTCCTTTACTCGCTTCTTGTACTCAGTAACGCTCACAGGTACATCATTCCAGTAGACCTCCGTGGTGTTACCCTTGAATACCTCATCTACCTGCCCTCTGGGCTTTACCCAGTTTTCGGATAGAGAGCGTCGGATGGTTATCTCCTCACCATCAACTAGGATGGTTGCGGATACCTCGCAGGGGGCTTTGTCAATAGTCTTTCCATCTACGACCGTCTTAACGTTGTGATCTTCTCTTCCCTCTCTGTCTTTGCCGAATAACAGCCAGAGGAAGGCATCGAAGTGTCGGCTTTTGCCTAGGCCGTTTGCCCCCTTGATGGTCGTTGTTCGTATGCCAAACTCAGTTGTTCGGTTCTTTTCGCCACGAAAGCCAATGAGGGTGAGTCTCTTTAGGGTGATTTGCTTCATTGTTGTCTGTTGCTAGGTGTTAATGTTGTTCACTTTTTTGTGCGCCTTGCTCTCCCGAGTTCTTCGCACAGATAGTAATCATCATAATCGTTCATTCACTAATTCAATTTTGCTCACTTTATGCACTGCTTGCCTATCTCAGGCAAGCGGTGCGAATTTCTACGAAAACTAAAGTTGGTCTTCCTCATACTCCTCGGCCTCCTCCTTGGTAAGCTCTAACTGAGGTAAAATAAAGAGGCCTACAAACACAGGAGAGAAAAGGAGAAGAAGCGAGCCGTACACATTCCAAAATCCAATCGGAATTACACCTATATTAAATAGTACTATAAGTGCGGCTGCTATAATTAGCGTTGCTGCAAGCACACGCTTCATAATGGAGTGCTGATTGTTCATTGTCGTTGTTATTTAGTTGGTGAAGTGCTGGCAGGAGGTTTCGCTCCCCGCAGTGGACAAGCTCCGTTAAGATGACGGCTTGCCTATGCACTTGGCTCTTTTTGCTCAAGCTCTGCCAGCGATGGGTTAATTACTATGTTGTCTTGTCCATCGCTATTCAATATGTCAAAGATCGCAGGGGTGAGGGGCTAGCCCTCGGTTGATACACTTAGCCTACCTAGATTGCGGTATAGCGTTGATAGGTGCATCTTGTACTTTTTTGCCAAGGCGCGCTTGATAGCACCCTCAGTACCCAAGCCTTCCGCCAAAGCCTCCCGCAGCTCTTCATTGATGCGTCGGAAGCGTGCTTCCTTACGCTCGGCGTTTAGCTGGGCTTTGCTTTTAGGGATTTTTAGCTTAGCCATTTCAGTTGCTTTTTAATTCTTATCTTTGTTTGCACTTCGCTTTTGCTTTAGCGTCGTGCATGCATTCCTCTCTTGGTTTGCATTGCAAAGGTATGAGATATTTCTCATATCACAAAATAAAATATGAGATTTTGAACACATCACACGCTTAACTAGCTGTGTGACAGCAACAAAAAAAATATCCGATGGGTAAACTAGATGCACAACAGGTAATACAAAATCTGCTAGACCATCTTGGTATTAAGGCTCCAACCCTCGCAAGTGAGGTGGACGTGCTATACAGAAGGGTATATGATATACAATCTGGTAAGACCAGGAAAGTCTCTGGGGATTTAGCAAATAAGATCATTGCTAGGTATCCTGACATATCCCTGCATTGGCTACTCACCGGCGAAGGCGAAATGCTACGTATGGAAGAGGAAAAACCACACCACCGCATAGAGAGCAACGTTCGCCCAGTCCTCGAGGGGGAAATGGAATGGATAGAAGTGCCTCTCATGCCGTACAAGGCTAGAGCTGGCGTGCTTGCAGGTTTTGGCGACCCCGACTGGCGGGAAGGCAAACAGACGATGCAGATACTGGTAGACAGACGCCTCAGGGGCGACTACCTTATATATGAAGTAGAGGGTGACAGCATGGATGATGGCACAATAAACGCATTCCTCGAGGGTGACTTCTTGTTGTGTCGAGTGCTGCCAAAAAGCGACTGGCAGTATGGTATAAAGAGGCGCACTGCGACCTTCTGCGTCATAGCCACAGACACAGAGGGCGTCGTACTGAAGCAAATTACACGACACGACAAGGCCGATGGCATAATCACATGCCACTCACTAAACCCAGCTTATGACGACTACGAGGTAAACCTATCAGACGTTCAGGCTATCTTCTACGTAGAGCGGTTGGCTCAGAGAAACCTGTAACAAAAAGGAAAACGCCAAAAGCAAGATCCATGAAATACAAAATGATATAACATTGATAGAATGGGACTATTCAATAAAAAAGAACTCCGTCGAATAGCAGAACTTGAAGGCGAAAACTCAGAGCTAAGAGACGAGAATTCGTCATTAGCCAAAGAACGAGAACAACTCCAAGCTAAGGTAATAGAGCTTTCAGATACAATAGAGTCACTTTCTCGGTTCAAGAATGTTAATGATCTAGCCCAAGAGATAGATAGACTCAAGGTAGAATATGAAGAACTAAAAGATACGTACACAAAGGCCAGAGAAACCTACTCCAAGCTGCTAGAGGACACATTGCGGGTAAAGAGCGAACTCTCCACTCTGAACGAAGAACAGTCATTTGCGATAGAGTATGGTGTGTATGCACCTCACTTCGACTTTGACACATCTGAGGACTACAAGATAAAGATCTCAAGCATACGCCAAGAGCAAAAAGAGCAAATAAAGGCAGGATGTGCTGCTGTAGGGGGAAACGGTATAACGTGGAACGGGTCAGCAGCAAAAGGGAAGGCCATGGTTGACAGGTTCAAAAAGCTTATGCTAAGAGCATTCAATGGAGAGTGCGACAGCATGATCTCATCTGTAGATTGGAATAATGTTGATAGATACGAGAAACGAATGGTGTCATCACGAGACTCCATTGGTGCGCTATTTTCGGACTATCAAGGCCTCAATATATCCATTGCATATCTGAACTTAAAAGTTAAAGAACTGCATCTTGCCTACGAGTATAAGCTCAAAAAGCACGAGGAGAAAGAAGAGCAGCGGCGCATTAGAGAGGAAATGAGGGAGCAAGAAAAGGCAGAGCGAGAAATAGAAGCAGCCAAGATAAAGGCACAGAAAGAAGAGGATATGTATTTAAAAGCCCTAGAAAAGGCAAGGGCTGATATAGCAACAGCGCAGGGTGCTAAGCAACAGAAACTACTAGACCGCATAGCCGAGTTGGAGGCTGGCCTGGCAAACGCAGAGACACTAAAGGTTAAAGCTATGTCTATGGCTCAGCAAACGAAAATGGGATATGTATATGTGATATCCAACATAGGAGCATTTGGAGAAAATGTATATAAGATTGGCATGACAAGGCGACTAGAGCCAATGGATCGAGTTCGCGAGCTTGGAGACGCGAGCGTACCTTTCCCATTTGATGTACACGCCATCATATTTAGCGAGGATGCCCCGAACATGGAACATCAGCTACATCAAGCGTTTGACAGCGAGCGTTTGAACATGATCAATTATAGGCGTGAGTTCTTCAAGGTTCCACTACCGAAAATAAAGGAAGAAGCAGAAAGGCTTGGAGCAAGAGTAGAGTTTACAATGCTTGCCGAGGCAAGAGAATATAGAGAGTCTGAGCGTATCAGAAAAGATGACTCTCAGATTGGCCAGCCAACAACCGATGAGCTGTTATCTAAGGTGTTAGATGTTTATCCAGAAGAAATCTAGAATATGGAACAAGATTTATCAAAAGAGGGGTGGGCTGAAAGATACCAATCTCTCAGCGAAGAAGAGAGGGATAGACTCAATAAGGCTATACGCTCTATTCGCAAAAACAAGAAGAATAAGCGAGGTGACATACTAGTGCTGTTGCACACCTACATGCAACTCACAGGAGAATCAATCTCTGTTTGTGCATCAGACTTGAATATGATCACAAAAGACCTAGGGCGTGGAGATTTAAGTGTTCATTTTAACACTATAACTGCGCCCCCAAATGATAAGGACGCTCTGCATGGCTGTTTGGTCATTATTGCCATTATTGCATTAATAGTTTGGCTTCTAAGCTAATAATAGAAACACCACATCAATATGAAGAGATTTATACTCGTATTGGCAGTATTAACTTTTGTAGTATCTGCCGCCATAGCGCAACAAGCAACGCCAATAACAAGAACTGTATTGGGTGTCACACTTGGTGTCACTTCCCAATCGCAAGCAAAGGAAATACTATCTCGCACAGCGAAAGACATAAAAGACGTTAAGCTCGAACAACCGAGGTTTAAACAGATTACCGCCCAAGGTCTATCGTATGGTGGCGTAACTGCAGATCTAGTCCGGCTCGAGTTTCTTGACGACAGGCTATATAGTATTTCTATATTCATGTTAAATCTGTCAGGTGCAGAACATGTCAAGAACCTACTTGAAAGGAAATACCCAAATTTCTTTTCTACTGATTCTGGGATCGCTGCAGGCGACGAGAAAACAGCCATGGGGATTTCATTTTTCTATGATAAATTCAAGGAATTTTCTTACGCTATCACCCTTTACATGGATAAAGAGCTATATCACATCGCATCTGAATTAGAATTGCAGGATATCTAATGCTCCCCATCCGTCGCCGTTGCCACTTCCTCCTAGATACACAGAAAGGGTGGAAGGCCTTGAAGATACGCTACCGCATCCGATACGGGGGCGGTTATGTTACTAGTGTCTTCATCGGGCATCGTGCCGAGCCAGACAAGTGGAGCAGAGATACAGAGCGTTGCCTTAAAAACACGACACACGGAGACGACCGAGTTCCAGCATCTGTCATCAATAGAGATTTACAGGCCGCTGAGGAGGCCATAGAGAGCGCATTCTCGTATTTCGAAGAGCAAGAGTACCTACCCACCCCAGAGGAGCTGAAAGCGAAGTACACCGAGATTATAGGCTCTTCTCTTGGACTGAAGATACAGAAGCCAACAACCGACATAGCTAAGTCAGATAGACTACTAGACCAATGGGATAGATTTGTAGAGGTGGAGAGCGTTCGCAGGAGCTGGGGCGAAAGGCAACTTGCCAACCTGCGAACCACTCGCATGCACATAGAGAGGTACGACAACAAAGCCACCTTCAGTAGCTTAAGTAGCGAGTGGGTAGGTGGTCTCGTGCGTTACCTAACCAACAAGAGAGGCCTGCAGAATGCGTCGGTCGACAAGACGCTACGCATGATAAAGCGCTTTCTTTCTTGGGCTAGGCAACTGGAGTTATACGACAAGGACTACCGCCCTTATTTCAACGTTAGGTTAAAGGGGGCAGACGCCAACCGTTCAGAGGTCTACCTTACATGGGAGGAGCTAAGCAAACTATACACAGTAGACCTTCGCCTACACTCAGAGCGTGTCGCACGTGATCTGTTTTGCTTCCTTTGCTTCACTGGTCTACGATACTCAGACCTAAAAAGGCTAACACACGACAATATAACAGAGAAAAGCATACGCTTCCACTCCCAGAAAACAGACACCTATACAGAGGTAGACCTAAACGACTACTCACGTGCCATCCTCAACAGGTACAAAGGCAGCGACTATCCACTACCGACTATGGCAGAGCAACGCCTAAACAGAACGATCAAGGAGGTGTGTAAGCAGGCAGGCATTGACGCACCAATAACACGTCTACGATACTCTGGAAGTCGTCGCACGGAGGATACACGCCCAAAGTACGAGTGTATCTCATCGCATATTGGCAGACATACGTTCGTAGTCACCGCGCTAACACTAGGCATCCCCTCTGAGGTTATACGAAAGTTCACGGGACACAAGACGGAGAAGACCATGCGCCCCTACTTAGCCATTGTAGACAAGCTAAAGGCACAAGAGATGGCCAAGTTCAATCGTCCGCTGACAACTGCCATGGCGGACGATTAGAGGACGAAAGAGGGGGTATTTCATGGTTTTAGTACTACCACACAACTATACAATAAGATAGGGCGCAAGGCAACAGATGGCATATAAGTGTATATAAGGTGGTGTTATATTGGCGTCTTTCAAATATTACCACTCTAGGTACGTAAGAAAAAGACAAATGTCCTTACAGCGAATAGTAAAAGGCTCTCAGATAGAGAGCCTTTTGTGCTTGTAGGCAATCCTCCCATATACTTTTAAAGCCAACGTAGGCTCTAAACGGCAGACGATTTGCCCAGGCTGAGGATGTGGGTGATGATCCCCCTTGGTTAAGACTTTTCGGGGGAGTGAGGGAGTGAAACGGGGACTACCTTGACTTTCTTCTGATCGATGTAGCAGAGGAAGCCTCGCACGTCATTGTAGCCCATACGCTGAACGAGCTGCATGTATTCCCGTACTTGTGACGTATAGTGTTTGTCATAGTGGCCAAACTTATAATCGATGATCTCGACATGTCCATCGTCGTAGAAGACAATACGGTCAGGACGTTTACTTCCCTTTAGTCCTCCACCTAGGATAGGAGTTTCGTTACGCACCTGTCCTGTACCATCGAACCAGTGCTTGCACTCTGGTGTGGAGACGATCTCCTGCAGTATTTTGGAAAGCTCTGCTACTTCTTCGGGTAAGATATTCCCCTCAGAAACGGCATGCTCTAGTGCAGTATCGATATCATCCCCCGTCTTAATCTCAGAGAGGATGAGATGCATGGTGTGTCCATATGCTCGTTGCTTCTCTTCGGTGAAGTACTCCAGACCTTTGCGTAGGACGGAGATACGACGGATGATGGGGTAAGACGTGATGGAGCTAATCCGAAGTGTGTCCTCGGCCGTGTTTACCTTTGTGGCGGTCGTCCTTTGTGGAAATGCAGAGGTGGTAGGAGTATCCTCTTGGAGGTTAGCGATTCCATCTATCAATAGCTCTCGCAGTGGAGTATCGTCGAGCTTACAAGAGAAGAGCCTATTGATTGTACCGAGTGATGTGGATGAACTATTCTTGTTTGATGAGGTGTCTGATTCTTTCTTTATCCAGATATGCAGCTCCTCCTTAGCACGTGTGGTCGCAACGTACAGTAGGTTCAGTGCATCAAACGTGCTGTGCATTTGCTCCTCATAATATTCGCCAGCGAAGTATGTGTGTTGTAGGTAGGCACTATAGCGGATGGGTACACTTGGGATGCTTTTGGCATAGCAAGCTGGTAGGCCTTTGCCCTCAATTGTGCACCAGAGGATCTTATTTTTCCCTGCATTCTCATCTAGTTTCCAATTGAGGTCTGGTAATAGGACGACGGGGAAGCCTAGTCCCTTAGACTTATGTATTGTCATCAGGGTGAGGGCTCGCTCATTTGTTGGGGTGACGATGGTCTGTGATGCCCCTTTCTCATCCCAGTAATCTAGGAAAGTTGAGATGTCAGCTGTTTGCTCTGCCTCCCAAGAGTAAAGCATGTCAAGGAGGCAGACGATATAGGCATCTTCACCCTCGGGTAACACAGAATGGAAGAGATGAATGATGGCTTCTGCTGCCTCATATAGACCTCTTCGTCCAATGGTCTGTAACTCGAGGAGTATATTCTCGGGTAGGGGAGTAGGGGTAGCCTGTTTGCCTCTGGACGTCAAGAGCTGCCCATATGCCTCCTCAAGGATTGCTAGCTGCAGGTCACTTTCACCCTTCCCTATATAGGCTAGAGCAGCGATGATGAAGCGAACAAATGGAGAGTTTGATACAGAGAGGGCATCTTGCGAAATGAAGTCCAGTGAGTACTCACCCAGCTCTTCGCGAGGGGAGCTCTGCAGGGCTTCGGCGACAGCTGCTGCATTCTTTCGTTCCCTTACGAGGATGGCAATCTCATTGGGTCGGTAGCCCCTTCGCTGTAAATCAATGATGGTGTGTGGCAGTTGGCTTAGGGCATCATCTTCGCTTCTTGCCTCTTCTTGTCCTTCTTCATCCCCCTTCTTGTTTGTCTTTTTCCCCGTGTAGGTGTAGAGGGCAACTAAGCCCTTGGCGTCAGCCTTCTGCTTGGGGACTGTTTGCTCTATATCGGTATAGGTGGAGAGGAGTGTTTGTAGGGATTGTTCAAGAGCCTCTCGATTGGGATCTGCTTCGTTGGAGTAACTAGCCTTAATCTGATCCTTGAATATGCTCTTGATCTGCTCTAAAAGAAGTGGGTAGAGCTTGTTATTAAATTCAATGATTTCTGGGGTGCTTCGCCAGTTTTCTTTTAAGCTTTGATGTTTGATTTCCTTAGGGAAGTCTCTAGCAAGTGTAGTAGTGAGGAGTGAACTATCGGAGCTACGGAAGCGGTAGATACTCTGCTTAGCGTCACCAACGATGAGGCAGTCAGATCCCTCAGCCATGGCATTCTGTAGGAGTGGTCGGAAGTTCCCATACTGCATGGTGCTAGTGTCCTGAAACTCATCGATCATGTGGTGATGGATCCTTGTCCCAATCTTCTCGTAGAGGAAGGGGGCATCGGTCTGTACATCCTTCAGGAGAGATGCTATGAGCGAAGGAGCATCTGCTAGGAGCATTGTCCCCTCTGTTTGTTTGAGCTCCTGGAGCTTGGTGTCAATATCGATGAGTAGCCCATACAGGCCAAGGTAATTATAGATTGTGACAGCTGTCATGTACTTCTTCCCTTCATCGCTGTGGCATAGCTCTCTGAATTTTTCGATTAAAGAAATGATGTCAGGTAGTTTCGAAGCTACTATTGCTTCATGCTCCTTTCGCTTCTCTTTGCTGAAGAGGACGGATATAGGGTCTTCACTTGTTGCTAGCTTTGGAAGCGCAGATTGATCACAGTAGAATCCTTTTGATGGACTCTCAAGTATATCACCTCCAGCCTTAATACATTTGATAATGCCTAATATGGGGTTGTTTCCCCGTTTATACTCGCTTTGAGGAAGTTTAAGTTCGTCGAAGATGGCTTTAATCTCATGGCAGAGCTTAAGCGTTTTCTTTCGTAGCTCATCGATGGTGGTTTTGAGTCCCTCCTGGAGCTCCTTGATGTCTTCTTTCTTCGGGAACGAGTGGTTTTGACGTAAGAGCTTCACAGCCTCTACCTCTAGCTGTAGGGCAAAGTTGCTCATCGACTGCTCGATGCGGTAGCCTCGCCCTGACTCCATTGATTCTTCGGCAAGTGATGTAATCCAGCTCTGTACACTGCTGTTGCTTGCCTTACTTGTGTCTTGGTCTGCGAGGACCTCAACTACAGCCTCGTGGATGATTGACTTGGCGTCGAGCTCAAGGCGCATATTCCCAGAGTATCCTAGCTCATGAGCGAAGGAGCGGATGATCTCTTGGAAGAAGGAGTCAATCGTGCGTACTCGAAAGTCTGTGTAATTGAGCAGTAGGTCTCGCAGTGTTTTTGTGGCACGCTCTTTTAGCTTTGTCTCTGTGACAGAAAGAGCACTTGTTAGTTCTTTGAAGAAAGGAGAAGCTTTAGGCTCTACCGAGAGGCGATGAAGCTCCTCGATGATACGCTCCTTCATCTCGGCAGTAGCCTTGTTGGTGAAGGTCACCGCTTGTATGCCTTGGAAGGTTGGAGTGTTATCGTAGGCTAGTGCAAGGCGTAGGTACTCACGTGTCAATGTGTGAGTCTTGCCCGATCCAGCAGAAGCTGTGTAGACGTTTAGTGCCATCTCTTGGAGCTAAATCACCTTCTGTCTTCGTATCACTTCGTTAGTATTCCTCGCTGCTCGTAGTGTCGATTTTCTCATCGTCTCTACTGCGGTTATGGTAGTGGCGACGTAGTGGATTGCGTGTCGCTTCATCATAGCGTCTGCGTGCTCTGTAGATGTCTAGAGCGTAGTAAATGGCTTCTCGCATTGAGGTAGGGTCTGCTATGCCCTTGCCTGCGATGTCGTAGCCTGTGCCGTGGTCGGGTGATGTACGTACGAACTGTAGTCCGAGTGTGACATTTACCCCTTGGCTCATGTAGAGAGCCTTGAATGGTGCCAAGCCTTGGTCGTGGTACATCGCCAGTATACCATCAAATGAATCTACACGCCCACTTCCCCAGAAGCCATCTCCTGGATAAGGGCCAAAGGTAATGATCCCTGAGGCGAAGGCTTCGTCAATGGCTGGGCGGATAACTATCATCTCTTCTTGGCCCATTAGGCCTTTGTCCCCAGCATGTGGGTTGAGAGCTAGTACAGCGATGCGAGGCTTCGTAATCCCAAAGTCTTGCTGCAATCCAGCCTCTAGTAGTCGAAGCTTGGTTAGGATTAGCTCCTTGCTTAGGGCAGAAGATACCTGCTTGACGGGGATATGTGTTGTGGCAAGTGCTATGCGGCAGTCTCCTGAGGCGAGTACCATGAGTGACTCACCTGCATTCTTAGCTCCTACAGCTTGTAGGTACTCGGTATGCCCCTTGAATGGGAATACATCCTGAGGCATCACCGCCTTGTTGATTGGAGCTGTGACCAGCACGTCGCATAGCCCCGAACGTATATCAGCCACTGCACGCTCTAGGGCTATGAAGGCACTTTGTCCTGCTTCTGCAGTCTCTTCCCCTATCTTCACCGTTTCGTGCCCGCTGGTACAGTCTAGTATATTCAGTACTCCCTCTCGGGCTTCCTCAGGCGAAGAAATCTTGTGCCAAGAGACCTGCTCAAGAGCGAGCTGTGTGCGCCAGAAAGAGGCTACACGTGTTGAGCCATAGAGTATAGGTGTGCATAGCTCGCATAGGCGGTCATCCTCGAAGATCTTGAGTATGACCTCATAGCCGATCCCGTTGATATCGCCGTGTGTGATGGCTACTTTTATCCGTTTTCCTTCCATGGGAATTGCTTAGAAGCCCTTGGTGTACTTAGTAGAGAGGATGACCTGTGGGTCAAAGTCCTTAGTTGCTGAGGGACGGAAGGTGTAGAGGGCAGCCTCCATCATGCGGATGAGGTGTAGCTTGTCTTCGTTAGGGCGATAGACGAAGCCCTCGAATACGTACACCTTCTTTGCCACTTCGTCCACTATTGCCTGGCAGACGAATGGCCCGCCCATCATAGCTCCTCCGACCATCTTCCATAGTCCGCGTACCTCGGCACGAGGACGCTCCTGCCCGAGTTGTACCTTGCGGTAGAGTAGCCCATAGTTTTGCTCTGTGCAGGGGTATGAGCCCTCAAATTCACCTGAGATATTTGCCTTTAGGACGGAGTCTCTCTTAGCGACAATAGCATCAAGGCTGATGTCCTTGTCTGAGGTATAAGGATAGGTGTAGACGAGTATGTCGTGGCGGGAGCGCATCGAGGAGTTGGACATCCACAAAAAATCCTTCCCTACCTTGCTCGCGCGTATATCCTCAGGCACGTTTACTCGATGAGCAAAGAGGCTATCCACCTTCCTTTGCGCCACTTGGCTGTATTGCTTTGCCAGTAGGTCTGCGAAGAGGTATAGCTCATGGCGTACGAAGAGGTTCATAATCGCCTCTCCATCCCGTTGTGTGTAGCTGATGACAGAGTCAGGTGAAGGTGAGGTAATCCGTAGGACGATTTGCCCCTTTGCCCAATCATCGTAGCTGTATTTCAGGGAGGTCTTCGTGTAGCGATCCTTGTCTACATCTATGATGAGCACATTGCGTACGAGCTGCATGAAGCCCGAGAAGGATTGGGTCGGTACACGTGAGATACGCAGTGAAGGTTCGCTCTGTGGTAGAGCAGGCGCATCATCCTCGAGGAGGTCATAGAGAGCGAGACCCATTGGAGCCTCGAAGTATTCTTTGTCCATGACGAGCATAAGTTCGCCAGGCTTACCTGTAGCGTTCTGCTGGAGTACGGATCCACCAGACTTAGATTTACAGCTGGAGAGAGTGGCTACTGCAAGGCAGAGAATCATTGCAAAAGCCCGCATGTGCTGGTTCATATTGGGAAGGATAATTAATGGAGTTTGAATACCATGACTAACTAGTTGCTTTGAGCAAAGATAGCGAAACCGACTCAATGCCGAGCTGTATCTCTCCTTGCCACTACGCTCCTTAGCCCTTGTCCTTGGCTGTGAGGTCGGGTTCATTCTTCGCTTAGACGCCTGAACACCGCCTAGTTGATCGATTTCTTTTCGTCGTTAAATGGTCTTGGAGGGGAGCCTGACGGGAGCCATCCACAAAACGCCCTGTATACAGCTATTTGTAAGGGTGGTTAATGAGTTACCATAAGTCGCTATGACGACTTATGGTAACTCGCTGCGAAGAGTTGTGGTAACTCGTTTCGGCGAGTTATAGTAAGTCGTTGCGAAGAGTTATGGTAACTCGTGAAGTCCAATTTTTATTGTTTTGTATCGTGCTGTTTTATAGTTGGTTATGTTGGTGCTTTGTGGTGCGATTTTCCCAATTGGTGTAGAGCTAATGGCGAAATGAATACAAGGGATTTTCCCTTTTGTCGTATCCTCCCTCGTATGCCATTAGGTATGTTTGCAAGAAATAGGTAAATGAGGCTTTCTCTGATGCCACAGATAGAAACTAAGGGCTTTTTCATATCTTTGTTGGCATAGAAGGGGCAACTGATAGGTTGTTTGCTCCTCTAGAAGTAGGTTAAAATAGTTTGAATAAATAGAGTTAAAGTAGCTATGGACGACTCCCTCCCTCCGGATGAGCGCATGCTCGGTGCATGATGGTCGTCGTCCGATCTTTATCTCCTTCCCTCGGAGCTTAGGACGATGACTTGGGTATGAGGTTCGTGTACCTCTTTTCCCTGAAATGTCTCGTTTTTCTCTCCTCAAAGCAGATAAAGATCTCCATAGATAGCTACCCATGGTGGCAGCTAGGAGACAAGATAGATATGAAGAGTTTCCTTAGCCTAGAGCCTGGGCTCCCCGAACTAGCAGACTATACCCACTCCTGCTGGGTCAATGTAGAATGTCCTGATGAGGATGATTTTCTCTTCCTCACTAGAGACCTGGGCATTCCTCGAGAATTCCTCTCCGACATTGCTGATATTGATGAGCGTCCTCGTGCTGAGCGTGAGGATGAATGGTTGCTTACCATCCTACGTATCCCGATGGATGGAGGAGGGCAGGGAATGCCCTATCAGACTGTGCCAATTGGTATCATCACGGGGCACGAAGCAACGGTCTCCGTATGCTACCGACGGACACAGATGCTCCCTGACTTCATCAATCACATTCGCCGTAAGAATATCCAGATCGCTGGTCAGCGAGAGTTTATCACGCGTATGATTTACTCCTCAGCCGTATGGTTCCTGAAATACCTAAAGCTGATGTATCTGGAGATTAACCGAGCAGAGAAAGAGTTGGAGCAGAGCATCCGTAACGAAGACCTACTGCGTATCATGCGCTTGCAGCGATCGCTCGTGTACTTCAGCACATCAATACGAGGGAACGAAGCGATGCTGGGGCGACTTCGTACGACGTCTCGTGCCAGTAGTGTTGACCCCGATTTATTCGAGGACGTGAGCATTGAGCTTAGGCAGGCCTACAACACGATCAATATCTACACGGACATTGTGACGAGTATGATGGATGCTTCGGCTAACATCATCTCCAACAACGTCAATACGATCATGAAGCGCATGACGAGTATCTCGATCGTGCTGACGATCCCGACGATGATCTCGAGCTTCTTTGGGATGAATGTGAACGTGTACCTCGGGGAATGGTATTGGGCTTTTCTTATCATTTTCCTCGTTTCAGCGGCTATCTCATCACTAGCCTTCTACTTATTCCGTAGGATTAAGTGGTTCTAGAGCAGAGCATTTTCTCCCTCTTTGCCTCCCTTAGTCGGGAGTGTGACCTCCTCCTCATAAAAGATGCGTATGACGTCCAGAAGTCATACGCATCTTTTTATGCACATATTAACTTGAAATAGTGTACTTTTGTACTTCCCCGTGAAGGGATGTTTACGCAAAGTCATACGATATAATATATAGAGACTGTAGAGCAATGACCTCAAAAGAGATTCGCGAATCCTACAAAGAGTTTTTCAGAAGTAAGGGACATCAGATCGTCCCCTCTGCCCCCATGGTCATCAAGGGCGACCCAAGCCTGATGTTTACAAATGCCGGGATGAACCAGTTTAAGGACATCATCCTGGGTAATGCCGAAATCAAATACGCTCGTGTCGCAGATTCACAGAAGTGTCTTCGCGTCAGTGGAAAGCATAATGACCTCGAGGAGGTAGGACATGACACCTATCACCATACGATGTTTGAGATGCTGGGTAACTGGTCCTTTGGCGACTACTTCAAGCAGGAGGCCATTGACTGGGCTTGGGAGTACCTGACCGAGGTGCTCAAGCTCCCTACGGATAGGCTCTACGTCACAATATTTGAGGGTGCACCAGCCGAGGGGCTAGGGCGTGATGATGAGGCTGCTAGCATTTGGGGAAAGCACCTCCCTCAGGAGCGTATCCTCAATGGGAATAAGCATGATAACTTCTGGGAGATGGGTGACCAAGGTCCATGTGGTCCTTGCTCCGAGATCCATATTGACATCCGTAGCGAAGAGGAACGCCAGAGAGTCTCTGGGCTTTCGCTCGTTAATCAGGGGCATCCACAGGTCATTGAGATTTGGAACCTCGTTTTCATGCAGTACAACCGCAAGGCAGATGGCTCGCTTGAGCCCCTTCCTAAGCGTGTGATTGATACAGGGATGGGCTTCGAGCGTCTCTGTATGGCACTGCAAGGCAAGACCTCGAACTACGATACCGACATCTTTACGCCAATCATCCAGACAATCGCCACCCTCACGGGCATCGAGTATGGCGCAGATGAGAAATCGGATGTAGCGATGCGTGTCATTGCTGACCACATCCGTACGATTGCCTTTGCCATTACGGATGGTCAGCTGCCCTCTAATGCAAAGGCTGGTTATGTCATCCGACGTATCCTGCGTCGTGCCGTCCGCTATGGCTATACCTTCCTTGGGCGCCGTGAAGCCTTTATGTATGCTCTGCTACCCGTCCTCATTGAGACGATGGGCGATGCCTATCCCGAGCTTGAGGCAGGGCGTGACCTGATCGCTAAGGTCATCCGCGAGGAGGAAGAGAGCTTCCTGCGTACGCTAGAGACGGGGATTCGCCTCCTAGATAAGCAAATAGATGAAGCGAGAGCTAAGGGTGTGACGACCCTAGATGGTCATGATGCTTTCGTGCTCTACGATACCTATGGTTTCCCACTTGATCTGACAGCTCTTATTCTCTCTGAGCATGGAATGAATGTCGATGAGCAAGGCTTTGACTCTGCGATGCAGCAACAAAAGGAGCGTGCTCGTAACGCCGCTGCTATTGATGCAGGTGACTGGCAGACTGTGGCTGATGGCTCGGTACACTTCGTAGGGTATGATGCTGTGGAGTGCTCTACCGAGATACTGCGCTATCGTGAGGTCAAGCAGAAGAATAATACTTACTATCAGGTTGTACTCTCTCAGACACCTTTCTATGCTGAGATGGGAGGACAAGTTGGAGATAAGGGTTATCTCATTGACGCAACAGGTCGGAAGTATGAGGTCTTTGATACCAAGCGTGAGAATAACCTTGCTATCCATCTGATGAAGCAACTCCCCGAGGACCTTGAGGGGACTCTGCGTGCAGTGGTCAGTGAGGAGCGCCGTCACCGCATCGAGGCCAATCACTCTGCCACGCACCTCTTGCACGAAGCCCTGCGAGAAGTACTTGGCTCACATGTGGAGCAGAAGGGTTCGTTCGTATCCGATGAGGTGCTTCGTTTTGACTTCGCACACTTTGCTAAGGTAGAGCCTGAGGAACTACGTCGAGTAGAGCAATTTGTATCGGCTCGTATTCGTGCAGACCTACCGCTCCAAGAGTTTAGAGAAGTGCCGATTGATGAGGCTCGTGAGATGGGAGCTATGGCACTCTTCGGCGAGAAGTATGGTGATCGAGTACGTGTGATTCGCTTTGGTTCTTCGACAGAGTTCTGTGGCGGGACACATATCTGCTCTACGGGACGTATTGGTACCTTCCGTATCGTGAGTGAGTCTTCTGTCGCTGCAGGAGTACGCCGTATTGAGGCTTACACAGGTGAGGCAGCAGAGAACTACCTCTATAGTATCGAGGATACGCTTCGTAGCGTCAAGGAGCTGTTTAATAATAGCCCTCAGCTCATCACCGCTATCAAGAAGACCATTGAGGAGAATGCAGACCTCGAGCGTCAAGTCAGCGATTTCGTTCGTCAAAAGGTCGGAGAAATCAAGGCAAAGTTATTGGAGAAGCGTACGGAGGTGAATGGCGTTCGTCTCTTCCTCATCCAACGTAACGTGCCAGCAGAGGTGGTCAAGGACATTGCCTTCCAGATAGCAGGCGAGCTACATGAGCCTTTTGTTTTCCTCGCGGCTTGTGCCGAGGACGGGAAGGCGAGCCTCACGCTCATGCTCTCCAAGGATCTTGTCGACGGTAGAGGGTGGAATGCTTCACAGCTCATCCGCTCTGCCTCGAAGCACATCCAGGGCGGTGGTGGCGGACAGCCACACTTCGCTACAGCAGGAGGTAAGAATCCTGACGGGCTAAATGCTGCTGTCGAGGAGCTCCTTGTGGCTCTCAACCTCAAGGTATAGCCTTTTCCTTACATGATTTTTGGAACAAATATGCTTGATCGCAAGCTACCTGCCTTCCTTGAGGCGGTGGCTTGCGATCGTCTTTTTGTCGTCTGTGATGAGGTTGTCTCAGAGTTGCACGCATCACTTGTTACTCGTCTACGTGAAGCGTTGGGTAGTCATACCTTCCTTACCTTGCCCGCTACGGAGAGTGAGAAGACGACCAGTCGCCTCGCTGAGCTGTGGTCATGGCTCGCTGATGAAGGTGCTACTCGGCACTCAGTGCTTATCCTGATTGCAGGCGGTGCGCTCCTGGATCTTGGGGGCTTCGCTGCCGCTACCTATATGCGAGGTATCCGTACGGTGAATATCCCTACCACACTCCTCGCTATGGTGGATGCTTCCGTAGGTGGGAAGACAGGGATCGATTACCACGGCATAAAGAACCTCGTGGGAGCCTTCCATACCCCCCTTGAGGTCTTCATTGATACCTCCTTCCTCTCTACGCTTCCTATTGAGGAACTCCTGTCGGGCTATGGCGAAGTCATTAAGCACGCTACGCTGATGGGTAAGGAAGCATGGCAAGAAATCTTACACATTGGGGATCCCGCAGGGCTGATGGACGACGAATGGGAAGCACTCATCGCCAAGAGCGTTGCCTATAAGTCCTCCATCGTGGAGGCTGATCCTACCGAGCAAGGGCTACGTCGCATATTGAATGTTGGGCATACGGTTGGGCATGCTCTTGAGGCTTATTCGCATACGAATACCTTTCGTCGAGCCTTGCCACATGGTGAGGCGGTCGTCTTTGGGCTCCTTATCGAGAGCTATATCACTAGCCTTATAAAGGGGACAGACCGCACGTACATCCGACAGCTGATGCACCTAGCACGGGAGCTGTACGCACCGTTCTTCTATACGTGCAAGGACTATCCCGAGCTACTGCGCCTCATGCGCCACGACAAGAAGAATACCTCGGGCAAGATTGTCCTGATGGGGGTACTGGAGCCAGGTAAGGTAGAGGCGATCGAACTAGAAGGCGAGGAAAAGATTAAGGAAGGTCTTGACTTTCTAAGGGAAACATTTGGTAATTAGCATTGATGTACGTATCTTTGCACCGCAACTAAGCAAGAGCGGGATGTAGCTCAGCCCGGTTAGAGTACTCGTCTGGGGGGCGAGTGGTCGCTGGTTCGAATCCAGTCATCCCGACAATGATAAAGCGAGGTAGTGTCACTGAAGACGCTACCTCGCTTCTTTTGCATCTCTGCTTGCTCCGTATGAGGCGATAGGGAAGAAATCGACTGAGTAAGCAAGAAAGAAGGTGGGGAGAATGAGGGAAAGGAAGATGTCAACCCAACTCAGTCTAAAGAAGGATGTCAAATACCATCTAAGGAAAGAAATCAAAGAAGGAAATGACTCAAACCTTACTACCTCTGCCTACTTTATTCAGTTCATCTAGTTACCCTATCCCTTCAAGCGCTCCTGATCTCCCTAGCAAAATCGGAAGCCCCCGACCAGTCATTACTGGTCGGGGGCTTCCGATTGAATGAGCGGGAGGCTAGATGCCTACACCGCCACTACAGAGCGAAAAATTTAGGTATATACTCAAATTTATCTAGGTATATACCTAAATTTCACGCTGTGGGATTTGCACCCACGAGCCATCCTTGGTAGCTCATTTATATATATTATTATTGTCCAGATGGGAATTCGCCGCCATCCTCCCAGTCATCAATCTCTGCATCATGGATAGAGGCAGTGACTAGGATACTCAGCTTGTCCTGTAGCTTGAAAAGCTCTACTTGGGGTTTCTGATATGCTTCTTTTCTCATAGTCTTACTTATCAAAGAAAGGACGAATGATGTACTTGTAAGTTCTACCCAGCGTACTCTTATGGACAGGGGTGGTCATATCTCTTCCGTTGAACCAGCAGACCATGCCATTTGTCGGATCCTCCCCAAGGTAGCTAATTATTCCAGGAAAGACCACTCGCCCATGCCCTGGGGCTGGCGAATACCAGTCTTCGTACCCCAGATGAGGGAATGCACGAATCTCATCATTTTGATTGTTTGTCGTCCACCAGTTTTCTTGAGCAATATCATCTATTGTGACTGGAGATCCCGGCCCGAGGTAACGAACCTGTACGATAGAGTTCAAGCCGAAAGCAGGCCATCCACCAGGACCATCCAATGTTGGAAGACTAAAGGATCCAGGGATCTGCATAGTAGCGTATCTCCAAGCAGAGAGGTACTTGTCTCCATTTCCTTTGAGACGAAGTCCATAGAGTACCAAGAGGTCATTAGAGAGCTTGTAGTCTGCAGTAAATGTGCCAGAGACGTTGCCGAACTTCACAGTCTCGGATACCCCTGTCTTTTTTGCGCCCTTAGTATTTGGCAGATCCTTCTTCTCAGCACAGATTGATCTCCAGTCCTCAGGAGTCGGTGCATGCAACGGGGTATGTCCGAATTTCTCTGCTGGGTCAGCTGCTATTTCGCCTATAGATACGTGCATCATATCCCAGTAGATTTTAGGGTAGCTTCCGTAGGTTTTTTGGTGTATGGGATCCGACCCCGTGGGCTCAGGATTAAAGGTGCTCAATCGACCATCGCCACTGAGGTTTGCATAGAGGATATAATCAATCGGTAGTCTAGGACGATTGATTGTAGATGTGACGGTATAACTCGTGCCTGCAGGAGGCAGATATGAGTAATTGATTTTATATCCAGAGACTGCTAGCTTTTCCCCGGTCTCTGTCTCTGCATAGTATACCCTAATGACACGAGGATATTTGACTTTATCATTAAGCGGAAACCTATATCCATACTCAAGACCCTCAGAGTGAGGGTATCCCCAAGTAAGGATATAAGCATCTGACGTCTGACCGGCAGGGATCTGTAGTGGTGTCTGTAGCTCGTAGTCTGCGACGGAGAACCTTTGCTCGCGGTCATGGCTGTTGTAGACCTGGTACCTATTGCCACCGCTATACCACTTTATGATGCGAGCAGTAGGGTAGACTGTAGGATCAGAATCCTGCTCCTTTCCGCGGTATCTAACATTGAGATCTACTGCTATGTTTTGGCTAAACCCTGTCGTGAAGAGTCCAAATCGCTTGATTGAGATTGGCTGAGTAGTCTTATTGACAAACCTATGACGTAGGAGCGTACCGTAGGGCTTGATTTTAACCTTGGCCAGCGCTCGTCCTTCCATTTCGCCTCCTTTCTGACGTTCGAATTTCATCTGTACTTCCGATGAGAAGTAAGGGAAATTGAGTGTCACTCTTGTATCATTGGGGTGTACTACTGTTGCTTGTACGGGCGTATTAGGGGTGGATTGTTGTATAATCATTGCTTGCTGTAGTTTCCCATCTTTAGCCAAGTTTTCTTCCTCAGCTGTCATGGGGATAATTGCACAAGACATGGTACACCTAGTACCGATATTCTGCTCCCCATACGGAGGATTAATCCACATTTTTATCGCTGCGTCTCGAGCCCTGAAGGTATTTGTTGTTCCCGGCACCCGCTTTAGTTCTACAAATCCACCGCCACGAAAGTCTGGACTGTTAGTGGCTGACTGCACAATGCTGCAATACACCTTAATCTTGTCTTGGTTACGGATAAGCAAGGGAAGGCCGTCGGCGTTGATATCAAAGTTTAACGCTTTGGGCTGATCTACCTCCATGTCGAATGAGATGTACGCATCTTTAGATTTCATTTCCTCCTTCGAGGATTGCGTGAAGGAGGGGGAGTTAGGATCTTCTTTCTTACACGAGCTAAGCATCGTTGCCACGAAGAAGAGTCCCCATAAGGTTTTTCTCATAATAAGCTATCATTTAGTTATAGATTGGACATAAAGCGACAGGGACACTACATGGCGATAGGTGCCATATAGAGTCCCTGCTTCTATTCTTTGTTAAGTATTGTTTCCCGTTAGTGGGGGGGGGGCAAAATTATGTTAAGATTTTGACAAACGCTGGCAAAGAAGAGACGCTGAGAAGTGTTGCCTCTCAGTGCCTCTATATCTATATGTTTCTGACTACTTGCCATCGCTCTTAACTAATCTTATGTCTGCAAAGGTAAGCAAATAAATACAAATCGTAAAAATATATGCTATATAATAATGGGTAAAGACAGGTTATGGTAAGTCTATATCCTTCACACTGGAGGAGGGCAACATATCTAGGTATGTATATTCCTCCCGTGCGATACCTTGATTTCCCTCCTCATCAATACCTGTGTAATAATCCAGCAAATAGGGGGATTATATGACTGGCTAGAAGTGTCTGGAGCGAGTTATGGTAACTCGCTTCAAAAAGTTATGGTAACTCGTGCTGACGAGTTATGGTAAGTCGTGGCAGAGAGTTATGGCAAGTCGTTGAGACGACTTATGGTAACTCGCCGATTGCCTTTGCAAATGACGTAAATAGAGGGTGTTACATTGGGCGGATAAAGGTGCTTGCTCCTTTGCTCCCCGAGCTGATACATGGCAAATACAAATGACTGATTATCAGCCTGGGTGTCTGGAGGGTAAAACGTAGAGGAAGTAACGATGGAGAAACATCGTTGCTGATGGTCGATCTCTTAATTGTATGCTAGGAATTAGGATGTGTTGCTCTAGGGATTGCTCGCACGCTCGTGCGATAGCTGATGCTTTTGGGCTATCTTTGTAGAGTAATCATTTACTCGGGGAGGTTTACCCCGAGGAGTGTGATGCAACCATTTTTATGCAATAGAGATGACTTCCCCATTCCCTAAATATCACTTTGCGGAGTACCCCCATCAGTTCCGCACTCGCTACCCGAATAAGCCACTCCTGCGCTACTATAGCAGACAGTCAGAGAAGTGGGTTAAGCTCAATGGGGAGCAGGTGGCAAACCGCTGTCTAGCAGCAGCGAAAGGCTTAGCCTACCTCCAGCTGAAGAAGGGCGACCGAGTCGCCATCTATTCCCCCAATACCGTGCAGGGGCTATGTACCGAGCTGGGGATATTCATGATGCGAGGAGTCTCTGTTCCTCTCTACGCTACGAGCACCCCGGATCAGGTAGCGTTTGTCGTAGAGGATGCAGAGGTAGAGACGATGTTTGTCGGTGGGCAGTTTCAGTACAATAACGCCTACGAAGTCCAGCAACGCTGTCCCATGCTGCGCAGACTGATTATCATCGACCCAGCGGTGGTCTTGGCAGAGGGGGATACGACGTCGATGTACTACGATGAGTTCATCCGCCGTGGAGACTCTGTGACCTACGAGAATAAGGCGAATGTGACCTCAAGTGAAGCCCTCGCCACGGATCTGGCCGTCATCATCTATACGTCAGGGACGTCAGGGCAAAGTAAGGGTGTGATGCTCCATCACAGCAATTTCATCGAGCAGGTATACGCACACCAGCTGAAGTATCCCTTCATCTCCCCCCGAGATATATCGATGTGCTTCCTCCCTCTGAACCATATCTTTGAGAAGGCATGGACGTACCTCTGCCTCAGCATGGGGGTCTCCATCGCCATCCTCTCAGACCCAAAGAAGATACTCGATGCCCTACCGATGGTGCGCCCAACGATGATGAGTAACGTGCCTCGCTTCTGGGAGAAAGTCTATATGGGTGTGCAGGACAAGATTAACCAGGCTCCTACACCTATACGAGGTGTGATGCGCCATGCAATACGAATAGGGGAGCGTTACTTCTTTGACTATATAAATGTAGGGAAGAAAGCTCCACTGCATTTGAGCATGCTTTTCTCCATCTACGACCATACACTCTTCGCCAAGGTGAGGAAGACGATTGGCCTGCAGCGTGGGCGTTTCTTCCCCACGGCTGGTGCTGCGATTTCACCCGAGATATATCGTTTCCTCCGTTCTATTAATGTGCCGATGGTCGTAGGCTATGGGCTGTCTGAAACAACCGCAACGGTTAGCTCTTGCCCTCTGGTCGGGTTTGACCTAAACTCCATTGGTACGATCATGCCAGCTCTGCAGGTCAAGATTGATCCAGAGACGAGTGAAATCCTGATCAAAGGTCCTACGGTCACTTCGGGCTATTATCATAATGATGCTGCCAATGCGGAGGCCTTCACCGAGGATGGCTTCTTCCGTACGGGCGATGCTGGACGTCTTGAGGGAGATACCCTTTATTTCACAGAGCGTATTAAGGATCTCTTCAAGACTGCCAACGGTAAGTACATCGCTCCACAGATGCTCGAGGGAATGCTCACAATCGACCCAATCATCGAGCAGGTGGCAATCATCGGGGATGGATATAAGTTCGTGAGCGCACTGATATACCCCAACTGGGAGGTATTGAGACGCGAGGCACGTCAGCGTGGTATCGATACCAGCGTCAGTGATGAGGCTCTTGCTGAGAACCACGAGCTACACCGCCTCATGACGACCCACATCGAGCAGGCTCTAAGCTCCGTAGCACAATATGAGAAGGTAAAACGATTTGTCCTGCTCACTGAGCCGTTCTCTATGGAGAAGGGTGAGCTAACGAATACGCTGAAGATCCGGCGCAAGGTGATCAACGAGCACTTCGCCAAAGAGATCGCTAGCATGTACGAAGAATAATAGAATTAGTAAAAGATATAGAGATGAACTATTGGTTTGAATGTAAGGTCTCCTACGAGCGTCAGGCAGACAGTATGGGTATGAAGAAGGTCTCCGAAAGCTACTTGGTCGATGCCCTGAACTTCACAGAGGCAGAGAGGCGTATCATCGAGGAGGTTACCCCATTAGTCTCCATGGGTGAGCTTGAGGTCGTCAATATCCGTCGTGCCCGTATCGCTGAGCTATTCCTCAATGACATACCTGAGGATGACCGTTACTTCCGTGCTAAGGTAAACTTCATCACTATTGACGAGAAGAGTGGCTCAGAGAAGAAAACCTCTGCCACGATGATTGTCAAGTCTGACTCTCTCCCCAACGCCGTCAAGGAGCTCACCGCACAGCTCGATGGGCAGATGGCTAGCTACGAACTAGCTGCTATCACCGATACGCAGATCCTAGACGTCTACCAGTATGTCGCTCCTCAGAAGTGAGGAAATAGCCTCTCGCCTCTCTAAGCTACGAGCTGAGTTGCCTGCGACAGCTCAGCTCGTAGCTGTATCGAAATTTCACCCTGCCGACTACGTTATCAAAGCCTACGAGGCTCACCAACGAATATTCGGAGAGAGCCGTGTGCAGGAGCTCGTAGGGAAGTGGGAGGCTCTGCATGAGAGCTATCCCGACATCGCTTGGCACTTCATCGGTCCTCTGCAGACAAATAAGGTGAAGTACATCGCTCCATTCATCGCCATGATCGAGAGCGTCACTAGTGAGCGATTGCTCCGAGAGATATGTAGACAGGCTTATCGAGTGAGTGGGTCAAATACAAATGGTCGCCGTGTAATCCCTGTCCTTCTAGAGCTGCATGTGGCACAAGAAGAGACGAAAAGTGGCTTCTCGAGGGACGAGCTTTTCGCTTTGCTTGAGACCATCCATCGCACTCCAGAAGAGTGGCAGGGCGTGGAGCTACGTGGGCTTATGGCGATGGCAAGTAATACAGAGGATGAAGCACAGATTGAGCGAGAATTCGCCTTCGTGCGTAGCGTCTTCGATGAGGTGCGTACCTCCGGGCTCCTTCTTCATCCAGAGAGCTTCACAGAGCTATCGATGGGCATGAGCGGAGACTATCCCATTGCTCTGAGACATGGTGCAACACTCGTACGTATTGGCTCAGCGATCTTCGGTGATCGCTTCTAGTGAGCTACAGATAAATTAATCCGTTTAGACAAGGTATTCGAATGAGATATTGGACAAAGACACTTTGCCTCCTACTAGCACTCGCTTCCTCTTGCTCACTTGTAGCACAGAATGGAGGGAAGGGGAAGAAGGCCAGTGATAATAAGTTTAGCTATATCCAGGCCCTTGATGTCTTAGGCTCATCAATGGCACTGCTGGAGCGCAACTTCGTGGACTCAATAGACATCAAGCGACTTAGCCAAATTGGGCTGACGAGTATGCTAGAGAGTCTTGACCCATACACAGAGTATTATTCGTCGGAGGATAATGATAAGATACGCCTCTTGACCACCGGAGAGTATGGTGGTATTGGTTCAGTCATCTCTCAGCGTCCTGATAGTACAATCATCATCAATGACCCAATGGAGGGCATGCCTGCTGCTCGTGCCGGACTGCGTGCAGGTGATGTAATCCTAGAGATTGATGGTAAGGACTACAGAAAGTCCACATCAGAGATTGTCAGTGCAGCACTCAAGGGCACACCTGGGAGTAAGATTACACTGCTCATCCAGCGAAGTGGAGAGTCGAAGCCTCGTCGTATTGAGTTTAGCCGAGAGAAGATACAGGTTAATCCAGTTCCTTACTATGGTGTGCTAGGTAAGTCCTGTGGGTACATCGCGCTGACGAACTTCCCCAATACGGCTGCTGACGAAGTGAAGAATGCGTTCCTCAAGCTCAAGGAGAAGCACCAAATCAAGAGCCTTATCCTTGACCTAAGAGATAATGGGGGAGGACTCATTGATGAAGCAATCAAGATTGTGAGCTTCTTTGTGCCTGCAGGTGAGGTTGTCGTCACAACGAAGGGACGTGATACACGCCGACAAAGTGCAACGTATCGTACCAGTGGTAAGCCTCTTGATACAGAGATGCCTATTGTGGTGCTTATCAATGCTCAGTCAGCCTCCGCCTCTGAGATTGTCAGCGGTGCCCTACAAGACATGGATCGAGCCGTCATCATGGGAGTGAAGAGCTATGGCAAGGGACTTGTTCAGACGACTATGTCACTGCCCTACGATGGTACACTGAAGCTCACCACAGCGAAGTACTACATCCCAAGTGGACGATGCATACAGCGCATCGACTATCAGTCCCTTCGTGAGGGCAAGGGTGCGACAGTACTTCCCGATAGCCTAACCAAGGTGTATCATACACGTGCTGGTCGTGAGGTACGTGATGCTGGTGGTATCCTGCCAGACGTTGCACTCAAGGCGGATACCCTTCCTACGATGCTTATCTATCTGCGTTATAATAATGATGCCTTCGACTGGGTCACTGACTACACGCATAAGCACAAGACGATTGCCTCTCCTCTTGATTTCAAGCTGACGGACAAGGATTATGCAGACTTCTCGCAGCGTCTGATTGACAAGAAGTTTGATTACGACCGCCAGAGTAGCAAGGAACTGACGAAGCTCATCGAGCTAGCTAAGTTTGAGGGCTATTACACGAAGGGGAGGGAAGCCTTTGATCAGCTCAAGGCACTCCTCGTACCTGATCTGAAGCATGACTTGCAGTTCCATCGCCCTCAGATTGAGCAGTACCTTACGACAGCGATTCTCACACGTTATTACTACAATCGTGGTGCGATTGAGCGAAGTATCCGCGAAGATAAGATGGCTGCAGAGGCAATAAAGCTCCTAGAAGACCCGATGCGTTATCGTGAGCTACTTACAGCTCCAAAGGAGGCTAAAGCCGAGGTGAAGCCCTAGCCTCATCCCCTCTCCTGTGTGCAATGAAGAAGATTTTTTGCCCTAAGTGTGACACGCCCATCCCTCTGACACGTCATCGTATTGATGAGATGAGGGCAAAAGGAGAGGAGCGTATCTCGCTTGTTTGTCCACAGTGTGCACGTCAGCTGAATCTACGTATTCGTCTGCCGAGGGAGGAGGGTACCCAGCAGGCGGAGAAGCCTGCCCTCGGCTCACTCACGGTGATTGAGAATGTCTTTGCCCACAAGCAGACCTTCCCCCTCTTCCTTGGTGATAACCATATTGGGCGAAGGAATAAGGACACAAAGACCGACATCCCTATCGTGACAGCTGACCCAAGTATGGATCGTCACCATGCTATCCTACGTATTAGCGAGGGGAAGACAGGACAGCTATGCTTCGCTCTATCGGATGACGATAGCCATGTGGGTACGTTTGTCGGAGGGCGTATCCTCGAGCCACGTGAGTGGTGTTATCTCGAGTCGGGTGATGTCATCACGCTAGGTGCTACGAGTATTATCTTCTCTGATGCTGCACCTGCGGATGAGTTATTTTAGCCCCTTCTCTAACAATAATCAAGGCCTTGCGGGAGCGTTTCCCGCAAGGCCTTGATCATTTGCTAGCCTTTAGCTAGCGAGAAAGAAGGTTTGTCTTAGAAGACGAAACCAATCTTGAAACCAACCTGAAGGTCTGTGCTCAGAGAAGCACCGCTGTACTTGGTCTTCCCACTGTTATCAGCTGTTGTCGTGGGCTGTGCAACCCCATTGATGGTCTGGTTAGTTGTTGTGATATCAGTCGTCTTACCTAGGCTACGAGAGTCAATGTTAAGACCAGCTTCGAGACCAAGGAACACCTTAGGTGCGATGTAGTAGTCGGCACCGAGGAAGAGGCCTCCACCGAAGACGAAGCCTGGAGCTGTCTTAACCTCCTTGTCCGTCTTAGTCGTTACGTTACCAGCTGTGGCTGTATGGTGTAACTCATAGTTGGTTGAGTAAGAGCCGAGGTGTAGCTCTGCACCAACATAAGGAGAGAGACGATTTGTGCCAGCGAAGTGCTTTTCGATACCAAGACCCACGAAAAGCGTTGAGGTGCGGTACTTCTGTTCTTGAGAGTCGTTTGTATTGTTTGTGGTCTGCTTGACTGAGGGCATTGCTAGACCGAGAGAGAGGCGTAGAGCAAGGTCATCCTGGAAGAAGTAACGACCCTTGAGTACCCCTACAGGGTTTAGCTTAAAGTCTCCAGCTTCACCACTAAAACTTGCACCAGCTGGTACGTTTCCTCCATTGTGGAGAGAGAGTGGGGTGTTGAAGAGGCCATTAGCAAAGAGGCTAAAATCTGTGGTTACATCCCCAGCCTTTGGCTTGAACTCTTCCTGTGCCTGTGCTACGACAAGCGACGTAGCAGCAAGGGCTGCTACCATGAAAAACTTCTTCATATACGTTTCGTTAGTTTTATATGAAAGCACTGGGCAACTCTTGCTCAGTTCGGTAGCAAAGATAGGTAAAAACTTGTACTAAACAACAAAGAAACCCTCTCAATCTTGCGTAATGTCAAGCTGAGGAGCCTTTATTGTTACATTCCTTCACCTCTTGTGCGAGTCTTTGGTCTGTTGTTTCGGGCTTCATATACCTCAATTTTTTCCTGTCCACCACTCCTGTGTAACAGGTTTTTATTCAGGTGGTTATCCTTTGCTCTAAAGGAGCCCATAGCGAGTTACCATAACTTGTTTTAACGAGTTATGGTAAGTCGCTGCAACGAGTTATGGTAAGTCGTCGAAGAGAGTTATGGTAAGTCGTTGAGACGAGTTGTGGTAACTCGTTATGTACCCCCACAAATACGATAGACAGAGGCTGTTACAAGAGGCATAAATCCTACTTATATCTTACTCCTAGCCCAAAGGCTTGTCTTCCTTTTTGTCACCATAACGATGTAGCTTGGGGATTTCACAGCTGGGGGATGAACCACCTTGGGTTACTTCTCTTTATACCTACTATGGCACTTATGTGTGGAATGTGTACCCTGAGAGACCTATTCGTATGGCAGGAGATAAGTGGGGGCTTTTTGGTAACTTTGGGGCGCAGTGCCTCAGAGAGGCCTGATTAGCTTTGGTAAATAGACTAATGGACAGACAGACCCGCGTGAAGCCAATAATACAGATAAATACGGAGCACCTGAAGAAGGTGTTGCCTCAGTTGGGAGGCATCTTAATCCTCTTTATATTCCTTGCTATCGCCTACTTTGCCCCCGCTGTGTTTGAGGGACGAGAGCTCTTCCAGCAAGATGTAGCTGGAGCAAGTGGCAATGGATCGGATGTCCATCGTCTGGCTGAAGCAACGGGAGAGGTGTCGTATTGGACAAATAGCCTCTTCGGTGGGATGCCGATGTACCAAATCTCGCCCTCCTACCCTTCGCTCTATATCATCAGTAAAATACAGGGCGTATTAACGCTGCAGTGGCCATTCTGTCTCTTGCCCGGATATAGCTGGCTCCTCTTCGCTATGCTTGGGGGCTTCTACCTCTTCCTACGGGCGATGCGCGTAGGGCGATGGCCTTCGGTGCTGGGGGCTGTGATGTGGACCTTCTCCAGTTACTTCATCATCCTGATTACAGCTGGGCATATATGGAAGCTCATGACACTGGCTTTCATCCCACCCACCATCGCTGGGATTGTCTATAGCTATAGAGGAAGGTACCTCGTGGGAGGAGCGCTTACGGCACTCTTTGCTTCGCTCCAGCTGCTCTCGAATCATGTGCAGATGAGCTATTACTTTGCCTTCCTCATTCTTTTCATCTTAGGGGCTTATCTGTGGGAGGCCATTCGGACAAAGAAGCTACGGCGGTTTGTGTTTGCCTCCCTCGTGACACTAGGAGCAGGGCTTATCGCCCTCGGCATCAATAGCTCTAACCTCTATCATACCTATGAATATGGCTCAGAGACCATCCGTGGGGGAAGTGAACTGACGCCCAGTGCGGAGGATAAGATCTCAGGGGGAGTAGAGGCTACAAGTGCCGGCTTGGATAAGGAATATATCACAGCATGGAGCTATGGGAAGGGTGAGACACTGACCTTACTTGTGCCGAATGCCTATGGTGGTGCAACGGGAGAACTCAGAGAGGATCTTGATGCGATGGAGCATATCCCCTCTGACTACAAGCAGATATTGGGAGGTCTCAACCACTATTGGGGTGACCAGCCCTTCACTGCTGGTCCTGTTTATGTGGGGGCTTTCGTGCTCTTCCTCTTCATCCTCGGGGCATTCATCGTCAAGGGACCGCTGAAGTGGGCTCTTTTGGTAGGGACACTCTTCTCGATCTTCCTTGCGTGGGGACACAATATGATGTGGCTGACAGACCTCTTCATTGATCATGTACCGCTGTACAATAAGTTTAGGACTGTCTCTTCGATCCTCGTGGTAGCGGAGTTCACCATTCCAGCACTTGCTGTCTTGGGGCTCATACAGTTTGTACGAGAGCCGAAGGAGGTAGTTGCAAACAGAGTGGCACTGGGTGTTAGCCTTGCCCTTACGCTGGGCGTAGCTTTGATTCTTGCTCTTGTGCCAGGCACATTCTTTAGCTTGATGAGCGAGCAGGAGCAGGCGATGTTCCGCCAAGCAATGGGAGATGGTCAGCTACCGATACCCAGCCTCATGGCTGCACTCAAGGATGCTCGTGCGAGCATCGTCTCGGCAGATGCTTGGCGTAGTGTGTTTGTCCTACTTCTCTCACTTGGGGCTTGTGCGCTCTACTACTGGGGGAAGATCAAAGCACCTATCCTCTATCTCCTTGTCGGGGTGATTACCCTAGGGGACTTGTGGCTGGTAGATAAGCGTTACCTCAACGATGAGCATTTCATCGATAAGGACCTCGTTGCACAGCAGGCTCGGCCCGTCACAGAGGCCGATAGGACAATCATGGCAGATAAAGATCCTCATTATCGTGTGATGAACTTCGCGGTAAACAGCTTCAATGATGCTACCACAAGTGCTAATCATCGTAGTGTGGGAGGCTATCATGCCGCTAAACTACGTCGGTATCAAGATCTCATAGAGCATCAGCTGTCCAAGCAGAACATGCAGGTCTATAATATGCTTGATACCCGCTACTTCATCCTGCCAGATAGGTCAGGGGTATTGCATGTTGAGCGCAATGAGGAGGCCTTCGGAGCTGCTTGGTTTGTCAATGAAGTTCAGTGGGTAGGGAATGCCGATGAGGAGATGAAGGCACTAGATGATGCACCTCTTCGCAGCAGGGGGATTATAGACGAACGATTCCGTCCCATGCTGAAGGACTACCAGCCTATTGTAGCCCTCGATACTGTGATGCCAGAGCCTACTGTTGAGCTGCGTAGCTATGCGCCTAACAGGGCTACCTATCATACTAAGACAGAACAGCCCCGCCTACTCATCTTCTCTGAGGTCTATTATCCGCATGGCTGGCACTTAATACTGGATGGCAAGGAGGAGCTACCTATCCTTAGGGCAAACTACGTCCTTCGTGCAGCTTATATCCCAGCAGGGGAGCATCAGCTAGAGATGGTCTTCGATCCGAAATCAATCCATCGTACTGAGCTAGCTGCTAATGTAAGCTCAGCCCTACTTGTCCTATTGATCCTAGGGGCTTTGGCTTCTCTATTCTTCCCCTCACTTCATAAAGCAGAGAATAAGGATGAATAGAGCTAAGGTGAACGAATATATTATCTAATACAAATACGATTTAGTAATGATTAAGAATGTGATCACGACCGCAGTGCTCTCCGTAGCAGTGCTTGCCATCACGAGTAGCTGTAGCTCTAAGCTGCGACCACTCACGGCTGATCAAGTGAAGGCAGAGCCTCAGCCTCTAGAGGTGGTCGGTGGTAAGGTGCCTGTCACAGTGCATCTGACCTTCCCTGCCAAATGGTTCCCTAAGGATGCTACGCTAACCGTAGTCCCCATTATCCGTTATCAAGGAGGGGAGAAGTGGGGTACAGGTACGACCTTCCAGGGAGAAAAGGTATATGGAAACGACCGGATTGTGCATTATGCCAATGGCTCCAATGCTACGGTGCAGTTCTCCATCCCCTATATCCCAGCCATGGCAAAGAGTGAGCTGTACCTCAACCTCAAGGGTAAGCAGGGTAGCCGTACCATCCAGCTACCAGATCTGAAGGTCGCTGATGGGGTGATTGCTACCGAGGCTCTAGCAACGGTGGCAGGTGTAGCACCCGTGATTGCTCCTGATGGCTTCCAGCGGATTGTGAAGGAGGCGTACGATGCGAACATCATGTTCCAGATCCAACAGTCTAACGTACGTAGCTCGGAGCTTACCAAGGACGAGGTACAAGAGTGGCAGTACACAGTGCAGAATGCTAAGGAAACCCCTAATCAAGAGGTGTCAGTCGAAGTGCAAGCATACGCTTCCCCTGATGGTGGTCGTGAGCTGAATGAGAAGCTTAGTGCCTCTCGTGAGAAGAATACGACTACGGCTCTGAAGGGACGCTTCCGTAAGGAGAAGATGCAAGACGTCGCTATTGATGCCCACTACACTGCACAGGACTGGGAAGGATTTAAGCAACTCGTTGAGCAGAGTAACTTCCAGGATAAAGACCTTGTCCTACGTGTACTCAGCATGTATCCTGACCCAGAGCAACGTGAGCGCGAGATTAAGAATATCTCCAGCGTCTTCAGTAAGCTAGCCGAGGAAGTCCTCCCTAAGCTCCGTCGCTCACGCCTCATTGCTAACGTCAAGATTATTGGCCGTAGTGATGATGAGATTAAGAAGACGCTAGAGAAGTACCCAAGCGCACTCACTGTCGAAGAGCTCCTATATGCCGCTACACTTACCGATGATCTGCAGCAGCAGGAGAGCATCTACAAGCTCACGGCACAGAAGTATGCCAAGGATTATAGAGCCTATAATAATATCGGTACGCTCTACCTGCAGAGAGAGAATTACGTGACAGCTAAGCGTTGGTTTGAGCAAGCCCTCAAGCAAAAGGATAATGCAGAGAGCAAGGTAAACCTTGGGCTCATTGCACTCAAGGATGGAGATGTGGCTAAGGCCACTTCGCTCATCGCTGAGGGAAGTAGCCTCCCAGGAGTGGGTCAGGTACTTGGCTATCTCTACCTAAGCCAAGGGGAGTATGCCAAGGCTCAGACAGCCTATGGGGACTATGCCAGCAATAACGCCGCCGTAGCACAGATTCTCAATCGTGACTACAGTAAGGCGCTCGCCACACTCTCTGCTATCGCTAAGCCTGATGCAACGACAGAGTATCTGCGAGCCATCATTGGTGCTCGTACGAATGATAGCTCTGCTGCCATCGCTGCGCTACGTAGAGCCATAGAGCTAGATCCAACGCTTACGACACGTATTGCAAATGACCTAGAGTTTGCAGGGCTACGTGGTCAGCGTGACTTCGGTGCATTGATCTCGGGTCGCTAAGCATTGAGGACTTCAGTCCTTCTATACAATCTCCCTTTGGGGAGGTATATATAGATATCCCCCACAGAGTCACAGGCTCTGTGGGGGATGTTATTTGTAGTAGTTAGGGATGCCCTCTGTTGTCTATGGGAGAAAGGGTGAGGTATTCCTCTAGCTCCCTTTGGGGAGTGCAGAGGCAATCACCTGCTGTGCGTAGCGTGCAGAGGCAGGTATATGGGCTGGTGGTGTGCCCTGATCACTCATGTGGAAGGCAGGGTGGATCGTTAGGATAATCTTCCTAGGGTGAGGGAGTATATGCCCTCGGGGAAGGATGGCAAAGGCTCCATCGATTGTCACAGGTAGGATAGGTACGTCTAGCTCCGAGGCAATGACAAACGCTCCTTTCTTGAAGCGTGTGATCTCGCCTGTGAGGGTACGACTTCCCTCGGGGAAGATAAAAATTGAGTTGCCTGTGGCCAGTACGCGCTTTGCGTCAGAGATGGTCTTAGCGATGGAGGAGGGCTTTGTCTCATCTACGAAGATGTAGTGTGCTGCCTCGCAGGCTTTACCTACGAAGGGGAGGCGACGTAGCTGTATCTTGAGTACCCACTTAAAGGGAATACCGATATACCCATTCAGAGCGAAGATGTCATAGGCTCCTTGATGGTTTGCTACGACGACACATGGTGCGTCACGTGAGGGGAGATGTTCTCTGCCTCGTACCTCTACTCGACAGAGCGAGACGAAGAGGCACACCCTAGACCAAATGCCCGTTGCTGCACTGATGAATGAGGCTGGTGCACCGAGGTAACTACTGATGATCGTCACGAGACTGCATAGGAGTGTGGCGGTCAGGAAGAGTGGTCCTCCGATACAGATGAAGTAGAGCAGGTATAGCGCCCTGAGGAGCAGACGTAGCATAGTAGTGTAGTGACGTTATTCGTGGTGACAGGCTAAGGCGGATAGATAGGTAGCAAGCTTCTTGACGGCACGCCCCCGATGGCTCATGCTGTTCTTCTCGCTTTCACTGAGCTGTGCGAAGGTGCGTACCTCTCCCTCTGGGATGAAAACAGGATCATAGCCAAAGCCATTCTCTCCTCTACGCTCTGTGGTGATTGTACCCTCAATGCTCCCCTCGAAGAAGTGTGTGCCTAGCTCATCAATGAGGGCTACTACGGTACGAAAGCGAGCGTGACGAGGCTCTGGGGTGTGCGATAGACGGTCTAGTAGGAGGGAGACATTCTCACTTGGGGTTGCATGCTCCCCTGCGAAGCGAGCCGAGTACACGCCTGGAGCTCCGTCCAAAGCCTCTACCTCTAGTCCTGTATCATCGGCGAAGCAGTAGACGCCATAGTGACGATGGATGTACTCAGCCTTGATTAGGGCATTACCCTCCAGGGTCTCTGCCGTCTCGGGGATGTCATCGTGACAACCTAGCTCGCTGAGGCTTATGACCTCTACTTTCCCAGCCAAGATAGCACGTATCTCGGTTAGCTTATGTGCGTTGTTACTCGCAAACACGAGTTTTTTCATACATTTGCCTCTATAAGATATGCTTACGAGCCTATATGACTCGAGAGGCAAAAGTAATGATAATACTGGATAATGGATATAGAGCAGTTCCGAGAGGAGTGTCTTATGCTCCCGTGTGCGGATGAGTCTTTGCCCTTCGGAGATGAGTATTTAGTCTTTAAGGTCAAGGGGCGTATTTTCGCTATGACTGTACTCTCAGGTGGTGAGCCTCGAGCCTCCCTGAAGTGTGACCCTGATTTGGCTGAAGATCTCCGAGCAAAGTATGAGGCTGTCATCCCTGGCTACCATCTCAATAAGAAGCACTGGAACACGGTCTATCTCGAGCGAGACCTACCGTACCGTGAGATTGTGCGTCTCATTAGGCACTCCTACGAACTCGTTGTGGCTAAGCTCCCGAGGGCTATACGAGCCACCCTACCACCCCTTACTTCCAACGACAACTAAATAATTTATTCATCTCATGGATACATCACTCTTAGAGTTCATCGATCAGGTAGAGAGTACGAATACCTACCTCATTGAGCAGGTTGGTGCAGGCCGACAGCTCCCTCAGCTACATACCGTCGTATGCCGTCAGCAGACAGCAGGGCGAGGGATGCGTGGCAATAGCTGGACCTCTCGCCCGGGAGATAGCCTTACCTTCTCAATCCTCCTGCGCTCAGATCTCCTTCAGGGTAAGCAACAGTTCGCTGTCTCAGAGCTTGCCGCTTGGGCAGTGCTACGTACCTATGCCTCGTATATGAATGATGAGCAGAAGTCGCAGCTAAAGGTAAAGTGGCCTAATGACATCTTCTATGGTGATCGTAAGCTCTCGGGCATATTGATTGAGCACAGCCTCACAGGGCAGAGAGTGGATTACTCCGTTATTGGCATCGGGATGAATATCAATGATGAGAGTTTCCCTCCAGAGCTGCCTATTGCGATCTCCCTACGCATGATTACTGGGCGCAATCTTGAGCCGATGGAGGTGCTTATTCGCCTACATGAGCAGCTGGCCATACTCTTGCCTGACTTCCTGCTGGGGCGATACATGGATGTGCATCGTCACTATATGAAGTATCTCTATCGGAGGGAGGGCTTCTATCCGTTCACGGACATCAATGGTCAGTTCCGTGCGCAGATTAAGGATGTGACGCCTGAGGGGCGACTCGTCCTGCAGCGTGAGGATGGCTGGGAGCGTGCCTACGCTTTCAAGGAAGTGCGCTTCGATGCTGAGTAAGGCCGAACTCAAGACCTTAAAATCACTACACGAAAGTAAAGGGCGCAGTGCCGAAAGGCTCTTCCTTGCCGAGGGGCTGAAGCTTATAGCGGAGCTCCTCGGGGCTTATTCGTGTGCCTTGCTCGTAGTCAGTGAAGAGCTGGAGACGGAGGTCAAGGCTCTGCTCTCGACCTATCCACCGAAGGAGTATCCCCAGCGTGTAGAGATCGTCCCTCGGAGCTTTGAGTGGGGGCGCATCAGTAGTCTGAGGCAACCTCAGAGGGCGGTGGCTGCCTTCTCCCTCCCCGAGATGAATGAAGGTTTCCCTCCGACACCCTCGGGGCTCAGTATCTTCCTCGATCGAGTACAGGATCCTGGGAATCTAGGTACGATCCTAAGGACAGCTGACTGGTACGGAGTGCGTGACGTCTTCTTGGCTCCCGGTACTGCTGATCCGTATGCTCCGAAAGTAGTGCAAGCTACAATGGGGGCACTCGCTCGGGTGCACCTGCATCGCCTCAGTGAGCCTCTCTCCTTCCTCCGACAATATGAGGGGGAGCTCCTTGGTACATTCCTTGGTGGCGAAGACCTTTATACAGCTACCCTCCCCTCCTCAGATGCCTCGGCTCTGCTCATTATGGGTAACGAAGGTCAGGGCATACAGCCTGAGATTGAGGCTTTGGTACAGCGACGCCTCACCATTCCCCCTTATCCTCGTGGGGGAGGGCATACAGAGTCGCTGAATGTCGCCATTGCTACGGCAATCCTCCTCTCAGAGCTACGTCGTCGAGGCTAGGTCTTTCGTGCCTCCCAAAGAAAGAGGGCTACATTGTGGACAAGAGTCCATGGTGTAGCCCTTTTCCTTGCCTCTAAGCTCGGCTGGGGAAACCCTTGCAAGGGTTTGGGGGCAAAGGCTAGCAAGGGTAGGAGAGGAGACCCTTGCTAGGGGTGTTTTGATACCCACGGGTGGGTTCCCTTGCTATCCGCCTTGGGGTTGGGGAAAACCCACCAGTCGATTGTGGGATGACAGCTTCATGGAGAGCATTTTAGAGGATCTTAGGAACAAAAGCTGTATCTTTGCAGTTCTTGGATTGGAGGGCTATAATATGCCCCTTCTCAAGTAGCCCTGATGTCGTGCGCTCTTCTACTCAGACGCTCATCGTCCCGTAAGGACAAGGCTTGCCACACAATCTATAATGCCTCGGCAAGCAAACCATTATTGGGTAGTGACAAGACGTTAGTCTCAGGCACAGATACAATTGTTTATGACCCTAGCCAGGTGGTGTCTCTTCCCTCTCGGATGGGATACCCCTTAGGTACACCCTAGGGTGGGCTTAGATACCCAGCAGGGGGCAAAGGGCGTTAGTAGAGTAGATAATAGTTAGAAGTAAGAAGAAACAATAATGAGACAGCTGAAGATCTCAAAGTCGATCACCAACCGTGAGAGTGCATCTCTAGACCGCTACCTACAGGAGATCGGCCGCGAAGAACTCATCACCATCGAGGAAGAGGTAGAGCTAGCCCAGGCAATCAAGCGAGGGGACCGTCGGGCGCTGGACAAGATGACCCGTGCTAACCTCCGCTTCGTGGTCTCCGTAGCCAAGCAGTATCAGAATCAAGGGCTCAGTCTGCCTGACCTCATCAACGAGGGCAACCTAGGCTTGATTAAGGCTGCAGAGAAGTTCGACGAGACACGTGGCTTCAAGTTCATCTCTTACGCCGTATGGTGGATTCGTCAGTCAATCCTTCAGGCACTGGCAGAGCAGGCCCGTATTGTACGCCTCCCGCTCAATCAGGTGGGTACGCTGAACAAGATTACGAAGGCTCTATCCAAGTTCGAGCAAGAGAACGAGCGTCGGCCCTCCCCAGAGGAACTGGCTAAGGAGTTAAACATCCCCGAGGATAAGATAACAGACACTCTGAAGGTATCTGGCCGTCATATCTCCGTCGATGCACCCTTCGTCGAGGGTGAGGATAATAGTCTCCTGGATGTGCTGGTCAACGAAGATGCCCCCAACGCTGATCGCACCCTCATGAATGAATCCCTCTCTAGGGAAATCGACCATGTCCTCTCTAAGCTCTCCGAGCGAGAGGGTGAGATCGTCAAGCTCTTCTTCGGTATAGGGGGGCACCAGGAGATGACCTTAGAGGAAATCGGACTGAAGTTTAACCTCACCCGTGAGCGTGTCCGTCAGATTAAGGAGAAGGCCATCCGTCGTCTACGTCAGGAGGGCTTCAGTGATCCACTTAAAAACTATCTAGGCTAAGGAGACAACATTACTCTTCGAGACCATAGGCTCCCACTAATAGGATAAATGGCTACACACGGGAGCGTGTGTAGCCATTTCCTTTCTCACCTAGGGACTATTCCCTTATTAACCCCGAAGTACGATGAAGCTTAATCTCAGACAGCGTCTCCTAGGCTGGCTACATAGGATTGGTCTCCTCCCCCAGCGGCTGACTCGACGTACTGCTGCCGAAGACCTCTTAAAGGCCATTTACGAGGCTCGTACTACTCCCTCGTCTAGTCCCACCCCAATAGCCTCTCTGGAGCTGAGTGAAGAGGATCAGTCGGAGCTTATCGCAGAGCTTCGTCGCGAGGGCTATCTCCTCTCTGAGGGGATGGAGCTTACCCCCCTTGGGGAGCAACGAGCCATCGAACTGACACGTGCCCATCGCCTCTACGAGCTGTACCTAGCTGAACATTCGGGCTACTCACCTAAGGAGTGGCACCGACTAGCTCATGCCAAGGAGCATGAACTTACGGCTAAGGAGCATGAGCGCATCGCTAAGCTCCTCGGTAATCCCCTTTATGACCCGCATGGTGACCCCATCCCGACGAGCCAAGGTCTTCGTCCAAGCACACCCTCCATATTGCCCCTAGAGCAGCTACACGAGGGGAGATGGTATCTCGTCCTACATATCGAGGATGATGAGCCGATGAGCTACCAATATCTATCTTCCCTAGGCCTTACGAAGGACTCTATCTTCTATATGGAGACGCTGAGTGGGGATGTATGTGTCCTGCGCTACGAGGGCGAGACCTTTACCTTCCCTACTCCTATACTGCTTGCTCTGAGTCTGAGAGAAGCCTCCCCCGAGGAGGTCAAGGATACACATGCTGGTGAGGTGCAACGCCTCACACGCCTATCCCTAGGGGAAGAGGCCCATATCCTATCCCTCTCACCTGCCTGTCGGGGGGCTATGCGTCGCCGGCTCATGGATCTAGGCTTTGTGCCAGGCAGTAGTATTAGCATCGATATGCGTAGCCCTTTGGGTAATCCCATTGCCTATATAGTACGTGGGGCAGCGATTGCTCTTAGGGAAGACCAAGCACGCTATATCCTCATCCAGCCACCGAAACAATGACCAAGCACCAGACCCCGCCCTCATGTGAGGGCTGTAATAGCTCTTGCCCCTCCTCCCGAGCCCTCCTCCAACGTAAGGGGGAGCATACCACGGATGTGCGCTTTACCATTGCTTTGGCTGGGAATCCAAACACTGGGAAGAGTACCGTCTTCAATGCCCTCACAGGGCTGAAGCAGCATACTGGCAACTGGCCAGGGAAGACTGTTGGCAAGGCAGAGGGAGGCTTCTCGTATGCTGGTGACGACTATCGCATTGTAGACCTCCCGGGGACCTATTCCCTCTCCTCCACGAGTGAGGATGAGGAGATAGCTAGAGACTTCATACTCTTCTCTGAACCTGATGTCACGGTCATCGTCGCCGATGCTACACGCCTAGAGAGGAACATGAATCTGCTCCTTCAAGTACTCCAGATCACAGATCGGGCTGTACTCTGTGTAAACCTCCTCGACGAGGCCAAGCGCAACAAGATCGAGATTAACCTAAATGCCCTCTCGCGCCGTATAGGTATCCCCGTCGTCGGAGCTAGTGCACGCTCTGGTGAGGGCATGGATCAGCTCCTGGCTGCAATCCGCTCCGTAGCCCTCGGTGAATATGTTTGTAACCCCTATCGTAAGAACAGTCTACCCAAGCATACTGCCCAGCAGGTAGCCCTACTCGAGGAGGCTGTAGGTCAGTATTACCCAGAGGTACCGAATAAGCAATGGATTGCCTACCGCCTCATAGAGGATGACCCATCCGTAACAACACGCTTTAACCACCCAGAGCTCCTAGAGAAGGCACGGGAGGTACACCTCGTCATCGGTGATAACTTCCATGACCAATGGACGGAGGCCATCTATGCAGATGCTTATCGTATCTGCTCGGAGGTCGTTACACAGGCCTATGCTGGGGGACGCCTACCGCTTGACGTTCGGCTTGACCGTATCTTGACTAGTCGTGCTTGGGGCTTCCCGATTATGCTCCTACTACTGGGTGGGGTGTTTTGGCTTACGATTGTTGGCTCGAATGTCCCGTCAGAGCTCCTCAGTGATCTCCTAGTGGGGTACATCCATCCCTTGCTGAAGTCTGCGATGCTACACCTACATGCTCCGTGGTGGCTGACGGGCTTCCTTGTAGATGGAGTCTATCTAACTATGGCGTGGGTGGTCTCGGTGATGCTCCCGCCTATGGCTATCTTCTTCCCACTCTTTACGCTCTTGGAGGACTTCGGCTATCTGCCGAGGGTGGCTTTCAACCTCGATGAGCTCTTCCGCCGAAGTGGAGCGCATGGTAAGCAGGCACTTACCATGAGTATGGGCTTTGGGTGTAATGCAGCTGGAGTGGTCTCTACGAGAATCATTGATAGTGAGCGAGAGCGGTTAATAGCCATCATCACCAATAACTTCTCCCTCTGCAACGGACGCTGGCCTACGCAGATCCTCCTAGCCTCTCTCTTCATCGGTGCTGCTGTACCAACAGCCTACGCAGGGCTGGCAAGTATCGGAGCTGTGCTAGCAATCGTGCTACTTGGTGTAGGGGTGATGTTTGCTTCGTCTTGGGTGCTGTCTCATACGGTGCTTCGAGGGGAGGTTTCGACCTTTCACTTAGAGCTACCGCCCTATCGTCCTCCGCAGTTCTGGCGGACGCTTTACACGTCTCTTATTGACCGCACGCTGATTGTCCTTTGGCGAGCTGTTGTGTTTGCTGCGCCTGCAGGTGGCCTGATATGGCTCTCATGCAATATTCATATCGGGGGGATGAGCATCGCTGAGCACCTCATCAGCGTACTGGAGTATCCTGGTTGGCTTATGGGACTGAATGGCGTAATACTCCTTGCCTATGTCCTCGCAATCCCTGCTAATGAAATTGTCATGCCTACTGTCCTGATGCTGACGACACTTGTCCTCGGAGGGTCAGGGAGTGAAGCTGGGGTACTCATGGAGGGAGGTACGGCGGAGACCTTTGCTGTCCTGCAGAGTGGTGGCTGGACGCTTATGACAGGGGTGTGTCTGATGCTTTTCTGTCTCTTGCACCATCCATGTAGCACTACGATCTATACGATCTATAAGGAGACGGGGAGTTGGCGTTGGACACTCCTCTCCATTGCCTTGCCGTTAGGTCTTGGGGTTATAGTGACGATGGTGACAGCAGGCCTCTGGAGGCTCTTTAGCTAGCGTTTAGTAGGGCTCCTAAAGATACTTCCTAGTTATTCCTTTCTAGCCTCTACTCACAGTGTGGGTAGAGGCTTTCTTGCTTTGCTGAGCGACTTAGTTCTGCTTTGCTCGGCGATTCAGCTCTGCTTTGCTGATAGACTTGGTGCTACTTGCTCTCTGGAGCTTGTGCTGTCTCCCGATCATCGGGATAGAGGAGGTAGTGCCTGCGGAGCTTACGGAAGGTGGAGAGACCCTCCTGCCAAGAGGCTCGGATAGCTTCCTCGCTCCAGCCCTCAAGGATCTGGGTGCGAAGTTTCTTTGTCCCTGCGAGCAGGTCGAAGAGCTGAGACTGGTTGATGAGGGTAAGCCCTAGGCGTGATGCTCTCTGCTGGAGCTGTAGAAGGGGTGCAAGGGTTAGTTGCCCCTTAGGGAGGGGGACTGAGGAGAAGTCGAGTCCGTAGCAGGCTTTCCCTTTATGCTTGGGGTTGGAGTCCTCTCCGAGCTTTACCTCGGGGGTGAAGACATACTTCCCGAAGCGTCGGTCGGGATGTCCTATGGCTTGGAAGGGCTTGTCTGTACCTCTACCTACGCTGAGGATTGTAGCCTCGAAGAGGCAAAGAGATGGGTATAGGGCTATGGAGGTGTCGTTAGGGAGGTTGGGGCTTGGGCGTACAGGTAAGCTGTAGCTATCCCCATGTCTCCAGCCGAGGCAGGGGATGACCTTCAGTTGACATGCTTTCTTAGAGCGCAGCCATTTCTCCCCATTAATCATCAGGGCTAATTCCCCTACCGTCATGCCATGTGCTAGGGGAAGAGGGTCTACGCCGATAAAGGAGCGACAGTCTGGCTCCCGCATAGGGCCATCAATGAAATCATTGGGGTTGGGGCGGTCACAGACGATGAAGGTCTTTTGTGTCTCTTCGCAGGCCTCCATGAGGTAGTGCATGGAGGATATATAGGTATAGAAGCGTACCCCTACATCTTGTAGGTCAAATACCAGCACATCGACATCGGAGAGCATGGTCTCGGAGGGACGCTTTCTCTGTCCATAGAGGCTTATGATAGGTAGCCCTGTCTTTGTATCTCTCCCGCTCTGTACGTACTTCCCAGCATCTACTTTCCCTCTTAGCCCATGCTCGGGGACAAAGAGCTTGGTGATCTGTACCCCTTGGGCGAGAAGCGTGTCTACTAGATGCACCTTTTCCTTGCCGACAAGCGAGGATTGATTGACCATGAGGGCTACTCGCTTGCCTTGTAGGAGTGGTAGGAGAAGCTCCATGCGCTCAGCCCCGAGGGTGAGGGGTAGTTCCTCCGCATGTATGAAGGAGGGAGAAAGGGAAAAGAGAAGGGTGAGGAGTAGGAGAATTTGCTTCATGGGCTAGTCAATCTTAACCCGAATGGCATTCACCTCTCTCCCCATGAAGATGGAGGCAAGTTCCTCGAACTTCTCAGGACACTCTGTCGTACGATATGAGACAGCCCCTCCTTGGCTTAGCCTGCAGGCCATTTCAGGATGCCTCGTAAGGTAATCTTCGAGTGAGGCGGAGACCAGTTCACCCTGCGAGATGAGTGATACCCCACTAGGCAGGGCAGCCTGAATCTTGTCTCGAAGGAGAGGGTAGTGAGTGCATGCTAGGAGTACCGTGTCGATAGCCTCGTCTCGTGCCATGAGTTGCCCGATGTACTTCTGCACGAAGTAATCAGCTCCCTCGCTCTGGCTCTCCCCATACTCCACGAGCGGTACCCACATAGGGCAGGCTTGTTCGCTGACGATGACCTCGGGGAAGAGCTTCCCTACCTCTGTCGTATAAGATCCCGATGAGACGGTGCCGGGGGTGGCGACGACACCTACATGGTTGCTTCGTGTGAAGCTCGAGATGGCCTCCACTGTTGGGCGGATGATACCGAGTATGCGGCGTGTGGGATCATCAGTGTAGGGTAGGTAATGTTGCTGGAGCTCCCTTAGGGCTTTTGCCGAGGCGGTGTTACAGGCTAGTATAATCAAAGGGCATCCCTGAGCAAAGAGGTACTCTACCGCTTCCTTGGTGAAGCCATTGATCACATCGAAGGAGCGCGTGCCATAGGGTGAGCGTGCGTTGTCTCCGAGGTATATGTAGTCATACTGAGGCAGACGCCTCTGTATCTCGGAGAGGATAGTCAGGCCACCATAGCCTGAGTCGAAGACACCAATAGGAGCGAAGGACATAGTCAAATAGGAGGGGAAATGTATCCGTACCCTGTACTAGACAGGGACGAAGCTATAGAAGAGCATACCGAAGCCCCCTGCCACAGCTAGCAGCAGTAGGGGATTTGTCTTGAAGCGATAGGAGGCAACGAAGGCAAAGGCAAAAAGGATGATACTGACCACAAACTGTAGAGTTGCCTCTCTAGGGGCACCGAAGTTCTCGACATTCATCAGCACCAAGGCAGCTGCCGCCACAAGCCCTACGATCGTAGGCCTGAGACCTGAGAAGATGGAGCGAATGAACGGGCTATCCTTATGCCTCAGTAGGTATCTGCTGATACCGATCATGAGTAGGAAGGGGAGCCAGAGTACCGATAGTGTAGCTATGAAGGAGCCTAGGATAGCCATCAGTGGGGAATAGCCATCGTTGAGTACAGAGGTATAGCCCACGTAGGTCGCGATGTTGATACCCAGAGGCCCTGGGGTCATCTGGCTCACGGCTACGATGTCGGTGAACTCCCCCGAGCTGAGCCACCCCTCTTTACGTACCACTTCGTCCTGTATGAGGGAGAGCATCGCATACCCTCCACCGAAGTTTACGATACCGATCTTGGAGAAGACGAGGAAGAGCTTAAAGAAGATCATCGCAGCGTTTCTTTATGGCGTGAGTAACGTCCCCAGAGCCATCCCGAGAGGCCTGCGATGAGGATGATATAGATTGGGGAGACCCCCAGCAGGTAAATTAGTCCAGCTGCTACAATGGGTATCCAGAATGTGTATCGAGTAAGCCCGGCCGTACGTGCCATCGTGAAAACGGGGGCGGCAATGAGGGCAACAACCACGGGGCGTATGCCACGGAAGGCATATTCGACGAGGGGGTACTGCTTGAACTGTCTAAAGAGTGCCGCTAGGAGCAAGATGATGACAAAGGAGGGAAGGATATTCCCTAGTGCAGCCAGTAGTGCTACTCGTACGCCCCCGAGTTTGTAGCCGATGTGCCCAGCCATGTTCACGGCGAAGACCCCAGGGGTTGCCTGAGCTACGGCCATGATGTCTATGAATTCCTCTTCGCTGAGCCAGCCCTCTTTCCTGACGACCTCATGCTCCATCATCGGGATCATAGCGTACCCGCCACCTATCGTACCGATACCGATACGAAAGAATACCCCGAATAGGCGTATCTGCTCCTTGGTCTGCATCATCTCTTGTCTTCTGTTCCCTTTTATGGTGGGGATACTCTTGACCTTGAAAAGGCTATTTAGATACCCAAGCACCCCCAGCTACTTGACGCAAGGATGCGCTCAATAGCCCACAAAGATACCCAGATTTAGCCACCGAAGGGTATTTGACCTTGGACTAGGGTAGGGTGGTGAATAGGAATGTTTACCTCTCTGGACGAAGATCCTTTGCTTCCGCTCTAGAGGTATCCTCGTAACCTCGTTGGAGGTATCGGGGCAAACTCCAGCGAGGTTACGAGGATACCTCTGGCAAGGTTACGGGGATACCTATTTTACCCCTTTCCCGTAGTCTCTGCGGGAGGGGTGGTGGATTAGGCTGGTGGAGCTAAGGTATATGCCTTTATCCAAATAAAGGCTGCCTTTTGCTATCTTTGTCCTAAAGAGATTTGAAAGAATAGGATACGACTAGATGGGAAAGCCTAATTTGATCTTTGGTATGCACCCTCTGCTGGAGGCATTGGAGGCAGGGCGAGAGATCGACAAGATATTACTTAAACGTGGGTTGAGAAGCGAGGAGGTCAGTCGCATTACTGCCCTAGCACGTGAGCGTACGATCCCCCTACAGATTGTACCCGAGGAGCGTTTGACACGTCTGACACGCAAGCAGCACCAAGGGGTCATCGCCTTCATCAGTGAGATTGAGTACACGCCGCTAGAGACCCTTATCCCCATGCTCTATGAGGCGGGGCGCTCTCCCTTCGTGCTCCTGCTGGACGGACTCACTGATGTCCGTAACTTCGGTGCAATAGCACGTACGGCGGAGTGTGCCGGTGTCGATGCCCTCATCATCCCCGAGCGTGGGAGTGTGACGGTGACGGCGGATGCGATTAAGACCTCGGCAGGAGCTTTGCATCGTCTCCCTGTATGTCGGGTAAGCTCTATTATGTCAGCTGTGTCTCTCCTCCAGGCAAGCGGTCTGAAAATTGTCGCTGCCTCCGAGAAGGCACGAGACGTCTACACCGAGACGGAGCTTCGCTTACCCCTCGGTCTCGTCCTTGGGGCTGAGGATGAAGGGGTCTCGGAGGAAATCCTTCGCCGAGCAGACCATATCGTGCGTATACCTCAGGTCGGAGCCATTGGCTCGCTGAACGTGTCTGTGGCTGCAGGGATCCTCATCTACGAAATCGTACGCCAAGGCACAGCCGTCTCTAACGCTAAATAAAGAAGGAGTACATCATGCTGATTAAGCTCTACGCAGATAATCCCGACTACCGCCTCCTCACACGACTTGTAGATCAGCTCAGGGATGGAGAGATTTTTATCTATCCGACAGCCTCGGGCTATGCCTACTGTTGTGACGCTCTGAATGCTCGGGCTATAGAGGAGCTGTGCCGACTCAAGGGGATAGACGTCCGTAAGAAATCCCTCTCAATGGCCTGCCACTCGCTGAGCCAAGTGTCGGAGTACTGCAAGATGAATGACCGAGCATTTAAATTCATCAAGGAGCATGAGGTGAACTATACGTTTATCCTCCCTGCCTCGGGTGCCCTTCCTCGGATATTCAAGCATAGACGTGAGGTGGGCGTGCGTCTGGCCCAGCACCCTATTGGGCAGCTCCTCAGTGAGCATTTAGGTAACCCGCTCATCACGGCATCCCTACCGATAGAGGATAGTGATGAGCCAGAGTATGTGACCAATCCCGAGCTAATCGATGAGCGATTTGGCTCATTCGTCTCAGGGGTCTTCGATGCTGGGGATATACCACTTGCCCCCTCTACGGTCGTTGATTGTACAGAGGAGCCATTCGAGATCTTGCGCTACGGACATGGGCGTCTGGCCGACGAAGAGCCACTGATCAAGCAGGAGTAGACTTGCACCAACTAAATACATAGATATGATAGCCTTTTATTCGGATGAAGATGTGGAGGAGCCGAGGCTCCGTAAGAAGCTTATCCGTACATGGATCGAAGGGGTAGCTGAGAGCTATGACCGTAGGGTCGGGGAGCTCTGCTACCAGTTCTGTGGGGATGAGCGCATCCTACAGACGAATCAAGACTTCCTCGATCACGACTATTACACCGACATCATTACCTTCGACGAGAGCGAGGGGGATAAGGTGTCAGGAGACATGCTCATTAGCCTAGATACGGTACGCAGTAATGCTGAGCAATTGGGTACAAGCTACGAGGAAGAGCTCCACCGAGTGATCATACATGGTGTGCTACACCTCTGCGGGCTGAAGGATAAGACGCCAGAGGATGAGACTGCGATGCGTTCGGCAGAGGAGCGGGCTCTTGCCCTCCTGCGCTCCGAGCTAGGCGAAGGGGAGTCTCTCTTTGACTTATAGCAGATAGCACGACGGAGCCCTCAGTGGTTGAGAAAAGGACTCGCTAGTACATTTAATGGAGCCTATTCCACGGAAAAAGCGTTTCTTTGTGGTCTAATAGACGATTTACCTTTAAGTGAACTTAATCATTGACCAAGGGAATACGGTGTGCAAGGTGGCTATTGCTACCGAGGAGGAGCTAGTACAATGCTATACCTTCCCTCACCTCTCCCTACGAGACGCAGGACAAATCTTATCGGCTCACCCCTCGCTGGAGGCTGCTATATACAGTTCTGTAGCACGAGTGGATAAGCCTCTCTTGGGGCTTCTCTCCGAGCGTTTGCCCTCTGTGGTCATGGTGGATGAGCATACAGCCGTCCCACTAGAGGTGGCGTATGATCGTAAGCGTTTAGGGAGTGACCGACTGGCAGCTGTCGTCGGTGCTTACTCGCTCGCTCCGAGAGAGAGGGAACTATTGATCGTAGACTCAGGGACAGCCATTACCTTCGAGCGTGTCACAAGCTCAGGCACGTATCTCGGAGGAAATATCTCCCCAGGACTCTACACTAGGCTCAAGGCTCTTAATCACTTTACCTCCCGTCTGCCTCTACTCTCCGATCTGAAGGATACCTCTCTAGGCTATGGGACAACGACCCAAGAGGCTCTGAGTAGAGGGGCTTTGCGGGGGCTCATATACGAGGTAGATGGCTACATTCGCTCTCTACGCAGCCTTCACCCCGAGGCCGTTGTCTACCTCACCGGAGGTGATGCACAAATGATCCAGGAGCTCCTCGAGGAGGATGTATATGTAGAGCCAAACTTGGTGCTCTTTGGGCTGAATAAGATATTGGAGTACAACAAATGATAACAAGGAAGAAGATCATCTCCCGACTCGTCCTCACAGGACTACTTGCCACTCTCACTATCCCGTGCGCACATGCACAGAATAATAGTGAGCGCTCCCCCTATAGTCGCTATGGCTATGGTAGACTCGGTGAGCGAATGACGGCAGGCGCACGTGCCATGGGGGGGCTTGGCGCAGGACTGCGTGACCCAAACATCGTCAGCCCTGCTAACCCTGCCTCATATACTGCGGTGGACTCGTTGACGTTCATTATGGATCTTGCTGTCTCTCTCCGAGGGTCATACCTATCGGAGGGGAGCAAGAAGGATAGCCGTGTACTCGGGAATCTTGATTACGCCACAATCCTCTTCCCTGTGAGCAAGCATCTAGCCATTAGTGCGGGGATCATGCCCTTCTCTACTGTAGGCTATCGCTTCGGTAATACGGAGAAACTTCAGGGGGATAATAGCGGTAGCCTCTACCAACGTGCCTATTCAGGTGAGGGGAGCTATAACGATCTCTATCTAGGTGTTGGTGGGCGTATCGGTAATTTCTCCCTCGGGGTAAATGCCTCATATCTCTTCGGCTATACGACCCGACAGCATCAGGTAATCTATAGTAGTGGAAGTAATGCCATCAACCCCGTGGATCGGAGTCAGCTTCACCTCAAGGGATTCCGCTTCGATTTCGGAGCTCAATACGAATGGATACTTGACCCAAAGCGAGGTCGGAGCTTAGTCTTTGGGGCAACCTTTGCTCCCGAGATGGGGCTACGATCAGAGTCTGTGCTCCTGCAATATCAGTACAATACCCAGACAGGGCGTAGCACTCTCCTTCGGGCTGACACGCTTTCCTCTGGCGCACAACATATCTCCCCAATGAGCCTGTCAGGTGGACTGACTTATCGATACAAGGATGTCTTCATGGTCGGGGCGGATGTCTCCTATATGAAATGGGGGAGTGCAGGGGATAATGCTGGTACCGGTGCTCGCTTTACTGATCGTTATCGTATAGCTGTCGGAGGAGAGTGGCTCCCCAATTATCGCGGACGCAGTATCTTTAGTCGCTCCTACTACCGCTTTGGTCTTAATGGCTCGAACTCTTATGTGAAGGTGCCTACACCGGATGGTACGCTCGCTGGCTATACTCAGTATGGGGCTTCCCTAGGGATTGGTATTCCTTTGGTGGATCGCCGATCGCTGGTGAGCTTGACTATTGACTATAGCTATCTTCACCCACAAGCCTCGGGTATGGTCAAGGAGCATAGCCTAGGACTGACGGTGGGTGTGACCTTTAATGAGGGTTGGTTCCGCAAGGCTCGCATCAATTAAACCCACGAGAATAGAGAGTAATCTAAGTAGTACCGACTAAGAATCGGTGTAACATAAATACTAAATACAGAGATAATGAAACTGAACAGAATGATCCTGGTGGCAGCCCTTGGCTTCCTCTCCACGGCTGCCTATGCCCAGACGGGTAAGGCTTCAGGAACTCCTTTTGGCTCAGGTCAGGACAGTATCCGTTGCCGCCAAAGCATCAGCTTATTCACCAGTCTTGGTAAGACGGGTAACTATCAAGATGCGTTTGAACATTGGAAGAAGGCTTACGATGAATGCCCCGCTTCCTCAAAGAATATATACATCATTGGGGTGAAGATCCTTCAGTGGAAACTTGGTCAGGCCAAGGATCCCGCAGCGAAGAAGAAAGCTCTTGCCGATCTACTGAAGCTCTATGATGATCGTGCTACCTATTTTGGTGACGATGCTAAGATGGGAGCAGATAAGATTATGCTAGGTAAGACAAAGGAGTATCTAGTCGCTGTAGGTAACGATGCTGACTATGCTCAGGTCTATGCTTGGCTCAAGCCTGTTGTGGCTCGCTACAAGGAGCAGACCGCACCAGAGGCTCTTTACTACTTTGCCTTCTCCTCTCGCGCCGTGGCAATGAGGGATACTACGAAGGTGGAGAATTATATCAATGACTACCTCGAGGCCGCGGGCTATGCAGATGCTGCCCTTGAAGCTGTAGCTAACGATGCTGAGGCTCGCAAGCAGATTGAGACCTTTAAGAACCCAATGGATGCTGAGTTCGCCCAGAGTGGTCTAGCTGGCTGTGAAATGCTGAATAAGGTCTATACAGTGGATAAGATTGAAGCACATAAGACAGATAAGGCTTTCCTTACCTCCACGGCTTCTCTCTTCCAGAATGCAGGGTGTAGCTCCACTGCTGCTTTCCGTGCTAGCCAGTATCTCTTCGATATCGAGCCTACTGCTACTGCAGCTATGCTTCTCGCTGGGAACCTCATTGAGCATAATAAGTACTCCGAAGCGAGTGATTACCTCAACAAGGCAATCTCTCTCTCCAAGAGCTCTAGTGATCGCGTTAAGTGCTACGAAGTACTTATCCAGCTAGCGATGAAGCAAAATAACTACAGCCAAGCCCGTGCTTATGCTAGTAAGGTGCTTGCTGAGAACCCCAACTCGGGTCGTGCGCTAATTGTACTAGCTCAGATGACTGCTAACTCAGCCTCTAGCTACTTCCCCGATGATAAGGTGAAGCAGCGTTGCGTCTACTACCTCGTCATCAACAAGCTGCGCCGTGCTGCCAGCGTTGATCCTAAGGTTGCAGGTGAGGCTAATCGTCTTATCTCTTCGTACTCTCGCCTCCTCCCCTCAGCTCAGGATATCTTCATGCACCCAGAGATAAAGAAGGGCAGTACGCTAAACATCGGCGGCGAATCGGTCGTCATCCCTTAATCCATAGCCTAGCCTATGCTTGAACTTCCGCCGCACTCTGCGGCCGGGGGATATAAAGGACTTCCTACCAAGGACACTACGTCTTTGGTAGGAGGTCTTTTCTCGTTGCCCTGCGTTGTGCTGTCTAGAGTCCTCATTGTCCTTGCGGGGCTTCTCTTCCTTGCTGCGTGCTCGAAGGAGCGAGTAGAGACTAAGAATCTCGCTGTAAACATCGATTCTCTCTACTCGGCACGAATGGTTCAGCTCAATACGCTCATCTCAGACTCTGGGCTGATACGCTACCGCATGACAGCTGCAGAGCTACTCATCTATGAGCGTCCAGAGCGCAATGAATGGGTCTTCCCTCATGGACTGCTCCTTCGTCCCTACGACACCATCAGCGGGAGTAAAGTCTTCATTAAAGCAGACTCTGCCATTCGCCGTACTCAGAATGAGGAATGGGAGCTGATTGGCAATGTACGTGTGCAGGGACCTAATGGTCAGAGACTGAATACCCATCGTCTCTTCTGGCTACGTGACAGTCGTCGCCTTTACTCTAAGGACACCACATACTTCTTTACACAAGGCCGAGAGCTTCGTGGCTCACACTTCGAGGCAACTGATGACCTCAGTTGGTACGAAATTTATGATAACCGAGGTGTGATTGAGTATGAAGAGGACGCTGCGAAGAGTCCTTCACCTCAACCCGCTATCCTGGATACACTCCAGAGGGGTATTCGTTAGCCATTTATCCGATGCTTTACCTATATATTCTGCTTGCCCTTATTGCTTCAGCCTTCTTCTCGGGGATGGAAATTGCGTTCCTCTCCACCGATAAGTTGCGCCTTGAGCTAGACCGAAATAAGGGAGGCTTTTCAGCTAAGATCTTGGGCTTGCTTTACGGTCGTCCTGATCGGTTTATTACCACGATGCTTCTCGGCAATAACGTTGCCCTTGTCATCTATGGTCTGCTGATGGCGGAGCTTATGGAGCCTTGGCTCATTTCTCTTGTCGGGAAGAACGATGGACTGATACTGCTTCTACAATCTATCCTAAGCACCTTGCTCATCCTCTTTGTAGGAGAGTTTATGCCTAAGGTGACGTTTCGCGCTAACCCTAACCGCACGATGCGCTTCTTCTCGGGGCTAGCCTTTGTGGTTTACGTGGTACTCTATCCCTTTGTCCTTATCATTGGACTAATCACACGTGGTATACTGCTCATTGCAGGTCAAAAGTCTAACTCCGTCTCTATCCGTCCTGCGCTCTCAGCCCTTGATCTAGAGTACTACCTCACACATAGCTCCGATGATGGTCAAGCCTCGGGCATTGAAACCGAGGTGAAGATTATTCAAAACGCTATATCCTTCTCCGGGCTTCAGGTACGTGACTGTATGATTCCTCGTAACGAGATCGTCGGGGCAGAATACAATGTCACAGAGGCGCATCTTGAGGAGCTCTTTATCCGTACAGGGCTGTCAAAAATCATCATCTATAAGGAGAACATTGATGAAGCCATTGGGTACATTCATTCGAGTGAAATGTTCCGAAGTGGAGATTGGCATCGGCATGTTGTCCCTGGGATTTTTGTCCCTGAGAGCATGCAGGCAAGTGCGCTGATGAAGCTCCTCATGCAACGTAAGAAGAGCATCGCTGTTGTGATTGATGAGCTGGGAGGTACAGCAGGAATGGTCACGCTCGAGGATGTGGTCGAAGAGATCTTCGGTGATATAGAGGATGAGCATGACCGTAAGAAGCGCATAGCCAAGAAGGTTGATGACCGTACGTTCATCTTCAGCGGACGTATGGAGATCGATGATATTAACGAGCAGTTTGGACTTTCCCTTCCCGAGGACGAAGACTTCATGACGATCGCAGGCTTCATCTTACACCATCATTCGAGCATACCTTCGCAGGGAGAAGTACTGGAGATAGGGTCACTTCGTTTCGAGATGTTGCGGTGTACCTCCACCAAGATTGTCCTTGTGAAGATGCACCTGCTCTAGTATGTCTTGCCCTTACAGATAGTGGGGCTTTCGGGTCGCAATAGCATGTTTAGTCATCCCCTTACCTATTACCCTCCGTGGGGAATATAGGTAAGGGGAATTTATGTGGAAGAAATCCCACTTTTTGAGCCTTCATAAAGTGCCTATATAAACAGATTTAAGTAGGGAGCCAAAGAGTTGCCATAAGTCGCTGTGACGAGTTATGGTAAGTCGTTACGATGAGTTACCATAAGTCTCTACAACGAGTTACCATAACTTGTCCTAACGAGTTGCCATAACTCATTGTGACAGCTTTTTGATTCTTGCTATCTCGCTCTTTATCAGTGCGTATGATGAGGAGGGGGAGAGTTTGCTCGGTGCGTAGCCTCTCTTGTCTAGTCGGAGTACGGCTATCTGTATGGTGGAGGTGGTGAGGAGTATAAAGTGGTGCTTGCTCGGGAAGAGTTCGGGGAGGAAATGTTATCTTTGTGACCTCTTTTAAGGTATTACCCCATAGATTACAAATATCTACCCAGACATCAGGCTATATGAGTGAAGTAGTAGTACATGGTCGCACATTCCAGCTCTATATCGAGGCAGAGCGCATAAGCCAATCTATACAAGACTTAGGCCTTCGCCTCAAGAACGATTTTAAGGGCAGAGACCCGCTCTTCGTATGTATCATGAATGGAGCCTTTATGTTTGCCTCCGAGCTCATGTACGCTATCGATGAGGACTTTGAGGTGGCCTTCGCTCGGTATAGTAGCTATGCTGGTACAGAGAGTACGGGGCAGCTACGTGAAATCATGCCTGTCACTGTGCCACTAGAGGGACGTGTGGTCGTCATCGTTGAGGACCTCATTGATACAGGCTTCACGATGCACTGCCTACAGAAGCGGTTCTACGAACTGGGTGCCAAAGAAGTGCATATCGCTACAATGCTCTCCAAGCCTGAGGCACTTAAATGTGACGTGAAGGCCGAGTACGTTGCCGAGGAGATAGAGAATAAGTTCATCCTCGGTCATGGGCTGGATTACGACAACTATGGGCGTATGTTCAAAGATATTTATCAACTTAAAGACGAAGCATAAGACAATGTTGAATTTAGTGATCTTCGGCGCTCCTGGTTCGGGTAAGGGTACCCAGAGCGAAGTGCTTATCGAGAAGTATGGCTTTGACCACATATCTACGGGAGATATCCTACGTGCAGAGATCCGTCAGGAGAGTGAGCTAGGGAAGGCTGCCAAGAGCTATATGGATGCCGGACAGCTTGTACCTGATAGCCTCATTATCGACATGATAGAGAAGGTGCTCAGAGAGCGTAAGCCTAAGAAGGGGATTATCCTCGATGGCTTCCCTCGTACGGTAGCACAAGCCGAAGCTCTGGATGCCCTATTTGCTAAGCTGGATACTCAGGTGCATGCCGTGCTAGACCTTCAGGTTGCGGAGGATGAGCTCGTGGAGCGTCTTCTCAAGCGAGGTCAGGATAGCGGTCGTAGCGATGATAATCTAGAGACGATCCAGAAGCGTCTCGGTGTCTACCACGCTCAGACTGCGCCCATCGCAGAGCATTATGCAAAGAAGGGAGTACACCACCCCATAGCTGGTAGCGGAGCAATCACCGACATCACAGCCCGTATCGCTCGTGTCATTGACGCTCTAGGCTAAAGAGAGGGCTCAAGCGAGCGTATAGACCCATTACGGTTGGAGGATAAGGCATAGTGGCTGAAGTGTCACCCCCTTCTTGGTCGGGATGCTTCAGCTACGTGCCTTTCCTTATTTCATTCGATTTATTTCTTACCCTTTCATCCCAAGGATTAAAGTCCCTATGGCAGAATCAAACTTTGTAGACTACGTCAAGATCTACTGTCGCTCAGGCAAAGGTGGACGAGGCTCTACACACTTTCGCAGAGAGAAGTACATCCCTAAGGGAGGGCCTGATGGTGGGGATGGCGGACGAGGTGGAGATATCTACGTTCGCGCTAATGAGAACTATTGGACGCTCCTGCACTTACGCTACCAGCGACATATCATTGCCACCAATGGTGCCAGTGGTAGCGGGAAGCGCTCCACAGGTGCAGATGGTGTCGACCAGACAATCGAAGTGCCAGTTGGGACGGTGATCTATGACGCCGAGACGGGGGAGTTCATCATGGATCTCAGCCGGAATGGGCAGACCGAGCTACTCCTCAAGGGAGGACGAGGTGGAAAGGGGAATACCTTCTTCAAGACCTCTACCAACCAAGCCCCTCGCTATGCACAGCCTGGTGAGCCTGCACGTGAGCGTACGGTAATTCTCCAACTGAAGATGCTTGCCGATGTAGGTCTCGTGGGACTGCCTAATGCTGGGAAGTCCACGCTACTCTCTGTCCTGACAGCTGCCAAGCCTAAGATTGCTAACTATCCCTTCACTACTTTGGAGCCTAACCTTGGGATGGTGTGCTATCGAGATGATCGCTCCTTCGTCATGGCTGATATACCTGGTATTATAGAGGGTGCATCGGAGGGTAAGGGACTTGGGTTGCGTTTCCTGCGACATATTGAGCGTAATGCTCTGTTGCTCTTCATGATCCCAGCAGACACAGAGTGTATCGCTGACGAGTATAAGCTCCTACTCGGTGAGCTGGTCAAGTATAATGCCGAGCTGATAGAGAAACGCAAGGTACTGGCCATTACCAAATGTGATCTCATTGATGAGGAGATACAGGGGTGGCTTCGGGAAGAGCTAAGCCAATCACTCCCAGAGAAGCTACCCATTATCTTCATCTCATCAGCGGCACATCTCGGACTGGTAGAGCTGAAAGACCTCCTATGGCAGGAGCTGAACCGCGAGACCAAGCACCGAGCAGAGACCATCATCCAGCAAGCCATCGACGTGCAGAGCTTGGTCTGGGAGGATGACGATGAGCCTCTACCAGACTTCGAGGACGAAGAAGAGGTGGAGGATGAGGCAGATCTAGAGTACGACTGGGATGATCTAGAGGAAGAGTAGTCTCGTATTTAGGTTCGTGCGCTCTCATCTTCATGCGTGTAGTCTGATCACACAGCTTGTATCAACAAAACTTTACTACTTTTGCACCAATTAAAAGTACGTAAGTATCACTTTTCTCTAGATGAAAAAGCTAAACGATCTGGATCTAAAGATCCTTAGACGTCTTACCAACAATGCTCGTGTCCCCCTAAGGGATGTAGCTGAAGGCGAGAATAGCTCTCGTTCCTCGGTCAACCAACGCTTGCAGCGTATGATCGAGAGTGGTGTGATTACCTCCCTTAAATACCATGTTAATCCTAAGAAGTTAGGCTACAATACGTGTACCTTCGTAGGGGTGCGCCTTGAGCGAGGTTCACTCTATAAGGAGGTAGCTGCTCGGCTAGAGGAGATACCAGAGATCACGGAGTGCCACTATACGACAGGGCCCTATACCCTGCTCATTAAGCTCTATGCAGTGGATAATAATGATCTCATGCGTATCCTCAATGGCACGATTCAGGAGATCCCTGGGGTGGTCGCTACTGAGACGCTTATCTCACTTGATGTCAGCTTCGACCGAAGCATCCATATACCCACCGAAGTGCCCCAGTAGTGGACACTACCTCCCCCCGTTCCTTTTCCCTAACTGAGCTACTTGGTTCAGTCCGCCGTTGCTTAGAGCATTCATTCCCTGCGCACTATTGGGTGCGTGCGGAGGTAAGTGACCTAAGGAGAGGTGGTGTGCAGGCACATGGATATCTAGAGCTACTAGAGAAGGGGCAGCGTGGAGAGGTGGTAGCTCGCGTGCGGGCGACCATCTGGGCATCAACCTACAATGAGATAGAGCGTAGCTTCCAGAGGAGTGGTGTAGGTCAGTTAAGCTCTGGGATGAGCATCCTTGCCCTCGTTGGGGTTGTTTACCACGAGCAGTATGGCCTTAGTCTGAATATCATTGATATAGACCCTCGCTACTCACTTGGGGAGATTGCCCGTCTACGTTTAGAGACCATTGCTCGCCTACGCAAGGAAGGGCTGTATGACCTAAACAAAGAGCTCTCCCTGCCAACTCCATTACAGCGTCTAGCTATTATCTCCTCACCTAGTGCAGCGGGATATGGAGACTTCATTCGCCAGCTTTATGATAATGCCTTTGGGGTGGTCTTTTACACGGCTCTCTTCCAAGCACAGATGCAGGGGGAGCATACGACGGACTCGGTGATCTCTGCCCTAGGGCGTGTACTGGAGCAGGAGGAGCACTTTGATGCGGTGGTTATCATCCGAGGTGGTGGTGCGGTGAGCGAACTAAGAGCATTCGATGACTACCGCCTATGCGAGGTCTGCGCACAGTTCCCACTACCTATTATCTCTGGCATAGGGCATGAGCGAGATGAGTCTGTGTTGGATCTCATCGCCAATCGTTCGCTCAAGACCCCAACAGCCGTAGCCGCCTTTCTCATTGAGAGTCAAGCATCGCTTCTGGGCGAGCTTCAAGGGCTACAGAAGGCTCTTCCTCAGCTGTTGCAAACGCTATCCCTAGGGCGAGGGCAGATGCTACATACCCTCATGGCTCGTCTGAGGATTGCTCCGCAGAGGCTCTTCGAGCAAGAGCAGAGACGAAATACAAACCTCTACTCTAAGCTCCTCGTATCTGCCAAGGGCTTCCTCCACGAGGCTCGACACGTTTTGGCTCGAGATACCCAGCGCATCCCCTCGGCACTCCGCTACCGCCTTCGTGAGGAGAAGTACAGCCTGGAGCAGAGCATAGCTCCACTCTCCTCCGCCCTAAACCATGTAAGAGAACGGGAAGAGACCCGCCTCGCACACTACGAGCAGTCCATACGCCTCGCTCATCCAGATACCATCCTTCGGCGTGGATTCAGTATTATTTCCTCTCAAGGGAAAATCCTTACTTCTGCCTCTGCTATCACGCCAGAGTCACCGCTGGAGCTACGCTTCCATGACGGTACTGTGATGGCTACTGCTACCGAGCGTAAGTAGCTAGAGCCTTTCCTTTGCCTAAGGAAGAGGCTCACTTCCCCATCCTTAATTCCCTACTCGTTGTAACTGGTCTAATCCTCGTGGTTTCTCCAGTGTACAACTTATTCGCTTCCCATGTAAGGTGATGAAAGAGACCCTTGCATGGGTTTCATCGTAAACCCATGTATGCATTCTCCTGCAAACCCATGCATGGGTTTGAGCGATACCCACGGGTGGGGTTGAGATGAGGCTTGTAATGCATACCTCACATAGGTTTAGAGAGGCTTCCTCTTATAGGCTTAGATGAGCGTCCTCTTAGCAGAGTCATCGACGGGAGCAAGAATATAGTTCCTTTTATTTCCTTGGACATCATAGCCTTCATAAATAGCCTAGATGAATTAGTCAGCTAGGTCAGCTAGTTTGAGTAACTTTGCTGGGTATGAACTTAGCGCAACTAAAGACAGGAGATAAGGCGGTCATCGTGCGAGTGGGGGGCTCTGGAGCCTTCCGTAAGCGTATCCTCGAGATGGGCTTCGTGCAGGGTAAGGAGATCATGTCTGTACACAATGCCCCCCTCAAGGATCCTATCTACTACAAGATACTTGACTACAACGTCTCACTCCGTCGTAAGGATGCTGAGCTCATTGAGGTGCGTCCGCTTGAGCCCCTTATGGAGCCTCGCCCCGAGGGGCAGGGTGGGGATGAGGAGCTACTTCCCGAGCCACAGCTGCACAGCCTACATCGGATGCAGGGCAGAGCCCAAGTAGGCTCTCTCCCTACGCTACGTATTGCGCTCTTGGGGAATCCCAACTGTGGGAAGACTTCGCTATTCAACCAAGCAAGTGGCGCACATGAGCATGTGGGGAACTACAGTGGCGTCACCGTAGAGGCTAAGACGGGGCATATATACTACGGAGGCTATCGACTAGAGATCATCGACCTCCCTGGTACATACTCTCTATCGCCTTACAGTCCAGAGGAGCTCTATATACGTAGCTATATAACGGGTGATGAGCGACCAGACCTCGTCCTCAATGTCATCGATACGTGTAACCTCGAGCGTAACCTTTACCTAACCCTTCAGCTTAAGGAGCTTGGCCTACCGGTCGTCGTAGCCCTTAATATGTTCGATGAGTTCATTGCACGCAAGGAGTACTTTGACTATCCTCGCCTATCTCGCTTGCTGGGTGTGCCGATGATCCCAACCGTATGCCGTACGGGGCTAGGGCTAGAGGCGCTCTTCGATGAGGTCATCTCGCTAGCACCAGGTATTAAATCTGCCGATCCTCAGCTCTTTGACCCCGAGCGTGGTAAACTTCGCCCTCTGCGCATACCCTATGGCTCTACGCTGGAGCCTATGATTGAGGAACTGACAGAGAAGGTCAAGGAGCATACCACACTACACGACCCTATCCTAGCACGCTCCACTGCGATTAAGCTCCTAGAGAGAGACGAGGACATCGAGAGCCAACTCCTACACCGATATGCACGTGGGGGCTTCCTGCTATCTGCTCGTGACTTCGCCCTACACCGGCTGAAAGAGGAGCGAAGTGAGGAGGCTGAAGCCCTGATTACGGATGCTCGCTATGGCTTTATCTCAGGAGCACTGAAAGAGACTTACCGCCCTAAGCATAGTGGCAAACGAACGCTGACCGATCGCATTGACGACATCGTGACGCATCGTCTATGGGGCTTCCCGATCTTCCTAGCCCTGATGGCGTTCATGTTCTTCTGCACCTTCGCCCTAGGACAATATCCAATGGATCTCATCGATCTAGGAGTGGCGAAGCTCGGGGAATGGGTAGGTGGCATCATGGCAGATGGGCCACTAAGAGACCTCATCGTTGATGGGGTTATCGCAGGGGTAGGGGGTGTCATCGTCTTCTTGCCTCAGATCATCATCCTCTACCTGTTTATCTCCCTGTTAGAGGACAGTGGATACATGGCTCGAGCAGCCTTCATCATGGACAAGCTCATGCACAAGATGGGCTTGCACGGCAAGTCGTTTATCCCGCTCATCATGGGCTTTGGCTGTAATGTGCCAGCGGTGATGAGTACACGCATGATTGAGAGTAGGAAGAGTCGGCTTGTCACGATGCTCGTATTACCATTCATGAGCTGCTCGGCACGCCTACCGGTTTATATACTGCTATCGGGAGCATTCTTCCCCATCCCTTGGCAGGCAACGCTTGTACTCTTCTCTCTCTACCTGATTGGTGTGCTGGTAGCCGTATGCTCGGCACGCCTGCTGAAAAGCACAACCTTCAAGGGGGAGGATATCCCCTTCGTGATGGAGCTCCCTCCCTATCGTACACCTACGGCTCGATCCATCCTCATCCATGTCTGGACACGAGCCAAGCAATACCTACAGAAGATGGGTACTGTGATCCTTGCAGCCTCTATCCTTGTTTGGTTTATGAGCTACTACCCTAGGCAGAACGATGCTCGTGCGGTGAAGGATCAGAAGGTAGAGGCCGTGCAAGCCTCCCTCCTCCCAGAGGTGGAGAAGCAAGCCCAGGTAGATTCTCTGGAGCATGCCTTCGCTATCTACCATCAGGAGCAGTCTATCATTGGGCGCATCGGGCATATCAGTGAGCCAATCATTCGCCCTCTAGGCTTTGACTGGAAGATGGGGGTAAGCATCGTCTCAGGGCTGATGGCCAAGGAGGTCGTAGTCAGTACAATGGGTGTCATCTATACGGGCTCAGGGGATGATGGCGAGGAGGCTGTGGCCCAGCTCTCCGAACGTATGCGCACCGAGCGGAGAGCGGATGGGTCACCTTCCTTCACACCGGTCGTCGCCTATACGTTTATGCTCTTTGTCCTTCTCTACTTCCCATGTATCGCTACGCTTATTGCCATTGGGCGTGAGGCGGGACACTGGCGATGGGGAGCCTTCGCTGCGGTGTACTCATGTGCTCTAGCGTGGCTCGTTTGTTTTATTGTCTATCAAACCTCCCTACTACTGGGATAAGTAAGATACTGTATGCTTCAAGAAATCATCGTACTCGTCATTGTTGGTATTGTACTCTTCTTCGTTGGGCGTTCTCTGGTGAGGATGCTTCGCCCGAGGAGAGAGGATAAGAGGAGCAGTGGTTGCTCAGGTTGTCCAGGCTGTGGGCGTTAGGCCTGCGAGATAGCCCCTTTACCTTGTTATGTATCACCTTTAATAGTTAGTCCCTTCTCCTATTCATAATCTTTATGTTTCTTGATATTCTCCTTTTCATCCTAGGTATAGTCCTCATCATCGCTGGCGCCAACTATCTGACCGAGGGAGCCTCGGCACTGGCTCGACGCTTCGGGGTATCCCCCCTAGTCGTTGGGCTCACGATCGTCGCCTTCGGCACCTCCTCCCCCGAGCTCATCGTCAGCCTACTATCTGCCCTCAAGGGTAATTCGGACATATCGATGGGAAACGTCGTCGGGAGCAACATCTTCAACGTGCTCGTCATCGGAGGTATCACCGCCCTCGTCACCCCGATCACGATCACCAGGAGCACCATACGTCGTGAGATCCCCCTGATGATCCTTGCCTGCCTTGTCCTCTCGGTAATGGCTCTTGACCGAGTCTTCGCAGGTACAGGGGCGACAGAGAACATCCTGAGTCGGAGTGAGGGGATCGTCCTCCTATGCTTCTTCCTCATCTTCCTGACCTACACCTTCGCTATCGCCAAGGGTGACCCCAGCGACCCCCATACCGCTCCAGCCCCGACGAAGCACTATCCGCTGTGGCTCCTCGTCGTCTTCATCATCGGCGGGCTCGGCGGGCTCGTCCTCGGGGGTGAACTCTTTGTCGACGCAGCCTCCAGCATCGCTCGTACCCTAGGGATGAGTGAGGGCTTCATCGGACTGACCATCGTAGCGGCAGGTACGTCACTACCAGAGCTAGCGACCTCCGTCGCCGCAGCCCTCAAGAAGGAGCCCGAGATCGCTGTGGGCAACATCGTTGGGTCAAACCTCTTCAACATCTTCTTCATCCTCGGTACAACGGCTACCGTTACCCCTATCCACATTGGAGGGGTCTCAACGCTTGACTTTACGATGATGAGCTTTGCAGCTCTCCTCTTGTATGTATTCGCTGTCCTCTTCGGTCAGCGGGTGATCAAGCGTGCAGAGGGGGCTGTGCTCTTCCTCTGCTTCGTCCTCTACACCGCCTACCTCATCGCCCAGCTCTAATTCCCCTCAGTCCCCCGCTATGTCACAGCCTAGTCTTAGCTTCACGCCCGAGGAGGAAGCACTCATCCAGCAGGAGTACCAAGCACTGCTTAGTGACTACATCGCCTCACCGCACCGAAAGAAGACGGAGATCATTGACCAAGCCTTCCGCCTAGCGTGCCATGCTCATGGTCTCGTACGTCGTCGTAGTGGTGAGCCTTATATCTTGCATCCAATCGCTGTGGCACGCATTGTCTGCAAGGAGATAGGGCTTGGTTCTACCTCCATTTGCTCGGCACTGCTGCATGATGTGGTCGAGGATACGGAGTACACGGTGGAGGATATCCGTCGAGGCTTCGGGGATAAGATTGCTCGGATTGTAGAGGGGCTGACCAAGATTTCCACAGAACAGGTACCTCAGAGTATCGATAGCCTACAAGCACAGAATATTCGTAAGCTCTTGCTGACGATTGGTGATGACGCCCGTGTGATTCTCATCAAGATTGCTGACCGTCTGCACAACATGCGTACGCTCTCATCCATGAAGCCAGAGAAGCAGTTGAAGATAGCTGGTGAGACCTCATTCTTCTATGCCCCTCTTGCTGATCGCCTTGGGCTTTTCTCCATCAAGACGGAGCTAGAGGATCTCAGCTTCCGCTATGAGCATCCCGAGGCTTATGAGGAAATACTACGTAAGGTCAGAGAGACGGAGGCTGGGCGTGAAGACCTTTTCCAGCGCTTTGCAGCTCCACTGAAGGCACGTCTGGATAGTATGGAGATTAGCTACGAGATGAAGACCCGAGTGAAGGGATGCTTCTCCATCTGGCGTAAGATGCAGCTCAAGGGTATTCCCTTCGAGGAAGTCTATGACCTCTTTGCTGTACGTATCATCTTTGAGAGCAATGATGGCTATCCAGAGAAGAATCGCTGCTGGGATATCTATACAGCAATCACCGAGACTTACCGTAACCGACCTGACCGCCTGCGTGACTGGATCTCTACCCCCAAGGGTAATGGGTATCAGGCTCTACACCTCACGGTGCTAGGCCCCGATGCCCAGTGGATTGAGGTGCAAATCCGTAGCCGAAGGATGGACGAAATAGCAGAAAAGGGGCTAGCAGCTCACTGGCGCTATAAGAATAGCACCGTGGAGGAAGACCACGAGCTTGAGGCATGGCTTGATACCATTCGCGAGGTGCTCAATCATCCAGACTCGAAGGGTATGGAGTTCCTTAACACCATCCATCTCAGTCTCTATGCCCATGATATTACAGCCTTCACTCCTAAGGGGCGCCCCATCACTCTTCCTATCAATGCTAGTGTCCTAGACTTTGCCTACGCTGTGCATACAAACCTTGGGGATACCTGTATCGGAGCCAAGGTAAACCACAAGGTGCTTCCGCTCTCTCATCGCCTCTCCAATGGGGATCAGGTTGAGATCCTCACCAGTAAGATGACCCAGCCTGAAGCTGCTTGGCTTGACTACGTCACCACAGCTTATGCCAAGGTTAAGATAGAGGCCGCACTACGCCGTCGCCAGCGAGAGGCTATTGCCCTAGGGGAAGAACTTCTAACGCAGGAGCTCCGTAAGCATGGTGAGACGCTCTCTTCCTCTTTGCTTGATCGCCTTACTTATCTCTATCACTTCGATAAGCCTGACACGTTCCTTCGGCATATTGGGGAGGGGACATTTACTTTCCCTGAGGACTTTAAGCAGGCACTCCAAAATAAGGGAGCCAACCGAGGAGGTAATCGAATGACACGTGCCATTACATCGCTCTTCGGATCTAAAGAGCGTGTAGAAGGGCAAGCTGTTGTAGGCTCAGTATCGCCCGCTGTCATCGATCGTACTCGTCCCTACGAACTGCAGGAGCAGGATGGGCGACTCAACTACCATATTGCCCCCTGCTGTCATCCAATACCTGGGGATGATGCGCTTGGGATCCTTGCCGATAACGGGCAGATCATCGTCCATCGTAGGTCTTGTCCCGAGGCTACTCGCTACAAGACAGCTCAAGGGGATCGCCTTATATCTACTACGTGGGGGCTTCATTACACGCCACGCTTTGAGACCACGCTCGTCGTGCGTGGCATTGATTCAAAAGGCCTACTAAATGTCATCACACAAGTCTTGCTTGAGGACTTCAAGGTTAGCATCAGTGAGATCCACATGCTGGCACATGAAGGTATCTTCGAGGGTAAGATCAGCATCCAAGTACTCAGTAGCCATCAGGTAGAGGCTATTTGTCAGATACTTCGTCGCAATAAGGCTATTCACGAAGCCTACCGTCTCTCGGAGCTTAATCCAGTGTAAGGCGAAGGGGATGATTGCTCTCGTAACGAGCTCTTTATCCTATTTCATATTTGTATCTATGCCGGACTGTTATATGTTTGTTCGTTACAAGTGACTTATGCTCGCCATCCTTACCTAGAATAGATGACACTTGCGAGTAGATATCATTTGTGTGTAGTAATCGTACGTTGTTTGTGGTAGGAGGCTTTTTGCCGTTGTCTAGCCTTTTGCTCGGGATAGGATGCTATGTTACCCTTTCATAAAAACCTCTAGAGCTTCCGAAGTGCACCTCTAAAGTTTTGCGCCTAAAACTCTAGAGTTACCAGACTACTTCTCTAGTGGTTGGGTTCGCTAATCTTCCCATCTTATACGAATCTTTCACGCTTATCCTAAACATTTTACCCAGCTCTCTTGGTGCCTTCACTTCAATATTATTGAGTATCTTTGCTTCGAGTGAAGTTGTAGAATACTTAAAGTTAAGATTAAGAAATATGAAAAAGATTGGATATATATTGAGCGCAGTGCTCCTCTTTGTTGGAGTCCTGATGGCTCAGACGAAGGGGGCTGTAATCAGCTCTCCTGCTACGGAGTTTGACTTTGGTACAATTAAGGAGGCCAACGGTAAGGTCTCTCATACCTTCATTATCCGCAATGCAGGTGATGCACCCCTAGTGATCACACGTGTCGCTACGCCTTGTGCATGTACGACACCTGAGTACAGCCGTGAGCCTATTGCTCCAGGCAAGGAGGGTAAAATCACCGTTACCTACAACCCTGCGGGTCGCCCCGGGCCCTTCTACAAGAATATTGCTATATACAGCAATGGTCGTGATGGTGCCTTCACGATCCGTATTAAGGGTACCGTAGAGTAAACCTCTAACTTACCTTCGCCATTAATGGGAATCGATAGAATTCCCTTGCGATAGAAATCAAGACGGCCTCCACATAAAGGTGGAGGCCGTCTTTTTATTTCATTTTACAAAAGGGCGATTACCTACTTTTAGGGATGTTGCAGTCTAGGTAATTAACTGTACCTTTGTATAATAAATCTTTTAAAAAAGTCATGAGTAGTATACCTTTCGACCTGACAAAGATCAAGGCATTCGTCCTAGATATGGATGGGGTCATAAGTGCAAACGTCAGCCCTATTGGGCTGGATGGTATGCCTATGCGCACCGTAAATGTGAAGGACGGCTATGCGATGCAGTACGCTGTGAAGCAGGGCTATATCATCGCCATTATCTCTGGTGGTGCTAGCGAGGCTATGGAGCAACGCTTTCGTCAGCTCGGAGCTGCCCATGTGTATATGCGTATCTCTGATAAGGCTGCTCAGCTCGAGGTACTCTGTCGTGAGTCGGGGCTTCGACCTGAGGAGATTGCCTACATCGGGGACGATATACCCGATATTACGATTATGAAGCTCGTGGCTCTGCCCTGTGCACCAGCGGATGCAGCTCCAGAAGTGAAGTCTGTAGCTAAGTATATATCACTCTGCAACGGAGGCTACGGGGTGGTACGTGACGTGATTGAGCAAACCCTGCGTGCCAATGATTGCTGGTCACTCTCGGCAGGCTTCGGCTGGTAATAACGCAGAGAGGAAAGCGAAAGAAGAGTAAAAGATACTATTTCAGTTCCCTATTCTGATGTGGGAGAACTTAAGTAACTATAAGATTGTCCTCGGCTCACAGTCACCGAGGCGAGTAGAGCTCCTAAGAGGGCTTGACTTAACCTTCGAGCAGCGTGTCCTGCCCGATTTAGATGAGACTTATCCCGATGGGCTTCCTTTTGAGGAAATCCCACGCTATATAGCTACACACAAGGCTGAGGCATACTTTCCTTCCCTAGAGCCAAACACCCTACTCATCACGGCTGATACACTTGTATTCCTAAAAGATCAAGTGCTTGGCAAGCCTAAGGATGGAGAGGAAGCTAAGGCGATGCTCCAGAGACTCGCTGGAGAGCGACACTATGTGACCACAGGTGTGGCGATATGTGTAGCGGGAAAGGTACATTCCTTTACGGATACAGCTGCAGTGGATTTCCTCCCTCTCACGAGTGAAGAGATTAGTTACTATGTAGAGCATTATACCCCGTTAGACAAGGCGGGAGCTTACGGCATACAGGAATGGGTAGGCTATGCCGGTATCAGTAGGATCGAGGGATCATTCTATACCGTAATGGGGCTACCTGTACATTTAATCAGCAAATACCTCAAGACATTATAATTACTACAAAATAAGATGTACACACAAATAGTAGGTGGACGTATCTATACGCCCTCTGGATGGATAGATGGTGGCTCGGTACTCATCGAAGGTAAGAAGATACGAGCCATACTAAACACCGAGATCCCAGTGGAGGGGGCATATCGGATCGATGCTCGTGGCTCCTACATTATCCCTGGGGGAATTGAAATGCACGTACATGGTGCCGCTGGGGCGGACTTCATGGATGGTACTGTCGAGGCCTTCCGCACGGCAGCTGACTATCACCTCTTGAATGGCACGACTACAATCTTCCCTACACTCTCTACCTCCAGCTATGAGACAATCATGAAGGGCATTGAGTGCACGGAAGCTCTTATTCCAGAGGAAACTTCTACCGTTGAGGGGCTACACCTAGAGGGACCTTACTTCTCGGTTAAGATGGCTGGGGCACAGCTGCCAGAGCTCATTCGTGCTGCTCACCCAGAGGAATATATGAAGATCATGGAGCGAGGTAATGGCATTATCCGTCGCTGGGATGCTGCACCAGAGATCGAGGGGACATTGGAGTTTGGGCGTTATGTCAAGAAATTTAATGTCGTGACAGCAATAGCCCATACTGAGGCAGGAGAGAAGGAAATCAAGGATGCTTGGGAGCATGGCTATACGCTCGCTACACATTTCTATAACGCCATGAAGGTCTCGCATAAGAAGGGTGTCTATAAGGTGCCTGGAGCTGTAGAAACAATCTTGGACATGCCCGATTTTGATATCGAGGTTATTTGTGACGGCATACATGTGCCACCACTGATGGTGCATCTAGCCTGTGCAACGAAGGGGCGTGAACGGATGGCTCTCACAACTGATGCTCTACTCTATACGGGTACACCTCCCGACTTCAAGGATCCTACGGGGCATGCTATCGTAGAGGATGGTGTCTGCAAGCTCTCTGACCGATCTGCGCTGGCAGGGAGTGTTGCTACGATGGATCGACTGATTCGTACGGCTGTGAAGCAGGCACGTATTCCATTGATTGATGCTGTTTACATGGCGACAGCGACACCTGCTCGTATCATGGGCATTGAGGCAGATAAGGGAGCTCTTGAGGCTGGGCGGGATGCAGATGTACTTTTCCTCAACGAAGATTTACAGCTTCGCTTCGTAATGCACCGAGGTCGTGTTGTCCGAGGTCAGGAGTTCCTCTATAACAACTAGGAAGCGATATATCTAAGAGAAGTATATCTCTTCGGAATGTACTAATACACGAGCCCCCAGATAGCCATTCGGCTATCTGAGGGCTCGCGTATTGATGAAGTAGAGAGGAGGATTATTCGCCTTCGATAGCGGCGATGCCTGGGAGCTTCTTCCCCTCAATAGCCTCGAGCAGTGCACCACCACCAGTGGAGACGTAGGAGACCTTGTCAGCATAGCCGAACTTATTCACGCAGGCTACACTATCACCACCTCCGACAAGAGAGAAGGCACCAGCGGCTGTTGCCTCTGCGATTGCTTCTGCTACGGCACGTGAGCCATCAGAGAAGTTATCCATCTCAAAGACTCCCGTAGGGCCATTCCATAGGATTGTCTTCGAGCCTAGGATTACCTCACGATAGGCACGGATGCTGTCGGGACCGATGTCCATACCGATCCAGCCAGCGGGGATATTATCATTCTGCGCAAAGTCTGTCTTGGCATCGTTGCTGAAGGCATCTGCAATCTTGGAGTCCGTTGATAGGACAAGGTTCACCCCATTGGCTTTAGCCTTAGCTACGATCTCACGAGCGAGGTCAAGCTTGTCATCTTCGCAGAGAGAATTCCCGATGTTACCACCTGCAGCCTTGGCGAAGGTATAGGTCATTGCCCCTGTGAGGATAAGGTTGTCTACCTTCCCGAGGAGGTTCTCGATGATATCAATCTTTGAGGAGACTTTCGAGCCACCCATAATCGCAGTGAATGGACGGCGGATGTCTTGCATCACCTTGTTTACAGCGTCTACCTCCTTACCCATGAGATAGCCGAAGAGCTTGTGGTCTGCATCGAAGTAAGCTGCGATGAGGGCTGTGGAGGCATGTGCACGGTGTGCTGTCCCGAAGGCATCGTTCACATATACATCAGCCAGAGCAGCGAGCTTCTTTGTGAATTCCTTTTGACTCTCCTTGATTGCTTTCTTGGCAGCAGCCTTTTCTTCGTCTGAGGCATCCTCTGCTAGACCACGAGGCTTACCTTCCTCCTCGGCATAGAAGCGGAGATTCTCTAGTAGCAGAGCCTCACCTGGCTTTAGGTTGGCAGCTAGCTCACGTGCTTCGTCACCTACGCAGTCGGGAGCGAACTTGACCTCTACACCAAGGAGCTTAGAGACATGTGCGAGGATATGACGGAGGGAGAATTTATCTTCGACCTTCTTGGGACGGCCGAGGTGTGAGCCGATGATGACTGATCCACCATCAGCGAGTATCTTTTTGAGGGTTGGCAGAGCAGCGCGGATACGTGTATCATCGGTGATGTTGAAGTGCTCGTCGAGTGGGACATTGAAGTCTACACGTACGAAGGCCTTCTTGCCTTTGAAGTCGAATTGGTCGATAGTCATAGAACGATCTGTCTGTTTAGAATACATTATCATTGAATTGCTTACAAAAGTACGTAATTATATACACTTAGCAGCAAGGTGAATGCACAATCTATCAGAGGGCCTGTGTGAATAGATTTAGTCTTGGTATAGCACTCACGAACAGCCCGTAAATCAAATAACAGATAAGGGAATATCAGCATAGTGAGTTTATGAGATAAAGAAATGTGGTGGGGAAGTTTTAGTGGTGTCGGAAGGAATGAGAGGCATGAAGGAACGAGGCTATGGCTGGCAGTCTATCGGGAGAAGACGAGCTCCTTGCATTCGAGCGATGATTGACGTTGTATCTAGGGTCATACAAAGTGGGACGGCAGAGGAAAATCCAGCCTGTACTAGGCGTGCATAGTGCTCAGAGTGCTGGATGTAGGTGATGCGATCTTCTAGACTTTGAGCCTTGGCTTGCCATAGGTCACGAAGGATGAGTGTCCCATCATCAGAGGCCTTCCCAATCGTAGCTTGCTCGGCGAGGAAGGCAAAGGCTCCTGCATAGAGCGTATCTTCCAGTGCGAGTTGCCCCTTCCATCCTGCAGCTAGGATTAGGACGTCCTTTCCCTGTGTATGGCAATAGCGTAGTGTGGCACTAAGATTGATGAATGCTCCAACGAGTATTTCCTCTGCTCCGTGTTCGGCTGCTATATTCAGTGCACGAGTACCGTTGGTTGTGGTAAAGACGATATCCTGCCCTGATACAAGGGCTTCGGTGTATTCCGCAGGATCATTCCCTAGCTGAGCGAATGGGCATTTGACCACATTACGTTCGGCAGCGATTAAGCACCCCAGAGCCTTACCTTGCTCTTCTGCTTCCTCTGTCGTTGCTACGGGTAGGATACTCCGTGCTCCGTGTGCCAGAGCGGTGACCATCGTTGTAGAGGCGCGGAAGATGTCCACAATGATGACAATAGCCCCTGGACGATGATAGAGGGGATAGAGCTCAGGAGAGGGGCAGAGGTAGATATTCATAGGGAGAGAGGGATGTTATGAGATGCTTAAACAGAGGAATGAGGTACATAAATAAGGAGGCTGTGCTACTGCTCTTGAGGTCGTAGCACAGCCTCCTTACTAAGAGAAGAGGGTATTTTAGATGCCTAGCTCCTGGCGGATCGTAGCGATCTTATTGAGACAAGCTGTCTCTGCTGAGGGTAGCTCTTCGATGGAGCTAACCTTGCCACGCACACCGATGTAGAACTTAATCTTGGGCTCTGTACCTGAGGGACGGATAGAGACCTTTGTCCCATCAGCTGTCTTGTACTGCAGGACGTTGCTCGTGGTAGGCATGTCGAGTGAGAAGACTTCTCCCTTGTCGAGCCAACGTCCTTCGAGCTTAGCATAGTCTAGTATCTCGATGACAGGGCTACCAGCAAGGCTCTTCAAGGGGTTCTCACGGAAGTTCTTCATCATAGCTTCGATTTCCTCAGCACCTGTTTTACCCTTACGGACAACGCTTACCCCCTGCTCCTTGTAGAGACCATACTCGAGGAAGACCTGTTGCAGGAGCTGGTAGATAGAGAGACCTTTGTCCTTGGCCCAAGCAGCGAGTTCGCTGAACATACAGCAGGCTGAGACAGAGCTCTTGTCACGGATGAAGTCCTCGCGAAGGAAGCCGTAGCTCTCTTCACCACCTCCGATGTAATTGCGTTTACCTTCATTCTGACGAATGACATCAGCAATCCACTTAAAGCCTGTATAGCAGTCGAAGAGTGTTACCTTATTCTGCTCTGCTATGGTGCGGATGAGCTCGGTGGTGACAATGGTTTTGACCACGTAGTCCTCTGGCTGCAGTCGCCCAGAGTCTCTACGGCTAGCGATGGCGTAGTAAGTAAGCAGAGCACAGATCTCATTACCATTGATGAGCACCATCTTGCCCTCGTTGTTGCGGACAGCTACACCTATGCGGTCCGCATCAGGGTCAGAGGCCAAGACTAGGTCTGCACCTGTCGCTTCTGCACGAGCGATAGCCAGCTCTAGGGCTGCTGGTTCCTCTGGGTTGGGGGAGTGGACAGTAGGGAAGTTGCCACTGACGACATCCTGCTCTGGGACATTGATGATGTTGGTAAAGCCGATTGCTCTAAGGGTAGCAGGGATAATTCGTACCCCAGTGCCATGGATAGGGGTGTAGACGATCTTTAGGTCATGGTGGCGAGCAATCGACTCCTTCTGAGGTAGGGAAAGACTAGCCACACGCTCGATGAACTTACGATCAAAGTCCTCACCGATGAGCTCGATAAGCTCTGGGCGTGCATCGAAGTGAATATCCTCGACCTTCGTCACCTTATTTACTTCGATAATGGTGTTGCGGTCATGAGGAGCTATCATCTGAGCCCCATCATTCCAGTAGGCTTTGTAGCCATTGTATTCCTTCGGGTTGTGTGAGGCTGTGATCATGACACCGCTCTGACACCCTAGCTCACGAATGGCAAAGGATACCTCTGGAGTCGGGCGTAGAGCATCGAAGAGATATACCTTAATTCCGTTAGCAGAGAAAACCTCTGCTGTGATGCGAGCGAAGATATCACTGTTGTTCCGACAGTCATGCCCTATGGCAACAGCTATCTGTGGAAGAGAGGCGAACTCCCGCTTGAGGTAGTTCGCAAGCCCCTGGGTTGCTGCACCTACGGTGTAGCGGTTCATGCGGTTTGAGCCTACGCCCATGATGCCTCGTAGGCCACCCGTACCGAACTCCAAGTCCTTGTAGAATGCCTCTACGAGCTCAGTCGTGTCTGGGTTGTCAAGCATCCTCTGTACTTCGTGGCGAGTCTCGGCATCGTAGCCTGGGGCTAGCCAACCTGTAGCTTTAGCACGTACCTGTGCCAAGAATTCATTTTGCTCCATAAGTCTTGGATTATGATTATGTCAATATTTATCAGACGATAGTAGAGCAAAGATAAGGTTTTTCGTCAAGGCTTTATACAGCTATCCCCTATACCTGCCTCTATTTGGAGAGGGGAGGTATAGGGGATGGCCATGTAGTGGTGTAGTAGGCTAAGTCGTGGATTAGTTTGTCTCAGCTGTCCAGCCCTTGTCGGTAAGTGCCTTCTGTACGCCCGTGGTGTTACGAGAGCTTTCGATGAAGAGCTTACCTGAGGCTTGCTTGAGCTGCTTGATGGTGTTGATCAGCTCTGTTTCGCTTAGACCTGTACCCTTGAGGTTCAGATTGGTGAGGGCTGCAAAGGCAGAGACGTCTAGCTTCGTTACGTCAGAGCCAGATAGCGTGAGCGTCTCTACCGTCTGGGGTGAGAACTTGCCAAGAATGGAGGGCAACATGCTACTGGGGATACCAGCAAAGTCTGCGCTCTTTGTTGCTTTAATACCAGATATGTTGCTCTGGGAAGATAGTGCAGGGAGGTTATGTAGCTTCACCTTAGGGATGACTACATCAATCAAGCTGATGTCCTTGAGCTTGGGTTTATTCTCCAGAGTAAGCTCAACAGGTTGCCCTGCTGTAAATCTACTCATGTAGATGACCTCAAGGTTATTACTCTTAGCGAAGGAAGCCTTCTCAAGCTGTGGAGATTGAGCAAGAAAGAATCTGAGCTTGGGTAGGTTGTCTAGGTCAAGGGTCGAGACTCTGAGGGGGGTGCGGGTAACGATACGCTCGATAACGTTGTTTGTCGCTATGGATACTTTCTTATAGTTACTGCTGCGCTCCTTGCCATTGAATGGATCTCCAGCCCCGAAGCTCCCGAGACCTAGCTCTACGAGCTTAGTTTGCTTTGTGAGGTCAAGTGTCTCTAGGACGTGCCCTGCGAGCCATAGGTAAGTAAGCTCGGGGGCATTAGTGAGGTCTATGGAGGAGACTGCTTGGCCTCCACCATCAGCTGTCAACAGGGTTAGCTTCTTGAGGCTCGTTGTTGCTTTGGCAATCTTGAACTCGGTGATACCATTCGCCATGAGGTCTAGAGTCTCGAGTGTACCCTCTACCCCTACGATGCCAGCTGCACCAGAGGTGTAGATGTCCTTCTTTGCGGTAACATTGGCTCCGATGAGCTTTAGATCTTTCGATCCCTTTACCTGAAGTTTAAACGCCTTTCCCTTGGGGATACGGAAGTAGATGGGTGCAGCAAGTGCCTTCTTCCCATCGGCATCATTGTCATCTACTGTGCCGATACCGTTGGGAGGAGTGGGAGGTGTTGGTTTGGGCTCGTCTTTAGACTTGCTTCCACAAGAGGCTAGGGTAAGTGCCATGGTGAGAAGCAGTGCCCATGTCAGTTTTGTCTTCATACTTGTTTGTTGGTTGTTATTGTTATGATTGCTCTATTCTCTTGCTTGCAAAGGTAGGTAATATTGTATAGAGTGTCCTGAGCTACAGCTCTTGGGTAGCGAGCAGACGCTCGGTCTTGTCTAAGCGAGAGCGATAGTAGACAAGTACCGTGTACCTATTCTTAGTCTGGTAATGATCCCCCAGAGTAGGTTGCGCAAGTAGAGCTTGGCTACCCCTAGGTTGAAAGAGTATTTGATACTCCTGATACCCCATTTTGAGTAGTACAGAGCCCTCGTACATGCCCTCCTCTTGATTATAACGTAGGATGCGCTCCGAGAGGGGTAGATAGCGGAAGGCTTCACCCTCTAGTAGCACATCGCCACCCTCTAGCCTTGGGCTGAGGAAGCGAAAATATACTTTGTGATAGTCGGCCTCTGTACCGGGAGTGTCACTCCCCGTAGTGCGGATAATCTGTAGCCCTTGGTGGCTCTCCTCGTGGCGATAGGCCTGCTCGCTCTCGTTGCGTATGGGGTGTAGATAGACTGTGTAACGTCCCTCCTCGAGGGTAACCCGCTCTATGCCTAGCCCGATAGCTCTGTCGGACAGATGCTCCAGACGATGGTAGTTGTTGCCAGCAGGGAAGCGTGCCCCCCGACTTTGTTCGAAGTGTAGCTCCTGTCCGAGCCTCAGATAAGGAGTCGTGAGGGTCACGGCGTTATCCCAGCGAGCATTCTGTAGGACGATGATACGTAGTCCGTCATCATTTGGAGGGGAGAAGCTAGGGGCTGTCACCCGAAGGTTTACCTGCTGGTGTCGCCCTCGATAGTCCTCATAGGCAGCATCGGTAAGCTCTGTGTGCAGCTCCAGAAGGGGCTCTACCACGGCAAAGGGGATCTCTAATAGGGTTCGACTGGGGTCATGCTCGGAGTAGAACTCAAGTTTATAGTTCCCCGACCGTTTGATGCGTTCACCCTCGCTGGGGAAGGTCAAGCTATAGTGAGCATAGGGGACAAGGGTGGATCGGCTGGGCTCAGGCGCAAAGGGTAGGGAGGCATCAAACCCCTGTATATACTCCACGGGGAATAGAGGGGAGGGAGTCCAATCGGCGTTGTAGCTCTTGAGACGATACGAAAGCAAATCGCCCCCATCCCCTAATAGGTCAAAAGAGATGTTTAACCGCTCCTTCCCCCCGAGAGTTAAGATGGGGAAGCGAGGATAATCTACCATGCTCTCCCCCTCGAGACGTACCTGTACTGTACCCATCTGCCCCCAGAGGCTGAGGGCAGAGGAGAGCCATACTAGTATGGAGAGGAGCAGGGGACGTCCCATAGCTAGCCCTCGTAAGCCTGCATCTTGCAGAGGTACTTCCCGACGATGTCGAACTCGAGGTTCACTACGCTCCCGACGCGTATATGCTTGAAGTTCGTATGCTCGTGTGTGTATGGGATGATCGCCACACCAAAGGATGTCTTCTCTGAGTCACACACCGTGAGGCTCACACCATTGACAGCTACCGAGCCTTTCTCTACGGTGATGTAGCCACGCTCGGCAAGTGCCTTGTCGGTCTGATGCTCGAAGTGATAGAGCCAGCTCCCATTCGCCTCTTCGACTGAGGTACATAGGGCGGTCATGTCCACATGTCCCTGTACGATATGCCCGTCTAGGCGACCACCTAGGAGCATGCTCCTCTCGAGGTTTACCTCGTCACCTATCTGGAGCTTGCCTAGATTGGAGCGGTCAAGTGTCTCACGGATGGCCGTGACGGTGTAGGTGTCCCCACTCTGAGCAACGACCGTGAGGCATACGCCATTGTGGGCAACACTTTGGTCAATCTTGAGCTCTGAGGCAAAAGGGCAAGAGAGTGTAATGTCGAGGTTGTCTCCGTGGTTCTCTAGGGCAACAACCCGACCACAGCCTTCTATTATTCCAGAAAACATAGCTATAATGATAGGAACTGATGTAAAGGGTACTTCTTTGGGAAGATGTCTGAAGCACTCACTAGAGGCAAAGATACGACTTTGCCCCCGAGTGTTAGTTCCCCTGTGGTGAGGCTCTTATAGTGTCCCCCCCCAGCATCCCGTATGATCGCTCCGTAGAGAGCTGTTATGACTCTTCTCTGAAACCCACGTATGCACTCCCGAGAGAACCCATGCATGGGGTTCACTGGAGACCCTTGCATGCTCTTCATAAACAACCCACGAGTGGGTCTCTTTTTAGACCTACTCGTGGGCTTCAGTGGATAGTTTAAGAGGGGGGGGATGTAGTCGATGGAGGACTCCCTTAGCCTTTGACCTAAGGGAGTAGCTTTTACCCTTAGTTCATCTCAATGACCGTGATACCAGCTCCCCCGAAGCGGACATCCTCGTCGTGGAAGTCACGTACTCCAGAGACTCCGGAGAGATAGCTACGTATGGATTCGCGCAATGCCCCTGTACCTGTACCATGCAGTACACGTACTTGAGCGACGCCCAGCTGTAGTGCCTCATCGACGAAGTACGCCACGGCATCCACCGCCTCGTTGGCTCGGAAGCCCCTCACATCAATCTCTTGGCGGAAGTTGAGTCGCTTCTGATGAATCTGATCGATGATCTGCGTGGATCGTACTGCGACCTCTGGCTGGTTCTTTCGCTCGTGCCTGCGTGCCTCTGCCTCGGAGGCTAGGTGTAGACGGGAGTGGGGGATGGTGGTCTTCAACGCCCCGAGGGCAATAACGGCTTCTCGCTCGGTGAGTGATAGGATGGTCCCAAGGGCCTTCTGCCCATTGATGCGTACGATACTACCCACCTGGAGCTCTCCGTGCTGTGTAGGGGTAGGGGTGTCCTCAATCTGCTTGGGAGTGAGCGTGACAGGAGTCTTACCCTGCGCCTTACGCTCCTTTTGCCGAGAGCGTCTGGCGAGGATGCGCTCTACCTCACGCTGGGCTTTCTTGGCTTGAGCTAGTTGCTCCTCCTGCTCCTCCTCTGTAAGGCTTTCACCAAAGTCGGAGAGACGCTGTCGGATGAGACGTGTCTGGTCACGCTCTGCCTCGGCTTCGCGGATTTCTCGGATGGTGCGCTCAATGCGTCCACTTGCTTCTTTTATTAGGGTCTGTGCCTCACGCCTAGCATCCTCTAGGATCTTTTTGCGCTGTGCCTTTAGAGCCGAGAGTTCCTCGGAGTAGCGGTCGGTGGCCTCTTGCAGTAGCTTCTCATCCCTACGTATTGTCTGGCGTTTCCCCTCCCAATAGCGTTTGTCACGGATGATGTCCTGTAGGTACTTGTCCATAGCTACGTAGTCCGAACCGACCTGCTCGGTGACCTCATCGAGGATCTCCTCGGGTAGCCCAATCTTGCGTGCTATCTCGATGGCGAAGGAGCTACCTGGTCGTCCGATGGAGAGGCGGAAGAGTGGGTGCATCTCATGACGGTCATAGAGCATGGCACCATTGATAAGTCCTGTATGCTCCTCGGCGTAGGTCTTCAGGTTCTGATAGTGTGTGGTGATGACCCCAAAAGCCCCCTGCTCATTGAAGCGGTGCAGTAATGCCTGTGCGATTGCCCCGCCTATCGTAGGCTCCGTACCTCCACCAAACTCATCGATGAGGAGTAAAGTACGTCCATCACAACCACGCACGAATTGCTTCATGTTCCTTAGGTGAGAGCTATATGTACTGAGGTCATCTTCGATTGATTGCTCATCGCCTATATCGATGTAGAGCTTATCGAATAGCCCCATGCGTGAATGCTCCTGCATGGGTACGGGTATGCCACACTGGATCAAGTACTGGAGTAGACCAACGGTCTTGAGACAAACAGATTTACCCCCTGCGTTGGGACCCGAGATGAGTAGTAGGCGTGCCTCTGGAGCCTCAAGACGGATGTCTAAGGGGACGACACTTCGTCCCTGAGCACGCAGACTGCGTAAGAGTAAAGGATGCTTCGCCCCATACCATTCGACCTCAGCCTCTGGGGAGAAGGTGGGACAGATGCCACCAACCTCTCTTGCCCAGCGAGCCTTAGCTAGGGTGAAGTCTAGGTGTGCCAGCGTAGCATAAGAACTGAGGAGGTGCTGGATATTTGGTCGAAGTCGATTAGAGACCTCGGTGAGGATACGTATTACCTCGCGGCGTTCTTCCCCCTCCAGCTCTCGGATGCGGTTATTTGCCTCTACGAGCTCAACAGGCTCTACATAGACCGTCTTGCCCGTAGCAGACTCGTCATGTACGATGCCTCGGATCTTCCGCTTGTGCATGGGGCTCATCGGGATAACCAATCGCCCATCTCTCAAGGCCGGTTGTACATCTCGCTCTACCCAGCCCTCTCGTTGTGCCCCCTGGAGGATGCGCTGGAGCATCCCCGAGAGGCTACGCTCCGTGTCTCTCAGTGTGGTGCGTATGCTGAGGAGCTCCCTCGAGGCGTTGTCTCGTAGCTTCCCCTCATCGGTTAGGAGCGAGCGTAGGTGTGCCTCAATTTTGGGGAAGGTTGAGCTTCCCTGAATGACCTTACTTAGGTGTGGATAGCGGTATACCAAGCTCTCATCACTTCGTGTGCCTTCGCTCTGCTCCTCGAGGAAAAAGTGGTGTAGTGCATGGAGTGTCTCCAGCATCCGAAGGAGCTCTATAAGCTCTTCCTCCTCAACGTATGTGCCTAGTGGACGAATACGCTGTAGTGCCTCACGGCAGTCTACTAGTGCAAGCGAGGGGAGCACTTCACTGGAGCTGAGGATGGAGAGCATCTCATGAGTCTCCCCGAGTGCTCGAGTAATCTCATCGTAGTCCCTGCTGGCTTCGAGAGCCAACATCACCTCACGACCAAGAGGAGAAGCACAGTGCTGTAGGAGCTGATTCCGTAGCTCAGTGTAGCCAATCTTCTCGGCAAAGTTCTTCGGATAGACTTCGAGAACGTCCGTCATCAATTATTATATGTGATTGTGGAATTATTCGAGGATGGATAATACTTTCCTCTTGGTCGTATCATCCTATCTATGTATCAATGTTGCCTTTTTACCCAAAAAGACAACCTGTCTGTCGCTCGGGCATGCACCCTCACTCGATAGCTAAACCTATAAGCTGTCACCTCCGTTTGGTCTTCTTCTTCCGCACCGACCAACCGAAGTGACCGATATACTCCCCTAGGCTGAAGTACTCTCCATGGGCGTAAACCAGTAGCCCTGCACGCTGCATATCAAATGCCCCTGTCTCAGCATCAATGTATGCTTCGTCTGCTCTCACCCCTACAATGTCCGCTAGGAACATATCATGACTACCTAGCTTCGTTACTTCACGTACCTTGCACTCTAGGCTGATGGGAGATTCTGCAATCAAGGGTGTCCCAAGTACCGTCCCAGCTTCCTTGGTGAAACCACATGCTCTGAACTTATCTTCCTTCCGCCCTGAGACCACACCACACCAATCTGTCTCACGTGCCATAGAGACCGTCGAGAGATTGATGCCGAAAGCTCCCTGATCCATGATGAGGCTGTGGGAATGACGCTCTGGGCGGATACCCACGACACACATCGGAGGATTGGTACAGACCGTGCTGACCCATGATGCAGTGAGTATATTTGCTCCTCCCTCCTCCATGGTGCCACAGCTAATCAGCACAGCAGGTAGAGGGTAGATGAGTGTGCCAGGCTTCCAATCTACTCTCATAGCAACTCTGCTTCCTCTGCCTTCGTCTTTCGCCCGCAGTAGTGACACTCTAGGATGCCCTTCCCCTCATCTATAACTGCGACATGAAAGAAGGTCTGCATTGGCTCTGCATTGGTGATACACTTCGGGTTGGGACAACGAACAAGCCCACGTACCTCTATGGGAAGGGTTACCTTGCGCTTCTCTACGACTTGGTAGTCCCGTATGACGTTCAGGTGGACCTGTGGGGCAAGAAGGGCAATCTTATCCACATCCTTGGGTGAGAAGAAGTGATCTGCCATCTTGATAATCCCCTTACGCTTGTGACGTACGCTCTGTAGGTTATTCCCGATTGTGACAGGGGTTGTGAGCTCCTCGAGGTGAAGGAGTGCCACGATCTTAAAGAGCTTATCCGAGGGGATATGATCCAGCACGATCCCATCGCGTATTGCTTCGACGAGCATCTTATCCTTGCTCATGTCTCTTTCGCTTATTTAGGGTCTGTTCTAGTCGTTAGTTAAGGCTCGATGCCAAGGACTTCACAAAGGATGGACTGGCGAGTGTATAATCCATTCTGTGCTTGCTGTATGTAGTAGGCTTGTGGGGTATCGTCTACGTCTAGAGCAATCTCTCCCACACGAGGTAGAGGATGCAGGATACGAAGATTATCCCTACAACCCGTGAGCATCTCGCGGTTTAATACGTAGACATTCTTCACTCGCTCATACTCCTCTAGATCCACGAACCGCTCTCGCTGTACTCGTGTCATGTAGAGTATATCTACACCCTGGATAACTTCGGGGGAGAAGTCAGAGGTCTCTGTGAAGGGAATATCATGCTGTCTGCAGAAGTCTTTACATTCCTCTGGCATGCGTAGCTCGGGTGGTGAGACGAAGATGAAGCGAGGGCGGAAGTGTGCCATCCCTACAATCAGTGAATGGACTGTGCGTCCATACTTCAGGTCTCCCACTAGGGCAATCGTTCGCCCCTCAAGTTGTCCCTGTGTCTTACGTATAGAGTAGAGGTCAAGTAGGGTTTGCGAAGGATGTTGATTGGCTCCGTCTCCAGCATTCACAATCGGCGCACGATCAAGCTCCGAAGCATAGAGGGCTGCTCCCTCTAGGAAGTGGCGCATGACGATGACATCGGCATAGTTGGCGACCATTGAGATCGTATCCTTGAGCGATTCGCCCTTAGATGAACTGGAGGTGGAGGCGTCTGAGAAGCCAATCACACGTCCACTGAGGCGATTGACTGCTGTCTCAAAGCTAAGGCGAGTTCGTGTTGAAGGCTCAAAGAATAGGGTAGCTACGACCTTCCCTTCGAGCAGTCTTTGGTTTGGGTTCTTTTCAAAGAGTGCAGCGCGATCCAGTATGCGGATGATTTGCTCTGCTGATAGTTGATTGATCGAAACTAAATGCTTCATATTTATCCGATGGTGCTTGATGGGACTGTATGAGCCTGTCCTACCCCAGCAAAGATAATGAGAATAGGTGTTATCAAGCTGTCCTATCCTATTGCTGGAAGAGGATTATGACGAGCAAAAGCAGCTACACTCCTATTTTACACCTGTCTTCTTCCTATATAACCTCCATAAAAGGTCTATCCATGAGCAACATATTTTCTCACGATTAGGAATGTACATGACTAAGACAGCCTGGTTTCTTAGCCTGGATATTAAGGTGGCTGATAGAGGGTTAGATTTATGATCGTTTTAGTGACCGACCACAGCTAAGGGCAAAGGGACAGTAGCGACAGGCGTCATTATCAGTCGTCTGCTCAAAAGGCTTCTCAAAATCAAAGAGCTCGGTAAGAACTTCACTCATGAAGGCTTGGAATACCTCTTCTACCTCTGAGTATGGTTGGGGAGTAGACTTTCCTCCCTCGACGGGAAGCTTAACAAGCGGATCGAAGGAGTTATTCGAGGTCATAAGTCCCCCCTTACTCTTGAGCTGATAAATTGCTGGATAGAGTCGGTTGGAGATACATTGGTCATCGCGGTCTGTGGATGATCCTTTTGCTTGGCTGAGGAAAGCACAGTAGAGGAGCGTCTGTAGGATAGCCTTATTATCCGATTTTCGGAGCATATCCCATTCCTCCAGCCTGAGTGATGCCTTCCCTGTCTTATAGTCCACGACACGTATACGACCATGAACCTCATCTACTCGGTCAATCTTGCCCTTGAAGTGTACGACTTGTCCATCTTTGATCTGGAAGGTGGCCGTATGCTCCTGCTCACTCTCCCAATAGAAGAAGGGGGTAAGCTCTTTGTCGAAGGTGAGGATACTGCGTGCGTAGGTCTCTACCATCTGGCAATAGATAAGGGCTAGTCCGCTTAGGGGCTTTTTGCCTTTGTCTAGCTTGAAGAGCTCTCGATACTTAGCTTGGATAATATTGCTAATCTTATTTCGATCATCGAGGATACCAGAGAGCATTTCCTTCGAGATCTTACTTTCGCCAAGCTCGGCATAGATTGCCTGCATCGTGTCATGCAGGATGGTACCGAAGTCGTTACTCTGTAGGAGAATTGTTGGATCTTGCTCTTCCCGAAGACCCTTGATTGACTCGTAGTAGAAACGAAGAGGACAGCTGAGGTAGGTAATCAGACTGCTTGGGGAGAGCGTCCGTCCACCCGGAGTAAGGTATTCTTGGAGGTGGCGTCTCACCTCTTCGTCCTTGGGCTTTGAGATAGCACCGAATGCCTGCCGTTCACTTGTGAGCTGCAGTGTCTGGGTCTCTATGTGTACACCATAGACATAGCGTAGGAGGTTAATGTAGCGACTCTCCTCCCCTCCAGCACGCTGGGCATCGGCAGGGGCAACAACAAAGATGAGGTGCTTAGCTCGTGAGATGCTCTGGAAAAAGGTGTAGTCTTGCCCCATATCATCGGTCCCCCCGATGGGTAGCTCAAAGCCACGGCGAAGTGTGAAGGGTATGAGTGTAGACTTATACTTGTTAGGTGGAAGTACCCCTTCTTGTGCCGAGAGGTAAATCATGTTCTCTAGGTGAAGGGAGCGTGTCTCTAATAGTCCCATAACTTGTATCCCTCGTAAAGGGTCGCCCTCGAAGGGAATGGTTACGGTGCTGACCATCTCCTCTAAGAGATGCCCTAGGGTAGAGAGATGAAGACTCTGGATGTAGGGTGATGGAAGTCCCTTTAGTCTCTTGACAAGCCGGAGGTAGTGATAGATGAACTCTAGGTCAAAGTCAGAGAGACGTTCCTTTTCCTCTTCTGTGTTGTCCCTTACTTCTTCTTGCCTTTCCTCTGTACTGAGGCTGGGCAGATTGTCTTTTGCCGTGGCAAGGTCCTCTAGCACTTCTTGTATACGATCCAGAAGGGTGGAGCCAGAGGGGATGCTGGAGAAAAGAAGGTGGATGAGGGAGGCCGGCTTGCATGCGCTGAGTAGCTCTTCCCTTGGGTAGAAGAAGCGTTTACGTCCTCGTATAGCCTTGATGAGTTCGCTTGCCTCTGGAGTATAGTCTGAGATGAGTCGCTCGCTGAGCAGCCCAAGGAGTTGATCTGAGGGGAGAGAGGTTTCGTCCGAGCGTCGAGATACAAACTCTAAAAGCTTGATCCAGCGTTTTAGCAGGAGTGCGATAGGAGTGCGATTAAGAGGGTAGCCTAGGGATATATTGATGTGCTGAAAGTCCTCTGGGATGGAGCTGGCGGTAGGGAGTAGCAGTCCCTCATCGGGGAGGATAATGGCAGTCGTGGGATGGTCATCGGCTTTGGATACCTCTGCTTGCTCGAGGAGGATGGGGAGACCCTTTACCTGAGCCATGAGGCTAGCTGCATGTACGACCTTGATAGACTCAGGGAGGCATGAGGCTGAGCTGTCGTCCCAAGGACCTTTGACCTGCCCAAAGGACTTAATGAGATTCTCCAGGAGTTCGTGTGCAGGGTGCTGTTTGTCTTGGACAATCTTTACCGCCTTGTCCCAGCAGAACTCTGCGATACCCTCTTCCCGAAGTAGAGTGAAGAGCTGATACTCAGAGGGAGTAACGTCAAAGAGTCCTACAAAAACAAAATATGTCCCCTTGCTTAGACGATTAACTACGTCATTTAGGTGCTCAGCGATTAGGCGGTAGAGATGTCCCTCATAGGTATAGTTCTTCTCAGAAATACGCTTATTGAAGGCTTCATACAGGGGGCCTAAAGTTCTCCAGAACGATAGAAATCGTTGCTTATGTCCTTCCTCCAAGTCTTTGTGTCTATCTCCTAGACTTGGTATACTACCCCAGAAGCTTTGGATGCTCTCACACATCTTCTGTGTGAGGTGGGTGAAGTCATCAGCTAGCTCCTTGAAATCCCCGAGGTTGTTGTACAGATGGCGTATATTGACAAGGTATCGGTCGCAGGTGTCGAAGTCTTGTAGGATGATGTTACCCCAATAGATGAAGTCATCGAAGCTCTCTACTTGCTCCCCAGCTTGCCCTATTTCAGCTGCTGTCCCTTGCTTATCTCGCTCAGCTCGTACCTCTCGGTATGCCTCATAGAGCTCGAAGAGGAGAGCGGTCTTATCTAAGATCTTGAGCTGGGGATAGAGCTCCTCAATGAGCTGAGATATGGTGAGCATCCTCGGAGCAAAGATTGGGGTGTCCGAGGCGAGTTCACTTAGGTAGTGACGAAAGAAGGTTAGGGATCGCTTCGAGGGGAAGACAAAGCAGAGCGAAGCAATATCTGCCCCTCGCTCATCAAAGTAATGCCGAGCGACGGAAGATAAGAAGGGCTCTAAGGGCATGGATAGATCCTAGGAAAGGAAGGATAAGGGCAGCAACTAGAGCTTAGGCTTAGCTACGTTTCCCTTGTCTGGGTCATAGTGCTTACGCCTTGCGTTCCCAAAGAAGAAGGGGAGCAAAACCTTCAACAGTACAATTGTAACGAGGAGAATGAATCCAGTGATGACAATCTTGCCTAGATCATTGGATGTAATAGGGAGCTCTACGCCCCACATGCCGAGGGTATAGTAGAGAACGACTATGAGGAGGAGTAGCGTGATGATGCTACCGAATACATATTTCATCGTGAGTTGACCTTTAGAGAGTATATGCTAGAGCGTATCGAGTAGCTCTTGTTTCTTCTTGTTATAGTCTTCCTCGGAGATGACTCCCTCGTCGAGGAGGAGCTTGAGTTTTCGTAGTCGCTCTAGGCTTGGAGCGTCTTCGCTGAGGGTAGAGGTATGTGAGCTATCGGTAATCTTCCTGCCTAGCTCTAGACCTACTCCCATCTGTACGCCTGCTCCCGCTAGACCTCCTTCGTTACGAGCTGCGTCACGCAGGGCTTGTAGTCGCTGCATCTCTTCGTAGCTAAGCCCTGCTTCTTGTGCAGCACGAGTGTCTGCTGTGATATCGGATACACGAGCGATACGGTTCCTCGTCTCTTCATCGAACTGTGTGCCACTTACCCGAACGTCAGTCAGCTCAAGTCCCAGCTCTGCGAAGACGGAGGAGATACGGGTACGTAGCCCTTGTGCTAGATCCATAAGATGGGCGTCTAGCTCTACATAGGGGTACTGATGCTCATGGATGATGGCTGCAGTCTCCTGATAGGTGCGTTCGATGAATATCTGACGTAGTGACTCTAGGTCATAGCCCCGACCTGCACCGATGAAGTGCTTGAAGAAATGCTCTGCCTCTGCGACACGGAAGGAGTAGGTGCCGTGTAGGCCTAACTCCACGGGCATCTTGTAGATGCTGTCTACAAACTTGATTGGAGTAGCTGTTCCCCAGTAGACATTCGTGATATGTGTCGTGCGGAAGAAGTAGATCTGTAGCTTGTGCTCACTCTCGAAGCCTTGTCTGAGGCGAACGAGTGTGGTGATGAAGGGGTGGTTATCCGTCTTCAGTAGATATGATCCTTCGTCCGTTAGGACATCGGCTACCTTGCCTTCGTAGACGAGGAGGACTCCCTGTCCTGGGGCTATGATTAGTTTGCTTGCATCTTTGATTTCGTCGAGAGGAGAGGGGAAGCGATACCAAAGTGTATTACTATCTGCACCATCCCACTGGATGACCTGTGCAAGCTGTCCTTTAAAGATATTGAAGAGTCCCATATAAGTTCTTTATGGATTATCTATTTAGTTGTTTTTTTCGCCATTAATGAGGTCATAAACCTTGAGCTCATAGGCGACTTTTCCGCTTGGTGTAATCTTCTTGCAGTCCCTATATCCAGTGAGGAGGTATCCACCTTTATAGCGAAGGGCTCGTGATACTGACAGGCGGCTCCCGGAGCTTGCCTCTTCTTGGAGCGTCCACTTCACTTCAGCCGTCCGTGCGTCTAGGCACTGATAAGTATAGGGGGAGTCAGAGGCGATGGTTGGACGGAAGGCGATGAGCACCTGCTCTGCATCGTAGTGCAGGACCTTAGGGGAGAAGTAATAAGCATCAGGCGTAAAGTCCTGGTAGGAGACGAGGCGTGAGCGCTCTCGTGTCCAGTCTAGGACGAAGACCTTCTTGTAGGGAGATCTGTCGGTGAAGATTCCTGAGCCCCCATAGTCCTTTTGCCAGCCAAAGCGTGGCTCATCTTGAGGATAACCTATCTGCCAACGATACTGATACTTGACGAGCTGAATCAGTTCATCTGGATAGTCAATCCTGTCATTGCTGGAGAAGGTGAATGCGGTATAGATGGATGCATTAGGTGGGGTGATAGAGAACTGCTGCCATACCGTTTTGTCGCTGTAGAGCTTACCGATGATGGGATAGAGGACGTACTTCTTCCCGAGGTTGGTCATCAGGGATAGTCCCTCCTCATCTGCGCTGTAAAAGTCGATTTCAGCGATGCCTTTTGAGAGCTCTTCAATCTGGGGAAAGTCCTCGGCAGGCGTTACCTCTCGTAGCTCATAGGTGGTACGATTGATTTCGTAGAGCTTCTGCTTGTTGATGATGAGGTACAACCTCCCGTCTGAGAGCTCACGAGCCTCTGCACTCTTAATCTCTTTCACCTCGGGCATTGCCTGGGATTTAACGATCTTCTTCGCGTCGGGATCTACCGAGAGGGCAAAGTATCCATCTTTGCTCTCGGATCTACCTACCACAGGCTCTCGCTTTCCCCAAGTCATGATGATGGGGTTGCCCTTCCTGTCTATGAAAGGAAAAAGTCCCTCTAGATCCCATTGGTAGCGATCATAGATACTTGAGGAGGGGAGTACATCTCTCACGTTACTCGTTACCATTGTCTCCCTAGAGCAGAGACTACTCAGGGTGCTACCAAAGAAGAACAGGAGCACAAAGCCAGCTGATATAAGGTAGACCCAACGCTTGTGCTTTTTTAGAAAGTCCTCTCCCATGGTAGGGGTCGGCATTCCCACATACTCATGCTTGTGGTGGATGGTGATATCATCGCTGTCGAGCCAGAACTCTGTTGAGCAACTACGACAGCGGTAGCGGTCTTCGCCTGTACCGTCGACCTGTGTACTGCCACACTGGGGGCATTTGATCGCTTTTATCTGTTTGGCCATTGAATGGGATCTTTCTGTTGTGATAAAGTGCTTTCCTACTAACGAATCATGGCTTTTCTCTCCAAGGTCTCAGCTTGCTTTCTGTCTTCCTCTGCCTCCTTTTCATTGCCCAGACTCTCGTGAAGCTCGGCACGCAGGCGGTAGAGAGTCGCAGAAGCCTTCCCCCGGGCATACTCGAAAGCTAGGTTGATATCTCGCTGAGCAAAGCCCCGCATCCCTCGGGCAAGGAACATACGGGCTCGCCCTTCGTAGACCTCAGCATTGCGTGGGAGCTTATCAGTTAGGTAGGCGTAGAGTCGCTCTGCCTCATTGTAGTTGCCTCGCATCGTCTCCAAGAGGGCAAAGCCTACACGTGCCTTCAGAGACTCGCCGTTGCCATCGATGATGGCTCGGAGGTCATTCTCCGCGAGGTCATACTCCTTCGTGAGGAGGTAGACCATGGCACGCTGGTAGTGATAGAGCTCATTCTTTGGGTAAGCCGAGATGAGGAGAGATAGGTCGGTAAGGGCGGCCTTATAGTTCTTCTTGCGGACAAAGAGCTGGGCACGGTTGTAGCGAGTCGTAGGGTCATTAGGGCTTTGCTCCAGAGCCGCCCCGAAGGAGAGTAGTGCTGCGTCATCCTTGCCTTGTAGGAGCTGAAGTCCCCCAAGGTTATTCAGGAGCATTGCCTGCAGCTGTCCCTTTGGAGCGAGGCGGAGAGCCTGCCGAAGGTAGCTCTCTGCACGAGGATAATCCCCGAGATTTCCGGCCATAAAGCTAGAGTCAATCAGTACCTCATAGCGTGTAATGCTATCTTGACCACTGGTTGGAAGGCTCATTGCCTTCGCTTGCCTACCCCCAAGAATTAAGAGCAGAGCACCAGCCAAGGCAGGGAAAAGTCTATTTCGGTGAAGCATCTACGATCGTACTAATATTGTATCGAACAACATCCCAAAGATACGTTTACTTATCCAATCCTTTATGTATTACACTGGTATACGTGGTAAGATGTGCCCTTCTCTCCCTATGACAAAGGCGTCTGTGCAGAGCTCCGCACAGACGCCTTTGTTCGATTGTTGGTAGGGAGTTTTTGGGTAAACCTAGATGACCCCTTGTTCGAGCATCGCCTGAGCGACCTTGAGGAAGCCTGCGATGTTTGCGCCCTTGACGTAGTTGATGTAGTCACCTTCACGACCATGAGCTACACACTGCTCGTGGATATCACTCATGATCTGGTGAAGCTTAGCATCAACTTCTTCGTTTGTCCAAGAGAGGTGCATAGCATTCTGAGTCATTTCAAGACCAGAGGTAGCTACACCACCCGCATTAACGGCCTTACCTGGTGCAAAGAGCATCTTCTGTGCTACGAAGTACTCAGCTGCCTCTGCCGTACAACCCATGTTAGAGGTTTCAGCTACGACAGTGACACCATTAGCGTGAAGCATCTTAGCATCTGCTTCGTTCATTTCGTTCTGTGTAGCACAAGGCATAGCGATGTCTACCTTTTGCTCCCAAGGCTTCTTACCTGCGAAGAACTGAGCACTGGGGAACTTCTTAGCGTAGTCAGATACAACGTCGTTACCGCTGGAACGAAGATCAAGCATAGCCTGGAACTTCTCTGGTGTGTTAATCCCGTCTGGGTCGTAGACATAGCCGTCAGGACCAGAGATTGTGACAACCTTGGCTCCGAGTTCGGTAGCCTTCTGAGCTACACCCCAAGCTACATTACCAAATCCAGAGATTGCGACCGTCTTACCCTTGAGGTCAATGCCATGCTGCTTACAGATGTGCTGTACGAAGTAGACCGCACCGAAGCCCGTAGACTCTGGGCGCATACGAGATCCACCGAAGGTGAAGCCCTTACCTGTCATCGTACCTGTGTGCTCGTTGGCAAGACGCTTGTACTGACCATACATGTAGGCTACTTCACGTCCACCGACACCGATATCCCCTGCAGGGACGTCTGTATCTGGGCCAATGTAACGCCATAGCTCACGCATGAAGCTCTGACAGAAGGTCATGATCTCACGATCGCTACGACCCTTAGGAGAGAAGTCTGCACCTCCCTTACCACCACCCATGGGGAGTGTGGTGAGGGCATTCTTGAAGGTCTGCTCGAAGCCGAGGAACTTCAGGATGGAGAGATTGACTGATGGATGGAAGCGGATACCACCCTTGTATGGGCCGATAGCGTTATTAAACTGCACACGGTATCCAATGTTTACATGAACCTTGCCTGCATCGTCGATCCAAGGCACTCGGAAGGTGATGATACGATCGGGCTCTACGAGGCGCTCGATGATGGATGCCTTTTCGAACTCTGGGTGCTGGTTGTAGACGTCCTCTACAGATAGAAGTACTTCCTTCACAGCCTGAAGAAATTCCTTCTCTCCAGGGTGCTTTGCCTCAAGTGAGGCCAAAATCTCAGTGGATTTCATAACTGATTGGTCTTATAGTTTGAGTGTGTGGCTCCGAGAAGCCTTTAATTCATCAGCAAATATATAGAATGATTTTTGCCCCAGCAAATACCTGCACTTTTGTTAGAAAACACCCTTTCATCCTCCTCTTGCACGCCCCCAACGCATACCCAGTACCCTCACTGACTTGTGGGGGCTGCCTCTACAATCACCTATGATAGGTGGCTCGTGTCATCTATCATAGGTGAATATCGCCACCTATCATAGGTGATTGAGGAGGTTGTGGGGAAAACTATACGGAGGGAAGATGGGCAAGTGTAAGAAGGTAACGGGATAGAGCGTATTGCAGGGAAAACGCAGAATCAAGGGGAGTAGAAGGGAAGAAAGGGGAAGGAGAAAATAAGAACCAGCCCCCTACCTATCCAAGAGAAGGAAGGAGAGAGCTGGGTGCTCCTTAAAATAAGGAGGAGGTGTAATGTGGAGGACCTTGTGTGAGGAAGGGCTGGGGCTTGGTGAAGGAGGGGATCCCACCCTAGCGTGGTTGTGGTAGGTGAGGTGCAGGAATACCCTTGCCAAGGGTGCGAGGGCATACCTCAATGAGGAGATCGTCATAAAGCTCAGCCTCGAGAAAGCGTGCTAGTGTCGTGGAACCCCCTTCGACGAGGAGTGATTGTACCCCTTCCTGATGCAGAGTAGAGAGTATTGCTTGGGGATGGATACGTTGCCCGGTGAGAGGAAGATACCGTAGGTGTGAAGGGCATTGCTGAGGGAACTCCCCACGAGCCTCGGAGGAAAGATAAAGGATGAGTGTGGGAGCGGTACGATCAGAGAAGATACGCAGGTCGTGTGGTAACTCTAGGTAGGGGTCAAGGATGACACGCAGGGGAGAGCGTCCCCACCAAAGGCGGTTGTTGAGCAGAGGGTCATCCAGTAGGGCTGTTCGGTAGCCAACGAGGATGGCATCGTGGGCAAATCGCTCCCGATGGACAAGCCTTTGCTGTAAGGGGGAGCTAAAGAGCTCTGGTCGCTCACTACGATTCGAGCGTACCCGATCGATGTAGCCATCGAGACTCTGTGCCCACTTTAGGGTAACATAGGGGCGATGAAGCGTATGTGCTGTGATGAAGGGAGCATTGAGTCTGCGCGCTTCTTCCTCGAGCATCCCAACGAGGACTTCTACGCCACCTTCCTCACGGAGCCTTTGGATACCTCGTCCCGAGACCGCTGGGAAGGGATCTTCCATGGCTACGATTACCCGAGGTATGCGCTCCTTGAGGATAAGCTCTACACAGGGAGGAGTCTTGCCGTAGTGTGCACACGGCTCTAGTGTTACGTAGAGCGTACTCTTGGGTAAGAGGTGACGCTCTTTCACGCTCGCCACTGCCAATACCTCTGCGTGTCCCTCACCGCTGTGTCGGTGATAGCCTTCACCAATAATCTTGCCTTCGTGTACAAGCACGGCACCGACCTGAGGATTCGGGCTTGTCGTACCGAGGCCAAGCGAGGCAAGTTCGAGGGCTCTCCTCATGAAGATTTCTTCACCTTCTATCATCTCTTATCCTTATATTTGCTAGGTAAATGAACACAATCCAACAGCTAGAGCAAGTGGCCTATGACCGCCTCAGTGCGACTTACGATCGGGCAGAGGTGACCGAGCTTGTCCGGCGTCTCTTAGAGGACATCAAGGGCTGGACGCGTACGCAGCTACTCCTTTGCTGGGGCAAAGATACACTTTTATCCCCCGAGGAATGGGAGCTCTTGCTGCAGCGACTTAGTAGGTTAGAGGCAGGAGAACCACTGCAATACATCCTAGGACGAGCCTGCTTCTTCGATAGAGAGCTTCTTGTAAGACCTGGGGTTCTTATTCCTCGCCCCGAGACAGAGGAGCTTGTCGCTCTGATCTTGGAGCATCCTGAGGCAGGTAGTTGGAGCCGTTTTCTGGATGTGGGTACGGGGAGTGGGTGCATTGCTTATGCTCTCGCCGAGCATCTGCCTGATGTGAAGCAGGCCATTGCGCTGGAGGTCTCTAGTGAAGCCATCCCTGTGGCTCAGGCAAACTTCGAGGAGCTCTATGGCCGTACTGGGAAGGTGGTATCCTTGTGGAAGGAAGACCTTTTCTCCCTTGTTGAGAGACAGACCGTACTGACTACACCGCTAGACTTGATTGTCAGTAACCCGCCCTATATCCACCCTCGAGAGGCTGAAGCGATGACCGATAACGTCCTACGCTATGAGCCACACCTTGCCCTCTTTGCCCCTGCATCTTCTCCCTTGGCTTACTATGAGGCTTTGGCACGTTTGCTGGGGCAAGGCTATCTAAGGAGAGGGGGAAGCCTTTGGTTGGAGCTCAATCCGCTCTATGCGGAGGATACGCTTAGACTCATGCTCAGTATCATAGGTGAAGAGCGAGCAGAGGGCGAACTGATTCAAGACCTAAGCGGAAAGAAACGTTTCCTTCATATCACCTACCACGGAGCATGACACAGAAGGCTCTTACACCCAAGGAGGCAGTAGCGAGGTTAGCTAGTTATTGTGCCACGAGCGAGCATGCTCCGCTAGAGCTCCTGAGGAAGCTCCAATGTTGGGGTATCGAAGGGGATGAAGCCGAGGAGATCGTTGAGCAACTAAAAGCTGAAGGCTTTGTCGACGAAAAGCGGTTTGCTGTAGCCTTTGTTCGAGATAAGTATCGCTTTAATGGTTGGGGGCCACTTCGCCTTAGGAATGAGCTGAGACGCCTTCGCATCCCCGCTCGATACATTGATGAAGCCTTGGCTGAGTTGGAGGAGGGAGAGCACTGCTCTCCTAGGGAGCAAGTATTGACAATGCTGCGAAAGAAGCTATGCACGCTCCCCGCCTCACTTGAGAGACGGAAGGTTAAGGATCGGTTGATGCGCTACGGGCTGTACCGAGGCTACGAGTACGAAGATGTACGGGAGGCCGTAGGCTACCTCATGGAGGAGGATGAAATCTAGTCGAAGGATAAACTACCTAGAGGACAAAATCCAACCAAAGGATGGAATCTGACAAGGGGGTGAAGTCTCGGCTAGGGATTTGTGTGATTAGTCCCAAGGATATTATACCAATGCGCCCTCTTCGATACGACCTGTGAGGCGCTGGTGCATGGCTGTGGCTGCTCGTCGTCCATCACCCATCGCAAGGATGACAGTTGCTGCCCCACGTACGATATCTCCACCTGCGTACACATCAGGGATGGAAGTCTGTTTCCCTTCGTTTACGATGATATTTCCCCACTTATCCACCTGGAGGTCAGGCATGGACTTCGTGAGAAGTGTGCTTGCCGAGTAACCAATGCAGACAACCACCTCATCCACAGGCATAGTGACAATATCTCCAGGGATGGCAACTGGACGGCGACGCCCACTCTCATCAGGGGCACCTAGCTCCATGCGCTGAAGGCGCATAGCTACGACCTTTCCCTCCTCATTGCCTAAGTATTCCACGGGATTATGTAAGGTGAGGAAGTGTGTCCCCTCCTCTCGTGCATGTCGTACCTCCTCGGCACGTGCAGGCATCTCATCTTCTCCCCTTCGGTAGACAATCATTGCCTCCTTAGCATCAAAGCGAATAGCTGTACGGACAGCATCAATTGCGGTATTCCCCCCTCCGATCACTGCTACACGCTTTCCTCTTAGGGAAGGTAATTCGGCAGCTAGCTCCTCGGGAGTCATTAGGTTATACTTAGCAAGGTATTCGCTTGCGGTATAGACGCCCTGTAGGTCTTCCCCTGGGATATTCATATAGTTAGCCACACCTACACCCGTAGCGATGAATATCCCCTCCATGCCCAAATTCTTTAGATCCTCGTAGGTAATCGTCTTGCCTACGGTGGTGTTGGTCTGAAAGTGCACCCCTAGGTCACGCATCTTGTCTAGTTCGTCCTCAATGATGCTGTTGGGGAGGCAGAACTCTGGTATCCCGTAGCGCAGCACACCCCCCAGCTCTGCCTGAGCCTCATAGACGGTGACGTCATAGCCCCACTTCGCCATATCGGTGGCGAAGGATAGGCCTGCTGGACCACTACCTACGACAGCTATTTTCCCTCGTTGTGGTGTATCGCCACGCTGAGGTTTGATGGAGCGATCTCGGTGCAAACGCTCGTAGTCCGCCACGTACCGCTCGAGGTTGCCGATAGAGACTGCTTGCTTCTTTAGGCTAAGGGTATAGATACACTGGCTCTCGCACTGCTTCTCTTGCGGGCATACACGTCCGCAGACTGCGGGCAGAGAGCTTGTCTCACGGATGATGTTCACAGCGTCAATCATCTGCCCCTTCTCTATGAGCTTGATGAATGAAGGGATATGAATGCCCACGGGGCAACCCTCTACACAGCCTGGGTTAGGACAGTCAAGGCAACGACGAGCCTCAGCCATGGCCTCTTCCATCGAGTAGCCTAGAGCGACCTCTTCGTGGAATGAGGTGATTCGCTGCTGGATGGGTAGCTCAGGCATGGCGGTCTTATCAAGCTGTATGCGTTCCTTGTTCGGGTGCGCTTTCCTCAGTTCTGTTCGCCAGTCCCAGTTGCGGCGTTCTTTGATGAGCTCCTGCTTGGTCATCTAGGTATGGGCTTGTATCGTTGTAAACCTTGTTGCTTGTGATAATATGCACAAAGATAGCGAACATAAGGCAATCATGGACATGAAGTCCAGCCATCCATAACCAGATCTGTATGGGGGAAGCTAGGTGATTTAGCCAGGAGGTTTGCTTGCTGGGCTTATTGACGTGGAGGGGAAAAGGGAGCGTCCCCGATGATCGCGGAGTGACCATCGGGGACGCTGACTAAGTACGCTGGGGGAGGCTCTAGGCTAGATACCTACACCACCGCCACCTCCATGTCCAGGTGCTGGGGAGGGGTTGGGTGAGCCTCCGGGCTGAGTACCCTTGGATTTCTTCCCCTTCTTGGGGCGAGGGTGGTGCTCCTCCCTCAGTAGTTCGAGCGGGATCGCCTTGTGGAGGTCTCGGATCGAATGCTTGGGATAGAAGCGGACGCAGATACGACTCAGTGACTCTAGAGTTACGTCGGAGAATTTGTCCATCATCTTCCCAGAGGCAACAGCCTTAAAGCTACCGAGGTCTGCAAGATCAACAGAGCGACCTGCACGAATCTCCTGTGACACGATGTCGTGCAAGGCCACAGTGACGGCTCTCAGGTCGGCACGGCTGATTGTCGTGCTCTGCGAGATGCGTTCTTCGACTTCGGCCCACGTAGTGTGGGGGTGTTCTTCTTGAATAGCGTAGTAGGCGGTTTGACCACGCCTCTTGCCAAGGGTGAGTACACGCTTGGCAATCTTAAATTTGAGTGACATAAAAATGAATAAATATATAGGTGCGTGAGCAGGGGCCCTTCCCCTGTCCTTCAAGTGCAAAGGTAAGAAGTTTTTTGAAACTGCAAGTGGCTTCGTAACGAGTTGTTTTTCATTGATTTTATACCCACTCGTGGGGTTCATTTGAGACCCACGAGTGGGTTCCATCGCATACCTACGGGTAGGGTTCTTGAGGACCCCACTCGTGGGGTGGAGAGGGAGGCTATGGTGGGGTTGGGGCAACCATTTCTTGCTTTTGGGTGTTTTCTCACTGGTTATCCCTACCTTACGATGGATAGAATAGGGTGGCAATCCCCTAAAGGACAAATAAAAAAGATGAGTATAATTGCTTGTGTGCTCGTAGCCTTGGTAGCTGTGGAGCACCTATATATCCTCTGGATCGAGATGTTTGCGTGGACGACTAAGGGTAAGCAGGTCTTCCGAGGCGCATTGTCCGAGGAGCTGTTTGAGAAGACCAAGGGGCTAGCGGCTAATCAGGGGCTATACAATGGCTTCCTCTCTGCAGGTCTATTCTGGGGACTACTCATTAGCGACCCTGTGTGGAGCTTCCGTGTACAGCTCTTCTTCCTCTCTTGCGTCATTGTGGCTGCTACGTATGGTGCGTTGCGCTCGAGCCGCAGCATCCTCATCAAACAGGGGCTACCCGCTATCCTTGCTCTGCTCGCTCTATTGCTTGCCTAGAGGAGCGAGGTGGGGCATCGGGATACTCTGTATTTAGATAAAGAATAATCATAGCATGAATAAGAAATCAAATATTGGGCTTATTGGCCTAGCTGTCATGGGTGAGAATCTCGCCCTGAATATGGAGCGTAATGGCTTCCATGTATCCGTATATAATCGTGCCGAGGGAGCAGAGGCACATGTCGTAGAGCACTTCATGTCTGGTCGTGGAGCAGGAAAGAACTTCCTAGGCTTCACGGAGCTTAGAGACTTTGTAGAGAGCCTAGAGCGTCCACGCAAGATCATGATGATGATCCGTGCTGGTCGCCCTGTCGATCTCGTCATCGAGGCATTGCTCCCCTTCCTCTCTGAGGGTGATGTCATCATCGATGGGGGCAACTCAAACTGGCAGGACTCTGAGCGTAGAGAGGCTGAGCTACGTCAGCGTGGGGTGTACTTCGTGGGGTGTGGTATCTCGGGTGGCGAAGAAGGTGCACTTAATGGCCCTGCTATTATGCCTGGGGGAGCCAAGGAAGCATGGCCACTGATCGAACCCATATTTACTCGAATTGCAGCGAAGGCTGAGGATGGCATGCCCTGCTGTGCGTGGATCGGAGCTGGAGGCTCAGGTCACTTCGTCAAGATGGTGCATAACGGTATCGAGTATGGGGATATGCAGCTCATCGCCGAAGCCTATGGCGTCCTCTGCACGGTAGCAGGGAAGACCAATGACGAGATGGCAGAGATCTTTGCCTCGTGGAATGAAGGTAAGCTCTCGAGCTACCTCATTGAGATTACGGCGGAGATCTTGCGTCATCGTGAGCCCGATGGCTCATACCTCATCGATAAGATCCTAGATGCTGCTGGACAGAAGGGGACGGGTAAATGGTCGGTCATTAACTCCCTAGAGTATGGTCAGCCTCTGAACCTCATCTCAACGGCAGTCTATGAGCGCAGTCTCTCGGCAGCTGTGGAGCTTCGTCAGGAGGCCTCGAGTGTGTATCTGCGCAGTCAGCGCACACTGGACTTCACCGAGGCGGATACACTCGCCTTACAGCGCAGCCTCTACGCCTCTAAGATTGTCTCCTATGCCCAAGGCTTTGCTTTACTTCAGGAGGCTTCCAAGGAAAACAAATGGTCTCTGGATCTCTCCTCCATCGCACGTATCTGGCGCAATGGGTGCATCATCCGCTCGGCCTTCCTCAGTGATATCGCTGAGGCCTATGAAGCACAGCCTGACCTCCAGCACCTCCTACTGGCACCATTCTTCCAGCACGAGATTAAGGACGCCAAGGCTGATTGGGCTCGCACGGTAGCCACCGCTATAGCCTCGGAGTGCTCTGTCCCTGCCTTCTCGGCAGCACTCAACTACTTCTTCTCGCTGACCACACGGCGTCTACCTGCCAATATGCTTCAGGCACAGCGAGACTTCTTTGGGGCGCATACCTTCGAGCGAGTAGATCACCCTCGTGGGGTATTCTTCCATGAGAACTGGACAGGAAGAGGGAGTGATACCTCCTCCACAACCTATAATGTATAAGGAGGCCGACCCACGATGCAGATGACACCACAGCTGACACGCCCCGAGAGTCTTATCCTCGTGATCTTCGGGGGCTCGGGGGATTTAACCAAGCGTAAGCTCATACCCTCGCTCTATCAGCTCTTCAAGCAGGGGAAGCTCCCCGACCGCTTCGCTGTCCTAGGGCTCGGACGTACGGACTATACCGACGAGAGTTATCGCCCTCATCTAGACGAGTCCCTACGGCAGTATCTGGCAGAGGGTGAGTATGATGCTTCGCTCTCGGAGCAGTTCCTCTCCTCGGTGCATTATCTCTCCATGGACCCTGCGGTCGCCTCTGATTATCCGAAGCTCGCTACGCGTCTCTCGGAGCTAGACCTGCTTATCCGTAATCCAGGGAACTATATCTACTACCTCTCCACGCCCCCCTCTCTCTATGGTGTCGTCCCACAGCACCTCATGAGTGTAGGGCTAAACAGGGCAGAGGGTGCGCTACGGCGGATTGTCATCGAGAAGCCCTTTGGCTATAACCTCGACTCCGCTCTAGAGCTCAATAAAATCTATCAAGCAGGCTTCCACGAAGACCAGCTGTATCGTATCGACCACTTCCTAGGGAAGGAGACGGTGCAGGACATCATGGCACTGCGTTTCGCCAATGGTATCTTCGAGCCCCTATGGAATAGGAACTACATCGATCGTGTCGAGATCACTGCTGTCGAAAATATGGGTATCGAGTCTCGAGGAGGCTTCTATGATCAGACGGGTGCTCTACGGGATATGGTACAGAACCACCTAGCACAGCTTGTTGCTCTGACGGCAATGGAGCCTCCCGTGCAATTCAATGCAGACCTCTTCCGCAACGAGGTGGTGAAGGTCTATCAATCCTTCCGACCTATGTCGGACGAGGAGATACGCAGGCGTGTCATCCGAGGTCAGTACACCGAGAGTGAATGGAAAGGAGAGCATCATCGTGCCTATCGTGAGGAGGATAAGATCCCACACGATAGTAGGACGGAGACCTTCCTCGCCATGAAGCTCTATATCGATAACTGGAGGTGGCAGGGCGTACCCTTCTATATCCGTACGGGGAAGATGATGCCTACGAAGGTGACGGAGATCGTCGTACACTTCAAGCCTACCCCCCATAAGATGTTCACCACAATAGATGGTGGGGCTGTACCCAACCAACTAGTGATACGTATACAGCCTGATGAGGGGATCTCTCTGAAGTTCGCCGCTAAGGTGCCAGGCTCAGGGTTTGAGGTGAAGAAGGTCGCAATGAACTTTACCTATGATCAGCTCGGTGGTTTAGCCTCAGGGGATGCCTATTCTCGTCTTTTGGAGGACTGCATGCTAGGGGATTCAACCCTCTTTACCCGTAGCGATGCGGTAGAGATGAGTTGGCGTTTCTTTGACCCCATCCTGCGCCTCTGGCAAGAGGAGGGCTTCCCTCTCTATGGCTATCCTGCAGGTACGTGGGGGCCTAAGCAGAGTGACCTCATTATCGAGCGTGACCATAGCTGGACGAACCCCTGTAAGAACCTGACGAACTCCGAGCTCTATTGTGAACTCTAATCCCTATCCTTGCAGATATGATTCCACACATATATAAGTCCCCCGAGGAGGTTGCTCGAGCTGTCGCTGAGCGAGCCTTCGTACAGCCCTCTCAGGGGGGATGGGTACACATTGCCCTCTCAGGTGGTAGTACCCCGAGGTTACTGTTCCAGCTCCTCGCTGACGAACCGCTACGCAGTGCTGTGCGCTGGGAGAGGGTACATCTCTACTGGGTGGATGAGCGGTGTGTGCCTCCTACGGACTCTGATAGTAACTACGGGATGACGAAGGAGACGCTCCTCGACCATGTCCCCATCCCCGAGGATCAAGTACATCGTATCAAAGGTGAGGCCGACCCTGAGCGGGAAGCGAAGGACTATACTTGGCTTGTCGGTGCAGAGCTACCCTTTGATGGGCAGTACCCTGTGTTTGACGTCGTGCTACTAGGGCTAGGGGAGGATGGACATACCTCCTCGATCTTCCCCCATGAGCCAGAGCTCCTCACTACAGAGCAATCCTATGCTGTGGGCACAAGCCCCAAGGGGCAGAAGCGCATCGCCATGACAGGCCCCACGATCCTAGCTGCTAAGACCTTGCTCTTCCACGTCACAGGGGTGAGCAAGACTCCGGTCTTACAGGCTATCCTCAATAACACCCCCGAGGCAGAAGGCTACCCAGCAGCCTACATTGCCCACCATCGTCCCGATGCCCTCCTCTACACCGACCTAGAGCTGTAGAGAGGAGGACGCCTTACTTAGGGAAAGAGGGGGTGAAAGGCTTTACTCATCCAAGGAGAAAAATAAGGTGCGGGATATTTACCTCCATAGATGATAGTCCTGCCAATCGGTGAACATGTGGAAGAGAAGACCCACTCCGACAATGCGTAGCCATGAGGGTAGCCCCAACCTTTTTAGGGGAAGAATACAAAGAAGTGCATACAACCCAATCATCGGATAAGAATGTAGGAGGTGAAAGCCGATACTGCATCGGTTCGGATCAAAGATGGGGCGCACAAGTAGGTGATCTAGGTCTACAAGCATCGTTGCAAGCAGGATGAGACTTACTCGCCACCACTTTTCCTCTCTCCATAGAAGAGCAAGGAGCAAGGGGGCGAGGAAGTGTAGCCCATAGTGTACTAGTGTGCGTAGCATATCTTCTTCGTAGAGTTATTGATGAGTGGTGATACTATCTATTAGCCTATATATTGAGAGGGGAGCCTAGCTCTTGGGTGCGATTAATCTGAGTAGCTATATTGCTTTAACTTGGTAGGGAGATGCTCATTGTTTTGCACAAGGAATGCCCTCTCGCTGGCTTTCGCTAGGGAGAGGGCATTCCGATTGAGGTATGATGCGACCTCTTACTGGAGAGCTATTCCTGTACTTCTTGTTCAGCTTCCTGCTCCTTTTGTAGGAGTAGACGTAGCTTTTGCTCGGTAAGCTCAATGTCTGCGATGAGGTGATCCCGCTTGCGCTCAATTTCGGAGAGGAGTGAAGAGCCACTCTTACTACTTACATTGAGGAAGGTAAGATTATTCTCATACGTCTGTAGCTCGGCACGCTGGCGGTCGAGGTGACGCTGCAAGCGAGCGTGTTCGGTCTGTAGACTGCTACCCTTGGCATCGAGGTTCCCGAGAGAAGCACCATAGCCAGAGAGACGTCTCTCGGAGCGGTGCTTACGGAGCTTGCCGTGTAGGGCATCAAGTAGCTCACGATAGGCAGCGTTGATGGCCTCCTTATCCTTGTGAGGGACAGCACCTGCTTGCTTCCAGCGGTCGTTATATTCTGCCAGTAGGTCACGGAGATTCTCGGGTTCTTCACCCTCGTTGATGGCAGTTAGCTCCTTGAGGATCTCTCGTTTTATAGCTAGGCTCTTACGTGCTTCGTGATAGATGTCAGACTTGCGTGTCCCCTCCTTCTTACGGCGATCAAAGAAGTAATCGAAGTTCTCACGAAACTCCTCCCAAATCTTCTGGCTATACTTTTGGGAAACACTCCCTGCCTCTTGCCACTCCTTCTGTAGTTGTTTAAAGGCTTCGGCTGTGGCCTCCCAGTCGGTACTCTCTCTCAGAGCCTTGGCTCGCTCGATCAGCTCCTGCTTGACTTTGAGAACCTCATCGCTGTGCTCTCGAGCTTTCTTGGCGAACTCACTGCGGTGACGGAAGAACGCATCTACACCCGCACGGAAGCGCTGGTAGATCATATCGTTATCCTTGCGTGGAGCATAGCCGATGGTACGCCATTCGGCCTGCATTTCCTTGATTTGCTCTGTGGCTTTCACCCAAGCATTGTGCGTAGTAAGTGCGCCGTCTAGGAGGAGCTCCTCTACCTTGGCGCAGATGTTCGTCTTAGCTTGGAGGTTCTCTTCCTCGGTGGCCTTGCGCTTATCGTGAAAGTCTTGGTGACGCTTGTGCTGTGCGCCTGCGAGTTGCTTAAACTCTGTGTTGATTTCTTGCCTTAGTTCCTTGGCCACAGGGCCTAGCTCGTGCCATTGCGCCGTGATCTCTTGGAGCTTACGATGGGCGGTGATGACATCCTTTACATCGTCTAGCGAACGGAGCTCCTGGAGGAGAGCTTGCTTGGCTTCAAGGTTCTTTTTGAAATCGTATTGTCTGAGGTCGTCGTTGATTGCTTTGAGATCATAAAACTCATCGCGGAGCTCATAGAAACGCTTGTTTAGTGCTGCTTGCTCCTTGGGATCAAGAGCTCCTACAGCATTCCATTCATCACGGATATGGGTAAACTTAGCATAAAGTTCCCCGAACTCTGCTCCCTCCTCATTACTCTTGAATAGCTCCTCGAATCGGGAGATGAGTGCCTCTTTTTTGCCCTTGTTTTCTTGATAAAGTGCTTCCAGAGCCTCTTGACGCTTGCGGTCACGCTCCTTGAAGCTCGCTAGTAGCTCACCGAGGCGTATTTCCTGAGCCTCGAGATCTCCCTGCTCGGTGGCGTTGGACTCGTTCTGTCGCTCCTTCCTGCGGATAAATTGCCCACGTATCTGTTCGACGATCTTGCGCTCGGGGAGCTCATCTTGCTGCAGAAGCAGAGCGAGCTGATCGACGAGCTGCTGTGCGGTCATACTCTGAAAGCTGGTCGATGTCTCCTGAGAGGTGGTCGTATCATTGGGCTGAGGTGCAGAGACCTCTGTCTGCTGTGTCTGCTCTGAGTTCTGAAGAAGTTCCATAATCTCTTTTCTGTGAAATATAATCCAATCTCCCTGACCTCAGCATTCCCAACGGGATGACTGTGCATCCCTGAGGGACAGAGGGAAGGTGCTGGATGAGTCCTTACAATGTTGCCTAGTGCAAAGAAAACAATTTTTTCCGTTTTCTCCAATCTTATTTAGGCGATAAATACGAGGAATAGCCTAGATGAAGTAAGGCGCTTTGGGGCAGGGAATGATGAAGATGAATGAGCGAAAGTATTATGTCTATGCCATCCTCGTTGCCTCTTAGAGCGTAGAGCAGAAGCCTCCGTAAGCCCACATCTGAATAGCCAGCAGAAAAGAATAGCGATGCCCGGAAACATCTCTAGAGAATACAAAAGAAAACTCTAGAGTCCCGCAGTGGAAACTCTAGAGTTTTTGCTGTGCAGGATACGACCTGCCGTATGGGAGGCTCTCTCCTCGTCTAGCTACCCTTTCGGTGAGAGGATAATGAGTTCTTGAGGTAGCGACCCGTAGCAGAGTCCTTTGCTTTGGCTATATCCTCAGGTGTGCCCTCTGCTACGATATAACCACCAGCACTTCCTCCTTCAGGCCCGAGGTCAATGACCCAGTCTGCGGCTCGGATTACCTCGAGGTTGTGCTCCACAACAATGACTGAGTGTCCCTGGTCTACTAGGGCATTCAGGGCCTCAAGTAGTGTACGGATGTCGTGGAAGTGTAGTCCAGTGGTTGGCTCATCGAAGACGAAGAGCGTAGAGAGCTTCTTTCCCTTGCCTAGGTAATAAGCCAGCTTGACACGCTGATTTTCACCCCCAGAGAGCGTGGAGCCGTTTTGTCCGAGCTTGATGTAGCCTAGTCCCACCTGTTGCAGTGGTCTTAGCTGGTCAATAATCTTATCGGTCAGTGGCGATGAAGCCCTGTTCTTCTCAAAGAATTCTACCGCCTCATCTACGCTCATATCCAGTAGCTGGGATATGTTTGTGCCACAATACTCCACCTCAAGTAGCTCCTTGCGGAAGCGTGTGCCGTGACATGCTTCACACGGCAGGGTAATATCTGCCATGAACTGCATCTCGATGGTGAGTACACCTGCACCCAGACACGTCTCACAACGTCCTCCCTCCTTATTGAAGCTGAAGTAATACGGCTTGTATCCCATTTGTTTCGATAGCGGAAGACCTGCATACAGCTCACGGATGGCGTCGAATGCGCCAACGTAGGTCACAGGGTTGGAGCGAGAGCTTCTGCCGATGTTGTTTTGATCGACGTACTCTACCTGATGGATGCTTTTGAAGTCACCATGTATTCCACAAAGCTCGAGGTTGTCTATCGGCTCTGCGTTGAGGGTGCGCTGCACTGCTTCGTAGAAGATCTCTCGCATCAGTGTACTCTTCCCTGAGCCACTTACGCCACTTACCACTGTAAGTGTGTGTAGTGGGAAGCGGACGGTGATGTCCTTGAGATTATGCATCGTGGCACCCTCAACCTCAATATAATCCTTCCAAGGTCGGCGGATGCTGGGCAGAGGTATCTGCTCTCGTCCTGTGAGGTAGGCTGCCGTGTAGCCTGGCGTGGTGTCGTTGATGTCCTTTGCAGGGCCTGCATAGACGACTTCGCCACCTAGTCGACCTGCATTTGGCCCGATGTCAATGATGTAATCTGCTGCACGCATCATCTCCTCATCGTGCTCAACGACGACGACAGTATTCCCTAAATCTCTGAGCCGCTTGACTACATGGATGAGTCGCTCTGTATCTCTTTGGTGCAGACCAATACTTGGTTCGTCAAGGACGTAGAGCGAACCAACGAGGCTACTACCTAGCTGTGTAGCGAGTGTTATACGTTGGCTTTCGCCACCTGAGAGTGTGTTGGAGAGACGGTCTAGAGTAAGGTAACCCAGGCCAACTTCATCTAGGAAGGTAAGGCGAGAGCGTATCTCATGGAGTAAGCGTTTGGCTACAAGATAGTCAGCTTCACTGAGCTTGATCGTTTCAAAATGCTTCTGAGCATCCCATAGTGTCATTCCTACGACCTCGGCAATATTCTTTCCTCCAACATACACGCAGAGGGCATCAGGTTTAAGTCTGCCACCATGACACATAGGACAGACGGTCTTGCCAGTGAAGTGAGCTATGCGTACACGATTCTGAATCTTGTGCAGATGCCCACGTAGGTAGTCGAAGTATGGGGTGATGCCGATTGGTCCGTATTCTTTAGTTGGGATACCGTCCCATAGCTGTTTCTTCTCAGCCTCTGTTAGTTCATTGTATGGTCGATGAATGGGGAAGTTTACCTCCTCGGCATAGCGGATGAAGAACTGCTTCCACTCAGAGGAAACCATTCCTCTCCAACAGGCTACACCATTGTCATATACCGAGAGAGAAGGGTCTGGTATGACCAAGCGATGATCAATGCCTACCACCTTACCGAAGCCTTCACACTCGGGGCATGCACCGATAGGATTGTTGAAACTAAACATCTCGGGTGAAGGCTCTTGAAAGACTCTTCCCCCAGCCTCAAATATGTTGCTGAACTCCTTTATATAGATTGGCTTTCGCTTCTCTCCCTCCATCTCCTCCACAGCAAGGGAGCATATACCACGACCCTCGAAGAACGCTGTTTCCACAGATTCGCCGAGGCGGTCTATGGCAGAGCGATCCTCGCTGATAGCAAGGCGGTCGATGAGTAGGTATACATCTTTAGCTTGAGCGTCTTTCCATAACAGAGCATCTTCGATGGGTAGTACACCTTCTGGAGTCCATAGGCGACTATAGCCTTGTTGTAATTGTATCTCTAGGTGAGCAGCTAGGCTTCTTCCCTTCGGTATGTGTAGGGGGACGATGAGATAGATGCGACTCCCTATGGGTAGGCTCCCTGCGAACCGAAGCACATCCTTCACAGTATGCTTACGTACCTCTTCGCCTGTCTCAGGGGAAATCGTTTTACCCACACGAGCATAGAGCAGGCGTAGGTATTCATAGATTTCTGTTGAGGTAGCTACCGTTGAGCGAGGATTACGACTGACCACACGTTGCTCTATGGCGATGGCAGGAGGTAGTCCTCGTATCCAGTCTGCCTCGGGCTTGGCCATCCTGCCGACAAACTGTCGGGCATAGGAAGACAAACTCTCTACATAGCGTCGCTGTCCCTCGGCATAGAGCGTGTCGAAGGCTAGCGAACTCTTCCCCGAGCCACTCACGCCTGTGATGACTACGAGCTTACCACGGGGGATCTCTAGGTCAATGTTCTTTAGATTATTGACCCGTACGTGATGTAGGAGGATGCCTGCTGAGGTATCCTGTCTGTCGCTCATCTGTGTAGAGGGAAGGGCTTTTTTCTTTGCCATCGCTTATCCTTTGCGCCTAAAATCAATGAAGTCTTACATCAGTTATAAATGGCAAGTACACTTGTTTCTCAGAGGCTGGGAACAAGAGGCTTCACCAATTCGCTGTGGCGCAAAAGTACGAATAATGCCCCGATTCAATGGACGGGATCTAGGGTGGGGGAGTGAGCTAACTTTATACAGCCTCTTTTGTCCCATTGAGATGCGCCCAGATAAAGGGATATTGAGTGAGCTTTTGCGAGTTATGGTAAGTCGTCATCATGACTTGCCATAACTCGTAAAAGTGACTTACCATAACTCTTTGTGACGAGTTACCATAACTCGTTACGACGACTTATGGTAACTCGTTTAGGTGATTTAAGGATCGTCTGTATCTTGTTTGTCCACAGTGCGTTGCGAACTTGCTTTGAGCTGTCTTAGAATGGACCCCAGTGGAAGGCGAAGGAGCTCTCGAAGTGCAGGGAAATTCATCGCTCCATGGAGCCATATATATTATAGGTATAGGAAGACGCTCGACTACAATCAAGCAGGTTGAGCATGTTGTGTAATGGGCAGAATACAGTCTATGGATAATTGTATTACATTTGTTGCATAAGCCACGAGTGAGTTATTTAGTATCCTAATTCAATTCAAATACATACAAATCAATGCGGCTAAAACAACAAATCCGAACCCTCTTCTCTGCCCTGCTCCTTGCAGGCGTGGCAGGAGGTCTTCTACCTCTGAAGGCACAGGAACCTGGAGGTGGTATGCCTCCGCTACCAATCGACTCGGCAGTGCGTATAGGGAAGCTCCCTAATGGGCTGACTTACTTCATCCGTCACAATGCAGAGCCTAAGGAGCGTGCAGAGTTCTACATCGTGCAGCGTGTAGGCTCGATGCAAGAGGAAGACTCCCAGCAGGGGCTCGCTCACTTCCTAGAGCATATTGCCTTTAACGGTACCAAGAATTTCCCTGGTAAGGGTATTGATCACTTCCTTGAATCCATTGGGGCAAGCTTCGGGCGTAACATCAACGCTTATACCAGCTTCGATGAGACCGTCTATACCCTGATGAATATCCCTGTGCCACGCAAGAGCGTAGTGGATAGCTGTGTGCTGATTCTGCACGACTGGAGTAACTTCATCAGCCTAGAGGACAAGGAAATCGATCTGGAGCGTGGGGTGATCGAGGAGGAATGGCGTAGCCGAGACAATGGAGACATGCGCAACATGACCAAGATGCTCGAGCTCGCTTTCCCCAATAATAAGTACGGACAACGCATGCCAATCGGTAAGATGGAGATTGTCCGTAACTTCCCCTATCAGGTGCTACGTGATTACTACAAGAAGTGGTATCGTCCTGACCAACAAGCCCTCGTCATCGTTGGCGACGTGGATGTAGACTATACCGAGGCTCAGATCAAGAAGATTTTCGCAGACATCCCTGCCCCTGTTAATCCCGCAGAGCGTGTTTATACTGAGGTGCCCGATAACGAGACTCCGATAGTAGGGATTGCAGCAGACCCAGAGGCAACGCAGAACTCTATCAACATCTGCTTCAAGCAAGACGTTACTCCCCTGTACGTACGCGCCACATTCCTCGGTCCCGTAGAGGACTACATAAAAGGAGTCATCGCCCAGATGGCTAATCAGCGTTTCTCTGACCTCGTGAAGAAGCCTAACGCTCCCTTTACGTCAGCCAGCATGGATATGGGAGACTTCATTGTAGCTAAGACCAAGGATGCTGTTAACTTCGATGCTTCTTTCAAGGAAGGGGCATGGGAGCCAGCACTTAAGGCTCTCACGGCAGAGATCGTACGCATACGTAAGTACGGCTTCAATAAGAGTGAATACGATCGTGCTAAGAAGGACTTCTTAGTAAGTATCAAGAATCTCTACAACGAGCGTGATAAGCGTAAGAATGATGCTTGGGCAAACGAATATGTCCAGTACTTCATCAATGGGGGCTACCTTATGGATATCGCTTCCTACTATCAGGTGATGAATGGCGTCGTTGAGCAAACAACCGTTGAGCAGATTAACGCTGCTCTGACAGAGCTCATCCCTGAGAAGAATGTAGTCGTACTCATGACGAGTGTCGAGAAGCCTGAGGTAAAGCTCCCCTCCACATCCCAGCTAGAGGCTCAGTTCCTCTCTGGCATGAAGCAGGAGGTAACACCCCTCAAGGAGGAAGTCAGCAATCAGAAGCTCATTGACAAGCTCCCTATGAAGGGACGCATCGTCAAGGAAGAGAAGAATGGTAAGTTTGGCTCTACGGTCTGGACGCTAAGCAATGGCACGAAGGTAATCCTGAAGAAGACAGACTACAAGGATGATGAAATACTCCTTACGGGTACTCGTCCTGGTGGGTCGTTTAACTTCTCCAAGCCAGCTCCTCTTGATCTCAAGGTGCTTAACATGGTCAGCGATCTTGGTGGGCTAGGTAAGTTCGATGACTCTGCGCTTGAGAAAGCACTCGCAGGGCGTATCGCTTCAGCTGGCCTAAGTGTATCTGAGCTTACCGATGATGTCTCTGGCTCGACGACCAAGGAAGACCTAGAGACGATGCTTCAGCTGCTTTACCTGAACTTCACCGCACGTCGCTCAGACAAGGAAGCGTTCAAGGCTTGGCAGGAGCGTATGATTGCTAAGCTGGAGGCTGATAAGGCTAATCCCCTCTCCACACTGATGGACTCTGTCCCTCGCTTCCTATACCCTAATAACCCCGAGAACTATCCTCTCACCGAGAGTGAAGTGAAGGCTATTAACTACGATCGTGTACTCCAGCTCTTCCGTAGCCGTTTTGCTAATGCTAGAGGCTTCCAGTTCGTCTTCGTCGGTAACATTGATGAAGCTAAGCTCCGCCCCTTGGTAGAGCGTTACATCGCTTCTCTACCCGCTACGAAGGTGACCTACAAGTCCTTTACCGATCGTGTAGTAAGGGCTATCCCAGGTACACATACGAAGGCTTACAGCCAGGCTATGACTACGCCTACGGGGATTGCTGTTGATATCCTCTCCACGGCAGGCGAATACACTCATAAGGAGCTCCTCGTAGCTGCTACGCTGCAGTCCATCCTAGATCAGCTCTACACGAAGACCATTCGTGAGGATGAGGGCGGTACATACGGCGTCGGTGTACGTGTTAATGTCTCTCGCTACCCAACTGTTCATCGTTCGCTCACCGTACAGTTCCAGACCGATCCCACGAAGGTAGAGGCGCTCAACAAGCTAGTCTTTAAGGGGCTGGAGGACATGATCAAGCAAGGGCCTAGCGAAGAGTACTTCACGAAGGCAATCGCCAACCTAGGTAAGGAGCATGCTGAGAGCCTCCGTAAGAATAACTACTGGCTGAACCAGCTCGAGCGTTACTATACCCATGGGTTCGACTTCGTGACGGACTATGAGGCACAGCTCAAGAGCATCAAGACTGACGATGTCAAGGCTCTAGTCAAGAGTCTCTACGACTCTCGTGATCGGATCGTCATCACCTTCCAGTCCACCACTGCAGAGGCTAAGAAGTAGCCCTTCCCAAACCTAGTCGGCTCACGCCGACTGTCCCTCTTTGATATGCCGCACTTAGCTCGGTCTAGGTGCGGCATATTCTCTCTATCTGGTGTGCTTTAGCCTGAAATATGAACAAAAGCACAACTTATCTGCTTACTTAGACAAGTAATAACACGAATTTAAAGGTAACTTATTATGAAGAAGATCTTGCTCACCCTAGGGTTCTCCGCCCTAAGCCTCATGACTGCTTCGGCATGCACGGCCAAGGCCTCCGGTAGCAGTGCTGATACACAGACCTCGACAGAGACTACTGCATCTGCTGAGGCAGCCCCCGAGGCTAAGGCCTCCGCTGTGCGTCACATAGATGCCGCTTTCCTACGGGCTAATATCTACGACTACAAGGAGCACCCCAATAAATTTGTCTTCAAGGGCTCTCGTCCTGCTATACTGGACTTCTACGCCGACTGGTGTGGACCATGCCGTAGCCTATCCCCTAAGCTAGAGGCGGCAGCTAAGAAGTACGCAGGCAAGGTAGATGTCTATAAGATTAATGTCGATAACGAAGCAGAGCTTGCCAATATCTTCGGCGTACGTAGCATCCCGATGGTACTCTTCATCCCCATGCAGGGTACACCTGTGCAGACGGTCGGAGACCTGACTGCGGAGCAGATTGAGGAGACCATAGCTCAGATTTATAAGGCTAAGTAACCTCCCTCCCCACCCCTCATCCCGCTCCATACGCTTGTATAGAGGTACGTGGAATGAAGTTATAACTACGATTGGGTGAAGCATCCTCATGGATTGCTTCACCCAATGTCCTTTTGTCTATACAGAGCATCACATACGGGGCTATTGCGTAGCCCGCCACTTATTCATGTTGGAGAGCTAGTAAGGGGGGGCTGAGAATGCGCTTGTGGGTAGGGTAGGGAACCCATGCAAGGGTTTGTTCATTACCCATGCAAGGGTTGCGAAAGTAGTGCTTGCATGGGTCTGAGAGGTAACCCTTGCTAGGGTCTCTCTGGGGGGATGGCATGGGTTTATATCCGTATCTTTGTAGCTCGACTAACCTAAGGATGAGAGGAAAGAACATTCTGCACTCCTTGGATTGTTTTAGCTGTACATAGAAATTATTCCTTAATAAGTATTAGCAGTATGAGTATCAATATTCCTCAGTCTCCTCTACCTCGGGTCGTTATCGCTGGTGGAGGATTTGGTGGGCTGAAGCTCGCACAGGAGCTGGACAGTCGCCACTTTCAGGTTATACTCATTGACCATCATAACTACCATCAGTTCCCACCGCTGATCTACCAAGTCGCCTCGTCGGGACTAGAGCCAAGTTCGATCGCCTTCCCCTTTCGCTCTGCACTGAGGAAGAAGAAAGGGTTTGTCTTCCGTCTGGCAGAGGTCCAAGGAGTAGCCCCAGAGCGCAACCTCCTGCTGACCTCTGTGGGGGAGGTGAAGTATGATTATCTGATTCTAGCCTGTGGAGGTACGACGAACTTCTTCGGAAACGACCAGATTGCTCGTCATAGCCTCCCGATGAAGACGCTCTACGAGTCTATGAACCTACGCAATGTACTCCTACAGAACATTGAGAAGGCACTCGTCTCCGATGATGAAGAGCGGCGTAATGCACTCCTTACGGTAGCCATCGTCGGGGGTGGCCCCTCTGGTGTAGAGATTGCAGGGGCGCTGGCAGAGATGAAGCGGTATGTGCTACCGAAGGATTATCCTTACTTAGACTCATCCCTTTTCCGTATACACCTTTTAGATGCTTCGCCTCGACTACTCCAAGCGATGAGCGAGCGGAGCTCCGAGACTGCAGCCCGAGGCCTCAGAGAGATGGGCGTGGAGATCCATACAGGGACGATGGTCTCAGACTACGATGGTAAGACGCTCCGCCTCAGTGATGGCTCCGAGATGAAGACCCGTACGGTCATCTGGGTGAGTGGAATTGTGGCAAACGCCGTGGATGGTATTCAGGCTGAAGCCTTAGGGCGTGGTAGACGTATCCTCGTCGATGAGCATAACGAGGTGAAGGGACTGACGAATGTCTTCGCTATCGGAGACCAATGCCTCATGACGGCAGATGCTAACTATCCGAACGGGCACCCACAGCTGGCACAGGTAGCTATCCAGCAAGCACGTCTCTTGGCTCGTAACCTACGTGCTCGACAAGAGGGAAAGCCCCTCTCACCCTTCCACTATAAGGATCTTGGCTCGATGGCTACTATTGGGCGTAACCGAGCCGTGGCAGAGATTAGAGGTGCGAAGTGGGGAGGCTTCACGGCATGGATGCTGTGGCTCGTCGTACACTTGCGCTCCATACTCTCGGTGCGTAATAAGGTGATTGTCCTACTGAACTGGATATGGAACTACGTGACCTACGACCGCTCCCTTCGCCTCATCCTCAAGCGAAATATCCCAGTCGAGCCCTACCATCAGCGTGAGCGTAGAGAGCATGAAGAGTAGTGACGAGGGTTTGAGCCTCACTCTACAGTAGTTATTTGCACCTGATTACCTTAGATATGTCTTTCTCCCGACCTTATACATGGCTTACCTTCAGCGTGTGCCTCATGCTCCTTGCCCTTGTCTCTTGCCGGGGTAAGAGTGCCGAGGAGCGCACCGCACCCGTACAAGTCCTCCTGACGGAGGCGCAGGGACTCTCTCGCCTAGAGCTTGCCACCAGTGAGCTCCGTACCACACTGACCCTTGACCCGAAAAAGGATGGTCTCTTCGGCTGGAAGCGACTCTTGGGGACTCGGGAGACGACGATAGAGATCGTGAGCCAAGCCTCTGCTTATTGTGACCTTAGTCGCCTAACAGCCTCGATGGTACACCAGCGTAATGATAGTGTCCTAGATCTTGTCTTGCCTCCAATAGAGGTGTTACGGGAAATGGAGTCTATCCATAGGGTGGTGCAGAGAGAGGCTGACCCGATGCGCTCACGACTAACGGAGAATGAGATTGAGGAGATCCTACGCAAGCAAGAGGCGAAGGTCACCCGCTTCCTAGACGAAAGTCTCCAGCGCATACGCCCCCAGCTCCTCCTAGATGCTCGTAGGTCAGCTGAGGCAAAGCTCAGCTCGATGCTACGGGAGCTTGGACTGACGGTGCATGTCAGCCTTTCCCCGAGCGATGAGGCGGAGAGCCTACGCAATCCCTCTTATACGCCTACACCATCTTCCTAATATACCCGCACCACCTGCTTCTACAAAATGAAGATTATCCGTACAAGCCTAGCCCTGCTTGTTCTGCTCCTCGTCGGATCAGGGCTAGGTATCTACTTCTATCGCTCCTGTACACGGGAGACAGAGACGAAGCCCGAGGTAACGCCTCTAGAGCTACGGGCAAAGATTACCCAGAGACTTAGACTCATCACGCAGGAGATCACCTATCGACAGTCGGTTAAAGCCTATTCGGGTGACTACATGGCCGAAGGAGTGGCTGATCTCGTGGCGTACGTAAAGTTTGATCTGGAGCACCTAAAAATACAAGAGGGTGGGGGAGATACACTCTACGTCTCGCTCCCTATGCCCCAAGTGGAGCTAGGCCGCCGACCAAGTGGCTCACACAGCATCAAGTACTACCGCATCACCCAATCGCTCTTTGGCACACGAGCTGAAGCTACCTCCGATCGGACTGCAATCAAGGACCTGGAGACGAAGATACTATCTCGAGCCTACGAGGATATAATGAATGACCCTCGTTTCCTACCTAAAGCCAAGGCTGATGCACGAGAGCAGCTCCAGCAGTTGCTCACTACGCTTGCACCCAATCGCCCCATTATCCTTGTCGAGGAGGTACAGCTCCCAGGAGAACGTCATTCTACCGAGGGAATACACCCGAAGGGCATTATCCCCCGTCACTCCAACCGATGATTAGCGTCAATAACGTCTCCGTGTACTTTGGGGCAAAGCCCCTCTTTGAAGATATTTCCTTCGTCATCTCCGCCAAGGAGCGCATTGCCTTAGTGGGTAAAAATGGTGCAGGTAAATCTACTCTGCTTAAACTCCTCGCTGGCATCGATGTGCCGACCGAAGGGGTAATTAGTCGCCCCAAAGACATACGTATCGGTTATCTCCCACAGGTGATGCAGACCAGCGATGAGCGTACGGTGCTCGGCGAATGTCAGCAGGTCTTCAGCCACATTACCTCGCTCGAGCACGAAGTAGAGCGGCTAGCCGAGGAGATGGCGACACGCACCGACTACGACAGCCCGGAGTATATGGAGCTGATTGAGCGACATGCTCAGCGCACGGACTTACTCATGATGCAGACGAGTGGGAACATAGAGGCGGATATAGAGCGTACGCTCCTTGGATTAGGCTTTGAGCGCACGGACTTTGACCGACCGACCTCTGAGTTCTCTGGTGGATGGCGCATGCGCATTGAGCTTGCGAAGATCCTTTTACAGCGACCAGACCTGCTCCTTTTGGATGAGCCGACGAACCATCTAGATATTGAATCCATCCGTTGGCTGGAGCGGTTCATCACCTCTGGCTCCACTGCGCTTGTGCTCATCTCGCACGACCGGGCGTTCATTGATGCTACGACGAGCCGAACTTTAGAGATCGAGCTCGGCAAGCTCTATGACTACAAGACGAATTACAGTCATTACCTCACGCTTAGAGAAGAGAGAATCGAGCAGCAGAGACGTGCGTACGAGAACCAACAGAAGGAACTACAAGCCACCGAAGACTTCATCGAGCGTTTCCGCTACAAAGCCACTAAGGCCGTACAGGTGCAGAGTCGCATCAAACAATTAGAGCGCATCGAGCGCATCGAGGTGGAGGACATCGACCGTCGAGCTATGCACTTCTCGTTCCTGCCAGCCATTACCTCGGGGGCTTACCCTGTGATCATCGAGGGACTGAGTAAAAGCTACGGCACACATACCGTCTTCGAGGGCGTGAACATGACGATCGAGCGGGGCGAAAAGGTTGCATTTGTCGGGAAGAATGGCTCTGGGAAGTCCACCCTCATCAAGTGCATCATGGGCGAAGTCACTGATTACACCGGCTCTCTACGCTTGGGGCACAATGTCGAGGTTGGTTACTTCGCCCAGACGCAGAGCCAGGAGCTCGACGGCAATCTCACAGTCTACGAGACAATTGACCGAGAGGCGCACGGCCCGATACGCACGAAGATCAACGATTTGCTTGGTGCCTTCATGTTCGGTGGCGAAGAATCGGAGAAGAAGATCAGTGTCCTCAGTGGCGGAGAGCGTGGTCGTGTGGCGCTCATCAAGTTATTGTTGCGTCCAGCGAACCTGCTGATCCTCGACGAACCGACGAACCACCTCGACATTCGTTCTAAAGAAGTCCTCAAGGAGGCAATAACTCGCTTCACGGGGACAGTGATTGTCGTCTCGCACGATCGTGAATTTCTCGACGGACTTGTCTCACGTGTCTATGAGTTTCGCTCGGGGCGTGTGACGGAGCATATTGGCGGTATCTACGATTGGTTACAGAAACGTGACCGAGAGGACAATACATTCCCCAGCTCATTATCTGAACTTTCGCCGAGTGCAAAGACCACGACCTCTGCCCCCATTAGCTCAGGAGCGGAGGATTATCAGCGACAAAAGGAGCAGGCTAAAGAACGCCGTGCCCTAGAGAAGGAAATCAAGGCCACCGAAGAGCGTAGTGAAGCGATCGATACTGAGTTGCGCTTGCTTGAGACCCAGCTCTCCGATCCCCAGCATGCTACTGATGCGTCGCTCTTCAGTCGCTACCAAGCTCTCCGCTCCGAGCAAGAGAGCCTGCTGGCTCGCTGGGAAGAGCTGGCGATGAAACTTGACCTTTAGCCGAGTCCATCAGCGTATTTCCTTACTAAAAAGCCTACCCACGTGCGTGATGTGGGTAGGCTTTTTATTGTCTCACTGGGATAAACCGCTCCGATTAGCCTTAACTTACGGTGGAGACATGTTGAAGTAAGTCACGTAATAAGTTGAGCGATGCCTATAATATAGGTGTGCTTTTTGCTTTCTCTATAAGATAAACCACTGTAATTATTAGGATAAATCACTTCGATTACCGAGGTAAAATGACGTGATTAACCTTCTCTCCATGACGAAATGTATAAGGACAGGAAGTATGAGCAATTGAAGACATGAAGAAAAGATACTATAGTACCAAGAGAACGTAGCCTAGTATACGATGCAATATAGCTTAGGTACGGTACTAGAATAGCTAAGGGATTCCTCTAAAGTAGCTGATGTACTATATGAAAATGGCTTAGATTCTTAGAGAGGATATATTACAATTGTTTTCATCTGTAAGTTAAACCACTCTGGAGTAAATTCATGGGGCTAAGGGAAGAAATTGAAGTATTTTGACGAACTTATTTAGGGTGATTTCAAAAGTACCTAATCAGTCGAAGAAATTTACCTAATCAATCTGGAAAAAGTACCTAATAATTTTCCGAAATGATTAGGTACTTTTTCCAGATTGATTAGGTACTTTTGGGAGGTGGGTCAATTGCTTTTGATGGGTTGTTGGGTTATGTCCTGATATAGAGTGGTTTATGTCGCATGAGAAGTGGCTGAAATTCGACTGGATTTTGTGCCTTCTTCTCATCGAGAGACCAGCTTTATTCTCTTAATGGTTTAGCTAATTGAGGCTGGCTGTATCCCTTTATTCGTCGGGAAATACCTTAAATCAATCGTTAAATTGAACTGTGATTCTGATACAATAATTTACTGTTTGAGGCTTGAGTGAAGGAAGTTTGCTCCCGAAGATATACTGATAGGAGGCTCTTTGTACCTTTGTGGATAGTTAGACATCATGATATGGATAGACTAGTTACCCCAGCCTTCGCTCCAGAGGAGCTGAAAAGGCTTCTGAAGACAGAGCTTCCGACGCTCGAGGGAAGCTGTAGTGTGAGACACATCTTGACCGACAGCCGCTCCCTTGTCAGTCCTCAGGACACGCTTTTTGTAGCTATCCCCACCGAATCGGGGGATGGGCATCGATACGTTGCTCAGCTCTATGAGCGGGGCGTTAGAAGCTTCATCGTCGAGCGTTTACCAGACGAAGCACGCAGGGGTGAGTGGCAAGCGAACTGGTTCGTAGTACCTTCATCCGTGAAGGCATTGCAGCAGATCGCCGCTCTGCATCGTACTCGCTTCCCTCGATTAGAAACCGTCGGCATCACTGGAAGTAATGGGAAGACCGTCGTCAAGGAGTTCCTCTACCAACTATTGCATCCCACGCTACACATTGTACGTTCCCCGCGGAGCTATAACTCGCAGATCGGCGTCCCACTATCTGTACTGGGTATCGAGGCGTCAGATGAATTGGGACTTTTTGAGGCAGGCATCTCCAAGCCGCATGAGATGAAAGCGCTCCGAGATGTCATTCAGCCGACCATCGGCGTATTTACGTACCTGGGCAGTGCGCACCAAGAGAACTTCGCTTCTTTAGAAGAAAAGCTCCGAGAGAAGCTACAGCTTTTCACCCATTGTCATGCTCTTGTCTACGGAGAAGACTCTATCGAGGTGAGCAAGATGATGCAGGCGACCTTCCCCGAGGCTCGTCATCTGACCTGGAGTAGAATGAACCCCAAGGCCACGCTCTACCTGCAGCAGTCCGTCGCAGAGGGTGATCGCACGCATCTCTCATGTCTTATCCACGGAGAGCGACACCAAATCGTAATCCCATTCACCGACGCCGCCTACATCGAGGACTGTCTGTGTGCCATCACAGTAGCTAGTCTGGTCGCACCTGAACTGATCAATGATCCCCTTCCTTGGGCAACGCTTCGACCTGTAGAAATGCGTCTGGAGGTGAAGAACGGTGTCTCGGGAAACACACTCATCAATGACGCCTACAGCTGTGACTTGCAGTCGCTCTCCATTGCACTGGATTTTCTGCGCAGACGTGCTTCTGCCACGGCCGCTTGTCCAGTTGTTTTGCTCTCGGACATTGAGGGGAGTGGTCTCAGGGATGAGGAACTTTACAGCGAAGTGGCTAGTCTGCTCCGAGGTTATGAAGTGAGTGATCTCATTGCGGTAGGTAAGCACATCACGGAGCATGCGCATCTTTTCACGGGGATACGAGTCACTCCCTTTCCTACGACCGATGCGCTCCTACACTCTGAGGCTCTAAGGACAATCACAGGAAGCTGTATTCTGATCAAGGGCGCGCGCCGCTTCGCCTTCGAGCAGGTCTACCGCCGCCTCTCTACTCAAGAGCATCAGACAGTATTAGATATTGATCTCAGTGCCGTGGTGCATAACCTGAATTACTATCGTTCGCTGCTTCCGCCGAATCATCCGCTTGTCTGCATGATTAAAGCTGATGGATACGGCATCGGTGCCTTTGAGCTGGCTCGTACCCTGCAGGAGCACCGAGTGGAATATCTTGCTGTGGCGGTCGCAGATGAAGGAAGAGAGCTTCGAGAGAAAGGTATCCGTACGCACCTGATGATTATGAATCCTGAGGTCGCAAGTGCAGAAACGCTCTTCACGCACCACTTGGAGCCCGAGGTTTATAGCTTTGAGCTCCTCGCTGGTTTAAGGGAGCAGGCCGTGAGGTTAGGTGTCAGGGACTTCCCGATTCATATTAAAGTGGACAGCGGTATGCATCGATTGGGCTTTGCCTTAGAGGATATGGAGCGGCTGGGACAGCTACTTTCCGTTTGTCCTGAACTAAGGGTGAGTTCGATCTTCAGCCACTTAGCTACGGCTGATGAACCAGCAAAGAGCGAATATGTCCATCAGCAGTACGCGACCTTTATGAAGGCGAGTGACCAATTGACTGCTGCACTGGGCTATCGACCCCAACGACATATCCTCAATACAGCAGGTATCGAGCGCTATCCTGAGTATGCGCTCGACATGGCTCGCCTTGGAATAGGGCTCTATGGCTTTAGTCCCACGGGCAGGCGAGAGGTAGAGCCGATTGCTCGGTTCTCTACAGTTGTCCTGCAGGTGAAGACTCTTCAGCCAGGACAGTATGTCGGCTATGGCTGCATGGGGCAAGTAAATCGTCCTTCGCGTATTGCGGTCATCCCTGTTGGTTACGCTGATGGCTTCAGTCGGAGACTTAGTCGTGGGGCGTATTCAGTCTCCGTTCGTGGTGTACTTTGCCCAACGCTTGGGAATGTATGTATGGATGCGTGCATGATTGACGTGACGGATGTGCCAGGGGTAGAGGTTGGGGATCAGGTAACACTCTTCGGGAGTGAAGACCTTACACTAGCGGGGGTGGCCGAAGTTTGTGGTACGATCCCCTATGAAATCTTAACTAGCATCTCCTCTCGTGTCCAGCGTCGCTATTGGCGTGAGTAGTTTATCTCAATATACCTTATAGTCTCTGCTTATACGGTACCCAAGTAACAGCACTGCCCCCATGGTCTTAAAACCACGGGGGCAGTGCTGTTTCTTAGAAGCTCTATAAATCTGTCCAGGGAACTCTAGTGATTCGTTATGAACGTACTAGAGCATTGTCACGAAATCTCTAGTCGTTTTTGAGAGGAGGAGGGGACTAGAGCATCGGAGCAAAGAGACGCATGAAGGACTCTGCTAGGCGAGTGAATCCGCTTCGTTTCTCCCACTCTGTGGCTGTGAGTAGTTGGCAAGACTTCTTGTCTGCTTCAAAGAGGGAGAGCAAGCGCTTTGTTATCCCAGAGTCGTAGACAATACCCGAGATCTCGAAGTTATGCTCTAGACTGCGGAAATCCATGTTGGCAGAGCCAATTGAAGCAAGGCTCTCATCAATCATGAGGAGCTTGGAGTGCAGGAAGCCCTCGGTGTAGCGGTAAATCTTTACCCCTGCCTCCAGCAGGAGGCTGAGGTAGGAATTGGCAGCATAGGTAGTGAGCTTGGAATCTGTCCGCTCAGGAAGCATGAGCTCCACCTCTACGCCAGCCAGTGCTGCAGTGACGAGGGCGTTGTTTAGGTTCTCCGTGGGGAGGAAGTAGGGGGTCTGGATGCAGATGCGTCTATTCGCTCTCGAAATCATGTAAATAATCGCTTGCTCAATGGAGCGCCAGTGGCTAATGGGGCCACCTGAGACGAATTGTACGGAGGGGGAATATTCGTTGGCCGGGACAGCGGGGGCGAAGTAGCGATCCATGTTCACCACTTTGCGAGAGACCGTGTACCAGTCTATGAGGAAGGAGCTTTGTAGACCTGCAACTGCTACACCTGTGATACGAAAATGGGTGTCTCGCCAACGCCCGAGCTCGTTGCCCGTGAGGTAACGCTGGGCAAAGTTCATCCCCCCGACATAGCCGATTGCTCCATCAATGACGACGATCTTGCGGTGATTCCGATAGTTTACTGTGGTGGAGAGGAGAGGGAAGGCTACACGCATGAAGGCATAAACTTGTATGCCGACAGAGCGCATACGGCTCCAGTAGCCTTTGGGGACGCTATAGGAGCCGAGGTGATCGTAGATGATACGTATGGTTACACCTTCCTTGGCCTTGCGAATCAGTAGTTCGGTGAGGCGATCCAGTACGTTATCTGCAGCGAAGATATAGGCCTGTAGATGGATGTATTCTTCGGCTTGCTCTAGGTCTTGGAAGAGAGCTTCATACATGTCTTCTCCCCAAGCATAGATATCGAGGGATTGGAGCTGGAGGAGGGGGGAGTTTGAGTTGCGCTGTATGAGTTCGATGAGCCGTAGGTGCTCCTCGGTATCTTGGCGTTTTCTCTGGAGATTCTTGGATAGAGACAGCTGCTGTGGTCGTCGCATCAGACGACGATAGAAGCGCCTACTGATGCTATGTAGACGTCGCTGATCCTGACCAAATACAATGTAGGTCATGATTCCCAGCACTGGTATCAAGCCGACGATGAGTATCCAGGCAGAGGCCTTGAGGGGATTACGGTTCTCGCTGAGTACAGTGCCGATGACCCCAAGGACGGTAAGCGTGTAGGCGATGACTAGCCAGCTGGAGTAATCCATATAGTAGATGGGAAAAGAGCCCGAGCAGAGGCTCGCTAGTTTGAGACGACTAAGTGGTCACGCCCTAAGATGCGTACAGTATAGCGTCGTAGAGGAGACTGCGCAATACCCTCTTCAGGTCGTCCTGTTCCTTGGAGTACCTCGAAGGCACTTCGACAGCGAGGACATACAAGCCTTGAGTTTTCTACTTCTAGTGAAATTACCTCAGTTGTCTCTGCTGGGCACTGCAGGTCGAAGGCATAGAATGCACTCTCCTGCTCTATAGAGCGTACGACTGCAATTCCTGCTCTACCGATGCGCTCTTGAACTGTACTTGGCTCCGTGATGCGTACTATTCCTCCGGGAGAGAGTAAGGCTCGGTGACGAGCATCTTGGAGGAAGAGGTTGTAGTAGATAGGAGAAGGTGGGACACTCGGCTCTACAGCCTCTCCACATGCCTGGAAAAGTAGAGAAAAGAGGAGGAAGACACTGATGAGGTAGTGTGCCATAGGAAAGGGAGATCTCCGCCTTAGTAGGGAAGGCGTGCGAGCATATCTGCAAGCTTCTCAACGCCATCTTGGAGCTTACTGCCAATCATCTTTTGCACAAAGAAGTTGAGTTCTGCTCGTAGTGTTAGACGTAGACGAGTGTCACTCGCATTTGGCTCGATAAGCTGAATCCAAATCGTGAGGTCGAGGGGAGATTGGTCGGTAGCTAACTTGATTGTTCCCTCGGGCTCTCGCTCCACAATATGTAAGACTAGCCTACCTGCTCCTGGGATGACGAAGGCACAGCTATCTCTATCTATGGGCTCTATCTGAATCTTTTCCTTGGCTTCCTCTGGGAGATGTTCTTTCACAGAGGCAAGGCCATTGAGGTCAGAGAGCCGCTCATAGACACGATGGCGAGGGGCTGGGATGCTTTTTATCGAACTGATGTAATCACTCATAGAGATACTTCTGTAGTTGTAGTTGGTTACAGATAACAACTTTGCTGTAACGGAGTTGATTTATCCGAGAGCGGAGGACGAATTTGAGGAGGAAGGAGCTGCTTACTTTAGCAAAGGGAGTGTGACAGCTCTTTGTAATTAGTATGTAGGATAGCTAGGGCTTGCCCGTCCAGGTCGCAGGGGACTTCCTCCATTCCTTGAGCAGGCTTTCATCCTCTTGGGATATGTATCCAGTAGCTAGGGCTTCTGTGATTACTGTGTCGTAGTTGCTAAGGGTAATAAGGGGAACGGTAGCTTGCTCAAAGGCTTCGACAGCCTGAGGGAAACCATGTGTGTAGACAGCGACCATCCCGAGGACGGAGCTCCCTGCTTGGCGCAGTGCTTCTACGGCTTTTAGACTACTACCTCCTGTAGAGATAAGGTCTTCGATGACGAGTACCTTACTGCCCTGAGGTAGCTCCCCCTCAATCTGATTTCCCATGCCGTGATCCTTCGCTTGTGGACGTACATACACGAAGGGTAGGCCTAGTAAATCGGCTACTAGGGCTCCCTGAGCAATAGCTCCTGTGGCTACACCTGCAATTACCTCTGCGTCCCCGAAGGAGTTGCGCACGACGTTGGCTAGCTCTTCCTTGATGAGTGTACGTACGCTGGGTGAGGAGAGCGTTATACGATTGTCACAGTAGATGGGAGACTTCCATCCCGAGGCCCATGTGAAGGGTGTGTTGGGCTGGAGCTTAACAGCCTTAACGGCGAGGAGAGCCTCTGCGATACGCTCTGCGGTTGTCTTTATATTCATTGGGAAATGTGAGGTCTATTGCCTAGGCTAGAGTAGGGAGTAGGCGGTTGATTAGTTGAGGTGCAGGGTGAAGCTATCAGCATCTTCCCACACTGGGAATTTATGACGAAGTTCGGAGAGAGGAGTATAGTCTAGAGTGGCGAGGAGTATCTCTTCTTGGTTTTCCTTAGCTTCGGCTAAGGTCTCTCCTCGAGCATTGAGTATGGCGGAGTCTCCTGTATAAACCAAGCCTTGTGGATCTTCTCCCACCCGATTAACCCCTATGGCGTAGCAGAGATTTTCCATAGCACGGGCACGGAGGAGGGTAGAGAAGACTCTACGGCGAGGGCGTGGCCAATTGGCTACACAGATCATGAGGTCATATTCATTCTGCCTATTCCTGCACCATACAGGGAAGCGCATATCGTAGCAGATAACTGGTAGGATACGCCAGCCGTGGAAAGTAAAGATTGTCCGCTCCATAGCTGGAGAGACGAAAGCACGCTCACCTCCTGGTGCAAAGAGATGTCTTTTGGGCTGAAGTTGTGCTTTCCCCTCTTGGTCGAAAAGGAAAAACATATTGTAGACTTTTCCCTCATCCCACTCTGTGAGGTAGCTTCCTGCCAAGGCGACCTGGTACTCTGAGGCTATCTTTTGCAGGAAGGTATAAACCTCCCCCTTCTGACTATCCGCCCTCTGGGTAGCCTCTGCCGAGAAACCAGTGGTGATTGTCTCTGGAAATATAATGAGGTCAGCTTGCCCTTGTAGCTGTCGTACGTAGCGTTCTATTTGCTGACAGTTCCCTGAAATATCATTCCAGAGAATGGTACACTGTACTATAGCTATACGTATGGGGGAGGGTGTCTGATTAGGCATGGTGCGAGAGGGGGTGGCCTATGGAGTGTATTGCTCTGGATACTTAGCTTGATTAGCTGAGAAGCGAGAACGGATGTAGGCCAAGTCAGCCTCTAGATCACCTGTTGGATGGAAGACCTCGAAGATCCCTACCTCATGCTTCTGATAGTCTAGGACAGCGAGTTCGATAGGCAATTCTGCTGCAATAGCAATGTGGTAAAACCCACTCTTCCATTTCTCTGCACGAGATCTTGTTCCTTCGGGTGTGATGGCGATGTGCATCTGTCCTTTACGCTTGAGTAGCTCTTGGATGCGGTCCACTGTCTGGCTACGCTCTTTGCGATTAACGGGAATGCCCCCGAGGGCACGAAGTAGGTAGCTAAGTGGGAAGAAAAACCAATCACTCTTCATCAAGAAGCCAGACTTAATCCCGACAGCCCAAGAGTAGAGGAGGCCAATCAAAAAGTCCATGTTACTCGTATGTGGGGCTACACAAATGACACTCCCCGAGGGATGATCTTGGGGTAGGGGCAGTATGTGCCAGCCGAGCAGACGTAGTAGGCTTAGAGCTAGTTTCTTTCGCAAGGGGAGAAGTGATACTTATGGAGAGTGCTGACTAAAGCCCCTCAATGAATTGGTCTAAGCGATCGGAGATATTCTGGGTTGAGGTCTGGATATGCTCTCTAAGCTGTCGATAGTAGTTCTTGACGAGAGCGGGGGTATCCTTCCCATCAGGATGATCGATACGACGGAGGGTATCATCGGTGAAGATCATGATGTCATCCATCAGTTCCTCCAGCTCACTTTCCATTGCTTCACTCCCAGCGACGGAGCGGATAATCAGCGCCTCATCAAAGAGTAACATGACCTCGGCGATGACCTCTTTCTTTAGTTGTCTCTTGCTTGCCATATATGTTTTGTTCGTAGCTGAGGAGCTAGCTAAACTTCATGTAGCTATTCCTCAAGTACTACGCAAAGATAGTAGAATATAATGAGGTGAGCTTGGCTGGAGTTTGATGTGTTGGTGGCATCTGATATATTGGTATAGGGTGCGGGTAGATATATGGCCTAGATATCTAGATATACACGTGAAATAACCCTCATATAGACCAATGTGCATGCGTAAGTGCCACCTATCTGCCTTTGGCGTTATGGGTAGAGGATAAGGAGAGAATGGGGTTATCAAGGGAAAGTATGATGTCATGAAGCGAGAAATGAGGTACTTTTGTCACTGATTGATAGTGTCCACGAGGACGTTAAACAAGCAATTCTAGATATGAACTTACCCAATATAGCTGTTGTAGCAGGTGGATATTCGGGCGAATATGCCGTATCTCTACGCAGTGCTTCTGGTATCCTCTCCTGGATTGATCGCAGTGCTTTCTCTCCTTACTTAGTCGTTGTGGAGCGTGAGGGCTGGTATGTCCATCTGGAGGAGGGGAGCGAGTCTATCCCAGTGAACAAGGATGACTTTAGCTTCCTCAGCCCTACGGGACGGATACGCTTTGATTATGCCTTCATCACGGTGCATGGTACCCCAGGGGAGAATGGGCTTTTGCAGGGCTACCTGGATCTGGTCGGTGTGCCCTACAATACGGGGGGCGTACTGACCGAGGCGCTGACCTTCAGTAAGTATCACTGCAATCGTTACCTTGCCTCCTTCCCTCATCTGCGGGTAGCGGACTCGGTACGTCTGCGCCAAGACATGCCACAGCCTTCGTCGCATGAGCTCGTAGAGCACCTTGGGCTCCCTCTCTTCGCTAAGCCCAATGCCGGAGGGTCGAGTGTAGCGACTTCTCGGGTGGATACAGAGGCTGAGCTGGAGCGAGCTATCCGTGAGGCCTTCACCGAGTGTGACGAAGTACTCCTCGAGCGGTTCATCGCTGGTGTAGAGGTGACCTGTGGGTGCTATGAGGCTGGGGGAGAGCTCCATCCTCTGCCTGTGACGGAGGTAGTCCCCAAGGGGACATTCTTTGACTTCGATGCTAAGTATAATGGTGCAGTCGAGGAGATTACCCCCGCACGCATATCTCTTGAGGCTACTGCGCTCATCCAGCAGCTGACCTCGGAGATTTACCGCCATATAGATGCTCGGGGAATCATACGTGTAGACTATATCATCGAGGCTGATGGCCTGCCTACGCTTCTAGAGGTCAATACGACCCCAGGTATGACTCCTACGAGCTTCATCCCTCAGCAGGTAGCAGCTGCTGGGCTTACGATGCCTAAGGTGCTCACCTCTATTATTCGTGAACGCCTGCCTCAGGCTTAATCTCTACAACCACTATGGATACGGAGAAATATAAGAGCATTCGCCCTCTGACTCCAGAGGAAGTACCTGCTGCTACTGCTCAGCTCACCTCTCTAGCTCCCCTACGGGAGGTCTACGAGAGTCTCGAGCTAAGTGCCAGTTGGGACGAACTGATGGCTGTGCTAAAGACCTGTCGCAGTGTCGAGGACTTTAAACGGAAGGTCAGCTACCATTGGGTCAAGCACATCATGGCACACTGCTGTCGCTCTGTCGAGCTAACCGGAACGGAGCATATCTCACAGGCGGGTGCCTACACCTATATCTCCAACCATCGAGATATTATCTTAGACTCAGCCTTCCTCAACGTACTCCTTGCTGATGCTGGCGCAGTCTTCCCCGAGATAGCTATCGGGGATAACCTCATGATCTATCCTTGGGTAGAGACCTTGGTTAAGCTCAATGGGAGTTTCCTCGTGCGCCGTAATCTTCAGGGCAGGGAAGTCCTGCTCGCTGCCAAACTCCTCTCGGAATACATGCACGAGGCGGTGGGCGAAGGTAAGAGCCTGTGGATTGCTCAGCGTGAGGGGCGTGCTAAGGACTCCTCCGATGAGACACAGCCTGCTCTGCTGAAGATGCTCAGTCTGGGCTCGGGACAGCGAGAGGCAGTAGCTGCACTTACGCCCCTGAATATAGTCCCCGTGACCTGTAGCTATGAGTATGACCCCTGTGACTATCTCAAGGCACAGGAGATGCAGCTCAAGCGGGATGTCGAGGGCTTTAAGAAGAGCCCCGAGGATGATGGCATAAATATGAAGACGGGGGTCTTTGGCTGGAAGGGACGTGTCTCCTTCCATGTGGGGCGACCTCTCTCGGAGCTCCTCGTGGGGATCGACTTGCCCGAGGGTGATCAAGCCCGTTATGCCAGCCTAGCAGCTGTACTGGATCGGGAGATCCATCGGGGCTATGCCCTCTATCCAATCAACTATGTAGCTGCCGATGAGCTACGGGGCGAGACCTCCCTCAGCCAGCACTATACGTCCGACGAACGTGCCGAGGCGCTCCGCTACATCGATACCCGTATTGCGCTCATACGTTTGCCCGAAGGCCTTGCCCCCGATGAGCCTTTCCTCCGTAAGGCACTTCTAACGATGTATGCCAACCCTGTGTACAACAAGCTAAGGGCCTATGATCCGAGCTAAGAAGCTACACAAGTACCTAGGCATTCCCCTTTGTTTCCTCCTCTTCCTCGCTGCCCTCTCTGGGGTTATCCTCAACCATCGTGACCTGCTACAGCAGGTGGATGTCCCCCGTGCTCTGCTCCCGAAGGGCTACCTCTTCGATCATTGGAATAATGGTGCTGTCCGAGGGATTTTACGCTCTGATAGCCTTGCCTATATCTATGGAGGGGTTGGGGTATGGCGCACCGATAGCGCGCTGTCGGCACCTGCGGTACTCCTCGATAAGGGCTTTGTCAAGGGTGGGGATGAAGCCAAGATTATGTCGATGGCCCGAGACCGAGAGGGGCGAATCTGGGTAGCCTCGCAGTATCGTCTCTATAAACTCGATAGCTTGGGGGATCAATGGGAGCAGCAGCCTATGCCCTCCTCCGTACAAGGGCGCCTGGCTGACCTGCAGATTCGTGGGGATAGTGTGCTGCTCCTGAGCCGTTCGCTCCTCTATACACGCTCCCTATCTAGCCCCGAATGGACGACCTACGAGCTGGGCAAGCCCGATGGATATACCGGGCGTATTCTGCTCTTCCAGATTGTGTGGGCGCTACATAGTGGAGAGTACTTCGGTCTAGCAGGTCGCCTCATAGTGGACTTCATTGGTCTGCTGGTGATGGTGCTGTGTCTGACGGGGATCTTCTACTCTCTGTATAGTCATAGGCTGATGGGGAAGAAGAATAAGCGAGGCACGAAGAAGGCCTCAGAGGCCAAGCAACGTCTCTCTCGGAAGCTCTCCTTCCATTTCAAGCTACATAAGAGGCTTGGCACTAAGCTCTTCTACATCGTTCTCTTTGTCTTCGTTACGGGCTGGCTACTGCGTCCTCCTATGATGCTTCCCCTCATCTTCACGGAGGCTCGCCCCAATAGCTTCAGCCCACTCTACAGCGATAATCCTTGGTTTGATCGCCTTAGAGCCATCCGATATGACGAGGTGAACGGCTCGTGGCTTCTCTCTACGAGTGAGGGCTTCTTCACCCTCTCCTCCTTTACCGAGAAGCCCGAGAAGTGGATCTACCAGCCACAGATCAGTCCGATGGGGATCAATGCGTTTGCCCAGCGACCTGACGGCTCTTGGCTCATGGGATCATTCACGGGACTCTTCGAGGTGCGCCCTGGACATCCTGATGCTGTCCGCAATTACTTCACCCACGAGGTAATCCGTGAGGTGAAGATGGGGCGACCCGTAGGCACCTACGCTGTCTCTGGGCTACTTGCAGGGGAAAATGCAGAGCAAGACCTCGTCTTCCTCTACGATAAGGGGGCGGTAAGACGTACGGATAAGGGCGAGGACAAGGCTCCGCAGACGGCCTTCACTCCCCAGCCTAGCGAACTGAACCGTATGCCTTACTCCCTCTGGCAGGCCGCGCTGGAGCTCCATGCAGGTCGCCTCTATAAGCCCTTCTTGGGTAAGTGGGGGACGGACCTCTTTATCTTCTTCCTTGGCTTGGCATCTATCGTTGTCCTAGTTACAGGGCTACGCTCCCGTCGGCGCAAGCGCAAGGCCGAGCAACCTCCCTCCTCTAGCGAAGCTACCTCTTAGTAGGTAGCCCTGCTCCCTCCCATTACTTTTCCCTTCCCCCGAGGTTTAGCTTGCATGTAGGCTAAGTCTCGGGGTTACTTTTTTCTCTGCCGATCCTATCGGGTGGGCTCGTCCTATGATACTGCCTCTGGTTGCTAGGAGGTATCCTCGGTACCTCCTCTGAGGTATCGGGGATACCTTCTCTGAGGTACTGAGGATACCTATGGAGAGGTGTCGGGGTAACCTCTTTAGGGATATATTAGTGACTGTATGGCAGGCATGGAGAGGCAGGGAAAGGAGCTGAAGGTACGAGGGAAAATTAGCTACCTTTGGGGGTGAAAATAAAGAAGGACTAGAAACTGCAGATGTATGATACGAGTACACGAGGTATGGGAGGCCCTAGAGGCAAAGATTCCTTCGGCCCTGCAAGAGAGCTATGACAACTGTGGACTTCAGGTTGGGGATCCCTCGGCAGTGGCTACGGGTGTCCTCTGCTGTGTAGATGTCACCGAAGCTGTTATCCAAGAGGCCATAGAGCGGGGAGCAAATGTTATTATTGCCCATCACCCCCTCCTATTTAAGGGGCTGAAACGCATCGGCACCTCGAGCTATATCGAGCGGTGTGTGCACCTAGCCCTCCAACATGGCATCAGTATCTATGCTGCTCACACTTCGGCGGATAATGCCCCCGAGGGGCTGAACTACCTGCTGGCTCGTGACCTTGGTCTCCAGCAGGTGCGGGTACTAGAGCCTTCTCTAAATTTGCTCGTGGAGCTGGTGACCTTTGTTCCCCGTGCCCATACCGAGGCTGTCTCAGCTGCTCTCTGGGAGGCAGGGGCAGGCCGTCTAGGAGCTTACGATAGCTGTAGCTACCGCTCTCAGGGCGAAGGTACGTTTCGTGCGCTCGATGGTGCACAGCCCTTTGTAGGGCAAGTGGGTACCCTACATAGAGAGCAAGAGGATCGGTTGAGCGTTGTCTTGCCTGCCTACCTTCAGAGCCGTGTGGAGGAGGCTCTCCTTCGCTCCCATCCCTATGAGACCCCCGCTTATAGCTTTGTGGCTCTGCAGAATCAGGATCGGACTACTGGTAGTGGCATCATCGGGGAGCTCCCTGAGCCTCTCCCCTTGCGCACCTTCCTCTCCGAGGTAGAGAGCTACTTTCATACACGGCAGCTACGCTATAGTGTTACGACAAAGGAGTGCGTCAGCCGAGTGGCCTTATGCGGGGGAGCAGGGGCATTCCTCTGGAGGAAGGCTCGGGCACTAGGCGCCGATATCTTCATCACGGGCGAGGCAAAGTATAACGACTACTTCGACTGCGAGGGCGCTCCCGTCCTCGTCACAGTCGGTCACTATGAGAGTGAGCGAATTGCCTCCCAGCTCTTTGCCCAAGTCATCTCAGAGAAAATAGCTAACTTTGCGGTCTATCAAAGCGAGCTAGACTCGAACCCTATAACAGTGCTTTAGCACAATTACAATGGCGAAAGAAACAACGAAAAAGACTACAACGACAGCAAAGAAACCAGCGAAGAAGGCTACGACCAGCAAGGCAAAGGCAAAGCCTGTCGTAGAGCAAGCTGTCGTAGAGCCTACTAGCGTCCCCCGTGATCCTGGTGTGGCAGATAAGCTCATTGCTCTGAGCCGTCTACAAGAGACCTACACGAAGATCGACCACATCAAGACCCTGCGTGGCGAGCTCCCCTTGGAGGTACAAGACCTAGAGGATGAGCTAGCTGGCATGGAGACACGTCTAAAGCACCTCGAGGAGGACAACAAACGTCAGAAGCAAGGTATTGCTACCGAGAAGGCTCGTATCGTAGACGCAGAGGAGAAGATCCAGCGCTACAAGGAACAGCTTGACAACGTCAAGAATAACCGTGAGTACGATAACCTAGCGAAGGAAATAGAGTTTCAGGGTCTTGAGATTGAGCTTTCGCAGAAGCGTATCAACGAGGGGAACGTAGACCTCCAGCAACGCTCCGAGCGTATCTCTGAACTGAAGTCCACGATTGCTGAGCGACGTATCGCCCTAGAGGCCAAGCAGGAGGAGCTAGCACGTATCAAGAACGAAACCAAGCAAGAGGAGGAAGCTCTACGAGCAGAGGCCATCAGCTTAGAGGAAGGGATTGAGGAGCGTCTGCTACACGCCTTTAGCCGTATCCGCGAGGGAGCTCGTAATGGACTGGCTGTTGTTCCGATTGACCGCGATGCTTGCGGAGGTTGCTTCAATAAAATTCCCCCCCAGCGTCAGGTAGACCTGAAGCTCCACAAGAAGATCATCGTCTGCGAGTACTGTGGACGTATCTTGGTCGATCCTGAGCTGATAGAGGAGGCTCACCAGCACCCCTAGCTCTATGTCTCATCGGCTCGTAGCACGGGTCGCAGAGACGATTCGCTTTCACCAGCTCCTGCCTAGTGGGCAGGAGCAGATATACCTTGCCATCAGTGGAGGTGCAGATTCTGTAGCCCTACTGATGGCTTTTCTTGCTCTAGGCTATGCGGAGCAAGTGACGCTCCTGCACTGCAACTTTTCCCTGAGAGCAGAGGAGAGTAATGGAGATGAGGCATTCGTTCGTTCCCTAGCCACCACACACCACCTACCCCTTTACGTTCAGCGATTTGACACTCGTGCCTACGCGCAATCTCACGGAGGAATGTCTCTGGAGATGGCGGCAAGAGAGCTACGCTATGGCTGGTTTGCTTCCCTAAGACAAGAAGCAAAGAGTCCTACCCTGATTGCTGTTGCCCATAATGCAGATGACCAGATAGAGACCCTGCTCCTTAACCTCTCCATGGGGACGGGGCTAAGGGGGTTGAGTGGGATGCCTTACCTAAAAAGAGAGGAGGGGATTATTCGTCCCTTGATGGACTGTCCGAGGGCACTTGTCTTGGACTACCTTCAGTCCCTCGGGCAAGTGTTCCGTGAAGACAGTACCAACGAAGACGTACGCTATCGGCGTAACTTTATTCGCCATCGCCTCCTGCCTACACTGGAGGAGTTGAACCCTTCCTTTCGCAGTGTCGCCCTACGTACTATTGATAACCTTCGTGGGGTAGAGGCGCTCTTCCTAGAGCATATCGAGCATTATCGTGCCGAGTTGCTTGGAGAGCGAGGGATAGAGATAGCAGGTATCCTTGCCTCACCTTCCCCCGAGACCCTCCTTTTCGAGCTGTTACGACCCTATGGCTTTTCCCGGGATGTTGTGCTTGAGATAGCCTCCAATCTTCGTGAGGGATCTGCTGGTGTTCGCTTTTTTGCTCCTCAGTACATGCTTATTCGGGCAAGCCAGTATCTAGAGCTTCGTCCTCGAGGAGAGGAGCAAGAGTCCTTCGTCGCTACCCTAGATATATCTACGGATGGAAGGGTTGTCCTTCCTTGGGGGGGCATGAGATCTTCTTGTTTAGCCTCATCGTCGCTATCTCCCTCTACACCCTTGCTTCCTCTAGGGGATTTGTCCTTAACTGATGAAGAAGCCTCCTTGTCAATTTCTCCCGAGCATTCCTTCCCATCTGCTGAGGTCTCCTCAGAGTTAGGGGTAGGGGAGACTTTGCTTGAATGGTCAGTTGAGCCTTGCCCTCAGCCCTATCAGAGCTTGCTCCCCCTTCCTACCAATGAGGCCGTATTTGATTACGAGGCTCTTGCCACGACCGAGCTCCACATCCGTGGACGAAGAGCAGGAGATGCTCTCTATCCCTACGGCATGAAGGGGCGAAAGCTCCTGCGCCGTATCTTCATCGACGGGAAATACACTCATCAGGAGCGAGAGGACGCACTCGTTGTCTGTAGGGGGGATGAGATCCTTTGGCTTGTGGGGCGGTTAGCTGACAGGCTGTATGGCCTTACCCCTCGGACGAAGACCCTCCTGCGTCTGAGGCTCGTCCTGCCTGTCTCTCCTTTACAATAATTTATCGTACCTTTGTGAGCGAACCCTACGACAGCTAATGGCTGGAGTAGGGTTCGCTATTGTAGCGAAAATATGGATACAGCCTGCTCCTCTCTGGGGCTGGCTTCAAACTAAAAGGAGGTTCATCCTCCTACCACCCAATATGGCATACAACTATATGACCCAAGCTGGCTACGACAAGCTCGTAGCTGAGATCAACGAACTCGAAGCAGTTCATCGCCCCGAGATTTCTCGCCAGATTGCCGAGGCTCGTGACAAGGGCGATCTATCTGAGAACGCAGAGTATGATGCTGCCAAAGAAGCGCAGGGACTACTCGAGGGTAAGATTGCGCAGCTCAAAGCAACGCTGGCAAATGCTCGTATCATTGACGAGTCACGCCTCTCCACCGACAGCGTACAGATCCTGACGAAGGTAACCATACGCAATGTCAAGACAGGGGCGGAGCTTACCTACACACTCGTCTCGGATCAGGAAGCGAACTTGAAGGAAAAGAAAATCTCCGTGAACACCCCGATCGCTAAGGGGCTCATAGGAAAGAAAGTCGGGGACGTTGCCGAGGTACAGACACCCGGTGGTCTCCTGACCTTTGAGATACTGGATATTTCCATTTAGCTTGTCCTTCGAAGGACTATCCTTACTATGGCAACGCTCTTCACACGCATCATTGAGGGCGAGATCCCCTCATACAAGGTGGCAGAAAGCGAGGATTTCTACGCTTTCCTTGACATCAACCCCGTTCAGCCCGCCCACACCCTCGTTGTCCCGAAGCAGGAGGTAGACTATCTCTTTGATTTGGACGATGAATACCTCGGTCGCATGATGGCTTTTGCTAAGCAGGTGGCTCGGCGCATTCAGGATGTCACGGCTTGTCGTAAGGTGGCTGTGCTTGTGCTTGGCTTGGAGGTAAATCACGCACATATCCATTTGGTCCCCATCAACACGGAGGGGGATATTGATCTGAAGCACAAGCTCCAGCTACCGAAGGAGGAGATGGAGCGCATTGCCGAGGCTCTGCGCAAAGCTAATCACTAGTCCCAGCTATGCGTATTGCTATCGTTGGTATTGGCTACGTCGGTCTCGTCAGTGCGGCGTGCTTTGCTTCGCTGGGCGTGGAGGTCTACTGCGTCGATGTGGACGCAGAGAAGATTGATGGGCTACGTCGGGGCATCATTCCCATTTACGAACCTGGGCTGGAGGAGTTGGTACGCCAAGGTACGGAGGCTGGACGCTTGCACTTTGGTACGTCCATCGCTGACGTCCTACCGCACGTAGAGATTGTCTTCAGTGCTGTGGGCACGCCACCCGATGAGGATGGCTCGGCTGACCTACGACATGTGCTCTCTGTGGCTCGTGCCATCGGGGAGGCAATGACGGACTACTGCCTCGTAGTGACGAAGAGCACGGTGCCGGTGGGTACGTGGCAAAAGGTACAAGCAGTGATTGCCGAGCAACAGAGGCAGCGTGGTGTCAGCATCCCGTTCGATGTGGCGTCAAACCCCGAGTTCCTCAAGGAAGGTAACGCCATTCGTGACTTCATGATGCCCGATCGGGTCGTTGTCGGTGTGAATACCGAGCGAGCCAAGGAGCTAATGACCCGTTTGTATAAGCCCATCCTGCTAAACAACTTCCGTGTGCTCTTCATGGACATCCCTTCGGCCGAGATGACGAAGTATGCAGCCAACGCCATGCTGGCCACACGCATCAGCTTCATGAATGAGGTAGCCCGCCTGTGCGAAGCTGTCGGGGCGAACGTCTCCGAGGTGCGTAAGGGCATGGGTGCCGATGCACGCATTGGGAGCAAATTCCTTTATGCGGGCTGTGGCTACGGCGGGTCGTGCTTCCCGAAGGATGTGCAGGCCTTTATCCAAACCGCCCGTGAGCATGGCACGCGGATGCAAATCCTCGAGGCCGTGGAGGCGGTGAATGAAGCGCAGAAGCACGTCCTCTTCGAGAAGTTCGTAGCACATTACGGCGGGCAGGTCAAGGGACGTAAGGTGGCCGTCTGGGGATTGGCGTTTAAGCCAGAGACGGATGATATGCGTCAGGCACCTTCGGTAGTTTTGATTGAATCGTTGCTACAAGCAGGTTGCGAGGTGGCGGTTTTTGATCCTGTGGCGATGGACGAAGCCCGCCGTTACCTAGGGCAGCGTGTTCGCTACGCCGAAGATCTGTACAGCTCTGCGTTGGATGTAGACGCTATCTTCCACGTGACCGAATGGAAAGCGTTCCGCATGCCTACGTGGGAAGTGTTACGACGCTCGGTGCGAGAGCCCCTACTGATCGATGGGCGAAATGTCTTCGACCGAGAGCCTGTGGAGGCTGGTTTTACGCTGCTTCAGATCGGGCAATAATTCCCTAAGTCTTTAGGTCGATTTTGCGCCCTATATACGGTGCAAAAATTAGGTATATACGGTGCAAGTGCACCCTATATACGGTGCTGATGCACCCTATATACGGTGCGAGTGCACCCAATATACGGTGCTGATGCACCCTATATACGGTGCGAGTGCACCCAATATACGGTGCTGATGCACCCTATATACGGTGCGAGTGCACCCAATATACGGTGCTGATGCACCCTATATACGGTGCGAGTGCACCCAATATACGGTGCTGATGCACCCTATATACGGTGCGAGTGCACCCAATATACGGTGCTGATGCACCCTATATACGGTGCGAGTGCACCCAATATACGGTGC